>Ga0209579_10000060_pt1 | contig 223543 bp, 183 predicted proteins | sample Coa_R1_2_FD_187152 | JGI IMG/M metagenome (GOLD analysis project Ga0209579, IMG submission 187152) | Surface soil microbial communities from Centralia Pennsylvania, which are recovering from an underground coalmine fire - Coalmine... | ecosystem: Environmental > Terrestrial > Soil >... | reverse complement strand
GGGTACCAAACCTTATCGTTCCTCACCGCCACGTATCAGCAGCACCGTTTCATAAACGTATTCGTAATCCATCCTCAATAGGGAGCAATCATAATGTCGCCATCGCTAGATAATTCCAACGATAAATATTCCGGTCCAATTTGCCAGCAGCGAAAAATCAACGGAGATCCGTGTACATCCCGCGCCCTGCCCGGCGAGCCGTTCTGCCACAATCACAAGGTGATGGGCCCAGCCCCCATCAACATCCATAACGGAGACACATTTCCTGCCGTTCACCTCTACCTTCCGCGTCTTAACAACGCCATTTCCATCCAGAACGCGATCTCCGAAGTCTGCGAATTGATGCTGCACCGTCGCATCGAGCCCAAGGAAGCTTCCGCCCTCTTCTACGCCATGCAGGTCGCGTCCTTCAACTTGGCTCCGCTTCGCGCGAGTCTCGACAACAACAAGCTCAAACCAAACCCTGACGTCGCCGACCCCAACTCCTCGAGTACCGTCCCGCCGCCCGGAACCATTCAAGCCTGTGCCGAACCGCGGCGAAAGCGTTCCGCCAAATAAATCGAGGACTCGGGTTTAGCAGGAGTCGTGACGGTAAGCGGGATCAGAAGTGGAAGATCAGATCGCTGGCTGCGGTTAGTTGATTGTGGGATCGTCCGTTATCGAAGGCTTTTTGATCCCAGGCGCGCTCGAAGCGTAATTCGGGACGCAACTGAACGGTCGAGCCGAACCAGTGACACCACATGATCGTGTTCTCCGAGTATTTGGTGGCGAAGCCGGTGCGCTGTCCTCTTTTGTCGTCGAGAAAGTCGCTGCGAAACGAGAGGAAGTCGTGCGTCGATAGTTCTTTCTGCAAAAAGTTGACTGCGGCGTATTCGGGAGCGGTACAACGCTCTTGCCCGGCGAGGCAATAGGCGGCGTTGGTTCCGGGTTCGGGAGTGATGGCGCCTGCGAGCGCGGGCACGTCGCGCTGATACATGAACCAGGTTTCGGTCGCCATGTGCACCGTCTTCGAAAATTTGTGATACCAGGTGGCGTCGTATTGCTGGAGGTTGTTGTAGGCGTATTTGGCATCGTTGATGCCGTTGGCGCAGAGGTAAAGATTGTCGTTCACGGATTTCGTGGTGTAGCTGAGGCAGGCAGTGCCGGAGGGCTTGGCATCGGGAGTCCAGGGAGCGACGTCGTGTCCGGCGGTGATGCCTAGCTGGACGAGCCACTGGTCGCTGAGTTTCACGGTCGCCATCAATCCTGTGTCAGTGAATGGATCGATGGCATAGAGCAGCGAGTGGCTGAAGATGTAATTGTTGGGCGCGAGCTGGGCCTCGATGCCGGGCACAGAGATGAAGCGGCCTAGGCGCAGATTGAGTCCCTGGGCGAGATGCGGAATATAGATGTCGATGTATTCGAGAGTGGGATCGAATCCGTACTGGCGGTGGTCGCTGACCAACTGCGTGTTCCAGTATCCCTTGCCGGTGGTGTAGCGATAGTCGGTGCCGTAGAGGGCGGTGAGGTGGTATCCCCAGTCGATGTGATCTCGTTGGACGGAATTGGGCAGGCGCTCGGCGTAGAGGACGAGTTGATTCAATTCAAAACGGTTGGAGTAGACGTCGTTGGCCTCGGGCGCGTTGCTGTTGGTGGAGGTGCTGAAGTTGAGGGTAGGATCGAGCCATCCGTAAATTTTTGTGCTGCCTTTGGCGCCGTTGATAGCGGTCATGAGCGGGTAGCTGTTGCCGTCGGGCTCTCCGATGACGGGCGCGCCGCCGTAGGACCAGTCGGAGTTGGGGAATGGTGGCGAGTCGAGTGGGGATGGGAGGCCGCGGCGGGCGGGCGCAGGGGCGGAGGTGGCACTCGGCGGGGGAGACCAGTCTTGGTGGTAGAAATCTCGCCAGCGGGCGAAGAAACTCTTTGTCTTGAGTGTGGCTGGCTTTGGAGCGTCGGGGAGAGGCGTGGCTTTATCCGGTTGTTGTGCGTGACAGAGAGTGCATGACAAGAACATTGCGCTGATGAATAGAAGGAAGAAGTGGCGGCGCGGGATGTTATTTGGACGCATGAAAGAATTTGGAGCTGAATCGGACCTGTTGAGTTTACAAGCTCTCGCGGCTTGGCTAGGCGCGGCATTCCGGGTGTTGTCGGCAAATCACATGGGTCCTTCGCGCACGCATCACACCTCTATACAAATTTCTGAGGCTTGTAACATTTTGAGTCACCGTGGAAGAGCGGCCCTTCAGGGCCGCGTTCGGAGTTATAGACGAGGCCTTTAGGCCCGGTGGTCGTCGTCCACACAGGGGCTGAAGCCCACTTCTATTTGGCATCGGACGCCGGCCTTAAGGCCGGCTCTTCCACGGGCGCTCGTCGATCCGCTTGGGATGACAACTTGTTATTTGAAGGATGAAAACTATGAGGCGTAGCAACCGGCACCTCAGCCATCCGGCATAGTAAAGTAGTAGTAAGCCTGCAAACGGCGATCCTGAAGGAGTTTTCCCACTGAACCCAAGTATTCGCAACATCGCCATCATTGCCCACGTGGATCACGGCAAGACCACGCTGGTTGACGCTTTGCTTCGACAGAGTGGAACGTTTCGCGATAATGAAACCGTCGCCGAGCGCGTCATGGATTCGAATGATCTGGAACGCGAGCGCGGCATCACGATTCTTGCCAAGAACACGGCCGTATTTTATGGCGGGGTAAAGATCAATATTGTCGATACGCCCGGGCACTCCGATTTTGGCGGAGAAGTCGAACGCGCGCTGAAGATGGTCGACGGCGTCATGCTGCTGGTGGATGCCAGCGAAGGTCCGCTGCCGCAGACTCGGTATGTGCTGAGCAAGGCGCTTGAGGCTCATCTGAAGCCGATTCTTGTCATCAATAAGATCGATCGGCCGGATGCTCGTCCGCAGGAAGTGTTGAACGAAGTGTACGACCTCTTTATCGATCTCGATGCGAAGGAAGATCAGCTGGACTTCCCTGTCCTCTATACGAACGCGAAGGCGGGGACGGCGGCGGTGCATCAGGGAGCGGCGGGAGAAGATTTGCGTCCGCTGTTTGAAGCGATTGTGGATACGATTCCGGCGCCGCAGGGAGATAAAGATGGAGCACTGCAGATTCTGGTCGCGAACCTCGATTACAGCGACTATCTGGGACGGCTCGCGATTGCGCGCGTTTTTTCGGGGACGATGAAGACGGGCGAAGACGTCGCGATCGCGAAGCGCGATGGGTCGTTGCAGAAAATCAAAATCACCAAGCTCTTCAGCTTCTCAGGCCTTAAGCGCACCGACATTACCGAAACCTCGCTCGGCGACATCATCGCCGTTGCCGGAGTCGAAGGCATCACCATTGGCGAGACCATCACGAGCGCCATTGACCCTGCGCCGCTGCCGCCCATCATCATCGATGAGCCGACGATTGCGATGCTGTTCACCATCAACACATCTCCCTTTTGCGGACGCGAAGGCAGTCTCGTTACTTCTCGCAATTTGCGTGAGCGCCTGGATAAAGAGCTGCTTACCAACGTCTCATTGCGAATGGAAGAGACCGGCAGCACGGACTCATTCAAAGTCTTGGGGCGCGGAGAGTTGCAGCTTTCGATCCTGATCGAAATGATGCGGCGCGAAGGCTATGAATTGATGGTCGGCAAGCCGGAGATTGTTACCAAGCGGATTGACGGCAAGCTGATGGAACCTGTCGAGCACCTTACCGTCGATATTCCCGAAGAGTTCGTTGGCGTGGTCATGGAGCATGTTGGATCGCGGAAAGGCGAAGTGGCCAACATGCACAATCATGGTTACGGGCGCGTGCGCGTCGAATTCCGCGTGCCCAGCCGTGGACTGATTGGACTACGAAGCACGCTGCTTACGGACACGCGGGGCACCATTGTTATGAATGCGCTTTTTGACGGATACATCGAGTGGCAGGGGGAGATTCCGCATCGTCCGACGGGCGCTCTGATTGCCGATCGGCCCGGCCTTACTACTTCCCACGCTCTCTACAATCTGCAGGAGCGCGGCACGCTCTTCGTTGGACCTGGCATCGACGTTTACGAAGGCATGATCATCGGGGAGAACGCCAAAGACACAGATCTCGATGTCAATATTGTGCGCGAGAAGAAGCTGACTAACATGCGGGCTTCGACTTCCGACGTAGCAATCCGGCTCGTTCCGTATCGCAATCTCAATCTCGAGCAGGCTATCGAATTTGTCGCTGAAGACGAATATGTTGAGGTGACACCGAAGTCACTGCGGCTGCGAAAGAAAGTTTTGCAAGCCAACAGACGGAAGAGGTCGATGGTGGAAGTCGAGGGCTGATGAAGCTGGCTGCCAGCAAACGCGAGGATGAACGCAAGGAGCTTCGTATGTTCCTGATCCCGTGCAGTTGCGGAGCGAGCTTTGCGGTCGCGGCGGATTACGACCGGCGCGGGATGCACATCCGGAGTTTCATTCCCTGCCCCAGATGCGGCAAGAGACATGATCCTCGGAACCGACTGCTGACGCTTGATTATCAGGACGAGCGGTTTTGGAAAGTCGGCGGGTGTTGAGTTAAGGCGTCGCTCGAACCCGTTGAGGCTGATCCGCCTACGATGTACACTTGCTGTACGCGCCCGTAGCTCAGATGGATAGAGCGATTGCCTCCGGAGCAATAGGTCGGGAGTTCGAATCTCTCCGGGCGCACCAGTACAAGTTCAGACCATCGGTTGATTCAGATCCTTCGCTTCGCTCAGGATTTCGCCTGCGGGCTCCCGCTCCGCTCACGCCCGCAAAACGGCTCAAATTCCCCGCCCTATCGAACGACTATCGGACATCGATCGAACGACAGGGCGGGGAATATTTTACGGGTTCACCCAAATGCTGGTGGCCGCGCTGTTGTTGGTGGGATCGCGGTCGGGAGTTCCGAGGCGAACGCCGGCGGTGGCTTGCGTCCATCCGGAGAGGGTGGGCAATACGGTGATGGTTACTGTCTTGCCGGTGCCGGGAGACATGCTACCTAGTTTGCAGAGGACGAGGGTGCCGCGCGCGCAGCCTTTGGTCGCGGAGACAAACGTCGTGCTCTTGGGCAACGCGAGAACGGCATAGACGTTCTGGGCGTCGTCGTCCTGGATGTTATAGACAGTCACGGTGTACACGAGGTTTTCGCCGACTTTCCCCGGGTTGGTGGAGGTCATTGTGACTTGCATCTCGGTGAGGCCGACGCCGGTGATGGTGCTGGTAACGAAGGCGCTGGCGGTGCCGCCGCCGTCTTCGGTCGCCACGGCGGTGACATCTTGCGCTGAGGTATCGGTGGGATGGATGGCGATGACGAACGCTTGCGATTGTTGAGGAGCAAGGTCCGCGATTTTACAGACCGCCATCAAGTGGAACGGCGTCAGGTTGAAAAGGCAGCCTCCGCTGGGCGAGGGCGAGATCGGGAGTTCCCAGAAGGGCGTGGTGTACGTGACCGTGAGATTCGGCGCGTGGGTGGTGAGGCTGTTGTTGGTCACAGTGGCGGTGTAAGTTGGCTCTCCGTTTGGATTCGTACCCTCCACGAGTGTGATGGCGAGCGAGGCCTGCGCGTGTGCCGCTTGGGCTGTGAACAGGGCGAGCGTGAGTAATGCGAGTGCAATAAGGCACGGCTTTGTGATTGCGTTAGACATGATTTCTCCTTCTAGGGTGTGCGCTTGCGCGCGAAAAAGTTCATTGGGAAGTAATGAACATTCCTCTTCTATACATACATGCGAGAAAGGAGGAGAAATCGGCTCAGAGGATGGGTAATTTTTCTGGCTACGCTTCGGGGTTGCGAATGGACAACAAAAACCCCTTCCACTCGATGTGAGTGGATGGGGCGAGGTCTGTGCGAAAAATCGCGCGCGGATCGCCTTAGATTCGGCGAGCGCCTCTCGCCGGTTGGTTCCCCGCGCCGGGCAAGAAATTGAGCGTCTTTGTTGTGAAGTTGTTGAGGTTCGGGAAGACGGTGGGCAGATCGGCGGCTGGCACGCCGAACCACTGCGCCAGCGTGGCGCCATACTGGTCCATCGACGTAGTTGGAATCCAGCGACCCTGGTTGGTGGCATCGCTCGGTCCACCTAAAGCGAGGGTGGGCCAAGTGCCGTAGAAGTCTCCGCCGGAAACGGCACCGCCCATGACCAGATGATGGCTGCCCCAGGCGTGATCGCTGCCCTGGGTGCTGTCAGGCTGGAAGGTGCGGGAGAAATCCGACAGCGTGAAGGTGGTGATTTCCTGTGGGATACCGAGCTCGATGGTCGCATTGTTGAAGGCGTTCATGCACTGGTTGAGATCGGCGAGCAGTCTGCTTTGGGTGCCGATCTGAGAGCCGTGGGTATCGAAGCCTCCGCTCGATACGAAGAAGATCTGGCGCGGGAGCCCGAGAGCAGCGCGCACCTGGATGATCTTCGCCACTTCCTGAAGTTGCACACCGAGCACGCTCTTGGGGAACACGGTATGGAGTTTGGTTCCAGTGGCCAAGGCCGCCGCCAAAGTACTCGCGTTCTGCATGGCGTTCGAAGTGGTTGAACTCGCGGCCTGAACCATGGTCAAGCCATCTTCGAGAGTCAAGAGCGACTGGAAGGCCGACAGGCGGGCCTGATCAGCGGGAGAAGCGGAAAAGCCGCTTACGGACTGGGTCGGGTCACCGCCGGTCTGGAGAGGCGTGGCAACTAATCCTTGAGCAAAGACGCTGACGCCGGCAAGAGAAACCAGAATCGGGAAATCGCCGCTGCCGTAGGCGGCCTGAATCTGGTCAGCCATGAGACCGCCCCAGCCAGTGGTGGGGAAGCTGGTGTAGTCGAGAACGTCCGTCTGCATCTGCACTTGCTGGTCGATATGCGAGAACAGGTTGACGGGGATGCGAACTTGTCCGTTGAGATACTGATCGCGGGTCATGGGCTCGGGAAGGTTGCCGACGTTGACGACAGCGGCGACCTGACCGTTGGTGAAAAGAGTCTGCATGTCGCCCATCACCGGGTGCAATGAGAACGGCGTAGGCTGACTCTTGGGCTGAATCGGCAGCAGCACATCCTGCTTGAGACCGAGGTTGGCGCGCAGGGTGGCGTAGTTGGCGTAGCCAGCAGTGTCGTAAGGCACGATCATGTTGTTGGCATCGTTGCCGCCGAACAGGAAGATGCAGACGAGCGCCTTATAGTCGCTGCCCTGGGCATAGGCATTGATCAAGCCAAACTTATTGAGGCTCGCAGCCGCTACACCCGCAGCCGTGCAGCAAGTCGTTCTCAAGAAACTACGCCGTGTGAGTCTGGGCATACACCCTCCGAAAGACGCTGGTAATTAGTGTTCGATCTGGAACTGGGACGAAGTCATGGCCAGATAGAGCGCCGCTTGCGCGGTAGCCGTGGGGTTGTTGGCAAAAGCCGACGACGACAGGGTTGTGGAGATGGTGTCGTACACGTCGCTCGGCATTTCGCCGTGCATGATGTTGGTATTGACCAGGGCGAGCAGGCTCGGGACGTTATTTCCCAATGCGACGTATTGAGAAATATCTGTCTTCGTGTTCGGGCCGACCGTGGCATACAGGAGGTCGTTGATGAAATTGATGCGCGCCATGGTGGTGTTGGCGTTCAGCAGCTTGAATTCGGGCCCCAGCAGCGAAGTTCCCTGGATCTGATAGCTCGGCGGGTAGTAGTTAAACACTGTCGGAGACAGAAACGGCGGTTGGTCCATCACGGCGGAGTAAGTATTCAGATTGACTCCGTCGGTGGTGGCATTGACGGCGCGTAATGCAGCCATCATGTGCAGCAGCGGTTCGCGGAGATGGCCATCGGATGGTCGCTGCTGAGTCGGATCGTCGAAGCGGCGGGCCTCGGGATCTAACAGAATCGCCGACACAACTGCCTGCAGATTGCCCGCGACGCCGGTCCCGTCATTGTTAAAGACCTGCGCGACTCGGGTTACATACGCGGGAGTGGGATTGCTGGTCACCAGCTTCTGGATCAATTGCTGGGAGATAAACGGGGCCACGTTGGGATGGGTAAAGACGTTCATCAAGCCGGCGGTGAGATCGGTTTGAATGTTGCCCTTTGGCTGAATCGTGTAGCCATTAAGCAAAGTCTTGGAGGCAGCGCTGTAATGGACCTGGAATGGCACCATGGGACCGCCGTAATAAGGCTTCGGATTGAAGAACTTTGCCGGATTGGGTGGCACCGGCGGATACGTCCATCCCGTGAAAAGTTCTCCAAAGCCATCGATGGTGTTCTGATCGTAGGTGGGGATCAGGTTACCGTTCTGATCAAGCATCGGCGTGCCGTCGATGTTGAGTTCGGAAAGGCCAATGGTAAAGAGCTGCAGTAATTCGCGGCCATAGTTCTCGTTGGGCCTGCATTTCGTGGCACAGCCGTTGTTCTCGGCCATGGTGAGGTACGAACCCATGCTCGGGCTGAGAGTGACGTCGTTCATGAGATTAAAGAAGTTGCCGAACGCGTCGTTTTGCATCATGTTCATCCACAAGGAAAAAGCCGGAATGCCCTTGATGTTCGGGCCCACATCGGAGATCACGATGATCTCGGAAAGAGCGAACGACACGCGCTGCCGAAGCTGGTCCTGGCCCGTGAGGGCGTTGACGAAGAACTGATTCTGAAGAACGTTGATCTTGTCCGTTGGGCCCGGCGTGGTGTAGGTGGAGATGGGCGCCGCGAACTGCGACTGGAGGTAGGTTGGCAGATCGGCCGCGGCTTGAACCTGCGCGATCGATGCCGCCGTTGGCCCCCAACTGGATTGCTCAAGGAAGCGAGCGGCGGTGATGGCGCTGATGCCGGATTGGGGTGTGGCTTTGCTGGAGTGGTTGCTGTTGCGGCCGGCTGAGACCGCCTGACCGAATGCGGGCGAGCCGTTGACAGCTATCAGCAACACTGCGAGATAGACTGTGAAGACTCGAAGAGAAGACACGTGCGATTCCACGTTTTTGCGCATCATGAGGCCGCTCCAAACGGTGAAAACGATTTTCCGTCTTTATCTTGATCTATTGCGATCGAACGATCAGCGATCTATGGGGAAGAGTAACCGGGACATTCGCCTGCCCGGAAACTTAGAACTGCATGGGGAAAAAGAATCTTTCGAACTGTGCGCGCAACCATACAACGACTCCGAATCCCTGTCAAGTGTGAATTTCTCGGGTGCAGAACTTTTCGATCACGCTGGAAACGGCGTCAGACGGCTGATTCGGAGAAACCGCGATATTTAGAAGGGCTCTGGATTTTGCCGGACGAGAAGGGCCGTATCGGGAGCGGTTCATGGCAATTCTCGCGTTGGTGTCGTAAGATGCTCGGATTCTGGAGGGGGCAAAAGATGGGTTCTGGTATGAACACTTTCACGTTGGTCCATGTCGTGATTAGTCTGGTGGCGATTTTCTCGGGATTGATCGTCGTGCAGGGGATGATTTCCAGGCGCAAGATCGAGGGCATCGCCGGGCTATTCCTGGCTACGACGGTACTGACCAGCGTTACGGGATTTTTCTTTCCGTATCACGGATTCACGCCGGGGATTGGAGTGGGGATCATCTCTTTGCCGTTTCTGGCGGCTGCGATTTATGCACGTTATAGCCGGCATATGATCGGAGGCTGGAGGAAGACCTACGTGATCACGGCGACGGTCGCGCTCTACTTGAATTGTTTTGTTCTGGTGGCGCAGCTCTTTGAGAAAGTGCCATCACTGCACGCGCTGGCGCCGAAGGGATCGGAGCCTCCATTTGCGTTGACGCAGGTGGTGCTGATGATTGCTTTCGTCGCGATCGGGATCTTTGCGGTCAAAGGGTACAAGGAGCAGGTTGGGAGCGTGCGCTCGATCAATCGGGCCGCTTAATCAGGCCGACATTTTTAAATCGCAGCAAAGCCCCGGAAGTTATCATTCCGGGGCTTTGTTTTTTTGCCAAGCTGTATTTTTATTGCGGATTATTGAGCACCCAGGATCACGACAGTCTCGGTGGCGAGTTTGCCGCGTTGAATGCCGATGCGGACTTTTCCGGTTTTGCCGGAGAGTTCGGCGGCGAGTTCCATCGGAGTCTTGACGGGCTTGCCATCGATAGACTTGATCAGATCGCCGACGTGCAGTGAAGCCATCTCGGCGATGCTTCCGGGTTCGATCTGGAGAATTTTCGCGCCGTCAAATTCCTCGGGAGCAGCGACCAGACCGAGAGAGCGGATCGACATGCCGTGGCTCGGAGCGGCGGCAGTGGCAGTGGTGGCCGGCGTCGACTTCCGCGCAGGCTTGCTCGAGGATTGCGTCTCGGCTGGTTGGCCGGCAGTCGTCTGCCCTTCGGGCTTGGACTTGTGCCAGGGTCGAATCCATGAGCGATGCCCTTCGTCTGCCTTCTCTTCTTTCGATTCCTTGGGCTCTGGGGGCGGGAAGTCGCCACCGAATCGAAACGCAATGCCTCCACCCGCGCGGACGCTGCTTTGGCTCGGAGCTCCGGCGTTGTTAAGGTGGTTGGTGTAGAAATAATCGAAGGGACCGAGCTGAACTCCGATGTGACGAGTGATCCAATAGTCCAAGCCACCGCCCGCCGCTAAAGCTACGGAGGAATCGGACACGGTGGGATTGGGTCCGGTCGGGTCGTCACTAAGAAGACTCGCCGAGTCGCGACCAATCAGGGCGTGAACAAATGGGGTAAGTTTCTTGCTGCGATCGCCGAACGTGTAACGCGGGCCGACCATGTAGGAGAAGTCGGTGCAGTTGACTCCCGAAGCGCTGCCGCAATTGCCGACGGTGTGTCCGGCGAAGTCGCCCTCGACCGATAGATGATGAAGGAGTGCGACGGAGGCGGAAACCTCCCAGCCGTTCATGGTCAACTGTTGCGAAGGCGTGGCATCGCTCAAAGGCTGAGTAAATCGGAAATAGGAGTAGCCGCCGAAGAGATCGATTGCGGGAAGGTTCTGAGCTGCGCCGAGGCATGGAAGAAAGAGAGCTGCGAAAGCGAAAACGACGAGTTTTTTCATGTTCTCCGAGTGCTCCGCCTGGGTTGGAGGTTGAGTCCGCTCCGGGCAGGCTTCTCCTACGAAAAGCTAGACAAAGGATATACGGGCAAACGGTGATTATCAGTGCCGCGCGGAAAAAAGGCAAACAAAAGTCGAGTGCACTCGCGCCTGCACCAACGAATTCCAAAAGCACGCAGTGTCTGTGATGCGCGCGATGGCCGGTTGCGATTTCTCAAGATACAGATTTTTTGAACTCAAACAGCGTAAGGCAGTCCGGTTTTCAATTTTGTAAAGATTTGTAGTTAGAACATCACAGGCATTGCATCGCGGCCCTGAAGGGCCGCTCTTCCACTGTAGTGCGAACATTCTTGAGTAGGGTTTCGTAGGAAGAACGCGGCTTCAAGCCCTAAGTCACAGTTTAGGGAGCCAGGCGCTTCGCTGCGGCTTGTTCCCGGGCGGCGTCTGTTTTTCTTCCAAGTTTTTCGTAGGCATCTTTCAAGAAGAGGTGCGGCTCGGGCGCTTTCGGATCGAGCGCGGCGGCTTTTTTCAGCGGCTGCAACGCAGCGGTCGGCTTTCCTGTCAGTTGTAGAAGACGCCCGAGAAGCAGATTGGTGCGGTAATCGTCGGCGTCGAATGCGAGGACCTTCCTGCATTCGGCGATTGCCTTTTCCATTTGACCAGTCTGCGCGTAAGCCATCTGAAGCATCTGGTGTGCTTCTTCCCAGTGGGGAACTCTGGTGACGACGATTTCTAATTCGGGGATTGCGCCGGAGAGATTGTTGGTGTCGAGCAGGGACTCCGCGAGTTGGAAATGTGGAAGCGTCATGTCGGGACGCAGCTCGACGGCTTTGCGCAGGATGGGCACCGCTTGCGGATATTGCTTGAGGGCGACCAGACATTCTCCGAGTTGAGCGTAGGCGAGCGGCGTGTCGGGCTCTTTGACGATCAAGTCTTGCAGGAGCGGAACGGCTTCGGCATAGCGTTGGGCGTCGATCAGCAGGTAGGTTCGATGGATCAGGTTGGCGACCGCGATTTTGTCTTTTGGGTCGGCTCCCAGATCTTTGGCTCCGGGTCTTGAGGCACTGTCACTGCTGGCGACGTAGCCGAGAGCGGCGAGTTTCTGCTGGGCTGCTGGGTCAACAGCTTGATAATCGCCGGCCGAGTTGGGCGCTTCACGGTTGCTGCTGGTTTTTTGCCGGAACGAATCGAGCTGCGCGGCGAGTGTCGTCGTCACTGCGGTCGATGCGGTCGAGAGATCGTGCTCGGCTTTCGGGTCCGCGGACTGGTCGTAGAGTTCCTGCCGGGGCGCTTTCACGTAGAGATACTTTCCGGTTCGGAGCGATCGCAGCGAGGCCCATCCGTAGGTGCGTTGGCCGTAGTCGGACTCGGCATACGAGGAGCGATCGGCGGCAGCGGCGGTCGCACCAGACGTCATCACACTGAGCAACGATTCGCCTTGCACTTCGCGTGGAATCGCGAGCCCCGCGGCTTGGAGAAGCGTTGGCAGAACGTCGACGAGCCCCACACGGGTCTCGATACTTTTCGGGGCAGAGTTTTTCGTTGCAGAAAGTTTTTCCTGGGAGTTTTTCTCTGGCGCACCCGCCGCGGGCAATTTGATCAGCAGCGGAACGTGAATGGTTTCGTCGTAAAGAAAGAATCCGTGGGTATCTTCGCCGTGTTCTCCAAGTGCTTCGCCGTGATCGGCCATCACCGCGATCACGGCTGCATCGTAGAGGCCGCGCGTGCGTAACTCGGTCAGGAATTTGCCAACTACGGAATCGGTGTAAGCGATCTCGCCATCGTAGGGCGACGTGGCATATTTGGTTTTGAAAGGCTCCGGTGGATCGTAAGGATCGTGCGCATCGTAAAGATGCAGCCACACAAAAAACGGCCTCTTAGGATTCTCGTTCAGCCAGGCCAATGCATGCGAGACTACTTCCCCGCCCCGCCGTTCGGTCGAACTGTAGCGATCTTCTCCCGGTCGGCTTTGATGATATCCGGCATCGTACTTGTCAAAGCCGCGATCAAAGCCGCGGGCAAATCCAACACCGGGGTCGAGAATCATGGCCCCTACAAACGCCGCCGTGTGATATCCGTGATCGTGGAGGATCGCGGGAGCGTAAGGCAAGTCTGAGGCGAGCGGCACTTGAAAATCGTTGACGTGATGAAACTGCGGATAGGTTCCGGTGAGGATGGTGGCGTGTGAGGGCGCGGTCAGCGGAACCTGCGAGTAGGCACGGGTGAAGATCGTAGCATCGCCAGCCAGCTTGTCGAGATTGGGCGTGAGCCCCAGTTTCGATCCGAGGAATCCCATTCGGTCGGCGCGTGTGGTATCGAGGGTGATGAGGATGATATTGGGCGGAGTTGGAGTTGATGTCGGCGTGGGCGTCGGAACAGGCGGCTGGGCGAGCGAAGTTGCGGCGAAGCAGACCAAGGAAGCCACGCAGATTATGAGACGAATCTGGGAGATGACACTCACTGGTCGTCACTTCCTCCGAGGCGTTTGGCCTCTGCGCGCTCGCGCTTGGCGGCGGCTTTGCGGCCTAACTGTTCGTAGGCGTCGGCGAGCAGCATGTGGGGCGCGGGCGAATCGGGTTGCATCTGCGACGCTTTGTTGAACCTGAGTAGAGCGCCTTCGGCGTCGCCGGAGTCGAGCAAGATTCTGCCGAGAAGCAGGTTGGTCTGGGGGTGATTGGGATCGAACTGGAGGACGGCCTCGCATTGTTTGATCGCGTCGGGCGGGCGGTTCATCTGCATGTAGGCCGTGGCCAGCATGAGGTGGGCGCGCTCCCAGTTGGGAATTTTGGTGACGACGATTTCGAGTTGCGTGGCCGCACCGGCGACGTCATCGGTCGCGAGCAGGGACGATGCCAACTGGAAACGCGATATCGCCAAGTCGGGGTGCGATTCGACAATTCCGCGCAGAATCGGAACCGCCCTTTCGAAGTCGAGCGTCATGATCAGACACTTGCCGAGTTGAATTAAAGGAAGGGATGCGTCGGGTTCTTTGGGAATCAATTGCTGCCACACGGGGATCGCTTCGTGACAGCGGTTATCCTCCATGAAGAAGTTGGCCTGATTGGTGAGGTTGGCGATCTGGATTTCGTCTTTTGGATCGGCACCCGCGTCTTTGGCGGCCGCGCTTGAGCCATTGGCGCCGGAGGCCATATAGCCGAGGCCTGCCAGTTTCTGCTGCGCTTCGGGATCGAGGGCCGCCTGCGGCGCTTTTTCGGTGCTGCTGGTCTTTTGACGGAACGTATCCAGTTGCTCGGCCAGCGTGGTGGTCACGGCCGTCGAAGAGCTGGATAAATCGCGCGCGGATTTCGGATCGACGGTCTGGTCGTAGAGTTCGCGACGTGGAGCATCGATGTAGAGATATTTCCCGGTGCGCAGGGCGCGCAGCGGACTCCAGCCATAGGCGCGGTGTGGATAATCGCTCTCGGCGTAGGCGGGATGATCGGTGGGGGCGACGGGGTCTTTTCCATTCATGATCGAGAACAAAGATTGTCCCTGGACGGTTTGTGGGACGGGAAGGCCTGCGGCGTCAAGGACGGTTGGGAGGACATCGACTAATCCAACGCGTTGTTGAATTTGTTTGGCTGCGGTGATCGCGCCGGGCCGCTTGATCTTAATTAGAAGAGGAACGTGAATCGTCTCGTCGTAGAGAAAAATGCCGTGGGTATCTTCGCCATGCTCTCCGAGGGCTTCGCCATGGTCAGCCATGACGGCGATGATGGAGCTGTCGTAGAGTCCGCGGGCGCGCAATTGGCGGAGAAACTTCCCTACTGTCGAATCCACGTACGCGACCTCGCCGTTGTACAGAGCATGGGCGTAGCGGGTTTTATAGGGCTCGGGAGGATCATAGGGATGGTGGGCATCGTAAAGATGCACCCAGATAAAAAATGGTCCCTTAGGATTGGCTGCCAGCCAGGAAAGCGCGTGGGCGGTGACATCTGCGCCTCGGCGCTCGGTGGTGGAGTAGCGATCTTCGCCTGAATGGCGCGCGGTGAAACCGGCATCGTAAGTGTCGAATCCGCGATCGAAGCCGGGTGCGAATTTTGCGGCGGGATCGAGGATGATTGCACCGATGAAGGCGGCGGTGCGATATCCGTGGGCACGAAAAATCTCTGGCGCGTAGGGCAAATCGGGAGACAACGGCACCTGAAAATCGTTGACCTGATTAAACTGCGGATAGGTTCCGGTGAGAATGGTGGCGTGAGAAGGCGCGGTCAGCGGGACCTGGGAGTAGGCGCGAGTGAAAACCGCAGACTGGCGGGCGAGTGCGTCGAGGTTCGGAGTCAGACCGAGTTTCGATCCGAGGAATCCCATGCGATCGGCGCGCACGGTGTCGAGTGTAATGAGGATGACATTTGGCGTGGGAGGGGGCGCGGCCAAGGCGACAGAGATCGCAGAACTGGCGAGGGATAGAACGCAGAGCAGCTTGCGAACGAATGCCACTCTAATTTCACTCTGTGTCACTCTGGGCCACCTGACGACAATCGTTCGACTTCCGCTTGTTCCCTGGCAGCCTCGACGTTTTGTCCTAACTGAGTGTAGGCGTCTTTCAGAAACAGGTGCGGCTCGCGCGCTCCCGGTTGCAGCGTCGCCGCTTTTTTCAGGACGGGCAATGCGCCGGCTGCGTCTCCCGAGAGGACCAGCACGCGCCCCAAGAACAGGTTTGCGCCATAGTGTTCGGGGGAGAACGCGAGCACTTTCTTGCACTCTTCGATCGCTTCGGGCATGCGATTGATCCGCACGTAGGAGGTCGCCAAGAGGAGGTAGCCGCGCTCCCAGCGCGGACGGTTGGTGACGACAATCTCGAGTTGGGGCACAGCGTTCTGAAAGTCTTCAGTCCGGAACAACGCCATTGCCAGCTGAAAATGAGCCTCCACCGAATTTGGACTCAATTCAACCAGCTTACTGAGGATGGGTACAGCTTTGTCGAACTCACCCATCTGGACGAGGCATAATCCGAGCTTGGTATAAAGAAGCGCCATCGCGGGCTCCTTGATGATCAACTGCTGGAGCAGCGGGATGGCGTCATCGAAGTTCCCTTCCTCGGCTAGAAAATTTGCGCGGTGGATCAGGTTGGCGGTTTCGATTTTGTCTTTCGGGTCGGCGCCTTGATATCGATCGCGAGCGCCGGGCTGCGGGTTGGTGTTGGTCGCGACATAGCCGAGTGCGGCGAGTTTGTCTTGTGCCTCCGGATCGACCAGGAGTTTGGGAAGCTCCCGGGTGCTGCTGGTTTTTTGCAGAAAGGAATCGAGATTCGCGGCCAACGTGCTGGTGACTGCGGCCGACGTGGACGAAAGATTGTGGGTCGCACCGGGATCGGCTGTCTGGTCGTAGAGTTCGCGGCGCGGGGCTTCGATGTAGAGATACTTACTGGTCCGGAGGGCGCGCAGCGAACTCCAGCCATAGGCGCGATGTCCGTATTCGCTCTCGGCGTAGATGGGACGATCGGGCGTTTCGTGAGGCGCGGCAGCACTTGCGGATGACTGCGGGGTCGGCGTCGCCGTCATTATTGTGAGCAGCGACTCGCCTTGCACTTCCTTCGGAACGGCAAGTCCGGCGGCCTGCAAAATTGTCGGCAAGACGTCGACCAGGCCGACGTGAATGTCGATTTGCTTCAGTGGTGCGCGTTTCACAGCCGCGTCTAGCGGGGCAGGCGTGGCGGGCAGTTTGATGAGCAGCGGTACGCGGATGGTTTCGTCGTAGAGAAAAAATCCGTGAAAATCTTCTCCGTGATCTCCGAGCGCTTCGCCGTGATCGGCCATGACTGCAATGATCGCGCTGTCGTAGAGTCCGCGAGAGCGCAGTTCGCCGAGAAATTTTCCGACTTGGGCGTCGACGTACGCGATCTCGCCGTCATAGGGCGCCGAAGCATATTTGGTCTTATACGGTTCGGGAGGATCGTAGGGATCATGGGCGTCGTAGAGATGCAGCCAAATAAAGGATGGGCCGCGCGGGTGATCCTTGAGCCAGGCCAAGGCATGCGCGACGACTTCGCTGCCACGGCGCTCGGTGGAACTATAACGATCTTCTCCGGGCTGCGCCTGATGAAAGCCGGCGTCGTAAGTGTCGAAGCCGCGATCGAAACCGACGGCCAATCCGACGCCGGGGTCGAGAACCATGGAACCGATGAACGCGGCCGTGCTGTATCCGTGGCTGCGCAGAATTTCAGGGGTGTAGGGGAGGGCTTGCGCCAGCGGCGTTTGAAAATCCTTTACCTGATGGAATTGCGGATAAGTTCCGGTGAGGATGCTGGCGTGCGAGGGCGCGGTCAGCGGAACTTGAGCATAGGCGTGAGTGAAGACGACCGATTGCTCGGCGAAGGCGTCAAGATTGGGCGTGAGCGCACGCCTGGAACCGAGGAAGTCCATACGGTCAGCGCGAAACGTGTCGAGGGTGATGAGGATGATATTAGGCGGCGTCGGCGAGGCTGCCAACGCACTGACCGCCAAACCGACGACCAACAACGATCGGCACAACGAGTGGCGGAGCACTCGCGAGAGACCACGGAGGCACAGAGACACGGAGGGAGACTGCCTCATACACTCATCGATCACTTTGGCGAACTTGTTCCTGAAGAATTGGCCGCTGGAGGTGCGGCCGGCTTCTTATGAGCAGCCGATTTGTGCTTCTTGGTCGAAGATGCCTGGGGCAGACCTCCGCAATTCTTGGGGTGAATGAAGAGCGTCGGATCTTGCGGACCGACAAACACATTCTTGTAGCGAACGACGGAATGCCGTCCGTCGGCACGAACATAGTCGATCTTGATCGGGAAGCCATGCAGGTCGTCCGCCTGCCAGATTCGAATTTTGAGCGGCTTCGAGGAGTCGGGCGAGGTTACGGTGATGTCTTCGACCTTAACCGAGTGCCCATCCAGCGTCTCCGTTCCGACGGGCACCCGTTCCACACGGGACCCCGGTCTCATGACGGCGAAAGGAGAAGCGCGAAAAAATGGATGGGTGTCGTGCATGCAGGGTCCGGCTGAAACACCATACGTGTCGTGGGTTTTGAGATCAGTGATCAGATAGCCGTGTCCCTCTATGCCCTCCATTCTCATGAGGTTGCCGGAACGGTAAACGTAGGACTCCACTTCGCCATCGCCGACTTCCATGATGCTTCCTACCATGATTGCGGAGAATTCAGTAATAGCGTCCAGCGGAAACTCGCTACCGACGGCAGGCGTTGCCGAAGTCTTTGCCGATTTCGGCACTTCTGTTTCGTTGGATTGTCCGGCGGGTACCTGCTCTGTCGGCACCTGCGCGTCGAGCGCTGCGGTCAGGCAAGTCAGCAACAGAACAACTCCAATCAGCCGAACCATCTGATTTTCCCCCGAGTCAATGAAGCTTGAACGATCTTCAACCTTACAGAAAAAAGGCCACGCCGTAAATCGACGTGGCCTTTCCGGAACAATTCAGGTTAAGACTACTTCTTTGCAGCGATTTTCGCTTTGGCCTGAGCAGCGGTGCCGAACGAGGTCTTTTTCGTGGCAGACGTCGGAGAGCCCAAGGTGGTGGTCAGGAAACCCCAGTTGCCGAGGTAGTCGCCGCCGCCGCCGCAGGTGAAGTAGTAGGACCAGCCCCAGTTCGAGGCAGCCTTACGCTTGGTGACCCACTCTTCCTGGCAGCCGGTATAGAACTGATATTCGGCATCGAAGGTGTTGTCGGCCAGGGCGAGGACCGCGCCGTTAACCGGTGCAGTGGTCGGCCGTGGAATCGTGGTTGCGAAGCCAACCATGGCGCCATCAGCCAGCAACCCGCAACCAGTGGTCAGATTGTGCGTGCCCGCTGCGTACGGTGCACTGACGTTGATGACTTCGTAATCGCAATACTGTACGGAACCGTCATAGCTCTCAAACCCGAGGCTAAAAGTGCCCGCGAAAGCTGAGCTACAGGCAAGAACGAGAAGTGTGACTACCGCTAGGCTTTTCAGTTTCAAAGGTATTTCCTCCTGGAAGTGTTGTTCAAAGTTTGCAGGTTTCACGTCTCGAGCTCAGTGCATCTCTACAGGGAGAAGCTAATGTGGCCCGCATCGACCACGGAAGCTTAGCGCATCTGTGAATCATGTCAAGTCAATAATCAGCTGCGGGCGGGAAAAAAAAAGACTAGACAAAAATTTTGCGCTCTTGCGGCAAAACATCGGCATCGAAGAACGCGGGATTCCCCGCATCGAACACTCCTCTTCCGACCTCCGCGCGAAACGCCGCGCCCTTGGCCGATTTTGGAAGAACGCGGAGGTACGTTGCTTTTGTTCCCTTTTCTTCACGACGGAGGCACGGGAGGCACGGAGAAAACCTTGAACCTGTAAAAACAGAAGAGGAAGGTCTGGCCTGGCAGTTGGTTTTCTCTGTCCCAGTGTCCCCGTGGTGCCTAGTCGCAACAAGCAATTACTTCACTTTCCTATTTCACTTCTACTTTCTCGGCCACCTGGCCCATCTTTTCAAAGGGAGTGCATTTGTCAGGCGGGATGAACAGGGTTTTGTCCGGCGCGCCTAAAACGATATCCCGGTAAACAGCCGTGATTTTCTGTTCTCCGATGTGAGATTCGATTTTTACCGGAACGCCCTGGAGATCGTCGGCTTCCCACACCTTCGACTCGATGGTCTTGCCATCGTTTCTGGTGACGACGACATTTTCCACTTTGCAGCTGTGGCCTTCGACTACCTCTGTGCCCGCCGGCGTCCGGCTCACCTTGGTGCCGTTGAGCAACTCGAGAGGACTGGGCGTCATTCTTGCCTGCTCTGGCTTCATCGAGACGCACTGATGGCTGCCGTCAGGGTAGGTCGTCAGGTTGTAGGTTTTGCTGGTCGAAGGAACGTAGAGCGTGGACCAAGCGGCTGTCCGCTCCACCCGGGTGCTGGAACCGGAGCGGTAGATTTTCATCGGGCGGTCGAACGTGGCCATTTTAATGACCTCGGTGGCGGTGAGATCAGGGAAGTCCCAGGAAACGATCTGATTTTGCGCCGAGACGAAACTGGAAGTTCCGAGAAACATGATTTGAAATATGATTCCGATCGCGATCCTGCCGATGAGTTTAGACGGTGTCATTAAACCCTCTCCTGGCTAGTTTTGTTGATTGACATCTTAAAAGATAAGGGATGGACTTTCCACGGAATGCAGACATTCATCACAAGATTCTAAAAAAGAGGCCCTGGTTTGCAGGGCCTCTTTGTAGCCGCCGTTCAAACAGAATAGCGGAAGGAGTCAGCTTACTTGCCGAGCAATCCACGCGGAGTTCCGACGCCAGTGCACTCGTCGTAAGACTTGAGGGCGCTCGCGCCGTTGGAACCGGTCGTGACGTCGTAGAAGTTCGTCTTGTAAGCCAGGGCTGTGGGTAGTTGCGAGTAGATCAGGCCGTTCTCTTCGGCGTTGAAGAAGCCGCTGCTGATCGGGATTTGGGGGCCGTAGAAAACGGATCCCATGTGGTTGCCTGACCGGTTGACGATGCTGGCGAGTGAAGGAGACGAAACGCTGGTGCCTCCGACGGAGAACCAGCCGCCGTTGTAGCCGGAATAGACGTAGACGCCGCTTGCAGGATCGGCGTTGAACGAGAGGTCGGGAGTGACACGGTTGGACTGCCCGAACAACGGAAACTGGTAGTTAGCCCAGGGTCCCATGTTGCCGCCGGTGAAGCCGGTGACATAGGTCTCCTGCGAACTCTGGCCACCACCGGAACCAGCCCAGCAACCCTCTTTGTTGAAATGGAGGTTGCTCGCGGTGCGGTAGACAGACGTGCCTCCCGCGGAAACGATCCACGGATTCGAACTCGGATAACCAACTCCGAAGCCATTGTCACCAGCCGAGGCGAAAGCCACGATCGGAGTCTTATAGCCAGTGGCAAAGTTGTAGTCGAAGTCGGCAAAGAACGCGTCGTCTCCGGTCTGTCCCGAGAACTCGCCGCCGAGCCAGCTGTTGGTAACCTGGCCGCCCGCGGGATAGTTATTCACGATGTAGTTGAATGCGACCTGTTCGGCGTAGAAGAGGTCGCTAAACGAGTTGGAGCAAGCTTCCACGAGGATGATGGCCGCTTTCGGAGCAAAGACGTGCGCCCACTCGATGTCCAATGACTCTTCGAGGGCCCAGCCAGCGTTGGGCGGTGGCGTGGTGCACGATCCGTTGCCGTTGGCGTAGACCTTGGTGAAGCTCGTGGCCGCCAGAGGCCATTGCGCGTTGAAGGTGGTCACGTCGCTGGCCGCATTCGGGTTATCGAAAGCATCCACGATCGCGATGGCACCGTAGCCTGCCGCGCTCGGACCGCCGCCATTTACGTTCGGTACGCATCCCGCACTGGACGGATTCTTCACGTAGAGGCAACCCATCGAATTCGGCGTCTCCAGCGTCTGGGTCAGAGTTACCTGCGGACCAGCCGTAACCATCGGCGTTGGCGTGGACATGATGGTTGGTTTCACGCCATCGGCGCTGTGCAGAACATAGGTAGTATGCGCGTAAAGAGCGCGTTGTTCCTTGCCGCTTTCCGGTACGAATACTTTCCCGGCTTGCTCGGTGCGAGGAGCCACGAGTTGATTCGCGGCGCCGTTGCCTGCACGCCCTTCCTGCGCGACTGCGCCTGCGGCGAGAACTGCGACTGCCCCCACTGCGAGAACCTTGGAACCGATAGCAAATTTCATAGACTCTCCATGAATTTTTTTGTGACGCGTTTGTTTTGAGTTTTGGACGTAGCTCGCCCCAAGCTTCTGCGAGCTGTTTTTATTCAGGTAATTCCCCTGGGTCGTACGTGTTCTTCGGAGGCGATGGCATGCCGCCGTTTCAGCACTACTTTTGTTGAGAACCGAATCCGAGATACGGATTCGCAGGGAAGGGGTGGTAGAACAACCCACGCTCAGTTGCACACATTATGTCTGGTTATCGATCAGAGTCAAGAGAAATCGTGTTTGAGTTATAAGTTTGTAGTTATAATTGTTACTATATAACATAGTAGTTAGTTACTATCATAGATAGTTACTCTTACTAGCATGAGTAGTATTTCACTGGCGCGTAGTACTACTGTTACTAGTAGATTCATTGATTGGACCCCGCGGAGGCAGGGACAGCGCAGAGATCGTGCCCATGCGAGGCAAACATTTTTTTTCGAGACGCATCTGCGATGCGCTGCGAGGGAGGGATTACGCGAATGGTTGCGGCGGTTGCCGGAATTTTGGGCGAAGAGATTTGCGCGAGGAGACAAAAAAACCGGCCACGCAATGTGCGTGGCCGGTCGCTGAGGCGGGAACTACGCCGGCCTTATTGTGGGCTGGCTGGAGGGACGATACCGTTCATGCGCAGGTACTCGACCATTTGGCCGTAATGATCGTTGCAGTGGCCGACGATGAGAACGGCCATGGCTAGACGCGTGGTTGTGCCCATGCCGAAGGGATTCTTGATCGGGGCGGTGACATTCTTTTCGTTGATGGTATCGACAGCCTTCAACACGTATTCAAACGAGTCGAGGAGGTATTTGTGGATCTCGTCTTTGGACTTCACCGACTCGGGGCCGTTTTCTGCTTCCCCTGCTTCCACGGGCGGCTTCTCGCCCAGAATTGCAGCCGCATAAATAAAGTTCGTGGTTGACAGGTGTTTCAATTGCTGGCTAAAAGTGCGGACTCCCTTGAACTCGCCATTGGAGGGCGCGAATGCGTACTTGTCTTCTGGCATTGCGATGGCCACGGGCAGGATGATGCGCCGCAAATGCGTGACCGACCCGGTCAGCACCTCGCCGATTTCGACCTCTTTACTGGCTTCTTTTACTGCTTCTTTCCTATCCTTGTCTTTATCTTTATCCTTGTCTTTGTCCTGTGCGATCGCGTAAGAACTGAAGGCCACACAGAGAAGTACGATCAAAACCTGCCACATCTTGCTCATGGATTTTTCCTCGGAAGAATTAGTTTCGATTGCTGCGGCGCGATCCTTACTGAACGAAAAATTCTAACGGCTGTTGGTTTGACCTGCAAGTATATCTAGGCGACCTGCCGCTTGGGACACGCGGCTGGGAAAAAAAAGGGGCCTGCTCGGAAGCAGGCCCCTAGCTGTTTCTGTTGCCGGACGAGTCCTAGTACACGACTTTGGCGACTTTCGTCGACCAGAAGTTCGCGCTCGGAATGGATTCGTTCGTGATCCAGAACGTCGGCGTGGCAGCCGAGAAGTCATACGTGGTTTGTGAATAATCTCCCCAGCGGCTGGTCCCAACGCCGGTGTAGCACGATGGGCTGACGTAAATTCTGGTGGAGCGATTATTTCCGCTGATGACGGCTGTCTTGTTGTCAGCGAAATACATCGACGCTTCGATTCCGTTGGTCGGGTCCGTATCCGACCAGTTCAGAGCGATGCGGCCAGCAGTATCGGTACCGATGGACGGGTTCCAATCGTAGCTGGTGGTTCCGAAACCGTAGAAATCGGCCCAGGTTGATACGGCTGGAGTGAACGAAAGCAAGCCACTGATGATGTAGTAGCGAGGTGTCGCCACGCCAAAATCAGCCGTGGTGTTGGTCTGGTAATAGATGTCGCCGTTCTCGAGTCCGGTGTTCTGGAAGCGACCATCCAAGCTGTCAAGCAGGGCTCCAGTCGGGGCGCAAGACGCTGGCTGTGGCGATCCTGGAGGAGTAGACCATGAGGCTACGCCGCTCACTGCATAGGGGCCAAAGAGGCCGGTGTCGCCTGGGCTTGAGGGGAAGTCCATCACGTACATGTTGATCCCCGGGGCGTTAGCCGCTGCGAACCAGACATAACCATTCTGGTCGCTGTCGAGTTGGTGAGGCGGCGCCAGAGTGGCATCCAGACCTTTGAACACTGGAACGCTCCAGCCGATTCCGTTGTAGATGTGGGCCTTCGCAAGCGCAAATGCGTAGGCTCCGAGGAAAGAGCTTGTTCCGAAAACGTTGCCAGTGATCAGAACCGCGTCCTGAGAAATGCCAAGCTGCGGATAGTCGAAGAAGCTTCCCGTTCCCGTGAAGCCGTTGGTGTTGGTGAAATAGATCCACCATTTGCCAGTGGGGCTGCTGGTCTGCGAAACGGCGACGCCAAGATACTGCACGGTGGAGCTCTCGGCAAACGCGTCGGCAGTTATGATCCAGCGCTGATATTCTTCGTCGAACTGCACGCGGGGGTCAAACATCGACTCGGTGGAGTAACCGAAGAATCCATTCAGGGAGTTGAGTTTCAGAAGCCCTCCTGACTTGCTATGGATCTCGACCATGTCGTTGCTGACGGAAACCCAATTGGCTTTGCTCACCGAGCCGGCAACATCCGGAGGGGTCCAGCAACCACTGGAGCCGTCGCACTCAGTCGCGCCGGTAAAGACCAGAGTCGTCTGTGGCGAGTTCGGCGAAAAAACGCCGCTGTTCGGTTTCGGGGTTTTAGGAGCCAGAGCGGCCTGCTGCTTCAAGCGCGCGTAGACATCGGCATCCATCGTCGGGCGAGGAGACGGCTCTTCCTTCTCTTCACGCGAGACAGCCATGGTAGCGTCGAACGCGTCCATCTGTTCCGGAGTGCGCTCATAAGCGGCGCCCACGGTGATGTGCGCGACCGGCAGAATTCTCTTGCTCTCATCTGGAACAGCTCTCTTGCTCGAACTCTGGGCTGAAACCATGGTTGCAGCGCAGGCGAGCACCACTACGAATGCGAATTGCTTAGTCATTTACCCTCCCAAACCTGGTGTTCTTCTGTTGAATTAACTCCGCGCAGCGCGGAGGTCGTGGCTCTTTCAGGACACAGATCTTCCGGCTGTCGTTGGCCGGAACCTGCTCAATGGATTAGCGAGCCGATTCTTTCCAAACGATTCCCTGTGTCCGGGACATGACTTCGGAGGCTCTAAAAATTCCTACCGAATATTGCTTTTATTCTGTTGAGTTACGAACCCGAGACTACGGATTCGTTGGGGAAGGGTGGTAGTACTACCCACGCTAGTTGCGTACATTATGGCTGGTTCGGTCTGAGAGTCAAGAGAAATCGCACATCGATGTTAGATTTTTCTGCAAGGAGTAAGCAGTGCAGAACAAGTGCAAAGTTTTTCAGAGATGGCGACGCGAGCGATGTTTCGGCGTGACGTAGTGGAGAACTCCTGACAGATATTTCGTGTGACGCTATTTCGTGTGACGCCTCAGAAGATGATTCGGACTCCGAACTCGATCTGGCGCGGAGCGCCGTTGGCAAACGTGCCGGAACCGGGCAACACGCGATCCTGACGCGAGGTGCAGAAGGCAGCTGAGTTTCCGCAGAAGCCGCCGGAGCTGGCGTTGTTGAGCGAACTGCCGGGCGCGCCGTTGAGGATGCCGCTCAGCTGGTTGCCGGGGCCTCCAAAGTTGGCGAAGTTGAAAGCGTTGAAGAGGGAGACGTTCGGTTCGATGGTCGTGCGCTCGCTGAGGTGAAAGGGCCAGAACAGGCGCAGGTCAACCGTTTTGAGCCAAGTGGCCTCGGCGGAACGTCCGGCCAAGGATTGACAATTGGGTCCGATGGGGACGTTGGCACAAACGTAGGGCGAGTATGCACCCAGCTGTACGAGTTGGCTGCCCTGGAATAATCCGCTGTTCACGAGGGCGGAACCGGCGGGAGTGAGCTTGCCGGCGAAGGTGCTGTTGTAAAACACAACCGACTGCGACAATTTGCTGGTCGAGTATCTGCCGGTGGTTCCGATAAATGGGATGAGGTCGCCGACCTTGCCGTCTCCCGTGATATCGCTGCGGAAGATTTCTCCCGGAACGCCGCCACCATCCTGCTGCGGGACATAGGCGCTCAAGGGGAGCGGCGATGCGAGGTGAGCGATCATCGAAAGCCGCAGGCGGTGCGGCATTTGGAAAGTGGGAGTGAATGTGAACTGATGGGTGCGGTCGAGACCGGAATCACCCCATTTCCCTCGATGCGGGCGGTTGTAATCCTCGGCAACGTTCATCAGAGAATAATCTCCGCCGCTACCATCGGGTTCGGCGATGTTGGTGCGATAGCGCGACCACGAGTAGGAAATCGCGACGTCGGTGCGCTCCACGCGTTTGCCCGGAGTGGACACGCTGGTTTTGTACTGCAGCTGGAGCGCCTGATACTCCGAGCGTCCGCCGGGGAAAAACATGATGTTGGAGCCGACGTTGGGATTGATGCCGCCGAAGGAGGCCTGCGGCAGCCGCCCGTTTGTCAATGTCGGCAAAACAGAGCAGGGGAACGGTCCGCAGTAAGCGTTGGATGAATCTAAACCGTGACGCGCGAAGTCGGTGATGCTGGCGTTCGGCACGGCGGCCAGATAACAATTGACAGCAGCTTGAGAACTCGCGCCAGCGGACGATGCGTGACCACACCCGGCCGAAGCAGTATTGGCATCAAGCGTCGCGTTGATCGCGTCGAGCTCCGCCTGATATGTATTTTGGGTATGGTCGGGATTGGAGCCGTCGGTCAGGAAGCCTGAATCGCCGACGTGATTGGTGTCAATCCCGAGCGGGAACTGAGTGCCGATCTGACGCAGATAGTCGACGATGAATGTGGAGTGCTCACCGACTTGATGCTCAAACCCGAGGTCCATGTGGAGCACGCGGGGCGTCCTGAAGCCGGGGGCGAGCAGACCGCCAAAATTCGCGACGCTGTTGGCGAGCGAATATACGTTCGGGCCGCCGGCGACTCCGGATTGAGCCTGTACGAAAGCGGACTGCAAATCCTGAATGGCCTGGGCCACGGCGACCGGCCCCTGGGTTCCGGTCAAAGTAGCGCCGATGGGCTGACCACAGATCTGGGTTGCAATGTCCAAGCCGTCGCTCTGGGTCACAATGCCTTGAGATGGATTCGCCGCGGCATTCGGAAACAGGACGGCTCCGGTCGGACAGAGCGTGAGGCTGCGGTTGTATTGGCCGTTGGAGAGACGATTGATACGATCCTGATAAGTATTCTGAAGCAGGAAATTGTCGTAGAACAATCCGGCGCTGGCGCGCAGCACGGTTTTGCCACTGCGGCCTGGATCCCACGCGAGACCCAACTGTGGAGCGAAGTTAAAATTCGGCTGGCTGATACGTTGTCCTAAAGACAGGTGAGTCTGTTGCGGAGCGACCGCGTTGGGAATGAGTCCGAATTGATCGAGAATCAAACCGGTGGTGCAGGGCGGTGTTTGGACGATCGAAGTGTTGATGTCGGAGCAGGGCGTGGCGGACAAGTCGCTGTCGGTGCGTCCGGTGTCGCGGACATAGTTCAGTCCAAAGCTGATGTTGAGATTGGGAAACAGACTAAAGGTGTCGCCGACGTAACCTTCGAGCCGGGTGTCGGCATGTCCGCCGCCGGAGCGATTGAAAGCCGAGTGCTCGCTGAAATTTCCGAGGCCGTTGAAAATCGTGACCGTGCCCACGGGATAGTTCAATGGATTATCGGCTGCGCCGCGGGGATCGCCCGCAAGTAGCGGCAAGAGGTTCGGATTGCCATTGATGGCTGAAATGGTGTCGAGGCCACTGGAAGTGGTGACCGACGCAAAGTTGCTGGGCGCAAGGTAGTCGCCCTGGGAGATGCGATGAATGGCTCCTCCGAAGCGGATGGAGTGGTTCACCTTATAAATGGTGCTGCTGTCGTAGCGCCCGAAAAGATCGCGCTGAACGGTTTGGCGCGGACCGGCGACGCTCGGCCCGAGTGAAAAGGAACCGAACTGTATGTTGAAGGGCGCGCCCGGCAGAATGGTGGAATCGCCTAACGCGGGATTGATGGCGTTGACCAACTTTTGATAACCGAAGCGGGCGCTGTTTTGAAATCGTCCGCGGCTCCAATCGAGGCCAAAGACGGCAGCGGGAACGTTGATCTGGTTGCGAAAATCGGACATGCTGCCTGAGGGGCCGATCTGGTTGGCGTTGTCGTAGCTGAGGCGGACGAATCCCTTCATGTCGTCGCTGAAATCGTAGTCAAACCGGGCGCTGACGCTGTTCGTGCGGAAGTAGGCGCTCTGGAGGGCGGTGGTGTTGAAACCGAGCGTCGTAGGCAAGACAATGTCGGCAGTGTTGATGGGCAAGACACCATCCTGCTTGGTGCGTTCGCCGCCGATGAATAAGAAGGCCTTGTCTTTGATGACTGCGCCGCCGGCGCCGAATCCATATTGTTGGCGGCTGTAACTGGGGCTGCCGGGGAATCCGGCGATGCCAATGGGCCGATCTCGAAAATATCCGAACAGATTGCCGTGCCAATCGTCTCCGCCGGAACGCGTTGTCACGCGGACTGCGCCCGCTGCGTTCAAGGATTGAAAGACATCTGGTGTGGCGCGCGAGACCACGACTTCGCGGACTGCCTCGGCTGGCAAAGTGAAGGTTGCCGCGCCTTTGGTCTCGTCCATGACTTCGACTTCATCGTAGTCGTAATGAGTGGTGCGTCCCAACTGAGAGTCGATCGAAAGCGTTTGCGATCCACTTTTGCCGGGATCGAGTACGCGACCATCGACGGCCTGAACTCCGGGCTCAAGCGCGCCGGCGCTCAAAGAATTGCGGCCGTTGATCGCCAAATGGTCGGGAGCTTCGCCCGAGAACTGGCTCTTGAGTGTCATGGGGCCGGGATTAATCCAGTCGAGTTTGAAGTCGGCGGTCGCGGCCACGCCTGCGGTCACGGTCACGTCGGTCTCGACGGGTTGCATGTCGCGGCCTTCGACGCGGACGCGGTAGACACCCGGCGGTAAGGTTTCGGTGACGTAGGTGCCGTCTTTGCCGGAGCGGGTCACGCCCCTGGTGTCGGTGACCGACGAGCTGTAAAAAACGCGCGCTGACTCGACGGGAGCGCCCACGTCGTCGCGCAGGGTGCCTTGAATGGTGCCGCTGGTCGGATTGTCCGAAAGAGTGTCCTGCGCCTGCAGAGACAGCGGCAGGGCGGCCAGAATGGCGAGCGCTAATAAAATGGAGCTAGTAGACAGAGAACGACGAACCTGTAAGCCGGAGCAATCAAACAAAATGCCACTCTCCTGGGGCAGAACCTCGATAGAACCTTCTCCGGTAGAACCTTCTCCAATAGAACCCGGAAGCGATTCCGCGTGTAAGGGTCTTAAAATCGGGTCTTAAAATCTCTACGTCAAATGGAATAGAACAGTTTACTAGATGCGCCGAGTCGTGCGGGGCGATGTATGAGTTTTTAGGAAGTGAGGGAGCTTTCAGCTGTCAGCTATCAGCTCTCAGTTTTGGCGGCGCAACTGAAGCCGTGCCGCTCTTAAAGCAGTTCATGATTCGACTAATCAGAGGCTCGCTAGAAAGAGCCTTTGCGGGTGTAGTAGCCGGCGCGATAGTGAGACTGGAAGGGACCTCCGGCGGGAGCGTTTGCCAGGTCGACTCGGAGCTGGCGAAATTCGGAAAACGAGTAGCGCTGCGTCGGATAGTAGGCCAACAGATATTGGGTGCGAAGTTCGTCGCTGATTTTCTGAAAAGCATCGTCGAGTTGCGCCGAGGACGTGGCGTAATAATATTTGCCACCGGTATCGGACGAGATCTGCATGAGCGCATGCTCGCCGCCGGTGTCGCGTCCAGCATCGGCTTCGACGGGCACGATGATGATGCTGTAGATGATGGCTTCCGATTCCTGCGCGGCGCGCAGCGCTTCTTTGTAATCCACCTGGCTGACGGTGTCTCCGCCGTCGGTGATCACGACCATCACTTTCCTTCCCTGCCTCCGGCTGAGCGCCTGGGCACCGAGATACACCGCATCGTAGAGTGCGGTGGCCGCGCCGTTGCGTACACGATCGATGCCGGCATCGATTCTCTTTAAATCGGAAGTGAACGGTACAAGCTCGTTCACCTCTTCGCTGAATTTGTACAACGAGAGTCCGTCCTGTGGACGGACGATGGCGTGGACAAACTTGCGGGCGGAATTCAGTTCGAGCGGTAGATCTTTCCGGGTGCTGAGACTGGTATCAACTGCGAGAACGATCGAGAGCGGCAGGGCCGACTCGCGGCTGAAGATAGAGATCTTCTGTTCCTGGCCGTCTTCTTTCAAAACGAAATTATCTTTCTCGAGGCCTGACACTGGCGCGCCGTGCGAATCAGTGACGGTCACAAAAACGTTTACGAGTTTGACGTCAACCTTGAGAGTGGTCGCCGGCTCCTCCGCAACGGACGCTGCCGCGGCGCAGAGAATGAAGGAGCAGGTTAAGAAGCAAGTTGCGAAGAAACGAGTCCGGAGCGGTGAGCGTAGAGCTACGAGCCACTTGATTGTGTTCGCTCGCAGCTGAAGCCTCCGAGTTCGCAGCGCTTTCGCAGTCATATTGAGAGATCAGTCATTAGGATGCGCCGAGCGAGCCTGCTGTGCCTCCCGGGTGGCGAATTTCCTCGGGAAATGGTTCGCCATCGGCCCAAACGGCTCCGTCTTCAAAGTATTCTTTCTTCCAGATCGGGACTGTTTTCTTGAGGGTATCGATGATCCAGCGACAGGCCTCGAAGGCGGCTGCGCGGTGCGCCGAGGCCACCACGATGAGAACGCTGGTGTCGCCAATTTCGAGCCGTCCTAGACGATGGACGATGGATGCTCCACGCACCTGAAAACGTTCGCGGGCCTCGGCAGCGAGGGCTTGCATTTGTTTCATGGCCATCGATTCGTAGGATTCATAGACAAGATAGAGAGTACGGCGGCCACGGGTGTTGTCACGCACGACACCATCGAAAATGACGGCAGCGCCATCCGCGGGTTGCTTCAGGCGGGCGGCGATGGCGTTGGAATCGATGGGCTCGCGGGTAATTCGCACCTCGCCTGTGAATTGCGCGCCCATAAATTCCGCGGCGCTGTCGGGGCTAGCGGGGCGACGATTTGTGCCGCCACTCACCGGCGGCAAAAGGCCGACTTCGTCGCCATCGCGCAAGGCGCGATCGGGAGCGGAATATTCCTGATTCACAGAAACAGCGAGCGAAGATGCCATCGCTTCAAAACGGGGCGCCTTGTGCGCATAATAGAAGATAACGTCTCGTACGCGAGATCCGTCGGGCAGTTCAATGGTTTCGGCGGGCTGGCCAACGATTTCTTTTAAAACTCCGAAAAAGAGCAGTTCGATCTTCATTCTTAGTTCACCGGGATACTTCATTCACCGGGTTCCTGATTGGACCACATTAGTGTGACGCGCCATCAGTGTATAGCGCAGTGTAACGCGTAGCGTACAGTGGCAGGCTCGCAAGTACCTGTCCCTCCGTGTGGAATCCGTTTCTGAAGCGGCTGTCGTCAATTACCTACGTAATCGTGCAATAGGTCACTTTCCCGCTTAGTCTTAGTTGTCCACACAAGTTGTCCACGCACCCTACTGCGAGAGGAGGCTGCTATCGCTAACGCCGCCCAAACCGATGCCAGCCGTGGCGCGTCCGCGCGATCGTTCCTCCACAGCCTCAACATTTTGATCAAGTACACACGGCTCTACGGGGTGAACCACAAGCGGACGGAGGGACAGTTCCAGACGACGTGGAAAGAGCTCCAGCTGGCGGTGCCCAAGGGTGGAGACACGGGATTTCTTCTCGGCGTCTCTGACAACAAGCTTCTTCTCGATGGCATTCCGCTCGAGGCGGGACAGGCTGAGCGCAGCTTCGCGCAGTTGCTAACCGCGGCCGGGTTGTCGAGCATCCTCTTCTCAAACAAGGTCACACTGGATGACTTTACGCGTCTGGTGCGGGCTTTCGCGATGGGCGGCTCGAAAGCTCAGGACTTCGCGAAGCAACTGAAGGACACACTCGGCGATAACAAAGACTCGTCGATCCGCATCAATGAAGTTAAGTTCGTGGCCGCCGACCCGGCGACCGGAGAGCTTTCGGTTGCGGCGCAACTGGCGGCGCAGGCACTCGGTCCGGAAGCGAGGCAGTGGCTCAACGATCCGCAGAAACTTTTGCAGTTGATCGCGGCCGCGCAAGGAGCCAGTTCTGGGGGTGGGGGAGGCGTTGCGGGAGGAGCACCGCTGGGTGCGGTGCCGAATATTCCGCTTTCGGGTGGGACTGGAATTGCGACAGGTGGCGCAGCGGCTGGCACGGGCGCCGCGGGGCAGTGGGCGGGGGGCATCGTTCCCTTGCAGGAAGAGGAAGTAATCCAGACCATTCGCCTGCTCACGCATTTCGGACAGGCGATGCAGGATCCAAATTCCTCTCCGGCTAATCTCCAGGTAGAACTCGGCAAGGCTCCCGAAGGAGCGAAGGTCAATCTGGCGCAATTGCTGGAAAGCCTGGCGGCACAGACGGCGGCAAACAAGCCTGACGGAGAAAACTCCGACACGCCGTTGCTGATGAAAGCGGCGGAGAACATGGCCATCAAGTTTGCTCTCGACCGCTATTCGCGCGGCGAGGTCAAGGTCAACGCCGTGCACGAAATGATGGAGCACATGAGCCGACAGATGGACACGCTGCGCCAGATTCTGCGCGTGCAGGAAGACAAACTGTCGAAGGCTGGAGTGCTGGTCGAGTCGCATGCCGACATTCTTGACCGAATGTTCTGGGCAGAAATTCCAGAGGCGGGAAAGAAGAGCGTGCTGCTCTCGGCCGAAGCGGCGTGCGTTCCGCCGCGGAACGTGCGGCAGTTCGTGGAAATTCTGTTCGATCGCGACGACAACGAACTGGCGGCGAAAATTCTTTCCAACTACAGTACCGGGCTGGATGCGAAAGATGCCGATCCTCGGCGCAAGACGGCGACTGGACTCTCGCAACTTGCCGATCTTTACGCCACCGCGCCCGAAGAAGTGATGCCCAACACGCTTGCCTTGATTGGCGAGAAGTTGAGCAAGGAAACCGATCCGGAAGTGCAGAGCCTGCTGAGCGCGGCATTCGCCCGCTTTGGTCAGGAGGCTTGCTCGCGTAAGAAGTACAAAGCGATCGCGGAACTCTGTTACTCGCTGGAACGCGTGGGACAACAGCGGCCGGCTCTGGTTCAGGATTTGCGCTCGCGTGTCGGTATCGAAAATCGGCTGCCTGAGATGATCGAGGAAGCGATCAACGCCGACCAGGTCCCCGAAGATTTAGTCGAGGTCTTGCAGCAGCTTCCGAGAAACTCTATTGAACACCTGGCGGAACGGTTTTTCCGAGCCCAGAAGCGCGTGGAATGCGACCGCATTGTGGAACTGGTCAGCGAACTGGGACAGCCGGGACTCGACGATCTACGCAGCATGCTGCGCACAGGACAACCGCGTCAGGCGGCATCGACGGTCGGATTGTTGAGCCGGCTCGGGGTAGAGACGCTCCTCGAGTTGTTGCCGTCGCGCATGAGCGAGTTCAACCGCTTCTATCAGGACGTGATTGTGCGCCAGATCGCTTATGGCGCGGCACCGGATCGTGGACGCACGCTGCTCGAACTACTGGAGCTGCTCGACTCGCTGATCTTGCCCGAGGCGATCGACGAAATCGGAATGAGCCAGGACCGCAGCGCCAGCTCGAGCCTGATTGCTTTGGCGACGGCTGGCGAAGCGTTGAACCGTCCTCCGTTTGTACAGCTGAAAGCGGTGGAGTCGCTCGGGCGTTTGCGCGAAGTCGAAGCGGTGCCAGTTTTGCGCACGATTGTCGAAGACAAGAAAATGTTTGGATATAGCCAGCACCGCGAATTGCGCATCGCGGCGATTCAGGCGCTGGCCAAGATCGATCCGCGGTACGGGACGCAGGCGCTGGCCGAGAGTGGCCTGGAGGCAGGCGAGATTGCCATCGCTCCACTGGATTCCGGACCGGGATGTCCCTGGGTGCGGCAGCGGCGGTATGAGCGCATCATTCTGCCGCGGACGCTGTCGGCGACGCTATCGAGTTCGTGGGGCAAATCGAATATCGTGATGCGCGAAATGAGCCTGGGCGGCGGCATGGGAACACGCAGCGACAATCTTCGTGTGGGTTCGGAAGCGCACGTGGAAATTTCGCTTGGCGTCAAGAAAATCAAAGGCGAAGTATTGCTGCGGCGCGCGCGCGTCAACGAAATCGGCTTCGAATTCGTCAGCATGGACCTCGACAGCCGCTACCGGCTCCGCAGAATTCTGGTCGAGGCGCTGCAGAAGGTTCCGGACAATCAGGCTAATAATTGGGACGGCGAGCGGAAGAGCTAGGGGCTGCTGTCAGCTGTCAGCTGTCAGCCGTCAGTTCCCAGTTCCCAGTTCCCAGTTGCGAAAGGCTTATCGCGAAAAGGGTCGCCCCCAATCTCGCTTCAGGCTTTTATGGGTGCGATAAAAAAAGCCTCTGCTGATCGCAGAGGCCTTTTCTATTTCCATCACGCGAAAACTGGCGTTCGTCTATCCTAGGCGACCTTCACGAAAATAATAACCAGCGTGAACAGCACCAGGGACTCGATGAAGGCTAGCCCCAGAATCAAGGCGACCATAATTCCGGGACGGGCTGCGGGATTGCGTCCTAGAGAATCACAGGCCGCGCCGGCAACTTTGCCTTGTCCTAGCGCCGCGAGACCCGCCGCAAGTGCGATCGCGAAGCCTGAGGTCAATGCCACCCAGTTCGTACCTGCAGCGGCTCCAGCCGAGCCTTGCGCAAACGCCGGCACCGCCATCACCGACGCAATCATCAGAACAAACATCAGCAGAACAAATTTACGCATTGTGTTTCTCCTTGTATAAATTGCCGTCAGGAGGTGGTTGACGCCGTGCGTTATCGCCGACGCCCTCACACTGAAGGCTGTAACCAGTTACCAGTACCCGGTACCCAGAAAAACCGGATCGCTTTTGCTGGGTGCCGGCTACTGGGTACTGATTTTTCTAGTGTTCCTGTCCGGTGGCCTCGCCTAGATAGACACAGGTCAGAAGCACAAAAATATAAGTCTGAATAAACGACACACCGATGTGCAGTCCCTCGAAGACGACGGGAATGCCCAGCGGGATCAGCGAAAAGAACACGAGCGTGACCATTTCTCCAGCAAACATGTTTGCGTAAAGACGGATGGTGAGAGACATGATCCGCGCCGTATGGCTGAAAATCTCAATGGGAAACAGGAGAATAGGCAGGAGCAAGCGCATGATGAGCGGCATTTCCTTATCCTGCGGGCCGATGAAGTGCTTTACATATCCGACAGGGCCGTTCGTCCGAATGCCTTGGTAGTGATAGTAGAACCAGGTTACGAGCGCGCACCCGAGGGGCACAACTGGGACTCCGGTTGGCGATTCCAGGCTCGGCACCAGACCGAGCAGATTACAGGTCAGGATGAACATGCCGAGCGTGACCAGATAAGGAACGTACTTGTGACCGTGATGACCGATCACTTCTTCGCTCATGTTGTCGACAAATCCGACCACGGCTTCCATGGTGTGCTGGAGGCCGCTCGGGTGCTCGACGGACAGCTTTGCCCGCACGGCGATGAAAAATGCGGTCAGCAGCAGGAACACGAGCAGTTCCATGGCGAAGCTGTTGGAAATTGGAGTTGCCGGGTGCTTGAGATGAATGTGCAGCGCCTGCAGCAAGGCCAGTACCTGCGGGCCGAACAGACGATTTAAGAGTGCAGTAAATGCCAGTTGTTCCATTTTTGTTTGAGTTTCGGACTGCGGTGCTTAGGTATTTGTCATCCCTGGCTGAGTCTTCTCAGGTGTGGGCAAACTGCAGATCCCTCGCTTCGCTCGGGATGACAAACTCAACACGGGACGACAAACCCCAGAACTTTTTAACGGATTCGGCGGAAGGCCGAAAAACCCTGCCAAACGGCCTCCATCATCAGGGCCGCCACGGGCACACACAGGCCCCACAGAAAACCGTGAAAAGCCAGCGTTGAACCTCTGAATATAGCATAGGCAACGGCCGCCACCAAGAGATAGCGGATCACGAAGCGAAAGACGATCAGACCGCCTTTTTCGCGGCTGTTGTGGTTGACGATACGGTCGGTGAGGCCCTCGACTCCGCGCGTCAGCGACCAGAAGTTGACGTATGAAACCGACGCTCCAAAAGCGAACCCGATCGCGCCCACGGTACGGTAGAGCCAGAATGCAGGCGCCAACAGCAGGACGCTGGACAGAGCCATGTTGCGCAGTAAGCGCGGGATGACGCGTTCAAAGAGGGTGGGGTCGTCGGGTAAGGAATGGTCGATCTGCTCGCCGTCATTCATTCTTTGTGCGTGTTCATTCTTTGTTCGCTCGGAGAGCGATGCGGATCATCTGCCAGAACCCTACGACCGCGCCAAAGAGCAGGCCGACGAGGTAGAGCCATTTTGTGTGCAGCCAGTAGTCCGCCAGTTTGCCGAGGAAGAAACCCAACAGAACGGCGGAAGGAATGATGAATCCGATTTCGGAATAGCGAGCCAGCGAGACGACTGTGCTTTTCTTCTTGGGCGGCGTTGGCGCAGGAGGATTTGGCATTTCAGCCATGCGCAAGAATTGTAAATCAGCTGCTAGCTAGTAGCTTCTAGCTTGTAGCTCAGGCCCACGACCCGTTTTACTTCACTTCCCCGCGACATGTGTGGCTTGCGCTATCCCGAGCACCCAGCTGACGAGAGTGATCAGAGGCCGTGGATAGACTCCGATCACGAGTGTTGCCAGGGCGGTAATCGCCAGGGTCGAGCGCATTCCGAGGCTCACCGGCAAGGGTGGATTCGGCTGGGGCTGGCGGGTGAAGATCGGCTTTGCGATCTTCCAGTAATAGAGCAGTCCGAGGAGAGAGAAAACTACGCCCGCGGCTGCAAGGGATCGATGGCCGCTTTCAACGAGGCTGCGGAAAATGTAGTACTTGCCCAGATAGCCTGCCGCTGGCGGAATGCCAGCCAGGGAAAATAGAAATATCAGCATGGTGACGGCTACGAACGGGGAACGATCGAAGAGCCCGGTGAGATCGGCGAGATCGTCCCCCAGGACAGCACCTTGTCGCAGGGCCGCGATCACGAGGAACGCGCCGAGATTCATGAGCGTCAAGACCGGGAGGTAGATCAGCATGGCCTTGAGAGCGTCGAAGAAGGCTGGGCTTGCGATGCGCTCGGAGCCGATTACAGAAAACGAGAGCAAGATGTATCCGGTATGCACGATGGCGGAATAGGCAAGCAAACGCTTCGTGTTCGTCTGCATGAGCGCCGCGACGGTCGCCAACGTCAAGGTGGCGATGGCCACGACCGTCAAAACTGGCGCGTAAACAGCGCGGAGCGGAAGCATCCCAAACACGACGATGCGGAGAAAGAGCACCCATGCTGCCGCCATCCCGAGCGAGAGGATGTAGCCACTGATGGTCGTTAGCGCGGTTTCGCTGGCGGCGGGCGCCCACCGGTGCAGGGGGACGGCGGCGATCTTCGACAGCAATCCTGTGATCGTCGTCAGTAAGGCGATGATCACCACGGGGTCACGTGGATTCACGGCACCTAGGGCGCGCACGATGTGCGCGAGATTGGTGCTCCCGGAGAATCCGTATAACAACGACAGACCATAGGCGAAAATCGCGGAGGAAAATAAGCCGTGGAAGACGAACTTCCGCACGGCTTCGCGGGCTCGCGCGTGATTTTCTTTCTCTTTTCCGTGGCGACCCCGAAAACCGAAGAGCAGGTAAGCCGGGATCAGCGTCAGTTCGAGGCCGACGAACATGAGAACGATATCGATGCCGGCGGCCATGCACATCATGCCCACGACGGAAATTAGTAGCAGAGCGTAGTATTCGCCGCGGTGTTCGTTTTCTATGTCGAGATAGCGCGACGATCCAAGGATGGTGAGCGCGGCGGCTGCCAGGAACAGATACCAGAAATAGATGGCAAAGCGGTCGACCAGGAGCGAGTTATAAAAACCAATCTGGCCCCTCGGCGGGAGAATTGCCTGGATCTGCCAGACGCACAACGCGGAAAACAGCACTCCGATAAAAGCACCTGTCGCGTTGAGCCACTTCCATTCCGGGGGAATCCAAAGATCAATCAGCAGGAGGCCGAGCGCGAAGATGGTGAGTTCCACCATTGGCAACATCAGGCGGTAGTCGATGGGCGAGAGTCCTGTCACTCGGCGTCTCCGTTGGGGAGTCCGTTGGGAAGAGATGCGTGGTTTGGGCTGGGCTCGCGATTGCGGGCTGCACCGCGCGCTACTACGCCGCAGGCAAGCACAATCAAGACACCAACGGCGACGACTGCCTGAGAGGCAGCCGCTACGGTGACGAAGATCGCGAACACCTGGCCCTGGGGATTGCCCCACATTCGGGAGAAGGCGACGAGATTGAGATTGACGGCGTTGAGAATTAGTTCGATCGACATCAGCACGATGACTGGACTCCGGCGCGTGAGCACGCCGCTCACGCCTATACCAAAGAGGGCGGCGGCAACGACTAGGTAGTGGACGGTGGTGATGGGGAGCATAGAGTCAGTGGCTAGTTGCTAGTGATTAGTGATTCGTCGTTCGTCTCTGTCCTCGACGCTTGGTCTTGGTTCTTCCTTCTTTAGTGGCGCTATTACCGAACGTGATGAGCCTACTTGTATGGCGGCTCCTATGATGGTCACTAGCAGAAGCAATGATGCGATTTCCAGGGAGAGAATGTATTGTCCGGGCCTGCCGTTTTCTCCGTAGAGCAGGGTCGTAATCTGCTGCGTGTTTGATCCGGAAGGAGACACCATTCGATCTGGGAAGAGCGTGCGGCTCTTCACAAGAGCGTAGGTAAACGAGGCAAGTAATCCGCAACCTGCGGCTAATCCCACGGGCCAGACACGGCTGTAGTCGCGATGGGCAAATCTGAGAACGGAATGGGACGGGGGTTGCAGCTTCAGCGGCTGGTTCAGCAGCAAGTTCATAAGAACGATCACAAATAAAAACAACGCCGTCACGGCAACCGCGTACAAAGCAATCTGGACACCCGCAACGAATGGGGCATAGAGCATCAGGTAAAGTCCCGCGATCGCGAGAAGGGTTACGAGCAGAGCCAGGGCGGCATGCACAGGCTTGCGGCGGGTGACGACGAGCGTGCTGCCGGCGATGGCTAGTCCGGCGAGCGTGTAGAAAAGATATGGGGTCATCGTTGGAGTCATAGGCGGGGTCATCGGCGGAGCGTCAGTGTCTGGTGGCTTGGAGAGTTTCAACCAAGTCACGGATGCGAATGGCATCGGCTTTGCGATGTCCGTGGCTAGAGATCGGGTCGGTTCCTCCGGTGGATTCGATCCGAATGTCGGACCACACGACTCCGGTTGAAATCTTTACCGAAGCTACCTGAGAAATCGAGATGCTCTCTTCATTGCTGCCGAAGAGACGCCGCTTCACGAGGCTGACGCGCAGTGGGCTGACCACGATGCGAGTCGGGAACCAGAAATTGCCTTTGGTCCAGCGGCTGGCGATGAACGTCTCTTCGGCAATGGCCGAACCGGGCGGGGCTGGATTTGATGCGGGATCTAAAGCCATTCGAGCACACCTTTCTTCCAAATCCACAGATAGCCTGCGGCGAGGATGCCGAGGAAAACGAGCATTTCGACGAGGCCGGCGAGACCGAGCGCCATGAAACTAAAGGCCCACGGAAGCAGAAATACCATCGCCGCAGCGAACATGACGAACGAAGCGACGACTGCAAAATAGCGGTCCGGACGGGCGTCGTTCCTCGCTTCACCCTCGCTTGCGGAAATTTGCCGGCGCAGGATTTTCGAGAGACGCAGGATGACCGGTGCGAGCAATCCGACGACAACCACGACGATGAAAGCGGGAACGTAATTTAGCAGCATGGGAATGAAGCGGAATACTAACGCGGAAAGGGGGAGGGTTCAAGGAGGGTTGCTATCAGCTATCAGCTGACAGCGCTTTTTGCTGCCTCACTACTCGATTGATCGCTGGAGTTGATCGGGGAGGACGAATGTGTGGCGGGCTAGGTCGGAGTCCAGCGTCTCCGGGCGATAGAGTGTGGTTAGAATTCCGCCTTTCCACTGGAGGAGATCTGGATTTTGCTGCGCGAAATCTGGCCAAGCCTGGGTGCGGGCTGCTCTCGCCATGCGTTCGCGGATCAGCAGCAGGTACGCCCAGGTGATGGTCTCGTGGTAGAGCTGGGCTTTTCCCTGAGCAGCGGCGAAGCGCTTCAGACCGTTCGAGAAGCGTTCGAGCGCCTCGAGAGCCGAACAACGGCATAGGTACTCGAAAGCGAGGCGGACGTGCTCGGCGTGATGAAACGTGGCGGCGGGCATCGTGCCGGCTTCGAATTGAGCGATCAGATTCTCACCCGTAATTTTTTGGTCGGAACCCAACTGGTTCTGTTCCGAACCCGACTTGGGCGCGACTGACGAGGCAGGGTGGCTCATTTTGTCTTCTTCGCTTTCTTACCGGTTTTCTTCCCGAGTGTGCGCTTTCTTGGGGAGCCGGGTTCGGCCTCGGTGAGGCGGTGGCTGGCGCTCGAATCCAGATCGAGTGAATAGAAAGCCTTGAGGTCGCGAATGCGGCGGAGTGAATCGGCTCCGAACGGCGTCTTGCCGTCGAAGGCGTGGAGGACAATGCCTTCGAGCAGATCGCCGAGAGACATGTCGTGAAATTCAGCCAGGGCTTTGAGAACTTTGAGCAGGCGTTTTTCCATGCGAACGCCGGTCTGGACGCGTTCGATCTGGAGATGAGGTTCGGCGATCATGTTATTAATGTACATTGGTACACATGTACCGTCAACTGCCATAGGGAGTCTTTACTCGCCAACACGGCCTTGGCGGAATCATGGCCAACGGAAACTCCGATTAGGTCATGCCGGGCGAGGCTGGATGCCCCGAATACGTGTCCCGCAGCGACTAAAGCCGCGTCTGGAGCGGACCTTGGCGGCACGGCTGAAGCCGTGCCCTTTCAAAGCGGTTCGTGATTCGACTTAATCAGAGGTCCCCAAGGGCTTCCCTCGGTTCCCGACGCTGTCGCAACGATCGCCGGAACCATCACAACCGGATTCATCACAAACTGATGTGATGGGCCGCACTTAGCCGGAATGTGCGTTCGCTCTACACTTTCCCCAATTGGGCACAACGTTGGTTCATTCGAGGAATGGCGACGAAGGGCCGAAGCACCGAATTTCCCAGGTTGGAATGGATACGACGGAACGGTGACGGCGGCGGGGACGGGTCGAAGGGGACGGGCCAAGGCGTACAAACCTTTCATTGGAGGATGCTGGCGTGAACCTCATGACGCAGTTTTCAACAATGCACGACGCACCCGAACACGAAAGCGCGAAAGAACGACTGCGCGAAGCCGAGAAACTGGAAATCATCGGACGGCTGGCGGGAGGGGTGGCGCACGACTTCAACAACCTATTAACCGGAGTGCTGTTGTATTGCGATCTGATGCGCGCAGAATTGGCTCGAGAGCGGCCGGATACGGCGGGCCTGATCCGGCACATTGAAGAGATTCGCGCGGCGGGCGAGCAAGGGGCGGCGCTGACCCAGCAACTGCTGGCCGCGGCACGCAAGCAACCGGCAGACCCGAGGCCGTTGCAACTCAACTTGATTGTGGCCTCGATGGCGAACCTGTTGCGCAAGCTGATGGGCGAACCGATCGAGCTGATCCTGACGCTCGATCCGAGTGCTGGCGCGGTGCTGGCGGATGAATCGCAGATGCAGCAGGTGGTGTTGAACCTGGCGCTGAACGCGCGCGATGCGATGCCGCGGGGCGGCAAGATCAGGATCATTACACGGGCGGCGGAGTTTCCGGTTGCCATCGACCACAGAAACGACCACAGAAAAAGGAAGGCTTCGGCTTCGGTCTCGTCTTCGGTGTCGTCTTCGGTTTCTCTGGCCGTGAAAGACAACGGCTGCGGCATGGACGAAGAGGCTCGCAAGCGGCTCTTCGAACCTTTCTTTACGACGAAAGATCCTGGGAAAGGAACGGGACTCGGTCTCGCCACGGTGCAGCGCATCGTGAGCGAAGCGGGGGGCGTGATCGAAGTGCAGAGCGAAGCGGGACGAGGCACGTGCGTCGAAATATTTTTCCCCGCCATGGTTGCAGCGGAGACGCGGCTGGCCGCGTCGGCGGGCGCGAACGAACGCGGGGCTGGTCCCGTTTCTACCTAGGCTTCTTTGCGGTTTCTACATAGTTTTCTACATACGCTCTCAGGAGATTCACCATGCTTGCTGCAACCAACACTGCGGTGGTTAGCGTTAACGTTAATGACCGCTCCAGCCGGGGCTCTATGCACGTCGCTGGGCACAACCAATCCACGCAAATCGAGGCGGCCAACTTTCTTAATCTGCTGATCGTGGATGACGACCGCACGATTCGCGAAGCCTGCCGCGAGGTGGCGCAATCGCTCGGGTTCAACACGCAGGTGGCGGAGTCTGCGGAGCAAGCCTATCGGCTGCTCGATCATTCGAGCGCGGATGCTGTCTTGCTCGACATGCGCCTGCCCGGGTCGGGAAGCCTCGAAGCGCTGCAGACGATCAAGAAGCGTCGTGCCGACGCGCTGGTGGTGGTTGTAACCGGGCACGGCACGGTGCAATCGGCGGTGCAGGCGATGAAAGATGGCGCGTATGACTACGTGACCAAACCTTTCAGCATGGAAGAGTTGCGGCTGCTCCTGGAGCGCGTGGCGGGACATTTGCGGTTAAAGACGGAGAACCGGCTGCTGCGGGAGACGATCAAGTCGCGGCGCGGCTTTGGCAACATTGTGGGACGCGCTCCGGAGATGGAAAAGCTCTACCGCATTATTGCGAAGGCGGGACAGAGTGTGCATCCAGTGTTGATTCTGGGTGAGAGCGGGACGGGCAAGGAACTGGTGGCGAAGTCGATTCACATGGCGGGAATGTTCCGAAACAAGCCCTTTATCCCGGTCGATTGCGGGTCGCTGGTGCCGACGCTGATCGAGAGCGAGCTGTTTGGGCACGTGCGGGGCGCGTTCACGGGCGCGACTAGTCCGAAGGATGGGTTGCTCGCGATTGCAGAGGGTGGAACCGTGTTCCTCGACGAGATCGGCGAACTGCCGGTTGACTTGCAGGCAAAACTATTGCGGGCGATCCAGGAAAAGGAGATTCGCCCGGTGGGGAGCGTGAAGCATGTCGCGATTAATGTGCGGATACTTGCGGCGACCAATCGCGATTTGGAACGGGCGGTGGCGGAGGGCACATTTCGCCGCGATCTTTTCTTTCGGCTGAATGTTCTAACGCTGCGGATTCCGCCGCTGCGCGAACGGCGGCAGGACATTCCGCTGCTGGTGGCGAACGTTCTGGAGCGCATCGGGCGGGATGCTGGAGCGGAGAAGACGATCTCTGACGAGGCACTCAAGGCGCTGCTCAATTACGACTGGCCGGGAAACGTGCGGGAATTAGAAAATTCTCTGGAACGGGCGTGCGCGCTGAGCAGCGCGAGCGAGATTCAGCTGCGCGACCTTCCGACGCAGACCTACAGCGCGCCGATGGAACTGATGGGGATGAGCCAACCGAGCAGCGGGATCGTGCCGATGGCGGAACTGGAGAGGAAAACGATTCTCTCCGCGCTGGCGCAGGTGAACGGCGACAAGATGCTGGCGGCGCGGTTACTCGGTATCGGAAAGACGACACTCTATCGCAAGCTGAAAGAGTACGAATCCCAAAATTGAGCTGTCAGACCGGGAGCGGGCACCAGAATGGGACTCCAGCGCAGGAGGGCGAAGCGCAACCTGAGTTGTTGCAACGAAAAATGATTGGCCCGGAAGTTGCTTGGGGATTAAGCATGATCCTCCTGATAACGCCGAGCGCCCGGGCTTCGGAATGCGCAGCGGCCTTGTACGAGACGACGGGCCAGGAAGTCGTGGTCACGGAGAGCCCGGCGCGGGCGACGGTGCTTTTACGCGCCGATCCCTATGAAGCGGTCGTGTTCGATCAATACCTGCTCGAAGCCGAACCCCACGGTTGGGAAACGATGCTCGGACACATGCGCACGGCGATTCCCATACAGGTGAATCTCGCCATTACAGGAAAGGACCGTCTGGTGCGCGAAGTGCGAGCCGCGGTCGAGCGACGGCATCGCGAGGAAGCGGCGGCGCGCCGTGGCGCGACCGAACTACTACAGTGCGAACTGAATGGCACGTTGACGGCGTTGCTGCTGTCGAGCGAACTGGCGCTCCAAACCAAGGACTTGCCGCAGCCGGCGGCAGAGAGGATGCAGTCTGTTCATCATTTGGTGATGGAACTCCGCCGGCAACTTGAAGGTGGGGGCACGAAGGAACACGCCGAGGTGGTGGGCGCCTCGGGGGTGTCAGGTTAGGGGGGTGCCCGATTGACTCGTGGATGCCCTGCAATGCGCGTCCCCAGCGGCTAAAGCCGCGGCTGTAGCGGGCCGTGGCGGGGCGGCTGAACAGGCGGCATTGGTCGAATGGAAACGACCGCCTGGGCTAAAGCCCGCACAGATTGCAGACTGACGCGGCCCTGAAGGGCCGCTCTTCCACGGTAGTGCGAACATTTGTGAGGTAGTACGAGCATTCCTGAGTGAGGTTTCGTAGGAAGGGCGCGGCTTCAAGCCGTGCTCTTCCAAAGCGCCCTCTTCGACGTGCTCTTTCAAAGCGCCCCCACCTTGCGATTGCGCGATGCGTCCCTGGGTAATGCGAACCGTTGCGGCTTTATCTCAATTTTGGTCGATAAGGCTGGGGAGGCGGGTTCGCGATCATGGGACTTCTCCAGCAGCTATTTTCTTCCGACTTCATGCCGCACGGCGTCTGCTACCTTTGGGATGCGCGCATTCTCTGGCTGCATGTCATCGCCGACGGCCTGATCACCCTCTCGTATTACTGCATTCCCGTCATCCTCATTTATTTCATTCGCAAGAACCGCGATCTCCCGCTTAACAAAGTTTTCTGGATGTTCGGCGCCTTCATCCTCGCCTGCGGGACGACCCATCTGATGGAAATCTGGAATGTCTGGCATGGCAGCTATCTGATTGCCGGCATGGTCAAGGCGGTCACGGCGGTGGTGTCCGTGATCACGGTGGGGATGCTCATCCCGCTTGTGCCGAGAGTGATTTCCCTGCCGGAGCGGATGTATTTGCAGGGTCTGAACCGGAAGCTGGAGCAGGAAATTGCGGAACACAAGCGGTTCGAGGACTCCGGTGACGCTGCGCTCCGGCGAAGGGTCACGGCCGGCTTCGTCTTCGCTTTAGTGCTGACAATATCCTTCGGCTATTCGGCATGGCGTAGCGCCGGCCGGGCGGCGGACGATGCCTTCCGGGTCGCACACACCTTCGAAGTGATGGAGGCGATCCAGCGCACGACCCGGCAAGCCACGGTCGCGCAAACGAGCGCCCGGGCATTTGCCTTGAGCGGAGAAGAGGCATTGGTCCTCGATTACAAGGCGGTGCGCGCGAGCACCATTCTGGACGTGCGCGAGTTGCGCCGTTTGACGGCCGACAATCGCAGTCAACAACTCCGGCTCGACGTCCTCGAGCCGCGTGTGCGAGCGGGCCTCGATTTCGCCGACAGCATTATTGCCAAACGCCGCCGGCTGAGCGCCTATCCTGGCGGCAGCGACGCTCTGGAGATCGAAAAGCATCTTGGCGAAGTGCGCGCGACCGCCCAAGACATGTATGAAGCAGAAACACGGCTGTTGAGCCAGCGTCAGCAAAGGGAGGCGTCGGGACAGTTGCTGACAAGGTTGATCGCGGTTGCCGGCGCTTTCCTCGGGGTCGCCTTATGGGTGTTGGCCCTGCTGGCAGTCAACCGCGAGATTCGCAACGCTGCGCGGGCCCGATCGCAGCTCAGCGCCCTCAATGTCGAGTTGGAACAGCGCGTTGAGCGGCGAACGGCGGCATTGCAAGCGGAGATCCTGGAACGCAAACGCGCGCAAGAAGTTTCGGAACGGCTGGCAGCCGTGGTCGAGTCTTCGGACGATGCCATTGCCACCAAGACGCTCGAGGGAATCATCACCGCATGGAATCACGGCGCCGAGAAAATATTCGGCTACACCTCGGCCGAGGCCGTGGGAAAACCAATGGCGATGCTCATTCCCCCGGAACGGGCTGAGGAAGAACCAAGAATTCTGGCTCGCGTTGCACGGGGTGAGAGTGTGGAGCACTTCGATACCGTCCGCGTGCGCCAGGATGGTACGTATGTCGATGTTTCGGTGACGATCTCGCCGCTCAGAAATAGCGGCGGCAAAATCATCGGCGCTTCCACAATCGCGCGCGACATCACGGAGCGCAAACGTGCCGAAGAAATGCTTCGAGGAAGCCTGGGGACGAGCGACCAGCTACTGAGGGATCTGGCGGACCAGAAGTTCGCTCTCGATCAGCATGCGATTGTAGCCATCACCGACGTGCAGGGCACGATCACCTATGTCAACGAGAAATTCTGCACCATCAGCCAGTACTCCGAGGCGGAACTGATCGGCCAGAACCATCGCATTCTCAATTCTGGCCACCATCCGAGAGAGTTTTTCCACGAGATGTACGGCACCATCGCCAACGGCGGCGTGTGGCACGGCGAAATCAGGAATCGGGCCAAAGACGGCTCGAAATATTGGGTCGATACGACCATCGTCCCGTTCATGACCGCCGAACGGAAGCCGCGGCAGTACGTCGCCATTCGCGCCGACATCACCGCCCGCAAAGCGGCAGAAGAAATGCTGCATGAGCAGTCGAAAGTCCTTGATCTGGCCCAGGTTCTGGTGCGCGACATGGATGATCGCATCGTGCTTTGGAATCTTGGCGCCGAGAAACTCTACGGTTTTACCAAGGAGGAAGCACTCGGGCGATTCTCGCACGAATTGTTGCGCACAGAGTTCCCCGAACCTCTGGAGAAAATTAACGAGCAGATTCGGCGCAGCGGCACCTGGGAGGGGGAACTCGCGCATCGCAAGCGTGACGGCAGCCGTATCTATGTTTCTAGTCTCTGGACGTTGCACAAGGATGCGGAGAACAAACCGAAGGGGATTCTGGAGGCAAATGTCGACGTGACTGCGCGGAAACTGGCGCAGGAGCAGCTTGGATTCCAGGCCTTCGAGTTGGAGCGGCAAGCCCATGAGCTATCCGAGTCAAAAGAAGCTCTCGAGGCGCAGACCCTGATTCTGCGCTCCGTGCTCGACAGCATGGCAGAGGGTCTGGCTGCTACCGATGAAGAGGGACGATTCGTCATCTGGAATACGGCTGCCGAGAAAATTCTGGGCATGACCGCGACGAGTCTGCCGACCGATCAGTGGAGCGACCACTACGGACTGTTCCTGTCCGACGCGGAAACGCCGTTCCCGAGCAATCAACTTCCGCTCGTGCTCGCTTCTCAGGGGGAACCGAATACGGCCGAGATGTTCGTGCGCAATCAGTCGCTCCCGGACGGTGCCTGGATCGAGGTCAACGCCACTCCATTACGAGACAAGGATGGCATTCCCCACGGCGCAGTAGCTGCCTTTCGCGACATCAGCCGGAGAAAGGCGGATGAGGGCGAGATCCATAAGCTCAATAGCGAACTCGAACAGCGGGTGGCCGAACGGACCGCGCAATTGCAAGTTGCCAATAAAGAACTGGAATCGTTCAGTTACTCGGTGTCACACGATCTGCGGGCTCCGCTGCGCCACATCGCGGGGTTCTCGCAGATGATGACGGAAGAATACGGTGGCACACTCGACGCCGGTGCGCGGCATTACCTGGACCGGATTCACGCCGGGACCCAGAAAATGGGCTTGCTGGTGGACGAATTGCTGAACCTGGCCAAAGTCGGGCGACACGCGCTCAACCGCCAAAAGGCTGAATTGAATCCGATCATTGCGGACACGATTGCCATTTTGGAGCCGGACATCGAAGGGCGGCAGGTGAGTTGGGTGGTCGCGGGCCTTCCCAATGTGGATTGCGATCCCGTTCTGGTCAAGCAGATATTCCAGAACCTGCTTGCCAACGCTCTGAAGTTTACCCGCGCCCGTGCCCAGGCGGTGATTGAAATCAGCTACTTGGAGGACGAGAGCGTCGGTGCCGGGCAACCTGTCTTCTTGATCCGCGACAACGGCATTGGCTTCAACATGAAATATGTCGATAAGTTATTTGGGGTCTTTCAACGGCTGCATAGTGATGCGGATATCGAAGGGACGGGGATCGGACTAGCGACGGTGCAGCGGATCGTCCACAAGCATGGTGGGCGAGTGTGGGCGGAGGGAGAACTGGACAAAGGGGCTACTTTCTATTTCACACTCGGGGTAGGCAAACCGACAGAGTCGAACAATGGGGCAACGAAAAGCAACGGAGCAACGGCTGGAGGCCCATCATGAGTTTCGGAGAACTGGACATACTGCTGGTGGAAGACAATCAGGATGACATGGACCTGGCGCTGCATGCGTTGCAGCGCGCCAAGGTTGCGAACCGCATCTTTGTAGTGCGCGATGGCGAGGAAGCGCTCGATTTTCTCTTCTGCCGAGCGAAGTATGCAGAGAGATCGTTCGACCATCCTCCGAAACTGGTGCTGCTCGATCTGAAGCTGCCCAAAATCGACGGCATGGAAGTGCTGAAGCTGGTGAAGAGCGATCCGCGCACGAAGACCATTCCGGTGGTGATGATGACGTCGTCGAAGGAAGAACGCGATCTGGTGAACAGTTACAACCTGGGAGCGAACAGCTACATCCAGAAGCCGGTGGACTTCGACCAGTTCCGCGAGACGGTGAAGACCACTGGACTGTACTGGCTGGTGATCAATCAGCCGCCGATCGCGGAAGAAGCCAAGAAACTGGCGGGAGCAGCGCATGAGCGCAGATAAAGAAATCGCGGCGCAGCCGGGGCAACTCCGTGTGGTGCATGTGGAAGATAACGAACTGGACGCGGAACTGGTCGAGCAAGCGATGCGCAAGGGGGGATTCTCGCCTGCGGTGGTGGTGGTGCAGACGGAAGCCGATTTCAAGCGTCAACTGCAATCGCATAAGCCGGATGTGGTTATCGCGGACTACAACCTGCCGCAATGGCAGGGCATGGAAGCCCTCGAAGTGTTGCAGCGCGAGGGGTTGGACGTTCCGCTGATATTGGTGTCGGGCGCGCTCGGCGACGTGACGGCTGTCGAGTGCATCAAGTGCGGGGCGACCGACTACGTATTAAAGGACGGACTGGCACGGCTGCCGGAATCGATCCGCCGGGCATTGCAGGAAAAACGCACGCTGCGCTTGCGCAAACAAGCGGAGGACGACCTGACAAGGAAGGCTAAGGAACTGGCTCGTTCGAATGCGGACCTCGAACAATTCGCCTATGTCGCCTCCCACGATCTGCAAGAGCCGTTGCGGATGGTCGCGGCTTACACCCAACTGCTCGGCGAACGCTATCGCGGCAAACTCGACGAGAATGCCGACAAATTTATCGGCTACGCAAGCGAAGGCGCGTTGCGCATGCAGACCCTGATTCAAGACCTGCTGGCCTTTTCTCGCGTCGGCCGAAGAGACTCCACGGTGGGCCGCGTGGATTGCGATGCGGCGATGGCGGAGGTCATGATGAGCATGGCTCCGGCGATCGAGGAGTGCGGGGCGGTGGTCACCTACGACGCGCTGCCGAGGGTGTGGGCGGAGCGGTCGCAGATGACGCAGCTCTTTCAAAATCTGATTGGAAACGCGATCAAGTTCCGCGGCGAACACAAGCCACAGATTTCTGTGCGGGCTGAGAGATCGGGCGAGCGGTGGCTTTTCAGCGTGCGCGATAACGGGATCGGAATCGCTGCCGAGTATGCGGAGAATATTTTCGTCGTCTTCCAACGGCTGCATGCGCGCACGGAATATCCGGGCAACGGAATCGGCCTGGCCATCTGCAAGAAGATTGTGGAGCGCCATGGCGGAAAGATCTGGGTCGAGTCGGAAGCCGGACACGGTTCAGTTTTCAAATTCACATTGCCGGGTGAAGATCCGGCGGCGAAAGAAATGGTGCCGGAAGAAATTCCTGCGATTGCGGCGCGTTAGAGAAACTCTGATGGGGTCCCCCAGCGGCTAAAGCCGCACAGATTTCGGCGGACGCAGCCCTGAAGGGCCGCTCTTCCACGGTAGTGCGAACATTCGTGGGTACGTTTCTGGAAGAGCGCGGCTAAATCCGTGTCTGTAGTGGGCTTTGGCGGCACAGCTGAAGCTGTGCCCTTTCAAAGCGCCGAAGCGTGCACTAACGATTACAAATCTCTACTCATTTTTTTTATCTTTCACAGCAAGCATGGGCTGCGTCTGCGTTCTCTAACAAAGGAACGGAGGTTGCGATGCAGAACAGAACTACAGTGTTTTATGTAGACGACAATCCGAAATCCAGCCGGTTGCTGACCTGTGTTCTTGAAGAATGTGGGTTCCGCGTGATCACGAAGAATGATCCCATCGAGGCGCTCGCGCTCTGCCGACGAACCTACTTCGATGTAGCGCTTCTCGATTATGAAATGCCCAAGATGTCGGGCTCAAAGTTGGCGCAGGAGATTAAATATCTTGTGCCCGATGTTCCCGTGGTGATGATCTCGGGCCGCACGGAACTGCCGTCCTCAGAACTGGCATTCGTCGATGCACACTTCGGTTTCGGCACAGTGCTCGATGATCTCCTGTGGACGATGCGGATTCTGGTGCGACCGCAGGTGGTAATGCCGTCGCAATCTCTGGCCGATCAACGCGAGATGACGCGGTGGGCGGACTCGACTTGATGGACAGGCGCCGCACGGGCGCCATCGGCACGCTAATTCAGAACGGAAAGGGTGGGTCTGGTGGGTCTAAGGTTTGGTTTCCTGGAGCAGGACGACGTCGGAATCGGTGTGGCCGCGCAGGATGCCTAGATTCTTGCCGTCGGGCGACCAGTGAAACACTAAGATCTGCTCGGAAGTGAAGTGCGTGATCTGGTGGCCGGGGGTGCCATCCAAGGGCTGAACCCAGATATTATCGACGCCGTTTTCGGCGACGGGATAGGCGATGGCTTTGCCATCGGGGGTGAATTGCGGGCCTTTGGAAATCTTTGGATTAACGTCCAAGAGCCGCGGCCGGGTGAGAGATGTGGTATCGAGCAGTGCGACCTTTGGCGTGCCCGTGGGGGCTTCCGGGTTCACGACCTCGATTCCGTAGGCGACTGTTTTTCCGTCGGGTGAAATGCCCATGCCGCGGCCGGTCAAGAACGCGCCTTCGATATGGCTGCCGGGAATCGACTCCGGTTTACCGGAACCGGTCGAAGCGTTTAGGGGCGCGCGCCAAAGTTCTCGCACGCTGGCAAAGTAGTAGACCCAATCGTGGTTGCCTGCACAGACTGGAAAGCCGTCAAACGTGTTCTCCGCGAGCCTTACGGGATGAGAGCCGTCGGCGTTGATCCGCCACACGCCGAACGAACTTGTATTGTCGTGGAGCACCCAGGGGAAAACTATGAATTGCGAGCCGCAGGCCCACGGGCTGAAGATGGCCGCGCCCGGGTCGCTTGCCAGTTGGTTGGGATTTTTTCCGCTGGCGTCGAGCGAGACGAGTTGAGCATTGTCGGACACCAGCAAGCGGCCATCGGCGCTCCAATTGAAAAACTGGATTGGCTCTCCGCTCGAAGCGAGCGGGCTCGGATCGGCGGACGCGCTACCCTCACCGGGTAAGACATAAAAATTGCTGGCCAGCTTCCGCTGCACGGTGGCGAGAGTTTTGGCATCGGCGGACAGAGTCAGGGTCGTGTAACTGTTGGTGTCGCGAGAGATGGGATGGACCTGGCGATCGGCAAGGGCGAGATAGCCAATCCGACGGCGGGTGAGATTTGGGCCTTTTTGTTGATAGGTGACATAGATGCCGTCGCCGCTCGGCGACCAAATCAGTTCGAAGATGACTTTGTCGGCGAAGAGGATGTCCTGCATTTTCGCGGTGTTGACATCAAACAGACGAACCCCGCCGATCGCATCGGTCAGATTGTACGCGGGAATGGCAATGGTTTTGCCGTCGGGAGACCAGTTCAGGGAGCGCGGCATCCCGTTCAAGACAGCGCTGTAGAAGACTTTTTCATCGCTGCCGTCGAGGTTGGCGTTGAGCAGGCGATACTTCCCTGTCTCCGGAGTGTTGGCGCGCATGTAGGCCATGCGTTTGCCGTCAGGAGAAAACGTGAAGGCAGTATCGACGTCGTGGACGACGGCCTTGGGTGTGCCTCCAAGAACCGGCGCGCGATAGAGGTTGAAATCGCTGGCGATGGCGTTTTCGGCCTGGCGGAAGTAGATGTAGTTTCCGTCGGGTGAAAACGAGACATTGGCAATGCTCGAGGTGGGCGGAATGATCTGGGTATCGCTTCCGGTGGCGACGTTGCGCAACCAGAGGCTGTTCAATCCCTTCTCGCTCATGACGGTGAGGACGTATTTTCCGTCGGGAGAGATGGCGGCGATGATGGCCCGGTTGGAGTTAGTGACCTGCGTGATCGCAAAATTCTGAAACGGGATGGGCGGAGCACGATGCAAGAGCCAGTAAGCGCCGACGGCGGCGATCATGAGTACTCCGAGCACGGCGGCGGCGGCGAGGCCACGGCGTGGACGGTCGAGCGACGGCAGGGCGCTTGAGCTGCGGCTTGGAGCTCCGCTGGGAGTTGCGACTGAAATCTGCGCGGACGGCGAGGGCACGGATGCCGCCGCCGGTGATGATGGAGAAGACGGGGCCTCGGTGCCTGAATCGGGAGTGAAAGCCTTCACCTGCCGGCTGGAATCGGTGTCGCGTTTGAGGCGCTGCAACTCGGCGCGCATGTCGGAAGCATGCTGGTAGCGCAGGTCGCGGTCTTTCTCGAGGGCGCGGTTGATGATGTCTTCGAGCTTCGGCGGAAGATCGGGATTGAGCCGTATCGGAGATTGAGGGGCGCGGTTCAAGACTGCTTCGAAAATTATTCCGGACGTATCGCCGCGGAAGGGCAACAGACCTGTCGCCATTTCGTAGAGCACGACTCCGAAGGAGAAGAGGTCGGTTCGTGCGTCTAATTCCCTGCCCCGCACCTGCTCAGGGGACATGTAGGCGACGGTGCCGAGAGCCATCCCTGGACTCGTGAGATGCGGTTCGTTGAGCGAGCCGGTCTGGGTGAAACCGTTGGCGACCTGGCTCGCGGAGCCGGGAATGTCGGTGACTTTGGCCAAACCAAAATCGAGGATCTTGGCGTGTCCGCGTTTGGTCACGAAGACGTTGGCAGGCTTGATGTCGCGATGGACGATGCCTTCGGCGTGCGCAGCGTCGAGAGCGTCGGCCATCTCAATTGCCAATGAGAGCAGCACATCGGTCTCGATGGGGCGGCCGGCGATCCGATGCTTCAGGGTGACGCCGTCGAGAAACTCCATGGCGATAAATGCCTGGCCGTTTTCCTCGCCAATATCGTAAATCGTGCAGATGTTGGGATGGCTCAGAGCGGAGGCAGCCTTGGCTTCGCGGCGAAAACGCTCGAGCGCCTGGCGGTCATGGGCTACATCGTCGGGGAGGAACTTGAGCGCGACGAAGCGGCTGAGGCGCGTGTCTTCAGCCTTATAGACGACACCCATTCCGCCGCCGCCGAGCTTTTCAATGATGCGGTAGTGGGAGATGGTCTGGCCGATCATCGTCATGTGTTATTGCGTCTCTGTGTTACGGCGTCTCTGGCGGTCTAGTATAGCGCGCAGTTATAGCGAGCAGTGTTGCTATTGTTGGCGTGCAGAGGCCGGGGCAAGCCATCGAAACAGCAGAGTCGCACTCAGCGCTCCCGCTATTTGTGCCGCGATAAACGGAGGGACATCGTAGGGTCGAATTCCGGCGAAGGTGTCAGACAACGAGCGCGCAATCGTGACTGCGGGGTTGGCAAACGAGGTCGATGCGGTAAACCAGTAGGCAGCTGTGATGTAGCTCGCGACCGCGAATGGAACCGCTCGTGGATGGGATCGTGAACATCCCCAGATCACCGACATGAGTCCGAAGGTGGCTACGAATTCGCTGAGCATTAATGGCCATCCATGGCGAGAATGGGACGATAACGAATACCAGCGCAGCCCAAACATGAGATGGGCGATGATGGCTCCGGCGATTCCTCCGATGCATTGTGCGAACACATAGGCCGCCGCTTCAGACCATGGAATGCCGCGCTCGATGGCATCGGCGAGCGTAACGGCTGGATTTAAGTGGGCTCCAGAAATCGGGCCGAACGTGAGAATGAGAGCGAGCAAGGCCGCGCCGGTAGCAATTGTGTTCGCGAGCAGAGCAATGGCGACGTTTCCACCAGCCAGTCGCTCGCCCATGATGCCTGACCCGACGACGGCCGCGACGAGGAATCCGGTACCAAGAAATTCGGCCGTCATTCTTGCGGTTAGGCGGGCGGGCGGACTGGATTTCATTGGTGGCCGATCTTGTCGATCTCTTGCTTGATTGCCAGGCGATCGATGGTCGCGAGAGGCAGACTGAGAAATAACTCGATGCGGCGTTCCAGAGTTACGAAGGCGCCGCGATAGGCATCCTTGATCTCGTCTGGCGTGCCATGGGCTGCGGCGGGATCGGGAATTCCCCAGTGGGCGGTGATCGGCTGGCCAGGCCAAACGGGGCAGACTTCATTGGCAGCGTTGTCACAGACGGTGAATACGAAATCGAGTTTCGGTGCGCCCGGCATGGAGAATTCCTGCCAACTCTTGCTTCGAAGACCGTCGGTGGGCAAACGAGCGCTTTCGAGTTCGGCAATAGCTTCGGGGCGAACCGCTCCGGACGGATGGCTACCGGCACTGTAGGCAGTGAAATGCGGCTTGCCCATGAAATTCATGATGGCTTCGGCCATGATGGAGCGGGCGGAGTTTCCGGTGCAGAGGAACAAGACGTTGTGGTGATTTTGCATATTGGTCTTTACTGGCAGGAGGTGGGGCCGCAGCAGGAGGCTGTTTGCGACGACTTCACCGGCGCGGGCTTCACGGCTCGGACAAACGCACTCATGAACTTGCCGTCAACCTGTGGGGCGATGGCATCGACGTCGATGTTTTGGCCGGAGAGGAACGCGCGGGCGTCTTCGATGCGATAGATTCTGGTCGGCTCGATCTCGATTTTTTCGAATCCTGCGGAGGCGAGTTTGGCGCGATATTCGTTTTCTTCGAGAGCGCCTGCAATGCAGCCAACCCAGAGCAGCACGCTCTGGCGAATTTCTGGCAACATCTCGCCGCGTGTCACCACGTCGGACACGGCAAAGCGTCCTCCGGGCTTCAGGACTCGGAGGGCTTCGCGAAGCACGCGGTCTTTATCGGCCGAGAGATTGATTACACAATTGGAGATGATGACGTCAACCGAATCGTTGGGCAGCGGGATGTGTTCAATTTCGCCTTTCAGGAATTCGACGTTTTCGACTCCGGCTTTGCGTTTGTTTTCGTGCGCCAGCGCCAGCATTTCGTCTGTCATGTCGAGCCCGTAGGCTTTGCCGGTGGGACCGACCCGTTTCGCAGAGAGCAGGACATCGATGCCTCCGCCTGAACCCAGATCGAGAACGACATCGCCGGGGTTGAGGGTCGCCAGCGCTGTGGGATTGCCGCAGCCTAAGGACGCCAGCATGGCTTCTTCTGGGACTTCGCCTGCTTGCGCCGAGTCGTAGAGATCGGAGGTGATCGGATCGCAACCGAGGACGCTGGCCGCAGTCGCTCCGCAGCAACTACTTCCTCCGGTTTTTACGCGTAGGGCCGCCTGGCCATATTTTTCTTTGACTACGTCTTTGATTGCGTCTTTGATATCGGTGCTGGGCATTGCTGTCCTCTTTTCTCATCTACTTCTCTTTATCTGCACGTCTTTATCTGCAGATCTATCTACAGAGTTGGACGATGTTCTGCGGTTTGACAGCTTTGTTTCGGGTGCAGCATTCGGCATAGAGGAATTGCAGAAGCTCCTGCAACGCTTCGGTGTTGGCCGTGTAGCGCAGGAAGGTGCTTTCGCGTTGTACAGCGACAAGGTCCTCGCTCTTGAGCTTTTCGAGATGGTGGGACAGGGTGGAATTTGGAATGTCGAGTTCGTCCTGAATCTCGTTCACCACCAAACCATCCGGGTGGGCTGACAACAATAACTGCATGATGCGGAGTCGCGGCTCGGAACCCATGGCGGAAAGCCTGTCGGCGTATTTGGCAACTCGGTCGAGGGGTTTTGCGGGTTGCGCGGACATATTTCTATATTTGCAGAAATACGGATTAAGTGTCAATAGGAATCGACGCATCTGATCGCGGCATCATTGCCCACTGGCACCGACGGAGATTTGTGCGGTTTAATGTCGCATGGCTTATAGCTGGTTCATACTCCTGCTCGCTCTGGCGACGACAGCGCTCATATTGTTGGTGATTCACGGAACGCCTGTTGGGCAAATTGTCCATGACCGCATTCCCGACCGTCCCCGGCGGCGGCTGTTTGTGGCTTCGGTGAGCTTCTTTTTGACTTTCGCCGGAGTTCGCGCGGTGGTGTATGGGATCCTGCACCAGATTCCGCCATTCCATTTCATCGAGGTCAAGGGACGGCACATTCACCACCTGGTCTTCGGGATCATCATTCTTCTTGGCGTGGGATACGGATGGCTGTGCGAGGTTGGCACCGGGACCAGCGGTTCGTCGATGCTTATGGGCCGGCTGATGGCGGTGTTATACGGCGTGGGGGCTGCGCTTACGTTGGACGAGTTCGCGCTCTGGCTCAACTTGAAAGATGTGTATTGGTCTCCTGAAGGGCGAAGCAGTATTGACGCCGTGTTCCTTTTCGGATCGCTGCTGGCCTCGGGCGCGTGGGGGTTTCCGTTGTTGAATTGGGGGAAGAAGCGAGTGCGGCGGGAAGGGTCGAAATCATAGCTCGAGATCACAGTCCCCCAGCGGCTAAAGCCGCTTCTGTGGCGGGATTTGGCGGCACCCTTCGGCTCCGCTCAGGGCAGGCTCTGAAGCCGTGCCCTTTCAAAGCGGTTCTTGCTCTAAAGCCGTGCCCTCTCAATGCTCTGGCACAAGAAAACCCTTTTCAGCCGCCACTTTCGCACCTACACTAGACGCAAGCAGGGCGAGGGCTTTTCCCAGGCCTCGATTCCCCGGGGGTTCTGTGCGCGTACTGGTGACGGCTGATACGTTCAGCGGAGTGTGGACGTATTCGCGCGAACTGGTGTCGGGACTGGTAACGCACGGAGCGCAAGTCACGCTGGTCAGTTTCGGAGAAATTCCGCTTCCGCATCAAACCGCCTGGATGGATGGACTGCACGGGCTCGAATATCATCCCACCGCGTTTCGCCTGGACTGGATGCAGGAAGGCGAGCAGGATTTCCACGCGGCGCAGGATCATTTGTGTGCGATCATACGCGACACGCGTCCTGATTTTTTACATTTAAACCAATTGAGTTTTGGCGCTCTGCCGGTGGCGACGCCGCGCATCGTGGTGGCGCATGGCGACCTGATTACGTGGTGGTTGAGCATCCACGAGCACGAGCCGGCGCCTTCGGCGTGGCTCACGTGGTATCGCAAGACAATCGTTGAGGGGATGAAGCGGGCCGAGGCGGTCGTGACTACTTCGCGGTGGATGGAAGACATGCTGCGCGGCGCTTATGGCGATGATTTCGAAGGGCATGTGATTCCGCCGGGACGCAATCCAATTTATTTCAATCCATTTGTCACGAAAGAAGAATCGGTGCTCGCGATCGGGCGCTTGTGGGATACAGGAAAACAAGTGGCGCTGCTGACGCAGCATTCGCACGGCTTGCCCGTCTGCATTGTGGGAGCAGACAGTCCGATTCCAGCGCCCGCCTTGCCGATTCGCGCGGATGTGCGGGTGTCGACTGGAGAGCACGAGATCTCCGTTAAGGGAGCGCAGACGGAGTCGCAACTGCGTTCGCTCTACAGTAAGTCGACGATTTTCGCGGCGACCTCGCGCTACGAGCCCACGGGACTGGCTTCGATTGAAGCGGCGTTCTCGCGCTGCGCGCTGGTGGCGAACGATACGGACGTGTATCGCGAGTTGTGGGGAGATGCGGCGTTGTACTTTGAACGCAACAATGCCGACAGTCTGAGTGAAGTCCTGAGCCAACTCGACGAGGACCGGGAACTGACGAGGCTCTATGGGACGCGCGCTTATAATCGCGCGCGCGAACGCTTCACGGCTAGACGCATGGTGGACGACTATATGCGGTTGTACCGGCGGTTGCGATCTTCGAAAGTCGCAGTTGCGTAAAGTGGCAGTTGCGTAAGACGGGTAACCGTCGGGGAGTCGGGATTTTGTACTGAGGTCTCAGAAGGCGAGAGACTTGGGCCCGAAGAAACGAAGTTCCTCGAATGGAGTCCTATGTCGACGCCAACGCCTTCTGCAAGCCACGGGTCCTTCCAACCTCAACATTTCATGAAGCGGCAGCTTTATGTCATTGGGGTAGTGTCTGGATTCGCGGTCATTACTCTGCTGTTGTGGCCGCGACTGACGGATAGGCTGCTGACGACCGACTTCCTGCCTCACGCCTATTGTTATCTGCAAAATTCAGGATTGGTGTGGACGAACGTGGCTGCGGATTCGCTGATCGCGATCGCGTATCTTGCGATCTCCGTCACTTTGATCTACCTCGGATACAAGGGGCGCTACGACATTCCTTTCCCGTGGATGTTTGTGATTTTCGGGTTTTTTATCGTTGCCTGCGCGGCAACACATTTCATGGAAGTAGTTACGGTGTGGATTCCCGTGTACTTCGTGTCGGCGGCGGTGAAGCTGTTTACCGCGGCGGTATCGGTCGCTGCGGCGACGGTTCTCCCCTTCACGGTTCCGCAAGTTTTCGCGCTCGTGCAACAAGCGAAAACGACGCAACAGATGACGGAGCAGTTGCGCGCCAGCGAGGATCGCAAGGACGCCCTGCTGCAGGAAGTTCATCACAGGGTCAAGAACAACCTGACGGTGATCTGCAGTCTTTTCTACCTTCAGTCTACCCATACCAAGGATGAGGAAGCGATCCGGATCTTTCGCGACATGGAGAGACGCGTCCATTCGATGGCGCTGGTGCACGAGAGTTTGTACCGCTCGGAGGGGTTGGAGCGGATCGACTTTGCCGACTACGCGCGCACATTGTCGCAGGACATTCTTTCATCGCATGGTGGCTTGAGCGCCCAGGTGCGGATGAGGATTGAACTGGAAACAGTGATGATGGGGGTCGATCTGGCGGTGTTGTGCGGATTGATACTCAACGAACTGATGGTGAACTCGTTTAAGCACGGGTTCAATGACAGAGCGAAAGGCGAGATCAAACTGACGCTGCACCGGGACGCACACAACCAGTGCACGCTCAGCGTGGAGGATGACGGAGTGGGAATTCCGCCGAATCTAACGGTCGAGACCAGCAAGACGATGGGACTGAGGCTGGTGCGATCGTTGACGCGGCAGATTCGCGGTTCGTTTGAATTGTCAAAACGAGATCGAGGAACATCAGCCTGTTTGCGTTTCAAGGTGGATCAACATGAACAATGAAGTTGTTTCGAGGGAGCAGCGCGCTTTAATTGTGGAGGACGAGGTTCTGATCGCCGAAGAACTCAGAGACCGATTGTCACGGCTGGGTTTTTCGATTATCGCAGCCGTCGACAGTTGCGATGAGGCGGTTGCAATCGCCGCGCGAGAACGTCCAGACCTAGTGCTGATGGACATACGGTTGAAGGGCGCCAAGGATGGCATCGAGGCCGCGAAAGAAATCCGGATGCAGGTCGACGTGCCGATTGTGTATTTGACCGCTTACTCCGATCGCGCGACGCTGGATCGAGCGAAGGCCACAGATTACGATGCATATATTCTGAAGCCTTTTCATCGCCGGGAATTGCAATCCACGATTGAGGTCGCGATCAAGCGTCATGCGATCCGAGTGCATGGAATGGAATAGGTTGCCACTGCAACTACTACGAGCGCTAGGACTTGTGCGGCCGAGCCCCGGCGGTCCGAAATGAGGCAGAGGGTGTTCAAAGGCTACTGTTAAACACTACTGTTTTCATGTTCCGTTAACGTTCCAGTCATAGTACTGAAATGTCTGCCACCTAATGTTCTTGGGTAGCGATTGACGGCCAGTAGTTGGAAAGCGAATGGTGCGCAACGTAGTCCGCTGTTGTTCCTGCTATTCCGGTCGAGCTGCGTTTGCAACCCGTCGCGCCGTTCGGATTCGTGATCGTCAGATCGAATCCGCCCATGAAGGTTCCCAGCTCACGCCCGCGGAGTTGAGCAGATCACCGATCGACGATCCAGCCATGTTGCCTTACGCGCGTGTCACACGTCGCCCGTCGGATCGACGTCGCTGATCATCGCAAGCGAACCATCCGGCCCACCCGAAACTTCGTCGCCCGTCCCATTGAGCACGTTGATCACACCGCGGATGCGGTGCCTCCCGAGGCGGTCGAGATGGGCTGGAAAGACACGGTTCGCGCCGATCCGGGCATGGTGACGCGGATCATCGTGAAATTCGAGGGCTATGCTGGGCGCCATGTCTGGCATTGCCACATCCTGGAGAACGAGGACAACGAGATGATGCGGCCGTTTGAGGTGGTGGCGCGATAGTTAGCGAGCACGCGAGGGGGCCTGCGGGCAGCCCCATGCTATACTTTTCAGGTAGTTTTTCTGGGCAGTATCCTGTCAGAAAGATCCGACGGAGGACAGTATCGACAAGCGTTTTATCCGCATGAACGAGCGCATCCGGGCACGTGAAGTTCGCGTGATCGGCGACGAAGGGGAACAGATTGGCGTGATGCCTCCTTTCGAAGCGCTCAAGATGGCCCGCGAAAGAAACCTGGATCTGGTTGAAATTTCCCCGACCGCGCAACCTCCGGTCTGCCGCATCATGGATTATGGGAAATTCCTGTACCAGAACGAAAAACGCGAGCGCGAAGCTAAGAAGAAGCAAAAGACCATTACGGTCAAAGAAGTGAAGTTTCGTATCAACGTGGACGATCACGACTACGAAACGAAAAAGAATCACGTGCTGCGCTTCCTCGATGAAGGGGACAAGGTGAAAGCCACCATCTTCTTCCGCGGACGCGAAATGACGCGGCAGAGTCTGGGCCGGCAAATTCTGGAGCGTCTGATTAAGGACGTGGACCAGAGAGGCTTGGTTGAGTTCAGGCCGCGGCAGGAAGGTAACACGCTGCATCTGATTCTGGCGCCCAACAAGAAGGAAGGCGGAGCGAAGGAAAAACCGGCTCCTCCGAGACCCGCACCACCTCCCGCGTCGCGAGGCGGCGCGCAGACAGCGTAAGAGCGCCTTCAGCCGTCAGCTTTCAGTCATCAGTAAAATCTGCTGGTGCTATCGCTCGCGGTGGGATATTCGTGCTTCGTAACGCTGAGATAACTGAAAGCTGACAACTGAGAGCTGAAAGCAGATTCTTATGCCTAAACTGAAAACACACAAGGGCGCTGCCAAGCGCTTTAAGAAGACGGGTACGGGAAAGATCAAGCGTCACAAGGCGGGATTGCGTCACATCCTGTCGTCAAAGGCGAAGAAGCGCAAGAAACAATTGGGCAAAGCGACTTTGGTGAGTGACGGTGATTACAAAAAAGCGGCACGGATGATCCCGTACATGTGATGGAGCGGCGGGCCGCTGGCCTGTCCTTAACGAGTACCAAGTTCGAGTTTGCGACAAGAGCTTGGAACAACAGTTTGCAACAACAAGTCTGCGGATCGGAAACGAACTGCAGCGGCGCGTGAAGAGGCTTGGCTTCGGAAATCCAGCTTTCATCGTTCGATGATGGAAGCGTGGTAGAAGCCTCCTTACCTCCAGCCGCCAGAAGTTAGCGACAACACAAAAAGGAGAACAACCATGCCTCGTGTAAAACGCGGAACCAAACGCCGCGCGAAGCGCAAAAAGATTCTTGACCGCGCCAGTGGATATTTCCTCACTAAATCAAAACTCTACCGTTCGGCGAAAGAAGCCGTCGATCGCGCGCTGAAGTTTGCCTATTCGGGCCGCAAGCAAAAAAAGCGGCAGTACCGGTCGATCTGGATCGTCCGCATCGGCGCCGCTGCGCGCTTGAATGGATTGAGCTACAACCAGTTCATCAGCGGACTGAAGAAGGCCGGGGTAGAGCTGGATCGCAAGATTCTCGCGGACCTGGCTGTGAAAGATCCGGCGGGGTTTGCCCATCTGGTGGAGCAGGCGAAGACGGCGAACGTGGCGGCGGTAGCCTAGCTTTCAGCTGTCGGCTTTTTCAGTCTTCAGTCCTTGAGTTCAAGGCGAACGATCTGCCAAAACTAGACGTGAAGAGCACCGGAGAACACTCACGCTTGTTAGCTGCAGCGGCGAGGGATATTCTCGCCCCGCTTGGGGTGATTCGAAAAGGTCGCTCGCGGACTTGGCTTGATGACCATGGCTGGTGGCTGATTGTTACGGAGTTCCAGCCATCATCGTGGTCGAAGGGCAGCTATCTAAATGTGGGCGCCATGTGGCTGTGGTACGAGAAGGATCATTTTTCGTTTGATCACGGCAACCGCGTTCAGGAGTTTGTGAATTACCGTTCCGAAGATCAATTCGCTTCCGAAGCGGTGAGATTGGCAACGAGTGCGCGAGAGAAGATTCTCGAATACCGGCGAAAGTTCACGTCGGCTTCACAGGTGGCTCGAACCCTATCATCCGCTTCGCCGAAAAGCGGCTGGGACGAGTTTCACATTGGCGTAGCTTATGGGTGCTCCGGCGATATGGAGACCGCGCGCAAGTGGTTGAGGTCAGTGGAACGATCAAACGCCACGTACGACTGGGAAAAGAAGCTTCAGTCTCGAGCGCACGAACTGGCTGATAGGTTGTCCGATCCGGCAAGCTTTCGAATGGCAATCGAGGAAGCAATCCGCGCTTCTCGTAGACATTTGAAGCTCGGCGACTGTGGGATCGAAGGACTCTTCACAGCCAGCTCAACAGTCTACTCGTAGGACGAGCCTGGGCTTTAGGATTTGGGAGCAAACATGGCTTACACAGTTCCGAAACTGACCGAGTTCGCCGCGGCTGCGCTGGATGCGCAAGTGCGCGAGTTGTTCTCTGCGTTAGAGCAGGAATCGGGGGCCGTCGCAACGGACAGTGATTGGAAGGAATATCGCGATCGCTGGATGGCTCGCAAGAACGGCGTGCTCACGCAGCTCAATGATCTTTGGCTGAAGGCTGCACCCAAGGACGCCAAACGTGAGGTGGGACAACGCGTCAACGAGATCAAAACTCACGTCGAGCAAGTGGTTGACGCGACGCTTGCCCGCATTCAGGGCGGAGCATCGCCAGGCAAGCTCGCGGCGGAGCGGCTCGACATCACTTTGCCCGGCATTCGGCGGCCTCTTGGCGCGGAGCATCCCGTCATCAAGACAATGAACGAGATTGTCGGCGTGTTCCGCAATCTTGGGTACTCGGTCGAGGAAGGTCCGGAGATTGAGACCGACTACTACAACTTTGAGGCGCTGAATTTTCCGCCGAATCATCCGGCGCGCGATACGCAGGACACGCTTTTCATCGCCGGACAGGAATCGAAGCCGCAGCGCGACCGGCTGTTGTTACGTACGCACACTTCGCCGGTGCAGATTCACACGATGCAGAAGATGAAGCCGCCGGTGCGCGTTGTGTGTCCGGGAAAAGTTCACCGTAACGATGCGGCGGACGCGACGCACTCTCCCGTGTTTCATCAGGTCGAGGGGCTGGCAGTCGATACGAACATCACGTTCTGCGATTTGAAGGGCACGCTTGATCACGCCATGAAAGCGCTGTTTGGATCGAGCGTAAAGACGCGGTTTTATCCGTCGTTCTTCCCTTTCACGGAGCCGAGCGCGGACGTGCAGATCAGTTGTATTTTTTGCGATGGCAAGGGCGTCCGCGATGGCGCACCGTGCCGCAATTGCAAGGCGAGTGGATGGATCGAGTTGCTCGGCTGCGGCATGGTCGATCCGAATGTGTATGGCTTTGTCGATTACGATGCGGCGAAAGTTTCGGGATTTGCGTTTGGCATGGGCGTGGAGCGGATCGCGATTCTGAAGTATGGCGTGGATGATATTCAGTTGTTTTACTCGGGCGATGTGCGGTTTTTGGAGCAGTTCGGGTAGGCGGTCGTTAGTCGCTCGTCGTTGGTCGTTCGCAGTGCAGTGGTGATCGATTCTGTTTGCACCCCAGTCAAAGATTCGACAAGTGAGGAGTTGCATCAAGCGGCAATGTTCCCCGAACGACTAACGACAGACGACCAACGACCAGCAGGTATATGAAAATCTCTCCTCAATGGCTCCGCGACTTTGTTGACCTCTCGGTCGACTACCCTCGTCTCGCCGAGGAACTCACCCTCGCCGGTGTCGCTGTAGAAGGCATCTCCGGCTCCGGCGACAACACCGTTTTCGAGATGGAGATTACGACCAACCGGCCCGACGCGATGAATCATTACGGCGTGGCACGCGAAGCTTCGGCGCTTTACGATTTGCCGCTATGCCCGATTGATCCGAAGCTGCCCCCAGCGCAGGGCAAGTCCGATGTCGCGATTGAGATTCAGGAGCCGGAACTGTGTCCGCGATTCTCGGCGCGTGAAATTCGCGGGGTTACGGTCAAGGCGTCGCCTCCTCATATTGCGGGACGTTTGCAATTGCTCGATCAGCGGCCGATCAGCAATGCGGTCGATGCCACGAACTATGTGCTTTGGGAATCGGGCAAGCCGACGCACGTGTTCGATCTCGATCTACTCGAAGGGCGGCGGTTGGTCATTCGCCACGCTCGCGCCGGAGAAGTGCTCAAGACGCTGGAAGGTGTGGAGCGGAAGCTTTCGACCGACGATCTCGTTGTAGCCGACGCTAAAAAACCGGTGGGACTCGCCGGCGTGATGGGCGGCTTCGACACGATGATCACGGAGAAGACCAGGAACATCCTGATCGAGAGCGCGTGGTGGGATCCGGTCACGGTGCGGCGCATGTCGAAGCGGCACGGACTGCATACCGACGCTTCGCACCGGTTTGAACGCGGCGCTGATTTCGAATCGTGCGTTCCATCGACCAATCGAGTTGCCGAATTGATCCTCGCATCTGGGGGCGGCACGCTTGTCGGTGAAGTGATCGATGTGGTCGCGCGCAAGGTGGATGTGGCTCCGGTTGAGATTGACCTGCGGGAAGTGCACCGCATTCTCGGCGTAAAACTCAGTGCGCTCGAAGTCAGTCGCATTCTGACTCGGCTTGGTTTCACCATGCTTCCCGGAGGTGAGGAAAGTTATCTGATCCACATCCCGAGCTGGCGTCTCGATATTGAGCGGGAGATCGACATCATCGAAGAGCTGGCGCGTTTGCATGGGTATGACAAGTTTCCGAATACGCTGCCGGCTTACAGCGGCGAAGTGCGGGAACTGCCGGATGCGCAGAAGGACACGCGTCTGCGGTCGTCGCTGCTGGCGCTCGGGTATGACGAAACGATTTCGCTGACTTTCATTTCGAAAGAAGATGCGAAGAATTTTTCGACTTCGCCGGGACTCGACCTGGCGAATCCGCTCAGCGACGAAGCGTCGGCAATGCGGACGTCGATGGTTCCGAGCATGCTGAACATGCTGGCCTATAACCTGAACCGGGGCAGCGAAAGCGTGCGGCTGTTCGAATCTGGAAATGTTTTCGAGGCTTCGGGCGCGAACGCGTTGGAGATGAAACGCTTCTCGATGGGCGTAACGGGAAACGTGGGCGCGGACGTGGTGCGCGGACTGGCATCGGGAGCGGCGGCTCGACCGGTCTCTTTTTTTGATTTGAAAGGCGATGTCGAGAGCCTGCTGGCTCCATTTGGCTTTTGGACTCTTTACTACGATGCCGAGGCTGCTGCCTATTATCATCCGGGGCGTTCGGCGCGGGCCGTGATGGATGGCGCGACCGTAGCGCAGTTTGGGCAGATTCATCCGGATGTAGTGGCGGCGCGAAAGTTTAAGCAGGATGTCTTTATCGCCGAGATTTATCTAGACCGGCTCTATCAGCACGATCTGCGGCAGATACGGTATGAAGCGCTGCCGCGCTTCCCCGCGGTCGAGCGCGATTTCTCGTTTGTGTTTGATGATGGCGTGGAGTTCGCGAAAACTTATCAGAGCGTCTGCGGATTGGGGATTGCCGAGCTGCGGAGTTTTGTTCCGGTGGAGATTTTTCGCGGCGAGAAAGTGGGCGCGGGGAAATATTCGATTTTGATGCGGGCCAGGTTGCAGTCGGGCGAGCGCACGCTGCGCGACGACGAAATCGCGCAATGGGCCGGGCAGATTGCGAAGGCGCTCGAAGGGTTGGGCGGGGTGTGGAGGGCGTAGGGTCTAAGCGCCGTAGCGGGTACTACATTTCCATAAATACAAACACTTCGCTGAGCGGACTTTAAAGATTGTACCTGCTGGGTCGCAAATCTCCATCGCCCATCCAGCAAGCGTAATCTCATGGAGGGTCGTGTCAATCTCAGCAAGCGGTTGTTTCTCGGCATAGTCGCAATCTTTCGGGTATCCACGAGAAACAATCTGGAATTTATATTTCATTGCATACGACGTAACGGCCTCGCCGCATTCATGGCATTCGAACTGCGATTTTTTGGCACTCTCTAACGCCGCTGGCGCCAATATTGGGTGACCGCTCTCTATTGCCGCCGACTCAACGCTGCCGTCTTGCCGAACTCTAACCGTAACCTCAACGTCGCCTTGGATCCTCGCTTGACGTGCTAATACCGGATAAACGGGAGGCGATAATTTGGTCAGGATCAACCCTGTTTGCGGCCGCTCGGAAGATGCCACAGACTGGGCCGAAGCAGGTCCGGCGATAGAGAACCACACGCCCGCTGTCAACATCAGGAGCGAGACGAAGCGTTGTTTCATGCGAAGAGTCTAGGACCAATCGCCTTTTTTCGCAAAGGACAGCGTCACGGCCTTCGACTCCGCCCGAGCTTCGCTCGTGAAGCTCTTGCTCCGCTCAGGATGACATCGTCTGTGGGGATTCGGAGTGTGCTAGCCTTTTTTCCATGACTCCGGTTTCAATCCATCCCAAGCACTTTCTTTCCGACAAGGTTGAGCATTTTACCGAGTCTGTGATTCGGGAAATGACGCGGCAGGCGATGCAGTATGACGCGGTCAATCTGGCGCAGGGGTTTCCGGATTTTTCGGCGCCCGCGGAAATCAAACGCGCGGCGCAGGAAGCGATTGCGGCGGACGTGAATCAGTACGCGATTACCTGGGGTGCGAAGAGCTTGCGCAATGCGATCGCTCGGCAAATGCGGGAGGCACAGGGGATCGAGGTCGATCCGGAAAAAGAAGTGGTGGTGTGCTGCGGATCGACGGAAGCGATGATCGCTACGCTGCTCGCGGTTTGCAACCAGGCCGACGAGGTCGTGGTGTTTGAGCCATTCTATGAGAATTATGGGCCGGACGCGGTGCTGAGCGGAGCGAAGCCGCGTTTTGTCAGTTTGCGGCCGCCACAGGTGGCGGGAGGCGAGTGGACGTTCGACGAACAGGAATTGCGCGAGGCGTTTCAGGCTAAGATCGCTCCGCATCAGACTGCCACGCCTCGCACCAAGGCCATCATCGTGAATACGCCGAACAACCCTACCGGCAAGGTCTTCAGCCGGAAGGAACTGGAACTGATCCGCGATTTGTGCGTTGAACACAACGTGTTGGCGATCACGGACGAGATCTACGAACACATTCTCTACGATGGATCGGAACACATTTCGCTTGCCAGTCTGGACGGCATGCGCGAACGCACGATTACTATTAACGGCCTATCTAAAAGCTACAGCGTTACGGGATGGCGAGTGGGGTGGGCGGTTGCGCCTCCGGCGATCACGAACGCGATTCGAAAGGTACATGACTTTCTGACGGTGGGCGCGCCTGCGCCGTTGCAGGAGGCTGGTGCCGCGGCACTGAGCCTGCCTGCCAGCTACTATCGCGAACTGGCCGATCGTTATCGTACGCGGCGCGATCATTTGATTCCGGCGCTCGAGAAAGCTGGGTTTCGTTGCTATCGTCCGCGGGGCGCTTATTACGTGATGACCGACATCAGCGCCTTTGGATTCGCGAACGACGTGGAATTCGCGGCGCATCTGGTGAAGGAAGTGGGGATCGCATGTGTGCCGGGATCGAGTTTCTACAAGCATCCGAAGGACGGATCCCAACAGGTACGTTTCGCCTTCTGCAAGAAGCCTGAGACACTGGACGAGGCGGCGCGGAGATTAGAGAAACTCGGGGCGCGTTCGTAGAGAGGCACTAAGTTGGTAGAGAGGCACTCGGAGGCGCGGAAGGTGAGAGAAAGATGCGGGTCTTCCACAGCCAACTGCGCTATACTTCGCCACAACGCTCAAACATTCTTGTGAAAGCGAGTCGTGCCCATGTCCGCTAAGGATATCGAAGAGGTATCTGCCGAGGTTCCGGCTGAAGATTTTCAGGCGCTGGAAGAGAAAGTTTATCGCACCATAGAGTTGTACAAGGCCGCGAAGGATGCGCGGGCTACTGCCGAGCGCGATGTGAAGCGGCTGCGGGAGCAACTGGAAGAGCGCGAGGAAGAAAACGAAGCCATGCGCCGCGAACTGGTGCAGCTGCGCAAGGACCGCGAGGATATCCGGACGCGGGTCGAAAAAATGCTCGGGCAGATGGAGAGCCTGACGCACGAGCAGGCGAGCTGAGCCGGCCAAGGAGCGAGATGGGAACTGCGAGCAAAGCACCCGCGACCGATGCGCCGGCGAACGGCGCGAGCAGTGTGCGGGTTGAGATTTTCGACCAGGTGTATAACCTTCGCGGATCGGATGCGGATTATATTCTGAAGCTTGCCGAGTATGTGGACGGCAAGATGCGCGCGGTTTCGGAACAGACGGCAACCGTCGATTCGGTGCGTCTGGCGGTGCTCGCCGCCTTGAATATTGCGGATGAATATCATCTGTTGAAGCGGCGAGTGGAGAAGAGTTCTCCCTCTCCTGAGGCGCAGACGCGGGCCAGCAAACTGGCGAACGCGTTGGATGAAGTTCTGGAGGACACGCGGCGCACGGGCTGAAACGAACACGGGGGCTGAAGCCCCCGATGATTTCTCGACTGACGCGGCCCTGAAGGGCCGCTCTTCCACGGCGGTACATAAATTCGTGACGGTGCGTGCTTTCACGACGGTACGTGCATTCGTAACGGTGGATGTTTCCGCGACACTTCGCGCTTTCTGCAGTCTCTAAATCGCGAGGGCACGAATCGATCGCAACCTGCGGTTTATTGGCGGTTCATCGGGACGTAACTTTGGATTGCCTGCTAGCAAACCTTCTGCCATCTATTTTGCATTTTCCACTTGCGAATCCGTTCGCGATTTCCTAGCATCCAAGGTGAAAGTCGACCTGCGGAGTTGGTGCTGGTGGTAACCGATTTTTGAACCAATGCCGAATGAACGGGGACTCGACTCGCAAAAAGATCCTGTGTGCTATGTTCCGTCATGCGGAAAAGCCTAATGGGTCGCGGCGGGTTCCCACCGTCTGAGACGGGTTCATTCTCGGCCCACCACACGGCGCAGCGGGTCGACTTTTTTAGTTCAGTTCTCAGTTGCCAGTTCTCAGTTCTCAGTCTTCGACGCACCAAGAGTTGTGGACGGGCAAGACCTCCATCGCTCCACCTTTCCGCTCTGCTAGACTCTCTCTAGAGTACTCAGCCTGCTTTTGGAGCATCCAAACTAACGTGTTTCCTCGACTTTTTCACATCGGCAACTTTTATCTGCCAACTTATGGTGTCCTCGTTGCTTCAGGCGTGCTGATCGGGCTTTGGATCAGCGTGCGCAATTCTGAGAAGCAGGGGATCAATGGCGACGATGCATGGAATCTTGGCATTTTGGTGGTATTGGCCGGGATTATTGGAGCGAAGGTTCTCTACATCATCAACGACTGGAGTTCGTACGCGAACAACTGGCGTGAGATTTTCAGCCTTAACACGCTGCAGGCCGGAGGAGTATTTTCTGGCGGACTGGTGGCGGGACTGGTTATGGCCGCGTGGTACGTCCGGCGGCATCACATGCCTGCTTTGCGAACAACCGACGCATTTGCTCCGGGGCTGGCGTTTGGCCACGTGCTGGGGCGATTCGGATGTTTCTCGGCGGGATGCTGTTACGGCAAGCCGACCAGCCATTTCTGGGGCGTGACGTTTACGAACAGGCTGGCGCATGACGTCAGCGGGACTCCGCTGGGCGTCAGGATTGAGCCGACGCAACTGATCGAGGCCGGCGCGGAGTTCTTTAATTTCCTGTTCCTGATGTGGTTGTTGAAGCGCAAGAAATTTGACGGGCAGGTGTGGGCGACGTTCATGATCCTGTATGGGATTGAGCGGTTCTTCATCGAGTTTTTGCGCGACGATCCGGGACGCGGCGAAGTGTTTGGCGGGGTGATGTCGGGAACGCAGCTGATTTCGATTTGTCTGGTGATCGGCGGCGGATTGATTTGGTGGCTGAAGAGCAGCTCTCGGATTCCAGCGCTCAGCACGCAGAAATCGGGGACAGCTTGATGGACAAGACCCTGCTAAGCCTCCGATGGGGCGGGCAGGCGGTATTTGGAATAGCAATACTGTACTGGGCGAGAGAACTTTCACTCCGTTACAACGCCTGGACGACAAGGTTTCGAGAACGCAACCCACATATAAATCCCCCGCCAACACCCGAATGGCGGGAGAGGAATACGAAAATCATGACTTGGATATTCCGTCTTTTCGGGACTTTCCTTGCATTGTTCTCCGTGCTGGCGCTGATCGGAATCCAACATTCAAACTGAGCGACCGCCAGATTCCCCTTGCACTTGCGGACTGAGTGCTGAATGCTGAGTGCTGCTGCAATGCCTGACTTCCCTATCACGCTGAGTGCGTCTCCTGAAGCCGCAGGACAGCGGCTGGACCAATATCTTGCCACGCAGCTTTCCGCAGTTAATGAGGCAGAAGTCAGCCGTGCGCGCGTGCAGCAACTCATCGCCAAGGGTGAAGTGCTGGTGAATTCCGCCACGGCAAAGGCTTCGTTGCGACTTCGAGGAGATGAGCAGATCGTGGTCACCGGGCCGCCGCATGATCCGCCGCTGCGGGCGATCCCGGAAGAAATTGCACTCGATATTGTTTATGAAGACGACGACCTGGCGATCGTCAACAAGCCGGCGGGGATGATGGTGCATGCGGGGGCGGGAGCGACCGAGGATGCGCGGAACCGGGGCACGCTGGTCAATGCGCTACTGCATCATTTCCAAAAGCTGTCGGCAGTGGGCGGAGAGTTGCGTCCGGGGATTGTGCATCGGTTGGACCGGGCGACGAGCGGGCTGATGGTGGTGGCTAAGAACGACGAGGCGCATCGGCGGCTGGCGAGGCAGTTCAGCGGACGCGAAGTGCACAAGACTTATCTGGCGCTCGTCCACGGCTGGCCGAAGCAGGAGAAAGGCACGATTCAAACCGCGATCAGCCGCCATTCGCAGAAGCGCACGCGGATGACGACGCGAGGGTTCGGCGGACGCGACGCGGTGACGCATTACGTTGTAAAGAAGAAGATCGATTCGCCGTATGGCAAGTTTGCGCTGGTTGAAGTTAAGATCGAGACCGGACGCACGCATCAGATTCGCGTGCATATGTCGTCGCTTGGGCATCCGGTGGTGGGCGATGCGCTGTATGGCGCACCGGGAGAACTGAAGTCGCAGTCGAATAAGCGGCGTGCGCCGGGGATGCCGGCGATCCTGTCGCTGGACCGGAATTTTCTGCATTCGGCGGCACTGGAGTTGGAGCATCCAAGGACGAAGAGGGCGCTGCGGTTCGAGCGTCCATTACCGAAGGAACTGGAATCGCTGCTTGATAGCCTGGAGAAGGCTCTGTAGGAAGGCCCTGACCGGAAGTGTAGTGGACGAGTTATCTTTCGAGTGTTCGTGGAACTCAAGGAACTCAGTTGTGTCGCGCCGCTGCGGCTATAATGGGAGCAATCGATCCCAAGTAAATCGTCCCGAGTCAATCGTGCTAATGAAATCGCGTATTTTTTGGCTTTTGCTTGCTTCCGTCGTACTGTCTGGCTGGCTGATTGGCCAAACGGCGCCGCCGGCCTCTGCCCCGGCGACTTCGACACCAGTGACGCCTGGGGGGCAGGCTGCGGCGCCGCCACAGACTTCCCCGGACTCGGATTCTGACGACTCCATAACGATCCGCCATACGGTCAACGAAGTTCGCGTAGTGTTCACGGTTACCGACCGGCATGGGCGATACATCAAGGATTTGAAGCGTGAAGACTTCAGAGTTATTGACGATCAAAAACCGGCTGAGCTGAGAAGCTTCCGCAGCGAGACGGATTTGCCGTTGCAGGTGGGATTGCTGGTGGATTCTAGTAATTCGGTGCGCGACCGTTTCAAGTTTGAGCAGGAAGCGGCCATCGAGTTTCTGAATGCGATCATCCGTCCGAAGTTTGACGAGGCTTTTGTGGTTGGCTTCGACGCCACTCCCGAAGTAACGCAGGATTTCACCGACAGCACGGAAGGGCTGTCGAATGGGGTGCGCTTGTTGAGAGCGGGCGGTGGCACGGCGATGTACGATGCGCTCTATTTTGCCTGCCGTGACAAACTGCTTAAGCAGGAACAGACCGGGCCGGTGCGCCGCGCGATCATTCTGCTGAGCGACGGTGAAGACAATCTGAGCCATGTGACGCGCGAAGAAGCCATCGACATGGCGGCGCGTGCGGAAGTGATCGTTTACACCATCAGCACGAACATCAGCGGAATGAAGGGCAAGGGCGACAAAGTGCTGGAGCGGATCGCCGAGGCGACTGGCGGCCGTTCGTTCTTCCCCTTCCAGATGCGCGATGTGTCGGATGCATTTCTCTCCATTCAGGAAGAGTTGCGCAGCCAGTATGCGGTTGGCTATCGTCCGGCAAATTTTGTCGCCGATGGACGGTACCGGACGATTGAAATTCTCGCGCAGAATAAAGGACTGAAGGTGCGTACGCGTAAGGGGTATTACGCGCCGAAACCCTGAGGCGGCTGTCAGCTCTCAGCTGTTAGCTCTCAGTTCTCAGTTCTCAGTTCTCAGCTCTCAGTTCTCAGTTTTCACTCCGGCGAAGGGTTGTGAGTGTTGTCGCCCTTTAGCAACAGTTGGCGTGACTGCCTGCGGGTTCTCGGTTACTCTTGCGTGATTCCAACCCGTTGTCGAAGAGTTTCATGCAAATTAATCACCGAAGAGGCAGAGCATGACCAACATTCAATCGTCTGGGATAGAACACGGCCAACGTCGACTCAACGGCCCGCAAACCACGGGCCGGGAATATCGCAATTTGTCACAGCCTGCGCATACCATGGTCGTGGACGACGACGTTGCGGTGCCAATGCGCGACGGAATCAGTTTGCTGGCGGATGTGCATCGCCCTGGTGAGCCCGGACGTTATCCGGTGCTGATCGCAGCCTCTCCCTATCCGCGCCAGATTCAAAACTTGGGTGCTCCCGCAGGCTTCATTGAAGCGGGGGCGAGCGATTTTTTTGTTCCTCGCGGGTACGTCCATGTGATCGCCAATTGCAGAGGTACAAGTGGCTCTGGCGGAACGTTCGGTTTCTTTGATGGGCAAGAGCGTCGCGATATGTATGACCTTGTAGAGTGGGCGGCGCAACAGCCTTGGTCAGATGGCAACGTTGGCATGATTGGGATCAGTTATTTCGCCGGAACGCAAATGGAAGCCGCCGTGGAACAACCTCCGCATCTCAAGGCCATTATGCCCATCGCCGGCACATACGACCTCTATGAGTCGGCTACGCGTCACGGACTGCTGAGCAGCGGCTTTCTCACTCCGTTCCTCTACATGATCGGGATGACATCTGGGCACACCAACAAGCTCTGGCGCAGCAAATTGATCGATGCAATGCGTGCCCTGCTCCTCTCACCCGCTATCCACAGGAAGTTCGAAATGGCGAATGGAGAAGCCGCCATCGCGGGTCTCAAAATTTTGCTGAAGCTACACCACGATCCACATCCCTGGGACGATCTCTGGCGCGCCATCGCCGCGGAGCACCCATTTCGTGATGATTGGTGGGAGGATCGCAATCTGCTTCCGCTGCTTCATCGCGTCGAGGTGCCGATCTATCTGGGATGCGATTGGCAGAACGTACCACTCCACCTGCCGCACACTTTCAAGGCCTACGAACGGTTGACGAACAGCAAGCACATTCAGGTCGCAATGATGGGAGAGCATGGCCTCGCCTGGCCGTGGGAGAGTCTTCACATCGAGGCGATCGCATGGTTCGATCATTGGCTGAAAGCGAAAGACACCGGCATTCTTGACGGCCCAACATTTCGCTACGTGTTGCCGGAGGCCGAAGGCTGGCGAACAAGCGATGTGTGGCCAATCCGCGAAGCAGTTCATCATGCGTATTCGCTCCGGGTCGACGGCGGCCTTCAGGAGGATGAAGGGAAATCCGGCTCAAAAACTTACATGAATCTTGGCGGTGGTCTCAATCGTCCACGCGCGAGTGAGACGGACCCGCCCGCATTCCTCGAATGGACAACGGTGCCCTTGGCTCACGATCTGAATTTGATCGGTCCCATCGAATTGCAGTTGGATGTTACATGCACTGCGCCGGACACAGCTTTCATTGCGGTTCTCCGAGACCTGGATGAAAACGACGATGCGATCAACGTGACGGCAGGTTACCTCAGGGCCGGCTTACGGCAGGTGGAAGAGGCGGCGAGCAAGCCCGGTGCCCCCGTAATTCCATGCCGAACCTTCGAACCGGTGCCGATCGGAGAGAAGGTGACTTATCGGATTCCGCTCGTACCCAACGCCCGAAGCTTCCATGCAGGTCACAAGCTTCGTCTGGTTCTTACATCAGACGACCAAAACCAAGACAGACCGGCCCCGCTTGAGTTCAGACACGCTAGCATCGGCACCAGTTCATTCAATACCGTTTTCTCGTCATCGCGCTTGCTTTTGCCCGTACTGGAATGAGGCAGAACCAGCACACGTTCCCTGTTTGTAGCTGGCGAAAAGTCGCGATTACACAAGTTTGATTTGGGGCGCACGGTTCTCAGGACCAACTCCTATGGCTGGATATTCCGGGACTCCACTTCCGAAGAAACTGGGGATCAAGGATTCGTTTCGCGTTGCATTGTTGCATGTGCCGGACGACGTTAGAACTGGGCTTCGCGCTTCGCTTGCAAAATGCACGTATGTGAAGCTTGCTGATGGCGGGCTTGATTTCATTTTTCTCTTCGCTAAATCTCGCGCTGGACTCGAACTTGAGTTGTTCCCCGCGGCGAAGGCGCTCGCTCCCGCGGGTATGTTGTGGATCTCGTGGCCGAAGAAAGCGTCTGGTGTTCCGACCGACCTCACTGAAAATTTTATTCGGCAGAGCGGGCTGGACTCAGGCCTGGTCGATATTAAAGTCTGCGCCGTTAGCGAGGTTTGGTCGGGATTGAAATTTGTGATTCCGGTGAAGAATCGTCCTAAGGCAAATCGAGCAAAGGCAAATCGACTCGGGGCAAAGTAATTCTTAATGGGCTGGTGGAAGCAGAGTATCGGCGTCCACGAAAGCGGTGAAGCGCGCTCCCTGCTTGATCTCTGCCTCGGTGCCGCGCACAAACAATGCAGCCGGAACCACCGGCACGAACATGAGACCGAGCGCTTTGCCTTGTTTATCTTGTCCCTCTTTAGCGGCGTAGCCGCGGAGTCTAACGATGACGCCGTTAGCCTGAAGAGAATCCGCTTGAAAAAAGACTTCTCCGGGTAAGCCACCGACTCCAGGTCTGTCGACTTCGGTAACCGTTGCGATCGAAGGCGTCCCCTTTTTGATGAGGGTTATGTTCCCTGCTTTGAGATCCTCGGCAAGGGTGAGAGAGAGCTTGTCGCCAACGTCCGCGGTCTTGGAACTTACATCCGCGACAAATACGAGAGGAACGGGCGTGCCCCGGGCCAGGAGGCGCTTGTCGGATGCGGAGTTTGATGAGTCGACGTTCGTCGCTTCAGCCGAGGCTTGCGGCTCCGGCGATGTTCCATTCAGTGTGTAGACAGCGGTAGCAACGCGGCTGCGGCCTCCGAGGCGCGAAACGGCAATGGCTTGGAGCGAGGTGGTCGAGTCAATCGTGAGCGGCCCGGTGTAGCGGGTCGAGTCCTCGGTTGGCGTCCAGCCATCGGTCGTGTAGTAGATGACCGCGCCGCGGGTTCTGTCTTTCATTTTTATTGTGAGCGGAGCGGAATAACTTCCGGGCTTGATGGAAAATTTGGGCTTGGCCGCGTAACACCGATAGCATTGCGCGCCTGCCTGTGCCGCCTGCTGCGAGTTCTGCATCGCTTGCTGGTTGGCTTGTTGAGCGTCACGCATGGCCTGATCGCTGGCCTGTTGCGCGGCCTGTGCGGCCAACTGCGTTTGTTGCATCGCTACCTGCGCGGCCTGCATGCCGGGATCTTGCGCCACGGCGAAGGGAGCTGTGAATAGCAATGAGAGTAATAAAGAGAGTGGTGTCGGGAGCAAAAACGAGGTGAGGTAGGTACGCATCGCGGATACCTCCCGTGAGGTTATTCGAGCTCACGATGGCCTGATCCTAGCACTTCCTAGTTCGCGTGAGGTCAAGCTTTGGTAATTGCCTGTAAAGATGCGTAAAGCCTTTGTAGAGAACAGGTAACACGGCGAAGGCGGCGCGCAACTAAGCGGCGGACTTTGGGTTTGCATCGAGTAGGAACGGTTCAAAGGCATTCGGTTGAACGTTGATTTGATTTTCGATCGAAAGGAGAACGGAATATGAAACGCACGGTGGCTGGAATTATTTTACTGATGGGACTGGGTGCGGGAACGTTGTTTGCCGACGATGGCTGGCGGGATCGGCGGGACATCCGACGCGACGAGGCGCGGATTGCGCATGACCGGCGGGAACTACGTCGCGATGTTTACAACGGAAACTACCGCGCAGCGCGGCATGAACGGGCCGAGTTGCGGCATGAATATCGCGATGTGAATCGCGACCGGCGCGACTTGTATTGGGATCGTCGCTAAACCGAATCGCAGCGAGTTAAGAAGGCCCGCGCTCATTGACTTTAACCTTGAGCGCGGGCCTTTTGCATTTTGCGGAGCTACTGGCCGGTGCCGGTCAGCTTCATGATGGCCGGGCCGAGCGGCGCGTTTTCGATGACGGTGACTGCTCCGGCAATTGAGCCTTTGACACCGGGGGTGAAGGTCACAGTGAAAGTGCAGGTTGCAGACGAGGCTACGGTCGCGCCGCAGGCCGTGCCGCCCGATGGCGCAGCGGTGTAATCTCCACTGGCCGCGATGCTCGATATGTTGAGCGTTGCCCCGGAGTTGTTGGTGAGCGTGACGGTCTGAGGCGCGCTGGTGGTGCCGACGGTTTGGGCCGCGAACGTCAGGCTGGTGGGCGCGAGGGTCACGGGAAGTGCTCCGGTACCAGAAAGCCCAACGATCTGCGGGCTGCCGGCACCGGAAGTGGCGATGGCGACGGCGCCTTTGATCGATCCCGTATCGGTCGGCGTGAAGGTGACGGAGAGCGTGCACTTGGCTGATTTGGCGAGGTCGCCACCGCAGGGGGTCGTGCCGCTTCCTGCGGCGGTGTAGTTGGCTGTAGAGGTGATGGAACCAATCGTGATGGTGCCGGTGCTCTTGTTAGTGATGGTCACCGTTTTGGCCGGAGCTGTGGCACCGACTCCGGTTGAAGTGAATGTGAGTGAAGTGGGGCTGATGGTGAGGGGGAGGGTTGGACCACCGGTGGCGGTTCCGGTGATTCCAATGATCTGCGGGCTGAAGGCTCCGCTGGTTGTGATCGCGAGCGCGCCTTTGATGGAGCCTTTGTATTGCGGCGTGAAGGTGATGATGATGGTGCAGGAGGAAGCGGCGGCGAGCGATGCGCCACAGGTTCCTCCGGTGACGGAGTAATCGGCGCTGGCGGCGGGACTGAGGCTGATTGCCGACGTCTGCTTGTTGGTGACGGTGACGGTCGCGGAAGAAGTGGATCCGACCGCGGTACTAGGGAGGGTCAAGCTGGTGGGGCTGAAGGTCAGCGGAGCGACGGCGGTGCCAGTCAGTTTGACCACCTGCGGACTAGGGGCGGCGTTGTCAGAGAAAGTGAGCGCGCCGCCGATGGAACCGGCAATCGTGGGATTGAAGGTGACGCTGACGGTGCAATGGCCGCCTGCGGCGAGCGAACTGCCGCAGGTGCTCGAGCTCGATTGCGCGAAGTCTCCGCTGGTGGTGATGGAAGCGATGGAGAGCGTTCCCGTGCCTGTATTGCTGAGCGTGACGGACTTCGACGCACTGATTGTGCCGGCAGCTGTGCTTGTAAACGTCAGGCTCTTCGGGCTCACGCTAACGACTGGAGTTCCGACGCCGGAGCCGATCAAGACGTAGAAAGTCGTGCCGACGTACGGTCCGCAACCAGCGGTGTTGAAGTTGCCGACCTCGACCTGGAAGGCACCCGCCGTGGCGATGTCGGCAGCGGTGAGCGGGATCGTCACCTTGGTGGAACTGACGAACGTCGCGACAGCCCGGAAGAGGCCGTTGATGTAAACGAAGGTGTTGTTCGTGAAACCAGTTCCGTTGATGGTCAGCGTGAAGCCCGCTCCGCCCGCGGTCGCGTTCGCGGGACTGAGGCTGGTAATTGCGAGCGGAGTGGCGATGACGTTGTAATCCGCAGCTACCAGGACTTCATCGTTGACGGTGAGATTTTGGGACGAACCCGTGCCGCTGAGATCGTAGAGCCAACCGGTGAAGCTGAGGCCAGTCGAAGGTGTTTCGTCGAAATTGAGCAGGGTGCCTGCCGGGTAGTAGCCACTTTCAGTCGATCCGGGCGTGACGGTGATGGCGGCAGCGCATGTACCCTCCTGCGCGTACTCGTCGACGTAGTAGTTCGGCTGGAGGGTGGCGGTGTAGGTTGTGCTGCTGGTCGGCAAGGTGATGTTGTGGGTAATGGCGCCAGCATCGCTCCAACTGACGAAATCGAAAAAGGTGTTGGAGCTCCAGGGATACTGCGGCGAATAGGTGCTGATGCTGTGGTTGCTGCCCGGGGTCCAATCGCTAAAGAAGGGCGGCGCAAAATTGACGGGCGCATTCCAGTAGGTGCCGCTGGTGTCGGCAAAGAAGTAAAAGTTCGATGTCACGGGATTGGTGGTCACGGTATAGATGGGAGAGTTGGTGAAATAAGTCGTGAGGTTGATGGCGCTGCCGTCCTCCATCACATAAAACGTTTTCGGATTCGCGCCGATTCCGCCGGGAAGATAGAACGGAGAATTGATGTAGTCGAGAAAATTCTCGCCGTTGCTGGGTGAGGCGGTCAGTGTGACCAACTGCCGGATTGTGTAGTACTGGCCGGATAATCCGGAATAAGTCACGGGCGCGGGCGACGGCGTAACGGTTCCCGACCCGACCGGCGTGATCGTGTTCGTATACGGCACCAGCTGAATGAAGTTCGCCTGATAGACCGTGATGGCTGGAGATGTTGCCGGCTGCGTCACCATGTTATTGCCGGGCGTGACGGTAATGGTGTGGCTTTCAGTGGTGGAGTCGTTCCAGCGTCCGTAGATGTAGTTGACGCCATTGAGTGTCTGCGGAGTGGTGGGCACGTTGAGTGTGTGCGTCGAATTGAGAGCCCATGTATAAACCTGCGGCGTGGTGACGGTCGACCCGTCGACGATCACCTGTAGCCCCGGAGGATTGCTAGTCACGGTGACCTGGGTGGGTGCGGCTCCGTAGAGACGCTTGATGCCATCGATATCCGCGGCGCTGTAGCCGTTCGGGTTGGAGAGCGGCATGCCCGCGGGGATGCTCTCGATGGCGGGGTCGCCATTGCGCGAAAACGAAAATGCCGGGTACTCCATGACCGATGCGTAGTCGTAAGGAGTCAGATTCTGCTGGCCCAGGGGATCGAACGTCTGCGTGAAGTCGGTGGTGAGTGAAGCCTTGATGACCGCGTTGTAGTTCACGTTGACGTAGGTGTTGCGATCGGGACGCGTTTGCTCGTGCCAGACTCCGACGATGTGTCCCATTTCGTGCTGGATCGTCGCCACGGTACATGGATTGTCGGTGCCACCGGCGCCGGTGGCGAACTGCTCGCCACCAACGCGGCCTTCGAACGACTCGCAGACTCCGTTGTTTTGACTCATGGAGAGGTTGAAATCCACGTAGTCGGTTTGGCTGACGTAAGGGACGAACTGGATCACTCCTGCAAATGCAGAGTTGAAGTTCGAGATCGCGGTCTGGATGTTGGCCACGTCTCCGGACTGTGAGTCGATCATGTAAGGAACCTGATAGACGCCGGTTTGTTGCCATAAATATCTCGAAGGGCCGACACCCTGGCTGTCGGTGCCAGCGCCGTTTGGAGAGTTCTGGATGTTGTCGAGCAGGATGTCGCCCTGATAGACGGCCTTGCCCGTGCCATTGGGTCCTGGGAACCACTGGTAAGTGACCTTCGCACCGCGCCAAAAGCCGGTGCGGATTTCGGGTCGCTGGGACTGACTCCACAACGCGGTGGAGGCGAACGACAGGAATAGGGCAAACGAGAATAGGCGACGGAGCACGGCCACAGAACCTCCTGGGTATGACGGGACAGCAAATTAAATGTGGGGGATTGGGTCTACGGACGTGGGGGCGTCCGTGTTGCAAGTAGTTTGGAGCGGAACGGGAGCGGTGTCAAGTCGGGTTATTGAGGCATTGAATCATCGAGTGAATCATTGAAGATCAAACCCCCATGGTTCTTGATCTTCAATCATTCAATGGCTCAATGAACAAATGACTCAATGGTTGTTGTTCAGTCTTCGTGTCTCGGAGTGGCGTAGTAGCCGCTACGGGCTTGGATTTTGTAGTCGGACTGTTTGGGTTTGATTTCTACTTTTCGAAAACCGCCGTCGCGGTTTGCATTTGTGGGCGTGTATCCGATGTTGTATTGGCTGCGGAGTTCCTGGGAAATCTGATCGAAGGCCTGGCGGAGTTTTTCAATCTTGTTGCCGACTTCGATGACGCGGCCGCCAGTTTCCTGGGTAAGCTTTTTCATATCAGAATCGCCGCTATATCCGAATCCGCCTCCGACACCATAGAATCCGCGGTCGGCTATGAGCAGCACGTAACAGATGGCGTCGGCCTTCTGCGCGGCTTCGACTGCGTCTTTTATTTTCAGACGGCTACCTTCGTCTTGTCCGTCGGTGAGCAGGATCATCGCTTTGCGACCGACTTCATGCGAGAACTCGTCGTGCGACGCCAGATAGACGGCGTCATAGAGGGCGGTGCCGCGCTGCCCGGTCGAGGAACAGGGGATGGGGCCTTGCGGGCCAATGGGTCCGCCTGCGCAACCGACTCCTCCGGCGTTCATCTGCGCGTCGTTGAGCGATCGCCTCAGCCGGCTCACGGAGCTGGTGAAATCCTGCAGAAGTTCGATGTCGGTGCCAAAGCTGATGATGAAGGCCTCGTCTTTCGGTCTCATGATGCTCTCGAGAAACGATCCGCCCACGTCCTTTTCCATGCCGAGGACTCGCAACTGGCTCCCACTGGTGTCGAGAAGAATGCCGAGAGTCAGCGGAAGATCGGTTTCGGCTTTGAAGTACTTGATGGTCTGGGCCTGGCTGTCTTCGAAGAGGTCGAAGTTGTCTTTGTTCAGGTTCGGGATCAGCGCGCCGTGTTTGTCTTTGACGTTGAAAAATAACTGTACGACGTCGACGCCGACTTTGAAGGTCTCAACGGACTGATCCTGCGTCTTGTCATTTGAGCTGGGAGTCTGCGGGGAATCGGTGTTCGACGTGGGACCGGTCGAAGAGGTCTCCGGCGGTGGCGGCGGAGGTGGAAGCGGGAAACCCTGGGCTCTCGCCGGGCGGCTGCTTACCAGACCGAAGGCCACAGCCAATACCGCGAGCGCGAGACAAGCCGTGAACGTAAACGTTTTGCAGTGTACTTTTGGCATCAGCGTGTTTATTCCAAGACTTTGCTAGTCTATCCTGTAATGGGCTGTGAGAGCTTGCAATGGTTAGATGCACCGAAGGGCCTCGGTTGGGCATCTGAATGGTTAAAAAGCGGCCGCGGTGAAAAACGGGCGGCAGGTAGAGAACCGGGCGTCGAAGGTGACAGTAGAAGTCGAAATTAGAAAGAGGGTTGCGGGGATGGCCACGAAGATTCGCACGGTCCTGATGGTGGGTTTGACGCTGCTGGTGGCGGGCGTTTTGGGGGCGCAACAGAAGCCTGACGATATCCCGGACGCTCCGTCGGCGAGCCGGCCCATACCACCGCCAGCGCAGCCGAGCTCGCGTCCGGGGGCCGACCAGGACGCCCTGCCCGATGTGCCGCCGATTGACAGTCCCGGTCCGGACAGTTCCAGTAAAGACACGCTGCGCGGTCCTGGCGACGCGCCTCGTACAGCGACCGAGTCAACGGGCGCCAACCCGGACGCCAACTCCACCCCGCCACCCATGCCTCCGGTCAGGACGGTGCCAGCCGGAAGCGTTCCGAAGGATCTGGAAACCGGCGAAGACGTGGGCTATAAGATCATCGTAAACCCGACCCTGGTGCTGGTTCCGGTAATGGTGAAGAACCGGGACGGGCTGCTCATCGGCGGTTTGCAACCCAAAGATTTTTCGGTGCTCGAAGGTGGGCAGCCGCAAAAATTGACGTTTTTTACCAGCGACCCGTTTGCTCTATCGGCAGCTGTCGTTTTTGACACGGGGATGCCCGACGTCGGGCTGAAGAAGGTGCAAGAGACGCTCTCGGCTTTGCAGGGAGCTTTCAGCCAGTTCGACGAGGTGTCGGTCTACACCTATAGCAGCACGGTTGGGCAGGTGGCCGACTTTTCCAGTGTGGGCAAGGAGCTGACTGCAGTTTTTAACGAGGTCAAAGGGTTCAGCGGCGCGACCGATTCGATTCCGATCACGAGCGGGCCGCTCGGGCCACAGGGTCCGATCATCAACGGACGTCCGGTGGATTCGCCGGTGACGCCCGTGAGCACGCCACCCAAGGTGGCTCGGGTGATGAATGACGCGATCCTGAGGGCGGCTCGCGACTTATCGAAACGTCCGCGAGACCACCGGAAAATTATCTTCGTGATCAGCGACGGACGGGAACTGGGATCGGCGGCGAGCTATGCCGACACACTGAAGGTGCTGTTAACGCAGAACATCACGGTCTACGCGGTGGGAGTCGAAGGCGCAGCGATTCCAATTTATGACCGCCTGCAACGGATCCACGTGCCGAAGACGGGGAAATTGCTCGGCTACAGCGACATTTTGCCGAAGTATGTTTCTGCTACCGGCGGGGGAACGGTGTATAACGAGCTCTCCCGGGCTGACATTGAGCAGGCCTACGCGCGTGCAATCGGCGATGCGCGTAACCAGTACACGCTGGGGTATTCACCCAAAGCAGGAATTGGCGGATACCGGCAGATCGAAGTGCGAGTGCGGCGTCCGGATGTGAAGGTCTATGCCAAGGATGGGTATTATCCTTTGCCGACGGCACGGTAGTGTTTCAGTTCCCAGTTCTCAGTTCTCAGTAAAACCACCGGGAACTGATTGATCCTGCGGCGCTTTAGTGTCTTGGTAGTAACATGGGTAACCTGCGCCACGGCCTTCCGGTGTGGTATAAAAACCAGCAGGAACCGATACTGTAGTCAGGTGGTTGGATAGCGAGAAGCTCGCGCTTTGAGGGGGTGGTTTGCGAGGGCTGTTTCGCAAGTGTCTCTGAGGAAACCTTTTGAGTTTCATCAACTTCGCAGCGCGCGAGATCAACTGCAAGATCGTCTATTATGGCGCCGGGTTGGGCGGCAAGACGACGAATCTGCAGTACATCTTCCAGAAAACAGCGGAACAGCAGAAGGGCAAGATGATCTCGCTCGCCACCGAGACGGATCGAACCTTATTCTTCGACTTTCTGCCGCTGGATCTGGGATCGGTGCGCGGCTTTAAAACGCGAATTCACCTTTATACCGTGCCCGGGCAGGTATTTTATGACGCCAGCCGAAAGCTGATTTTGCGAGGCGTGGACGGCATCGTATTCGTCGCCGATTCGCAGCAGGAACGTATGGACGCAAACGTCGAAGCGCTCGACAACCTGATGTCGAACCTGAAAGAGCATGGATACGACTTCAACAAGATTCCGTACGTGCTGCAACTGAATAAGCGCGACTTGCCGAATGTGCTGCCGGTGGACGCCCTGTCCAAGGAACTGCGCAAGAAGAATGAGTCGGTGGTCGAGGCAGTGGCCTTCCAGGGTGTCGGAGTTTTCGAGACTCTGAAAGAGATTGCACGGCAGGTGTTGCAGGAGTTGAAGCAGGGCGGGTAAGGGCTGTCAGCTGTCAGCTCTCAGCTTCCAGTAAGATCCCTTAAAGACAGTTTCTATCATGATGATGGTTGATTTTCCTTGCGAGGGTCTGCACGCTGGAAGCTGCGCCCAGGTTAGCGCCCAAAGAACGGGCGCGAACCTGGGGCACGGTCGATATCGTCGTCTGGGATGCGTGCGGTGAAGACTCCATGGGTGTGGCCAGATTCGCTGGACGCGCTGGTGGCGGCGCCTGCGCACCACACGCTCTTGTTGGAAGACGAACGCGTGCGGGTTGTTCATACGCGCATTGCACCCGGGGAGATTGTTCCGCTACACACGCATCGCTGGGGCGGCGTGGCTCACATCCACAGCTTTAGCCATTTCATACGACGGGATGAGAAGGGCAAGATTTTGTTTGACAGCCGCGAGGCAGGAGAAGCGCCGGAGCCACTGTCGACTCAGTGGGCACATCCGCTACCGCCGCATACGGTCGAGAACCTGGGGCCACGCGAGATCAGCATCGTGATGGTCGAGATCAAGAACGGTTAAGAGCGCCTTAGCCCTGGATTTTTCCCGAATACAACGCCATGCCGACGACGGCATCGATGCCGAGCGCATCGAGGCTGTCGATTTCGCGCTGTTCGGTGATTCCGCCGGCGACAACCAGGTGGCGGGTGGTAGCACGCTTGATGGCGTGCACCGCGTCCATGGGAATTCCACCCATCAGGCCTTCTGTGTCGATGTGAGTGTAGAGGAACGATTCGCAGTAGGGCTCGAGGTCGCGAATCATGTCTTGAGCGGTGAGCGCCGTCTGGGTGCGCCAACCGTCGATGGCGACGCGTCCGCCTTTCGAATCGAGAGCGAACATCAGCGCGGAGGTCGGAACTGCGGCAGCCAAGGCGCGGGCGTGGCCGAGATTGACACGTCCATCTTTTAACAAAGCGGAGCCGATGATCACTTTGCGCGCGCCGAGATGTAGGAGTTCGCGCGCGGTTGCGACGTCGCGGATGCCGCCGCCGACCTGGCAGGGCAGCTTGGCTGCGATTTGCGCGACCAACGAACGGTTGTCGCCGGTGCCGCGGGCGGCGTCGAGGTCGATGAGCTGCACGGTCGGATACTTCGAGAAACGCTCGATCCAGTAGTCGAAGTTGTCGAACTCGAGCTTTTTCTTCTCGCCCTGGACCAACTGCACGATCTTTCCGGCCATAAGATCGATCGACGGAATCAGCATGGCCACCTCACGGGCACGTTGGCCGCGCGCAATTCACTTTTCAGTTGCGCGATGTTTTCGAGGCCGAAATGGAAGATGGAAGCGGCCAGGGCTGCGTCGGCTCGTCCTTTATTGATATCGAACACGTCGATAAAGTGCTGGGGCGAACCGGCGCCGCCCGAAGCAATCACGGGGATTGAAACCGCGTCAGCGATGGTGCGCACCAGTTCGCAGTCGAAGCCAGCTTGGGTTCCGTCGCGGTCCATAGAAGTGAGCAGAATTTCTCCCGCGCCGCATTCTGCGGCCTCGCGCGCCCATACGAGTGCGTCGCGACCGGTCGCGGTGCGGCCCCCGGCGACGTAGACCTCGAATGTTTTGTCGTAACTTTTTTCGGACTCCCTTTCGCGGCGGCGGGCATCGATGGCCACGACTACGGCCTGCGAGCCGAAGCGAGCGGCTATTTTCGTGATGAGCGATGGGTCTTTGACGGCGGCGGAGTTGATCGCGATTTTGTCGGCGCCAGCGTCGAACACGGCTGCGGCGTCGGAAAGTTCACGAATTCCTCCGCCGACCGTGAACGGAATAAATAAATCGCGAGCGGTGCAAGAGACAACGTCGAGCATCGTATTGCGATTGCCGCTGGTGGCAGTGATGTCGAGCAAGACAATTTCGTCAGCTCCAGCGGCAGCGTGGGCCAGGGCGCAGTCGGCGGGGTCGCCGGCGTCGCGCAGATTGACGAACTGGACGCCTTTGACGACGCGGCCATTATCCACGTCGAGGCAGGCGATGATGCGCTTGGTCAGCAACTAGACCTCATAGGGCGGACTCGCAGAAGTTTCTGAGAATGCGAAGCCCGACGTCTGACGATTTCTCGGGGTGGAATTGAACCCCGAAAATGTTTTCTTGTTCGACGACGGCTGAGAACGGCTGTCCGTATTCGGTTGTGGCCGAGGTTGCGGCGACGACCGGAGCTTGGAAGGAGTGCGTGTAGTAAACGAAAGAATCGGGCGCAACGCCGCGCAACAGGCGCGTGCTGCTCAGAACAGCGAGAGAGTTCCATCCGACGTGTGGGGATTTGACCGAGGCGGGAAAAGGCCGACAGCGGCCGGGAAGAATTCCCGCGCCCGCAAATTCGGGAGCTTCGTCGCTGCCGTCAAATAGCCATTGCATTCCAAGACAGATTCCGAGGAGGGGCGTTCCAGCGTTTGCGGCGCGAAGCACGGCTTCTCGCAAGCCGGTGTTGTCGAGGCCACTCAGCGCGGAGAAATGGCCTACTCCGGGAAGAATAATTTTGGCGGCGGTGGCGATGGCCTCAGGTTCGGTGGTTACGACGACATCGACGCCGAGGTGGTCGAACGCCTTCTTGACCGAATTGAGATTGCCGACGCCGTAGTCGACGATCGCGATCGTTTTCGAACTGCTCATAACAGTCCCTTGGTGCTCGGCAACATGCGCCTGAGTTGGCGGTCGCGCGAACAGGCCACACGCAGAGCGCGGGCGAACGCCTTGAAGAGCGATTCGATTTTGTGATGACTGGAACGTCCGTAAAGCACACGGACGTGAACGTTGGCACGAGCGCCGCGTGCGAAGCCTTCGAAGAAATCGTCGACCAGTTCCGTCTGAAGATCGCCAACTTTTGTCGCGCGAACTTTGGTTTGGACCACGGACACGGCGCGTCCGCCGAAATCGACTGCGGCCAGACCCAGAGTTTCGTCCATGGTCATGAGGAAGTATCCGGCACGGAGGATGCCGCGCCGGTCGCTGAGTGCGCGGTCGAAGGCTTCGCCGAGCGCGATGCCGACGTCTTCGACGGTGTGATGCTGATCGACATCGAGGTCGCCCTGCGCGGTCAGTTTTAAATCGAAGCCGCCGTGGCGCGTGAAAAGCTCGAGCATGTGATCGAAAAAACGGATTCCGGTTGAGACTTCGTACTTGCCACGGCCTTCGATGGTGAGGGCGATTCGGATCTCGGTTTCGGCGGTTTTGCGGTGCAGCTTCGCTTTTCTCACGCTTGCACCTCGCTGGGCTGATCGGCGGGAGAGTCGCTTCGCAATCCCATTTTTTCAACGATCTCGCGCAGCGTACTGATGAGGGTCTCGGTGTGTTCGTCGGAACCGACTGTCAGACGAACACAACCGCCGCAGCCGGGATCGGAACTGCGGTCGCGCACGAGAATTCCGCGGTCGCGGAAAGCCTGCACGAATTCGGCGTGGGCCGGGCCGATGCGCACGAGCACGAAGTTAGCCCGGCTCGGCCAATAGCGCAGTCCAAGAGCGGCGAGTTCGCGCTGCAATCTCTCGCGGTTGTTTTGGACCTGGGCGACATAGGCGCATACGTATTCCTGATCTTGCAGAGCCTCGGGAAGAACCGCGAGGGCTGCAGTGTTTACGCTATACGGCGAAGCGACGCGGCGGACCATCGCGATTTGCCGCGCGTCCCCGGCGAGAATGCCGATTCGCAATCCAGCCAAGCCGTAGGCTTTCGAAAAAGTGCGAGCCACGAAAAGATTTTCCATCTGGCCGGCGCGGCGCATCAGCGTTTCTCCGTGAAATTCGAAATAGGCTTCATCGACGAGCACGGCGGCATGTGGCGCAGCTTGCGCGATTTTGATGAGAACATCGCCCGCGACCGCGGTTCCGGTTGGATTGTTTGGATTGGCCACGGCGATGAGGCGTGTGCGTGAGCTGATTTTGGCCAGGAGATCTTTTTCCGGGAAGACGAAGTTTTCGCCCGCGGGTATTTCGATCACGCGCGCGCCTTCGGCCTGAGCGAAGACCGAGTACATGGCGAAAGTGGGGACGACGACGAGCGCCTCGTCTCCGGGATCGAGATAGGTGGAACAGAGCAAATGGATGGCTTCGTCGACTCCGTTGGTCAGGAGGACTTGCGCCGGGTCGAGCTCGAGGAAGCGGGCAACCTCGGCTTCGACAGGCTCGCGTTCGGGATATCTCGCCAGTGAGTCGGCATCGAGCGCATGCAATTTCGCCAGGACGCGCGGCGAGCATCCAATGCTGCTCTCGTTGAAATCGAGGCGCAATCCGGTTCGTCCGGCCAGCGGGGGCCGATAGGCGTGAAGATTTCTCACGGCGGAACGGGCTTCAAGCATTGGACATCCTTGTCTGATTCGACCTTATCTGATTCAAGCTTGCATGATTCAAGCGCACGCGAAACGCGTCGGCGTGTCCGCTTAAACCTTCCGACTCGGCCAGGGTAATTCCGGGAGGGCCGATTTGTCGGATGCCTGCGCGCGATACCTGCTGGCACGAGATGATGCGTACATAGTCGAGCACGCTGAGACCGCCGCGTACGCGGGCCATTCCGCCTGTCGGCAGAGTGTGATTGGGGCCGGAGACATAGTCTCCGGCGGCCTGGGGTGTGAACTCATCAAAGAAGACTGAACCAGCATGTTGCACCGCAGCAAGTTGTATCGCAGACCCGATCGCCGCAGGCAGCGTGAGATGCTCGGGGCCGATGCGGTTCGATATCTCGACCGCTTCATCGAGTGAACTCGTCAGTAGAATCGCACCTCGTCGCGAGAGTGATTGGGCGGCAATTTTGTTTGTGGACACGCGTTTCGTTATTTCTTTTTGAACCTTCGTGGCCAGCACGTGCGACGGGGTCATGAAGATGCAGAGTGCGTCGAGATCGTGCTCGGCTTGCGCCACCATATCGGATGCGATGCAGTCTGGGTCGCCATTTTCACTGATGATGAGAGCTTCAGTTGGTCCCGCCAGAAATTCGATGGCGCAGTCGAATGCCACGAGCTTCTTGGCGGCGGTGACGTAGCGATTGCCGGGGCCGACGATCTTGTCGACGCGCGGAATCTCTTCGGTTCCATATGCCAGCGCGGCGACGGCCTGCGCACCACCAATGCGATAGAACTCGCGCACACCGAGAAACGCAGCCGCTGCTAGCGTTGCTTGCGCCGGGCGCGGAGACGCGACGCAAATCTGCCGGACTCCGGCAACCTGCGCGGGAATCACGGTCATGAGAACGGTGGAGGGCAGCGGATAGCGGCCTCCGGGGACGTAGCATCCGACCGATTCGAGAGGGCGCACAAACTGTCCGACGGTGACGCCGGGCTCAATCTCGCGCTTCCAGTCTTTCAGTGCGTCGGCGGCTTGCCACTCCGCGAAACGGCGAATGTTGCCTGCGGCGTGTTCGATGGCGCGCTGTAACTCGGGATCGGCATTTTCCCAGGCTTGGTGAATCACATCCTCGGGAACGCGGAGCGGTTCGCGTTTGCCGAGACTGTCCCAACGCATGGCGTAGCGTCTGACAGCGCGATCGCCGTTTCGCCTTACATCGCGCACGATCCGCTGGACGGCAGGTTCGACATCGGCAAGATCGGTGGATCCGCGAGCGACCGCAGCGGCTACAAAGCGAGCCAACTTCGCTCCTTCTAAAATGCGGATGGCTTCGCCTCGCCTGGTTTCATTCCGCTTGGCTTCATTCCCCTTCACACCGCCTCGCATCACATCACCACCTTGTTCAGGGGATATTCGACGATGCCCTGCGCGTTGGCTTGTTTCAGCTTCGGAATCAGCGACCAGGCGGTGTTCTCTTCGATCACAGTATTCACGGCGACCCACTCGCCATCAGCCAGTGGCGCAACGGTTGGATTTTTCAGTGCTGTGAGCAGACGGAGAACTCCGGGCAAATCGGCCTTGCGCACGTTGAGCATCAGGCCTACGCGACCGACCGCGGCCATCGCTCCGCTGAGCATTACCGCGAGGTTTTCGATTTTCTCTTTCCGCGCAGGATCGGCCCAGGCGGTTTTATTGGCGATGAGCTGGGTGTTCGATTCGAGAACGGTTTCGAGGATTCGGAGGTGATTGGCGCGGAGCGAGCTGCCCGTCTCCGTCACCTCGACAATCGCGTCGGCCAGCAGCGGCGGCTTGACTTCGGTGGCTCCCCAGGAAAATTCGACCCGCGCGTCGACGTTGCGGCTGGCAAAATATTGGCGGGTAAAGCTGACGAGCTCGGTGGCGATGATGCGTCCGGAAAGATCTTCGAGTTTCTGAAAAGTGGATTTTTCGGGAACGGCCAGCACCCACTTGACCCGGCCCATGCTCTGCTTGGCGTAGATCAAGTCGCAGACTTTGACTACGTCGAGGCCGCTTTCGAGCACCCAATCGAGGCCAGTTAATCCGGCATCGAGGGCGCCGTGTTCGACGTAGCGCGCCATCTCCTGAGCGCGGATGAGCAGGCATTCGACTTCGGGATCATCGGTGGTTCCGACATACGACCGGGCGCTGGTGTAGACACGCAGTCCGGCGCGGGCGAAGAGGTTGAGGGTGGCTTCCTGCAAACTTCCCTTGGGGATGCCAAGCCGGAGTTTCATTATTCGGCCTCTTTTTCGACCAGCGAGTTCTCGAGGCGAAGCTCTTGCGTGAAGCACGACCGGGTTCCGGTGTGGCAGACTTTGCCATCTCCCAACACACGCACCCGAAACAAAACCGTGTCGCGGTCGCAGTCGGTGTAGCCGGCGACGACTTGCAGGCGGTTGCCGGAGGTTTCTCCTTTGGTCCAAAGCGTCTGCCGGGTGCGGCTGTAGAAGGTCACGAATCCGGTGCGCAACGTCTTGTCGAGCGCTTCCCTGTTCATGAAGCCCACCATCAGCAACTCGCTGCTAGCGGCGTCCTGAATGATGGCCGGGGCCAGGCCCTGCATCTTGTCAAAGTCGATGTCCATCGATTCCTCCGATTCCTCCGAAGTACGGCGCGTCAAACTTTCAGACAGAACTCTTAAATCCCGCAAATGCAAAAAGCCCGCTGGGCTTGTGCGCCAGCGGGCTGGATTTCCTAGAAGTGCTTTGGTTATCCGTGAACCCCCGCCGACACGCTCATCGCATGATGATGGTGATGCCGATGGGCCAGCGGAGTCACGATGGAAATAATCTTAGGGTAGGTGAGATGGGGTTGTCAATCTTTCGAGGACTATCGTTACAGAGCTGCTTCCATGCTGGTGCCGGCTGCGGCAAACACGTCTTCGGATTCCTGCTCGGCGATCGGAATAAAGGCCTGGACTACATTCGTATCAAACTGGGTTCCGCTACTGCGGAGAAGACGTCCAATCGCTTCTCCATGCGGAAGCCCCTGCCGGTAGCAGCGATTCGACACCATGGCATCGAAGGCGTCGATGACACAAACGATTCGCGAAACCAATGGAATCTCGTTGCCCTGCAACCCGGCAGGATAGCCACTCCCGTCCATGCTCTCGTGATGATGGAGAGCGTAGAGGCTCGCCTCTTCAAGACCGGGAAACTGGCGCAGGATTGACCAGCTGTATTCGGGATGGCGATTAATCAGGGCACGTTCGTCGAGTGTGAGCGGACCTGTCTTCTTGAGGATGGCGTCGGGCACGCCGATCTTGCCGACATCGTGCAGCAGGGCGGCGACCTCGACCTGGTAGAGGGACTCTTCGGGCATGTCCATCTTGCGAGCCACGCGAAGAGCCCATTCTGCGAGCCGTGTACTGTGAACGCCGGTGCTGATGTCCTTCAGGTCGAGCATCTGGTTAAAGGCGCAAACCAGAGAGTTACGGAAAGCGAGGTGCTGCTCTTCCAATTCTTTGATCCGGAGCAGCAGCGCAGGCGCATCGAGAGCCGTCGGATCGGAATTTGGGGTTAACGCCATCGTGGTTCTCTCTCTCCGTTGGTTGCGATGCCAGCTCTCTATCTCTAGAAGAGCTGGCAGACTTGAAGTGCCTGATACGTATCCAGCCGCCCGTATCCGAGGTTCTGATTCCCTAGATAGTCGGCGTTGGCCAAGCCGGTCGGTACAGCCCAAGCCGGGCAGTTGCCGTTTTTGCCCAGCATCAGAGCGGCAGTGCCGGCAACGAACGGCGTGCTGAACGATGTGCCCCATCCGGCGGCGTAGGTCCCCCACGGATAGGTGGTGACGACGCCTTCTCCAGGAGCGGCGAGCCAAACCGGAGGCGCACCGTAATTGGTGAACGAAGACTGTACGTCGGTGTTTGAGGTGGAGGCAACGTCGATCACGCCCGGCAGTCCGCCTGGATAAACAGTCGTCTTCAGGCCATCATTACCCGCGGACGCGACCGAGATCACTCCCTTGCTATTTGCGTACTTAACGGCAGTGGCAAGTTCGGTGGAGTAACTGGTGAAATCGAAGCTCATGTTCATGACGTTCGCGCCGTGACCGACAGCGTAGTAAATCGCGCGCAGAATGTCGGAGTCGTAACCCGTGCCGTTCGCGGAAAATGCCTTCAACGGCATGATCTTCGCCTGCGGCGCCACCAGGTGCACGATGCCAGCGGTCATGGTTCCATGCCCGAAGTCAGTGTAGGGCCCGCCATCGAGAACCGCGACGGTACGCTGATCGAGGACCGCGACGGTGCGCTGGTTCAAAGTGGCAACTGATGCCTGGCTCAATTCGGGACTGGCCTGGACGTCGTTCATTTCCGATCCGCCGCTGACGTTACGGGTAAAGTCGTAGCCGTTGACGAGAACCGGCTGGAGAATCGGGTTAGTAACATCGACGCCAGTATCGATAACCGCGACTGTGGTTCCTGCACCCGTCACTTTGAAAGCCGACTGGGTCTGGGCGGTACGCACTAACTGGTTTGCGGGCTGGGCCAGGTAACCGTGCCAGACCGTCGCGCCGTAATATTGGGTTGGCGCCTCATCCGTCAGATACCCGGGGTCGGATTCGGCGGTGGGCTGCTGAGCGTTGACGATCTGATCGACTTCCACGTCGAGAACGCCCGGAAGGTTCAGGTTGAGCTTGAGCAACGCCAGCACGGGATTAAGAACTGGGGGGAACGTCACAAGGAACAGCTGCCCTTGGGGGTCGCCGAGGCCGCCCACGACCTTGCACCCGGTCAATAAGCAAGTCAGGTTGATTCCGCCAAGTCCGAGCTGGTCGCGTACGATCAGGCGAGTTTGGGCCTGCGCCGGGGGTGCGCAAAAGACAGCCAGCAGCATCAGCATGCAGGCCATCAGGCCAGCTCGCTGGAAACTCGTTTTTGTTTTTGTGTTAGACATCATTTTCCCCTTTTGAAGCATTGACCTATTGGCAAGTGTAGAGTGGAACCTTCGTGCTTGCCACTTACACCGGTACTCTCTCTCGAGTAACTCGTATTGGTTTCTTTGGTAAGACATACATGATTACCTTTGTTTCAGGTTCTTTAACGGAATTCGCACCGCATTACGGCCTTTTGCTTTGACCAACAGCCACAGCGGATCCTTCGGATAAAACTCGATATGAAACTCTCCGGAATCGCTGGCGACTGTGGTCGCGATCACGTGGTCCAATTCCGTGGACAATTCGATCGTCGCGTTTCCTGGCAGGGTTTGCACTTCATTCTGGTCCAGCACCTGGCCGATCAGGTGAATGGCTGGGGACGGCGCGCGGCGACCGAAATGCATATCCACGGCCAATCCCTCCGCAGAGTAAATGACCTGCCATGTGCTGAGGGCGCCGCGCACGCCCGCGAGAAGAGGCTGTGTAGAGCTGTCAAAGATAAGGTTCGCCAGCGTCCAGGTTTTCGGCTCAACAGGCTGCTTGCGGGTGAAACCCAGCTTTACCAGACGAACCAGGTTGTCCGGAGGCGCATAGTGGGCTTCTTCGGCTGCGATGCGGGGCACGCGGCTCCAGAGCTCATGCTCCGGCTTGCATTGCAAGCAACCCTCGGCAAGATGGGCCTTGATATCCGCGTTGATTTCGCTTCCGCTGGCTCCGCGGACAAAGTCTGTCCAGACATGTTCTGAAAAATGCTGCATTGCTCGTCCTCGCTAGCTTCGTCAGTAATGAGATACCGGCTCCGCCAAGCGGCGCTTTCTCTCTACTACAAAAGGGATGGCTGGGCTTCGAAAAATACAGATAGGGACAAAAAAACTCAATAACTTGTTACCCCTTTCCTATCAATAGGAAAGGAGCCCAATGGTAGGGGTGGGGGCGGCGATCGCGAAGGCTGATGCATGCGGTTTGCATGGCTTCCGCCTTGGAATGGCCTTGCTGTAGCTGGGTATAGAACTCGATCATGAATTCCCTGGTGCTGTCGTCGTGGACGTCCCAGAGGCTCAGTACGAGTGACTGGGGTCCGGCCTGTAACAGGCCACGTACCAGCCCCATCAATTCGTCGCCCGGAGTAACCACATTCAATCCGGTGGCGCATCCGCTCAGAACGACCAGGTCGACCGGCATTTGCAGGTGGGCCATGTCGTAGAGGCTGAGATGCGAGGTTCCGAGACGAATCGAGGAAAACATCGGGTTATCCTGGCGAAAATATCCGTGGGTGGCGATGTGGATGGACTTACTGCGCGGCCCCTGGCTTCGAAGGACTTCTTCGGTTGCGGCCTCGCCGAGGAACAATTTGGGATTGGGCAGAATCCTGGCTAACGCCTCGACCTCGGCGCGGATGGCGGGCGTCCGCTCATCGGGCACGCCGAAGATGAGGGAATCGCCGGTCGCATTGGTGGCCTTGGTCTGGCAATGGGCATACACGCTGGCGCTCGGCGCGTATGAGATCGCGAACTGGTCGATGAGGTACGATTCGCCGTCATAGAGGGCGTGAAATGGAACGTAATGCAACAGTCCGTGCTGCACGAAGACGAGGCGCCGGACGTCGAGCAGATGACGGACGGGCGCGATCAATTCCTGATACAGATTTTTGAGGTGCGCTTGGGTTGATTCGAGCAGGGGCTTGCTGAAGGCCGCAACATAGCTGGGATCGAGATGAAACTTTGAAATCTGAAACTGGAAAAACTGGAGAATCTTTTGAACGCGCGACTGCACTGTGACAGGAGAGATGTGAAGCTTCTCGCGAGTCAGCACGCAAACCGCGATGCGATCGTGGGTACAGAAATACTCGACCAGCGCGGTATCGGCGGGGATCGTGGACCGAATCTGCTCGAGCGACACGGTGGAAGGAACCTGGAGGCCGGCTTCGTTGGCTTCGGCTACGGTGGCTTCTTTCACGGCTCGCAATAAGTCGGACTCGCGCGACCTGGCCTGCTTTTCCAGGTGCTCAACTCGTTCCTCAGATCGCTCCTCTGGACGCAGTTGTTCGCGCTCGATCAGGTTGTAGTACCAGTTCAGTTCCTCGCGCAGGTTCCGAATCGAGCGGACCAAATCACTTTGCCCAGGATCGGCCGCCGTGGGCACGTGGACGGGTTGGTTGAGAACGTCCATCAGGGTGCGCGATTTCGCCTGCTCGATACAAGCGAAGGCTTCTTCAAAACTGTTCTGGCGGCGAAGGCAGATATCGACCAGGCTCTCGTAGACTTCGAGCTTGTTTTCGAAAAACGCGATCTTAAGTTCTTCTCCGCGCAGGCTGCTGCGCAGGCGTTCGACGGCAGCACGAGCACGGCAATAAGATTCGTAGGCGGCATCCTCGTTTCCGGAGGCGCGCTCGACCTCACCCATCAAGAATTCCGCTTGATAAAGCAACGTCGGAGAATCGAGTTTCTCGAGATCAGCGAGTGCGGCGTCGCAATGTTGTTTTGCCAGCCTGGTATCGCTGAGACGCAGAGCGATACGTGTGAGCAGGAGATCGGCCAGCACCGCCTTGCCACCCATCGATGCCGAGGAGCGAAAGAATTCATGGGCGGAGCGGCATAGACGACGCGCTTCAAAGAGGCGGCCTTCCGTGAAAAGCACCAGGGCCTCATAGAGGTCGATGAGCGACGGCCAAACCTGGTTTTGGTCGCGCACGAACATTTCCTTGGCGCTTGCAAACAGCTTGACGGCTTCGAAAGCCTGCCCCTGGCGGCTGGCTGCGATAGCGGCGAAGCCCAAGGCTTTCGCGGCTTCGTAACCGAATCCGAGTTGGAGGAAACCCTGATTCGCAGCGCGCCCGAGTTCGCCGGCCTCGGCGCTCAGGTTCAGTTCGAGATAGATTTCCGAGAGATCGAGGTTGCAGAGCGCCACTTGATAGGGGTCGTTCACTTTTTTGGCGCTCGCGGATGCGTCACGCAACATTTGAATCGAGCGCCCATACTCGCCGCGCAAGAAATACAAGTAGGCGATGTTGTAGTCGGCGTAGGCCACCAGAATTGGCATATCCTTTTGCTGACAGTGACGGCGGGCGACCTGGTGCAGTTCGAGCGCCTTTGGGAAATCGTTCAGACTGATGTGGCACAGCGACAAGTTGCTGAGGACAGCCGCGAGCCCCTCGGCATCGTCGTGAGCCAGCATCTGTTCGTAGGCGCGTTCGTAGAAAGCAAGCGCCTCGGCAAAGCGATCCTGGCGGTGATAGATGTTTCCAAGGTTGATCTCGAGCCGGGCGAGCCGATGCGTGTTTCCCTGTTTTTTGAAGATGGCCCCGGCTCGTTCGCCAGCCGCAAGCGCCTGATCGTAACGGCCGAGCAACAACAGCGACTGAATCGATCCACTCAGGGTTCGGGCGAGTTCCGCGTCTTCTCCGGTTTGTTCGAAGAGAGCAATCGCCTGCTCGTGAAGGCTGACTGCCTCGGTGTGCTCGTCAAGAGCGTACAGAGCGTTGGCCTTGGCGCGCAAGCTTTTGGCTAACAGGCTTGGATTGCCGATGGCTTGGGCCACGTCGAGGGCTGCGTCTGCCAACCGCTTGGCGAGATGCGTGTCGATGCGGACCTCTTGCCAGACCTTTTCGGTGAGCGTGGTGACGACTTCGGCCCAGGCGACGGCAGGATTCTGCTTGACCAATTGGGAACGGGCCGGGCCATCGGCGAGCGCGAGTAGGCGCTCGATGATGGAATCGACTTCGGTCTTTCGGGCCGCTTGGACGGTCATTGTTGACTCACTGGGCGCTCATTGGTTAGTCAGGGCAGCTAGAAGCCGCGTTTCTCCAAATGCTTTTTCAGAAAGGCGAGGCAACGGCCTCGAATCGCGCCGATCGATCCGGTCGCCATTCCCAATTCTTTGGCGACATCGGCGTAGGGGCGCGCGGGAATTTCAAAAAATAAAAGCCGCACCATGCGTTCACATTTTTCAGGCAATTCGGTGATGGCGTCGCGCAAGATCTGTTCCTGCTCGAGCTGCTCCAGCAGGTGCCCGGGGAGGTCTTCATCCTTGTCGTTGCTGCCAGGGGTCGCGGTGTCGGTATCCATGCCCTCGGGAGCAAGTTCCACCAATCTGTCGGCGGCACGCTGGTAGTGCAGACATTTGTGATAGCAGGTCTGCATGATCCACTTCGGCAGCGCGCGATGTTCACGAAGTCGTGGGAGTTCGGTGAGCAGATCGACGCAAACAGATTGGAAAATGTCGGGCGCGTCCTGATGCATGCCAAGCTTGATCGGGATCGAGTAGATGAGGTTTTTATATTTGTCGATGAGGGCTGACCAGGCTTCCTGATCGCCTTTGAGGCAGCGGCGGATCAACTTCGCGTCAGCGGCGTAGTCGTGCGCCGGCCGCTCCTTAGACGGGTCGGGCTTCTCTTTCTGCTGCTGCCGTCCTGTTGCGGCTCCGGTCATCGCACTCCCGCATTGGCGTTTGCACTTTCCTGGGCTCGATCACGTACGAAGAGTTCGTCGGCATTCCACAACGTGTAGGGGTCGATGACCGCGGGATGAAAGTTCCCTACTTTGGCGTCGGCGCTGGACAGGATGTTGGGCGTTCCGAGGAAAATGAACGGGAGATTCTGGGCGATCAATTCCTGAGCGCGATCGTATAACTGCTTACGTTTGGCATAGTCGAGCGTGACCATCTGCTGTTGCATCAACTGGTCGAGTTCGCGCTCCCAATCGGTCGCGGGCTGGGTTTCGCCCAGGTGCCATAAATGCGAGGTGCCGTTGACCGTCCAGACATTGATTTCGGGATTCGGATCGGCATCGCCACCGCCCAAGCCCATGATGGCTGCGTCGTAATCGTAGCTCTGAAAGACACGGTCGATGGTGGCCCGAAATTCGAGCGGGACAACATGCACCTGCATGCCGAGGTGCGAGAGATCGTCTTGTAGCAGCGTGGCCATCTTCATCCGCTGGCTGTTTGACGAGCTGGTAATGATGGAAAATTCGACTGGGCGCGAGGCTGAATCCAGTAACTGGCCGGCCGCGTTCCACGAATATCCAGCCGACTTCAGGGTCTGGCGCGCGTTTTCGATCGACTGGGCCGGATGGGGCAGGTTCTGATTCATCCAGAGCTTGTTGCCCGGCCCCACATTGCCCCACAGGGCGGCGCCGCGTGTGCCATAGACCAGACGGACAATTGACTGGCGATCAACGGCCGCCGATATCGCTCGGCGGAACTTCAAATCGCGAAACCAAGTCTGCCTCGTCGCGACTGCGTCGAGCTTTTTTCCGCCGAGATCGTTCAGGTTAAAGACCAAAAAGTTGTATTCGAGGCTGGGTCCCATGTCGGCGAGCTGCGAAGCCGAGCGCGATTTCTCGCGCGAAAGCAAGTTGTAGTTCTCTGAACTGAGGCGGCTGACGATGTCGGTTTCACCCGCCTCGAAGCGCATGACCTGCGCGTCTTCAGTGCCGACGAACAGAAACACAAGTTCGTCGAGATACGGCAGGCGCTGGTTCTTCTGGTCAACCTTCCAGTAGTAAGGATTGCGCTCAACGATGACGCGTTGGCCGGGCACGTATTGCTTCAGGCGAAACGGTCCCAAACCGGCAACCTCGGAGGCCTGTACGTTTAACGACCAAGCCTCGGCGAAGTGGCCGTCGCGATAAGGCTTCTCCAACAGATGCTTGGGGAGCATGGCGAGCCCGTCGAACAAGCGCTCGGCGGCGGCGTAGGGACGCGGCAGCGCGAACCGCACCGTGTATTGATCGAGCTTGGTAACCACGATGGGCTTGCCGTCGATGATGAGCAGATCGCGTTGCGGCGAATCGACAGCTTCGTCCATGTAAACGGTGAAGGAGAAGATGACGTCGTCGGCGTCGAAGGGATGGCCATCTGAAAAGCGAATTCCCCGGCGCAGCTGAAGGGTGAACGTGCGGCCGTCGGGAGAGATCTTCCACGATTTTGCGAGCGCTGGTTCGGTCTGTTGCGTCGACCGGTTGATTTCGATCAGATCGCCCATGAGGCGTCCGATAACCTCGCGCGAAGCAACGTCGGTCTCGGTGACGGGATTGAACGTCTTCGGTTCAGCGCGCTGACCGATAGTGAGGTGGCCGCCGTAGTGGCCAGCGACCACATCTGCCTGGTTGACGATGCGCATCAATTCTTCGCCGGGTTGCGGGGCGTCGGGAGACGGCGCGGCGGCAAAGCATACGCCTGCGAACAGGCACACGTGTAGGGTTAGGCGAGCAGTGACTTTCATGAAGACCCCTTACCCCACAGAACGTGTTGATTAAGACGATTTTAACCGGGAATGAAAGAGGTCTGCGAGGTAACCGTAGAGTACGGAAGTAACAACCAAAGCGCCTGCGGGAGCCAGCAACCATCCGTAAGAAACCAACACGCTGTATTGCTGGAGAGTGCTGAGCATGTTACCCCAGCTCGGGGTCGGCTCGTTGACTCCGAGGCCGAAGAACGACAGCGTGACCTCGGCGGCGATGTAGCGAGGAACCAGTAGAGCGGCCTGGGTAAGGAGCAGGCCAAAGGTTTCGGGCAGAATGTGGCGACGCAGCAGATAGAGGTGCGATCCGCCAAATCCGCGGGCTGCCAGGACATAGTTTCGGTTGCGCGCGCTGAGAACGATTCCCCTCACCAACCGAGCGGGACGCGCCCAGCCAATCAGGCCGATCACTCCGGTCAAGAGAAAGAACGTGCGCAGCGTGCTCAAATGAAGGGGCAGGAAAGCGCGCACACCGAGCAGGAAATACAGCCATGGCAGGGAGAGAAATAATTCGGTCACGCCCATCAGCGATTCATCGACCCAACGTCCGCAGTATCCCGCGATGATGCCGAGGACGGTGCCGGCGAGAAGCGCGATCAACGTTGCGGCGAGACCGGCGGCAACAGAAATCTGGCCACCAAACAGAATGCGGGAGAATTCATCGCGCCCAAAACCGTCGGACCCGAACAGAAAGATTTTGGCGGGCTGGGCGACTCCAAACAAGTGACGGTCGGTCGCGAAGAGGCCTATGAGTCTGTAACTCGGGCCACTTACAAAGAAATGTATGGGATAGGAGCGGCTTCGATCTTCTTTATAGGTTTCGGCGTCGTCACCCTGGACCGCGCTCGTCCAGGCGTAGACGAACGGGCGCAGATGAAAGCCTGATGCGTCGATGAAATGCACTCGTGTCGGTGGAGCGTAGGGGAGGTCGCGATCCTGAACCGCGGGGTCGTAGGGCGCAAAGAAACCAGCGAAGAGCAACACTGCGTGAAGCGCCACGAGCGCTACGACGAGTGCCACCACGAGGGCCGGGATTGCACTTTTACGCGGCATGGAGTCCCTGTTCGGCTTCAGCTTTATCTTCGTTGCCGCGTATACGCGGGTCTAATGCTGACAACAACATATCGGCGACGAGATTCCCCATAACCATAAACAAGGCCGATAGCATAATGCCGCCGATCACGAGATATAAGTCGCGGGATAACGTCGCCTCGAGAATGAGTGGACCGAGACCGGGCCATCCACAGACGACTTCCACCATGAGCGATCCACTGAGCAAACCAGCAAGCGAGAAACCCAGCAGCGAGATGGCTGGGTTCGCGGCGACCGGCAAGACGTGGCGAAAAAGCAGCCGGGTACGGCTGATCCCAAATCCGCGAGCGGCCTGAACATAGGGAGATTGGAGCGTTTCGAGGACGCTGGCGCGAACGTGCCTGACGATTACGGCGGTTTCCGCCAGAACCAGAATGCAGACCGGAAGGACGAGATGACTTATAACGTCCTGTAACTTCGCCCACATCGATAAGCTTTCGAAATCGGCAGATATCATGCCGCCAGTGCGCAAGATCCCCCAACGAACCGCGACTGCAAGCAGCGCCACGGCGAGCACTAACTCTGGAACCGAGATGAGAAATGCGCTCGCGAGGGTAATTAACCTGTCGAGTAAACCGCCGCGACGACTGGCTGCCCAAACACCAAGAGGAACAGAGATTATCCACGTCAGAAGAAGCGCCGTGGTGGTGAGGAGCAGAGTATTTTTCGCGCGACTCCAGAGCAACGGCGTCACCGGGCTGTTATAAGCGATGGAAATTCCGAGATCTCCGCGTAGAGCAGATTTCAACCAGCGCTCGTAACGCACGACCAGCGGCTGATCGAGGCCGTAGTGGGTACGCAGGTTTGCGATCGTTTCCGGGGAGATCTGCGGGTTCAGGCGCATTTCATCAAAGAAGCTTCCCGGAGCCATCTCTGTGAACAGGAAGCAAAGGATGGAAACTCCGAACAGCAATAGAGCTGAGCGCGCCAGCCGGCGGACAATGAAACTCACGCGGAGGCTCCTGCGATCTGGGCGAGGTTCGATCCTGCGGCTTTCGCTGCGGCCACTAACTTCTTGGTTGTGGAGTGGTTCGCTTCGGAGATGATCTGCCGCGTCGGGCCGACCTCGACGGTCTCGCCTTCGGACATTACTCCAATCACATCCGCCAACAGCGTGACTAATGCCAGATCGTGAGAGATTAAAAGATAGGTCAGCGAGTGTGCGGCCTGTAGGTCGAGTAACAGGTTCGCAATTTGTGCCTGGGTCGATAAATCCAAGCCGGAAAGCGCTTCATCGAGAACCAGTAACTGCGGACGCAAAGCAAGCGCCCGGGCAAGGGCAAGACGTTGACGTTGCCCACCGCTGAAGTGAAGAATCGATCGATTCATCCAGGCGGCAGAGAGTCCTACTTCGATCATCAAGGCGCGGACGAGATCCCGTCGTTCGCTTGCGCCCGGAGTATCGTGGGCTTTGCAGTTGATCAGCAATGGCTCTTCGATCACATCGAGCGCTGAGAAGCGCGGGTTCATCGAAGTGACCGCGTCCTGGAAGACCATTTGAACGTCGGCTCGGAACGGCGCCAGATCGCGCGACATGAGCTGTGCGATGTCGGTCCCACCAATCAGGATAGAGCCTGAATCTGGACGCTCCAGTCTGGTGACGCATCGCGCTACGGTGGACTTTCCCGATCCCGACTCGCCGACAAGTGCAAATGTCTGGCCGCGCGGAATATAGAAATCAGCACAGCTCACGGCGGCTACCGGCAGACGCTTTCGCCACAAGCCACCTCGGACGTAGCGTTTGGTGAGTCCCTGGACGCGCAACAATGCTTCGGGGACGCTTGCCGAATTATTGGGCGAATTGATCGGCGAGTCCGTTGGCAAGTTACTCCCCATATTTAAAGCAGTTCACGGGCCGCGACGGCTCGGGAATAAATTGGCTCGGATAGCGGCGCGAACAAATTTCCATGCGCTCGGAACAGCGCGGTTCGTAGCGACAACCAGGAGGCCATTGATCTGGGTTCGGCGATTCTCCGTCGATGGCCGAAAGTCGCGCCCGTGCGGCCGGGGCCGGGGACGACACCAGCGCGAGAATCGACTCTTTTGCGAGGCGGAGCAGCGCCTGGGTGTAGGGATGGAAGGGGCGCGCGAAAATCTGGGCGCTGCTGCCGACTTCCACGATGCGGCCGGCATACATAACGGCGATGCGATCGGCAAAGCCAGCAAACAAGGCAGGGTCGTGACTGATGAAGAGGATCGCCATGCCGTGTTGCTTTCGAATCCGCGAAAGCAGTGCGACGATTTCAGTCTGCAACGGGGCATCGAGTTTGCTGGTCGGTTCGTCTGCGATCAGAAGTGCGGGACGGCATGAAACCGCCTGCGCAATGGCGATACGCTGACGCTGACCTCCGCTCAGTTGGTGAGGATATGCTGTGTAGATTTCGCAGGCGTTGGCATTGCCGAAGCCGACCTCGCCAAGCAACTCCAAGACACGCTCGCGGCGTTGCTCGGCTGGCAGCGGTAGGTGAGCGCGCAGAGCCTCGCTGACTTGGGAACCGACGGTCATCACAGGGTTCAAAGAGAGTGCGGGGTCTTGCGGGATCATGGAAACGATCCGTCCGCGGATAGCGCGCAGTTGGCTCTCCGACAATTTCATCAAGTCCAGTTTCATCAGATCAGGGCCGCTGACGGTCAGCGATCCGGCTTCGCAGGAGGCGTGCGGAGGAAGCAAACGCAGCATCGCGCTGGCCAGCGTACTTTTGCCGGAGCCGGACTCTCCCAGTATGCCGACGACTTCGGCCTGGCGAATGTCGATGCTGACGCCGTCTACGGCGCGGATGGGAACGCCGATCTCCGGCGAGTAGGTGACCGTGAGATCCCGGACTTCAACGAGATTGGCTTTTTCCTCATCCATGTGTGTCATTCATGGTTGCGTCATCCAGGGGCGGCAATCCCACTTGTTTGATCTTACCCACGGCGCGGTCGCTCGCAATTGCCTAGTAAGGAGCGGCGAATGCGCGGGGCATAGCGGAGTGTGGGCCGGGGCTAAAGCCCTGTCTGTTTTCACACAGGAACGCGGTCCTGAAGAGCCGCTATTCCACGGCGACGCGGACATTCGGGCGCTTTCCACACCACGCCGATGCGCGTATTCAGCTGTTCTTTGGTAAGCCGTCAAGCCGGGCCCTGCGGGCGATTTCGGGGGTGGTATCTAGTATCCTAGTAATGGAGTTCGTTGTAGTGGAGTCTGTTGCCTATGCAGATGGTGATTGACGTTTTCGCGCAGATTTTTGGCACCCTTTGGGCGCACAAACTGCGTTCGTTCCTCACCATGTTTGGGATTGCGTGGGGAGTGGGTTCCCTGCTGCTTCTGGTCGGGCTCGGGGAAGGCTTCCGCAGCGGCAACAAGCGCGGACTCTCCGAGTATGGCGAAAACATCATGATGATCTTTCCGGGGCGCGCACCGGCGGTTCAGGGCAGCATCAACTCGGCGCGGCAGTACCGGCTCACCTACCAGGATTACCTCGACATCAAGAAAGAAAGTCCGCACATCAAGGCCATCACGCCGGTTCTGGCAACCACCGACGTTCATGCCGTAAGCGAGTTCGCCACCGCCAGCGGACAGCTTACCGGGGCCGAACCGCAATACAACGGAATTCGCTTTTTGCCGCTGAAGCTGGGGCGCTGGCTTAACGATCTGGACGAAACTCAAAAACGCAACGTCATCGTTCTGGGAGATGAGATGACGCGGAATCTTTTTCCGGGGCGCCCGGCGGTGGGTGCGTTCGTGCTGATGAACGGCTTTCGTTTCGAAGTCGTCGGCACCCTAAAGCGCGTCGGGCGGGGCGACGATAACTCGACGAACACCCGAGCCTATATTCCTTTTCAAGTCATGCGCAGTAATTTCCCGATTAAGGGTGAAGAGGCGTTCGACGCGATTACGGCTATTAATTTTCAACCCCGCATCGCCGACGAACACCTGATCGCTCTCGACGAAGCGCATCGCGTGATCGCCCGGAACCATCACTTCGACTATCGCGACGAAGACGCGTTTGAAGGCTGGGACACGGTGAAGCAGGCGCAAATGATGGGAACCATCTTCGATGCGATGAATGAGTTTCTGGGCACCGTCGGGCTGGTGACTCTGGCTCTCGGGGCCATCGGCGTGGTCAACATCATGTTGATCGCGGTGACCGAGCGTACGCGCGAAATCGGCTTGCGCAAGGCTCTGGGCGCGACGAACCGCAGCATCATGCTGCAATTTTTCGCCGAAGGTATTCTGCTGACGCTGGCCAGCGGCCTCATCGGTATGGGACTAGCTGGTGGACTGATGGCGTTGCTTAGCAATTACAATGGGGCCGGTGGATTCGATCCGCCACGCCTGGTTCCGAGGACTGCAATTCTTGCCATTGCCAGCCTGGCCGTGGCAGGCGTAGCCGCCGGACTCTACCCTGCCCGCAAAGCCGCCGGACTGGAGCCAGTCGAAGCGCTAAGGCAGGAATAATGCCATTTGATCTTCAGCCGACTTTGAAGGGCGACCTTCTCACGCTCAGACCGCTCCAGCCCGAGGACTACGACGAACTCTACGCGGTTGCTTCCGATCCGCTCATTTGGGAACAACATCCAATGCGGCAGCGATACGAAGAAGAGGTCTTCAAAGGATTTTTTCGCGAAGGCCTGGAATCGGGCGGCGCATTGATTGCCATTGACGCGAAAGACGGCCGGGTCATCGGGTCATCCCGATTCGGCGGATACGATCCAGACCGAGGTGAGATCGAAATTGGTTGGACGTTCCTGGCGAGGTCGCACTGGGGCGGCGTCTACAACGGGGAGATGAAACGACTCATGCTGCTACACGCCTTCAAGTTCGTGTCCAGTGTCGTCTTCCTTGTGGGCCCGCAGAACGTGCGCTCGCAGAGAGCGGTCGGAAAAATTGGCGGAGTTCGCGTCGGTTCAAGGGTTAACGCAGCGGGCAGAGACAACTATTTGTATCGAATCACTGCTTCCACATTCCTGGGGACCCTCGAAACGACTTCGAAAGGGGCAATCCGTTGATGCGCGATCTGCTCCAGGAATCGTACAACGCGATGCGCCACAACCGTCGGCGTACGGCGTTGACCATGCTCGGCATGGCCTGGGGCATTGCGACGGTCGTCATGCTCCTCGCTTACGGAGACGGCTTCGGGCGGGCATGCGCCAATATCTTTGCCAACTTCGGGACGAAGCTTTTCATCGTGGTTCCGGGCCGGTCGTCGATGCAGTCCGGGGGCGAGAAGGCTGGCGCACCGATTCGTATCACGCTCGACGACGTCGATCTGCTCACCACCAACATCCCGCAGATCACCCATATCACGCCGAGTTGCAGTAAGGACTCGACGATACAGTACGACGCGCGCTCTTTCACCATGAACGTCAATGGTGAATATTCCAACACGTTTGCGATTCGCGCTTTGGCGCTTGGACAGGGGCGGTTTTATAACTCGGAGGATCAGCTCCAACGCGCGCGGGTTGCGGTGATCGGGTCCGAGAGCAAAGAGAAACTCTTCTCGGGACGCAACGCTCTCGGGGAATACATCCGCATCGACGGGATCAGCTTTGAAGTCATCGGGATTCTGGGCCCCAAGATGCAGGCGGGCGACGACAATATCAACCGGGTCGTGTACGTCCCGTTTACGACTATGAGCGACCTCAAGGACACGCACTACCTCGACTCGATCTGGTTTAACTACGAGACCAACGACTATGAACGGATTGAGCAATCTGTGCGCTACATCATGGCTGCGCAGCACAAGTTCAATCCTGCGGACCGGCGTGCTCTGTTCGTTTTCAATCTCATGGAGCAGGTACATCAGTTCGAAGTGATCACGATCGGATTGAAAATTCTGCTCGGCTTTATCGGGACACTGACGCTCGGTATCGGCGGTGTCGGGTTAATGAACATCATGCTGGTGTCGGTCACGCAGCGCACGCGGGAAATTGGGGTGGAAAAGGCGCTGGGCGCGCGTCCGCGCTATATCTTCTTGCAGTTTCTGGCCGAGGCCATGACGATAACGGGCATGGGGGGGCTTGGCGGCATCATTCTCGCCTACTTGGTTTCTTTCTCAGTAGGCAGGCTTACGCTCTATAGCGCGATGGCGAAACATGCCGAAGCGGGCGATATTCGGCTCAGCATTAACCCCGTCACGCTGATCGTTGCCGTGCTGATTCTAGGCGTTGTTGGGCTCATCAGCGGCATGATTCCCGCGATTCGCGCCTCGCGACTCGATCCGATCGAAGCGCTGCGCTACGAATAACGAACGTTACCCTTCCACAGAACTGACAGGAATCCCGGCGATGCAGCGCAACATCTAGGTAAAAGTGGTGTTGTCAATATTAGTATTGATATTGAAATTGAAAGGAATGGGTGAAAAATGAAGAAACTGATTGGATTGCTCGCCATATGTTTCGCATTTTCTCTTTCAGCGGTGGCGCAGCACGAGGGCCATGGCGGCGGCAGCCGACCGGAGGTTGGAGGTGGCCACGACAATATTCCAAAACATGGTCCGGGAAGAGTTGAAACTCCGCATGCGGTTGAAGAAAATCGGCATTTCAACGAGCATGCAGGGCATCCTGACGCTCCGCACGTGGACCGCGGCAAGGCTTGGGTCGGCCATGATACCGGCCGCGCCGACGTTCACTATCGCTTGGATCATCCGTGGGAGCATGGCCACTTCACCGGTGGCTTCGGGCGTAGCCACGTGTGGCATCTTGGCGGCGGTGGTCCGGGACGCTTCTGGTTTGGCGGGTTCTTTTTCTCAGTCGCTCCTTACGATGTTGGATTCTGCAACGGCTGGTTATGGGATTCGGATGACATCGTCATCTATGACGATCCCGACCACATTGGCTGGTACCTGGCGTACAACGTCAGGCTCGGAACCTACGTCCATGTGGAGTATTTGGGAAGGTAGTGCGGCGGGAAGTACTGATGTAATTTCGGAGGAGAAGACGGGCGGGGTCGCCCGTCTCTCCACCCGCAGAACGATTTATTTCTGGTCTGGGTTCTTCTCGTCGGTATCGGGCTTTTTCTCGTCAAGACTCTTGTCGTCTTTCTTCTCAGCCTTCTTTTCTTCTATCGAAACCAGCTCGACTTCAAAAATCAGAGTCGCGTTGGGACCAATCTGGCCGCCGCCGGCTCCTTGCTGTCCGTAGGCCAGGTCGGAGGGGATGAAGAGTTGCCACTTCGATCCCACGGGCATGAGTTGCAAAGCTTCCGTCCAGCCCTTGATTACCTGACTGACACCAAACGTCGCTGGGCCGCCATGCTTGGAGGAGCTGTCGAATTCCGTTCCGTTGATGAGTGTGCCCTTGTAGTTACACTTCACGGAGTCGGTGGCGGCGGGCTTTGGGCCGGTGCCAGCGGTCAAAATTTTGTACTGCAAGCCGCTCGGGAGAACGACAACACCGTCTTTCGATTTATTCGCCGCCAGGAAGGCCTCGCCTTCGGTCTTGTTTGTGGTCGCGGCCTGTTGCATCTTTTCCTGCTGCTGTTTGCGGACGTCGTTCTGCACTTCGGTCAGTACGGCCTTGGCTTCGTCTTCCGTCAGGCGCGTCTTGGTCCCGGCGAGGGAGTCTTTCAATCCCTGGGCCACCAGGGCGGGGTCGATATCGACCGATTGCTTTTTCAGGTTCTGTCCAAGCCCCGAGCCGATATTCATTCCCAATGCGTAGCTGAACTTTTGCTTCCGAGTGGTCAGCGCTGGTGCGGCCGCTGCCGTGCCCGTCTTCTTAACCGGGGCCTTCGCCGTGGTGGCGGCCTTCGGAGTTGTGGCTGCGGGAGCCGCTGGAGTCGTTGCCGCCGGAGTGCTGGTTGCTGGAGTCTGGGCGTAGCCATCTCCGGCGAGCATCGTCGCTGCGGCCAATAGTAGAGCTGCTGTGAGAGATCTTTGCATCCGTCTATTGTCACATTGCGCCGCATTCTGCGCCACATCGCGGCCCAGCGAAGGTAACGTATTTACCTGTTGTTAATGTTGCCCAGGCGGTTGGAACAGAGCACCCGACATGGCTATAATCGGCCTATGAAACGGTCTCGCTTTCTCTCCCTCGCACTGCTGGTGGCAGCGTTCGCAACGGCCAGTTCGGCCAAGATGCTGGTTCGGATCAAGGATGGCCAAGGCAAGGTCGTTGGATCAGCGATTCTTTGGGAAGCCGGGGCGGACGGCATTGGCCTGGAAGTCAACTTCGATAGTCTGCCGCCTGGAGAACATGCCATCCATTTTCATCAGAATGCAAAATGCGAAGGGCCGGACTTCAAGTCTGCGGGTGGGCACTTCAATCCCGATGGAAAGAAACATGGACTGGATAATCCGGAAGGGCATCATGCTGGAGACGGTCCGAACTTCACTGTTGGAGCGGACGGCAAAGCGCATTTCAAGCGCGAGGATAAAGACGTGACGCTCGGCACCGACAGCCATTCGCTATTCAGCAATGGAGGGACGTCGATCGTCGTGCATGCCAAAGGTGACGACCAGAAGACCGATCCCGCAGGCAACTCGGGCGATCGCATCGCCTGCGGGGTAATCACGAAGTAGAAGAAGCGGCTGTGTCTATTTTGTCCGCCGCCCCCGAGTGAACGCGCGCTTATTTCGGCGCGGGCACGTAGATCGCCGGAACATTTTGTTTGCTCACCATCTCGTTCAGCGCGGGCAAATCCTTCGCCATTAGCTCGCGATATTGCGCCAGCAAGGGTTGCGCTTCTTTTTCGAGCTCCGAATAGACTTCATATTGCTGCCGGGTCGGCGCAGCGTCGGCCGATTCCACGCTGAAGAGCATCGAGTGCAGCCGCTCATCGATCAGCACCGGATAGTTCAGGTTCGACTCTGAGCTCTTCGAGTTGACCTGGAGCAACTGCGACTCCAGATCGAAGCTCTTCTTGTCGAAATCTTTGGCAGCGGTAATGATCGGGGCATAGCGCGCATCATCGCCGAAGCGCCGACTGAGTCCGCGCGTTTGCACTCGCACTTCACGGATCGCGCCGATCGCCTCGTGGATTTCCGAAACCTGCGCCACGATTTTGTGGCCCAACTCAACCTGCTTCTGAACATCGTCGTTCGTAGCCTTGACGCGTGGATCGAGCTTCAGTTCCAGGGGCGCGGTGTACGACTTTCCGTCAGCCGTCAGGCGTACCTGATAGGTGCCCGGACCGACCATAGGACCTCGATTGCGGAATTCCGCGCCGGGTTCGCCCGCCAGCGGCGTCGGTCCCTGGGTGCGTAGATCCCAGGTAAAGCGGTTGACGCCGACTTCGGTTGGAATCTTTTCATTGGGCGGAGTTTGATCGGGCCACTCTGGGGGCGTATCGGCGTCCTTCTTTTCTTCGTTGGAATAACGGCGCACAACTTTGCCCGAGGCGTCGAGAAATTCGAGAGCGACGACCCCGTTGGGCATAGTGGGCAGATAGTAGTAAACGATGGCGCCAGATGGCGGATTGTCGCCCACGGGTTGGCGCCGTTCAAAGAAATCAGGCCAGCGCAAGCGATACGTGAGCCGCGGCTTGTAGAGCACAGCTTCGGTCGCGGCTTTCGAAGTGGTTGCGCGCAAGGGCGTCAGGTCGTCGAGAATCCAGAAAGCGCGCCCGTGCGTTGCCACCACGAGATCGTCATTCTTGACGATCAAGTCGTGGATGGGGCTGATCGGCAAATTCAATTGCAAAGATTGCCAGTTCGCTCCGCCATCGAACGAAACGTAGAGCCCCGTCTCGGTGCCGGCATACAGCAGATTCTTTCGCACCGGATCTTCACGCACAACGTGCGTGTAAGCGCCGTCTGGAATGCCGTTGGTGATTTTCGTCCACGACTTGCCGAAATCGGTGGTCTTGTAGAGATAGGGCCTCACATCATCAAGTTTGTGCGTGTCAACCGCAGCGTATGCCGTGCCTGCGTCGGAAGGCGATGCGTCGATAAGACTGACCAGACTCCATTCGGGAATCCCCTTGGGCGTAACGTTTGACCAATTCTTGCCGCCATCGCGGGAAACTTGAATAAGGCCGTCGTCAGTACCGGCCCACAGTAAATCCTTTTGCACGGGCGATTCCGCCAGCGTGAAGACGATGTCGTAATACTCGACGGAAGTGTTGTCTTTGGTGAGAGGGCCCCCAGAGGAACCCTGCTTGCTCTTGTCGTTTCTGGTGAGGTCAGGACTGATCGCCGTCCACGTTTTGCCTTCGTCGGTTGTCTTGAAGACGCGCTCGGCGGTGGTATAGACAGTGTTTGGATCGTTCGGCGAAATCACGATCGGATGCGTCCATCCGAGGCGGTAGTGCAGGTCGCCCACGCCATGGCCTGAACTGTCCATCGGCCAGACGGAAACATCTTGTTCCTGGTTGCTGCGGCGATCGAGACGAGCGACGACACCGCCGCCAGATCCGGCATAAATGATGTTGGAGTCACGTGGATCAGGCGCGAGATAGCCGCTCTCTCCGCCTCCGGCGTCGAACCAGTGTTGGCGGCCGACATAGCCATCGTCGGTGCGGCTGGAGATGCCTATGGTCGTGTTGTCCTGCTGCGCGCCGTAAACCTTGTAGAGAAAATCGTTGTCGGCGGCGACATGATAGAACTGCGCCGTCGGCTGGTTGTATTGCGTGGACCAACTCTTGCCGCCGTCGACGGAGATGGTCGCTCCACCGTCATTGGAGTTGATCATGCGATTCGTATTCTGGGGATCGATCCAGAAGCCGTGATGGTCGCCGTGAGGCGCGGGGAGAAGATTCAGCGTCTTGCCGCCGTCGGTCGAGCGGAACATGCCTGTGTTGAGCATGTAGACCGTATCGGCGCTTTTTGGATCGGCGAAGATGTGCGTGAAATACCAGGCGCGCTGCGTGAGACGCTGATCGTCGTTGATACGCGACCAGTTCTCGCCGCCGTCATCGGAGCGATAGAGCCCGCTGTCTTTCGATTCGATCAGGGCATACACGCGATTCGAGTCGGCACCCGACACACTGACACCGATGCGCCCGAGAATGCCCTCGGGAATGCCTTTGCCTTCGAGGTGCTTCCATGTGCTGCCACCGTCGGTCGAACGATAGAGGCCGCTGCCAGGGCCGCCGCTTTCGAGACTCCACGGAGTGCGCTGAATCTGATAAAGCGCGGCGAACATCACGTTTGAGTTGTGCGGATCAACCGTGAGTTCGATCGCTCCGGACTTGTCGTCTTTATAAAGAACCTTATCCCAGGTTTTGCCGCCATCGGTGGTGCGGAAGACTCCGCGCTCCGAGTTCGGGCCATAGGCGTGGCCGAGCGCCGCGATCAAGACATGGTCGGAATTTCGAGGATCGATCCAGACACGCGCGATGTGCTGCGTATCTTTCAATCCAATGTGCTGCCAGGTCTTGCCGCCGTCGGTGGACTTGTAGACTCCATCGCCGTAGGAAATATTTCCGCGGAGGCATGATTCGCCTGTGCCCACGTAAATCACATTCGGGTTCGATTCCGAAACGGCAATCGCGCCGATCGAGGAGATCATGCCCTTGTCGGAGAGCGGCTGCCAGCTCACGCCGCCATCGGTGGTGCGCCACACGCCTCCGCCAACGCCACCGAAGTAGTAAGTGAAGGGACTGCCGGGCACTCCCGTCACAGCCAGGACGCGGCCGCCGCGAAACGGGCCGATGTCGCGCCATTTCATTCCCGCGAATTGGGATTCATTGTAGGTTTGAGCAGCCGCTGAAATTGCGAGCGCTGCGAACAGGGCGCACCACATCACTAGACCGCGAGACTTCATGGACAACCCCCAGGAAGAGAAGCTTGTAGATTACGACCGATAATAGTAACGCATCGTCAACGCAACTCGACCCGGTTGAGGTGTAACTCGGCCCGCTTCATTTGCGTTTTATCCCAGAATTCGCTCAGCGGGAATTCACTCACCGAAAAGAAATTCGAGCGCCTCCGGAAACCTCGCTGCCCAGGCGGATTCGGTGTGGGTTGCGCCCTCATCGATACGGACCCGGAGTCGTTCTTCGTCCAGACCTGCCTGGCGAAGAATCGATTCGAGGTCGCGGACGTAAGCGACCGTCCGCTCGTCCGTTTCCTCGCTCCCCACCTCGTGCGTTCCCACGCCGAGATAGACCCGGGACGGCCAATTGCGCGACTGGCGGCACTCGTCAAGAATTCTATGGTTCGCAACGAACAATGACGGGCTCTCGATCAGCAATTTTCCGAACACTCCCGGCGCAGCGAGTTGCGTGAACAGCGTGACCAAGCCACCAAGGGAGGAGCCACCGAGCCCAGTATTTTCCGGGCCCGTCAGAATCGGATATTTCTTTTTTATGAGCGGCATGACTTCATGGCGTAGAAAATCGGGATAGCACTTCCCTTTTGCCAGAAACACTTTTGGATCTTGCGATCGATAAGGAACGTATTCGCGCGCCCGATGCCTGGTGTTGTCGATGCCGACGACGATCAGAGGAGGAATTTTATTTCGGGCGATCAATCGCGACGCGGTCTCACCGACTGCCCAATGCACTCCCGCAAAGGCAGTTGCGGGTTCAAACAGATTCTGCCCGTCATTCAAATAGAGCACTGGATAGCGCGTGGCGCCGGTACCGTCATATTGCGGTGGCAGCCAGACTCTGAGGAAGCGTGTGTTCGCGAAGATGGCGCTGCGAAGTTCGTGCAACCACAAAACGCCGCCGGCGATGGGCGTCGATTCGGCCGGCGTGAGCGCGGCTCTGGATTTTCTGGGCGTGGGCTGCGGCATGATGGGAATCAAAAGTCAGGATGATGCGGACTGGCCTCTGGCCTTCCACCAGATCACCGCCGAGAGGAGCGTGGTTAACGTAATCAATGCCAACGAACTCAGACACAGGATGCACCAGACGCCGAGGACGTGGCCTTCGATATATGTGAGATACAAAGCGAACGCCAGACCCGCAGCGGCTGCGGCGAAGAGCAGGGTCGGCGTCTCGCGCCGTCCCCGATAGACCGTAGCCAATCCAGCAAGTGCCGCGTATCCCAGCATGCCGATCAAGGCAACGGGAATTCCAAGGATCGAAGAATACTCGCTGCGGTTGACAATATCGCAACTGAAGTTCTCTCCGATCTCGCAGTAGGCGGTCTTTGAAGTTGCGAAGTGATGCTGGAGCGACACGGAAGAGATGACGACTCCGCACACCGCCAAGACAGCGACCGCAGTCATCAGGCGTGTAATCAAATTACTCACTGAAGCGGACATCCGGTCCGGTCGCTGAGTTCTTCGAGAGTGAAAATGCGGTCGACGCGTTCTCCGGTTGGCGGAAACTGCCAGGTGGGATAGTGCTTGATGCCTTCGTCTTTGCAGACCTGCGATTGGCCGTGCAGGTCGCCCTTGATGCCGCACTCCACGTAGGGAGCGTATTCGAACGACGCGCCAAATTTCTCTTTCTGCTCCTGGCAATGCGGACACCACCACGCTCCATACATCTTGACCCCGCGCGTGCCCAAGCAACGGGCAAAGGCATCGTACCGATGCTCGCTGCGGTGATAGAAGTAAAACGCCACCCCGGCCGCGACCGCGATCAGCACCACGTAAAAACCAATACGCTTCCAGTCGCGGTTCGAAGTGCTGACTCCTAGCTTTTCTTTTTGGCGCTCTCTACGCTCTTGCGACATGCAGTTTTTATATCACGACTACTGCGCTGTTTCTCCGGACCAGTTTGTCTACACCACCACTTGCAACGCGGACGGCAGCACGTCGATCGTCTGGCACTCCAGGGTGAGCACTTCGCCATCGACCATGACGTCAACTGGGCCATCGAGTTGAAATTCAACTCGGCGGACTGCGTGATGCTCGGCCAGCGGATGCTTGGTATGCGAGCCGTCGTAAAGGGTCGCCAAATTCCGGATCAACCCCAGTCGACCAATCGGCCCCCAGCGTACATATTCGATCAGTCCGTCGTGCGTGGACGCATCGGGAGCGATCATCATGGTGCCGCCGGTATATTTGCTGTTGTTGAATGTGAGAAAGAGGCAGCGTCGTGCATCAAACTCCCGCTGATCGTCATAGCGCACCGGAAAGGGACGCCGGTTGAGCCGCGCCAGGCAAAGAAAAATCGACAGAAGATATCCGAACTGTCCGAGACCTTGAAACCGCCGGTGCCGGAGCGCCGCGACGTCGGCCGTAAATCCAACGCTCAGCAGATTTGTGTAATAGATCGCTCCACCCTTGTGCTGCAATCGCAGGACATCGCAAGCGCGCGAACGTCGTGCTTCGAGCGCGCGCATGGCATGCTCCAGTCCGTCTTTGTCGTCCGGACCTTCGACGAAGTCTTTCAGGAAAGAATTTCCCGTACCCAGAGGGAGAAATCCGAGCGTTGGAATCTGATTCTCATCGGCATTCTCAGACGCACTCTCCGATGTACTGTCTGGGAACAATCCGTTGACGATTTCATACGAGGTGCCATCTCCACCAACCGCCAGAAACTTGCGATACCCGCGCGCGTAGGCGTCGCGCGCAATCCGCGTAGCCTCGCCCGGAGCACCGGTCTCCACCTTTTCGAGCGCGATGCCAGTCGAGCGCAAGCGAGCAAGAGCAGCATCCACACGCTCGCCGCAGCGCCCCCCACCAGCCGCCGGATTGATGATCGCAAGAAAAGTATCGGTCACGCAGCTCTCAGCTTTCAGCTATCAGCTCTCAGTAAAAGCACAAATCACATACGCAGGCAGCGCCACGTCTCAACTGATGGCTGACAGCTGACGGCTGCACTTCAGAACTCAACGACTGCCGCACGGGTCGTCGCAGTGTAGATCTCCGTCGCCAGTTCTCCGCGTTTGATTTTCAGTGACGCTGTTCGCGGGAAATCTTTCTCCCAGATTAGATATCCGCTCACACGCTTGAAGTCGGCCAAACGACGGTTGCGCGCCATCATTTCCTCTTGCAAGCGGCCGTCGAACTGCTGATTCTGTTCCAGACGCAGCACCAGCACGAGCATTTCGCTGCCGAGCGTTTTCTGAGGCCACAGATAATTCGCGGCGAACACGCAATATTCCTTCACCGGAAGGCCGTCAAACACCGATTCGATGTCTTCGGGATAAATATTTTTCCCGCCCTCGGTGACGATCATATTTTTCTTACGGCCAAAAAGCTGCAGATGGCCCTGCGGCTCGAATCGGCCCTGATCGCCGGTCAAGAGCCAACCTTCGACAATGGTCTGCGCCGTCAGCTCAGGATCGTCGAGATAATGAGACATGACGGCGCGGCTTTGGACCGCAACTTCTCCGATCCCATCCGCATCCGGATTCAGGATGCGCACTTCAGTCCCCGGCAGCGGCTTGCCGACGGTGTCGGCGCGAAATGGTTTCAGATCGTTGAGGGTCACGGCTGTGCAAGCTTCCGTGAGGCCATATCCGCAAGTGACGGGAATACCCAGATCGTAGAAGAACTGCAGTGTCGATGGATCGGTAAACGCACCGCCTACAATGAGTGCGAGCAATTCACCGCCAAAGGCTTTGTGCACCTGAGGCAGCAAACGCCGGCTCAACGCAACCCGCGGACACCCTCGCGTCAACGATTTATTCAGCCCGATCAAACGGTCAAGCATCCAGCGCTTCGCGGGCTTCAGCTCATCGAACTTGGCTCGCAGGCCGCGTTCCAGATTCTTGAGCACCATCGGAACCAGGCTCACATAGGTGATGCGATAACGCACAAAGGCATCGCGCACAAACTCGGGACGCAGCGTGCGCAGGTGAACCACACACGCTCCGCAGACGAATGGGCCGATGAACCCGACCATGAAATCGATGGCGTGATTGGTCGGAAGAATACTCAGGTAGCGCACACCCGGCCAGAAGGGATACCAGGCCGTCAGCGAGGCGCACTGCTCGAGATAACTGTCATGCGTCAGCACGCATCCCTTGGGACGCCCGCCCGTGCCTGACGAATACACGATGCAGGCCGTGTCTTCGCGCTGGCGCGGCACAAACTGCGGCTCGCCTTTCCGCTTGAATTCTTCCCAGCGATAGGCGCCGCGCAGGTCCGCTCCCAACGGCGCTTCGGTGACTAACACGATCTCGGCCGTCAGCTTGGGGAACTCGGGCGACTGCGTGATTGCGCGCCACAGGTAATATTCGATGACGAGGAATCGCGCCTTCGAATGCGCCAGGAGTTGCAGTTGCTCCGCGGCGGTCAATTTGTAATCGAGCGGGACGAGCACGCCTCCGCAGAAGAAAATCGAGTATGCCGAAATCAGCCATTTCGACTGGTTCGTCATGATGATAGCGGCGCGGTCGCCAATCTTAAAATCGGCGTCAGCGAGCGCGCGGCAAAGCGGGCCTGCCAAATCCTTGAAATCGGAGTAGGTGAGCCGGACCTTTTCGCGGTCGCGATCGGCTTCAATCAGGCAGGTTTCGTTTGGCCAGCGGTCGAGCGCATCTTGAAGCGCCGCACCGAGGCTGGCATATTGACGAAGATCAAGCATTCAAAGGAGAAAAACAAGAGTCTATCAGATGGACGAAAAGTGGTTGGCGACTAGTGATTAGTTGTTAGTCTTGCCGTTGGCAGACACCGCTCATCGGACGGCCAGTTTTCGCTGATCGCTTGTCACTAGCCACTGGCCAGTAATCACTAGCCACTGCTCTTCACAGTCGCGACTGGATTCGATTCGCCAGGGTGCGGAAGTCTGACACGCCTTGCAGTTCGTAGTCCGGCAACTCGATGTGAAAGTGCTGCTCGAGGCGGGTGAGCAAATCGAGGGCCTGCAGGCTGTCGATGCCGAGGGTTTTGAAGAAGTCGTCGTCGGGAGTGAGCTTCTCGCGCGGTACTTTGAAATGCGCGGCGGCCAGATTCAGAATTTCGTCGAGGGTGTGATCGATTGTCGGCGCTGACATAAGCTGTGGTCCTTCAAGTTACAAATTAGAAGCTGCTTACTGATTCACGGGAGATAAGGCTGCGCACTTTCATTCTCGACAAATGCGCGCAGCCCTTCTTCGACTGCCGGACGGGAATAAAGGTCGCAGAAAATATCGATCTCGCGCTTCAATTCGTCATAGGGAATCGGCTTCACGAACGCCTTGGCCGCAGACGAGGTTCGGCGGTCAAATTTCCCTACCTGGCTTGCGGTGGCGCGCGCGACTCGCAGTGCTTCGCCTTCCGCCGCAATCTGACTGACGAGCCCGACCTGCTGTGCCTTCATGACATTGAAGCTGCGCCCGGTAAGGAGCAAATCACGAACGACGGCGTTGCCCAAATCGCGCTTCAGACGGGGGATTCCGCCGAAGCCAGGAATCAGACCAAGGCGCAATTCAGGAAAGCAGAAGCGCGCCATACGGTCGGCGATAATGATGTCGCAAACTAGCGCGAGCTCGAACCCGCCGCCGAAAGTGACTCCATGCACCGCGGCGATCGTCGTCAGCGGGGCAGCATCGAGCGTGTTCATCACGGCGTGGATGCGTTCGAGAAAGTCGCGCACTCCGCGCAGAGCCGCGGTTTTTTCCATCTTCTGTCCGCGTTCAAACAACTCGCGTAAATCGGCGCCCGCCGAAAACCCCGCCTTCCGCGTCGAGTACACGATCAGAGCGTGGGATTCATTCGCCAACACGGGCAGAGTTGCGGCGAATTTCTCCAGTTCATCGAGCGTCAGCGAACCAATCTCGTTACAAGGATCGCGGTGAAGCGCGAGTTCAATCGCTCCGTTGACGATCTGCCACGAAAGTGTCTGTCCTTTGTAATCCTTCATGCCATCTGCGCTGTCTGATCATGCGGGGCTTCGTTCGCCGCGCCCTTGTTCTTCGAGGCTTCGTTCTTCGAGGCCTCATACATCGCGTCGATTTCGCTGCGAAAGTGTTCACTGATCACGTCGCGCTTGAGCTTGCCGTTGGCCGTCAGCAGGCCGCTCTCGATGATGAAAGGTTCTTCTATGGAATGGAACGCGCGCACCTGCTTGTAATGGGGCAGGCCAGGATTCACGCGGTCGAGCGCCTCCTGCGTTTTTTCGGCAGTCACTTTACCGGTGACGAGCGCGGCCAGATATCCGCGTCCATTGCCGACTAGCACCACTTGAATCGCGTTGGGCAGTTCATGGAGAATTTTGTCTTCAATGGGCTCGGGTGCAATGTTATGGCCCGACCCCAAAATGATCAGATTCTTGAGCCGCCCGACAATCTTCCAATTCCCTTTTTCATCGACTTCGCCCTGGTCGCCAGTGTGGAACCATCCATCGCGCAACACTTTTGCCGTCTCCTCCGGGCGATTCCAGTATCCCGGAAAAATATTTGGTCCGCGGACGACGATCTCTGCGTTCTCCGCCAGCTTCATTTCTACGCCGGTGATCGCGGGGCCAGTACGCCCCGGAATGACGGGCGTATCGGGATCGTCCATGGTGCAGACCGCCGTCGTCTCCGTCAGTCCGTAGACCTGCAATACGGGAATGCCGAGCATCATAAAAAACAATTGCGTCTCGACACTGAGCGGGGCTGAGCCGCAGATCAGCGCTTGCAACTTGCCGCCAATCATCTTTTTGCGAATTGTTGGGAATACGAGCCGATTCGCGAGGCTCAGCCAAACCCCGTCTCCGGTGCGAGCTTTGCCCTCCTGCCGCCGCACCCACGCGCCCTTTGCTTTCGTATAGACCTTCAGGGGCAATCCGCCCGTCTTCCAAAGTTGCTCGTCGACGGCTTTGCGCATGCGTTCGAGAAGGGCTGGAACGTTCAGGAAATAATCCGGCGCTGCCTGCCGCATCTCGGCGGCGATCTTCGCAAGATCGGTATTCAGCGCGAGTTTGCTGCCGCGCAAGAGACAGGTCAACATCATGATCCACGAACCCGCAAAACAAAGAGGCAGGTAGTGGAAGACCGTGTCCTGCAATTCGCCACCGTTCGCGTGGCGAATTCGCATTAATTGATCAAGACGTCCCGAGGTGCATCCGAGCATGTAGCCCACGTTGCCCGCGCTCAGCATCACGCCCTTGGCTTCTCCAGACGTACCCGAGGTGTAGATGATCGTCGCGACGTCGGCGTCCGCGAGCGAGGGAGCAGGGTCATCTGCAGGTTCTCGCCCTGGGGTAAAAACATTTTCAAAACAGAAATATGGCGGTGCCTCAGGCCACGCTGCGACGATCGAATCAGCGAGCAACTTGTCACTGCAGGCGATCACCGACGGCCAGCAGTCCTTCATCATGGCGACGAGTTCAGCCGGAGCCTGGCGCGCATAGAGAGGCACGACAGTCAGTCCCTCGGCCATGATGGCCAGATCCATCGCCACCCATTGCATAGAGTTATGCGCCAGCAGCGCGCATCGATCGCCCTTTTTCAATCGCAATCGCCGCAAGTAGGATCGCGCGATTCGAACCTGCTCCAGCAATTCGGCCGCCGTGAGCGAAACCGGCTGACCATCGCGCATTTCCTGGAGCACGATCGTATCGCCGGTGCGCTCAAGCTTCGCGAGAATGTCTTCGAGAAAGGTCATCGGAGTTGCTGGTTGAAATCGCGGATTCGTAAAACGAAACCCTAGCTGTACGCCGTCACCAGTTGCTTTAGTCCGTCGCTCATCGGCGGAAGATAATCTTCCCAACTCCATTCTCCGCGCCGCGTTGGAAACTCCGGATAACGCCGCTGCACTTCTTCTTCAAAGTAGACGCCCATGCGCGCCATCAGCTTCAAATTTTTCACCACGGTACGCGCGATGCCGTCGGCGATCTGCTCGCCGTCGCGTTCAAGAATTTCGAGCGCGGCGAGCGTCCGTGCTTCAAGATCGACGTCGTCCACGTTCATCAGCAATTCCTGGTGCCCGCGTTCGTTCATCAGGTTCCGAATGCGCTCATCCATCGTGATGCCGGCCGAGGGCACCAGTGCCGGCATCGAAGTCACGATGCCGTGATAACGCGAGGAAACCATCATCCGGCATGCTCGCAAAATGCTTACCAGTTGATACATGTTGTAATCGTCAGAGGTCAGCACCGGGACGCCGCCGAGCTGCTCGGAGATGCGCCGCGCCGGACGCGCATCCATGCGCTCCGTTGCCGCCATGATCACGAATACGTTTTTCTTCTGACGAAAGGCGGCCACGGCTTTCGCGATTGACGTCAGGTAGTGTTCATACGCCTTGTCGGCGGCGGGCCCTGCGTTGTGAAAATAAGGCCCGCGATAATGACTCTCTTTATACGCGCCGGTCAGGCTGTGCAGCGCGGCTTTTGCCACGGACGCTTTCACCGGCCACTCAAACGGATTGATGGGACACACCACCAACACCGGCGTCTTGCCATCCCAGCCAACATCGCGCAAAGCTTTTTGGCCATACTCGGCTCCGAGCGGCTCAAATGTCCACGCGGTGTCAGTACCTAATTCTGTCGGAACGCCCAGCTCGCGCAGAATCTTGCGGGACTCATTGTTGCGCGTGATCACCAGCGAATTTTTGCAATAGCGGCCGCACATCTTCGCCACCAGAGGATCCATGTGCCCGGCCTCTGCGCCGTAACCGACCGAAAGTTTGTTCTCGGCAGCGGCAATTCCGAGCGAGCCGATCATCATAGTCGCAAGCGCGTTGGCAAATTTCGATTTAAACATCGAGCCTTCGCACGCCACCACGCCATGATGTTTGGGAACCTCGTTCGCCAGGAACGGAGGGAAAATATCTGGCAAGCGCACTTGCGATGTGCCTTCGAAGTATCCGCGCGAACGATCGAAGTTGAACGTCATCATGCTGAGATCGACGTTCTCAGGCCCGAGAATTCGCCGGATCTGCCGCAGCATCTCTTCCACGCGCACGTCGGAACCGGTGTTGCGCGTGCCGTTATATCCGGCGAAGAGGAGCTTGAGTTTTTCTCCCGGCTGCCAAGGTTCACGCTTACCCATCATCCACTGGATTTTCTTGGTCTCGATGATGCCCGAGACCCAGGCTTCCAACATAAAATCCATCATGCTGCCGATCCTCCAGCTGAACCCCCGGCTGATCCTCCGGCTTTGGTACTTTCCGGCCACGGCTGATAGGGATACTCAAAATTGTGTTCGCGGCTGAAGCGAAACAGCGGAAAACTATATTTCGAAAACGGCACTGGCTTGCGCCCCATCTCCACCACGGCGCGCGTATTGTCGAACACGGTATTCCAGGTCAGGTAGGGCATAAAAACCTTCATCAGCGCAGCGCCGTGGCCAACGGGACCTTTGCGATTGGCGAGCGTATTGACGGCGCTGCCGAACGTCCCTTCGAGAATCGGCAGGAACACCGGGGCGCGCTTGTCTTGCTCGTCTGCCAAGGCCTGGGTCAATTCCTGAAATGTTTGCGCGTCGTTCCCCGAGGAAAGATGATAGGTGTCGTGGGCCGGAATTTCTTTCATGTGCAGAGTCGAAATCGCGTCGGCCACAAAATCCACATTCACGATGTCGATCTTGTCGTGAGGACGAAACGGCAACACCGGCAATCCAGCCAGAAACACGAATGACCGCACCATGTCGAACTGCGTGGTCTGCGGATAGCGGCTGTCGCCGAGCACAATACTCGGACGAAAAATCGTCAGCGGCACATCGGGGAGCAGTTCGCGCACCATGTGTTCACAGAATTTCTTCGTGCGCGCGTAGGGGTCGTAATCGGACCGCTCCCAGTCAATCGACTGATCTTCCACCACAACTTCGTGGCTGCGCTTCCCTGCTACGGCAACGGTGCTGACGTTAGAAAAGCGGCGCAGGCCGTGGTAGTAATGTGTGCGCCGCGCCAGCTGCAGCACTTCGAGCGTGCCTCGCAGATTCACGTTGAGACAACTTTTTTCTGACTTGCGATTCAGCGAGGCGGCGCAGTGGATCACGGAATCGGTGGTGTGGATGAGGCGATCATAATCGCCCGGTTCGAGGCCGAACTGCGGCGTCGTAAGATCGCCGCGAAAGATCCGAATCTTAGCCTGGAGGTATTCGTAGAATTTCGGGAAAGGAATGTGCAGTTGCAAGGCGTTCCACAAGCGCAACTCTGCATCGCGCGGGTCGCGGCCGCGCACCAGGAGATTCAACGTCGCATCATGCTGTTCGAGCAAATTGGCCGCGACATGCGCGCCGATGTACCCGGTCCCACCGGTCAGGAATATTGCCACGTTGCTCCGTTCGTTCCCGTCTTAATTCTGTCGCTCTCGCCATTTTCTGTCACCGGCGACATGTGCAACTCGCGCGGCGCGCGCGCTTCAAGCGGACGCCCCTCGATCAGGGGATACGTCCATCGCCGCAACGCGGGAATATGGATGTCGATCCAATATTCCCACCAGTCGAGACCGGCCGTGTCATAGCCGAATATTTCTCTCTCCTCCGGCGTAAGAGCCTGCGAGAGCTTCTCCACATTATCCGCGACAAAGTCGTGCTCGTTATGCAAAATGAAAGGTTCGAACAATCCCACTAACTTTTCCACACGCTCCAGATTGCGTTCGGTTTTGGCCAGTGGCTTGGTCATCGCCGACGGCAGCGGCGACATCACCCGCTGGATTGTCTTGATGATCATCTTCTGGGCGGGCGCTGACATCCGCTGGTAACGCTCCTTCGAAACGGGGATCGCATCCAGTCGCAGGCGTAGCCAATACTCCAGACCTTCTTGCGCGCGATAGTGCCGGCGGTGGCCGAGTGAAGTCAGTTCAATCGAGCGCCCCATGTCACACGGATTGGTCACTGAAGTCGCCAGCTGGTACATGGGATCGTGCCGGCGCTCGACAAGCGCTGCGCCGATCAATGTCATACCGTTGCATACCGCATCCACGGGAATAATATCGAGCCGCTTGCGCTCGTTCGACGGCAACTGGCGGAACGAGGTGCCGAGCAAATAGGAGAGCGATGCGGACGTGTTGATGCCTTCGTTCCATCCACGAAAGGGCTTCGACACCGAGGTCTCGACAATTGCCGGACGCACGATCGCGATCGGCAGGCCCGCTCCGTATTTTGCGATCAGAGACTCCGCCAGGCTCTTGGTGAATGTATAGGTATTGGGCCAGCCCAGTTCCTGCGCGCGTCGCGTGGCTTCTTCCGTCAGATGGGTTTTCAGCCACCGAACTCGGTTCTTGCGAACCTGATTATCGAGCGCCTGCCCGCTGAGGCCCTTGGCTGCGTGCTCTTTGCCGAGAGCCTGTTGCCGGAGTTCTTCGGTGACCTCCGGGCTTTCGGCTCGCGCTTCGGCCGACTCGACGAATTGATGAAGGCGCTGCCATTCTTTCTCGGAATCAAAATTCTTCAGGTGCGCAGGCGTGTAGTTCATCCGCACCCGCTCGCTCACCCGGCCATCGCGTTGCCCAGCGACATAGCAGGTTGAAAGATGGAGCAAAGCGGCATGGTCTGAGGAGCGAATAAACTCGATCAGGTGATGGCTCGAATCGACGTTGACCGCCAAGGCTTCGCGTAGGTCGGGATTGAAATCAGTGAGTCCAGAACTGTTGATGATGAGATCGAGTTCCTTGCCGAGCCGAGCCGCGGTCTCGGCATTCAGACCCACGCCCGGTTGCGAAACATCGCCCTCGACCACTTCGACTTTGTCGGCCAGCAAGGCTCCGAGTTTGTCGCCATACTTCTCAAACAAGGGATCGAAAACCGGCGAGGCTTCGATCATCTTCTCGAAACGCTTCTGCGCGGGGCTGGATTTTTGCCGCCGGATCAGCAGGAATAGCTTGCCGATCTCAGGCAAATCCATCAGCGTATTCGCCAGCCACACTTTGCCGATGAATCCGGTGACCCCAATCAACAGCACGCGCTTCCCCGTCAATGCTTTGCGCACCGAAAACGGCCGCGGGTGGCGAGTTTCATCGAAGTAGACAATCGGACGCACTCGCGGCGCTTCCACACGCACTGCCGGAACGATCGCGGCAGCCAACGCCTTCGGGCCGCGCAGGCCAAGGGCACGCACCCACCGTGCCGGAATCTGTTGCCCATCGGGCCCCGCTTCGCGAATTCGCGCAAAGATTCCGCGCGGGCGGATCACCGGACTCAAGAGCCGTCCAGTCGCGACTCCATCGCGGAAGTCGAGACGGTTGGCGATGATCCAGCGGACTCCGAGATGCCGCGCCAGCGGACGCATGACGTGCTCCAACCCCTGGCTCACCAGCACTACATCCGCGCCCGTGGCCTGGAGCGCCTTGAGTTGGCGCACTCCTTCTTCTTTGAGCAGCGGCTTGAGCTTGTATTCGAATTCTTCTTCGCCCAGTAGGTCGAGACGATCGCGTGTAATGCCTCGCAGCACCGCATGGACGATTCGCGTGGCGGCGATCCGATTGGCCGCATACAAGAACGGGCGCAGCACCGCCATCAGCAGCACCAGACTGCGCCGCACCGCGCGGGCGATGAACGTCTGGCTGTTCCAGGTAAAAAAGGCAATCGGACGAACCGTCGTCAACTCGAGCAGGCTGCCCTCAACCCGCCAATACACAGGATTGGAGGGACGCGCCCGTGCCGAGGATGCGGCGGCAGAATCGGGCGACCGGGGCAAGCGCCCGTCGTCGGCATGAGCGGGATGAGCGAGATGGGGTAAAGATTCCAAAGTCCGAGCCGGCTGCACTCACGGAGCACACAGGGGAGGCAGGCCGGAATTGGCTATTTTAACCTTTCCGCAATATGACAGCGAAAAATAACGGACGGGCAGGATTGGAACCCATACCGAACGAAGAGCGCAGGTAAGACAAAGGCTCCAGCTTCGGGATTGGACGGTCACTTATCGTGAGAGTTCACAGATCCAGTTCACTTCCCACGTCTTTCCACCATCTGCCGAGAAAGACTGTTCCATTCGCGATGATTTAGGCGAAATGTCGAGCCAGACATAGCGCACCAGGACGGCGCGGCCTTCCCAAATCTGCTGGTTGTAGAACTCGCCGCGCTTGCCGGTGAACTGGCCGACCACCGGGGGAATTTCAAGAGTGCCTTTGTCGAGATCGACCAGATAAATGCTCCACTGGTGCGATTCGGGATTATAGAGCCGGAGGGTTTGCGCCTTGATACGGAGTTTCTTGTCGGAAGTGGCAACGTCGAATTCTTCAAAATTAGCGTTGCTGTCGAGAAGCTTTTTGTGATTCGAAATGCCATCGTATACGACCCAGACATTCGAACCCTTCAAGCGTTCGGGAAGCCGGCGAACATGCGCTTTCCAATCGCCGATGAGGAAATCGAAATCGTGAGATCCGTCTGCCTGTGTAGCCGTTGACACACTGGCCGGGGCGGGCGAAGTCTGGAATCCGCAAAGTGGCTGAGCCGCAACGACGACGACGAGGAATGCCGCACCCATGACCGCCAAGATAAGTCCCAATCGAATCGGTTTCATGGCAGCCATGCTCTCACGGGTTTGAGATCGGGGGCAACAGTCGCGAATTTGAGGCTCTTTTACTTACTTGACTGTTCAAGTAATTAGTGTTTTAATCCCTCGCAGTCATGGTGCGTCCGGCTTCCACAACCCGCGATCGGATCATCCTCGCCGCGGTTGAGCTTTTTTACACGCAGGGATACGAAGCCACGGGCATGGCTCAGATTCTGAGGAAATCGAAGGCCAACAGCGGCAGTTTCTACTTTTTCTTTGAAAGCAAGGAACACCTGTTGGACGCCGTCCTCGACTGGTACCTGGCGAATCTGGAGCCGATTATCGTGCGCCCTGCTTACGCCGCCAGCGCGGATCCGATCGAGCGCATTTTCGCCCTGCTCGACGGCTACCGGCAGAAGATCGTCATCACGGACTTCACCTTCACGTGCCCGATCGGACGCCTCGCGCTCGAAATCGACCCGGCGCGCCGCAAGATTCACGAGAAGATCGCCGCCAACTTCGATGGCTGGACCGCGGCCGTGCGGCAATGTCTCCGCGATGCGGCGGATCGTTTTCCCGACGGCACTGATTTTGACCAATTCGCTCAATTCGTCCTCACAGTAATGGAGGGCGGCGTGATGCAGGCGCGCGCCCACCGCAGCATCGTCCCGTTTGACAATTCGGTCGAACAACTGCGTCGTCACCTCGACCAGCTGCAAGAACTTGCTCCACAGAAAATCGCATCTCATAAATCAACAGGAGAAAAACCATGAAGTTCAGCGTCCTCTATCTGATGCTTGCCGCCGCACTGCTCGGGCAGAGCGCCACTGGCGTCGCGAAAGATACCCCAACCTCCGCAGCGGCAGCCAAAGTTGCCAGCCTGCACTTTCTCGCCGGACATTGGGAAGGTCACGTCGATAAAGCGCGGATCGAGCAAACCTGTTCGATATCCGATCCAGCCGTCATGATTTGCATGTTTCAACTTCTCGGCGACAAGGGCACGGAAATGGTTGAGTTCTATACGATTCGCGATACGCCGGACGGCGTCGAAGAAAAAGTCAGATTCTTTTCCCCTGACCTGAAGGAAGAACCAGGGGACGGCCTGACGCTGAAACTGGCGAGCAATACAACGACGACCTTCGTATTCGAAAACCCGAATGGCACCTATCCGAAACGCAGCACGCTGACGCGGACTGCCGATGACGAATTTCATACGCATATCGAGTTGGTCGATCCGCAAGGAAAGGCCAGCACCATCGACGCTTATTGGAAGAAGACAAAGTAAGAAACTGGGGGGATGGTCGGGTCGCACTTGTTAGGCGCGGGATGAGTGGGTCCCGATTATCGTTTTCGGGCCAGGTCTCGGATCTGGTTCGAATACTCCACATAGATCGGGATCGGAATATCCGGGGAGTCTCCGTCGTCGAGGAAATGGGACAGCCGAATCTCGATTGGAATCGAGCTGATCACTTCGCGAAAGCGCGGCATCTTCAGGTACTTCACATGCCAGATTTCGAACATCAGCGAACGAAAATCTTCACTGATGAAACCCATTCGGCGCTCGCCCAGATAGACGGCGTCAAAATGGCGCGCCGCTAGCACCTTCCGCATGGGATCGTCCGGCGGCGAGAACACGTAGACCAGGTGGAACACATCCGCGAGGTCGCCCCACAAGACTTTCTCTTCGTAGGCAGAGAAGCGGAACGGGACCCGACCGCGCTGCTGCGCGGCTCGCGCATGATCGCTGGCGGTCAGCCCGTGCTTACCAAGTTCAGCGCGAAACCATTGCAATCGCTCGTGGATGAGGTTGTGCCGCAGGAATTCCACGGCGTAGGCGTTGGGAAGGTAAATCTTCGGATCCGCATCGAGACGCGCCAGCCACGGCCCCCAATTCTTCTGTTCGAGTGTGACCAGCAAGTCCGTCAGATCTGCAATGGTGAGGTCGGGGTGATACTTCATGGCCTGCCAAAAATGTTCGGTCGAATCGTAAGTCGCGCCAAAGAGATCGATGCCCTCTTCGATGGGATACCAGTTCGAGAGGACGCGTGCCGGAATCGATGGCGAGGCGCTCCAGCAGTTCAGAGAATGCTTCCATTTTTCCTGCACCGCCAGAAACGCGTCAGCATAGCCCGGAGGCACACGCTCCTCGACCTGCGACAGCGCCTGCCTCAATTCGTCGCTGGTGTGGGTGGTCAGAGTCTCGAGCGGCCGTTCGTCGAGCATCGAAACGACGCGGCTTTCGATGCCACGCCGAAGCAGATCGCTCGCCAGTTGCTGACGCTGTTCGTCGTTAAAACCGCCATAAACATTCCAGCGTTCGGTTTGAGAATCGATGTACGGAAATAATTCGGAGAGCGAATTGAACTCGATGAACCCATGGACGGCGAACTTCAGGGGCTGGCCGTCTTTTGTGGAGATAATTGTGGAAGGCGTGACCAGCGCCTGGAGCGAGATCTGAGCGCATAACGGCAGGCCCATGGCTGCGATCGCCAAACCCATGCACGCTATGCGGAGAAGAACTGCTTCCAATTTTGTCGGACTCGTCTTCACAATGCCCCCGTCTCCCTCGACCCATGCTCCCTACGCCGCTCGTTCCGCCCAGCACACATCCCAATACTTGCCGAACTTTCTTCCATTTTCGCTGAGCACCCCAACCACTCTGAATCCGAATCGCCGGTGGAGCGCTTCGCTCGCCGCATTGGGAAGTGCATAGACCGCCACGAAACGGTGAATGTCCTCGTGCTTCAGCAGTCCGAACAACGCGACGTACAACTGCTTCCCAATGCCCTTCCCGACCGCCTCGGGCGCGCAATAGATCGTCGTCTCCACCGTCGTCTCGTAGGCCGCCTTCGGACGAAACCTGGTTGTTCCCGCGTAACCGAGAACGATGCCGTTCTCTTCGGCGACAATCAGCCGGTGGCGTCCGGTGGCATGGAATTGAGCAAACCACTCTGTGCGGCCCGAAACGGTGTGGGCCTCCACATCGAACGTCACCGGCGTATTGAGCACGTAGTAGTTGTAGATCTCGGTGATCCGCGCCAAGTCGGCGCACACGGCCGTTCGGATCGTTATCTCACTCATGATCGTGGCATCCATATCATCCATCCCGCAAGCGCGGCTGCGGCAACGACCCACGCCGAATTGACACGAAATCTGAGCAAGGCGATCAGGCTCACCAGGAATATGACGAGCGTGGTGCGGTCGACAATCGACGCCTTCCCCAGTTGCCACGCCACGACGGCCATCAATGCCAGCGAACCTGCAACTACGCCATCGAGCGCGGCCGATGCAATCGCCGATCGGCGCAACTTAGGAATCAGCGGACCGCTCACGGCGACCAGGATAAATCCCGGCAGAAAAATGCCGACGGTGGCGACGAGAGCGCCCATCCAGCCTGCTACCAGGAAGCCGACGAATGTTGCGGTCGTAAACAGAGGACCGGGAGTGAACTGTCCGACCGCGACGGCGTCGATCAACTGTGTTTCTGTCAGCCAGTGCAGATGCTCGACAAACTCTGTGCGCAGAAATGCCAGCAGGACATAGCCGCTACCAAATACAACCGAACCGACTTTCAAGAATGAAAGAAACAATCGCATCAGACTGACGGGAACAGCGGCGGCTGTGGCAGCGAGGGCTACCGCCGAGGCGAAAATTTTCGACGGCGTGAAAACCTGAGAGAGTGTCGGCGACACACTCAGCAACCGATTTTTCGAGGCCGCGGTCGCAGCCGACAACAATCCCGCGAACATCAGAACCAGCACCGGACTCACTCCCCACAAACTAAGGGCTGCGGCGAGGAGGGCGATCACGGCCAGAGGAATCGTCCGTATGGCAGTCTGGCCCATCTTTCCCAGCGCTTGAATAACGATGGCAACGACCGCCGGTTTGATCGCCCCAAAAACACCCTCCGCCCTGGGCAGTGAGCCGAAACGCACATACGCCCATGCGATCACCGAGACGATGAGCGCCGCGGGAATGATGAAGCAGGAACCGGCGACGATGAGTCCGCGCCATCCGCGTTTGAGTTGCCCGACAAAAATCGCGACTTCGGTCGAGCTGGGCCCTGGAATCAAGTTCGCGGTCGCGAGCCGGTCCAGAAATTCAGCTTGCGTTATCCAACGGCGGCGGCGGACGAATTCTTCTTCCATCATCGCCAGATGTGCCGCCGGTCCGCCGAATGCGATTGTGCCGAGTTTCAGAAATACGAGCGCAATTTCAACCAGCGACGGCTCGCGAATTTCCGTGGACTCAACCATTACTCAGTGGCAATGTGGCGGCATTGATGGCGCGGAAGATTCGTCATCGTCTCTATCACTCCCCATCACTCCCCAAAAATCGCGCGGTAGACTCCGCCCGCCAACGCTCCGCCGACAATCGGCGCCAGCCAGAACAGCCACAGTTGCTGGATCGCCCATCCGCCGACGAAGATTGCAGGGCCGGTGCTGCGAGCAGGATTTACCGAGAGATTCGTGACAGGAATTCCGATCAAGTGAATTAGAGTGAGGCCGAGGCCGATCGCAATCGGCGCAAATCCCGCGGGGGCGCGCTTGTCGGTCGATCCCATGATGATCAGCAGAAAGAAAAAGGTCAGTACAACTTCCGCTAACAGACATGACAACAGTGAGTACTCGCCCGGAGAGTGCGCCGCGTATCCGTTCGATGCGAAGCCACCGAGTTCAAATCCAAGCTTGCCGCTGGCGATGAGGTAGAGCGTACCAGCGCCACAGATTCCGCCGAGTACTTGCGCGACTATGTAGGCCAACAAATCCTTCGCCGGAAATCGCTTTCCGACGACTAGCCCCACCGACACGGCGGGATTCAGATGGCATCCCGAGATGTGCCCGATGGCAAAGGCCATCGTGAGCACGGTCAGTCCGAAGGCCAGAGCTACGCCAAGAAATCCAATGCCTAACTGCGGAAAGGCTGCATCAAGTACCGCCGCTCCGCATCCGCCAAATACCAGCCAAAAAGTCCCGAAGAATTCCGCAATCGCCCGTTTCGACAGACTCATATCGCCTCCTTGCGTGACTTAAAAGTGGCTGCGATTGTATCCCAATATGGAGGAGATTCGGAGGCGTCAAGAATTTTGGCTGGCTCTAGCGGTCGGATCGATGCGTCGAACAACTTCTTAGAGTTTGTTGAGGCCGTCGAGTGCCGCGACTTTGTAGGCTTCCGCCAGCGTCGGATAGTTGAACACTGTGTCGCGGAAATATTCAATGGTTGCGCCCATCGCAAGCACGACCTGCCCGATATGCACGATCTCGGCCGCTCGATCGCCGATGATGTGAACGCCCAACAATTTCAGCGTATCCGGATCAAACAAGATCTTCAGCAGGCCTTGATCGTCGCCGAGCATCTGTCCCTTGGCAAGTTCGGAATAGCGCGCGAGACCGCTTTCATAGGGAGTCTTGGTGCGGGTCAATTCTTCTTCGGTCGCGCCCACCATCGAAATCTCGGGGATGGTATAGACGCCATAAGGAATGAGATTCGGCAACAAGCGGCTGGGCCTTCCGAACATATGACAACCGGCAAGCCGCCCCTGCTCCATCGAAGTGCTCGCGAGCGCAGGGAAGCCGATCACATCTCCCGCGGCGTAAATGTGCGGCACGACGGTCTGGAAATGTTCATTGACGACGAGTTTGCCGCGCGCTTCCGCGGTGAGGCCCGCGGCGTCGAGATTCAACTTGTCGCTGTTCGCCTGCCGTCCAATGGTGTAGAGCAGGGCTTGTCCGCGAACTTTCTTTCCGCTTTCGAGCGCGGCAAAAACCTTGTCGCGCTCTTCGTCGAAGCCGACGGTTACGACCTTCTCGCCGAGGCGGAAAACGGTTCCCAGTTGCCGCAACTGGAAGCAGAGGCTCTCGATGATCTCGCGATCCACAAAATCGAGCAGCGTTGGGCGCTGGTCGAGAAGCGTCACCTTGACTCCGAGCGCGGTAAACATTGACGCATATTCGAGACCGATAATTCCGGCCCCCACCACGATCAATTCGCGTGGAATTTCCTCGAGGCAATGCACCTGATCGGAATCGAAGATGCGCTTGCCATCCACTGGAATTCCGTCAATGTGCGCCGGCCGGGTGCCGCAAGAGATCAGGATCTTCTCCGCGTGAAGCTGCTGCACGCCTTCTTCGCTGACGATCTCGATCGTGTGCGGATCGGCAAAATGAGCGTCGCCTTCGAACGCGGTTACATAATTCCGCCGCAGTTGCGCTTTGATCACATCCACTTCGCGAGTCATCACCGCCTGGGCGCGCAAAACCAAATCGGACATCGCGATGCGGTCCTTGACGGTGTAACCGCGACCGTAGAACGAGCGCTGGCGCAAGCCGCTCAGATAAAGCACAGCCTCGCGCATGACTTTGCTGGGGATCGTCCCGGTATGAACGCAGACTCCGCCCATGGCGAGGCGGCGATCGATGATCGCGACCTTCTTGCGCATTTTGGCCGCGCAGATCGCGCCCTTCTGCCCCGCCGGACCGCTGCCGATCACCACCAGATCGTATTCATGAGCCTGCATAGAGGTTCGCTGTACTGCACACGAAGCTAGCACTTTTCTCGGTTCGGGCAAAAGGTATCTTAGGTATCGAACGCGAAATTAAGAAACTTTTAACAATTGCCGGTAACAGTTGCCGGGGAAGCCGGCGCTGGCTTTTGTCACCTCAAGCTGAAGGACACGATCGTGCGCCCCACGCGCCCCGTACTTTTTTCCGCCTTCGCCAACAACTTCGATTCCAAGTCGTCGGGATCGGGGATCATTTCACAGGCGGCGATCTGCTCGTCGGTCGCACCATGAAAACAAAGTTCGCAAACGCCTAATCCGTCCTCCGATCGCACTGGAGGACCAAACGTGCGGCAAGTCATGGGGCGAGCGGCATACAAATCGCATAGCCCGGTCTGTGGATCGAGCACGGGACAAACCTCATCGTTGGCAAAGTCGGCGAAGCGTTCCTCAGCCTCTGGACCTTCATCAAGAACGCCAGTCTTCGCATTGCCGGGAAAATTCGGCGATAGGCGCCGAATGGATTCTCGCACCCGTGTGTGAATGCGATCTGCACGCGCCGGATCATTTATTTCAAGATCGGCCAGTCCCTGCCGCAGTCGCGCTTCATCCAATTGATTGATCGCGAATACCCCAACACAACATTGCGTGCATCCTGGACGACACACAAGCCACTTGCCGCTACGTTCGGTTGCGTCGACAAGGGCGGCATCAACGATCTGGATCAGGGCGCCGTCGGCCGCCGGCAATCGCCGTGGTTGCATGGCGGAAGCATAGCGCACTCCACCATCACACTCCACGACAGAGCGACGCGATCGACATGGCGATCAACATTTGTACTCGGGCTACCCCTTGCGCAGAGCGCGCAAATACGGTTTGATAGGCGACATGAAAATTCCTGGGCTCCGTTGCCTGCAAGCCATGCTGCTTTTCCTTCTCCTTCTCCTGGCGTTGGTTCCGGTGACCTTCGCGAAGGAACCGGCCAAGCATCGATATCTTGTTTTCGTTGGCACGTACACAGACAAAGGCAGCAAGGGAATTTACGCTTTCGATTTCGATACCGCGTCGAATCAATTTACGGCGCTCGGAGTGGCCGCGGAGACCAAGAATCCGTCGTTTCTCGAGATCGATCCGAGCGGGCGATTTTTGTACGCGGTGAATGAAGTCCAAAAGTATAAGGACGCGAATACGGGGGCGGTGACCGCCTTCGCCATCGACCGGAAGACCGGCAAGTTGGCTGAGCTGAGCGAAGTCTCGTCACGCGGGGCCGACCCGTGTTACATCAGCTTCGATAAGACCGGGAAATACGCGCTGGTGGCCAACTACACAGGAGGAAACATCGCCGTTTTTCCGGTCGGGAGCGACGGTCGGGTGGGCGAGGCGTCCGGATTCGTTCAGCACGCCGGTTCGAGCGTGAATAAGGAACGTCAGGAAGGTCCGCACGCGCATTGGATCGAAACCACTGCCGACAACCGCTTCGCGATTTCAGCGGATTTGGGTCTGGACGAGTTACTGGTCGACCGCTTCGACGCGACCAAGGGAACACTGACCGCAAACGACCCGCCCTATGGGAAGCTCGACCCGGGCGCCGGACCGCGCCATCTGGCGTTTGATAAGAGCGGCCACTACGCGTACGTTGTCAACGAACTGCAATCCACGATCACAACATTTTCTTACGACGCGAATCGTGGCGTGCTCCAAAAACTGAGCTCGGTCTCGACGCTGCCGAAAGGCTTCTCCGGAAGCAACGATACGGCGGAAATCAAAGTGCATCCCAACGGAAAGTTTCTCTTCGCTTCAAATCGAGGGCACGACTCCATCGTCGTTTTCTCGATCGACAGCCATAGCGGGGCGCTCACTCTGGTCGATCATTTCTCGACGCAAGGCAAGACGCCGCGTAATTTTGAAATCGATCCCACCGGCACATTCCTGTTCGTCGCGAACGAAGACACGAATAACATCGTGGTGTTTCGCATCGATCCGAATTCGGGCAAACTGACCGCGACCGGGCAGACCCTCAAAGTACCCGCGCCGGTCTGTATCAAATTTCTGGCGCTAGACTAGAACCTGACCTTTACATCCGGGCCTTTATCCAGATGAATACTCTCGATAAAGCGGACGCGCCCGGTCCTCAGAGTCAGAATTACGGAGGACGTCCGCGTTCCTTCGCCGAAGAAGCGCACGCCTTTCAGCAAGGCGCCCTCGGTGACGCCGGTGGCGGCGAAGATCATCTGTTTTCCTGGAGCAAGATCTTCCGCTTCGTAAATCTTGTTCTTGTCTTTGATTCCCATCTTCGCGATGCGTTCTTCCAACTCCGGCTTATCGACGACCAAACGTCCGAGCATGTATCCGTTGAGGCAGCGGATGGCAGCTGCTGTGATCACGCCTTCGGGGGCGCCACCAGATCCCATGACTGCGTGAACGCCAGTTCCCATGATGGCGGCAGCGATGCCAGCCGACAGGTCGCCGTCGCCAATCAACTTGATGCGCGCGCCCGCCTTCCGAATGTCGGCGATCAGCTTTTCATGGCGCGGACGGTCGAGCACAACAATCACCAGATCGTCGACGCCGCGCTGCATCCGGCGGGCGATGTTTTTGAGATTGACGCTTACGGGAGCGTCGAGATCGATCGCATTTTTGCAGGACGGCCCGACCACCATTTTTTCCATGTAGCAGTCGGGAGCATGGAGCAGTCCGCCTTTTTCTGATGCCGCGAGCACGGTGATCGATCCCGGCGAGCCCGTGGCGCAAAGATTCGTGCCCTCGAGCGGATCGACGGCGATATCGACGTGTGGAACTTCGCGGCCGTCCGAATATGTGCCGCCGACTTGCTCCCCGATGTAAAGCATAGGAGCATCGTCGCGTTCTCCTTCGCCGATCACAATGGTTCCGTGCATGGGGACCGTATCCATGGTCTTGCGCATGGCCTCGGTCGCGACCTGATCGCTCAGGGGACGATCACCCTGGCCCATGGTGCGCGCCGATTCAATGGCGGCGTTCTCAACCACGCGCAGAAATTCAAGCGCCAGGTCGCTCTCGATGTTTTCCCCGAAATTTTTTGCCCGTGGCTCGGGGCGATGATGACTGGTCATAAATATCTCCTATAGAAAACGCGACCTAGGAATATAGCCCCTTATTCGCGGAGATGGAAGTGGACTGACGCATGGTGGCGAGGGCTCGGTGGAAGGCTCTGCGACTTTTTGACTTCTACCTTCTGCTAATCTTTCTGACATGACCACGGAGCGCAAAGAGCCTAACTATATTTTTTCGGAGAAGCAGGTTGCCGAAAAGAGCGCCATCGTCCGCCATTTTCTCGACAACCGCAACCGCCTGAACGAAAACGTCGACCGGGCGGACAACAACCTGGTGAAGCGTTTCTACAACCTCGACCACAACACCTACCTCGAGGGAGCTGTGCCCTCGAAATACAAGGAATTGATGGGTCTGGTCGCGTCCGCCTGCCTGCGTTGCGACGAGTGCGTCAACTATCACGTGATTCAGTCTTATCGCCTGGGTGTGACGCGCGCCGAACAGGAAGAAGCAATCAACGTGGCGCTCGTGGTGGGCGGCAGCATTGTCATCCCCCACATGCGGAGGGCTTACGAGCTGCTGACAGAACTGTACTCGGCGTGAGAAGGTACTCGCCCTCGCTCATTAAGGTTGCGGGTCTGACGCCAGCATCCCGTATAGGTCGATATCGAGAAACTCTCCCCACTTCAAGATGTGGGCACGCTGGGTTCCCTCAGGACGCATACCAATCTTTTTCAGGACGCGCGCCGATGCGGGATTGTTCGTGTAATGGCTGGCGAAAATCCGCTGCAAACGCAGAGTCTCGAAGCCATACTTCACCACGGCCTGGGCGGCTTCGGTGGCATAACCATTTCCCCAGTAAGGAACTCCAATCCAATAGCCGAGTTCTGCATGACGATGGTCGGCGTTGATCTGCAGCCCGACTCCACCGCAGAACGTACCGCTATCGCGAACGATAACGGCCAGCCGCAGGCAAGCGCCGCTCGCCATATCCTCCTGCGTTTGAACGATAAAGTCTTCCGCGAAGGCTTGGGTATAGGGATGCGGGATGCGCAGCGTAGTCGCTGCAACCTCGCGCGCGCCAATCAACGGCACCAGCGCTGGAATGTCAGCCGGCGTGTACGGACGCAGCGTCAGGCGAGCAGTTTCGAGAGGAGTGAAGTCCATTCCAACCTGTAAACCCATCCTGATGCCGCAAAGACGCGACGTCAGGATGGGGGTTCATGTGGTTTAGTGCGTGGGCGCAGTGGCTGGAGCTGCGGGCTTGGTGCCGAAGTCTACTTTCGGTGTCGCGCGGGAAGCTTCCGAAGCCTGGAAGTAGGCCGGGTTCTGCTTAAATCCTGCGAAACCGGCGTAGATGCTATTGGGGAACTGGAGGACATAGGTGTTGTAGTCCTGCAACGTGTCGTTATAGCGCTTGCGCTCGACGGCGATGCGATTTTCGGTCCCGGCCAGCTCATCCTGGAGTCGCAGGAAATTTTCGTTCGACTTCAACTGCGGATAATTCTCCACCACCAAAAGCAGGCGGCCGATCGCTCCATCCAACTGCCCGTTCGCGGCGATCTTGTCGGAGGGCGTCTGTGCCGAGAGGAGGGCCGAACGCGCTTTTGCGATATCGCCGAAGACTGTGACTTCCTGCTGGGCGTATCCCTTGACGGTTTCGACCAGATTCGGAATCAGGTCGGCTCGGCGCTGCAAGACGATGTCGACCTGCGACCAGGCTGCTTTCACCGCCTGATCTTTGGCGACGAGATTGTTTTTCACGCCCACGTACTGGCCGAACAGCGCGAGCACGATCAACACTATTACCACCAGTACAATCAGTCCCTTGCTCATAATTGTTCTCCTTCTTCTGGAAACAAAGTTTTCTTCGCGTTACCCCGCGGGACGCAAACAACGAACCCATTGAAATACAGATCCCCCGCCTCGCGGCGGAGGGCAAATCCAACGCATTACGCCGCCGGATCCAGCATCTTATCAACCGCCGCCGTTACTTCATCCACCAACTTCAGATAACGGGCGAAGATGGCGTCGACCTGCGCCGATTTACGCTTGGCCCGGTTCTCGCGGATGTCGATCAGTTGGCCGAAAACGCTGGTGTCGATTCCCGTCTTGTCGGTCAACATGGCGGCGGCTTCGCGCTTGCTTCCAGCACCGGGATCGCCGAGAGCAATCAGCGTGTGGCGAAAAAGGGTGCCGAACGCCGGGAGTGAACGAATCAGCAACTCCCATTTCGCTTCATCGCTCGCGGAGGCCGCAAGCAATCCTTGACGCAGCACGATCGTTTTCTCGCGCAATTCGTATTCGACCTGGGCACGATGCAGACGCATTGGAATTTCGAGCGGCTTCAAAACGTCGTCGCCCCAGAGCACGCGATAGTGACGCCGCATGTCGAGAAACTCTATGGAGAACACGTCGGACGAGAGCCGCATCTCTTCCGCCCCCATCAGGAGCGGGGGACGATGCTTCTGCTTGCTCCACCATTGAATTACGGGAGCGAGCGCATTGACCGAGGCGAAAGACGTGTCGCGAAGGACGAACAGTAGATTCACGTCGGAATAGTCAGCGACATAATCTCCCGCGGCAACGGAACCATAAAGAATCGCCGACACCAGATTTGTTCCGGCCGCGGTGTGCATTCGTTCGACGAAATCGTTGATCAGTTTTTCCGGACCCATACGGTACCTCGCACTCTGCTGCTCACACTCTGAATCTATTCGTTATCCATTCCTTCTTCGTTCTTCGTTCAACGGCAACGGCAACGGCCGAGAACAAGCTCATCACCAACTTCCGCCCGCTCCACCGCCTCCGGTGCTGCCGCCTCCGAAACCACCGAAGCCGCCGCCTCCACCACCGCCGCCAAATCCACCGAAGCCGCCACCGCCGTATCCACCGCCTCGTCCGAAGCCGCCGCCTCCGCCGCCGAGTAGCATTCCCAGCAAGAATCCGAGGCCACCGCCGCCTCCACCACGTGGTCCGCCTCCACGAAACAAAGCGCTCAGAACCGGGATCACGATAAAAAACAAAATTAGAATCAGGACCACGACGCCTGCGCCGCTCGGCGCTGGCCGTTGCCGGGGCGCAGCCATTGCGGGCTGATTCTCGAGGGTTACGCCTGCGTCCTGCGCGATGACCGATGCAACGCGAACCGTCATGAGCGTGACCGCGCCCGCATAATCTCCGGCGCGCAAAAGAGGGACCGCTTCGCGGCCGAAACCTCCGACCTTTCCGTCGGGGAGAATCGGTTCCAGTCCGTAGCCAACCTGAATCTGGTATTTGCGATCCGCAGTTGCGAGCAGGATGAGCACGCCACGATCTTTTCCTTTTGTGCCAATACCGAACTTCTGGTAGAGAGCTACGGCGTAGCTGACAGGATCCTGGTCATCCAAAGACTTCACGGTGACGACGGCGATCTGGGCCTGCGCCTTCTGTTCGACCTGGTGGCAGAGATCATTAAGCCGCGCCTGTGTAGCGGCGTCGAGGATTCCGGCGAAGTCATTAACGTAGTTTGTGGCGCGCAGAGAAGCGATGGGCTCGGCGGCAACCGACGCCACAACCCCCAGCAGAATGCCGAGGACGGCCGCGATGCTGAGGAGCTTTCGCATTCGGCAAAATTGTACAGGAGCGCGCTAGCGTTTCCGAGAACGCGGTCTGTTCTTTTTCTTTGCGGCCTTCTTTGTTGTCCCTGCGTTCTTTCGATGCGCAGCTTCCACGCCGCCCTCAGTGCACCGGCGAGCACATCTTCGCTGGCCTGGGCGAGGCGGATATGAGTCGATCCCATTCTTCCCCATCCGCCGGGAATGGGAAGGAAGACTTCGGGCAACTCGCGGACGAATTCTTCCTGCATCGGCGGCGTGAGCATCAAGTTGCCATAGCCCTGCTTTTCGGAGGCGAGTGTGGCGAAGATCCGGCCTCCGACACGAAAGTCAGCGGAGCCCATGTGCGAACCTTCCTCTGCGCCTTCGAGGCTGAGCGCGATACGGCGGAAATCGGATGCATTCATATTGGTAAATAACTGACAGCCGTCTACTGACCGGTTGCGATGTATTTCCCCACTTCTTCATCGAGCAATTCCAGCGGCAGGGATCCGTCGCGCAAGACTGCATCATGAAAATCGCGCACGTCAAATTTTGTCGCGAGCTTCTGCTCGGCCCGCTTTCGCAGCTCGACGATTTTCAACTGTCCCATTTTGTAGGAAAGCGCCTGGGCCGGCCAACTGATGTAGCGATCGACCTCAGCTTGCGCCTGGGTTGGAGCATGCGCTTTCAGATAGTCCTGCGCTTGTTCACGCGACCATCCCATCGAATGGATGCCGGTATCGATCACCAGTCGGGCAGCGCGAAAGCGCTCGCTGGCGAGTTGGCCGAAGCGGTTAAAGGGGTCGCGATACAACCCGAGTTGCGATCCGAGCGACTCGGCATAGAGCGCCCAGCCCTCGTTGTAGGCGCTGTTCCCGTAAAACTTTCGGAAGTCGGGCAGGCCTTTTTGTGAGCGTGCGAGCGATCCCTGAAAGATGTGGCCGGGAACGGCTTCGTGAAGTACGAGCGATTCCTTGTCATATTTGACTTGTTTCTCTGGCTGATAAGCGCGGAGGTTGAACCAGCCGGGAGCGCTGCCATCGGGCATCGGAGCCTGCGCGTTTGAGGCTGTCGCCTGCTCGCGGTCTTCTGGAATTGCGCGAATTCCGTAGAGCAGCATTGGAATGTGCTTGAACTGGTTGGGAAGTTCGGGCTCGATGATCTTGGCCGCATTGCGGCAGTAGGCAAGCATCTCGTCTTTCGAATGAAATTTCTGCTCGGGATCGTTGGCCAGTTTCACCTCGAGTTCGCTGACCGACCCCTGGAAGCCGGTCTGACGCGCAATGGCGAGCATTTCGGCTTCGATGCGGTCGACTTCGGCCAGTCCGATTTTGTGAATCTCTTCCGGCGTCGCGTTGGTTGTGGTCAGGCGGCGAATCAGAATGCGATAAGCATCGGCGCCTCCCGGCATGGTCGAAATGCCGATCCCGCTGCGAACCTTCGGAGCATACGTCGTCTGCATGTAGGCGAGCGCCTTGCGCCACGCCGGACGAAAATCATTTTCGAACGTGTCGGTGGCCTGCTTGCGCAGGCGCTCACGCTCGGCGTCGGGAATGCTGGACGGCATTTTCTTCAAAAAGAGGAGCAGTGGAGTGGTCGAAGCATCCTGGGCGACCTGAGCTGTCAACTGTTCGATCACCAAGTCGGAGACAATCTTGGGCTGAGTGATGCCGCGTGCGATTGCCTCGTTGAGGATGGCGATATTCTGATCGACATAGGCGGGAACGGCGTGAATGCGGGCGATGATGTTTTCGCAGTCTTTGACGGTGAAGGACGGCATGCGGTCGATGACGAGATAAATGCTGTTGTGGAATCCGGTCATCTGGCCAACGCGCAGCAGGTAGGTCTGGAGATCGAAGGCGTCCAGTTGAGAGCGCAGGTCGTAGCGCAACAGCTTCACGCTAAGCTGGTCCTGATCGGAAAGTTGCCCGCCGGAGAATTTCTCGGCGCTGGCCAGCGCTTGTTCGAGATGTGCGCGGCGCTGGCCGAGGCCAGCTTTCGAGAGATCGGTCCAGCGGTCGTCGTATTCATGACGGCCGACATTGGTGGCGAACTCGGGTTCGTCGCGCAGGCGCCCTTCAAAATAGGCAGCGAAAAATTTTGCCAGTTCGGGCGATCCTGAAGGTTGCGAGGTTTGAGCTACGGACAGAGTGGAGATGGAAGAGGCCAGCAGACAGGCGGACAGGGCCAGCGAAACATAGCGGGGCTTCATTATTGTTAGGGTCTTCATCATTGTTGACCTCGGCGTCGGCATTATAACTGGACGGCTCGACCGCGGAATACGAGTCCGAGCCCGCGAGAATCTCGGCTCTCGGCCCTCCCTGCGCCCGCCGCTTTCGTGTTATTTTGACTTCTCACGATCATGATCCGCTCCTACCAAGGCGTTACGCCGCAATTTCCGGACACCTGCTACGTTGACGACTCCGCGCAAATCATCGGCAATGTGATTCTCGGCGAACACTCGAGCATCTGGATGAATGCAGTTCTGCGCGGTGATGTCCACGAGATTCGCGTCGGCCACTATTCGAACGTCCAGGACAACTGCGTGTTGCACGGGATGAAAGAACAATTCGGCGTCTATCTCGGTGACTACGTCACCGTCGGCCACAGCGCCGTCCTGCATGGATGCAGGATTGAAGCACTTTGCCTGATCGGTATGGGGAGCATCATTCTGAACGGCGCAGTGATTGGAACAGGGTCGATTATTGCTGCGGGCACTCTGATTCCAGAAGGCACGATCGTCGAGCCGAATTCGCTGTGGATGGGGTCTCCCGGAAAATTTCGGCGCACGCTGGAGAAAGACGATGAGGAAAGCATTCTGCGCTATGCCAAGAATTACGTCGGGTACAAGAGAGTTTATTTGCGGGAGAGGAGCGGGGGTTAGTGGTTAGTGGCTTGTGATTAGCTTTCTCGGGCCCTGGTTTCGGGATAGTTATCGTTAGTGTAAAGAGAGGGTTCGCCGACGTCCCCGAGAACGGAAGTTCCGGCGCCAATGCAAAGTGTTTCACATTGACCGCCGGATGAATCAGAACGACAATGAGGCGGTTACCACTGGTACGGCATCGGTCATTTGTGTTGTTTTGTGTCGTGTAAGGGGCTTTGCCCGCACCATATAACAGCGGTGACGATCTAACAGCGATCAAAATGCCTTGCTCGGAGATCTCAAATGAAGCTGCGAACTCTAGCTATCCTCTCCTTTTCCCTGGCCACCGCCGTTATTCCTCGTGCACAGACGTTTACCAGCCTTGTAAGTCTGAGTGACGAAACCGGCGCAGAACCGAGCGCAATAGGTCAGCGGGCGAATGGAAAGCTCTGGGTCACAACGTTTGGCCAAGGCAAATTCGATTGCGGCACTGTGTTTGAGACAACCCTTGCCGGAGAGTTATCCCAGCGTTTGAATTTTAGTTGCACCGATGGGAACGAGCCGCAGGGACTCACGTTGGGCACGGATGGCAACTATTACGGGGTTACATTTTTTGGGGGATCGGGGAATGCCGGAACGGTGTTTAAGCGAACGCCTGGCGGGGCTCTCACTGTGCTGTATGAATTTACGTTAGATGGTAGCAGCGGATCCGGACCGGTCGGAACTTTGGCGCTAGGCCCTGACGGCAACTTTTATGGAGCGACGTATTCTTCCTCTTCGAGCAACAACTACAACGGCACTCTTTTTAGAGTCACCCCCTCCGGCACTTTGACCACACTTTATCAGTTTGATTTTACGCATGGTTCGCAGCCGTATTCCGGTCTGGTACTCGGGAACGACGGCAATTTTTATGGCCTGACCTACGGTGGTGGTGCATATGGAGGCGGTACGTTTTACAAGCTCACACCGCAGGGAGGGTTTGCCGTGGTTTACAGTTTTGGTGAGTTCTCTCAGGATCCCTCGCTTCCGACCGCACCGCTTGTCCAGGCGGCAAACGGCAATTTTTACGGCGTAGTAGGCCAGGGTGGGGCAAACAATGACGGAGCTGTATTTGAGATCACACCATCCGGCAATTTAACTGTGCTGCATAACTTTGATGGGACAGACGGGTACTTCCCAGTCGGGCTCATCCAGGCAACGGACGGAAATTTCTATGGCACCACTGTTGGCGTAGGCAACCAGATCAATGGTTCGATCTTTCAATTGACTCCCGCAGGGAATTTGACGATGCTGCACAAGTTCAATGGTACTGACGGACTTTCTCCTATTATGTTGATTCAGGACACAAATGGAGCGCTGTACGGAGTGACAAGTGGCGGCGGCCATGTACACTGCGCCTATAATCCATCCTATGGCTGTGGCACCGTCTTCAGTCTCGATATAGGTCTCGGTCCATTTGTGGAAACCGTGCCCGCAGTTGGATCAGTTGGCGCGCCAGTAAGCATTCTTGGCACAAATCTGAAGGGCGTGAAGTCAGTGAAGTTCAACGGCGTCGCGGCGCAATTCAAGACCGCCTACAGCTCTGAAATACTTACCACTGTACCGGTGGGCGCAACAACAGGAACGGTCACCGTTACAGACCTCGACGGCACGCTGCTGAGCAATATACCGTTTACGGTTAAAAACTGAAGCGGGACGCCACTTTTCCCGAAAAATATGGTGGAGCTGGCCGGGATCGAACCGGCGACCTCATCGTTGCGAACGATGCGCTCTCCCAGCTGAGCTACAGCCCCCAAACGGCAGGGTTTACGTCGAAACAATTTTAACAGCCGTCCGCCGATTTCTCCTACTCGCGTGATCTAGATCACATCCGGCGGCAGCTCAATTCGCTAGATTAGTCATAGCTTTTGCTGGACTTGCTGGCGATCATGGGCGAATTTTCCATCCTTACGAACCGCAAACGGGCGCTTGTCGCACTGATCCACTCCGTCGTGTTTCTGTTGATTGCCTCTCTACAAATGATTGCGACGAGGCCGGCGGCGGGGATTTGGGTGTCTTCCAGGGTGTCGACTGGCACCTGGATACTGTGTGCGATTCTGACTATTGTGTCTTCGATACTGCTGTGGCTGTTTGTGGTTTCACGCGGCTGGATCGAGAAGTTTTATTTTGCGCTCTGCACGGTCAGCGCAACGTCGGGTCTGCTGCGCACCGCTGCCGGCGATGAGGCGTTTCACATTGGCCTCTACATACGGGTCGCCATGCTCGCGAGCGCGGTTATGGTCGGCTTGGTGATTGTTCGACTTCACTCCGCTCGCTTGCGGGCGGTTAAGTTCGAAGCCGAGGGCGCGAGCGATTCGTAGTTGTCTTCTCCAGTCCTGCTCCGTCGAAATCGAACCTATATAATTTGATGGGTGAGTTCTTCCAAGGTTAAACAAGTAGCATCGGCTGATTTTCCAACGCGTTGGGGACATTTCCTCATCCACGGATTTACGACGCGCGCGTCGGCTTCGGGCGACGGCGCGAAAACCGAAGAGGCCGTGGCGTTGGTGATGGGCGAGGTGCATTCCGGCTCTCCGCTGGTGCGCATCCACTCGCAGTGCCTGACGGGCGATGTGTTTGGTTCCCTGCGTTGCGATTGCCGGCAGCAATTGGAAATGTCGCTGTCGATGATTGGGCAGGCGGGAGCGGGCGTCCTGATTTACGAGCAGCAGGAAGGACGCGGGATTGGCCTGATGGCGAAGTTGCAGGCGTACGCGCTCCAGGACAGTGGCCTCGACACGGTCGAGGCCAACGAACGCCTGGGATTCAAGGCCGATCAGCGCGAATTTTTCATGCCCGTGGAAATTTTGAAGGCGTTGGACATCCGGCGGGTGCGTCTTCTGTCGAATAATCCCGACAAAGTGTCGGCGCTCGAGCGCGCGGGGATTCAAGTCACCGAGCGCGTGCCTTGCGAAGTGGCGGCTACGGAACATACGGAAGAGTATCTAAAGACGAAGCAGGAAAAGCTCGGGCATCTGTTCACGCGGCGCAAGGTGCAGCACTAGGGAAACTCTGGATGCGCGTCTCCCAGCGGCTAAAGCCGCGACTGTAGAGAGCTTTGGCGGCACGGCTGAAGCCGTGCCCTTTCAAAGCGGTCATCCCGTATCTCGTACCTTATATTGGTGTCATGGCGAAATCGGCAGGATCAAAATCAAAGTCAAAGGCGGCGGTGGTTCTCTCGTCGCGCATCAGCTACCAGGGGCCGGTCTTCAACGTCACCACCGACGAAGTGGAGGAACCGGGCGGAGTTCGCGCTCGGCGGGATGTCATACGGCATTCGGGATCGATTGTTGTGCTGGCGGTCGATGACTCCGGGAAATCCAACCGCAAAGTCGAACCACGGGTCCTGCTGGAACGCCAATATCGCCACGCGGCCCAATCGATGATGTGGGAACTGCCAGCGGGACGCATCGACGATGGCGAAACCGCGCTGACCGCCGCGAAGCGTGAGTTGCTTGAGGAGACGGGATACACGGCGCGGCAATGGAAAAGGATCCTGCATTTCTATGTCAGCCCGGGATTTCTCGACGAAACCATGACCATCTACCTGGCTCGTGGCCTCAGGGCCGGGACCGCGCAACCCGAGCCGGACGAGCGAATTGCGGTTAGTTTTGTGGCATTATCGGAAGCTAGGAATATGGCACTGAACGGGCGGATTCAGGACGCCAAAACGATCGCCGGCATCCTGTGGTTGAGCGAGACGGGCCGAGCAGCGCGGTAAGGCGTCGTTTCCCCGGCCACCCGATCACGATCGATCGCGCGGCCTCCTGCTTTTAGGGCACTTTCGGGCCAGGCGGCCTACCCGGAATGTGACCGGAATCCTTGACAGCACATCCTTTGAGCAGCACAATGCCTACACATTTTTTGCGGGCCCCGGGAATTGCGCCTTTTTGGGGAGAAATCCGCAGGAAAGAGGGGGCGAACGTGGAACGTTTGAAAGGCACCGTCAAGTGGTTCAACAACGCCAAGGGATACGGCTTCCTCGGCCGTGAAGATGGACCGGATGTTTTTATTCACTACAGCTCGATAACTACCGAAGGATATAAGAGCCTGCAGGAAGGCGATCAGGTGGAGTTCGAGATTGTCCAAGGACAGAAAGGGCCGCAAGCGGCCAATGTAACCAAGGTCTCCTGAGCGAGACCGTGATTTACTTGGCTTGCTGAGTAACGCTTGCCGACTCACTCTTTGCCCCCAGTGCCTGGGGTGGTTGTGTCCTTACGGCGGACGGCGGTTCGGTTCGTCCCTCCTACTTAAGTTATAAAGCCAGAATTTAAGAGCATTCACAGTACTGTTACATTTTCAAATTTCTGGTGCTTCGCAGCTAGTCCCATGTGACGGGACCCCAAGGTTCGGCGTCAGCCATGGCTTTCGCCTCTTCGAGGGTCATGTATTCGCCCGATCCGCCCGGCCTGTAATAGTAGAGAAAACCATCTCGAGTTTCAGGAATTGGTTTGGTCTCATCAATGTTCTCATCGTCATCAACACGCGACCACGCGAGACGCGCGGGTTTAGCCCACACTGTTATTTCCATTGGGACGGTCAGATCATAGAGCCAAGTACCGGTGGCGACTTTTCGCCGATTGCGCGCTTCCGTTGCCGCGTCCACGTTTTTACTCATCCTGCTCTTCCGATCTTCCGACTGCGCCTCAGCAACTCAAATAATCCCACCAACGCCCCCAAACTCCAAGCGTGATTGCTAAGGCTAAATCCTTTAGATTTCAAACTGTAACAGTATCGCCAAGTACGACATTCTCGACTTCTTCCATTCTTGACGTGCCGCAGGAATAAGAGCATTATTTCTCCGCCGATGCGACGGTTTCCTCCGCTCAGGCGTTGACAGGCTTCAACAGCTTCCTCTCTCGCTGGAGTCACTATGAAGTATGCAGGCCGATTTGCGATTTTCTCTTCCGCTTTCGCCGCGATTCTGGGTTTGTTGGTCGCGACCCATTCCAACCCCGAGATGTCCACTGCCAGGCCCGATCGGACGGGATATTCTGCGCCGCGATTGACTAACGTGGCCCTGATGCAGCCGATGGGCGGGACGGGAGCGAACCCTGAGAATGTCCCACGATGCCCGTCGACGACCACGGTGAACGTCTATGGAGACGGGATGGTGGGCGACACGCAGACTCTTGACGCGGCCTTGAACATGCAGATGTACTGCTACGGGCAGTTTGGTTACGACTTTTGCGAGGGCACGGTCAACTTCTACGATTACCAAGGCGGCCAAGAAGTGCTGCTCGGAACCGGCACGGTCGACCTGAACGGGTGCGGACGCGAGCTCGATATCAGTACACTGCCCGCGGGAAAGCATGTCATCGTCGCGACGTACGAAGGAAACGGGCAATATCTTGGGAGTTCCGGAAGCGAGACCATAGTCATCGATAAGTGGGCGTCCACGACGATTTTGACTTCGACTCCCAATCCTTCGACCGATGGGCAGGAAGTGACGCTGACGGCGACCGTAAATTCCCCTGTGGGACCGACGGGCTCGGTAACATTTGTGAATGGCAGCAAGACGATGAACTCGGCGCCTTTGATCAACGGCGTCGCGACCCTAACCACGAAGAAGCTGGCCGCCGGAACACTGACCCTAACGGCAAACTATAACGGGGATACGCAGTCCGCGAAAAGCTCGGGGACACTTACTCAAGTTGTGAATTAGACTTTCCCGCCCACTGGTGAAGTTCTGGCTCTCGCGTGCGAAGTCGTTTAACCTTATTGCTTCGCATGGACAACAAAGCCATTGCCACGCTGCTGCACGAGACTGCCGATCTGCTCGAGATCGACGGGCAGGACTCGTTTCGCGTGCGCTCCTATCGCAATGCTGCCGAGGCGATTGAAGCGCTGCCACAACAGATTTCCGATCTGATCCATGAACCGAAAAAGCTTCTCGAAGTGCCGGGCATCGGCAAGGGAATGCAGGCCAACCTGCTGATGCTGTTTAAGGATGGCAAGATCGAGGCGCACACCGAGCTTCTGAAAAAATACCGGCCTTCGATGCTTGAGCTGCTCAAGATTCAAGGGCTCGGTCCGAAGACGATTGCGCTTATCTGGAGCGCGTATCAGGTCAGCGATCTGGAGGGCGTGGAAAAACTGGCGCGGGAAGGAAAGATTCGCACTCTGCCTCGCATGGGTGAGAAGCATGAAGCGAAATTGCTCAAAGCCATTGAAGATTATCGCCGCATCGGCGGGCGTTTCCTGCTCGACAAAGCCGAAGAACTGGCGGAAAGGCTGACCGAATACCTGCTGGCGGTTCCGGGAATAGAAAAGGTCACGCCCGCCGGCTCGCTGCGGCGCGGACGGGAAACGGTCGGCGATCTCGATATCCTCGTCACGGGCACGGGTTGCATTGAAGATGAATCGCGGCAGGAACTGATTCAACATCTGCTGCGCTTCCCGGGATTGATGGACGTGATCGCGCAGGGCGAAAACAAAGTCAGCTTTCGGCATCGCAGTGGCATGCAGGTCGATGTGCGCCTGTTGGCTCCGGAGTCGTTTGGAGCTGCGATGCAATATTTCACCGGATCGAAGGCTCACAACGTCGCGCTACGCCAACGCGCACTGAAGATGGGTTACACGCTCAACGAGTACAGCCTGGCGACGCTCGAAGGCGAGACGCCGGTGGCGCGCAAAACCGAAGAAGAGATCTATAAAAAGCTGGGGCTTGATTTTATCCCTCCCGAACTGCGCGAAAACCTGGGTGAGATTGAAGCGGCGGCAAACCACACGCTGCCGGCGCTGATCGAACAAAAAGATATCCGCGGCGACGTGCACATGCACACGGTCGAGACTGACGGAAAGAACACGATCGAAGAGATGGCCGAAGCGGCAAGTGAGCGCGGCTATGAATACATGGCCATCACCGATCATTCGAAGAATCTGGCATTCGCGAACGGGCTCACCGATGAGCGGGCGCTCGCGCACATACAAAAGATTCGCGCCGTCGAAAAGAAGATGAAGGGCATTCGCATTTTCGCAGGGATCGAAGTGGATATTCTCGGTGATGGCACGCTCGATCTTTCCGACCCGGTGCTCGAACAGATGGATATCGTCATCGCCAGCGTACATTCGCTGTTCAACCAGGATCGCGCCACGATGACGGAACGGCTCCTGAAGGCCATCGCGAATCCGAATACGTCGATCCTTGGGCATCCCTCGGGACGGCAGTTGTTGCGGCGCGAGGCGTATCCGTTCGACATCGACGCCGTTTTAAAGGCAGCGGCGAAACATCGGGTTGCAATGGAATTGAATTCCTATCCTGAACGGCTTGATCTAAGCGACGTCAATTTGCGGATAGCGAAACAGCATGGCGTGAAAATCGTGATCAACACCGACTCCCACCACACTTCGCATATGGAAAAACTGCGCTACGGCATCACCCAGGCGCGACGCGCCTGGCTCACCCGGGACGACGTCCTGAATACCTTGCCGCTGCAGAAATTTGCCGAGGCTATGAAGCACCACTGGTAATTCGGGAGCAGATCACCGTCACGTTATAATCGACTGGACGCTCGGTGCTTCCGCGATTCGATCTAGCCCCCCGGAAATATTCGTCATTTCGCAGGTCATTTTTCGCAGGTCGTTTGCAGTTCAAGCGCGGGGTCGAACAGCCACGAATTCATGCTCAAGCTCGAAAAAAGACAGATTCTGAAAAACGTTGGGTCGAGCTGGTTCGCGCTTGGCATCAACGTGATCGTCGGGATTTTTATCTCGCCGTTCATCCTGCATCATCTCGGCGACGCGGCTTTTGGAATCTGGGTGCTGATTTTTTCTGTCACCGGATACTACGGCCTGTTCGATCTCGGCATACGTTCCTCGATCATTCGTTACGTTTCCAAGTACACGGCCACCGACGATAGGGAAAAACTCGCCCAGTTCATCAATACGGCGCTCTTCACTTACACCGGCATCGGGGTGGTATGCATGGTGGTGACCGCGCTGCTGAGTACATGGGTCGAGCATTTTTTCAAAATTCCGCCGGAGATGCACGCGCAGGCGCGACTGCTTTTGTTGATGGTCGGCGCGTCGGTCAGTCTCGGCTTTCCTCTCGGAGTTTTCGGCGGAATGCTCGAAGGGTTGCAGCGCTTCTACATTCTGAATTGGACGAGCATTGGCGCCACGCTGGCGCGGGCCGCCTTGATTGTTTATTTCCTGCACCGCGGCTACGGGCTGCTGACCGTTGCCCTGCTCACGGTTGGGCTACCGATTTTCTCCTCGATTCTCCGGGGCGTCATCGTGTTCCGGCTGTGTCCGATGCCGCTTGGGCTTAAATATGTGGATCGCGAATCGTTCCGCCACATGGCCCACTACGGCGGCACGACGTTCTTGGTCCTCGTGGCCTCGCGCCTGCGTTTCCGCACCGACGAACTGGTGCTCGGCGCCATGATGTCCACTGCTGCCGTCACTTGGTTCAACATCGGCGCCCGCATCGTGGACTACGCGCAGGAATTCGTTTCAAGCCTGGCGCAGGTTTTTGTGCCAATGTCGAGCCAGTCGGAAGCGACTGGAAATCTTGACCGGGTGCGCAAGATTTATATCGCGGGCAATCGGGCATGCGCGTTTTTGATTCTGCCCATCACCGCGATCCTGATCGTGTTTGGCAAGCACATCATCCGGATCTGGGTAGGAGCGCGCTATGTTCCGCACAGTTATCCCGTGCTCGTCGTGATGATCATTCCATTTGCACTCATGTTGGCGCAGGCGGCTTCGACGCGCATTCTGTTCGGCTTGGGCAAGCATCAGACCATGGCTTCGGTCACGGTAATTGAGGGCGTCGCGAACCTTATCCTCAGCATCGCGCTCGTCCGTCCGCTCGGGATTGTTGGCGATGCGCTCGGTACCGCGATCCCACTCAGCTTTACGTGTCTCGTGTTCTTGCCGCGTCACATGAAAAGGCAGATCGGCGTTCCGGTCGGAACTTTCCTGCGCGAAGCCTACACGCTGCCGATTCTTCTGACCATTCCTCTGGTCGGAGCACTCTGGCTTGCCAACCGTTATTTTTATCCTCGCAACTTGATCCAATTGACGATTGAAACTTCGTTGGTGAGTTCGGTCTATGCCGTCGGACTATTCTGGGCGTATCGTACCAATCGCGCGTTTCATGTTGCCGAGATTGCGGGAGTGTCGAAGCCGCTGGCGCTCGAGCAGCCGCCGCAAGCCGTGATTGCTGTGGAATATCAGAACGAGCAGTAGCCGGGCGGCAATCGGCCGTAGGAATTTTCTATTCCCACGCTCTGGGGCGAAGGGTGCAATCCGTTGCACACCCTTCAACCGGGATCAATTGGCTTGAGATAAAATGGGGATGCTCTTTTGTTTCTAGTGCTTTGCAAGGGGTACAGCGAGGGCTTTCGGAAGCGAAACTGCTCCCTCTTAATAGGTTAGGTAGGTTGAGGCGGATTTTCGGGGACGCGCCGAAGCAGGCCAAACGTCGCACAAGGGGATTGAGGGGATGAGCGAACTGTACGTCGTGGGTGGAACTCTGCGCAGCAGCTTGTTCAAGCAGCTGGCTGAGTGGAACTCCTACAAAAAGGCCCTCATTGTTAAAGTGCAGCCGGAGGTCAAAACCTCTGAGCTTATGGTCGAATATGTTTCGCCCGAAGACGCGTGTCCGGCGGAATCGCCCTCCATATTGTTCAAGTCAGGAACGATTACTGATGACAAGCTGTGCGTTTGTACGACGACGGAAGTGCTTGTATATCAGCTACCCGATTTCAAACTCTTGCACTACGTTTCGCTCCCCTGCTTCAACGACGTCCACCATGTGCGCCTGACTCCAGAAGGCAACATTTTAGTCGTCGATACGGGGCTGGATTTAGTTTTGGAAATGACGCCTCAGGGAAGAGTTCTGCGTGAGTGGAGCGTCATCGAAGAGGATACGTGGAAGCGATTTTCACGAGAGATCGACTATCGAAAAATACCCGAGACCAAGCCACATCGATCTCATCCGAATCATGTGTTTCGGCTGGACGATGAGGTATGGGTTACCCGCTTCGACCAGAGAGACGCAATCAGCCTTACCCGGCCGGGAAGACGGATTGATATCGCGGTCCAAAGACCTCACGATGGCTGCGTAGTTGGCGACTGGATCTACTTCTCAACTGTCGACGGACACGTGGTTGTCGCGAACCGCCACACGCTGAAAGTGGACGAGGTCATCAACTTAAACACGATCGATAACGAGCAGAAGCTGGTGCTCGGATGGTGCCGTGGCATCGCGGTCATGGAGAAGAATCAGGTCTGGGTCGGGTTCAGCCGCATTCGAACCACCCGTTTCAAAGAAAACCTCGTCTGGGCCAAACACGGATTTGAAAATCGCAACAAACCTAGCCATATCGCTCTCTACGATTTGACCAGGAAGAAATGTCTGGATGAGATCAACCTGGAAACCTACGGCGTTGACGTCATCTTCAGCGTGCATGACGCCGAGTTAGGCACAGCAGGGGAAAGCCTCCTCGCAAAGCCGGTGGCAGCGCAGTCGTCGTTGGACCGGGAACGGGAATTGAACCTGGACCGGATCTCATGAGCGCAAGCAAGACCATGAGCATTCGCAAGACAGCCAAGAAGGCTCTGGTAGCGAGTGGAGCGCTTCGTCTTGTCCACAAGTTCTCCCCTCCCGCTGTGGTGATTCTGCGTTACCACTCAATACAGGACCGCCCGGAGGAATTCGCCGACGCCATCGGGTGCACGTCAATCCACGCAACTTCCATTTTCCGTCGGCATATGGAATTGATTGCGAAACGTTTCAACGCGGTCAGCATGGATGACGTCTCGCTTTTCCTGAAAGGCGAGAAAAGTCTGCCACCGCGCGCCGTCGCGGTTACTTTTGACGATGGTTTTAAGGATAACTTTCGCATCGCGGCCCCGATTCTCAACCGTTTTGGCATTCCGGGAACTTTCTATCTTCTGGTCGATGCAGTAGACCAGTCGAAAGCGCCTTGGTATTGCCAGCTTCGTTATGCATTCATGACCACGCGCACGCCGGGGTGGAGAGATGCGGCTACGGGAATCGTGCATGAGTTGCGGGACTCGAACGCGCGGGAAGCAGCCTTTATGGTAGCCACCGAAATTGGCGCGAGATCGAGCGCGGCTGCTCGCGAAGAACTCCTGCAGAACGTAGCTCAATCCCTTGAACCGGATCCATTTCCCGGCGAGAGGGATTTGATGATGACCTGGGACGATGCCAGGACACTGGTGAAATCGGGCCACATCGTGGGCTCGCACACCATGACGCATCCGAATCTGGCTCAAATTTCGCCCGCCGAGGCGCGTACCGAACTGGCCGATTCCAAACTGAAGCTGGAAAAAGAGCTGCGTGCAACGGTGAAGCATTTCTGTTACCCGCATCCGGCTCTCAATCCGCAATGGAATGAGACCACGTTGAAATTTACCCAGGAGCTTGGTTACACAACTGCTGTCACGACGACTCCCAGCGCGGTGCGCGCCAACGCCCGTTCCCTGGCAATCCCCAGAACGTATATTCCTCGAGACGAATCGGAATTCCTCTGGCACATCGAGCAGTCACTGCTGTTTCGCAACGGAGCGGGCGCGTGATACCAACCGAAGACTCGCAATTCGCGAAGACTGAAGTGAGCGGCGTCTTTGATCGGATGGCCACCTACTACGCCGACGAGCGGGGCCAATCTCCCTGGTTTCAGGCGCAGCTCAAGATTGTGCTGGAGATGATTGCGGCGGAGAAAGGAAAAATCCTCGATATCGGCTGCGCAGCTGGCGCGGAGTTCGAGCCGCTACTTGCCCGCGGCTTTAAAATTGTTGGCTTCGATTATGCTCCGGAAATGGTTCGTCGGGCGGAGCAGCGGTTTCGCGGGTCGCAAGATGTGCAGCTCTGCCGGGCGGACGCTGAGGCACTCCCCTTCCCGGACGCCAGTTTTGACCATGTGGTGTGCCTGGGCGTGTTTGAATATCTTTCCACCTACGACCGCGCACTCAAAGAAATACATCGCGTTCTGCGGCCCGGGGGCTTAGTCATTATCTCGCTGCCCACGCGCATCAGCCTTGATCGTCTCTCGTTTAACCTGATTCACTCAACGGCTGTTCCTCTTTGGCGAGGGGCGAAGCGACTCATGGGCAGGCGTGCGTCCGCCAAGGCCTTGGGCAGAAGGTGGAATCGTTGCTTGCCGTCACAGGTCCCGGTACTACTCCGCGCAAACGGTTTCAGCCCAGAGCAGAGCGCGTACTCAGGATTCCTGTTGTTTCCGCTCGGACAATTGTGGCCCGCTGGGGAATTTCGACTTTTCTCGATGATGGAACGTTTCTCTAAGTCGCCACTTCTGGGCTGGACGCTGAGCCAGTATCTGGTGAGTGCGCGAAAGACAGGCTGAGACAAAACCGGCCGAGATATTGACAGCGGTGCCGCATGGCACCCTCTACAGGAATTAAGCAAGCAAAATGGAAAAGAATCTCTTCAAAGTCGTTATCCTCACTTCGGTACCGCCGCAGCGCGTGGCGCGCATTATGACGCGTATTCGCCGGGAGGCCCCAGAGGCACAGGTGGTCGGCGTGCTCTACGCGCCCTTCCTGCCTAAGAAGCTGAAGCAGCGGATAGCCACCTGGCGCAAGAAGATGAAGCGCTTTGTCTATTGGCAATATGTTTGGCATCGCATCACGGCCTCGGCCGGGCGCAGTCTCTCCGCCATGCTTGATGCCATTCTTCGTTTCGTTCATGCGGCTCCAAGGTGGCCCAACGGGAACCCGGCTTACACCACGAACGATTTGAAAACACATTGTGAAGCTCACGGAGTCAAACTTTTTATTGCCGCCGACATCCATTCCGAACCAGGCCTCGAGTTTGTGCGGAGTCTCGACGCCGATCTCGGCCTGGTCTATGGCACGAAAATCTTGAAACCGTTTCTTTTTGAAATTCCAAAGCAAGGTTCGATCAACATCCACAAGCGAAAAGTGCCTGATTACCGTGGCGGAGGAGCAGTTGGCCTGTGGGAAATGCAAGACAATCAAAAGGAAATCGGAGTCACAGTCCATCGCGTTGAGGCGAAGGTGGATGTAGGCGCCGTCGTTCGGTCGGCGCTGATCCCGATTGAGCCATTCGATGATCTGGAGAGTCTGGCACTGAAAGCCGACGTGGTAGGTTCGGACCTTATTGTGGCTGCTATTCGTGATTTCGCAACTGCATCGGTCCTTGAAACTCCACAGGTCGGCCCCAGCAAATATTTCCGCCGTCCGCCCGATGAAGACTTGTTGCAGATGAAGCGAAGGCTTGCAGCGCAGCGAAAACGTCCGGACAATCCTGCGAGGGTTCCGGCGTGGAAGCTGACACTCAAGTCGCTGCTATATGCGGCACCAGCCACACTTCGGAACTGGAAGCAGCGGTGGCAGGGAGGTTTTCCTGTAGTCATTCTTCGTCACTCTGTGGTTTCAGACCGGCCGCACCGTCTCGGAGTCTCGACGGTGGATTTCCTGCGGCAGGTGAATTACCTGTTGCGCCACTATCGTGTGGTCAGTCTCAGCGAAGCGGTGGAACTGGTGCGAACGGGCGGCGTTAAAGTGCCTACGGTCGCGATTACTTTTGACGATGGTTATGCCGACAATTTTGTGAACTTGCGGGCCGTCAGCGAAGAAACCGGCGTGCCCATCGGATATTTCATCGCGACCGAACATATTTCCAATGGCCGCGAGTTTGCCCACGACCAACTCGCGAACGAGCGTGGCTTTTTCCCAAACACATGGGAACAGATCGAATTTCTGAAGCATAGCGGCTATGAAATTGGCAGTCACACGCGGAATCACGCTGACTGCGGTTCGACGGACGAGGAGTTTCTGCGCCACGAAATCATCGGATCGGGTGACGACATTCAGCAGCGGCTCGGAGGCACGAAACACTTTTCTTTCCCGTTCGGGCTTCCCCGGAATATTTCGGCTCCGGCGGCGGAAATTGCATGCGCGAACTACGAGAACGTTTTCTCGGCCTACCGTGGCGGCAATTTTCACGCCGACGACCGGCAGATTCTGAAGCGAGGAAATTTTCCGCACACGGTCTGGGAACTTGAGTTACAGCTGCAATCGGTACTGGCTCCGGACGCTGTGGAGCCCTCGCATTTGAAGGCTCGGGTAGGAGAAGCGCCGCAAGCACGAGACGCCTCAGGACAGCCTGCAGGAAGCCGGCGCTAAAATTTTGGGAAGCACTGTTTTGGGAACCACGGCGAGGACGGAAAGGGTGGCTATGACGGATTCTCGACTATCGGAGCGCGATCAGGCCGAGATCGAACGCAGCGCGAGCGAAGCAGCCAAGGTAGTGCTGGGGCCCGTCGATCGGACCCAGATCGACCGCTATCTCGATCCTCCGGCAGACACGATCTACGGTCTCGAGTATGCGTTTCACCTGCTCGGGGATGTGCGCGGCAAGACGGTGCTCGACCTCGGATGCGGCACCGGCGAGAATCTCGTCCCCTTGATTGAACGCGGAGCACGGGTCACCGGCATCGATATTTCGCCGGACCTGATTGCGCTCGCGCAGAAACGCGTCGGGGACGCAAATCTTGAAGCAACGATACGGACGGGATCCGCCTATGAGACGGAACTGGCGAGCGAATCAGTCGATGTGGTCTTCTGTATGGCACTGATTCATCACCTCGACATAAAACTTGTGCGCGATGAAATGTGGCGGATTCTGCGCAAGGGCGGATTCGTCGTTCTGCGCGAGCCGACACGATTTTCCAAGGGCTATGCCTGGTTGCGCGGACTGTTGCCGGCGAAAGATGACATTTCAGACTACGAGCACCCGCTTACTCGGGAAGAGTTGGCCACGATGGTTGAACCGTTCCAAGTCGAGGGGACCCGCTATTTCCGCCTGCCGTTCGTGCCGCTAGTCTCGCGAATGATTCCCTCACAGACCGAGACGGTTTGGAAGGTAAGCAATTCGATTCTCACGCGCTGGGCCGGTGCGGAACGCTATGCCACTGGAGTTGTCACCAAGCTACAGAAAATGGGATAGGCGGAAAACATTGTTTCCGAGCCCGGCGCAAGGTTGCAAACTGCTTCACACCCTGGGAGCGAACCCAGCGTTTTTAGAGTAAAATCGTGGTTGGCGATTGTTTTTAATGGTTTAGAAGGGGACGATCCAGCAGCCTTCGGAATCCGAATTGCTCCCCATTTAGTACTTGTCGATTCTATGTACTGTCGATTTTTAGACACCAATAGGGCGAATCCAGACTAGAGACCAGATTCGCATCCCCCCTAGCGATTTAGATTTCAGCATAAATTTTAGTTAAAAATTCCGGGAGGAATACCGCTTTGAGCGCAACCACCAGCCACCTTATCGCCCCACACGGGGGAGAACTCGTTCAACTGCAAGTGCCGGCCGCGCGTGCCGCCGAGCTAAAAGTGCAATCGAAGGATTGGCCTTCATGGGACCTGACTGCCCGCCAGCTTTGTGACTTGGAGCTACTGATGAGCGGCGGCTTTTCGCCGCTGCGCGGATTCATGAATCGCGCCGACTACGAAGGCGTCTGTAAAGACATGCGGCTGACCAGCGGAATTCTGTGGCCCATGCCGATCACTCTCGATGTCACCGAAGACTTTGCCAAGAAGCTGACCGCCGGTTCGAGCAAGATCGCCCTGCGTGATCCCGAAGGCGTGATGCTCGCCGTTCTGCATATAGAAGACGTCTGGCAGCCAGATCGCAAGGCCGAAGCCCAGTCCGTTTTCGGTACCACCAGCGCCGCGCATCCGGGTGCCGATTACGCCATCAACAAATCCAATCCATGGTATGTGGGTGGCAAGATTGAAGGAGTTCAGGAACCTTCGCACTACGATTTCCGCTCGCTGCGATTGACCCCCGCCGATTTGCGCGCCGAATTCGGACGCCTGGGCTGGACCACCGTCGTCGCTTTCCAGACACGCAATCCCATGCATCGCGCCCACGTCGAATTGACCATGCGCGCCGCCAAGCAAGTTCAGGCGAATCTGCTGATTCATCCGTCGGTCGGTATGACGAAGCCCGGCGACGTGGATTATTTCGTCCGTACTCGCTGCTATCAGTTGCTGCTCGCGAAGTATCCGCACGGCACCGTTGAACTCGCCATGCTGCCGCTGGCAATGCGCATGGGTGGACCGCGCGAAGCGGTGTGGCACGGGTTGATCCGCAAGAATCACGGATGCACGCATTTCATCGTGGGCCGCGATCACGCCGGACCGGGCAAAGACACCGACGGCAAGAACTTCTACGGTCCTTATGACGCGCAGGAGCTTTTCAAGAAGCACGAGAAGGAAATCGGCGTGACCATGGTTCCGTTCCAGATGATGGTCTATCTGCAGAACGAAGACCGTTACGTCCCTGCCGACGAAGTGCCGCCAGGCGCCAAGGTGCTCGACATTTCGGGCACGGAATTGCGCAATCGGCTCAACGAAGGACGCGACATTCCGGCGTGGTTTACGTATCCGGAAGTGGTACAGGAATTGCGCCGGAGCTACCCGCCACGGCACAAGCAGGGGGTCACGATTTTCTTCACAGGGCTTTCGGGATCGGGTAAGTCGACGATCGCCAACGCTCTGATCACGAAATTTCTCGAGATGGGCGGGCGTCCGGTCACGCTACTCGACGGCGATCTGGTGCGCAAGAACCTGTCGAGCGAACTGGGATTCTCGAAGGAGCATCGCGATATCAACATCCGCCGCATCGGGTATGTGGCTTCGGAGATAACGAAGAACGGCGGGATCGCGGTCTGCGCGCCCATCGCTCCTTATGAAGCGACGCGCAAGGCAGTTCGAGAAATGATCGAGCCGTTTGGCGGATTCATCCTGGTGCACGCCGCGACGTCAATCGATGTTTGCGAACAGCGCGACCGAAAGGGGCTATACGCCAAGGCGCGCGCCGGCATCGTAAAGGAGTTTACCGGCATCTCAGATCCGTACGAGGCGCCGACCAATGCCGAAGTAGTGATCGACACCGCCAAACTGAGCCCCGAGGAAGCGGCGCAGACCATTATTTTGCACCTCGAACGCGAGGGCTTTGTCGGCGCCAACGGCAACGGATAGTAATTCCAATTATGTCGATGGCTTCAGTGGGCTATGTGGCATAATGGCCTCCGGGTGCGGGTTCTCGGGAATATACTTCGCGAGGCCCGCGACCAGTGAACTCAATTCCGGAGCCCCTGGAATCGGATTACGGCATGGACTTATTGGTTCTCAAAATACTGATCGGCTTCACAGTTGGGCTGCTGATCGGATTAACGGGATTGGGCGGCGGCGTACTGCTGCTGCCCATGCTCATCTTTGGGCTGCATATTCCAGCCATCACGGCCGTCGGCAGCGATGCGCTCTTCAACTTCTTCACCAAGATTCCCGCCAGCATCATGCACTTGCTGAAAGGCACAGTGCGAAAAAAAGTTGTGGTGGCGATGGCGATCGGCAGTATTCCCGGCTCTTATCTTGGCGTAACCCTGCTGGTGCATCTGCGGAACGTTTATGGTGTCCACGTCAACGACTTTATTAAGTCTGCGGTGGGGCTGCTCCTGGTATTGATCCCTACTCTGCTTCTGTTTCAGGGAAGGATCGAAGAACATCTCGCCAAACGTGAGCCGACCATGAAGAATTTTGCCTTCATGAGCGTGATCGGATTGATCGGCGGGTTCCTGGTGGGAATTACATCCGTGGGCTCCGGCAGCATCATTATGATGTTGCTCCTTTTGTTTTACTCGTTTGCTCCGAAAATCATGGTCGGCACCGACATTGCCCACGCGGTTATTCTCACAGGCGTCACCAGCCTGCTGCACTGGAAGGCTGGCAACGTCGACTTTACGCTGGTTGGTTCCCTGCTGATTGGCTCGATCCCCGGAGGAATGCTCGGCTCGCATCTGAGCACGCGGGTTCCGGTGCTGTGGCTGCGAAGAATCCTGTGCACTGTGCTGCTGATGACCGGCGCAAGAATGCTGTGGGCCTAGAAAGGCAGGTGTCAGGTCTCAGGTGTCAGGATCAGTGGCGAAGCTGCTGCTATCAAACCCTTACATCTGAGACCTAACACCTGAGACCTAATACCTGAGACTTTATGACTTCATATTCATCCAAAGAGACTCTTGAACGAATCCACGCGGCGCTGGAGGCGGCACGGGGTGTCCTCAACCGCTTTACTCCTGGCGCAATTGAGGCCGAGTACAAGGTCGGACACGATCCGGTGACCGAAGCCGACCGAGCGGTCGATGAAGTCCTGAAAAAGCATCTGCTGCGCGCGGACGAGGGATGGCTCTCGGAAGAGACGGTTGACGATTTTACGCGGCTCGACAAACAACGGGTCTGGGTGGTCGATCCGCTCGATGGCACGCGAGAATTTGTTCAGGGTATCCCGGAGTTCTGCGTTTCGATCGCGATGGTGGAAAATGGAATACCGGTCGCGGGTGGCATCTGCAATCCTGCGACTGACGAGCTTATTCTGGGATCGCGCGACACCGGGGTTACTTACAACGGGCAGCCGGCGCAACCGAGCCAGCGCAAGGATCTGCACGGCGCACTCGTGCTCGCCAGCCGCAGCGAAGTAAAACGCGGTGAGTGGAGGCAGTTCGAATCGGCCGAGTTCAATATTCGACCGATGGGATCGGTCGCCTACAAGCTAGGCCTGGTGGCGGCTGGCCGCGCCGATCTTACGTTCACCTTGGTTCCAAAAAATGAGTGGGACGTAGCGGCCGGAGCGGCTCTGGTTGAAAGCGCGGGAGGTTGGGTGCTGAAGCTCGACAATTCTCCGCTGCGCTGTAATCAGAAAAATCCGCTGATCTCAGGACTGCTCGCGGGGAGCCCGTTCCTGCGCGCACCGTTGCTGGAACTGCTCGAACGGCACGCGCAGACTACCGGCGCTGCAAAAGAGCTCTAGTAAGATCGTCTCTTAATAGATCGTCGTCTTTCTCTCGGACGACAAATCTATGTAGGTCAATCACAATTCGGCATCATCACCTAACCGCATGTCCACCTCGCGCATCGTTTTCCTGATGTATCACGAACTGGAGCTGGCCGGGCGCGACCTCTGCCAGTCCGAGGCGGGATACGTGCGCTACATTCTGCCCGTCGAGAGTTTCCGGCAACAGATGGAATGGCTCAAACAATCTGGATGGCAGGGTGTAAGTGTGAGCGAAGCCATTCAATATTCTGGTAGCCCCAGCGTCTGCATCACATTCGACGATGGATGCGAAACCGATCTGATCGCCGCCGCCCCGGTGTTGCGCGAATTTGGGTTCAACGCGACGTTCTACCTTACTGCGGGATTCCTGGGCACTCCGGGCTATCTCAAACCGGAACAAGTGCGCGAACTCGATGCGCAGGGATTCGAGATTGGGTGTCATTCGATGACGCATCCTTATCTTTCCGATCTCGACGAGCCCGAACTGAGACGCGAGATTATGGATGCGAAAACCGAGATCGAACGGATCGTAGGACATCCGATCGAACACTTCTCGTGTCCCGGCGGTCGTTACGATGAGCGCACGCTCCGGATGGCAAAGGAGTCGGGATTTGCGACCGTAGCCAACAGCGAGTTCCACTCGAACTCCTCGCGCACCAATCGTTACGAACTTGGGCGCGTGGCGATGTTGCGAGGGCTCAGCCCAGAAGCGTTCCGCGACACATGCCGGGGCCGCGGATTGTGGAAAAAGCGGTTCCAGCATCAAGCCCGTCTCGGAGCGCAACGCCTTCTTGGGAACCGCGCCTATGATCGTCTGCGCGCGATCCTGCTTAGAGAACCTGGTTAGTCAGTTACTTTAGTTTTTTGACCCGCCTTCGGCGCCTGTATCTCACATATCGTCAAACACCGCGCCCAGCGCCTGTTTTAACCTGCCATCTCGATAACCCAGCGGACACTATGCCTGCGCGAATCTGTACAGTGTTACCTCCGCGTGTACTAATGCGTTTCAAATGAACTTCTGGTATCTGGGAACACACCTGCCATCTCGATACATTCAGCGTGAGGACAATCGACCGTCCCCCAAATCTGTAAGGTCGAGGGCTCATAAATGCGCAACGCAGTTTGCTTTTGGGACCGGCAGTCCACAATTTCCGCGGCACCTGCTCCACGCCTCAGCGCTTTGCTAGTCCTGCTGGTGGCGGTCCTGATGACGACTTCATGTGGGACGATCGCCCAAGCGGCGGCGTCGCAAAGTAACCCCATTAGTAGTGGCGATCCGAGAAGTCTGAATCTCTCCGGCAGTCTTCCGCGAGCAACGGTCAACGAGTCCTACAATGCGGTTCTCGCCGTTGGCGGCGGAAACTCTCCGTACTTCTTTATGGTGACGAGCGGTTCCCTGCCCCCGGGCATGGGTTTGAATCAGCTCACAGGAACCATTTCAGGGAAGCCGTCGGCCGCGGGGTCCTATGCGTTTCAGGTCCGTGTGACTGACTGGCCGCGCCACGATGAAGGCGCACAGCAATTCGCGATTTCTGTACTCTCTACGGGTGGCGGTGGTGGCGGCGGGACAGTTAAGGTGACTGTTTCTCCCGCCAGTGCGACCCTGGTTTCGAAACAAACACAGCAGTTCACGGCCACGGTCAGCGGAACATCCGATTCGGCCGTGACATGGTCGGCGACGACAGGTTCTTTAAGCACCAATGGCCTCTATGTCGCGCCCACCGTGACGGCCCAAACCAGCGCGCTGATTACCGCAACGAGCGTTGCCGATCCGACGAAATCAGCGAGCGCGGCGATCACGATTAACCCCGTGAACGTCCAGGCGCTTAAGATCACCACCAGCGGCCTTCCTCAAGGGCAACAAGGCGACTCTTATAACGAAGCCTTCACCGCGACCGGTGGAACGAGTCCTTATACCTGGACTGTTTCTGGAGGGACGCTGCCTTCGGGAATCAGCATGAGTTCGAGCGGCGACTTGGCCGGTATTCCTAACTCTGTCGGTACTTTCAACTTCACAGTAAAGGTGACCGATGCGGCCGGTGCGACGGCAACCGGCAATTTCAGCGTCGGCGTAATCGGTGGCAGCAACTTCGATGGTCCTGCCGAACTGCCTCGCGTAACCGTTCCGACAGCGATGACAGACTCGCCGACCCCTGGAAGCGTGATTAACGTTAATTCCGGCGGCGATCTGCAATCGGCGTTAAACAATGCCCACTGCGGCGACGTGATTCAACTGCAAGCGGGCGCAACCTTCAGCGGCAAGTTCCAAGTGCCGGCGAAGAATTGCGATGACAGTCACTGGATCGTTATTCGCACCAGTTCTTCGGACAGCGCTCTGCCGGCCGAGGGGCAGCGAGCTACACCTTGCTACGCCGGTGTCGCTTCTCTGCAAGGGCGTCCGCAATACAGTTGCTCGAGCCCAAAGAACGTGATGGCCCGAGTGCAGCTCACCACACAGGGAGACGGCCCGTTCCAAATCGCAGCGGGTGCCAACTATTACCGCTTCGTCGGGCTGGAAGTGACTCGTCCGGCCGGAAGTGCGGGTCCGGGACGTCTGATCACGACTCTGGGCACCGCAGACCACATCATCGTCGACCGTTCCTGGCTGCACGGGGGGCCGCAGGATGAAACGCACCTGGGCGTGAGCCTCAACGGCATGACCAATGCGGCTGTCATCGACTCCTATTTCAGTGATTTCCATTGCATCTCGGCCAGTGGGACCTGCACTGACTCTCACGCCATCTCTGGAGGTTGCAGCAATACACAGGATGGTCCGTATAAGATTCAGGACAACTTCATCGAGGCAACGAGCGAAGGCATCTTATTCGGCGGCGGGGCAGCGACTTTGAGCCCCTCGGACATCCAGATCCTTAACAACCATTTCTGGAAACCGTGGCAGTGGATGCCGGGCAACACTCCTTTCGTTGGCGGCGCGAATGGAAACCCGTTTGTCGTCAAGAACCACCTCGAACTCAAGAACGCGGTCCGAGTGCTGGTTGAAGCGAACCTGATGGAGAACAACTGGGCGGGCTTCAGCCAGAACGGCAGCGCGATGCTGCTGACTCCTAAGAACCAACACGAACCGAATGGCTCGGATGTTTGTCCGCTGTGTCAGGTCACTGACGTTACCGTCCGCTACGTGCACATTGCTCATGCCGGCGCCGGTATCCAGATGGCAACGGCGATCTCCGGCGACGGCAAGGATGGGGCCCCAGCATTGTCAGGCACGCGCTGGAGCATCCACGATGTCGTGCTCGAGGACCTCAGCACCAAATACAAGGGCGGAGGCAGCGTCTTCCTCATCATGAACATGTGGCCCAAGAATCCACTGAACACGATCACAATCAATCACGTGACCGGGTTCCCCGATCCGACCGGGCACATGATGGTCATCGGGAACATCTACAGCACCGTTCCCATGTACGGCCTGGTCTTCACCAACAATATGGTGGTGACGAGCGCCCATCCGGTGTGGAACACGGGTGGAGGACAGGATAACTGCGCCTACCACGATGTGCCGGTGACGAGCATCACCGCGTGCTTCACGACATTCACGTTTAACAACAACGGCCTGGTTGAAACACCACCGGCGTTTCCGCCATCGACCTGGCCTTCTCCAAACGGCAATATGTTCCCGCAAACCATTAGTGACGCCGGTTTCATCAACTACAACAACGGCAACGGCGGAAACTACGAGTTGCAGGCGAACAGCCCTTACAAGAACAAGGGCAGCGACGGCAAGGATCTCGGCGCCGACGTCGTTGGCCTGAACGCAGCCCTAGCGAATGTCGAATAACAGATAGCCTTCGGCAGATCTAAACCTTCCCCGATCAAGGTCCGCGGTTCGCCGCGGACCTTTTCCTTTCTGGCCAAACACCAGCCCGATTCCGTGAAATCGTCCGGGTATCCCGGTACACTGTCTCTAATAGATTTTTGTGAATTTCTGGGCGCGGGACGTGTAGTCGGAGAAAGCGAAAACATGGCACGGATTCCAGTTTCACCCTCTAAGTTGTTTACCGCGACGGCGGGCGCGTTTCGAGCCCTTCACTTTTTTCTGAGCGTCTTTCCTATCGTCGTTCCGATCATCGCTCTCGTGGTCGCGTGCGTTGCGCCAGGGTTGGCCGAAGCGCCTCCAACCACGGAAAACGCCTATTGCGGCAAGGGAAACGTCGCTCAATTTGGAGCCAAGGATGGTCCTGCTGAGCTTCCGAAGGCCTGCTTCTATACGGCGCTTGATGGCACGCCGTCCCCGGGGAAACAAATTCGCGTCGCATCCAAGTCCGATCTGACCAGCGCTTTTGATCATGCCAAGTGCGGCGACACGCTTTTGCTGGCGGCCGGGGCTTCGTTCGACGTGCGAGACTTACCGGCTAAGAAGTGTGACGACCAGCATTATGTCACCGTCCGCACCGACACGCCTGACGACAAGCTTCCGCCGGAGGGTACGCGGATATCGCCAGCGTGGGCCGGAGTCGCGAGCCTTCCCGGCCGGCCAGGATATGCGCAGCCGACTGGCGGCGCAGCCAAATTACTGGCCACGATCGTCCTCCGCCGTCCCGCGGGCGTATCTGCTGGCGATCATGTGCGCTTCATCGGAATTGAGTGGACCACCCCGCCAGAGGAAGACATCAGTCGCATGATCACTGCTGAACATAGCGACCACATTATCTTCGACCGGAATTGGTTCCACCCCGCGGAGGGCAAGGAGGTGGCGCACGCGGTCGGCATGCCCGACGGTGCGCATATGATCGCCGTCATCAACTCCTACATCAGCGGCCTGAACTGCATCGCGCGAACCGGGAAGTGTACCGATGCAACCGGAATTGGCGGAGGCAAAGGCGACGAACAGATCGCAACGATCAAGATCTACAACAACTTTATCGAATCCGCGGGAGAGAACATTCTGTTTGGCGGCAGCGCCGCGACCCAGGTTCCCACCGATATTGAAATCCGCCGCAATCATCTCTTCCGCCCAATGCAGTGGAAAGAAGGCGAGCCCGGCTATGCGCCCGCCGCTTCGGGAGAGTCCTTCATCGTGAAAAACAATCTCGAACTGAAGAGTGCGATCCGGGTGCTGGTCGAGGCCAATCTGCTGGAAAATACCTGGGGAGGATTCAGCCAGACCGGATATTCCATCCTGCTCACACCGAAGAGCCAAGGTGGCCAATGCCCGATTTGCCGGGTCAATGACGTGACCATTCGCTATAACCGCATTCGAAATGTCGCCGGAGTGTTGCAGATTGCGAATGCGCCGGCGTCGAAAACCGGCGGCTTTGCGGCCGATGGCGGCCGCTACAGCATTCACGACATCTTTGCTGACGATCTCCACGACAAGGATTACAAAGGCGGCGGATCGTTTCTAATTTTGGTTTCGTGGCAACCGCCTCTGCATGACATAGCGATTGATCACGTCACCGCGTTCGTAACGGGCAAACTGTTTTCGGTTTTGAACCCAGGAGCGAAGCTGGCAAATATCACCATCACGAACAGCGTCTTCTCGGTCGGAGGCGATCCAGCCGTGGCCTCGGCCGGGGGCGGTCCCGAGAGTTGCGCAGGCAGAACCCGGGGCCAGGGGGCCGAGGCCATCATGCAAGCCTGCTTCGATCCATTTAAGTTTGAAAAGAACCTGATCATCAGCGGGCACGAATCTTTCCCCAAAGGAAACTTCGTCGTCGGGTCGGTGGAGGCTGCGGGCATCCGCGATCTGAAAGGCAGTATCGCGAAAGATCCGAAACTCTGTACGGCCAAAGGGCCGGGCTGCTCCAAAGTCTCACCGGGCGCTGGCGCTGGGTCGGACGGGCGGGACCTGGGCGCTGACATCGACGGGATCACGGCCGCGATCGCAGGGGTGGAATAGCGCTGCCGGAGTTCGGGCTAGCTTGCCGGCTTTCGTAATGCGGATCCGACGACTTTGCCGGGACCGGATTCCTGGACAAAGGCGATGAGCCGAATATTCTTCAAGTCCGTGCCGGGCTTGAGCTTGAGCTGCACGACTTCGTCGAAGCTGCCGTTCTTCGGCAGTTTTCCAACTTTCGTCAATTGCTGAACGACCGCGGTATGGGTCAAACGTTTCCCGCCATTTTCTCCGTGCAGGACTTGCGACTCGACATGATCGAGAGCAACAGCCACGTAGATGTCGGCGCTATGCTCAGTGGAGCTTCCGTTTGCAACGATGCGAACGCGCAGTACGGTGGGATTGGCTGGATCCGCGGCAACCTCTCCGATGCTTACCGGCGCTTTCAGCTGAGCAGCCGCTCTATTAAAGATGTCATTGGCTTGCGTCGGATTATTGGCTCTCACTTCGCTGCTTCCGTCGACGATGAATTGCGGAGTATAAGCAGTGCTCAGTCCGAGGGCGTGAACATACGCCTCCTGGCGTTCAGTCAATAACGACGATGAGTTCGCATCTTTCCAGCCGTCGTGATCCCAGTAATCCACATGCTCGCTCAGAACGATCAGCTGCGCACCCGGAATCGGTTGCACCGAGTCCAACTTTTGAAGAAGCGCGTCGGCGGGAGGGCAGCTCGAGCATCCCTCGGACGTGAATAGTTCCACGAGGACTGGGTGGGCCGGGATCGAGGTCACTGACTGATCGCCATCCTGAGGCCGCTCGCTGCCAGCGACTGCGGCGCCGACGAACAGCAGACTGCCCACGAAAATTGCGGGTAACACGGATCGCATCGGCTTCGACATTGCCAACCTCATATTGCCAACCTCATAGAGACTTTGGATGCTCGATCGTTCGAGTTGTTACAAGGAAAAGGCAATATTAGCGCGTTGCTGGCGCACTCGGGAAAAACCGGGTGGTCCGAGAGCAGCTGTCTGGTTTTAATCCCTGCTTTCGAATGGGGCGATTGAGCCGGTAACTTCAGTAACCTTAGCTTTCACAATGCTTTCAAACGCCTCCGCTTGTCCAGCGTGATAAGCTTTTTGGAGTGTCGAAGTCCAGCCCCAGCGACCGCAAAAGCGCTCCTGTCTTCGTGATGGGATGTCACCGCTCGGGCACAAACCTGCTATATGACATGCTGTTATCGTCGGGCGGGTTCGCCATCTACCGTGGTTTTTTGCCGATATACAAGATCCTGATTCCACGCTTCGGCTCGATGGAAAATGCGGGCAACCGCGCCAAGATTCTAGAGACCTGGCTGCGCAGCAAAGGGTTCCGGCGAACGGGCCTCGATGCGGAAAAGTTGTCCGCCCGCATCATGAACGAATGCCGCAACGGTGGAGACTTCATCCGCGTGGTGATGGATTCGGTCGCCGAGAGCCAGCAAATGCCGCGCTGGGCGGTCTACGACCCGGATAATGTTCTGCACGTTGAGCGTGTGAAGCGGGACATCCCGAATGCACTTTTCGTTCATATCATCCGCGATGGACGCGACATCGCGCTTTCCCTCAAGAAAATGGGCGGCTTCTCGCCGCTTCCGTGGGACCGAGGCCAGACGGACAGCCTGGTGGCAACTGCGCTCTATTGGGAATGGATGATTCATCAGGGCCGCGCGCATGGGAGCAAATTCCCAGCCGACTATGTCGAGATCCGCTATGAGGACTTAATCACGAGCCCGCACGAAACGCTGGGGAAACTCGGGCGCTTTCTCGATCACGATCTCAACTACGATCGGATTCAGAGCGCTGGACTGGGCCGCCTGTCGGAAACAAATTCGTCGTTTCGCGAAGAAGGCGCAAAAGAAAAACTCAATCCGCTCGGCCGCTGGAAAGAGCGTCTAGCGCACCAGGACGTCGCGGCGATTGAGGCTACCGTAGGCAACTGTCTCGAGGAAAATGGCTACGAACTGTCGCTGCCTCCGGCGGAACGGCAGAGCAGCCTGCGTCACACGGCGATGCGCGGAGTTTATCCGGCGTTTCTCGGAGGCAAGCTGTGGATGAAGTTACACACACCGGTCGGGCGCATGGCGAGCATGGCGGCTCTCGAACTGCAAGATGAGCCGGCGCCAGTCGCCGAATCCGTGCGGTTGTGATTTCGGGCAAAGATCAAAGATCATCATGAACTCCCGCGTAATCGACAAAATCAAGACTGAAGCGGAAAGCGCAGACACCGATTCTTCAGCGACTGCGACGCGGACAGACACGCGCGGCGCGCGGTCAAAGGCTCCTGTATTCGTGCTGGGCTGCGGCCGTTCGGGAACGAAATTCCTTTACCACACACTTCTTTCGGCCGGCGGATTCGCCGTCTATCACGCCGAGAGCAACGCCTTTAACCTACTGGGGCTGCGCTTTGGCGATTTAGCAAACCGCGACAATCGGCGGCAGTTGCTCGACGAGTACTACACCAGCAAACTCTTCCAGCGCACCGGACTCGATCCGAAAGACATCGATGAACGAGTGATGAATGATTGTCACAATGCGGGCGACTTCCTACGCATCGTGATGGAGACCATCGCCGAAAAGCAAGGAGCGGGCCGCTGGGCGGAATCGACTCCGCTGCATTTGCTCTATCTTCCGCTGATCAAGAAATTAATTCCTGACGCCCTGGTGATTCATATCATCCGCGACGGCCGCGATGTCACCGCTTCCCTGCACCGGATCGGTTGGATCCGGCCGATGCCCTGGGACCGCAGCCGCGCGTTTCTCGTCCCTGCAATTTTCTGGCGCTGGATCGTGAGTAAAGGACGGCGCTACGGCCGGGCTCTGCGTGGGGACTACATCGAGGTGCATTACGAAGATCTGGTGTTAAAACCGCAGGAGACACTCATCCGCATAGGACAATTCATTGAACATGATCTCGATTATGACCGCATTCAGCAGGTCGCGTTGGGGTCGGTGCACAATCCGAATTCTTCCTTCCGAGGCGACGGCAAAGAGACCGAAGGCGCGACAATTGGCCGCTGGAAGCGCATGTTCAATCCGGCGCAGGTTCGCGATCTCGAATCCAGCATCGGCGGCCTGCTCGTCGATACCGGGTATGCGTTAGAAACTCCGGCGGCCGAGTTGAGTGAGTCGATGCCGGTGCGATTCATGAATTTTCTGTACCCTCTCTATTTCGACTTCAAACTGTGGCTGAAATCGCATACTCCTCTGGGCCGCGTCGCCGATAAGGGGCGGATGGGCAAACCGGAATCCGATACCGGGGCAAACTCCTAGAAGCTCCTGGAACCACCATTCCAGATTCATCACCCCAGATTTGTCATCCCAAAATTTCGTGCCGATCATCCCCGTAATTGAATCGCTCCGGCTCGCATCATCATCTTGATATAGGCTCTCGAAATAAAGACGAGGGCGCCCACGCACAAACTCACGACTAATGGAGGAAGGCACATGCCAGAGACCGCGCCGCAGTACATTCAACGAATCTTGGGATATGTCGACGGACAGGACGCACTCCGGGTGCAGCGGACCACAGGGGCCAAAATGAAGAAGCTGACTCGAGGCCTGACGCCCAAGCAATTGAAATGGAAGCCAGTGCCTGATAAGTGGTCGATTGCGGAAATCCTCGCGCATCTGGCAGACGTTGAAATCGTCGCCAGCTGGCGGATGCGGTCTGTACTCGGCAGCAATGGGACGACAATCCAGCCCTTCGATCAGGATGCGTGGGTGACGGTCTTTGATTACAACAATCGCGATGCCAAGCGGTCGATAGAAGTATTTGGCGTGTTGCGCGAAAACAATCTCGCGATGTTGAAGGCGCTTCCGCGAGAAGCCTGGGACAACTACGGTATGCACGCGGAACGCGGCAAAGAAACGATTGCGCACCTGACACGGATGTTTGCGGGACACGACACCAACCACCTGTTGCAGATCGAAAACCTAGTTGGGCAAATGAAAAAGACCAAAACGAGGACGAAGGCGAGGCGGTAGACAGCCGCGTCATCGCGACGGGACCGCATATTGAGGTTATGCGATCACACATTGAGCGTATGAATTTTTATATCGCTCTCCCGAAGATCCGTCTCATCCGCAGGAGCTGTTGACTAGACACTGACAAGCGCTGTTTCGTCCCAGTATGGTCACCCCTCAGCTTCGGCGCAGGCTACCTTTTCACTTCTGCTCGCGTCTATCGATACATGGAATCGTCTCTCATGGGCGAGGACCAGTATGCGCGGCGCGCAACAGGCGCGAGGAACATGCGCGCGGTGATCGCGGACGACGAACCCCTTGCGCGAAAAAAGCTTCGCCTCTTGTTGGACTCGGAAGACGATGTCGAAATCGTCGCCGAATGCCGCGATGGTCAGGAAACCATCGCCGCGCTACGCAGCCAGGGTCCTGATCTCTTGCTCCTGGATATCGAGATGCCCGATGCCGACGGCTTTCAGGTGTTGCGGGCGTTTCCAGCGGAGAAATTGCCGATTGTCATCTTCACCACTGCCCATGATCAATACGCCGTGCGCGCATTCGAAGCACACGCACTCGATTATCTGCTGAAGCCCTTCGACGAGGTGCGGGTTCACGATGCCGTCACGAGAGCGCGCGCAGAATTGTTGACGAAACACGATCGCGAATTCACCGGACGCCTTCTCGACCTGGTCGCCCGCGCCCAAACCAAGACTCAGCCCGACCGCAGGTTTGTTGTTCGAGCCGGAGGGCGAGTCGTGTTTCTGGACATCGACGAGATCGACTGGCTGGAAGCGGCCGCGAATTACGTCAAGGTGCATGTGGGAAAAGACGTCTATCAGTTGCGCGAGGGGATTGGGCGCATTGTAGAAAGGCTCGACCCTGAACAGTTCGTCCGCATTCACCGCTCGACGATTGCCAACGTTCGAAGAGTCAGGGAACTGCAACCATGTAATAGCGGCGAATACATCGTGGTTCTCAAGGACGGAAAAGAACTGTCGTGCAGCCGTGGTTATCGGGCGGGAGTCCAGCGGTTGATCGAAAACGGGCGTTGAGTCAAGGGCGATTCATTTATTGAGGATGCTCATGTAGGCCTTCCAAGGCCCAACGTCCCGTTGTTTCGCCAGCACCCTGCAGATTTGCGAAATGTGGCTGAAGTCGTGGACCACCCAGCAGGAGATAAGCTCCCCGAGGGTAACAATTCCCAAGTCAGGGTGGCGACCAGTCAATTTTAACGAGTCGGGTTTGAGGCGCAGGGCGCGCAGAGCGGTGAGATTTTGCGAGCGAAGTTTCTCGAAACGTGTCAGCAACTTCTCGATGGGCTGCTTTGCGTGTTCGTTGAACATCGCGAAGCGATCGAAAGGTGTGAACGTCTGCTTCTCGCCCTGTTCGAGGATGATGCGAATGCGCGGCATCCAATCCGTGTTTTCCGCGTGAATGAGATGTCCAACAACATCGTAGCAACTAAAAGTCTTGTCGCCTTCGTTGGTATGCACCGATTTTTCCGGGAGGCCCCGGAGCATCAGATTGAGCACGCCCGGAGTACGCTCCAGACTCTTGATGGCTTCCGAGAGTTTCATTTCCGAAGATTTCGCGTCCGAGAGTTTCGCTTGCATGGGAGATTTGCGAATCATGATTCCTACCCCGTCAACCACAACTTACCATTGCCGGGGCGAGCACGCTAGGACGGCAGCTATGAGACGATTCGGTCCCACAAGCGCCGGCGGCTCTGAGCCTTCCAGCAACTACTTTTGTCATTCGCATGTAGAGAGGCTTCGCCCCGTTTGACCAGAGTCGACATCGCGGAAGCGATCGCACGAAGGGGGCGCTTATAACCGAAAAACGGGAGTGAGCCCCTTCTCACGATGCGGTCGTAGATGGTTTCAGGCGAAGCAGGTCCGTCCGACTCCATGAGTGCGATGCGGCAGGCACGTTCGAGGGCGGTCCGTGGCGGACGTTTCTCTTGCAGCCGGATCAGCGATCGGAGCTGACGGCTTTTTCGCGGACCTGGGCTTTCGACGACCGGCGACGGAATGTCGATAAATGAGTTGTCGATAACCGGAGTGTTGAGAAACCCGGGTTGCGACGGTGATGAATCAACTACATTCTGCGTGGCCGTTGCCATGTTGCCTATTTTGACGTGCCAGCCGATAAGACGGGAGTATTACGGGTACTGGTTCTGTCGATTTTGGGACTGATACCAGCAATAAGGTGACGAGCGGATATAAGTCAGTGGAACATAACACAACTTACAAGCACTATATGGTTGACGATAGCTTCTTTTCCATCGTAAACAGCGGCGTACCGAACAACTCGTGTGGGCCTTCAACGGTACGGCGGAAACCAAGTCTTTCATACAGGCGGATGGCGGATTTGAGAAATGGAGTAGTACTCAGAAACAGTCTCGAGTGCCGTTCGCCGGAAGCCCAGTCCTCCAGTTCGCGCATCAGGCATGTTGCCGCACCCGATCCACGAGCGTCCGGCAAAACAGCCATGCCACGAACATAGACTGCTTCAGGCTTCACCACCGCCGACACCGTTCCCACTACTGCGCCGTCCCTGACCGCGACCCACACCGGCCCCTCCCAAATGCGAATCATGACCCGTTCAGGTTTCGGAGTCGTGATTGCGAAGCCATGTTCGGAGTAGAGAGATTGGAACTCCTCAAACGCCTTGAATAAAACAGACGAAATGACCGCAGCATCCTCTAGCTGCGCACGACGAATCTGAAGTTTTTCTCTCGTGTGCATCGTGAAGGCAGGCATTTGATCGAGTAGAGCCACAGTCTACAGTTATGAGACCCATGCCACTCACGATAGACAGCAATGCTGCGTTTCCGTGGATCAGTGCATCGACCTTGGCGACAAGAACCGGGAACGCGGGGACTAATGAGTTTAGCGTCGACAACTTCGTCGAGCCCTTTGTCGGGCAGTTAGGGTGAGCGGTCTGACATAACAAGATGTGAAGGACTGATGACAACTATCACTTATGTAATATCATCACCAACTACTACGTTATACGTAATCCCGTAGAGTTATTCTTTGAACGCCTCTCCCGCACTGCGGCACCAATCCTTAGACGTCAATCGTTCGTTCCATTATCGATCAAGCTGACACCAGATCAGGTACGACTCGTCCCACGTGATGCGCGAAACAGTTTTGCGGGCCGGTGAATGCACCTGCGTTATCGGGCCGTGGACCACGCCACGGCCGGTCGGCCGCAAAAGCGACCTCAACCAAAATAAGCCGCGCGAAGCGTCGAGGTGAAAACACATGCAAAGACATCTGGTTAACCTGGTGGTGTTGGGAGTCGTATTTGGGATGCTGTTTGTTCTGCCATCGGCAGCGCAGGTGCAATACGGTCAGTTCGCAGGAATCGTGACCGACCCAACCGGCGCGGCCATCGCAAGCGCGAAGGTTACGGCCATCAACTCCGCGACAGGTTTGAGCGTTTCCGCCACGACAAATTCCAGCGGTAACTATGCGGCCAAGGAGCTTCCGGTCGGCAGTTACAAATTGACGGTTGAAGCCACGGGATTCAAGACCGAGTCCAGCACAAGCGTCACGGTGAACGCCGGCACCATTGCTCACGTCGACTTCAAGCTGCAAATCGGCAAAGCGTCGGAGATCGTCGAAGTCACCGGCGCGGCTTCGCAGATAAACACTGAGGACTCCAAGCTGAGTACGACGGTTAGTTCCGCGGAGATCGCCAACCTCCCGTTGAACGGCCGGAACGTGTATGACCTGATGCAACAAGCTCCGGGTGCTGTCAACGTGAATGGGACGATGTTAGAGGCCGGGCATGGCACCGTCGTCAACGGCGTCCGCGAGGACTTCAATGGATTCCTGATCAATGGCGTTTCGAATAAGGATCTGAGCGGAGGCGTGAACAACACTCCGATTCAAGATACGGTCGAAGAGTTTCAGCAGTTGCAACTCAACATGTCGGCGCAATATGGAAGCAGCGCAGGCAGCGTCAATAATCTGGTTACCAAGTCGGGCACAAACCAGATCCACGGCAGCGTCTGGGAATATCTGCGCAACAGCGCGATGGATGCCAACGAATATTTTGTGAATCAACAGGGAGCGCCGAAGCCGCCGCTGCGCTTCAACCAGTTTGGCGGAACGTTCGGCGCACCGATCATAAAGGACAAGCTGTTCGTCTTCGGTGCGTATCAGGGCGACCGATTCAAGACGACGGGACTCCCCGGCACGATCACGGTGGAATCGCCGGCATGGGAACAAGCGGTGCAAGCCGGCAGCCCGAACTCTGTAGCTGCGTTGCTGTATAAGAATTTCGCTCCCTCCGTCGCTGGAACGCAATTGCAGACGTTGGATCAGTTCGTGCCGGGCAGCTCTCTGAATAGCGCAATACCCGATTACACCGGATATCTCTGCAACTCTGCGATCGCAGCGAAGCTCATCCCGATCATCGGAGTTACGGCGCAAGATGTGGCGAACGCAGCACAACCCAACAACCCGCTCGGGAATTGCGCGCTGGCCGTCACTCCGCAGGCACCGGGCGTCACGTTCAGCCGCAGCGCATCCTCCTTCCTCAACACGAGCACGGCCGTCTTCGGCGCCCAGGCGCAGGTTTTGGGAAACTTGATTAACGGCAATGAAGGGATGGGCCGCGTCGACTACAACTGGAGCAGCAACAATCGGATGTATGTGGCGATGAACTATGACCACAATACCGATTCCTTTGGCGGCTTGAACTGCAATAACAATTGCACGCGTGGTTTCAAAAACCCCAACAATGATTACTTTCAGAACGCACAATTCAGCTGGGTGCATACGTTCTCGCCGACAGTGCTGAACGAATTCAAACTGGGATACACGCAGAACAACACACAGATCGCGCCTAACTTGCCGGGCGTTCCGCAAATCACTTTTACCGACAACGTAACCGGATTTGGTTCCTACAGTGGATATCCGCAGGCCTTCAAAGATCACGAGTATTCCTACGGTGACCTGGTGTCGATCAGTCATGGCAATCACAACATCAAGGTCGGCGCCGACCTGCGACGAAATCTCGAGAACAGCGTGTTCAATGTGGCGCGGCCGAATTACTACTTCAGCGACCCGCTGTTTTTCGCCGCCGATACACCGGGAGGGCAAGCGGCAGGAGTGGATCCCGACTTGTGCACTGCTGTCCCCTGCACCACATCAACTCTGAACGCGTCTCCTAATCCTGAACTCCGTGACAACGTGCGCCACTGGAGAAATTGGGAAGTTGGCGCTTTTGCTCAGGATGACTGGAAGGCGACGAAGCGCTTGACGCTGAACCTAGGTCTGCGTTGGGATTTCTATAAGCGCCACACCGAAGAAGACAACCTGGCAACAACCTTCAAATTTGGGCCGGGATCGACTCTGGCTCAGCAGGTCGCAAGCGCCAACTCTCCACTCGGCAGCGCGGGTTGCAATCCGGCAACGATTATCCCTGACACGCAGACTCTCGCCGGAGTTTGCGGTCCGGGAGGTTTTGCGGCGTCGTCGAGTCTTGGGCCAAATCAATTCCACGATTTCGGTCCGCGAGTCGGTTTTGCCTGGGATGTGTTCGGAAACGGCAAGACGTCGGTGCGTGGCGGATTCGGAATTTCCTACGAGGGCACACTCTACAACCCACTTTCGAACTCGCGATGGAATTTGCCCTATTATTCGTTTAATGCCGTCGGATCGCTCGAAGGCATACCGGGAACCATCGTCTACGGGCCGAGCAATTGTGCGGGCGTTACACCGGGCACTCCGGTGTGCCCGGCTTCAGGTGCCGCTCCGACTTTCACGGGAGCGGGGAACGCCAATAATCCCGGGCAAGGCGTAGGCGCACAGGCAGTGGGCAATCTTTCCGGTTGGTTCTCCGGCAACATTGATGCGGCGCTGCTCACCGGATTCGTGCCGCCACAAGGCCTGAAGGATCCATATGTTTACAACTTCTTCTTCGGAATTCAGCGCGAGATCGCGCCGAAGATCGTGGTGGAAGCGAACTACGTGGGAACCGCGGGTCACCGGCTTTTCCGTTCGCAACAACTCAACCGCCAGATCGGCGGAGGGCTGCCGGAGGGATCGTGTGTGACCAACAATCTTGGCAATAATGTTTGTAGCCTGGTGGACAATACCATTGGCTCAACCGGCGCGCCGATCAATCCTGCGGGCGTTCCAAATCCAAACTATGGCGTATTGCGTGAATGGCAAAACGCGAATAATTCAAACTACAACGCTCTCCAGTTGTCTCTGCGTAAGCAGATGAGTCACGGCTTTACGGCGAACGTCAACTACACATACAGTCACACCATCGACAACGGGTCGTCATGGCACGACTCGGCTACGTCGGCGGCTGGGGGAGCCGGAGGAGACGGATACAGCACGGACACAAACGACCCGGGACTCGATCGCGGCAATTCGGTGTTCGATATTCGTCATCGTCTGGTGCTGAATTACGTCTATCAATTGCCCGGGCAGAACCTTCACGGAGTGATGGGCGCAATTGCCGGAGGTTGGAGTCTGAACGGAATCTGGTCGTTCCAGAGCGGTCCGCACTGGTCTCCTTATGTGCGTCTAACGGGGGCAACCCTGGTTGAGCCTGGTACGGGTAACCCGTGTTCAGCTGCGGATGTTAGCGGCGGCAATTGCATCAACACCGGCGGGGAATGGTCGCTTGATGGCCAATTCCCGGGCGTCGATAGACCAGACAGCAGTGTTCAGAACTTCAGCCCGAGTCGTTCCACGTGGGCGCACGGCTGGCCGGCAAATACTCCGGGAGGCTTCAGCTTCTTGAGCGGCAACGCGCCAGCGAATTACTCGGCTCCTGGATTCCCCACTCTCTCGGCTCCGTGTCTGGCGTGTGTCGGGAATCTTGGACGCAACACGTTCGTCGGTCCAGGACAGTGGAGTGCGGACATGACGCTGGCGAAAGTGTTCAAACTGACGGAGCGCTTCAATCTTAAATTTGAGGCGGCTGCGTTCAACATTTTCAACCGGGCGAACTTCATCCTCTCGAACGGGAGCGCGTTCAGCCAGCACAACAGCCTGGATGATCCACTGTTTGGCGAAGCGGGCGGAACGCTCAACGCGCGCAATTTGCAGGTCGGCCTGAAGGTGCAGTTCTAAAACAATCCTGGTTGTCATTTGGCCTGTCGCTGCAACGGCGACAGGCCTTTTTTATTTGTCTGCCTTTTGTTTCTTTGTCTTCGTTGATGGGGCTATCTGTTGCGGTGCGAATCAACAAACTGTCAGTCATCGTTTTCCGGACATCGCCTGACCATGTTACCTCTGCTCACGCTGAGACATCTCGAGGGTCACTAACACGACCTATGAAATCTCATTCCATATCTCGACGCACTTACTAAATTGCGTAGTTCCACGATAAGTCTTGCCTCTGAATCCCTGCGCAAATGACCGGCCTTGTCCCTGTATCTCAGCTCTCGTTCCGTTTTTCTTTGTGTTCGACACGGCATGGATACCAGTCGTCCCAGATATCGTATCGCTCGCATCATTGGGACTGCGGTTTGCCCCCAGAGAGCAGTTGAACTGGGCCAATCGTGACCGTTCTTCGATAGTTGCACACCAATCGATAACAAAATGTGTTGAGCGTTGTAGAAGAAAACCTTGAGGAGAAAAAGATGAAGTCTGCCATTCGTTCCATTTGGACCAGCTTCCTTCTGTCGTCGTTCGTTCTCATCCTTTGCACGGGCGCGTTTGCCCAAGGCTCCGGCGAGCTCACCGGCCTCGTGACGGATACAACCGGCGCGGTGGTCTCGGGAGTTGAAGTGAAGCTGACCAATAGCGCCACTGGCGAAGTGCGTACGACGGTGACGACGCCAGCGGGGATCTACAGCTTTCCGGTGCTGCCGATCGTAGGGACGTACACCCTCGAAGTCGGGACGAAGGGATTCAAGATCAGCAAAGTTCAGAACGTTATCGTCAGCGTCGGCACAACGACGACGCGCGACGTAAAGCTTGAGGTTGGCGCAAACACCGACTACGTGACGGTAGAAGCGGGCCAACAGATTGTGCAGACCGAAGATTCGGCGATTTCGCAGTTGATTGACCGGCGGATATGGGAACAGATGCCGCTTGAGGCGCGTAACTCGAACGACTTCCTGAACCTGGTCGCGGGGGCTGTGCCAGAAAAATTTGACGAGACCTTCCGTGGTCCGGCAGTGAATGGTACACGAACCGGCTCGGGCAACTTCATGATTGAGGGAGTCGACAACAACGAGCAGGGCCAGGGTGGAGTCGCAATTTGCGGTCTGTCGTGCGGCCAGGGTGGGTCGAACACCTCGATCTCTCCTGACGCAGTCGAAGAATACCGCGTGATCACGCACGATTTCAGCGCCGAATACGGCAAGGGCGGCGGATTTGTCACGGACACTGTGCTCAAGGGAGGAACCAATCAGTGGCACGGTTCAGCGTTCGAATACAACCGCATACAGGCCCTGGCAGCGAATGACTGGTTTTCAAACGCTGCAGGACTGCAGGATCACCTGGTGCGCAACCAGTTTGGCGGTTCATTCGGCGGTCCGATCATTAAAGACAAGACGTTTTTCTATTCGTCGCTCGAGTTTCACCGCCTCCGCGTGAGTTCGCCTTTCGCGGGAGCCGCGTTCACGCAGCAGTTTTACGATTTTGTAAACACAGGCGCCTTTGAAACATTTATGGAGAGCGATCCGGCGGGATTTTGTATGAAGAACTTCAGCGCCACGTGCCCAGGTGGATTCTCAAATTCGGCGACGGTGGGCCCTATCTTCCAGTCGCTGATGCAAAAATTCCCTCTCGGAATGCCGCTGGTGGATTGCAGCGTCTCGTGCACAACACCCAGTTTCACCGGCCAGGGCGTTTACACGGGCCAGGCGATCTTCGGCATCGGTCAGGCGATAACATACCCGGTACCGGAGTATGCCTTGGCCACTGAGTCTCTGTCGGCGCCGGTGAATCAATACCGCTTCAGCGTGAAGATTGATCACAAGCTTTCCAGCAAAGACCAACTGAACGGTGTGTACCTTCTGGAAAACGTAGACGCGACGACCAATTTTGCCGGCGGGCAGACAACTTTCGGTCCTCCGAGCGATAACCCCAACCGCGCACAGACTGCCGCAATTACCTTCACTCACACTTTCTCGCCCACCGTCCTCAACCAACTCAAGGGCGGGTACGTACGGCACCTGGCAAATTTCACCTCGCCGGGTACGGATGGAATTCCGTCCATGGTTACGGCAGACTCCCTGGCGGCAGGCTTCGGCGCTTCGAACAGCTTTCCGCAGTTCTTTACAGAAAACCAGTTCCAGCTTAAAGACGATGTTTCGATTACCCACGGCAAACATCAGTTGAAGTTTGGCGCCGAGTATCGCCGGACGCGCAACGGATCGAGTTTCGAAAGCAACAAGAATGGCAGCTTCTGGGGTTGGGGCGGAGAGGATCTTATCACCGACTCCACCTTCAGCGACCAGGCCGACCAGCTCTACTTTGGCGGCCCTGCCGTCGGAAGTTGGTACTACGCGGGAGGGGCGGTGAACCCCACCAATGGGCAGGAACCGGTTTTCTACCGCGGGTACCGTGCCAATGAAACCGGGATCTACGGCCAGGACGACTGGCGCGTGAATTCGCGGTTGACCGTCAACCTCGGCTTGCGCTGGGAGTACTTCGGTCCACCGCACAATTTCCAAAAGAATATCGACTCCAACTTTTACTTTGGAAACCCGGTGACTCCGTTTGCCACGTCGAGCAACAACCCTTTTATTCCTGTCAACAGTCCCGCTTACGCGGCTGAGGCGACGGGGGCATTCCAGGTGAGAAACAGCAGCATCTGGAATAAGAACCTGAAGAACTTCGGCCCGCGCGCAGGCTTCGCCTGGGACATCCTGGGCACACAGAAACTCGTGCTGCGCGCAGGCTACGGAATGTATTACGACCGCATCTACAACAACGTCTTTGAGAACATGCGATTCAATCCTCCGTTCTACTGCAATTGCACATTCGGGATATTGCAGAGCGGATCCCCGGCAGGCGCACTTGAGACGCCAGGGGTCTTCGCGGTTCCCTTCACCAACACGGCGGCTCTGATCGATCCGGCGTTTTTCCCCAACGGTCTGCCGAAAGCGCGGCCTCGTCACATCAATCAGGACTTGTCGACACCGTATTACATGCAAGAGAGTTTCGGCCTCCAATATCAAGTCTCGAAAGACATGGTTTTGGAGACGAACTACATCGGCACGCTCGGTCGCAAGCTCATCGGAATCTACAACCTCAACACGTTCGACGGGCGGGTCTCGTGCTCTGCTCCGCCGTACGCTGCCGGAACCCCATGCTTTGTTGCGGCGGGCGGTCCTGGTGGGCTATCGACCGCGCGACCGAACACAACCATCGGTTCCGACAACTTCCGTAACACGGGATTCACGTCGAACTACAATGCATTTAACGTGACGCTACGCAAGCGGTTCTCAAACGGACTACAATTCAACGCGAATTACACCTATGCCAAGGCGCTTGACGAATTGAGTGATGCCTTCCGCACCAACATCGGGGCTGTCTCCACAGGCCCAACCGACCCGATGAACTTGAAAGAGGACTACGGCCCGGCCGACTTTGACGTCAAGCACCGGATCGTCTTTAGCCCAACCTACGACTTGCCTTTCATGAAGGGAAATCGCTGGCTGGGAGGATGGTCGGTGAACTCGATCATTTCCTGGCAGACCGGAGCACCTATCTACTTGTATAACTCGGGTGGCGATGAGAATGGTTCGGGCGTTGCAAACCAACGTCCGGCATTCATCGGTACGAGTCTATCGGGCGCGGTCAACAACAACGTCAGCCCGGCGCATGGGTTCCTCAATGCGGCGGATTTTGCTCCTGTGGACCAGGCATCTGGGGTGGGATGCTCACCAACCGTAAACCAGGGCATCTGGTGTAACAGCAACCTGCGACGCGGCGCGATTTATGGACCGCACTTTGCCAACGTGGATTTCGGAGTCGGCAAGGGTTTCAAAATCAACGAGCGGTCCAAGTTAACTTTTGAAGCGAATTTCTTCGATCTGTTCAACCATCCAAACTTCTCAACTCCGGATGGCAACGTACTCGACGCAAACTTCGGTCGATCTCTGGCCACTTTCACAAATGCCGGCGGTCACCGCGTCAGCCAGCTTGCGCTACGGTTTGATTTCTAAGCCCTACCAAAGCTGAGGTCACTTCCAGGGCCGGCCGTGAGGCCGGCCTTTTCGTTAGTTCCGACTTCATCATTTCGCGAATGGTACGAATCGCGGGAGGATAGGGACGAACAGGCGGATTATGTGGGACGGGCGCCTGTTCGCGAGCAGCTAAGTATGATGCAATGGCGGATCACGTCTTCGTCCGTCTTCGTCCGTCCGGAGCGGTAGAGATCTCAACCGAACGCGCTCAAGATCAGACTGGAAAGACTCGAAGTCCACCACATGCAACTCCAGATGAAAAACCGGTGCGGAAAGTGTGGCGCCGGGCTAAATCCTGACGGGGAAGCCTACATCTGCTCTTACGAATGCACGTTCTGTGCCGGGTGCGCTTCCGACTGCAAGAAAATCTGCCCAAATTGCGGAGGAGAGTTGGCTACGCGTCCGCGCCGCGCACCGACGGCCGAGCCTGCGACCAACGCGAACATCAACGCGAACAACCAGACTGGCGCCTCGGGAGGGGTGAACTGGTGGATTGTCTGGGCGGTCAGCTTTGGGGTCTGGGGATTCATCGCACTTCTTGGGAGCGCATCGACTTACGAAGTCTGGAAGGCAACCACCTACCCGATGAAGTGGAGCACGGTACTGGCCGCCAGCTTCTGGCAGATTCTCACTTACGCGCCTTTGACTCCGGTTGTTTTTGCTCTGGCACTGCGATTTCCGGTGCAGCGGCAGAACTGGCTGCGTCGATCGCTGCTCCACCTTGGTTTCGGCTTCGCCTTCTCCGTCGCTCACATCACGCTGCGCGGAGCAACTCCGTACGGATACTGGGACGCTCAGGCTGGGAAATTTGCGTCAGCGATTTGGAATTCGCATACCCACTCCTTTTATATCGTGTGGCCAGTTTTTCGACGCATGTTTTTTCAAAATGTCGTGGATGACGTCACCGGGACCTACCTGCCGATTGTGCTGGTTGCGCACGCGCTGTCGTATTACGGCAGAGTGAGGGACCACGAAATTCACTCCGCAAAGCTCGAAACGGAACTCGCAAGATCACACTTGCAGACGCTGAAGAGCCATCTCCAACCGCATTTTCTGTTCAATACCATGCACTCGATTTCGTCGCTGATGCTCACCGACGTCAAAGCGGCGGACAAGATGATGACGCGACTCAGCGATCTGTTGCGGATGAGTCTGGAGAGCGATGGGATGCAGATCACGACGCTGAGGCGCGAGTTGGAATTTGTATCGGGCTATCTGGAGATCGAGAAAATCCGGCTCGAGGAGCGCCTGAATGTTGTGGAGGAAATACCGCCGGAAATTCTCGATGCCAGAGTTCCGCACTTGACGATGCAACCGCTGGTGGAAAATGCGATACGGCACGGCGTCTCTCGCCTCTCCGCGGGAGGCAGGGTCTGGATCATCGCGCGCCGCGACGGCCGGCAACTCGACCTGCGGGTGCGCAACGAAGGACCGAGCCTGGTTGAGGCCGCCCGCGATCCGTTGAAGAAGGGATTGGGACTTCGAACGACACGCGAGAGACTGGCGACACTTTACGGCGCCGAACAGAGCCTTGATATCCACGATTGCCCGGGGGGTGTCGAAGTCTGCGTTCGCATTCCTTTTCGAGTGGAACCGAACAGTGCGGTGGATGAGGGGATACTCGTCAGAAGGACAGCCAAAGGAGAAACCGCATGATCACACCTACGATCCGGACGTTGATCGCCGACGACGAACGCCTGGCCCGCGACAAGTTGCGGATTCTTCTGGATTCAGAAGTTGGTGTAGAGGTCGTGGGCGAGTGCCGCGATGCCAAGGAAACGGTAGCGGCATTGCACGATTTCAAGCCTGATTTGCTGTTGCTCGACATCCAGATGCCGGATGCAGACGGCTTTCAGGTGCTGCGCGAAATTCCCGACGAAGAAATGCCCGTCGTAATTTTTACGACGGCATACGGACAGTATGGCGTGCAGGCGTTCGAAGCGCGCGCACTCGACTATTTGATGAAACCGTTTGACCAGGAGCGCCTGCACAAGGCGCTGGATCGCGTGCGGACGGGACTCATCAAGACTCACGATCACAATTTAACGAATCATCTGCTTGAGCTTTTGTCGCAGACAAAGCCGCGGCCTGCGGACAGAAATCTCGCGCTGAAGACGCGAGGCCGAATCGTATTTCTGGATCCCGACGAGATCGACTGGATTGAGGCGGCTGCCAATTATGTGAAGGTAATCGCAGGCAAGGAGTCGTACCTTCTGCGCGAAGGAATCGGACACGTGTCAAATCGGCTGGACCCGGCTCTATTCGTTCGAATCCACCGTTCGACCATCGTGAATGTGCGAAGGATTAAAGAGCTGCAACCCTGCGAGAACGGCGAATACATCGCAGTGCTCAGAAGCGGTAAGGAACTTTCCTGCGGGCGCACATATCGTGCGCAATTGCAGGAATTGCTTGAGCGGAGCCTGTAGAGGCCAGCGGTTCCGCGTTTCCGTTCGTCGATCAATCTCTAGATCTGGTAATCGAACCACCAGCACTCGTCACCGGAGTCTGTTTTCGTCGCGAATGTTGGGTCAAAATGTTCGGTCAATATGACGGCAGATGGATTCCCACGAGTTCACTTCATGAACCGGCGCACATGGATGCAGGGCCTTGGAACGCTGGCTTTCGGTTGCCGATGCTGGGGCGGGAGCTGTCCGCCATCCGCGCATTTTGTCTCGCGAGGGGCAGCATCATCAACAACTGAACCGGCAAAAGCCGCGCCCGCGGCGTTGCCGGCTGCTGTAGCGGGAATTCGACTGGTGGACTCAAAGGTCGCCCGTATGGCCACCGAACTGAGCCGCGACGTTTCGCCTGCCTATTTGTTCAATCATGCGGTCCGAACATTTTTGCTCGGGGCATTAGTTGGACGCGCGGCGGGTCAGTCGTTTGACGAAGAGCTGCTCTATTTGGCCTGCATTCTGCACGATCTGGGATTGACCGAACGATTTGGCGGAGATCGCGCCTTCGAGACTGAGGGAGCGGAGGCCGCCAAGCACTTTCTTCAACGCCAATCCTACGAAAAAGACCGGATCGAAGTAGTCTGGGACGGGATTGCCATGCATGCTTCTGCGATCGGCGAATTCAAACGTCCAGAAATCGCACTCGTAGGCGAAGGTGCAGGAGCGGATGTGCTGGGCCCGGACTTCTCGCTAGTCAAGAAATCGGACGTAGCGGCGGTGCTCGCGGCATTTCCGCGATTGCAATTCAAGAGCGCATTCGTCAAGACTTGCGCCGATGTCGTCAGCAAGCATCCTCGAGGAGCGGGTCGCTCGTTCATGCGCGACGTCGGCGAGCGTCATGTGCCGGACTTTCGTCCCACCAACTTTTGCGACCTGATCGCGCAAGCCCCGTTCGAGGAATAAAGACCCAACACCCAATCGCAAGCAACAATCGCGGACGGAGCGTTTGTTCCCACGACTTCATCGCAACTTCACACCGGTTGCGCGGCACCCAGTTTCGAGCATAAACTTCGTCGTACTGTCGGCTCGTCGACAGCCTCTCATCGAAGGCAGACATCGACAATCAGTCGTCAACAATCAGCCAACCTTTACAAAGTCCAGCAGAGGAGAAATCAAAATGAAGACGATCACTACGAGAGATGGAGTCGAGATTTTCTACAAAGACTGGGGAAAAGGACAGACCATAGTTTTCTCCCACGGCTGGCCGCTCACGGCGGACGATTGGGATGGGCAGATGTTGTTCTTCGGACAGCGCGGTTATCGTGTGATCGCGCACGACCGGCGAGGGCATGGCCGCTCCACACAGACGTGGGACGGTAACGACATGGATACTTACGCGGACGACCTTTCGGAATTGTTCGAGAAGCTCGACCTCACCAATGTGATCATGGTAGGCCACTCGACCGGCGGCGGAGAAGTTGCGCGCTATCTGGGACGCCACGGCACAAAACGTGCGGCGAAGGCAGTGCTGATCAGTGCGGTGCCGCCGCTCATGGTGAAGACCGAAGCGAATCCGCCTGGAGCTCCGATTGCGGTTTTTGACGAGCTCAGGACCGCGCTCGCGGCGAATCGGCCACAGTTCTACCGCGATATCACGCTTCCCTTTTACGGATACAACCGGCCGGGCGCCACGATTTCGGAGGGAATTCGGGAGCAGTGGTGGCTGCAGGGAATGCTGGGAGGAATGAAGGCCCACTACGACTGCATCAAGGCATTTTCCGAAACTGACTTCACCGAAGACCTGAAGAAGATCGACATCCCGGTGCTGGTCATGCACGGCGACGATGATCAGATTGTTCCAATCGCCGCTGCGGCTCTAAGGTCGGCCAAGATTCTGAAGAACGCGACCCTGAAAGTGTACCCGGGATTCCCGCACGGGATGCCTAAGACTCAAGCCGACGTGATCAATACTGACCTGCTGGCATTTTTTAAGCGGGCTGAGCAGAAAGCGGCATGAGCGAACGAACAAACATGAGGAGCGGAATGATTCGTCTTGTTGGCACTCTACTTGCGCTTTGTCTGGGTGTGTCGGCGGCAGCTGCCGAAAGCACTGCCAAAAGCACATCCGGGCAGAGCGCGATTCTCTCTCGCGATGCTGAAGTAGAAGGAATCAAACTACACTATCTGACTGCCGGGAAAGGTCCGGCCGTAATCCTCATCCACGGCTACACCCAGACGTCGCGCATGTGGAGGCCGATTATTCCTCTGCTGGCCGAAAAGTTCACGGTGATCGCGCCCGATCTGCCGGGAATAGGCGACTCGGAAATTCCAAAAGATGGGTTAGACATGAAGAACGCCGCCATTCGCGTCCATGCTCTGGTGAAGTCGCTGGGGATTGAAAAAGCGAGGGTCGTCGGTCACGACATCGGGTTGATGGTTGCGTATGCCTACGCCGCGCAGTATCAGGCGGAAACGGAAAAGCTGGTGGTGATGGACGCGTTTCTTCCCGGCGTCGCGGGATGGGAAGATGTCTACAACAATCCTGCCATCTGGCATTTCCGCTTCAACGGTCCGACTCCGGAAGCCCTGGTAAAGGGACGGGAACGAATTTATTTTGATTTCTTTTGGAATGACTTCGCAGCCGATAAGACGCACTCGATTCCGGAAAGCGATCGCGTGGCATTCACCGCGGCCTATGCGCGCCCGGGACGTATGCGCGCAGGCTGGCAGTATTTCGTCTCATTTCAGCAAGCGGCCAGAGATTTCGCTGAACTGTCGCGAACCAAGCTCACCATGCCGGTACTGGCGATCGGCGGTGAGAAAGCCAATGGCGAAGTGCTCGGAAATCAGATGAAAGTGGTAGCGACAAACGCCACTATGATTGTCCTGAAACATACGGGCCACTGGGTGCTGGAGGAAGATCCAAAAGAAACCACAGATGCGCTGATGAAGTTTCTATAGACAGCAATCGTGTCTTGGCGTCGCACGGGATGTCGTGCCGAGGACTATGCTTTTCCAACGGGTAGCACCTTGCCCTAATGTCTTTGACGTGCGTATTGTTACGGAGTCATGGTTCCGCGATGTAGTGGGATACTCCAGCACATAACTTCTCTGCCTGGCCGGTTTGGTATCGGCGATCTCGGTCCGGCGGCTTATGAATTCGCAGACTTTCTCTTCGATGCAGGCCAAAAACTCTGGCAGGTATTGCCGTTAAATCCCACCGGTTACGCCGATTCTCCTTACCAGTGTTTTTCCGCATTTGCGGGAAATCCAATGTTGCTGAGCCTGGAGCGGCTGCACGATCGGGGTCTGCTCGCGGCTTCGGATCTGACACATTCGTCGTCATTTCCGGAAGACTCGGTTGACTATGGGCCGGTGATCGAATTCAAGATGCCGGCGCTCCGGCGAGCGGCGCAGGTCTTTCTTGCCGATCATTCTCACCCGGATCGTGCCGCGTTCGACCATTTTTGTGAAAGCGCCAGTTCGTGGCTTGACGACTATGCGCTCTTCATGGCCTGCAAAGATGAGCATCGCGGAGCGGTGTGGACGGTTTGGGATGAGGGGATCCGACAACGTCGTCCGGACGCGGTCATGGATTGGTCGGCGAGACTTGCGGCGGAGATCGCGGTTCACAAGTATTGGCAATTCGAATTCGCCCGGCAGTGGGACTGCCTTAAATCGTACTGTCGCGAGCGCGCAGTGGGATTCATGGGTGACGTTCCTATCTATGTGGCGCACGACAGCGCCGATGTGTGGGCGCATCCCGACCTCTATCATCTAGACGATCTGGGGCGGCCAACTGTTATTTCCGGCGTGCCGCCGGATTATTTCAGCGCCACGGGACAACTTTGGGGAAATCCGATTTATCGCTGGGACGTGCTGGCAGCCTCCGGATACAAATGGTGGATTGAGCGCTTCCGGGCGTCGCTGGCGCTTTTCGACCTGGTGCGCCTTGATCATTTCCGCGGATTTGAATCTTACTGGGAGGTTCCGGCTGACCAGACAACGGCCATCCACGGACGCTGGGTCAAGGGGCCGGGAGAGGAATTTCTGAAGGCGCTTGAGGATGCTTGCGGCCAACTGCCGATTGTCGCGGAGAACCTGGGAGTGATCACGGCTCCGGTCGAAAAGTTGCGGCAGCGCTTCGGTTTGCCGGGCATGGCGATTTTGCAGTTCGCATTCGGCAATGATCCGCAGGGTCCATCTTTTCGTCCGCACAACTACGGTCACGATCTGGCCGCTTACACTGGCGGCCACGACAACGACACGACGGTTGGCTGGTGGAAAAGTTCGGGCGCCGGTGACAGCACGCGCACGCCTGAAGATGTACGCAAAGAGCACGATTTTGCGCGATCGTATCTCAATTTTGAGCATGACTCTGAGATCCACTGGGTCATGATCCGCGCGGTGCAGTCGTCGGTTGCCAACCTCGCCATTGTTCCTTTGCAAGACGTGCTTGGACTGGGCAGCGAGGCGCGCATGAATTTACCCGGCACGATCGGTAAAAACTGGAAATGGCGATGCCGCCCGGGCGCGTTGAAGCCCGAATTGAGCTCCCGGCTTCGTGAGTTGGTCACGCTCTACGATCGATAGTGCAGGAATGCTGGTGAGACTTCATGGATAAACCTCCACGCACGTTCTGGCAAATCTGGAACCTGAGCTTCGGTTTCCTCGGTATTCAATTTGGCTGGGGATTGCAGATGGCGAACATGAGCGCCATCTACGAATACTTGGGCGCCAGGGCAGATCAGATTCCGATTCTCTGGCTTGCCGCTCCGCTGACAGGGTTGATCGTTCAGCCGATTATTGGCTACGCCAGCGACCGAACATGGGGTGCGCTCGGGCGTCGCCGTCCATACTTTCTGGCAGGTGCGATTCTGAGTTCGGCTGCGTTGATCCTGATGCCGCGCAGTTCGACTCTCTGGATGGCCGCTGGTCTGCTGTGGGTTCTCGATGCCTGCATCAACATCAGCATGGAGCCGTTTCGCGCCTTTGTCGCCGACCTGCTGCCAGAGTTCCAACGCACGCGCGGTTTTGCCATGCAGAGCCTTTTTATCGGATTGGGCGCGGTGATCGCGTCGGCTCTACCATACCTCCTGACGAACTTATTTCACGTGCCGGCGACGTCGGGTGCCGGAACGATTCCTTTCGCTGTGCGCCTCTCTTTTTACATCGGGGCCGGAGCGTTTCTCGGCGCTGTGCTCTGGACGATTGTCACGACGAAGGAGTATCCGCCCGACAATCTGGCGGAATTTCACAAACAGAAAGCTGAGCGCTCAGGGTTGGCTGCGGGAGCGCGGGAAATCCTCACGTCGATTCGAGAGATGCCGCGCACGATGCGCCAACTGGCTTGGGTGCAGATATGTACATGGCTGGCGCTGTTCTGCATGTGGCTGTATTTTCCGGTGGCAGTCGCGCGCAACGTTTTCGGCGCGCCTGACACGAATTCTTCTTTGTATGCAGCTGGCGTGGAATGGGCGGGTCTCTGTTTTGGAATGTACTCGCTGGTGTGTTTCGGATTCTCGTTCGCATTGCCAGGACTGGCGCTTCGATACGGACGCAAAGTCACGCACAGTTTATGCCTGGTCTGCGGTGGCCTAGGGCTGCTTTCTGTGGTCGTCATTCACAGTAAATATCTGCTGTTGCTGGCGATGACAGGCGTAGGTATCGCGTGGGCGAGCACTCTGTCGATGCCCTACTCCATTCTTGCCGGCTCGTTGCCGCAGGGAAAAACCGGAGTCTACATGGGAATCTTCAACTTCTTCATCGTGATTCCAGAGATCACGGCTTCTCTTGGATTTGGTTGGGTCATGAACCACCTGCTGAACAACAACCGGCTGGCCGCGGTGGTTGCGGGAGGAATCTTTTTCATGCTGGCGGCGGTGCTGACGCAGCGAGTGGAGGACCTCTGTGACGATGATCTGCGGAAATACGATCTGCGGAAACCGAGTTCAGTTCCGGGTGCTGCCGCCGCGACAAAATCGTGAGCGCAACTATCTGGTGCGCACAGCGACGAGCTCAGTATCGACCGGCACGCCGCGAGCGATCTTGACTCGCACCAAAGCTTCAAACGGTTTGATCGAGCCCGCACCCGAGTCTGGGATCTCGCGCAATAATTTTTCAATCGAATCCTGCCGGCAAACGAACTCTACGGCGCCTTGCGTCCCAAACGTGGTCGTTCCCGCGAGAATCATGACGTAGCGGCCGGATTCGATTCCGGGAACCAACCCGACCACTGAATAGTCTTCCGTCAGCGCAGCGCCAGACGGACTCGCGAGATACGTGCTGGCCTCTCCGTCCTTGGGATGCTTGCTGACAATCGACAGATCTCCCTGCCGGGGACCGGATGCGACTCGTTGAAAAACGAATTCCCGAGTTCCGGCAATGTCGAGCAATGAAAGATTTTCCGAGGGGGAGCCGACAAAGATCAGATTGTGATCCTTCACATCGTCGAGCGTGAACAGACTCCCGCGTTTCACCAGGATTCTGCGTCCGAGCGCGCCGAAGGCATCGTCGAGTGCGTGAATGGCTAGCACTTCGCCCACTCCGGTGTAGTGGTCATAGACGGTGCTCTTCGAATCCTGGAGCGAGTTGTAGTAGCGCATGCCGGTCTCGGGGCGTCCCACGAAGGCGGCGTTGCTGAAGATCACCCACGGTTCTTCGACGCCAGCAGTGAAGGGCCGCCAAAACGAAGCCAATGGCCCGGTCTGGACCGCGTTGCTCGGCGCCGCCAGAGCAGATTCGGACGCCTTCCGCTTCCAAAGCAGGGTTCCGAGGGCAACGAGAGAAAGAACGAGGGCCGAGGCCAACAAAATCAGTAAGACCCGCCAGCGCAGGTGCACGCTCTCGACAGTAACCGGAAGTGGAGACTCGCGCGGAGGAACAACTTGCGGCTGGAAATTGACCACCCTCGGTTCGAAAGTGAGGTGATAGTTGCCCTTGGGAATCTTAACCAGGATAGGATCCGCTGCTCCCTCGCCGGCGTAGTATTCGGCCAGTTTGAGCCGTAGCCGACCGGCCTGCACACGAATGGTCGAATCCGATTGCGGATCGAAATCCGCGGGCCGTCCGTAGACTTCGGTGGCGATCTGGTACTCCTTCAGCGGAGCGTCCGGGTGATAGAGCGATTGCTTTGCGAGGTATTGCAGAAGCTTGCAGAGGGACTCAGAGCCGCGCAGGCTATGACTTTTAATAATGTTATCAATTTGTTGGAAGAACTCTTCGGGACCGGCGGCGAAAGTGCGTGTCACAGCCATTTAACGCTGAGGTAACGGGGATCGTATCCCTTTGCAGCAACACGATTTTACTCCTGTAACCGTGTAAAAACCTAGTGAAACGTGCCCCTGACAGAGGTTTGTACTAAAACATGCAGACTTGGCTTGGGAATAGACAGTGTGCTCAAAACTGTGCTCAAGACTCGCGTCTCCCGATCTTCCCAAAATTGGAGGAAACACTCATGACGAGTAAATTCTTTCTGGCTCTCGGTCTGGTGCTGTGCTTAACCGGGCTGACTCTGGCTCAGACCGACACCGCGCGTTTGATTGGAACCATAACCGACACCACGGGAGCGGTTGTCGCAAACGCTTCGGTCGAGGTAACAAGCGCGGGCACGGGTCGTGTCGTGACTGTCCAGACGGGAGGGGCGGGCGAGTACGTGGTGAACGCTCTTCCGCCGGGGAGATACCACATCGCGGTCAAGCAAACAAACTTCAAAACCGCGACCGCTGACTTCACCCTCGAAGTTTCTCAAGTGCAAGAACTCAACTTCAAGTTGGAAGCCGGAGCGGTTGGCACGACCGTTGACGTCACGTCCGACGTCCCCTTGGTGGACACTGCCACGTCCTCGACTGGCGAAGTGATTCAAGGACGGCAGGTGACCGAGCTGCCGCTGAACGGACGGAACTTCACGCAACTTGCGCTGCTGACACCGGGAGTCACACGCGGCGCTTACGGTGACATCGCGTCTGGCGGCGGATCGGGAACCAACGCCGAGACTTACCGCAATTCAGAGACGGGAGGTGCGGCCTTATCCGCCAACGGACTGCGCCCGCAAGCCAACAACTTCATCCTCGACGGAGTCGACAACAACGAAGGCTTGGTGAATTCGATCATCTTCTTCCCGCCGGCGGAAGCGATTGAGGAATTTCGCGTGAATACCAGCGTCGCCCCCGCTGAATACGGACGAGGCGGCGGAGCCATTGTGCAGACGAGCATCAAATCAGGCACCAACGCTCTTCATGGCTCAGCGTTCTTATTCCGCCGCAGCGGATTCGCCGACGCTCACGGATACGATCCCACCGGAGTCAGCGGGAGCCAGCCGATTGAGTTCCGGCAAGCCCAGTTCGGTGGAACACTCGGCGGAGCGATTTGGAAAAACAAATGGTTTGCTTTTGGCGACTATCAGGGCCGGCGGCAGGATCAACCGCTCAGCCCCAATGTGCTTGCCGTGCCCACCGACAAGATGCGGACGGGCGACTTCAGTGAGTTGCTCTTGCCGGCGAATACGGGGCTTGCGACTCTCCCGGCCTGTGCTGACGCCTCGTTTGGGGGCCAGGGATTTATTTTCGACCCGACCACTACAAACGGTCCGGGCGGAACCTGCACTCCTTTTGGTTGGAGCGGGAGCGGTGTGAACGGAACCAACATCATCGCCAACCCAAACCCTGTTGGCCTGAAGTATCTGCAGACCTTTCCCGAGCCCAATATTGCCAACCCGACGGTTGTGAATCTGAACTACCTGTCCGTGCGGCAGAGCATCCGGAACTTCGATGACTTCGACATCCGCTCGGATTTCAACGCGACCGCGAAAGACCAATTCTTCTTTCGCTACAGCTACGGAAAAGACGATTTCACGGTGACCAACAACCTGGGACCTTGCTGCCCTTCAGGATTCGGGTCCGGTGACAACGTCAATCACCCGCGTGGGTGGGCACTCGGCTACACGCGTCTTTTTGGTCCTAATATCGTCAACGAGTTCCGCTTTGGCGATACCAGCACGATTTACGGCTACAACCCGCCCAACCTCAACCAGCGGCTTGGAGCGGCAATCGGAATTCCTGGGGCTAACCCTACTCCGCTGCTGGGCGGCCAGGTTCTTATTGGGGGTAACGGGGGAACCGGTGAAAAAATCGAGTACCAGGGCGACGGTGGTCCCTACAATGTCCCGCAGAAGCTCTATCAGTTTACGGACTCGCTGTCCCTCGTCCACGGTCGTCATGTTTTCAAGTTCGGCGGAAGCATCGGAAAACGGGAAGTGAACTTTGTTCAGGGAAACGATGCCAAAGGCTACTTCATCTTGGGCGGGAACCAGTACCCCGGGACAGGACGATTCACCGGCAATGAAGTCTCGGAGATTCTGGCGGGCTTTTCCGACTACCAGATTGGGCAATTCCTGGGTATCTTCAACACCCGAAGCTGGGAGAACGGCTACTTTGCTCAGGACGACTGGCGCGTCAGCAATCGCCTCACGCTGAATCTGGGCCTGCGCTATGACTACTACACATGGCCGTACGAAACGCACAACCTCATGTCAAATTTCAATCCAGCTGGACCTACCGGGTCGCTGTTCCAACCCGGGAGTCCCGAGGCCGCCGGGCTGCCGCGCAGTCTCATCAACAACGACAAGAACGACTGGGCGCCGCGCGTTGGATTTGCATATGACCTGTCAGGAAACGGCAAGAGCGTAATTCGCGGGGGCTATGGAATCTTTTACTTCCTCGATCGCGGGGGTGTCGGCAACCAATTGAGCAACAATCCGGAATTCAACGGAACCTCGAGCTACCTGGCCTGCCCGGTTTCCGACAAAACTTGCTCGAGTCAGGCGGGTCCAAACAACTTCCGCATCACATTGAGCGGCCAAGGCCCGGAGGGCGACAACAACTGGCTCGACGCAACTGGCGCACTTCCTCCCGCCACACCGACCGTGGTTGAGAGCGATCCCCACAACGTTAACGTGATCTACTATCCGCGTAACAGTAAGAACTCAAAGATTCAGCAATGGAACGTGCAGTATGAGCGGCAGGTGGGTCCCTCCATGGCCATCGACATTGCGTATGTTGGCACCAAGATGAGCAATCTGGCGACAGCATTTAACGCCAATGCGGTGCAACTCGGTGAGCTACAAAACGGCACGACCACGCAGCGCTATCCCACGCTCAGCGGAAATGTCAACGAGTACGCTTACATTGGTAGCGGGAACTACAACGGATTGCAAACCAGTATGACGCGGCGCATGGCCAGAGGACTGCAGTTCACGGCGGCGTATACGTGGTCTCACACGATCGACGACTCTAACGGTGCCTTCAGCACAACGGATGGCGGCAGCGCGCGAATCTTCGTCGACTCGAACGGCAATCCTCTGCTCAACCTCAACCGGGGGAACTCGGATCAGGACATTCGCCACAACTTTGTCTTTTCCTCGCTGTACGAACTCCCCTTCGGAAGGGGAAAACAGTTCGCCGGTAATGCATCGACGCCTATGGACTACATCATTGGAGGATGGCAGTGGAACAACATTGTCACGTTGCAGACCGGCACTCCAATCGACGTCTTCTACCAAAACGACGCGCCTAACAACCATGCCGACCTTACCGGACCGGCTTATGTGCGCATTAATCATACGACCGGCCTGGCCACGATCAGCGGAGACTTCTCGGATCCTGGACACTTTGCTCCGGGCAACCTGGGGAGGAACGCCCTGTTCGGACCCGGCTACCATTCCTGGGACACCGGCATGACGAAAGACTTCAAAGTCCGGGAGCGTGCGAAAGTGGAGTTTCGCGCCGATGTCTTTAACCTGCTGAACCATCCGCAGTTTGCGAATGGCAGCTTCGTGAACGCGATCAGTAATGGAACGATTTCCGGCAATATCACTACCACGACTGGCACTGCGACCACTCGCTTTTCATCGGAGCGCCAATTGCAGCTGGCCGTGCGCATTACGTTCTGACTCATGGCATTGGAGGGGGGGAGCGAAATCTTTGTTCCCCCGCTCTGCCGGTTCTTTCAAAAGGGAACCGTTTCTTTCAGGGAACCTACACACCGCCCGAATTGCTGTGACGGTCTGCTGTGATGAAGAACAAAATCGTTCTTGCTCTCTCGTTGATCTTGATGCGTCTGGTCGCGCTGCCGTCGCTGGCGCAGCCGGCTGTCAGCTCAACCACGCGCATTCCCGTCGTCAGCAAAGTCGAGCCCCCGAATTGGTGGGCCGACTACACTCCCGAATTGACCCTCCTCGTCACCGGCGAAAACCTTGAGAACACTCGCGTCGAGAGCGCGACGGATGGCGTGACCGTCTCGGGCTCGGAGGAGTCAGCGAACGGGCATTATCTTTTCGTTCACATGCGCTTGAGTTCCAAGCTGCAGCCGGGAAACGTGGAGTTGCGACTAGGCACTGAAGGCGGTTCCGCAACTATCGAATTGCCGGTAATAACTCGTGCCGATTCTCGCGGCCGCTTCGAAGGCCTCTCTCGCGACGACGTCATCTACCTGATCATGCCCGACCGTTTTGCGGACGGCGATGCTTCGAACGACAGTCCGCATGGTCGCGACGGAATCGGGGCTTCCGACCGCAGTCAGGCTCACTCCTATCACGGCGGCGATCTTCGTGGGATTCGCCAGCACCTCGACTACCTGCACGATCTAGGTGTCACTACGATCTGGTTGACTCCGGTATGGAAGAACACCGGCAGCGACTACCACGGCTATCATGTCGTCGACTTTTATGCCCTCGACGATCACATGGGATCGATGCAGGAATATCAGGCGCTTGTGGCCGATGCGCATAAGCTTGGAATCAAAGTGCTGATCGACTATGTGGTGAATCACACCGGCCCGAGTCATCCGTGGGCGACTGATCCGCCAACGCCGACGTGGCTGCACGGCACTCCGGAGCACCACCGCGAACCGTCGTATTCCTTCAACGGATTGGTCGATCCGCACGCCTCGCCACGCGAGTATCTGAACACCCTCGATGGCTGGTTTGCGGGGAGGCTGCCCGATTTGAATCCGGACGATCCTGAACTCGCAGTTTACCTCGCGCAAAACGCGATGTGGTGGACGGAGATGGCTCAACTCGACGGATTCCGGCTGGATACCTTTCCGTATTCTTCTCGCCAATTCTGGAGCGGGTGGCACGACCGCATACACCAGGTCTATCCGCGGGGCAACGACAAGCGGATCGACGACATCGGAGAAGTAGCGGACAGCGATCCCTCGATTACGTCGTTCTTCGTTGGTGGCCGAAAGCAGTTCGACGGCATCGATTCCGGCCTCTCCACCGTCTTCGACTTTCCACTCTGTAGTGCGTTGCGCGACGTCGTGATCAAGGGCGACACAATGCAGAAGATTGTAGACGTCCTGCGACACGACGAACTCTACCCGCATCCGGAGACGCTTGTCACCTTCTTCGGCAATCATGACGATGGCCGATTCGTCAGCGAACCCGGGAGCAGTCCGGCAAAGCTCAAAGCGGCGTTCTCGCTTCTGTTGACCATGCGCGGCATTCCGCAAATATATTCCGGAGACGAGATCGCTCTGCCCGGCGGCAACGACCCCGACAACCGGCGCGACTTTCCTGGCGGTTTCCCCGGCGACCCGCGCAACGCCTTCACCGCCGATGGCCGTACGCCAGAGCAGCAGGATGTATTCGCGCACGTGCAATCGCTGTTGGCGCTGCGAAAGAATCACGCTGCACTTCGTACCGGCAAGCAGTGGCACATCGGCTGGGACGACAAGTACTATGCCTTCCTGCGCGAATTGCCGGAAGAAAAACTGTTGATCCTTTATAACAACGCCGATCAGCCTGCGGATCTGGAGATACCCGTCGAAGACACGCCTCTCGATCAGGCTCATCAACTGCAACTGGTCTTTGGAAATATCGGAAATATCCCCGCGGAGATACGAGGCGGCAAAGTGCATGTCTCGCTGCCAGCCCAAGCCATCGCGGTTTTCAGCGTGCACTAATTTGAGGCGCTACAGAGAGGAATAACGATGCTGCACCGAAACGGGGTCCCTGGAAGTTACGGCTCGGTGATATTGATGGTTGCGCTGGCGGTCGCCTTCGCTTCTTCCGAGTCGCAGGCGCAAAGGAAACTGGATCCCGAGGGCCATCCGTGGTGGCAACATGCCGTCTTCTATGAGATTTACCCGCGCAGCTTTGCCGACAGTAATAATGACGGCGTGGGCGATCTGAACGGCATCACATCGAAGCTCGACTATCTGAGACAACTGGGTGTGGACGCAATCTGGATTACGCCGTGCTTCCCGTCTCCGCAGGTCGATTTCGGCTATGACGTTTCTGACTACGAAAATATCGATCCGACCTACGGCACACTCGAAGACTTCGACCGTCTGGTCAAAGACGGCCGCGAACACAACATTCGCATCATTCTCGACTTTGTCGTCAACCACACCTCCGACAAGCACGCGTGGTTCCTTGATTCCAAGTCTTCGCGGGATGCCGTGCATCGCGATTGGTACATCTGGCGCGATGGGCGCGGCCCCAACCAGCCGCCGAATAACTGGGTTTCGATCTTTGGAGGCTCGGCTTGGAAACTCGATCCCACAACCGGCCAGTACTACTACCACTTTTTCTATGCGGAGCAGCCCGATCTGAACTGGCGGAATCCAGCAGTCGAAAAAGCTATGTTCGATGTGACGCGCTGGTGGTACAAGCGCGGCGTCTCCGGCTTCCGGCTCGATGCCGTGGACACAATGTTTGAGCGGGTCGACTTGCCCGACAACCCCACGCTTCCGGGCCTGAACAAATTCGGTGATCCGAACACGGAATCCAAATACAACACGAAGTTGCCCGAGATGCATGAGGCCTTAACTCGTCTGCGCCAGGTTGCGGATGAGTCGGACGCCGTGCTGATCGGCGAGACCTGGACCAGGAACATCGAGGAGTTAAAAGAGTATTACGGCGGGCACAGCAAAGAGCTGCAAATGCCGATGGACTTTCTTTTTACCCAGGTGAACAAACTTTCTGCTCCAGAATTTCGCCGACAGATTGCGGCGGTCGATGGCTCCGGCGGGTGGCCCGTTTACGTTCTGAGCAATCACGATATTCAGCGTTCTTACAATCGTTATGGAGATGGAGAACACAACGACGCGATTGCCAAACTCATGGCCGGTCTTTACCTGACTCTTCGCGGAACGCCGATCATGTATTACGGCGAAGAACTGGGAATGGAGAATAATGATCCCAAGAGAAAAGAAGACGTGAAAGATCCGATCGGCCGCCTTGGTTGGCCCAAAGAAAAAGGGCGCGACGGCGAACGCACGCCGATGCAGTGGGCCGACACGGCCAATGCTGGATTCAGCACTGTGACTCCGTGGCTGCCAGTGCCGGACAGCTATAAAACTCATAACGCGGCAACCGAGGATAAAGATCCCAACTCGGTTCTCAACTTCTACCGCCGCCTGCTGGCTCTACGCCACACTGATTCGGCTCTCGTTGAGGGAGAATACATCGCGCTCAACGAGGACGATCCGAATGTAATCTCCTACCTCCGCCGCTATAAGAATGAAGCGGTGCTGGTCGCCTTGAACATGTCGAACACGCCGCAGACCGCGAAGTTCGATTTCGCCCGCCAGGGATTCGCAACGAACAAATCCACGATCCTGCTGACGACGATCACGCCCGAGCCGACAGGAACAACCGAGGTCTCGCTCCCACCGTTCGGCGTTTACATTGCGAAGCTGACGAAGTAACGCGCTGGGAGCGGATTCAAGTCAGCGCGACTGCCAGGAGGCCAGTAGGCGGCGAAGGCCCTCGCGGGCGCGGGCATTGTTGCGGTCGAGCTTTAGAACAAGTCCGTATTCGTAACGCGCCAGGCGATTTTCGCCTCGCGCGGCGTAAGCATCGGCCTGCTGCAGAAGATCCGGCACGTCGCTTTTACTGAAACCATCGACCGTCGAAGGCGACTCCAAAGCGCGTTTTCGAGTCAGGGGCCTGGACTCAGCCGAGAATGGGTTTTGCTTCTCGTCACTTTCCTTCCCGTCTTCACGCGAAGAAACCGCTGGCGCAGCTGAGTCGTGGCCCGGTGCTTTGTCGGGTGCTGGTTGATTGCTGTCACCTGTCGCAGCCGTCTGAGTGGAAACAGTCTGGGATGGATCAACTGGTTTCTGGGAAATGTCTGCCGCGGGAGACGTTGCCGGAGTTCCTGAAGCGGGCACGCTTTCACCCGCCGACCGCTCGCCTGACGATTGCGCAACGGGCTGCAAAGTCGCTACGCCCGCCGGATTTGAGGCCGCCGAAATTGCGGGCGTTGGCTTAGGTGTTGCCGGGGCATTCGCGCTCTCGGAATTCCGCGAAGCGGCGGGCGCAACGGGGTGCTCATCCGCAGGACGTGCGGCCGGTGTCGTCGACTCACTGCCCTCGCCATTTCCGGGACCAATAGCTTTGATCTGGTTTTCGAATTTTGCAATGGTTGGAGGAAAAGAACCTGAGCGTGAACGAACATAGAAAGCCCAACCGGCCACGGCGATGAAAAGTATGGCGAAGCCCGTCATCAGACTTGGCCAGATTCGGGTTTGGTTGGGCTCGGGCTCGCGTTGATGGCCGCGCCCAGCGCTTATCGCCAAGGTCCGGTCGGCGAGCAACGTCCTGTCTTTCGACGAAACCTTAGCCGGCGAGGTGATTGGTCCGCGCACCGATTGCTCGAGGAAGGCCTGCCGCATTTCCTCGCAATTTTGAAAACGATCCTTGGGATCTTTTGCGAGCGCCCTGCGAACGACGGCATCGATACCGCCGGGAATGGCCGGGTTGACGATGGACGGGGCGACAGGATGCTCATTGACGATCTTGTAGAGCATCGTCGCGATGTCGCCCGCAAACGCCTTTTCGCGCGTCAGCAACTCGTAGAAAACTGCGCCGAGAGAGAAGATGTCCGAGCGATGATCGACTTTCTTGCCAGCGATCTGCTCGGGTGACATATAAGCCGGCGTGCCCATGACCAGGCCAGTTTGAGTCAGCGAGGTGTTCTCGATCTTGGCGATGCCGAAATCGAGGACTTTGATAGTCCCCTGATCGGTCACCATAAGATTGGCGGGTTTCAGGTCGCGATGAATGACGCCACGGGCGTGCGCGAAACCGACGGCCGCACAAATCTGGTCAGCCCACGAGAGCAGCTTGGGCAGCGGAGGCATAGCACCATCGGCCAAGAGCGCGGCCAGGGTCGTGCCCTGGACGTACTGCATGCTCAAGTAAATGGCGTCGTTTTCTTCGCCCACGTCGTAGATCGTGATGATGTTGGGATGATCGAGTCCACCGGCGGCTTTGGCTTCCTGCTTGAGCCTTTCGACCATCTGCGCGCGATCGGGGGCCCGGTTGTCGATCAAAATCGTTTTGAGCGCGACCGTGCGGGCAATGACCGGGTCGAATGCCTTGTAAACCGCTCCCATGGCGCCGCGACCGAGTTCTTCCTGAATCTGATAGCGGCCTAAGGCTGATGGCTGCTGTTCGGCGGCGTCGTTGGTTGGCAATTCCATGAGAAGGCCTTATGGACCACGGTCGCGAACGTGCGCCAAGGCGCGAGTTATCTGGTCCGTGGACTCTCTTTATCTTCATCATAATCATAGCTCCACCAGTTTCTGTGTCCCACTTACTTTAGTTTCTGATCTGGCCATCGATCTGGTTTCAGCTGTTCCTTCTCGCGAGAAGATATAAGTGCCCGGAACTTATGAAGTTGTGGAAACACATCTCGCTGGCCTTCTGCGCACCGCAGGAAAACGAGATATCTCGTTTTAAACGCTGGTGCATCTCGGCCGTCTTCGTATTTGTTGTCGTGACGGGAACTGCGATCACGAGTTATGGCAAAGATGCGTCGCTAACTGCGGTGGTGTTGTTCGACGGTCCTCAGGGCCCTGCGTATGTGCAGATCACAGAAGCGACTTTGAACACAAAGATCGAAGTTCGCAGCTGTGATGGAGTTCCGAAGATCGACAAGAGTACCTATAACGGGCTTCCGCGCTTGTCGCTTGTAGGGGCCAGCTCGCTTCAACGCGGAGCGGACGGTGTACTCAGGCTAACTACAAATGGCAAGGCGGTTTGTGTCGTCCCCAGCAATCTGCGATTTGAACGAAACGTCGAATTGACGCCAGCAGAGGCCGCGGACCAAGCCACCATACATGGCACTCCTGTCTCGTTGGCTGGCGACGTGGTGATCCCTCCTTTCAAACCCAGAGTGCAAATGGTATTTATCGCTGCGCCAGACGTTGAACTTGCGGACTTCCTGCGGGCGCAGAGAGCGAACACAATCACGGACTGGCAGGATTTTCTCACTCGATATCCGTCATCGGCGCACCGAGGTTCTGCGCAAGATGCCATTTGTGGATTTCACCAGGAGGCAGCCGAAGCTGCCTTTGCACAGTACAGGAATGGAAAGAACCAAGATCTCGCGATGTTGCGGCAGGCATACGTAGAGGCCGAAGCTGCAATTCAGGTGTCCCCGAGCTACAAACCGGCAACGCAGTTCATCGACCGCATCGGACAAGAACTGGATAATCTGGCGCGACTCGACCAGGCGCATTTGCAGGCCTATCGAAAAGCGGTGCAAGAACATACGGCTGGCTATGGCCAATTGTCTGCCGCCAATCGGCACGTAGAACGACTGTTGGAAGTGCGGCCCGGCTATCCTCCTTTGGTTACCCTGCAAAGCGACATCGTGACCGAGCAGCGAAAACTCGACAAGACGATCGTGAGCGCGCAGGTGTTGATCGCGGAAGGACGCTACGATCAAGCCCTCGACGCTCTCGGTCCCTACATCGCGTTCGCGCCAGAAATGCCACGCGTCGACAACGTAATTAATGCGGCCTTCAAGTATCACTATGACGAAGGGCAAAGACTCGCCGCGCATCAGGAGTGGGAAAAAGCAATCGCGGAGTTTGGCAAAGCGTCCGCTGTGCGGCCTGACCGCAAAGACGTCCAGGCGGCCGCTGACAATGCGACGACTCAACTCGAGGCCCAGCGCAATCAGCAAGCGGCAAACGCCGCCGTGCTGGAGAGCAATGAGTACGCGGAGAAAAGCCAGTTTGTCGAAGCCTACAACGTCCTGGCCGACCTGCCTGAGAAACAGCGCGCTCTCGTCACTTCGCAGCTCACGGAGTTATCGCACAACTATATCGGCGCGGCTGTGAAGCGGGCGCAGAAACTCCAGGAGTCGCACGTTCCGATCAGGAACTCGGCCGACGAGAATGCGGTGTTGGAGGCGTATGTTTTGTGGGATCGCGCGAGCGCGCTGGCGGACGACCCCTCGATCACCGTGAAGCGCGATTTTCTATCGGCGAAGATCAGCGCTTACTGTGTTGATCAAGCCAACCGATATCTCCAGAAACCGGCCGGGTCGGGAGCTGGTGTTGGATGGCTTTACCTGAACCAGGCGCTACACTACGGGACCGTCGATAGCAGCGGTTTGAAAGATCAGATGGCTCGTTACAAAGCGCTTTATCAACGGCGCTCCCAGTTGTGGGTCGGCATCGAACTTGGCGATCAGACTTCACGCCGCGACAGTCACGGGTTCAACAATCAACTCACGGACGCGATTGCCCGCGCGCTCGAGTCGGGCGGGCTGCCGATTGTCGTTGTGCGCGATGTTGTGCGCGATCCACAGGAGGGTGAGAGCGCGCAACCGCCCGATTTCACGCTAGTCGGACAGCTCCTGGAGCACCGCGTGGTCAAGAATCCGACCCTGGAAGCTCCGGAATCGAAATACCGTGCAGGCACGTACGAGACGAAAACCGTGGCGTGGCTCAAGGCGAAGAGTGACTACGACTCGGCTGCGCAACAGCTCACCTCGGCGCAGCAGGCGCTTACCGATGCCCAGACGCAACGCAAAAAGAAGCAAGTCGTAGCCGACGCCAATGACACCGTAGAACAGGCACAGAAAAACGTCGATGAGTTACGGCGCAAATTGGATGCGACGCCAGAAAGCCGTGTAGAAACTGTAGTTGAGTCGTATCACTACACGAAGAAGACCATCGATCTAACGGCGTCAGCCCGAATCGAATTCCAGTTTCGCGATCAGGCCGGTGATCTGATCGGTGAACCAAGCAATATTCATAAGGATAAACACAGCACAACGGTCGTCGTCGAAGATGTAAAGGCGGAGGACACGGAAGGAATCACAAACCAGGGCGTGGAACCGGACGGGGCGCAATTTCTGACCGACCTGGAAATTGAGTTCCGCAATGCCGTCGTCAAAGCGGCGCGCGAAAAGGCGGCGGAATTGCCCGAGGCGGTCCTGAAGGCAGCGCGAACGCTGGCGCAAAAAGGGGACACCGACGGCGCTGCGGAATTATACGTCTTGTACTTGAATGCGAGTCCTCAGGGGGCATCCCCGGAACGAAGCGAGGCAGTTAAATTCTTGCAGGATCAGTTCAATCTGGGTGTGTCCGTGGATGCGAAGCTGTGAGCGGCAGAAGTGCTTTGAGTACCTTCGTACTCTTTCCTCGCTTCCTTTTGTGCGGACAATAGATGGTGAGGGTCGTGGTAACGTCTCGCTAGAGCAAGGTGTTGCCTGCATACAGGGCATTTGGAGTCGCGCAAATGGCAGAGCTGTTTCTCAAATTCGATGACAAGGTCTTACAGGAGTTTCTGCTCGCGGGAGACACGATTACCATCGGCCGTCAGCCCGATAATGTCCTTCGCATCGACAATCCTGCCGTCTCCGGACATCACGCCCGGGTCTATGCGGAAGGCGATCAATACGTGATCGAGGACTCCGAAAGCTTCAATGGCACGTACGTCAATGGTCAACGTGTCAGCAAAGTCATATTGAAGGACGGAGACAACTTAACGATCGGCAAACATACGATCGAATTTCGTGACGAGGTACGTCCGGTCGCAGCGCCGTATGCAAGTACCGGCGCCGCCGTTGAGGGGCAGCGTCCCCGGCCGCCACAACTTGATCGCACGGTTGCGCTCGACACAGCAAAAGCGAAGGAAATGCTCGCCAAAGCAGCAGCCGCAGCCTCTTCCGCCGGATCAGTCACGGTCCGGAGAGTTAACTTCCCTTCCATCCCGTCGGCAGAGAAGGCCACGTTCGCCGTACATCAGACCGTGGGCGCACTGGCAATCGTCAGCGGACGAACCGACCAACAGCACTACGTTCTGACCAGTAAGTTGACACTGATTGGAAGATCGAAGATGGCTGGGATCCGGCTCAAGCGATGGTTCGCTCCCGCTGTCGCCGCTTCAATTTATCGAGCCGACGATGGCTACTGCATCGCCGCCTCTGGAGACAACGTCACGATCCGAGTGAATGATGTCGTGCTCGATGGCGGCCAGAAGCAACTCGCGACCGGCGACGTAATCGACGTTGCAGGCATCAAGGCGGTTTTCACCTTTTGTGAAAGCTGATCAAGCCGGCTCACGCACTTCGTGAAATCGATTCTTATCGACCCTCAGCCTTCAAAGGCTTACTTAACCCATCCCATAATCCGAGCCCCGCCAAAAAGGGCGCTTGCGCCGAAGAGGACACCGCCGAGAATCCGGATTGTTCGGTCTCGCCACTTTCGAGGTTCATCAGGCTTCGGCCAGATACCGCTGCGGAGCAGGTACAGCGAAATAAAAAGGTAGGGGACTACTCGAATCCACAATCCTAACGGGGAATTTAGGAACTCAATCATGCGGTCAATGGTATAAGCGTACCGGCTAGTTATTGCAAAATCCCCATAGCACTCCTTCGAACCCGGCCTGACAACGCGTCAGAAGAACAACACCACGCATCCCGCTACCATCAGCGCGATCGCCCACAGCAGATCGAAATTGAGCCACGTGTGACGCAGTAGCCGTAAGCCTACCTTCTCATAGGTTTCAAAAAATAGTATCGCCAGGATTCCCGCCACGGCCAACATGCTTGCCGTATGTATGAGCACCGCGAGTGCAATTGCGGATGCGGTCAACGAAGAGGGGATCACCGTTGTTCCTCCGCCCATGCTGTGCGTCATCGTCATCCCTGACATTGGTTGCGCCATCAGAACGGGCAGGAGCATCAAGCCCGCCCCGTGGGCGGACGCCATCAGGAAGGACCAAACGAATAGTTCCCTGCCCCCGACTCTCATGCCCGCACCACGCGGATGACTCGCGCGAAAGAGTCGATAGCTGCCGAGCGTGAAAAGAATTAAAGCGACGCCCCATTTCACAATGCTCATAGGGAGAAGATGTTGGACGAAACGCAGGATGAGAATTGCCAGCGTGATCGCGGCGGCGTGACCGAGAGCAATTGGGAGAAGAGCGCGGACGACCGCGGAACGCCGTTTTTCCTGCAGGCCAAGGGACAGCGCAAACAGCCAGCCCATGGCTGGATTCAGACCGTGGTAGGCCCCGAGAAGCGCGAGAGCAACCCAGGGCCAGTTTTGATTCATGGGTAACAGTAGAAGTCCGACGAGGCGTCGCCACCTTGAAGTTTGACTTGATGCGGCCGCAGATCGCCGAATTCGACGAACAACTTGGGATCGAGTTGAATGCCGCCGTCTTCTGCAACGTCGAGCTTCACCATCCAACCCCGGATGCCATCGGGATAGAACTGTTTGTCCCACGCCGCGTACAAGGAATTGGTGAAATAGACGCGGCGTCCGTCGCGGCTTATCTCCACCATCTGCGGACCGCCGTTCAGCGGCTCGCCAGGTCGCGCGGGATGAGAGGCGCGACGCACAATGCCTCCAACGTGCACCGATCCGACTAGTTTGGGATTGAATGGATCGGAGACATCGTATTGGCGCATTTCTCCCGTGCCCCAACAGGAAGCGTAGAGAAATCGATCATCCACGGAGAGGTTGATGTCGGTTAATAGCGGTGGTACGGCTTTGAAGCCCTGCAAGAGCGGGGGCAACTGACTCGGATCTGCCGGTTCAGCGGGAATCTCAATGACTTTCTTAATCTCAAATTTCCCGTCCGATCCGTTGCCCGAATTTGGGCGATGCCACAACCAGATGGAACTCGAGAGGTCCTTCAGAGATACAACCACGCCGACAAAACCGTAAGCCTTCGTGGGATCGTGCGCGGCGCGCAGTTCGAGGACCATCTGCTGTTCCGCGCCTAAATCGATAGTTTGAAGATGGCGGCGTTTGCGGAGATCCCAAATGTGCAGGCTGTGGCCGTATTTGCCGCCAAGTAGCAGTTCTGGGATCACGCCGTTCTCGACCATATTTGGCGTGCCCCACTCGCTGGTGACGGCGATGTCATATCCCAGGTGCCACGCGAAATCGTAGCCGAAATATTGCGGACCGCGCTCAACCTCCCAGCGGCCGAGAGGTTCGAAGTTGTAGTGATCGCGGGCGAAGATTCCGCCGGGACCATCGCCGGTCGGCGAGCCCAGAGCGCTGATATAGATGCCGTCGGGGCCGCAGTGAATGGTATGAGGGCGGCTGTAGCCGGTCCTTTCCGCCAGGTCTTTCGGCTCAATCACTTTTATAATCTTCGGCTGCTTCGGATTCTCCTTGGTGTCGATTACATGGATCCGTGACGAGCGTAGCCCGGGAACAATCAGATATCGCCGCTCGACGTGTGGGTGCGGAGCGTACGGGCACAACGCGGAACTGCACGCGTTCCACCCGAAATGATGCAGTTCATCTCCAGCGTTCGGCATATCGACGCGGCCCACGATCTGACCGTATTGGCCGGACTCGCGGTCAACATCGACTACGACCAGCGCATCCGGACGATTGCCGCCGTTGGCATTCAATGTGGCAACGTAAGCCAGCTTCTCGGCCGGCGCCTGTATCGCCAGCTTCGGGGAGGGATAGAAAGTTGGATCAGTCTTCCAGAGCATGAGGTGACCTCCTCGTCGACACATCTACACAGCCTATTAGCCTACTGGAGTACGGTCGCCGTCATCAAGACGGTTGGCGAAAACCACCAGCTCGACGCCCCAGTTAGACACACCACAGAGGCTGCTCATCAGCCCGTGCAAGGAAGTCACTAAGCAGTCTTGAGTACGCTTCCCTGCCGTGCGTTGCTCTGCCGCAACATCTCCGCGAGGTGTGCCGCCAAAGCGACGGCCTGACTACGAATTTCGGGTACAGCGGTGGTTTCCCAGAAGCACCCTTTACGGACTGGCCCGATTGCATACAGTTGCTGCGAAGGCACTCCCCGGTAGTCGATCAGCGCCCCGTGTTGGTCGACATCTATGCCAAGAAAGAGGCGGTCGGGACACGCGAATCCCTGCACGACCAGGCTGGTAATAAACGATTCATCGATGCGTCGGCAATCTGTTTCTGAACCGGAGCAATTGATCACGCGGTCGACCTGCAACGTCTCCACGGTTCGACTTTCGCGGTCGCGGTAACGGACCTCAACCCCGTGTTCACTCTCGGCATATCGAGTGACCGTCCCCGCATGCAACCGCACTAAGCCGTCGCCCCTCATGTCGTCAAGCAAGTCAGAAATTTCCGGTGCGACCCGGTGACGATGGACATCCCAATAGGCGCGGAGATGGCGCACGAATCGCCGCTGTTCTTCAATCGGCAAAGAGCGCCAGATTTCCTGCGTCACCGGCCGAAGGCTATCGATGACTGCTCGCCAGTTGATCCCCTGGGCAGCGGCGGCTCGGACCTGATCGCGGATAAGTCGAACCAAGCCACGCACAGTCCGCGGAGAAGTTTCATCCCAAAATAAGGGCCATGGTTCGTCCGGACGTTGTTGGCGGCGCGGGTGTGGAAACAGTCCCTTGTGCGAAAGGACGCGAATGACTCCGCGGAAGCCCTTCGACTTGAGAGCCATGATGAGGTCCACGCTGGTGAGCCCGGAACCGAGCAGCAGAACGCTGCCGGTTGTGGGAATGTCTTCCAGCACATTTTTGTCCCACGCGAACTGAAAATAGCGCGAGGCCGAAGCCGTAAGCCCGGGAAGTCTAGGATTGGCAGGTGGGAAGTTTCCCATCGCCACCACTACGACGCGGGCCAGCAGTTCCGTGCCCTTGTCGGTTTGCACCGTGAGTCTTCCCTTCCCGCGATGGAGCGAACGCGCTTCGTCCCGAATCCATTGAAAGCGATCCCTGCCAAACTCGTCCAGAGTGGCTTCCAGCAAGTGAGCCACATAGGCGCCGTATATGGAGCGCGGCGGGAAACTGCGCGCCTGAAGCGAGGCATCGTGATTGGTTCTCGCCCAGCGTAGAAAATCATCGGGTGCATCGGGCCACGCGCTCATCTCTCCAGCGGGCACGTTCAGGAGATGAAATTGATGCGGGCTGCCGTAAGCGAGGCCTCTGCCGGGCAAGGCTCCGCGGTCGATGACGGCAATCGACAAGTCCGTCTGACGGAGCAGGTGCACAGCGAGCATTGTCCCGCTGAACCCGCCACCAATGATCAAAACGTCGGACTGCTGGTCACTAACGGGCGAACTCACGGGCGAAGACTCCACAGAATGCCTAGTAATATAATAGACATTGTTGGAGTCTGCAAGCGGGTGGCCAGTTCTCGGCCCGGTCGCTTCGTTGCAGTGATGTTGCAGTGACAGGGTTTAGCGAAGGTCGCTCGGGACCCGTTCGCATTTCTCATCGCGAACGCGCAATCCCTTTCACATTTCGCCGCAGGGGAATACCGCGCGGCATCGAGAAATCACGCCCGCGCTTGTGACCCTGAGAACCTCTTCTCGGTCATGCAAAATTCAACTGCGGGCGATGGCAGCTTTGCGGACGATGAGTAGGTATCCTCTGGGTTTGGCGTCCGCTTCGATGGCGGTGAGGTGCGCGCGTCCGGCAGCCGTTTGTCCGGCTTTCATTTCAATTTCAGCGAGCGCGAGACGGGCATCGAGTTCGATTCCGACATAACCAAGTTCTCGTGACTTCGCGATGATGGTAGACAACTCGTGGCGTGCTGCTTCGGCGACCGCGGAGCGGGCAAGGTTCTCTCCGGCCGTCTCGACACGCGCGGCCATGATGGCGGCGCGCCAGCGGACTTCCGGATTCTGGCTCTTGGCGGCAAGGGACCGCGCTTGCTGCATCGCCTCTTTCGCTGCCGCCGCTTTTCCTTGAGCGACGAGCGCGCGGGCGAGTACGCACCACGCCCCGGTTTCGTCGTCACGGACTTTCTGTGTCCGGAAAATCTCGAGAGCCTGCCGAACCACGGCTTCCTGTTCGGCGGGAGAACGTCCCTCTTCCAGTGACAAGTCCGCGAGCGCAACCTGAGTTTCGGCGATGGTGAGCTTTTCGCCCGCCGAGGTCCGCAAAGCCAACGCCTGTTCATACATCCTGCGGGATGCCGTAAAGTCGCCTTCCTGAAATAACAGAGTTCCCAAACTCCACATGGCGTAGCCGGAGGGAGAGCGACCAGCGTCGTTCTTCTGCCAGATTGCGAGGGATCGTTCGAACCCTAGTTTTGCGCTCGGCAAGTCGCCCTGAAATTGGCGAATGAGAGCGATGTTGTAACCGGTGAGGGCAGACATTCCGCTGTCCGGAGCATCCGCTAATTGCAACTCTTTTGTCAGGCGCTGCTGCTCCTCATAGAGTTGAAGCGCGCCGCGCAGGTCCCCCTGCTCCATTCGCTCGTCGGCAACATTTCCCGTGGCAGCGGTCTGGTTCGTCTTGTTCTCGAGCAGCCGAAAACTGGCCACCGCCTGGCGATGCATTTTCTCGGCGGCGGCAAGATCGCCCTGCGCTTCATACACCAGGCCAAGGTTGTTGGCGATGTCAGCGACACCAGCTTCGGATCCAACCTTGCGGAAAAGGGTTTGAGCCTGCTGGTATAGACGTATGGATTCGGGCACATCCGTCTCAGCCAGCGCATCGGCCCAATGGCGGAGAGTTGTGGCTTCGCCTTGCAGGTCTCCGGCCGCAGCGTAGATGTCTCTGGATTCGCGGCAGGCCGCGACTGCCTCCTGCAATTGCAGGGAGTCCTTGAGCCACCAACACTGCAGCCCCCGCATCCGCGCCAGGATCAGCCGGGATCCCCGCGCCCGCGCCTTTTCCACGGCTGGCGCCAGCCGTTGCAATCCGCGCTCACGATCGATCAACGCCTCCCACACGTCTCCCTCGGCTAAATCGATGCGGGGATCTTCCGAGGCTGGAGGCGAAAGCTTGCGCAGTGACTCTACCGTGGCCAGCGCATCATGACCCTTGCTGGCGCGAACCTGAACTTCTACCAGCTTGAGCCCATAGTCGAGGTTGTCAGGGAACAACGCGAATAGCGCTCGATATACTTCAATCGCTTTCTCGTATTGATGATCGATTTCGCGATAACGACCTTCCACCAGAAATCTATCTTCCCGCGAAAGATTGGCCGACAAATCGAACGCCTGCTTGGCTTCCTCTTGCGCCTTCTTGTCATAGCCTAGCCGGGACCATGCTTCTGCCAGAGCGGAGTGCGCGAGAGAATACTTTGGGTCGGCGGCGATGGCCTGTTGCAGAAGATCGCGAGCTTCCAACGGGTCGAAGACGCGCAGCCGCGCCAGTCCCTCTGAATAAAGGCGAGCGGCGTCACGATTGGAAGGTAAAGAGGCGCGGATGCTAACCGCCTCTACCGGAGAGACCGCCTCCACGCCAAGCTTCTCGCGCAGCCGCGACCCAGCCTGCGACACCATGTCAAAGAGGTCCGTCTCGCCTCCCACCACAGCTACGTCAGCGATCGTCTCCCCAGCGACTGCATCTTGCAGGCGCAGGTCAAGACGGATGCGAGCGCCCGGTTTGTCGCCGACCACAGCATAGGAGCCGAGCACGACGAGGTCGCTGTCCAGGTTCTTGTGCAGTTGTGCCAGGGTGGTGCGGGAAAGGCTGTCAGCGTCAGCCCAAGGGAGATCGAGCCTGGCGCGAGCGACGTCTTCCCCGGAAACCAAGCGCAACTTCTCTCCGGCTCCGAGTTCGGTGCTCAACATTTCCGCCAGCGCTGTGGATATCCATCTTTCTTCTGGACGGCCAGACAGATTGCGAAAGCCAAGAACGGCGACGGATCGGCGCGCCGGAGCTGGGGCCCCGATCGTAGTCAGTGCGGCTTGATTCGTGGGGAGTGGTGTTCGGTGAAACTTGCGCCATGTGTAAAATCCGGCAACCGAAATTGCGAATAAGACCAAAACCGCGAACAGTCTTGCTGATCGATTCCCGGAACCCGTCAAACTTCGCTGTTCCTTCTCTTCATTAGTAGTTATGACACTGGTCTGAATCGTGTGTTTCTGGAAAATCAGCCCGCCTGTGCCGACGTCGGGTTTTGCGGCTGCCTCCGCGAGAATCGTTTCACCCTCGGGTACGACCACGCGCACAGGCGACACAAACTGATAGCCTCGCCCTGGAACGGTGACGATAAAGTTGTTGTCCCCCGGTTTTTCGTCGAGTGCCCGGCGTATCGCGGAGACACTTTGCGCCAGGCTGTTCTCGTCTACAAAAGATTCCGCCCACACATTCTTGAGCAGTTCTTCACGGGTGATCAGATTCCCCGAGTTCTGGACCAGATAGACGAGCACATCGAATGCGCGGGAGTTGACCGGGACGATCGTCTTGTCCCGCCGCAGACTGCGAGCGCGGATGTCCAACTGGAATTCTCCGAATTGAAATATCCGAGCTGGGCTCAATGACATAGAAGCTTTTCAGAAGCCTTCAGGAGTAATCAGAACGCTTCACTGGCATTTTTCGAGCGACTGCAACAACATTCGCGGCCAGTGCAGGGGAATCGTACGAAAAGACTCTACCAATGGCTGTTCCGGCGGGCAAGCATCTTCAGTTCGAGTTCCTCCGGTTCGCGTTCTTCCGACCGGGGCGCCACTCGCACCGTTCGGACTGAGGTAACAGTCGAGCGGCAAGGGATGGCCCTGCTGATAGGTGGGGCGGCTGCAGGCCTCGAGAATTGTCCTCTCTGCGGACAGAAGCTTGCCCCAGGTCAGGCGGAGGAGACAAGGCTTCGCCTTGAAGAAGGTTTGAGTACGAAGAACGACCTTCCGGCGGATGGTACTTCCTCGTGAGTTCAAGGTTCGAGATGGAGAAGACCCAAATTCAGAAGTTTAAGAAAAAGGAGAAATACAAATGAAACACGTCAGTAAGTTTGTCTTGCTGGTAATCCTGGGCTTTGGACTGTCCGCAGTCGTATTACCCACGAAACAGCCCGACTCAACCTTCAAGGTCTCAGCCCACAACCGCTGTCTGCCGGTATGGGGCACGATCAAGAGCGTGTTCACCACCCAGAACTGCACGAGTCCTATCGGGCTCTGCACTGTGGGCACCATCACCGGTTCGGACCTGCTTAATGGAAACACGAGTTTCGTCGCCATGGACGCGGCTCCGTCGGCTGGCATGTCTGGGGTGGAACCAGCGGCGAACCTTTCCTACTCCGGCCAGCTCACCATCGTGACGAGGGACGGCACACTGGTGACAAATGATCTTGGCGTTCTGGACGCAACCCATTTGGCATTCACTGAGATGGAACGCCCCAGTTCCGGAACGGGTGTTTTCGCGAATCCCGACACGAACACCTTCTTCATATCAGGATCCATTGTTGACAACGGGCAAGGATTCCAAGGGAACCTGTCAGGCTTCGCTTGTTTTGACGGCCAATAGCCGCGGCCGCCGGCTTCGATGCCGGTCGTATTTAGGTTCGCAAGAAATCGCAGTAGGTAAGCAAACGAAGACCCGCTTGGAGACAACTATGAAAAACCCGACCCTTCACCTGTGCCTGGCTTCACTTCTATCTCTGATCCTGCTGGCCGGTCCCGCGGCATACGGCCAACTTACTCCCAGCGGCGATGCCTACACCAACACCGCTGCCTCCACCACGAACTACGGCGCAAAGACGCTGCTCGATGTCGAAAGCTCGCAGACGACTTTCATTCAGTTCGATCTGTCGTCGATTCCCTCCACCTACACCAGCGCCGACATCACCAAGGCCACTCTCAAACTCTATGTCAACGCTGTGACCACCGCGGGCAGCTTCAACGTGGACTACGTCAATGGCACATGGACCGAGAGCACGATCGATTCCAGCAACGCACCAGCGCTCGGAACCACCATTGCCGCGAGCGTCCCGCTCACCACGAAAGACAAGAACCAGTACATCCTGGTGGACGTCACGGCGGCGGTGCAGGCGTGGCTGAGTGGAACCGCCAATGACGGTATCGCCCTGGTGGCCAACAGTCCACTGAACGCGAGCTTCGACAGCAAGGAGAGCACGAGCACGAGCCATTCGGCGGAGTTGGACATCGTGTTCGGCGCCGGAATCACCGGGATCACCACGGCCGCGGGCAGCGGCCTGATCGGCGGAGGAACCAGCGGCACGCTGAATTTGTCACTGACGAATGCCTGCGCGGCGAAACAGGTCCTTCAGTGGAGCGGCAGCGCATGGGCCTGCGCTTCCGCAGGCACCGGCACGATCACGGGCGTGACCGCGGGAACAGATCTGACCGGCGGCGGCACGAGCGGCAATGTCACATTGAACCTGAACACCACGGCGACCAACGGCCTCTACGCGCAATTGGGAGCGGCCAACACGTTTACGGCAGCGCAGACGACGACGATAGGCGGAAGCGCTACCGCGATCTACGGCAACCAAACCGGTGCCGGAATTGGCGTTGTCGGCCAGACGGTTAACAGCTTCGGCGTGGCTGGTGTCGAGACCGGCACCACGGCTGGATCGGTGGGGGTTTTCGGACAGGCGGTTGCGCCTGGTGGCTATGGCGTAGAGGGCCAAAATTTCGCCACCACGGGAAGTGCTGTCGGCGTGTTCGGCACGACGCAGTCCACCTTAGGAGTCGGTATATACGGATACGGGGGTGCCACCACGGGGTCCACAATTGGTGCGGTCGGCCTAACGTCGTCAACTACTGGCATGGGCGTTGAGGGTATAAGTCCCTTCATAGGCGTATCAGGCATCATCGAATCGGAGGTAATTTCGTCGGCAGGTCTGCCTTATGGCGTCGTGGGTGCGAGTCCCCTTATCGGTGTTTATGGGGCTTCGGAGGGCGTCAGCAACACGGGATCGGAGTCAAGTGTTCTCCACGTTGGCGGCGTGTGGGGCGACTATGGCGGAGTGATTGGGGCCGGGGTAATTGGGACCGCCGATAATAGCTGGGCCGGCTATTTCGCGAACAGCGGCGCCGGTGGCGGCTTCCCCACGATCTTTGCCGAAAATTTAACAACGACCGCCGGAGGCGAGGTTTTCGAGGCTGTGCTGGGCGCCAGTGGCGCGACCGCGATCATTGGAGACCCCGGATGCGGTTCTGGCTTTATCGCTCTTCAACTTAGCCTCAACGGCATGTCGGACTGTGACAACTACACGTTGACTGGGGGCAGCAACGGCGAATCGTACCTTAACGCCGTTGCCGGTAAAACCGTACACCTCCGCGTCAACAACGTCGACGCCTTGAGAGCAACAAGCACCGGAGTAACCGTGGTCGGCACGCTCTCCAAAGGCGGCGGCTCGTTCAAGATTGATCACCCGCTCGATCCCGCCAATAAGTATCTCTACCACTCGTTCGTCGAATCGCCCGACATGAAGAACATTTATGACGGGACCATCACCACCGACAGCGCTGGTCTGGCCACGGTCGCGCTGCCAGATTGGTTCGAGTCGCTCAACCGCGATTTCCGCTATCAATTGACCGTGATCGGTCAGTTCGCGCAGGCCATCGTTGCCAGCAAGGTTGCGAACAACCAGTTCCGTATCCAGACGGACAAACCGAATGTGGAAGTTTCCTGGCAGGTGACCGGTATCCGCCAGGATGCCTTCGCGAACGCCAACCGGATTCCGGTCGAGGTCGAAAAGGCTCCCGCAGATCGCGGGCGCTACCTGTATCCCGAAGCCATTGGGTTGCCCACATCCGCGCGCATTGGCTACGAAGCGCCACCACCAGGGAGCGAGCGCATCGCACACCAACGCCCGGAACTACCGCTGCATAGAGCCAACTCCTCGCCGGCGCGGGCGATCACTCTTCCGGCTCCGCCGAAGCTGGTTATGCCCACGGTAGCTCCATTGCCCCATCCGACCGCGCAAGCGCCGAAGCCGGAGGTCAATCAAAAGTAGCCGCCGAGATAGAGAGTGGCAATCAGAGCCTACGGCGGCCACGCACTTAGAAGGTAGTGCCTCCGATCTTCCCATCAACCGAAGAAACGTCAGTCAAGAGAAGTCAGTAACGAAATGACAGAAGGAGAATTCCGATGAAGCAAACGACGAAACATCTGACCCTGGGCTTGGCCTTGTTCCTGGCAAACTTCGCAAGCCAGGCAATGGCTCAGTCGACACCGCAACAAGTGAAAGGCGTCAATGCGCAGGGCGGAAAGTGGCAGGCATTCACCGACCGAGGTCAGGTAGCTGTGGCCACAAATGCAACCACAGAATACGTAGCGTGGAAGGTGAACGGCAGCGAAAACATCGAATACTCCACGTCAACCGACGGAGCCACCTGGACAACGCCGAAAGTATTGGGTGGCACTTACCAGCACAGGGCGTGGAAAGCGCAGACTCAGGGCGTCCCGGCGCTCACAGTCGATAACACCACTGGCTATGTGTGGGCGGCATGGACGGATCCCACCACTAGCGATCTGTTTTACTCCACCTACAGCGGCGGCGCGTGGAGTTATCGACAGGCAGTGAGCGGCTCGGGCTGGACCGCACAGAACCTCGTATCCGGAGCGTCGCCGGCGTTCGGAGGCGGCAACGGTATAACCATAACCTGGATTGGATACACGAGCCCCGACATCTATATCTACTACTCGAACTGGACCTACCCAGGGTGGTCGGTCCCCCAAATCGTAAGCAACTCGAGCTGGACTGCGAATCCGGCCCCGTCGGGATTTTCCACGCCGGACTTGACCGTAAGTCTTTCCGGCGGCTCAGCCATGTATTGGGTTGACTATTATGGCGACATCTACGGCTCTGCTTTTATTTTCGGCGGATGGGCCCCTGAGACGGTAATCAGCTGCAACAGCTGGACCGCGGAAACCTGGGATGACAATCCTCCGGCTGCCGCAAACTTCACCTTGAACGGTGGAGGAAACGCCATGCTGTTCTGGGTTAACTTCGCCGGGAATGGCTCCCAACTGGCCTACACATACGAAACCTTCGATCAGAACGGATGCCCGTGGGCCGACCCACAAACGATCGATATTGCCCCCGGATTCACCAACGCCAATGCTTACGTTGGGCCAGCTGTGTCGATTGGGTCGAACTTATCGATTCTCGCGTGGCCGCAACTGGTTAAAAACAGCGAAACCAAAAGCAGCGTCTGGTATTTGAACCCGCGGACTCTTCCGGGGCTGAACTAGCGACCTTTGGCCCCAACGCAAGAGTCAAATCGGAGGTCCGCGGGCGCGGACTTCACAACAAAGACTTGAAATAGAAGGCTCCGAAATGAGGAGCGGCACGATGACGATGAGGAACAGGACAATGAGCGACAGGACAATGTGCAACAGGACAATGAGGGACAGGACAATGAGCAACTTCGCGCAACATCAATTCGCAACCAGAGTTTTTCGAGCAAGGCTAATCCTGACGCTCATTATCCTGGCGATGCTGGCCCTGGTGGCCACCCCGCTCACGTCCGCGCAGACCTTTATGTTTAATCGCGCCGATTTCGTCACCGGGACGGGACCGGCAGTGGTGGCCGTGGGCGATTTCAACGGCGACGGCCACATGGATGTGGTCACCGGAAATGACGACACGGCGAATACTGTCTCTGTATTGCTCGGAAAGGGAGACGGAACATTCGCTCCTCACGTGGATTATCCCGTGGGTTCAGCGCCGAGTGGTATCGCCGTGGGCGACTTTAATAACGATGGCAAGCTCGACATCGCCGTCGTCTACGGCTTTAACCTTTCCAAAGTCGCCGTGCTCCTAGGAAACGGAGACGGAACGTTCAAGCCGTTCATCCCCACCACCGCGGGCGTGGAGGACGGCAGCATTGCGGTCGGCGATTTTAACGGCGATGGCAAACTCGACGTGGCCGTCTCCGACAGCAGCGGCGTCGTCGACGTTATGCTTGGAAACGGCGACGGAACGTTCAAGGCTCCCGTCAGTTATGCTACGGCGGCGGATCCGCGGATGGTGATCACGGCCGACTTCAATGGCGACGGGAAGCTAGACCTGGCGACGACCAACGCAGAGAGCGAAACGATCTCCGTGCTGCTTGGCAATGGCGATGGAACATTTCAGGCGCACATGGACAACTCCACAGCGATTGCCGCTAGCTGCATTAGTCTCGCGGCGGGCGCCCTCAGCGATAATCGCAGGCTCGACATTGTCGCGGGTTGCCAGGCTGAAGGCGAAGTCGTGGTGCTGATCTCGAATGGCAACGGAACGTTCAAGCCGGCGAAGGCTTATCCGGTTCCAGCAGGTGTGGATCGGGTCGTGCTCGGCGACTTCAACGGCGACGGCAAACTCGACGTTGCAGTCACGAATGCGGGAACCAACGACATGGTTTCTGTCTTGCCCGGCACTGGCTCAGGAACACTGAAAGCCGCAGTCGTGTTCGGTACCAACTATGGTCCAAGTGGCATAGCCGCAGCCGACTTCAACGGCGACGGCAAACTTGACTTAGTAACTTCTGACGACGGCGCCCCTTTCGGATTTACGATCGCTACCATCTCAGTTCTGCTGAGTAACGGCAGGGACTTGTTCGCAGCGCGAACCGATTACCCCGTGACCACTGAAAGCCTTTCCGGGGCCTACAACGGAATTGCTGCGGCGGATCTTACTGGAAACGGCAAGGCCGACCTGATTGTTCCGATCACCTATGCCGACGTTCCCTACGAGTTTTCCATCCTGAAGAACAAAGGCAACGGAACATTCGATGCGCCCGTAAGCTACACGCTGCCAACCGGTCCAGACGCCGTAGTGGCGGGCGACTTCAATAACGATCACAAAGCAGATATCGCGATCGTGAATTTCGGGGGCAGCGGCAGTATCTCCGTGTTGCTGAACTCGGGCACCGCAACCTTTCCCACTTATACGACCTACCCCATCAACGGCTACGGCTACGGCATCGCAGCGGGCGACTTCAACAAGGATGGCAACCTCGATATCGTAGCCACCGATCTCGTCAACAACACCATATCTGTCCTTCTCGGCAACGGGACCGGTGCTTTTCCGACCTTCACCACTTATCCGACTGGAAGTTTCCCGTACGGCGTCACCGTCGGCGATTTCAATGGCGACGGCTGGCCCGATATCGCGGTAGCCGACTCGCATGGAGGCACCGTCTCGATTCTGATCAATAAAGCTGACGGTTCGGGCACGTTTCTTCCGAAAGTCGACTACCCTGCGGCGGGGGGCGGCGCACCAGTGGCGCTCGCGGCCGGCAGTTTCCGTGGCAACGGCAAAATCGACCTGGCGGTGGTCACGAACAGTGCCTTTGGCGGAGTCGTGGTCCTGTTGGGAAACGGCGACGGAACCTTTCAGGCAGCCGTGCCTTACGACACGTTGAACAACGCAAATGGAGTAGTCGTGGGTGACTTCAACAATGACGGCCACCTGGATATGGCGGTCTGCACCGCGAGCGCCGGCAGCAGCTTCGCGTTCGTCACCATTTTTCCTGGAAACGGCGATGGAACCTTCGGCGCCGGAGTGACACTCACGTCCGGCGCATTGCCGTCTGGAATCGCAGCCGCGGATTTCAATGGCGATGGCGGACTGGACCTGGCGACAGCCAACGGAACGACCGCTGGCGACACAGGTTCCGTCACCGTATTGCTGAACGAACCGGTCATTGGCATAACGCCCGGTCGCCTCACCTTCGCAGCGCAAAACGTTGGAACCTCGAGCGCCACGCAGGTGGTGACGATAAACAATCCTGGAGCAACGCCTTTGAAAGTCACCAGCATCACCATCAGCGGCGACTACTCTGAAACCAATGACTGCCCAGCCAAACTCACGGTCGGCAAGAGTTGCACCGTTAACGTGACCTTTACGCCCACGCAGACGGGGACGCGCACCGGGACGCTATCGATCAAAGACTCAGCCCTCAGTAGCATTCAAGGAATCACGCTGACAGGCAGCGGAACATAGTCGGCTGAACGGGCGTGGTTGCGGGCGGGCCGGCGAGGCAGTACCGCCGGCCCGGACAACCCGTGACTACTCGACACAAGGGACGCACTTGCCAATGTACGAGCCTCTCTAGCTGCGGTTCGAAACGGCTGCGGTTCGAAACGACTAAGGTTCGAAAACGAAGATCACCAGGAGACGGAATACCTGTCAATCACCCAGAGCCACGTTCCATCCTTCTGGCGCCGCGCAACTTCCGAGGTCACGGTACCATCACGGCTGCGAGTCGAGGTGAGGGCCAGATCACCGCAAATGAGCGCTGGTCGCTGTTCTCCGAACTCGAACTTTCGTTTTTCCGGTCCAAACCCCGTAACCTGGAGTTTAGTAAAAAACTCGTGAATGGCCTCTTTGCCACGCAGGAACGTTCCACCGCCAATATCGACTACCGCGTCTGGTTCGAACAAATCCGTCATGCCATCAACATCTCCCGCGTTTTCTCTCGCTACCAACAATCGCTCCAAATCCTGGGGATCGTTGGCCGCCTCTCTTGTTGTTGAATCATTCATAGTGACACTCCGCCTGTCCGATTGTGCGCTGTATTTATACTATTGCGCTGTGAGGACTCAATCATGACGAATCGAGAAGCCGGAATCAATGTAGTCCGCGAAATGATGGGCGACCAGGCGGCCGCAAAACTCAGCTCTTCCGCTGACTCAAACACCTTCGGTGCACCGATCGCTGCCTACGCGGTCGATCAGGTCTTTGCGGATATCTGGACTCGTCCCGGTCTGGACAGGCGCTCCCGCAGTCTGGTTGCGATGTCCGTCATGATTGCCATGCGTCAGCCCCATGAATTCGCCATCCACATGGGGGCTGGGCTCAACAACGGCCTCACGTTGAAAGAAATCGAGGAAGTTCTCATCCAGGCGCTGCCCTACGTTGGCTATCCTGCCGTCGCAACAGCACTGGCTGCTGCGGCCGACGTTATCAAGGAGCGTGGTCTGGACATCGACAAAAACTACGCTGGCCACCGCGGCCTGCTTTGACACTGACCGGCATCCGCACTGCCGGTGTTGAATGACGCTTGATTGTGCAACCCCGCATGCCGAGCGGGATAGTCGGCTCGAAGTCAATCTCCGTTGTTGTGCTCACACGGGTTGTCTGCCCCGACACACGCGTGTTTGAGCCTGTTCAAACTCGCGTCTGATGCTAACTAGCTGAAGGCTCAACCCTTGAGCGCCTACCAGTCCCGCTCGTTCTTTCTGGCACGCCCGTTGCACTCCTTCCAGTTGCAAGCAATTCCTGCACGGGAGGAACACATGGCAACGTTCATGATGAGTTGGTTCAAGAAGAAGGTGAGTCCGCGCTTCATTTTGGCGCTCCTCGTTGTGACTGCGGTTATCGCTGGGCTGGCATCCGGACAGACCGACAAACAGACCGACAACCAGACACCGCCAGTCGGCGAAGGATGCTTGCTCTACCACTCGCCTGTCTCAGGACGCTACGAACAGGTGCCGCTGCAACATACAGACGCCGCGATCGATGTGCGCGGCCTGGTAGCTGCGGCTACAGTATCGCAGCAATACACCAACTCCAGTACCGAGCCGATCGAGGCGGTCTACGTCTTCCCTTTGCCGCATGACGCTGCTGTATACGACCTGGAAATGCACATCGGCAATCGAGTAATCCGCAGCCAGATCCACGAACGTGAAGAGGCGAAACGCGTCTATCAGGCGGCGAAATCCGAAGGCAAGCGCGCGGCGCTGGTGGAAGAAGAACGCCCCAACATCTTCACCACTTCGGTGGCGAACATCATGCCGGGCGATCAAATCAGTGTCCGCTTGCGATACGTACAGCCGCTGCGCTGGGAGGCAGGCAAGATTCGCCTCGTTTTTCCGATGGTCGTCGGGCCGCGCTACATTCCAGGAACGGAGGCGACTGGTCACAGCGGAACCGGTTGGGCGTTCGACACGGACGCCGTGCCCGATGCATCGCGGATCACGCCTCCCGTGCGGAATCCCGAAAGCCGTTCGGGGCACGACATTTCGGTTGGCGTAGATCTGGACTCCAGTTTTGAAGCTGCATCGATCAAGGGAATTTCTCACGAACTGGTCGTGCGGCGATTGAAAGATGGCCGCCAGCACGTGGACCTAGCGACGAGTACCACGCTTCCTAACAAAGATTTTGTCCTCGAAGTGCAGCAGGCGGACAGTGAGCAGCCGAAGACCGCCCTGTTCCTCTCCCCCGGCAATGACACTGGAGACACTCAGTTCCTGCTGGCCGCTTATCCGCCGACGGCGCAGTCCGGTCCGCGCATGCCGGTGGAGATGCTCTACATGATCGACGTGTCGGGCTCCATGGCAGGCACGTCCATCGAGCAGGCTCGCGCAGCCTTGCTACAGGCCTTGGACAGGCTGACGCCGAGCGACCGCTTCGGCATTCTCGCCTTCAACCATAGCTATCGCGAATTTGCGCCCGGGCCCCTACCTGCTTCTGCGGACAACGTGGCGGCGGCTCGCCGATATGTGCAGCATCTCGAGGCGGGCGGAGGAACCGAGATGCTGCCTGCGCTGATCCACCTGATGCGGAATCCGCAGGACTCCGCTTACCAGCGGCACATCATTCTTATGACCGACGGCGATTTGGGTAATGAAGAACAAATCTTCGCTGCATTGCGCAGTGATCTGGGGAACGCGCGTTTGTATACGGTTGCGGTTGGGAGCGCGCCGAATCTCTTTCTCGCGACCAAGATGGCCCAGTTCGGGCGAGGCACATTCACCCATATTGCAGACATCAACGAAATTCGAGAACAAATGGCGCGACTCCTAGAGAGCATTGAGAGTCCGGTGTTGACCGATGTGAAACTGTCGTTCGAGGGCGTCGAAGTGTCGGATGTCTATCCTGAGCATCTTCCCGACCTTTTCATGAAGCAGCCTCTCTTGATCTACGGGCGCATCTCTAAAGGCAATCTGGGGAAAGTTCATCTGACCGCACGCGCGGGCAACGAACCTTACGAGGCCAGTATTGCGTTCGATGCGTCGCAGGCGACTTTCCATCCTGGTATCACCACTCTTTGGGCGAGGCAGCGTGTGGAAGATCTGATGGACAATTTGCGCCGGGCGGACGAAAACGAGCGGGCCGGGATTCGAGCGAACATCATTGCCCACGCGATCCGCTATCGGCTGGTGACGCGTTTTACGTCGCTGGTCGCGGTCGAGGAAATCGTGGTGAACGCAGGCGGCGAGTCCAAGACAGTTCCCGTACCTACGGAATTGCCCGCCGGTTGGCAGATGGACAAGGTCTTTGGCGCACCAGCCACGGGTACCGCCGATGCCTTTGTTGAGGCCGTCGGTCTGACACTCCTGATCTCAGGCTTCGTGTTCTTACTAATTCTGCGGAGGATGGAGGCACTCTCGTGAAAGCGCTGCGGGTTCTATCCGCGCTGATTCTGATTGCGGGAGCATCTCTCACGGGGCGGGCTCTGTACTTGCATGCGAAGGCAGAGCTCGCCGGCGTTTTGATCCACCGGGCGTGGGACGAGAGTGTGCAGTCGGGTACGGCGCACTCACCCTGGCCATGGGCCGACACGCATCCGGTTGCACGGCTGCGAATCCCGCGCTTGCACTATGACGAGATTGTTCTGGAGGGCGCAACTCCGCGGACGTTGGCATTCGGGCCGGCGCGTCTCTTTAGCGGAGCAAACCTCGGAGAACCGGGGAACCTTGTGCTGGCAGGCCATCGTACAAGCTGGTTCCTGCCTTTGCAGGAAATTGCTCCGGGAGATCCGATTCGGATCGAGTGGGTCGACTCACACATTGGTCGGTTAAGCGGTCAGTTAAGGACGCGAAACTACAGTGTAACTATGGTTCGTGTGGTCGATCCGCAGGATGTAACGTTACTGGCGCCGACGCAGGAAGACGCTCTTACGCTGATTACTTGCTACCCCTTTGGACACAGTCCCAACTCCCCGCAGCGCTACGTAGTGCGTGCCTCGCCGATCTGAACAGTCTGTCTGGTTGAGAGTTCAGCCGCCACTATCACAAGCGCTCCCACCGGACCGATCGTATCTGCTCACCTGCGACGATGACTTAGATCTGCGCCGTGCCGCCATCGACGAAGAGTTCGATGCCATTGACGAAACTTGAATCGCTTGAGGCGAGGAAGAGCGCGACGGTCGCGATCTCTTCGGGGCGTCCCATTTCGCCGCGAGGGATCTGAGATTTGAAGAACTCCTTGGCGTCCGGCCCGAGCGGATCAAGGATTGGCGTGTCGATGGTACCGGGGCTGAGGATGTTGACTCGAATTCTGCGTTCCTTCAGCTCTACCAGCCAGGTGCGAGCGAAGGAGCGCACCGCAGCCTTGCTGGCGCTGTAGACGCCGAAGGCCGGGAATCCTTTGATGCTGGCGATGGATCCGTTCAAGAAGATGGAGCCGTTGTCGTTGAACAGAGGCAGCGCCTTCTGCACAGTGAACAGCGTGCCGCGCACGTTTAGGTCGAAGGTTTTGTCGAAGTGTTCTTCGGTTACTTCTTCAAGCTTGGCCAACTCGCCGTGGCCGGCGCTGGCGAAAAGAATATCGATCTTGCCCTTCTCGCGCTTTACGGTAGCGTAGAGGCGGTCGAGGTCGGCCAGGTTACTGGCGTCGCCCTGCACACCGGTAACGTTTTTGCCGATGAGCTTGACGGCCTCATCGAGCTTATCCTTGCGGCGTCCTGTGATGAAGACGTACGCTCCCTCTTTGACGAAGAGCTTGGCGGTGGCGAGCGCCATGCCGGACGTCGCCGCTGTGATTACAGCTACTTTCCCTTCGAGCTTTCCCATGACTGTTCTCCCTTCATGCGTGCGATGGATTAATGCGAGCGCTCTTTCTGTGCCATTGAACCCCGAGAATCCCCGGGCCGTCGCGCTGGGCCGCCCCGCACTCGGTTCCAGTGAGTAGATGGAATTGGACTGTGAAAAGATTCAGTAGTTCTGGAACATAGAACTATTGAACCATTTCCCTTTCATGACTACTCTTATTAGCATGCGGCCTCTGTTCCACCCATCGCTTGAGGAGATTACGGTAGAAGGAATTCTCCACGCCTTGTCCGACCCGGTGCGGGTGGCAATTTATGCGGACATCGTGTCGCAGGAGTGCTCGCAGAACT
>Ga0209579_10000059_pt1 | contig 224869 bp, 244 predicted proteins | sample Coa_R1_2_FD_187152 | JGI IMG/M metagenome (GOLD analysis project Ga0209579, IMG submission 187152) | Surface soil microbial communities from Centralia Pennsylvania, which are recovering from an underground coalmine fire - Coalmine... | ecosystem: Environmental > Terrestrial > Soil >... | reverse complement strand
GGTCGCCGATGAGCCCGAGCGCGACGTCGAGGCGCCGCCGCTGGCCGCCCGAGAGCTCGGCACCCTGCGCATCGGCCTTCTCCTCGAGCCCGACGAGCGCGATCGTCTCGTCGATGTCGCGCGGGTTGCGGTAGTAGCCGGAGTAGAGGCGGAGGCTCTCCCGCACCGTGAGACCGGGCTCCGCGCTCGATTCCTGGAGGACGGCCCCGACCCGGTCGCGCCACGCCGAGTCGCCGTGCGCGGGATCGACCCCGAGGACGGTCACCTCGCCACCGCTGCGGTCGCGGAACCCCTCGAGGATCTCGACCGTCGTCGTCTTGCCCGCGCCGTTCGGCCCGAGGAACGCGAAGATCTCGCCGCGTTCGATCTCGAGGTCTATTCCGCCGACCGCTTCGAAGGAGCCGTAGCTCTTCCGCAGCCCCTTGACCGACACGACCGGCTCCGCGCTCACTGCCGCAAGTGTCTCATGGTGCTATACCTCGACGCATGAGTTCTAAGCCTGTCGAGCAGCTCTCGCAGGTCATCGTCCGCTTCTGCGGCGACTCGGGCGACGGCATGCAGCTCACCGGCTCGCAATTCACGTCCGAGGCGGCGATCCTCGGCAACGACATTTCGACGCTGCCCGACTTCCCGGCGGAGATTCGCGCGCCTGCCGGCTCGCTCCCGGGTGTCTCCGGGTTCCAGCTCCACTTCGCCGACCACGACATCCTCACGCCGGGAGACGCGCCGAACGTCCTCGTCGCGATGAATCCCGCCGCGCTCAAGACGAATGTCGCCGATCTTCCGAAGGGCGGAACGCTCATCGTCGACTCCGACGCGTTCACGGATCGCAACCTCCAGAAGGCCGGCTACGCGCAGAGCCCGCTCGAGGACGGCTCGCTCGACGAGTACCAGCTGCACGCCGTCCCGCTCACGACGCTCACGGTCGGCGCGCTGAAGGATGTCGCCGGCGTCACGCCGCGCGAGGCCGAGCGCTCGAAGAACATGTTCTCGCTCGGCCTGATGTCGTGGCTGTACGGGCGACCGATCGAGCCGACGATCCAGTTCCTCGAGGAGAAGTTCGCCGCGAAGCGCCCGGAGATCTACGAGGCGAACCTCAAGGCGCTGCAGGCGGGCTACGCATTCGGGGAGACGACCGAGACGTTCGCCGTGACGTACGAGATCAAGCCCGCGAAGCTCGAGCCCGGGACGTACCGCAACATCACCGGGAACCAGGCGCTCTCGCTCGGCCTCGTCGCCGCGTCGAAGCTCTCCGGTCTGCCGCTCTTCCTCGGTGCCTACCCGATCACGCCCGCGAGCGCGATCCTCGAGGAGCTTGCCGGCTACAAGGAGTTCGGTGTCCGAACGTTTCAGGCGGAGGACGAGATCGCGGCCGCCGGCGCCGCGGTCGGCGCGAGCTTCGGTGGCGCGCTCGGCATCACGACGTCCGCGGGGCCTGGAGTCGTCCTTAAGGCGGAGACGGTCGGCCTCGCGATCATGCTCGAGCTGCCGCTCCTGATCTGCGACATCCAGCGCGCCGGCCCGTCGACCGGGATGCCGACGAAGCCGGAGCAGGGAGACCTGCTGATGGTCATGTACGGCCGGAACGGCGAGTCGCCGGTGCCGGTCGTCGCGGCGCTCTCACCGGCGGACTGCTTCGACGCCGCGATCGAGGCCTGCCGCATCGCGCTCAAGTACCGAACGCCGGTCTATCTCCTCTCCGACGCCTACCTCGCGAACGGCTCCGAGCCGTGGCTCTTGCCCGAGCTCGACGCGCTGCCCGACCTGACGCCCGTCTTCGCGACGGAACCGAATGCCGGTGACGAGTTCCTCCCGTACCTCCGCGACCCCGAGACGCTTGCGCGGCCGTGGGCGGTGCCGGGCACGCCGGGTCTCGAGCACCGGATCGGCGGGATCGAGAAGGCCGACCGCACGGGGAACATCTCCTACGACCCCGACAACCACGACCTCATGACGCGCCTGCGCGCGCAGAAGGTCGCCGGCATCGCGGCCGACATTCCCGAGCTCGAGGTCGACGATCCCGACGGAGACGCGAAGGTGCTCGTGCTCGGCTGGGGCGGGACGTACGGCCCGTGCGCCGCCGCCGCGCGCCGCGTCCGCGCGGACGGCAAGAAGGTCGCGCACGCGCACCTGCGGCACCTCAACCCGTTCCCGCGCAACACGGGCGACGTCGTGCGCCGCTACGAGAAAGTGCTCGTCCCGGAGATGAACATGGGCCAGCTCCTCTCGCTGATCCGGTCGCAGTTCCTCGTCGACGCGGCCGGCTACAACCAGATCCGCGGCGTGCCGATTCGTGCGGCCGAGCTTGCGCAGGCGATCGAGGCGATGGTGGATCAATGAGGTTCCTGAAGAGGTTCTGGGCGCGGTTGATCGGAGGCGAGCGGAACATCGACATCAACGCCGACGCGAGCGGTGGTAACCCATCGAGCTACTACCCCTCCCAGCAGGACGACGGATGAGCGATCGAAGCATTGGTGGATTCACAATGAAAGGGGAGTCGCCATGAAGGTTCATGAGCTGCTGACGAAGATCAACGACGCGATCCGGCCGCCGCACGTGAAAGGCCCGGGCGGAGGGGGCGGCTCTCCGGACGCGGCCGACGACGCGCGCGCCGCGGGCTACACACGGGGGATACAGCCCACCGTGACCACTCCGCCGAACTACAGGCCGATCGACTACGAGACGAAGTCGGACGAATGATGAACGGTGAGTTCCTCCCGTACCTCCGCGATCCCGAGACGCTCGCGCGGCCGTGGGCGGTGTCCGGCACGCCGGGCCTCGAGCAGCAATTCCTCATCGACGCGGTCGGCTACAACACCGCGCTCGGACGGACAATGAACTCGAAGGACTCGGCCGAGTTCGGGGGTGCGAGGGGAGCCGAAACGGCGAAGCAGATCGGAGGGAGACGGCTATGAATTTCCTGAAGAGTTGCTGGGCGCGCCTCACCGGCGGCGATCATTCGTTCGACAGAGAGGCGACCGCCGGCGGCGGCCTTCAGGGGGACGGGGCGTCCAGGATCGCCAAAGAGGAACCACGTTGAGACAGGGGGTAGTCCAATGACGATCCGCGAACTGCTGACGAAGATCAACGATGCGGTCCGGCCGCCGCACGTGAAGGGTCCCGGCGGAGGCGGCGGCTCGCCGGATGCGGTCGACGACGCACGTACTGCGGGCGTCGGACGGCCGGGCCATTTCGTGCCGCCGGTGAACTACCGGCCCGTCGACTACGACACGAAATCGGACGAATGACGAACGGCGAGAACGGCAACGGCACGCTGACCGCGAAGGACTTCCGCACCGACCAGGAGGTGCGCTGGTGCCCGGGCTGCGGCGACTACGCGATCCTCGCCGCGATGCAGGCGTTCATGCCGGAGCTCGGCATCGCGCGCGAGAACACGGTCTTCGTGAGCGGGATCGGCTGCGCGGCGCGGTTCCCGTACTACATGAACACGTACGGCCTTCACTCGATCCACGGCCGCGCGCCGGCGATCGCGACCGGCCTCGCGACCTCGCGGCCCGATCTCTCGGTGTGGGTCGTGACGGGCGACGGCGACGCGCTCTCGATCGGCGGCAATCACCTCATCCACTCGCTGCGCCGCAACGTCAACTTCAAGATCCTCCTCTTCAACAACAAGATCTACGGGCTGACGAAGGGGCAGTACTCGCCGACGTCGGAGCTCGGGAAGGTGACGAAGTCGACGCCGATGGGCTCGCTCGACTGGCCCTTCAATCCGGTCTCGCTCGCGATCGGCGCCGAGGCGACGTTCGTCGGGCGCGCGATCGACACGGACAAGAAAGGGATGACCGACGTCCTGCGCGCGGCGGCCGAGCATCGCGGGAGCGCGTTCGTCGAGATCCTCCAGAACTGCCCGATCTTCAACGACGACGCGTGGGAGTTCGTGCGCGACGACAAGGAAGGCGTGAACCGGATCGCGCTACGGCAAGGCGAGCCGATCACGTGGGGCGCCGAAGGCGAGAAGGCGCTGCGCCAGCTCCCGGACGGCACGATCGAGGTCTGCTCTGCTTCCGACGACGGCGTCCTGATCCATGACGCAACGCACACGGAGCCGTCGCTGTCGTTCGCGCTCTCGCGGGTAACGCAAGGCACGCATGGCGGCACGCCGGTCGGCGTCTTCCGCAACGTCACGCGCCCGGTCTACGACGACCTGATGGCAGAACAGCTCGAGACCGCGGTAGCAAAGCGCGGCGAAGGCGATCTCGCGGAGCTACTGCACTCCGGCGAGACCTGGGTCGTTAGCTAGCGCACTTTGGCCGTCTACATCAATCACGGCGACGTTCCTGATGACGGCGGTCCACCGTTAAAGCACCTCGACGGTCACTGCCCGGTGCTGCTTGGGCAAGAAGCGCTCGGTAATCCGGTGCGCCGGGTTAGCAACCGGAAGATCGCCGGCTCCGCGCCGCCCCGCAGACGGTGCCCCGAGTGCTTCTTTCCCGGGCCTCCACTGAAGGACGTGGCTGAGCCGACCTGGCTCGAGCTTGCTCGCACTGCGGAGGAAGACCAGCCGGACCGCTTCTGGACATACGACCTCTCTGGGCGGCCAAACGCTCCGCTCAGGTGGGCATGGCTGCTCATCCTCTCGAGCGGCTTGCGCGTAGATGGCGGAACACGTGTAAGGGCCGCCTTGAGCATGCCGACTCAATCCCTTGGTTGTATGACGCCACCGCCGCCGGACGCGGAGACGAGGTCGAACTTCAACTTGTCTCCCACTCGACGCGGTCAGACGCACTTGCCCATGAACGGCACTTGCGCAGCGGTAAACGTGCCGAAGGGTGGCACGTAAGCTCCGACAGATAGGAGAGGCTCCTTCGGCTCGAGTCAGGGGCGCGGCGCGTCAATTACGAGTGGCCTCATCGCGTCGATCGGCGCCCGCACGTATTCGAGCGCCTCGGCGTCGAACCCGGCTTCGTAGTGGTGCCAGCGCCGCTGCTCGAAGAACAGACAACGACGACCTGATGGCGCAGCAGCGGCACGAAGCCGAGGAGGAGTGCGGCAAGGTCTCCCTCGCCGCGCTCCTGCACTCCGGGGAAACGTGGGTCGTTAGCTAGAGAACTCGGCGAGGTTGAAGACCGCGTGCGCCGGCGTGATCGTCACGGTCGGCTCGCCCTCGACTCCGCCTGCCTGCGCGATGCCCGGCATGAGCCGGTTGTCGACGAACGCTTGGAACACCTCTGGCGACTCCCAGACATCGACGGCCTTGAAGCCGCCCTCGTCGAAGAACGCGACGTGGAACAGGCCGCCCGGATCGGGATTCGTCTCCCAGCCGACGATCTCGCGCACCTTGTCGTACTGCTCCGCGGTGACCTCCGGCCACGACATCCTCATCACAACTGGCATCTAGATCCTTCCTTCGGGGATTGACGGCGTATATTCGCGCGTCGCCCCGAGGCGGTTCAAGCGCGGCGTCCAGCCGAGGCGTAGCGCCGTGGCGACCACACCGACGACCGCCACTCCGCCGCCGACGGCAAACGCCAGCTCCGTCCCGCCCCTGGCGCACAGCCAGCCGGCGAAGAGACCGGCGAACGGGCCGGTTCCCATGAACGCATAGAAGTAGAGGCCGATGATTCGGCCGCGCAGGCGGTCCGGCGCGGCGAGCTGCAGGGTCGCCTGCGAGTTCGCCGACCACGCGGTGAAGCCGGCGCCGACGCCGAACAGCAGCAGTCCGGCGAGCAACACGCCGGTGGCCGGAGCGAGGAGAAGCTCCGCGAGCGAGAACACACCACCACCGATCAACAGCACACGGGCCGAGGCTTTCGCGCGCGTCGCGACGATGAGCGCTCCGGCGAGGGCGCCCGCGCCGAACACCGCTGAGAGGAAGCCGAACACCGTCGCGTTCCCGTGCAGCGTGATCTTCGCGAGCACCGGCAGCGTGACGTTGAAGTTGAAGGCGAACGTGCTGAGGAGGAGGGTCAGCCCGAGCACGGCAAGCATCCGCGGCTGCGTCCGCACATACGCGAGCCCCTCCTTCGTTCCCGCCCAGAATTTCGGCCGCGCGAACTCCTCGAGCGGGAAGAACTCGCTCGTCCGCATCATGAGCAGCCCGCCGAGCACCGCGACGAAGCTGATTGCGTTGACGAGGAAACAGACGCTTGGGCCGCCGACGACGAGGACAAACCCAGCCGCCGCCGGGCCGAGGACGCGCGACGCGTTGAAGAGGCTCGAGTTCAGCGCGATCGCATTCGGCAGCGCCTCGCGCCCGACCATCCGGTACGTCAGCTGCTGGCGCGAGGGCGCGTCGAGCACGAGGATCGAGCCGTTGACGAACGCGATCGTGTAGAGCATCCACGGCTGCGCGCTGCCCGAGAACGCGATCCACGTGAGGACGATGGCCGACAGCGTCTGGCCGGTCTGCGTCCAGAGAACGAGGCGGCGAGCGTCGAACCGGTCGGTGATCACGCCGGCGAAGAGGCCGAACAGCGTGAACGGCAGGAACTGCGCGAACGCCATCCAGCCGACCGCGATCGGGGAGCCGTGCGGGTACGCGGCCGACTTCGTGAGCTCGAGGATGTACCAGGCGAGCGCGATCCGCTGCATCCACGAGCCGACTTGCGATGTGAGCTGGCCCGCGAAAAAGAGGCGGTAGTTGCGGTAGCGGAAGCTCTGGAACGTGCGCCGCGCGGTCGTCATTTTCCGCTCCGGCGCCGGCCAAGCCGCCGCCTCCGCTCTTTGATGAGCTCCGTCCAGCCTACGCTCATGGCCGGCCTCCCTCATCGGCGAGGAGGTGTGCGAGCGCCGCGACAGCCGCGCCGACCGCTTCGAGCTCGTCGGACGAAAGCGTGTCGAGGCGGCTCGCGAGCCAGGCGGTGCGGCGGGAGCGGACGCGGCGCAGCGTGCGCTGGCCGTCGTCTGTCAGTGTCAGGCCGACGCGGCGGCGGTCGGCATTGTCCTGCGTGCGCGTGACGAGCCCGTCGCGCTCGAGGCGCGAGACGCGCTTCGACATCGCCGCCGTGGACACGCGCTCCTCGGATGCGAGCTCTCCGACGGTGACGCCGGGCGCGTACTTGATCGAGACCAGAAGACCGACTTGGTGCGGCGAAACGCCGGCGATCTTCTCGCGGCGGAGCTCGCGGGCGAGCTGGAGGAGCGTGGGTCGGAGGCGATCTGCGACCGCCATGACGTCGACTCCGCGCTTCGTAGCCTGTGCCATTCGTCAACCAGGTTAGCTAAATTCGCTAACCCGGCTAACGAATCTAACGGTTCGTTTACAAGCCGGGCATGGTCGCGTCGGGGGCATGGATGCCCTCTGCCGGCGCGCCTACGGACGCAGCACGGCGACGGCGGAACTCCAATCCGAGGCTGATGAGGATCGCCGCCACTCCCAGCGCGATCGTCCCTAAGCCGATCTGATCTGCCGTCGTCTTGGCGTTGTGCTCCCACTCGCCGGGCAACCACAGGTCGTACCTGCTGTGCGTGGTGCGGTTGTCGATCCCGTGTGGATAGCGGGCAGTGTGCTCCGCGGCCCACGTCCCGAGCGGGATCAGGAGGACGATCGAGGCGACGATGCCCGCGAGGGCCGGGATGATGATGGCCAGCCGCGACCGTAGGAGCATCGAGAGGGCGCCGATGAGGACGAGCGCCGCAACGACCGCGAGCGTGACGAGGTAGATCGTTCCGACAGTTCCCTTCGTCGGGTCGGCGAGTTGCGCTGTGTGGCCGGCCGGTTCGTCGAACTTCAGCGAGAACGCCATCAACGCGACGAAGAAGAGCGGCGCGGCAAGGATGCCGGCCACGGCAAGAGGCGCCTTCGACAATCCGCGGAACCGTCTCACAGCCGGCCCGCCTCCAGCACGCGCGAGAGGAACTCTCGCGTCCGCGGTTCGCGCGGCGACGAGAAGATCTCGGCCGGCGTGCCTTGCTCGTGGATGACCCCGGCGTCGAGGAAGCACACCGTGTTCGCCACCTCGCGCGCGAAGCTCATCTCGTGGGTGGCGAGGATCATCGTCATCCCCGAGTCGGCCAGCTGCCGGACGAGCTCGAGCACCTCCCCGATCAGCTGCGGGTCGAGTGCCGACGTGATCTCGTCGAGGAGCATGAGCTTCGGTTCGAGCGCGAGCGCGCGCGCGATGGCGACGCGCTGCTGCTGGCCGCCAGAGAGGCGGTCAGGAAACTCGTCCGCCTTCTCGGCGAGGCCGATGGCCTTGAGGAGCGTCCGCGCGCGCTCCTCGGCGTCGGCCCGCGAGACGCCGAGCGCCTTGCGCGGCGCCAGCATCACGTTCTGGAGCACCGTCATGTGCGGGAAGAGGTTGTACGCCTGGAAGACGATCCCGATCTTCTGGCGGAGTCTGTTCACGTCGACCTTCGTCCCCGTGATCGTCTGGCCGTCGAAGACGATCGTCCCCTCGTCGATCCGCTCGAGGAGGTTGATGCACCGCAGCAGCGTCGACTTCCCCGAGCCCGACGCGCCGATCAGGCAGACGACCTCGTGCTCGCCGACATCGAGGTCGATCCCGTGGAGCACCTCGAGGTCGTCGAAGCTCTTCCGCACTCCTTGCATCGAGACGAAATTGCCGTTCTCGCTCATACGACCTGCGCCCGCTCTCGCCGCTCCCGCTGCCGGATGATGTGGTCGGTGAAGCGCGCGAGCGGGATCGTGAGGAGGATGAAGAAGACCGCGGCGACCATCAACCCAGTGTCGTTGAGGTAGTCGCTCGAGTACTGGCCGGCCTGGGCGACGGCCTCGACGAGGCCGATGATTGTCACGAGGGCCGTGTCCTTCTGCAGGCCGACGAAGTCGTTGAGGAGCGGTGGCACCACGCGGCGGATCGCCTGAGGCAGCACGACGTAGCGCATCGTCTGCATGTAGCTGAGGCCAAGCGAACGGGCGGCCATGCGCTGGCTCGGGTGGACCGACTCGATTCCCGCGCGGTACACCTCCGTGACGTACGCCGTGTAGACGAGGACGAGCGCGATCAGTCCGTTGAGGAACAGCGTCCCGGACGAGAGCCCGAAGTAGTTCAGCGTCGCGAAGCCCTCGACGATGAGCAGGACGAGGATGAGAGGGGTGCCGCGGAAGAAGTCTGTGTAGAGGATCGCCAAGCCGCGAAAGGGCATGGCGGCTCGCCCGGGCAACCCACGCACGATCGCGACCAGAAGAGCGAGGACGAGCACGAGCGCCTCGGCGACGACCATCAGCCGGAGGTTGAACACGAACCCCGACCAGACCTGCGGCGTCGCGCGGAGGAAGTCGAGCGGGTTGAAGAACTCGTGCAGGAACTGGCCCACTCAGACTCCCTCCGCGGTCTCTCTACGTCGCGTGGCGCCTACTTGAGGACGGGAACCGATGCCGGGTCGAAGCCGAACCAGCGCTTCGTCAGCCTGCTGATCGTCCCGTCCGACTGCAGCGCCTTGATCGCCTTGTTGACGTCGGGGATGAGCGGGCTGTCCTTCGCGAACACGGCTCCGTAGCCCTCCTTCGTGTCGATCTGGCCGACGACGCCGCCGTAGGCTCTCGGCTCCTTCTGGTTCTGTGCCTCGATGATCGGCACGTCGAGGATGAGCGCTTGGCATGTGCCTGCCGCGACGGCGTTGAACGCCGCATCCGTGGAGGCCGAGTAGACGAGGGGCTGCTTCGCCGGGCGCAGCTTGTGGTAGATCCAGTCGAGCCCGGTCGTGCTCGCCTGCGCGCAGGTCTGCAGGCCCTTGAGATCGGCGATCGAGGTCGGTTTCGGGACGCCCTTCGCGATGAGCACGCCCTGGTTCGCATCGAAGTACGGGTCGGAGAAGCCGATCACCTGCGCGCGCTGCGGGGTGATCGTCGTCTCCTCCATCGCGAAGTCGTACGGCTTCTTGCCGGCGAGGAGAATCGTGTTGAACGGGGCGCGCAGGAACGAGACGTCGCGCTTGCTGATCCCGAGCTGCTTGGCGACATCGATCGCGAGGCCGTACTCGAAACCCGAGGGGTTCCTGATCGTCGTGCCGGATGGCTGGCCGTTCCAGAACGCGGGTGCAGGGACGTCGAAGCCGACGATGAGCTTGCCGGGACGGAGTGTCGGCGGCCCACTCGAGTTCGTGGACGTGGTATTCGAGCTCGAACCGCCGCAGGCGGTAAGGCTGGCAACGAGGGCTGCAACGCCGAGCAGCGGGAGAAGACGCTTCACGAGAGCCTCCAATCGAGACGGGCAGGAGCTATGACTCTAACGCGGCGGCGGTCAGCGCCTGGAAGTGCCCGATCAGCTGCTCGCTACGGCCCATCAACACCCCGCGCTCGAGCGCGCCAGAACCGATCCCGCGCTGAACGTCCTCGACGAGCTTCCGATCCTCGCGGCCGATTTGATCGTCGAACTCGAGGAGCTCGTCGATCCACGCCGTCTCGACGTCGGGGCCGAAGAAGTAGTCGAGGAAGCGATGCGTCCGGTCGGGCGCCAGCGGCACCATCGGCCCGATCGAGACGTTCGGCTGCCCAGGGAAGATGTTCACGCCGAGGTTCGGCCAGAGGAAGTGGAACTGCGCGCGCGGCACTTCGTCCGTCTCCGTCACGGTTCGGAGCTGGCCGTGCTGTGTCGAGAGCTTCCCCTCGGTCATGAGCCGGTATGAGTCGGGCGCGACATCGACCAGCGCCGAGAAGCCGGGGTGTGCGACCGAGCAGTGGTAGCACTCGAGGAAGTTCTCGCAGACGATCTTCCAGTTCGCCTCGATGTCCGCCTCCCACCGGGAGTGGAAGACGAGCGAGTCGACGTCGAGCCCGAGCTCGGCGACCTGAACAGGCATCGAGCCGAGCGCGTCCGCGAGCGGCTCCGGGTCGGAGCTCACGTTGACGAAGACGAACGGTCCCCATGTGTCGACTGCGACCGGCGCGAGGCCGAGCTCGTCGCGCGGGAAGTCCGGCTCCTCGTCGCTGCGCGGCGCGGCGCGGAGGCGGCCGTCGAGCCCGTACGTCCACGCGTGGTACGGGCACTGGAGCGTCTCCCTCGTGCTCTCGCCTTCCGCGATGACGGAGCCGCGATGGCGGCAGACATTGAGGAAGGCACGGATGACGCCGTCGCCGTCGCGCGTGACGACGATCGGAGTGCGGCCCGCGCGTGCAGCGAAGTAGCCGGCGCCGTCGCCCAGCTGTGCCGTGTTGCCGGCGTACTGCCATGCCCGCCTGAGGATCCGCTCCTCTTCGCTCCGGAGGATCTCGGGGTCCGAGTACCACGAAAACGGGAGGGTGTTGTGCACGGCGCACAATCTAGATGTGAAACGAATCGCGCTCGGCTCGGAGGACGCCGATGCTGGTTGATATCGGCCACTCGTTCCGCGAGGGCTTCTTCATGTTCTGGGCGACGCTCTGGGCGCTGATCCTCGGGTTCGGGCTGTCGGGCGCCGTGCAGGCGTTCGTCCCGCGCGACGAGATGCACAGGCTCCTCGGCCGGCGCGGCCCGCGCGAGATCGCGCGCGCGAGTTTGCTCGGTGCTGCGTCGTCCTCGTGCTCCTATGCGGCGTCGGCGATGGCGAAGACGCTCTTCCAGCGCGGCGCCGACTTCGTCAGCTCGATGGTTTTCATGTTCGCCTCGACGAATCTCGTGATCGAGCTCGGGATCGTGATCTGGGTGTTGCTGGGCTGGGAGTTCGCGCTCGGCGAGTTCGTCGGCGGCGCGATCATGATCGTCTTCTTCGTGCTCCTCGCCCGGGTCGTGCTGAAGCGGCGGGAGACCGAGGAGGCGCGCGCACGCCTCGGTGAAGGCGGGCACGTGCACCACGCCGAGGCGAGGCGTACCGGCTGGCGGGAACGGCTGCGCTCGCCGGCGGGCTGGGCCGACGCCGCGAACTACACGTTCGGCGACGCGAAGATGCTGCGCAAGGAGATGGTCGCCGGATACCTCGTTGCCGGCTTCCTCGCCGTGCTTGTTCCGGCCAGCGTCTGGAACAGCGTCTTCGCGACCGGGCACGGCTTCTGGACATCGCTCCAGAACGCCGTCGTCGGGCCGTTCATCGCGCTCATTGCCTGCGTCTGCTCGATCGGGAACGTGCCGCTCGCCGCCGCGCTATGGGTCGGCGGGATCAGCTTCGGCGGCGTGATGAGCTTCATCTTCGCCGACCTGATCGCGCTGCCGCTCCTGTTCATCTACCGGCGCTACTACGGCCGGCGTCTGATGCTGAAGCTGCTCGCGACGTTCTGGATCGTGATGAGCGCTGCCGGGCTGACGGTCGAGTACCTGTTCCGAGGCGTCGGGATCGAGCCGACGGAGCGGCCGGCGGCCGTGGTGCCGACCGAGTTTGCCTGGAACTACACGACGTTCCTCAACATGGTCTTCCTCGCCGTGCTCGGGGCGCTGTGGTGGCTCGCGCGGAACCGCGAGCGGCTGGGCGGCGGCGCCGGGTATGCGATCGATCCCGTCTGCGGGATGCAGGTCGAGATCGCGAACGCATCGGCGAGCCTAGAGCTCGACGGCCAGGCGTACTACTTCTGCAGCGATCACTGCAAGCACAGGTTCGCGGACGCTAGAACCACCGTTCCCGCCTGACCGCGGCGAATTCCTTCTTGTCGTCCATGAGCTCCTCGGTCGGGCCGATGACCTGCGCGGTCGGGGACGGGCCGCCGAGGAAGTTCGCCTGCACCTGGGCGACGCGGCCGCTTCCGAACTCGATGTAGCAGTTGCCCTCGCCTTCGTAGCGCCGCTCGAGCGTCTCGCCGCGCACGGTCGCCGCGATGTGGTCGGCTACGAAGCCGGCCGCGTTTTCGGCGAATACTCCGGCCTTGGCCATCGGCAGCGCGACGACGTCGCCGACTGCGTAGACACCGGGGAAGGGAGTGAGCAGCGTGTTGGGGTCGACTGCGACCCAGCCGTCAGGCGCGAGACCGGACTCGGCCACAACAGCCGGGACGCGGTGGATTGGGACGCCGATGAAGAGGTCGTACGGAATCCGCTCGCCGCTCTCGATCACGGCTTCCTTCGCCGCGGCGTCGAGCTCGACGACCGTGGTCTGGGCGGTGAACTCGATATCGCGCGCCGCGAGCTCGTCGCGGAACCGCTGCGAGACCTCTTCCGTCACCGGCACCGGCTTCGACATCGGCGCGATGACGCGGAGCTCCGTGCGGTCGCGAATGCCGCGCTCGACGAGCTGGTCGTGGAGGAGGAATGCACCCTCGAACGGCGCCGGAGGGCACTTGAACGGCTGGCCGAGGATCGCGAGGAGGATCGTCCCGCCCGCGAATGACGGCAGCGCGTCGCGCAACCGCTCCGCCCCGGGGATCGAGTAGTACTCGTATCCGCCGTCGGCGAACCCCGGAGTTGCGGCGACGTCGTATTCCGCGCCGAGCGCTACGACGAGGATGTCGGCGTTGTACTCGCCGGCGTCCGTCGTGACATGGCGGGCCGCGGGTTCGATCGCGGTGACGGTCTCCTGGCGAAAATCGACGCCGGGCTTCGCCATCTCGCGGTAGAGGAGCTTCGCCGTCGCGGGCTCCGTCCGGCCGAAGAGGATGTCGAGCTTCGAGAACCCGAACGTGAACCCGTCGTTGCGGTCGATCAGCGTGACGCGGACCTCGTCCGCGAGCTCCGCGGAGAGGCGGCTCGAAAGCTCGAGCCCCCCAAAGCCGGCGCCGAGGATGACGACATGCTTCACGAACTCACACTACGCGCGTCGAAGCGGCGAAGTAGCATCCTCCGCGAAAGGGTGATCGATACGAAGCACGTACTGCTCGCCGTTATCGCTCTGGTGGGCGCGACAGCTCTGTACGCGCCGAGTACCACCGCTGCCGCCGAAGGGTGCTCGTACGGGTCGCCTACGGCTCGGATGACCGTCCCTGTCCTCCACATGTACAACCAGCCGATCGGCTGGAAAGCGTGCTCGTTGGCGTTCGGCCCCGTTTGGGACCCGTTCCATCCGTACCGCCCCGGCCAAGGCCAGACGATGGTCATCAACGGACACGACGTCACGCCCGTCCCGGGCTACGGCGCCCATGGGCCGTTCTACCGGCTCTACCTGCTCAAGCCCGGCGATCTGGCGACGATCAAGTGGAAGGGCGTGAGGTACACGTACCGGTTCGTCACCAAGCCGTGGGCTGAGAGGCAGTGCCTCTCGAAATACGTCAACGACCTACCTGCCCGCCTCGCCGGCGAGCTGCTGTGCGTCGGCAATGACAAGCCGATCAAGAACGACTGGCGGGTGGAGAGCTTCTACATCCGGTGCTGCTGGCCCCGGTACACCCGGGAGAAGTTCCTCTACGAGCGGGCCGTGCTGATCAGGGCTAAGCCGATCTCGTAGCGGTGGTCGAGGACTGACCCCGGCCGGCAGGCCGGTCGCCCTGTAGCGGGACGAACCCGGATACAACGGTGCCGCGACCGGGTGTGCTCGCAATCAAGATTTCGCCGCCGAGCGCACCGAGGCGGTCCTCGAGGTTATGCAGTCCCATCCCGTCGTGCGGTGCGGACGCATCGAAACCGGAGCCGTCGTCTGTGACCTCGAAGCTCAGCCTGCTCTCGTCCTCGCGGAGGCTGACGCTGATCGACACCCCCGAGCCGCCGTGCTTTCTCGCGTTCTGGACCGCCTCGAGGCAGCAGAAGTAGACGGCCGACTCCACGTCGGCCGAATGGCGGTTGACCGCAGTGTGATGAACACGCAGCGGGGCGAGGCTGCGGTCGAGCGCTTCGACCAGTCCCCGCTCGACGAGGAACTGCGGGAAGAGCTGCTGCGAGACCTCCCGCACTTCGTCGATCGCGACGTCAACTCGTTCACCGAGGGTGCCGAGTCGATCCTGGATGTCCGTCTCCCGGGTGTCCGCGGCGATCATGGCCAGATGCACGCGGATCGCCCCGAGCTGCTGCTGCACGCTGTCGTGGAGGTTCCCGGCGACTCTCCGGCGCTCCTCGTCGACGGCCATGGTGATGCGCTGGCGCGAACGGCGCAGGTCACCGAGCGCACGCGTCCACCCTGCGTCGAGCTCGGCGTTCTCGGCAGCGAGCAGTGCGACGGTGCCCGCCGCCTGAAGCAACTCCGGGTCGTCGCCCAGCTGCGCGTCGTGGACGAGCGCGACCGACGGGATGCCGTCCCGCTCGACCACCGTCACGGCGCTTCCCGCCCCAGGGTCGACGTCTCCGTCCCAGTCCATCATGGCCGGGTCCCAGAAGCGCAGCCGGAATGTCGGATCGCCGAGCGGCTCGCGCAGCATCGCCTCGAGCTCGGGCCGGGACGGCCGCCGAAGCGACCCGCGAACGAGCCGCTGCAGCGTCCTCCCGGCAAACAGTTGCGCGGCAATCAGCGCGAACAAGAACCCGTACCAGACGAGCGAGCGCGCGATGGCGAACACAAAGCGCAGGTCGGTGAAGAACATGCTGGTGGGCGTGGTGTAGAGGCGCGCGACGTTGTACGTCAGCTGCGTCAGTAGGAAGAGGAGCGCGACCGGCGTTCCGATTGCGAGCGCGCGCCGCCGCGGCGGACTGCCGGACACGAACCTCCAGATGAGGATCCCCGCCGTGCTCGCTGCGAGGAAGATCGTGAGCCAGCGAGTCGCGTCGCCAAGGCTGAGCACCAGATCCGGGCGATTCACCACCGCGCTCACATTCGCGGGGCAGAGCGCGCGGCACGCCGAGAGCGAGCCTCCCGGCGCCTCCTGCGGCGCGAATAGGGATGCGGTGCAGCTGACGAGGACGTCTGCGACTGCTGCGGCGAGAATCAGCCCGTCCGGGAACCAGCGCAATCGCCCATTCGGGAAGGCGAGCACGAGCAGGAAGAACCCGACGACGATGACGCTTTCCCAGTACAGCCCGATCGTGAAGGCAACGGGATTCGCCGACCCCTCCAAGGCGTTGGGGGCGAAGAGCAACCCGATCGCGATCAGCATCCAGCCGAACCGGCTCTGTGGGCGCGCGCGACGCCAGTAGAGGCCGACGAGCAGCGGCCCGAGGATGAAGTCCGCCTTCTGCACCGACAACCAGCCCGGGTAGACGAGGAAGTCGGCTCTCAGCGTGATGACGACCGAGGTGACCGCGGCCGCCGTCCCGACGGCGAGCAATGCGATCTCCCACCACGCGAAGTGGACTCTCGCGATCCGACCCAGCCGGAGGCGTCCGGCCGCGTCGGCCGGCCCGATCGTGACCGCGTCGGTGACCGAATCCATCTGTGTCAACTCCCGCGAGTCGGAGCGTACCGCCTTCGGCGTGCCGTGTCGCGCCGCGAGACCCGTTGACGAGAAAAGTCCCCGTAAGCGGGGCACTCAAAGCGGGAGCGACGGGACTCGAACCCGCGACCTCCGGCGTGACAGGCCGGCGTTCTAACCAACTGAACTACGCCCCCGCGGACGGCCCAGTGTAGCCCTGGTCAGTACGCTCCCGCAGTGACCCTCGTCGACTGGATCGCGCTCGCGATCGTCGTGCTTGCAGCGGCGGCGGGCATGCAGCGCGGGCTGATCCTCAGCGCGTTCTCGCTCGCTGGTCTCGCGCTCGGCGCGTATGTCGGGGCACGGGTCGCGCCGCACTTCCTCAGCGGCGGCTCGAGCTCGCTGTGGATCGGCGTTGCAGGACTCGCGGGAGCGGTGGTCGGGGCGGGGCTTCTTCAAACAGTGGCGGTGATCGCGGGCTCACGCGTTCGCGGCGGCTTACGGGTTTCGTCGCTGCGCATGGTCGACTCGTTTGGTGGCCTCGTGCTCGGGATCGTGACCGGTCTCGCCATCGTCTGGGTCTGCGGCGCCGTCGTTCTTCAAAAATCGCAGGTGCGTTTCGTCGTCCTCCGCCACGACGTTCAACGCTCGTGGATCGTGCGGGATCTCAAAGCCGTGCTCCCGTTTCACCTGCTCATGCCAATCCTCAGCGCAATCGATCCGTACCCGTCGGTCATCGGCCCGTCGGCGCCGACGCTTCCGCCGTCGGTCGGCGTGCTGCGCAATCCCGCCATTCGCTCGTCCCTCACCCGCGTCGTGAAGGTCCTCGGCACCGCGTGCGGAGTCGGCGTCGAAGGGAGTGGCTGGTTCGCGCGCGACAACCTCGTCGTCACCGCGGCGCACGTCGTTGCCGGCGAGCGCAGAACGTTCGTCGAGATCCCGGGCGATAACGCCGAACACATCGCGACCGTCGTCGTCTTCGACGTCCACAACGACATTGCCGTCCTGCGCATTTCCGGCGCGACGGCGCATCCGCTGCGGCTTGCGGACCCGCAGGACGGAGCCTCGGTCGCGATCGTCGGCTATCCGCTCGACGGGAGCCTCTCGGCGATCCCCGGTCGCGTGGGACGCACTGCGAACGCCTTTACCCAGGACGCGCTCGGCGGCGGGCCGGTCGAGCGCGCGATCACCGCTGTCGCCGGACTCGTCCACAAGGGTGACTCCGGTGGGCCCGTGATCGACACGCACGGCGACGTCGAGGCGACGATCTTCGCGAAGAAGAGAGACTCGCCGAGCGGCTACGCCGTTCCCGCCTCGATCGTCCGCGCCGACCTCGCGAAGGCGCGCCGGGTCGGCGTGTCGACCGAGACCTGCGCGCCTTAGGCGTCGGGGAGCAACTCGACGACGTTGAGCGGCTGGCGGAACGGCGCCATCACGTAGACGCCGTTCGCCACGTCGCGCGCCTGGGCGATCAGCTCCCGTCCGAGCTCGAGCCCAACTTCGCGCGCGTCGGCGCCGGCCGCGGTGTACCGCTCCTGCACGCTCTCGGGGACGACGATGCCGGGCACCTCGTTGTGGACGCGGATGAGCGTCTCGGCCGTGCGGATCGGCCAGACGCCGACGAGTACCGGGATTTCCCACCCGCCGAGCCGTTCCCGAAACGCCTCGAGCGACTCGAGGTCGAAGAGGATCTGCGTCATCGCGAAGCGCGCCCCCGCGGCGACTTTGCGGTGGAACCTCTCAGCCTCGAGGCCGAGGTCGTCGGCGGTCGGGTTCACTGCGACACCGGGAAAGAACGACGTGGGTGCGTCGATCGCACGGCCGTGCCAGTCCTCACCCGAATTGAGGCGCACGATGAGCTCGACGAGGCCGATCGAGTCGACGTCGTAGACCGCTCCTGTGCCGGGATAGTCGCCGGCCTCCGGCGGGTCGCCGGTCACGGCGAGGACGTTGCGGACGCCTTCCGCGTGCGCGCCGAGCAACAGCGACTCGAGACCGGCGATCGTCATGTCGCGCGGCGTCAGATGCGGGATAGTCTCGACGCCGGTGAACCGCTCGATGGCGACGGAGGCCATGACCCCGCTCATCCGCGCCCGCGCCCGCGGGTTGTCGTTGACGTCGAGGAACTGTGCCCGACCCGAATCGCGGACGGCGCGGGCGGTCGCGATGAGCGCTTCGGGGTTTGCTCCGAGTGGCGGGTCGACCTGGACGGAGACTGCGAACGCGCCCTCGCGGAGGACGCGCTCGAGTTGGGTCTCCTCCTCGGTTGCCGCCGGCTGCGTCGCCGTCTCGCGCTGGCGGACGAGGACGGAGCCGGTCGGGCGGCGCTCGTCGGCGACTGCGGCGCAGATCGCCTCGATCTGGGTCGGCGTCGTACCGCAGCAGCCGCCGATCACGCGCGCCCCGAGCTCGCGCGCTTGCGCGGCGAACTCGCCGAAGTACGCGGGCGTTGCGTGGGGGAAGACGATCCGCTGCCCGGACATGCTCGCGAGGCCGACGTTCGGGAGCACCGCGAGCGTGTCGGAGCCGCCTTGCATGTGCGCGAGCGCCGTGAGCGCAGCGGCCGGCCCGGCACCGTGGTTCGCGCCGAACGCGGCAAGTCCGAGCGGGCGCAGCCGAGCCGCCGCGTCCTCGGGCGTGACACCGGCGAGGGTCTCTCCGTCGGCGTCGAACGTGAGCAGTGCGACGATCGGGAGCGATGAGACGGAGCGCACGGCCGCGAGTGCCGTCTCGAGCTCCTCGAGGTCGAAGAACGTCTCGACCATGAAGAGGTCGACGCCTCGGCCTTCGAGCACTTTCGCCTGTTCCGCGAAGAGCTCCGCGGGGTCGAAGTCGTGCAGCTCGACGTCACCGAGCGGGCCGATCGAGCCGGCGATGAAGACATCGCGCCCCGACACCTCCCGCGCCTCGCGGGCGACGCGGACCGCAGCCGCGTTGATCGCCTCCATCTCGTCTGCGAGGAAGTGGCGCGTGAGCTTTGCGCGATTCGCGCCGAACGTGTTCGTCTCAATGAGCTCTGCGCCGGCGTTGATGTAGCTGAGGTGCACGCCGACGACGCTCTCGGCGGCGCGGAGGTTCGCCTCCTCGGGACAGCGCAGGCCGGCGACCGCGCTTGACAGGACCACGCCCATGCTGCCGTCCGCGACGACAGGCGGGCCTTCGGTGAGGCGCTCGAGGAACCGCGACATAGGCTCAGGCTACGACGACTTCGACCGGTGTCGCACGTTTGATCCACGGGGTCGCGCGCAGGTGCTCGAAGATCTCGAGCGCCTCGGCGCGGGACTCGTGATCGCCGGTCAGCTCCGCGTGCTCGAGCAGCGCGACGGCACGCGCGAACGGCATCTCGAGCCGTGCGAAAACGTCCGCTGCGGCGGCAAGCCCGGCTGCGTCTTCGACCACCCGGGCCCGGATGCGCGCGATCTCCGCCTCAAGGTACGGGGAGCGCTCGACAGGTGGAAGCCCGTCGACGAAGGCGAAGAGCTCGTCGGCACGCGCCAGGTCGTCGAGAGCCAGCGCCGCCTCGATCGCGTCGACGACACCGTGCTTGATTCCCTGGAACGTCGGCCCGAGCACGCCGGCGGACTCGATCGTGCGCGCGCCGGCCTCGACTGCCTCTGCGAGTCGACCCTCCGCCCGGAACAGCATCGCGCGCGTCGCTCCGTACGTCGCCTGATCCTGGACGTCCGTCGAGCCGTCGAGAAACGCGAACAGCTCCTGCAGGCGGCGTGCCTCGCCGAGCTCCCCGCGCGCGACGTACACACCGGTTCCCGCCTGGAGGAGGCTGAGCATCACGCCGCCCGCATGGATCTGTTCCTCCGTGATCTCCTGCGCGAGCGCGTGCACCTCGTCCCAGCGGCCCAGCAGCCAGAGCGGGTACATCCGCTCCGCGAGAGTGGCCCACTCGTGGGGCCGGCTGCCCTGCCGGCGCGCGAGCGAGAGCGCCTCCTCCAGGTACCCGAGCGCCTCGGCGGTCCGATCTGTGCGGAACGAGCGGTCGGAGAGGAGGAAGTAGTACGTCGCGGCATCGCCGAACAGCTCGTGCTCGAGTGAGAAGGCCAGGCCGTGGCGCAGCAGGGCGAGCGCCTCCTCGTGGTGACCGATGCTGTGCGCGACGGAGGCCTTCGCGCGGAGCCCTATGACGAGTGGTTCCGGCAAGCGGCCCGCTTCGGCGATGTCGAGCGCGAGATTGGCTCGTGCGGCGGCGCGCTCGAGGTCGCCGCCGAACCAGTAGTGCCGGGAGAGCGTCGCCGCGACCCGGGCGAGGTCCTCGCCGGGCTCCTCGGCCGAGAGCACCTCGAACGCGCGCTCGAGCCTCGCCGCGGCCTCGTCGCGTTTGCCGGAGAAGCCCTGGAAGAAGCCCAGGCGCATCGAGACCCGCGCGGCGCCATGCGCGTCGCGCTCCTGCTCGAAGATCGCCAGCGCCTCCTCGAGCAGCGCGGTCATCAGCTCTGGCGTGCCGGCGAGCCCCGCCATGTAGCCGGCGTCCGAGAGCAGCTCAGCGCGCGCGACTGCCCCTTCGGCGAGCCCGGCCGCCTGCTCGTAGTAGCGCCGCGCTTCGGCAGCCGCGCCGAGCGACTGCGCGTGATTCCCCGCCTGGATGAGGGTGCGCCGGGCCTTCTCCTTCACCTCGGCGGCGTCGGGCGCATCGGGGGCGGCCTCGAAGGCGGCGACATAGTGGGAGGCGAGAACCTCGACGACCTCATCCTCGGCGAGGGCGTCCTCGAGGATGGCGGCGGCGGAGAGGTGCCGCTCGCGGCGGTCACGCTTCGCGAGCGTCTCGTAGGCGACTCGCCGGACGAGGTCCTGCAGGAACCCGTACTGGCCGTGCTCCGGCGAGCGCGGATCGGCCTGGACGTTCAACACCTCCTTGCGAACGAGCCCGGCGAGCAACTCCTCCACTTCGTCGGTCGGCATGCCCGACAGCGCGGCGAGGCTCTGCTTCGTGAACGTCTTGCCGAGCACCGCGCCGTCCTGGAGCAGGCGCCGCTCCTCGGCGGAGAGGCCGTCGAGGCGGGCGGCGATCAGTGCCTGCAGCGTCTCCGGGATCTCGAGCTCCTCGACCGCGCCGGCCAGCCGGTACGCGGATTCCTCCTGCACGAGGAGGCCGCGGTCGAGCAGCATCCGCACCGTCTCGACGGCGTAGAGGGGCACGCCTTCCGCGCGCTCGAGGATTCGGTCGCGCAGCTCTTCCGGCAGGCCCGGCACGAGCCCGCGGAGCAACTCCTCCATCGCAGGCCGCGCGAGCGGCTCGAGGAAGTTCGCCGTGAAGTTGCGCTGGCCTGCGCCCCAGTTCGGACGCCGCTCGAGCAGCTCGGGACGGGCGAGCGTGAGGACGAAAAGCCGATGGCTCCGCGACCAGTCGAGCAGGTACTCGACGAAGTCGAGGAGGCTTTCGTCCGCCCACTGCATGTCCTCGAACACGAGCACCGTCGGATACGTCTCGGCGAGGCGCTCGAAGAAGATGCGGGCAGCCGCGAACAGGTCTTGCCGGTCGAGACTCGTGTGCTCGGTGAGTCCGAGGAGCTGCGCGAGGCGCGGCTCGACGAAGCTCCGTTCCTCTGCGTCGAGGATGTGCTCGTCGAGAGCCGCGCGGAGCTTGCGCAACCCGAGCGCGGGCTCGTCGTCCTCCGCGATCCGGCAGCGCATCCGCACCATGTCTGCGAGGGCCCAGTACGTGACGCCGTCGCCGTAGGAGAGGCAGCGGCCGCGGTGCCACCAGACGGACTCCGCGATCCCGTCGAAGTACTTGTAGAACTCCCAGACGAGGCGCGACTTGCCGATGCCGGCGATGCCGGTGACCGAGACGAGGTGCGCCTTGCTCTCGTCGGCCGAGGCGTGGAAGAGGGTCTTGAGCTGGCGCAGCTCGCGGTCGCGTCCCACGAAGGGAGCCTCGAGGCCTTCGGACTTGAGCGAGCCGCGCAGGCCGGAGACGACGCGGTGCGCGCGCCAGAGCGGCGTCAGTTCCGTCTTCCCCTTGAGCTCGAACGTGCCTGCTTCCTCGTAGACGATCGTCTGGTCCGTCGCGCGGCGCGTCGACTCGCCGACAAGCACCGATCCGGGCTCGGCGACAGACTGGACGCGGGAGGCCGTATTGACGATGTCGCCCGCCACCATCCCCTCACCTTCGGCGCCGATCGTCACCGCGACCTCACCGGTGAGTACGCCTACCCGGGCCCGCAACTCGTCCGCGTCGAGCTCTTGCCCGAGGGCCGACACGGCAGCCGTGAGATCGAGCGCGGCGCGGACGGCCCGCTCCGCGTCGTCCTCCGTCGCCGTCGGGGTCCCCCAGACGGCCATCACCGCGTCGCCGATGAACTTCTCCACCGTGCCCCCGTAGAGCGAGATGATGCGGCGGCAGCCGTCGAAGTAGCGGGACAAGAGCTCCCGCACGTCCTCGGCATCGCGCGACTCCGAGAGCGACGTGAAGCCGACGAGGTCGGCGAAGAGGACGGTGACGAGCCGGCGTTCGGCGGCCGGCGCCTCGCGCGCTACCGGCTCGGCGGCTGCGGCTTCACCGAGCGAGGCGCCGCAATCCCCACAGAACGCGTCGTCGGGATCGGTGGCCGCGCCGCAGGCCGGGCAGGCGCGAGCGAGCGGCGCGCCGCAGTGGGAGCAGAACTTGCGTCCCTCCTTGTTCTCGGCAGAGCAGGCTGGACAGTTCACCACCATCGGAGTCTAGGGGTGGACGGTGCGGCCTTCCATTCCGCCCGCGACCGTGACGAGCTCGCCGGTGATGTGGCCCGACAGCTCGTCGGAGGCGAGGACGACGACCGCGCGCGCGATGTCCTCCGCGACGGCCACCTTGCGCAGCGCCATCGTCCGGCTCAGCCGCTCGACGAGCGCCGGGTCGAGCTCGCCGCGCGTCATTGGGGAGTACGTCCAGCCCGGCGCGACCGCGTTGACGCGGCCGTTTGGCGCGATCCGGACGATCTCGTTCTTGAGGGAGAGGAGCAGGCCGCCTTGGAGCGCCGCTTTGGCCGCCGCGTAGTCGGCATGCCCCGCCTCACCGAAGCGTCCCGCGGTCGAGCCGACGAGGACGAGATTGCCGCGGCCGGTCCGCTCGACGCAGCGGAGGAACCCGCGCGCGGTGAGGAACGTCGCCGTGAGGTTCGCGTCGAGCGTTGCCCGCCAGCGCGTCAGCGGGAGCTGCCACACCGGCGCATCGTCGCGCGGCCAGTAACCCGCGACCGCGGCGCAGACGTCGAGATCTCCCGCGGCGGCGAAGAGCGCGTTGACCTGCGCCTCGTCGGTCAGATCCGCCTGCACCGCGACGCCGCCGACCTCGGCTGCGAGATCCTCCGCCCGCTCGCGGCTCGTGTTGTAGTGGATGACGACCGCCGCGCCTTCCGCCGCGAACGCACGAACGCAAGCCGAGCCGATCCCGCCGGCGCCGCCGGTGACGAGCACGCGCTTACCTGCCAGGCCGGTTTCCACACCGATGACGTTATCGTCCCCGTCCTATCCGCCTACTCGTCAGTTGGAGGAGTCGATGATCAGGAAGGTCGCCATCGCAACCGGGATCGCACTCGCGGTCGTCGCGACGACCGCTGCGGCAAACGGCAGCGCCACGCCGTTTCGGCCGCGCGTCGGCAACGCCCTCGGACTCGCGCCGCCGGCCGGCAGGCAGCTCGCATCAGGCCCCGGGGCCATCGTCCCGGTCACGTATCACGGAGGCAGCGTCATGAACCACGGCGTGACCGTGCATCTCATCTTCTGGGCGCCGCCGGGCTACGCATTCTCGGGTTCTCCGGGCGGAGGAGCTCCGGGTTACGAGGCGCTGCTCGCGCAGTACTTCACCGACGTCGCCGCCGACTCCGGGCCGGCGAGCCCGAGCGACTGCACGACGCCGAATGCCGAGTGCAACGTCTTCTCGACCCTCACGCAATTCGGGTCGCAGTCGAGCACGGGAGTGGTGAGCGCCGGCGACTACGCGATCGACTTCTCGGCCGGGGCGGACGTGATCGACGACACCGACCCCTATCCAACCCAGCAGTGCGCCTCCCCGCAGGACACGAAGGCGTGCATCCTCGACGGCCAGCTACAGGCGGAGGTCGACCACGAGGCTGCGATCCACGGCAATGGCCGAGGGCTCACGAACCTGTGGTACGTCTTCACCCCGCCAGACGTCGACGAGTGCATCGTGCCTGGCGTGTGCGAGACGAACGCCTACGGCGGCTATCACTCGGACTCGAACATCAACGGCGACGGCCTGACGATCTACGCCTACACCGGCGACCCGGCGGTCGAGACGGAAGGGGTCTACCTGGCCGGGAACGACCCAGAGGGCAATCCCGACGCCGAAGTGACGGTCGACATCGCCGCGCACGAGACGAACGAGGCCATGACCGACCCGACCGGCGTCGGCTGGGTCGACCCGAACGGCTACGAGGTCGGAGACAAGTGCGAGGACGGGCCGCAGATCGGGACGCCGCTCGGCTTCGCGCTCGACGGCTCTCCCTACAACCAGGTGATAAACGGCGACGAGTACCTCACGCAAGAGGTCTGGTCGAACGACGGCGGACAGGGCAACCCGAGTCAGAACTGTGTCCAGGGGACGACTAGCACGAGCACGGGCCTGCCGCTTCCGCAGGTCAATCTGACGCAGTTCAGCGACATCGTGACCGGCAACATCGGTCATGCGGCTGCGGGAGTCGGAGTGGCGGTGAGCCTGCTCCGAGGCTCAGCAGCGACCCAGGTAGCGCACGCCAGCGGCACGACCGACGCTCTCGGCAACTGGAGGGTCAAGCTCACGCACGCCGTCGGTGACGATCGAGACGAGATCGATGTCGACTACTCCGGCGCAGGGGCGCCGACCCCGCTGCACCAGGAGATCCTGACCGGTAACGGCGGCGACTCATTCAACGAGTCGGGCTGGACGGGCTGGACCTGGCTCGACCAGGGCTTTGCCCTCACGAATGACGATCCGGCAACGGGAGGTCCCTCGCTCTCGATCGGACCGTGCTTCCAGACCGGCGTCGAGAGCTACACGATCTCCGGCGTGGCCGGCACCGAATCTCCGACCGACTTCTGCGGGACGGCGAGCGATGTCGCAGACACGCCGCTGCCGGCGCAGGTCACGGCCGGGCAGGCGGTCAGGTACAGCACGAACGACAACCGCGCCTTCGCGCCGCCGGATGCCGGCGTGCCGAACGGCGCGGGTGGACTGGTCGACATGACCGTCCCGGTCGGCGAGCCCGACTCGGTCGGCGCGATCGACAACGGCCTCTTCTACAGCACCGGCTTCCCGACCTGTACCGCGAATCTCGGCACCGAGCGCGTCCGGTGCTCCGGCCTCGTGCCGACCGCGACGTACACGCTGAAGGACGGATCCGAGACGGTGACACGGCCCGCGAGCGACAGCGGCGTCGTAAGCGTGGCCATGTCGGTGAAGCGTCGCGACGTGATCGTGCTCTCCAACTCATCCTCCCGCACGTTGACGAGGCTTCACGTCGCGAACCTACGGGTGCACCTCGTCGGGAGCGCTCGGACTGTCGCGAGCGGCTCGTGCTCGCCGCTCGAGTACTGGGGCGGGCCGTTGAGGACGCCGCCGACGAGTGCTGCGGCCGGCGAGCCGACAAACGTCGCCGGAGGCTCGGCCCTGACGGGCGTCATCTGCCCACGAGACGGGAGCGCCGCCGGGCTGCTGGTGCGCACGATTGGTCAGACCGACGAGCGCAGCGGTGGCACGACGCTGACGGAGATCGCAGACGTTACGAGCACCTCACCGCTGAACGGCGAGACGGTGGTCGGCGCGTTCACGGCACTCGCCCGTGCGAGCAGCGGACATCCGACGATCTCACTGGCGATCGTCCCGGTCGGCGGCACACGCGTGGTGGCTTCCGCTGCGAACGTCGACACGCGTGGGGGTGCCAAGGTCAAGGCACTTGGCCCGGGGCGCTATACGGCAACGTGGACGGTCACGGATCGCAACGGCGACTCTCGCGTCGTGAAGACTCACTTCATCGAAGGCTCACGCTGACCTGATGCGCGTCCACATCATCAGCGACATGGAAGGCGTCGCCGGCATCGTCAAGTGGCAGCAGTGCGCGGGCGGCGACAAGCTGTGGGAGGAGGGTCGCATCCTCTACACGGAGGAGATCAACGCCGCCGTCCGCGGCGCGAAGGCGGCGGGCGCGACCGAGATCGTCGTCATGGACAACCACGGTGCCGGCGGCCCGCACAGCTTCAACTCGCTCGTACATGACCTTCTCGACCCCGCGTGCGAGTACGTCGTGCAGGAGGCGTGGACGGAGTACACGGGCTTCCTCGAGTCGGGCTGCGACGCGGCGCTTCTTGTCGGCATGCACGCCATGGCAGGCACGCCCGATGGTGTTCTCTCCCACACCGTTTCCGGACAGGCGTGGCAGAGCCTCCGCTTCAACGGGACGCTCGTCGGCGAGACAGGGATCAACGCGGCGCTCTGCGGCCACTGGGGAGCTCCGGTCGTTCTCGTCACCGGCGACCGCGCGGTCTGTCGCGAGGGACGCGAGCTCCTCGGCGACGGCTTGACGACGGTCGAGGTGAAGGAGGGTCTCGGCCGGTTCAGCGCCCGGATGAAGACGCCGCAGCAGGCGCGAGAGCTGATCGAGGAGGGCGCGAAGAAGGCGCTCTCCGATCTCTCCGCTGTCGAGCCGTATGACCCCGGCCGTCCGTCGGAGATCGCGATCGAGTTCACGTCGCCGGACCGGCTGCAGGAGTACCGGAACCGCAAGGGCGTGGAGGTCACCGGCCCGTGCTCGCTCGTCGTCCGCGCGGACGACTGGTGGAGCGCCTGGTCGAGCTTTTTCTTCTGATGGCCGACTACGTCGTGAAGGCGCTCGCGCCGGATACGTGGGATGCCTTCGCGGCGATGATGGAGCGGTACAACGGGGTCTTCGGCGGATGCTGGTGCACGTATTTCCACACGATGCATTCCGAGAAGACGTTCGACGCCGAGGACAACCGCGCGCTGAAGAAACGGCTCGTCGAGGAGGGACGCGCCCACGCCGCCCTCGTCTTCGACGGCGACGAGGCTGTGGCGTGGGCGCAGTTCGGTCCGCCTGCGGAGCTCCCGAACATCTACCACCGCAAGCAGTACGACGAGGAGACGGACCGGCAGCCCGACTACCGGATCACGTGCATCTTCGTCGACAAGCGCTACCGGCGAAAGGGTGTGACCGAGATCGCGCTGCGCGGCGCGCTCGACCTCATCGCTGCGGCCGGCGGCGGCGTCGTGGAGGGATATCCGCATGACACTGAAGGCAAGAAGGTGTCGGTGCTGTACGACAGCACACGCACGGTCTTCGAGCGCGTGGGCTTCGACTACCTCCGGCCGAAAGGCCAGCGGAACTGCGTCATGCGCACGACCGTCGCGACGGCCTAGCTCTCGACGACGCCGAGCCCCTCGACGAGTGTGAAGAAGGCGCGGGCGAACGGCGACGCCTCCGTCCGCGCTCGCACCTCGTCCCAGTCGATCTGCTCGCGCAGCGCGCGCGCCCACTCGAGGACACGGCCGAAGTTCGGCTCCTGCTCGGTGATCGCCATGAGCTTCGAGACCATGACGTCCTCGAGCGTCGAGACGTGGACGAGCACGGCCATCACCTCGGCGAGCAGCGCCCGCTCGATGAGCTCGTCGGTGACCGGCCCGCTCGCGGGGTTGTAGATCAGGTCGACGAGCGAGCCGTTCGGATGCCACGCCTTCACGAGCCAGCCCTCCGGCGGTCTCTCGGTCTCCCAGCCCGCAGCCTGGAATGCATCGAGCGCGACGTCCACATCCTCGATTCGTACGAGGAAATCGACGTCGTGCTCGCTACGCGGCCCGCCGCGCGCCCACGCCGACAGGCCACCGCCGAGGACGAACGGGACTTGGGCGCTCTGCAGAATCCCGACGGCGGCCCTCATCGCGTCGATCAACTCCTCGAAGGTCGGCTCCGGCATCCGCGGGTCGTTTCCGTTTTGCCCGTTTCAGCAACATTGGCGGTGTGATCCGGATCGCTGCCGCTGCCGACGTCCACGCCTCCGAGGCGAGTGCCGAGCGCCTCGAGAGCGCCTTCGCCGACCTCGCGGGCAAGGCCGACGTCGTCCTGCTCGCCGGCGATCTCACGACGCGCGGCGAACCGGAGCAGGCGGAGGTGCTCGCGGCCGCGTGCCGTCGCGTCGACGTTCCCGTCTTCGCGGTGCTCGGGAACCACGACCACCACTCCGAGCGCGTCGACGAGCTGACGGCGGTGCTTGCGGCCGCACACGTGCGCGTCCTCGACCGCGAGGTCGCCACGTGCTGCATCGACGAGCTCGAGCTCGGGATCGTCGGGACGAAAGGCTTCGTCGGAGGCTTCCCCGGCTCGGCGCTTCCCGACTTCGGCGAGCCGCTCCTGCGCCGCGTCTACGCGGAGACGACCGCCGAGGCCGAGGCGATCGCGAGCGGCCTGCAGGCCGTCGTCCACTGCGACATCCGCGTCGTGCTTCTCCACTACGCGCCGGTCGCCGACACACTCGAGGGCGAGCCGGCCGGGATCCGCACGTTCCTCGGCTGCGATCGCCTCGCGACGCCCATCGCGGAGAACGGCGCCGACCTCGTCCTTCACGGCCACGCCCACGCGGGCTCGTTCGAAGGGCGGATCGGCGAGACTCCGGTCTACAACGTCGCCGTCCACGTCACCGGCCGGAACTTCTGGATCTTCGAGGTCGACGGCAGCGGTCTGCGGCGCGGGGGAGACGTCGTGGACATCCACGAGCCGTCGTAGCTAGCGTCTCGGGCGATGGCAGGCACCGTCGTCCGGATCTCGATCGCCCCGGTGAAGGCGCTCCATCTCGTCCATCCGGAGGAGATCGAGCTCACTCAGGCGGGCGTCGTCGGTGATCGGCGCTTCTGGCTTCTCGACGGCGAGGGTCGGCTTGCGAACGGCAAGCGCTTCCCGCAGCTGATGCAGATCAGGCCGGACTGGGACGAGGCGACGCGGCAGTTGTCGTTCGATCTGCCGGGTGGCGAGCGCATCGACGGCGTCGTCGAGCCGGGCGAGCCTTTCGAGGCGACGCTCTACGGCGTGCCGCATCCGTCCAGGCGCGTCGGCGGGCCCTGGCAGGAGGCGATCTCCGAGCTCGCAGGCGAACCGCTGACGTTGCTCTGGTCGGAGCGCGGCGCGGTCGACCGGGGCGCGGATCGCGGCGGCTGGGCGTCGATCGTCTCGCAGGCGTCCCTCGAGCGCATGCGCGCCGAGGCGGGTGCCGCGGAGCCGCCCGACGGGCGCCAGTTCCGCATGCTCTTCGAGATCGACGGCGTCGGCGAGCACGAGGAGGATTCATGGATCGGCGGCCGCGTCCAGGTCGGAGGTGCGGTCGTCGCGCCGCTCGGCGACGTCGGCCGCTGCGTCGTCACGACGAAGAATCCCGACACCGGCGAGCACGCTTTCCCGACGCTGGACACGCTTGCGGGATACCGCCGCGACGGCCTCACCGAGCCGCTTCCCTTCGGCGTCTACTGCGATGTCGTCGAGCCGGGGCGGGTTCGAGTAGGCGATCCGGTGTTTCCCGCATAGCATTCCCGCGATGGCTCCCAAGACCCGTGAGCCGGCCAAAGGCCCGGTCGAGAGGCTCCACGAGCGGATCGCGACGCGGGACAAGGGCTGGTTCTTCGCCCAGATCGCCGATCGCGTGGCCGAGCGCCGCAACGCGATGGGCCTCTCCCAGCGCGAGCTCGCCGAGCGGTGCGGGACGACGCAGTCCGCCATCGCGCGCCTCGAGCGTGGCGGCCGGCCGCCGCGGATCGACACGCTGCTCCGCATCGCCGACGCGCTCCAGTGCGATCTCGTCGTCGAGCTCGCGCCGCGCGGCGAGTAGTCGATGCCGCGCGTCGCGGTCGTCGGGGACTCGATCTCCGCGGGATCGCCGCTCCGGGATCCGGATCCGGCCGTCCGGACCCGCATCGCGACTCCCGACGAACGGAGCCAGTGGCAGTGGTGGGCGGCCCAGGGGATGACAGAGTCCGACCCGAGGCTCGAGTTCCGGACGTCCGCGGTCTACGGCGAACGGACGGATCAGATCGCGCGTCGTCTCGAGCTCGTCCTCGGCGCGGCCGACCTCCTCGTCGTCCAGGGCGGAATCAACGACATCGCCCAGCAGCGCCCGGTCGAGGAGGCGGCACGGAATCTCGAAGCGATGGTCGAGCGTGGGAGGGAGGCGGGCCTCGCGGTCGCCGTGCCTGACGTTCTTCCATGGCCGGCCGGCGATGCGCGCGCAGCCGGCGAGATCGCGCGCCTCAACGAGCTCATTCACGCGATCGCCGGCGTCACGCATCTCCCCTTCCACGACACGCTCGCGCGTGCGGGATTCGATTGGAGCGACGACGGCGACCATCCGTCTGTCGAGGGGTACCGCCTGCTCGGAGAGTGCGCCGCGCCGCTGCTTGCGGGCTAGGCCGCGTTCACGAGACGACGCGCACCGTCGTACGCGTATGAGTACCAGTCGGTCATCGTCGAGATGTGGACGACGGCTCCACTGTGCGGCGCGTCGATCACCCGGTGGCTGCCGACGTAGATTCCGACATGGCTACCGTCGGCGAAGAAGACGAGATCGCCTGGCTTGAGGTCCCTCCGCAGGACGGCCCGGCCGCGCGACATGTCGCCGTAGCTCGAGTGCGGCAGCGAGACTCCGAAGTGGCTGTACACGAAGCGCACGAAGCCAGAGCAGTCGAAGCCGGAGCGAGGAGACGAGCCGCCCCATGTGTACGGAACTCCCCGGAACCGCCTGGCGTAGTTCACGACCCGCACACCGAGCGGGTTCACCCAAACGTGGTGGTGCCGGCGCCGATGACGGTGTCTGAACGAGTGCCTCTTCGTCGCGACGACCGTGTCGCGCGCGAGGCCCGGCAGAGGCCGGATGAGTGCCACGAGCAGAGCGGTGGCGAGTACGAGCAGCAGTATGAGAAGGCGGAGTGGCCGCATTGGAAACTGGAAGGACTCCCGTCGATGGGGACGCGGCCGATTACCCGGCGGCCGCTCGCTTGTCGGCGTGGACTCCTCCCAGCGAAGCAGGGGTTTCGAACACCGGCTATACCCCTCTTGGGGGATAACTCTGCACCTTTGTGCAGTAATCGGCAGGTTTAACAGAATCCTTCTCTTAGGGGCTTCTTCGGCCCATTTAACGCTCGGCTCATGGTCGACCGGCTCAATGGAGAGGTGCCCGAGCGGACGAGAGTCGAAGCAGGACGCAGGCGCGCCCAGGTCGCGAAACGGGGGGTGGCGGTAGCCGCCGCAACTGCATTCGCGGTTTCTCTCGCTCTCGTCCGGCACGGGCATCCCGCGACCGCGACCTCACCGTCGACACACACCGGATCGCAGTCTGGGAGCACTCCTTCCTCCAACGGCCGGCAGCGCGGTTCCTCGCTCGGCGGCGGCTCGATTGGGCCACCGTCGGGCGGGATCCCGCCGCTCGCGACTGCGACTTCGTGAGCGGAATCGACTGGTATACGGCCCGTGCCGCGGGCGTGGTCGCGTATGCGCTGCTCACGTCGAGCGTGCTCCTCGGGGTGCTCCTCGCGGGGCGCGCCCGCTTGCCGCGGTGGCCTGCCTTCGCCGTGACGGACGTCCACCGTTTCGTCTCGCTCCTCACCGGCGCGTTCATCGCGACCCACGTCGTGGCGCTGCTTCTGGACCGGTACGCGCACGTCTCGGTGGCGACCCTCCTCGTGCCGGGCGCGTCGTCGTACCGTCCGTTCTGGCTCGCGCTCGGGACGGTCGCGCTCGAGCTACTTCTCGCCGTCGCGGTCTCGAACCTTTTCCGAAAGCGGCTCGGCCATGTGCGGTGGCGCCGCGTCCATTACCTCACGTTCGGCGTCTGGATCGCTTCGACCGCGCACGGGATCGGCGCCGGCACCGACGCAGGCGCCGGCTGGCTACGGGTGCTCTACCTCGTGGCGATTGGGAGCGTGGCGCTCGCGACCGTTTGGCGCGTGGCGCGGCCCGCGCTCATCCCCGCGCCTGCGCCAGCGCGGCGTGCACGCGACTGACGAGCCACGCTGCGCGCGGCCATCCGTTCACCGCGACGTCGTAGCTCCAGAGGATCTTTCCGGAGCTCGAGACGAGCGTCAGCCACGGCGAGTCCTGCACGCCGTACCCGTCGGCGACGCGGCCGGTCCTGTCGATCCCGACCGGATAACCAAGCGAGTGCGGTAACCCATGAAGGAACGTCGGCAGCGAGCTCGGTGACGCCTCGACGTCGGCCTCGTCGATGGCGACGAGAGGGGGAACCTCGGCGCCCGGCGGGATCATCTCGGTGTTGATCGCGGCGTAGCGATCCAGGTGTTCGAGGTCGGCGGGAAGGTCCGAGATCTCCCGCTCCCACGTGTTGAAGAAGAGGAGGAGCTGCGGGTCGTTCCCCGGGCCGAGCTGGACCGTTCCGCCACCGGCGCGAGGGAGGGAGACGACCTTGCGCGGGCCGAGCGGAGGAATCGCGGCGAGCGACACCGTGTCGCGCACGCGCGGGTGGCCGGGCAGGGCGGCCGCGATGCCGCGCGCCAGCACCACGGCGAGCTGCGGCACGCTCGAGTAGGACATCTCGGAGATAAACAGCCGCGTCTCGCGGCCTCGCGGGTCGATGACGTACGTCGCCGGCGTGTGGTCGATCATCCCCTGCACGACCTGGGCGGCGATCCCGTACGACTTCCAGACGCGCGTGAGCCGTGGCAGCGAGCTCGTAAGGAACAGCCACTTGTGCAGCATCCCGTGCACCTGCGAGTAGGCCCGGACCCACTTGACCTGCGTCGCTTCGGGGTTCGCACCGACGCCGAGCAGCTGGACATCCGCGGCGGCCGGGCCGAGGAGCTTCTTCGCCTCGAGCATCGCGGTCGTCGTCAGCGGGCAGATCGTCGTGCACTTCGGATCGTTGAAGCTGAGGACGACGACCTTGCCGCGGAGCGCGTTGAGCGAGACCTTCCGTCCGAACTGGTCCGTGAGCGTGAAGCCGGGCGCGACGGTGTTGAGCGGCGTGCCTGGATCGAGCCGCGGGTTCGCGACGTGCGGGGCCATCGGGATGGTCGGCGTCGTCTCGCTCTCGGGCTGCCTCGCGGCGGCTATCCCGACTCCGGCTCCGATGCCGACGACGAGCGCGGCACTCCAGACGAGCGAGCGGAGAGGCATCACCTCCAGTATCGCAGTGCCTCTTCGACCCTGTACGCTCACGGGTCTGTGGCTGTGAGCTCCTCCCTCAGCGCGTCCGGCATCCGCTGGAATCTCGACGATCTCCTCCCTGACGCAGACGCCGCGCGTGCTGCGTGGGACGACCTCCTCGCGCGCGCCCGCGACTTTGCCGAGCGCCGTCGGGGGACAGTCGGCTCGGCCGGCCCCGCGGAGCTGTTCACGCTTCTTTCCGAGGTCGACGCGCTCTACGAGGACATCGCCCGCGCGCGCTTCTACGCGACCGCGCGCGAGCACACCGAGGCGGCCGACGCAGAGGCGAACGACCTCGCAACCCTCGCCCGCGACCGCCTCGCCGACCTCGAGAGCCTCCTCCTCTTCGTCGATCTCGAGTGGCTCGACCTCGACGACGGCGCGGCCGACGAGCTCCTCGCGGCGTCAGAGCTCGAGCCGTACGCGCACCGCCTCAGGGTCGCGCGCGAGGAGAAGCCCTACGTCCTGCCGGAGGGCGAGGAGCAGGCGCTCAACGCGCGGCGGCCGGCGATCTCCGCGTGGGAGTCCCTCCACGGCCGCGAGCTCGCGACGCTGACCGTCGACTTCGACGCCGGCGATGGTTCCGAGCCGCACACGATCGACCGCCTCCTTTCGTACGTTCACCATCCCGAGCGCGAGATCCGCCTCGCCGCGCTCGACACGCTCTACGAGGCGCTCGCGACGGTGTCCGATGTGCAGGCCGCGTGTTACGACGCGATCGTCGGCGACCGGCTCTCGGTCGACCGGCTCCGTGGCGTGCCCGAACCGATGCTGCCGACGAACCGCGCGAACGAGCTCGAAGGCTCGGTCGTCGACGCGATGATCGACGCCGTCGAGGAGAACTACCCGCTCGCGCGCCGGTGGTTCGTCCGCAAGGCGTCGGTGCTCGGGCTCGACAAGCTCCATCTCGGAGACCAGTACGCGCCGGTCGGCACCGATCGCCGCGTCGAGTGGGACGAGGCGGTGAACCTCGTCGACGACACGCTGCGGGACTTCGCCCCGCGGCTGAGCGAGATCTTCCTCACGTGCATCGATCGCGGACACGTCGACGCCGAGCCGCGCGCGGGGAAGGTCGGCGGCGCGTACTGCAGCTCGATCTCGAAGACCGTCCTCCCGTACGTCCTCATGAACTACACCGACCAGCTGCGCGACGTGATCACGCTTGCGCACGAGTTCGGCCATGTCGTACACGGGGCGCTCGCGCTCGAGCGCCAGCCGTACCGCGCGTACCACACCGGTCTCGCCGTGGCGGAGGTGCCGTCGACCTTTACGCAGCTCCTCGTGGTCGAGCGCCTGATCGAGCAGGAGGACGACCCGTCGACGCGCGCGATGCTCCTTGCCGACCGAGCCGAGAGCGCGATGGCTTCGATCTTCCGCCAGACGATGATGTCGAAGTTCGAGCAGCGCGCGTACGGGATCCGCGGCGAGGGCAAGGCGCTGACCGGCGATCGGCTCTCCGGTGTCTGGATCGAGGAGAACGCGCGCTACTACGCCGACGCGATCGACCTGCCGGACGGCTACAAGCTCGGCTGGTCGTACATCCCGCATTTCATCCACGTCCGCTTCTACACGTATGCGTACGCGTTCGCGCACCTCGTTGCGTTCTCGCTGCTCGCCCGGTATCGCGAGGATCGCGAGGCGTTCGTCCCGGCGTGGCTCGAGCTGCTCGGGAACGGCGCGTCGCGCTCGCCGCAGGACCTGCTCGAGCCGGTCGGCGTCGATCTCCGCGATCCGGAGACGTGGGCGCTCGCGTTCGGCGAGTTCGACCGTTGCATCGCCGAGGCCGAGGCCGGCCTCGACGCGCTCGACGCGGCCGTCTAGCGGTCTGCGCGGCGGCGGATCGCTGTCGGGGCGGCGGCGACGAGCGCGAGAGCCGTCATCGCGGCGATCGCGTACCACCACCACGCGACCCCTGCGGGGACCCCTTCCGACGAGGCCGCGGCGATCACGTACGGCGAAATGAGAGCCGCTTCTTTGGTGACGGCCGCCGGCGGGTGGATCGTTCGTGCTCGTGCATCCGTATACGCGACGAGTTCGCGCTCGTCGTGTTTCTGGCCGGTTGGGGCGCTCGTCGCCGAGACGGCCCCGGCGGCGAGGCTGTATTCGATGACGCCCGTCGGGCCGACACCGCCGGTCGGGCCAGGTGCCGGGGTTGGGCCGGGGCCGAACGTAACGCCGGTCGGACCGACGCCGCCGGTCGGGCCGGTCCCGCCGGTGGGGCCAGTCCCGCCCGTGGGGCCGGTGGCTCCAGTCGTTCCAACGGCGCCGGTCGGCCCATTCGCAGCGAGCGCGCCCGCGGGGGCGGTGAGGGCGGTAAGACCCATGAACACGACCACCGCTACAAGGACCCGACTCATATCAGGAGAGAATACGTCGCCGTTGCCGGATTTGTCACATCCCTCAGGCTGCGGCGAGTCCTTCGCGCCGGAGCAGCTCGCGCGCCCTGGCGGCGTTGTCGGCTCCTGCGACGAGGATGACGAGCACGCCGCCGTACTCCGGGGAGACGTGGCGGAGCTCGAAGTCCTCGATGTTGATCTGCGCCGCCCCGAGGATCTGCGTAATGCGGGCGAGCACGCCCGGGCGGTCCGGGACGCGGACGCGGATCCGGTTTAGCTGCGCCGACTCGGTCTTGTAGGCGAACGACTCGAGCCGCTCGCGCGCGGTCGCCGCGGCCGCGATCGACTCCGCGAGCTCGTCACGATCCGCGACGGCGAGGGCGTCGAGCGAGGCGCGGAAAGCCGCGAGGGCGGCGTCGAGCTCGTCGCGGTTCTCGAGGAGGATGTCGGTCCAGAGCGGCGGGTTCGCGCCGGCGACACGCGTCATCTCCCGGAACGAGGCGCCTGCATGCGCGAGCGCGGTCTCGTCCTGCGCAGCGGCGAGCATGAGGGCGTTCGCGATCGCATGGGGGAGGTGGCTTGTGAGCGCGAGCATCCGGTCGTGCGCGTCGGCGTCGGTGCGGACGGGGCGCGCGCCGAGCGAGACGACGAAGCGCTCGACGAGGGCGACGCTCTCGGGCGCGCTCCCAGGCGTGGGGGTGAGGAACCACGTCGCGGCGTCGAAGAGGTCGGCCGTGGCGCGCGACGGGCCGCCCGTCGCCCCGCCGGCGATGGGATGGCCGGGGACGAAGCGGGGATCGTCGATCGCCGCAAGGGCACGCTTCGTTGAGGCGACGTCCGTCACGACGGTGTCGCGACCGGCCGCGGCGAGCACTTCCGCGACAACGGCCGGCGCGGCGCCCACCGGCACCGCGACGACGACTAACTCCGCGCCGGCGACCGTTTCGGAGAGCGAGGCGGTCGCATCCAAGGAACCGCCGGCGAGCTCGAGCGTCAACCCGTTCGCGTCGAAGCCGCGGCACACCGCGCCAGTCCGCCGAGCCGCGAGCGCGATCGACGTCCCGATCAGCCCGGTGCCGACAACCCCGAGGCGATCGACGGCTCGTGGCGCGGCACGAGGCTCGGGCTCGGCCCGCGCCGGAAGCTCTGCCGCGACTTCCTGCTTGAGCACGTCGAGAATCGCGGAGAAGATCGCCCGCACGCCGCGCTCCGACAGCGGGCCCCGGTTTGCCGCGACAAGCGTCTGGAGCAGCTCGGCCTCGCGCTCGGGATCGATCCACCGCTCGCCCGCCTCGTCCTTGTGGCGTCGCACAGCCGCCACGAGCTCGAGCCGCCGGTTCAGCGTCTCGAGCAGCTGCCGGTCGAGCGATTCGATCTCGGCCCGTAGCTCGGAGAGGTCGCCCATGTCCGGACGCTAGCGGCTCGGCTTCGTCGGCGCGCCTCCGGGTAGCCCCAGCGATACTGGCGTCGTGGCCGACGAGCAGTGGAAGGGGCCTTCGCCAAAGCTCCTCAAGCTTCGGAGGCTGGAGGTCCTCGGCGTGACGATCGTGGCGGCGGGGCTTCTCGCGCTCGCAATGGCGATCACCATCCCGGCCGCACTTGTGCTCGGCGTCGTCCTCGAGCGGTTCTCGACGCGCCGCTTCCGGTCGTGGGCATACGCGGAGCGAGGCGATGACTTGCTCGTCCGGCGCGGTGTGATGTTCTCCCGGCTGTCCGTGATCCCGTATGGACGGATGCAGTACATCGACGTCACCGCCGGGCCGCTCGAGCGGGCGTTCGGCCTTGCAACGGTGAAGATGCACACGGCGGCGGCGGCGAGCGACGCGCGGATCCCGGGGCTCGAGCTTGCCGAGGCCGAACGGCTCCGCGACCGGCTGGCACAGCTCGGCGAGGCGCAGGCGGCCGGGCTGTGAGCGATACCGGCGACGGCTGGCAGCGGCTCCACCCGCTCTCGCCGATCGTTCGTGGCGGTCGCCTCACGATCGGGCTCGTGATTGTCCTCGCGCCGATCGCGTTCGGCCGACGCCTCTCGGACGCGTACCCGCAGTTCGGACTCGCCGCCGTCGCGGTTGCGCTCGGCTTTGTCTCGTGGCTCGTGACGCGGTGGCGGATCGACGGGGACGACCTGCGGATCGAGACGGGTCTGCTGCGGCGTCGCTCGCTCCGCTTTCCACTTTCGCAGGTTCAGGCGATCGACATCGTCCAGCCCGGCCTCGCGCGGATGTTCCGGGTCGCCGAGTTACGCCTGCGCATGGGCGGCTCGACCGGAGCCACGGCGCGACTCGCATACCTCCCGGAGAGAGAGGTCGTGCCGCTGCGCGCGCGGCTGTTGTTGCTCGCGCGGCGCGACGCGGCGGCGCCCGTCGACGCGCCGCCACCGGATGAGCGCGTGCTCGCGAGAGTCCGGTCCGGGCAGCTCGCCGCGTCGATCCTCACGAGCGACGTCGGTCTGTACGCGGAGCTGATCCTCCTCGCGCTCGCCCTCGGCGTGGTATTCGCGCCGCGCGCGACCGCCGGCATCGTCGGCGGTGGCTTCGTCTGGATCATCACGTCGATAACCGTTGTTTGGCGGCGCTTCAACCAGGAGTACGGACTGACGGTGTCGGAGGATCACGAGGGGCTCCATCTCCGCGGCGGTCTGATTGCGCTGACCACCGAGACGATCCGGCCCGGGCGAGTACAGGCGGTGCGGCTGGTCGAGCCGCTGCTCTGGCGGCCGCTCGGCTGGTGTCGGCTCGAGGTCGATCTCGCCGGCCGTCAGCGGTCGAAGGGCGAAGGGGAGGCGCAGCGCGGCCGGCTGCGCGCGCTTCTCCCTGTGGGCAGTCGCGCTGTCGCCGAGGGGCTGCTCGACGTTCTCGTCCCCGACCGGCCCCGTCATCTCGATCCGCCGCCGAGGAGAGCGCGCTGGAAGACGCCGCTTCGCTACCGGAAGCTCGCGTGGGCGCGGACGGAGACGTGCGTCGCTGCGCGCAGCGGCCGCCTTCGGCGCGTCACTTCGTGGGTGCCGCTCGAGAAGGTGCAGAGCTTGCGGCGTGTGCAGGGGCCGATCCAGCGTCGCTTCACGCTCGCGACGGTGCACGTGGACACAGCCGGCCGCGGCGTCCACGCGAGCCTGCGTGATCGCGACTCCGTCGAGGCCGAACAAGCGCTCGCCCAGCTGACGGACCTCGCTCGCACGGCACGCCGCGCCGCCTGACTAGGACGCGAGCTCGCGGATCCGCTCGACGGCACGGTTGAGAGACTCCTCGTCGAACAGATACGGAGTGGCGTTCGCGACGAAGCGGAGCGGACCGTTGAGGTCGTTGCTACCACCGGCGGCGTTGGCGATGTAACGCACCGGGATCTCGTGGCAGACGACGAGCGTCACCCGCTCGCTGCGCGCGAGGAGCCGTTCGAGCGCGGCGGCATAGCGCAGCGCCGCATCGTCGAGGCTTTCGCCGCCGGGAAACCGCTCCTTGCGGTTCGCGTGCGCCGGCGCGGCGCGGTACTCGTCGAGCGTCTTTCCCTCGAGCTCGCCGACCCGGACGTCGCCGAGGTCGTCGTCGACGAGATGAGGCACCTGCCGGTCACCGAGCGCGATGTTCGCGGTCTGCAGCGCGCGCGGGAACGGCGAGACGGCCGCGAGCTCGATCGGTATGGCGGCGATCTCCCCGCCGAGCCGCGCCGCCTCCTCGATCCCTTGTTCCGAGAGCCCGCGATCGAGCGCCGCGTCGCCGTTGACGACCTTGTCGATGTTGAAGAGCGACTGGCCGTGCCGCACGAGGAGGAAGAGACGCATCGGCGAGCAGACTACGGCTGCGGTCGGCTCCAGCGGCGAAGTGGCGTCCCGCACGCCGCGCGCCGTTTTGGAGCCGACCGCGTGCTCGCCGGATGCTTTCCGCTCAGGCGCGCGTGAAACGTCCGGCGATCGCCCGGTTCTTGTCCCGCTTCGGCGGGAAGAGCCAGCGCGACGCGGCGGCTCCGACGGCCCAGACGATGATCGTCGCGCCGACGAGCGTCCAGAAGCCTTCGATGTGGAAGCCGGCGATGATCGCGCTCGTGAGCCAGAGGATGAACATCGCCACGAAGAACCAGGCGACGCCGAACGTAACGAGCGCAAGGGGGAAGGTCAGGAATTTGAGGACGGGCTGGATGAACGAGCTGAGGAGCCCGAAGACGAGCGCGGCGCCGATGACGGCGGCGGCCGAGCCGTAGACGCCGCTGAAGATCCACGCCGCCGCAGCGAGCGCAAGCGAGTCGACGATCCAGCCGATCGCAAGTCTTTGCGTGAAGGACATGGCGCGATCGTAGTTGGATGGGGTTAGAACGCGAGGAGGTCTGCCGGGTCGACGAGGAGGACATCGGGGCCGGGCACGGGTTCGATCGCCTTCTCGTATCTCGGCGCACGTGGTGGTGCTCCCGGCACTGGGCGCCGGCGCCCCACCTGACGTGCGATCTCGGCCAGCACGATCGAGGCCGTGAGGCGGAGTGGCTCGTGCTCCAGCGGCTGTAGGCCGAGCGATGCGACGGTGACGTGCCCAGGTGCGGTTGCCAGTGCCTCCTCTGGTTCGGCTCCGACGACGATCAGCTGGCGGAGCCCGCGCGTGAGCCGTTCGCGGGGAAGCGCAGGTCCGGAGCCGGACGCGGTTACGACAACGAGCTCGTCGTAGCGCCGAGCGCTCTCGGCGAGCGTCGTGGGATGCACCCGGAGAGGGTTCTTGTGTCGTCGGGCCGCTGCTCGCGCCTCGCGACGCACGTTGGAGGAGCCGGCAAACCACCCGGCGCCGCGATCCTCGAGGAGGACGTCGCGGAAGCCGAACGCCGACGCCGACCGGAGGCTCGATCCGACCTCTACGTGATCGTCTCCGACAAGGAGCAGTGCCGGCCGTCGATGTTCGGGCCGGGACGCGGTCGCTTGCTGGCCGGACCCACGGAGGAGGAACCAGCCGGCTACGGCGGCCGCAGCTGCGACGTTGAGTGTCGTGACCGTTCGCGACTGGGTGGGGATGACGACGGTTTCGTCCGCGGTCGCGAGGAGTCTCCGTGAGATGCCGCGGCGCTCGTTGCCGACCGCGATCGTCGCGTCGTCTCGCAGCGGTCTGCGTCCGTAGATCTCGCGCGCGCCGGGCGCATTCTCGATGGCGATCAGCCGGCCGTTGATCGAGGTCGAGGATGTGATTCCCAGGAGATGTGCGGCGTCCTCGATCCGGCGCAGGTTCGCGTCGTTCTCCACTTCGTCGGCATAGACCGAGACACTCACGCGAGCAGCTCGCGGAGCCGCGCCGCGACCACTTCCGCGCGTGCTTCGTGCTCGCGCGTCCGTGCGCCTCGTTCGCCGCGCAGCCGGCGCTCGTGCTGGAGCACATGGTGGCCGAGCTCATGCGTGAGAACGTGGGCCAGCATGAAACGCCTCAATGAATCGCCGGGCCAGGAAACGACGCCGTCCTCGCTCAGGTCCGCTCCGGCCCTGTTCAGTTCTTGTTGCTCGTTCTCCGCGAGTGCGTATGGAAGCAGCCACGGAGGGACGGGCTGGTCGTACAGCCGGATCTGACCCGGCCCGACGAGCTCGCCGAACACGAGTCGGCCGCCTGCGGCCGGCGCGGGCACTAGCTCCACCGACTCGAGCCCGTAGTAGGCCTCTTCGCCGAAGGTCGCAAGGGCCTCGCGGACGTCTGCAGCCGAGGCGGGATGATGCCGTCCCGGGCCGGGGCGGCGAGCCCGGACCACGGGAAAGGCCGCCCGTCGCGCGGCGCGAATATGACGCGGATCGCTTCGGCGGCTGTCGGCCACGCCGAAATGATGACGGTGCCTCCGCGTCGCCGGCGGAAAGTGGGCCGGGTAGGGATCGAACCTACGACCTTCGGATTAAAAGTCCGCTGCTCTACCGACTGAGCTACCGGCCCGCTCCGGTCGAGCGTAACCGGAACCGTAGGATCTCACTCGTGGCCTACGCGTACGACACGGAGTTCCCGTCGCTCGACATCGAGCGGCTCGAGGACGGGATCCTGCGGCTGACGCTTCGCGCGCCCGGGCGGCTCAACGCGGTGAGCGAGGCGCAGCACGGGGAGCTTGCCCGCGTCTGGAACGCGATCGGCGAGGACGACGAGACGCGGGCGGTGCTCGTGCGCGGCGCCGACGGCGCGTTCAGCTCCGGCGGCGATCTCGACCTCGTGCTTCGCATCGCCGACGACGAGGAGACTCGGCAGCGGGTCTTCCACGAGGCGCGCGACCTCGTCTACAACATGCTCGCCTGCCCGACGCCGATCGTCTCCGCGATCACCGGCCCGGCCGTCGGCGCGGGGCTCGTCGTCGGGCTCCTCGCCGACATCTCGCTCGCCTCGCCGAACGCGCGCATCGTCGACGGCCACACCAAGCTCGGCGTCGCCGCGGGCGACCACGCGGCGATCGTCTGGCCGCTGCTCTGCGGGATGGCCAAGGCGAAGTACCACCTGCTGCTCTGCGAGGAGGTGGACGGCGTCGAGGCCGAGCGGATCGGCCTGGTCTCCCTCTGCGTGCCCGAGGAGGAGCTCGAGGATCGCGCGCTCGAGATCGCGCGGCGGCTGGCGGCCGGCTCACAATCGGCGCTCAGGCACACGAAGCTCTCGCTCAACGAGTGGATGAAGACCGCCGGCCCGATCTTCGACGCCTCGCTTGCGCTCGAGTTCCTCGACATGACCGGCCCGGACGTCCGCGAGGGAGTCGCCGCCGTCCGCGAGAAGCGGCCTCCGAGGTTCGGGTGAACCAGGCGGAGCTACGCGACATCCTCGGCGAGCCGAACGAGCTTGTGAAGGCGAAGCTCGCCGACCGACTCAACTCGCTCACGCGGCAGTTCGTCGAGCGCTCGCCGTTCGTCGTCGTCGCCACCGGCCGGCCCGACGGCGGGCTCGACGTGTCCCCGCGCGGCGACCCAGCGGGCTTCGTCCGGATCCTCGACGACCGCACGCTCCTGCTCCCTGATCGCCCTGGGAACAAGCTCGCGGACACGCTCACGAACCTCCTCGAGGACGACCGGATCGCGCTGCTCTTCCTCATTCCAGGCATCGGCGACACCTTCCGCGTCAACGGCCATGCGCGCATCGTCGACGACCCCGAGCTGCTCGCGCCGAGCGCGGTCGAGGGCAAAGCCCCCCGGCTCGGCTTGCTGGTCGTCGTCGAGGAGGCGTACACCCAGTGCCCGAAGGCGCTGATCCGCTCGGATCTGTGGAACCCCGAAAAGCACGTCTCGCGCGAGGAGCTCCCGAGCTCGGGCGCGATCCTCCGCGCCACCGCCGATCCGGAGCTCGACGTCGAGGAGTACGAGGACGCCCGCGCCGAGCGTTACCGCAAGCGTGAGGGCTTCTACTAGCGGGGCTTCTCCCAGGCGTCGAGCAACTGCTCGACGTTGCGGCGCTGCGCGTCGCTGAACTCGAACCGTGCGAGGAGCCGCCGCGCCTCCGCGGGGTCGTCGTTCTCGACGGCCGCTTCGAGGTGCTCGCGCGCGGCGATCGGCTGGCGTAGCTGGCGCCGCAGCCAGCGGAGCAGGCTGACCTGTGCCGCTTCCACGGGATCAGTGTCGCACGGAGGCTGGGCTTGTTGGCGGCGGACGCCGAGGTGCTACAACAGCGCCGTGTGGCGCTGGGGTCTTGTTGCGCTCCTTCTCGTCGTCTTGCTGGGTGGCTCCGCGACGGCTGCCGGATCCAGCGATCGCGCAGCCGCCAAGAGCTTCGAAGTCGACAGCCGGTTCCGCGTCGACTTCACCGGCACGAACACGGTCAAGTGGACTCTGACTCCCGGATCGTCATGCTCGGCGACCGGGAGTGGCCGCCAGCAGGAACAGCTCGCGAGCACCGGCGGAGCTGCCGATCGCACCGTCCAGCTCGACCTCGGCATCTTTCGCGGCAAGGTGGGCTACGTAGATGTCTCCTCTTCCACAGGGGTCGCTTTCTCCGTCTACTCGGGTCTCTTCCGGGTCTCGCAGCGCGACGATCGGGAGGGTTCGATAACCGGCGATCCCGCTTCGGGAGACTGCAAAGGCCTGATCGGCACGGGCTTCGTCGTCGGCGGTCCCGACTCCCTCTGCGGCGTCGCGAAGAACATTGGCCCCCAGCGGATCGGCTTCCTCGGCGAGCTTCCTGAAAGGTTCCCCTACAGGTACGTCGTGAGAAACGGGGGAGTGGAGCTCGGCTTCGACCACGATCAGCGCGGGATTCCTTACGACGGCAGCGGGGTCAACGGCGTCGGCGACGAGGTGTACTACAACGATCCGAGCGGTCAACGGCCCCAGTGCCCTCTCGCGGGCGACAGCTGGCTCAACTACTACGAGAAAGGTCAGGCGCTCTCAGATGACGGCGGGGCGAACGATTTCCTGCTGACCAGGCACAACTCGACCCGCGGCGTCTTCGTTGTTCCGTCGTATGCGCCATTTCCCCTCGAGAAACTCGAGAGTTGCCGGGCGAAGACGATCACTGCGCACACCTCCGCCCGCGAGACCAGCTCAGGCCCGTTCTCGGCGTCCGACGGCGACCCCGAAGGGGCGCACTGGAAGGCGACGACGACGCTTCATTGGAAGCTAACGCTGCACCGGCTCGCCGGTTGCAAGCGAAGGCGTTCCTAGAGCCGAACTGCTAGGAGGGATTGGCGAAACGGCGCACGGCGCGGAACGCGGAGTCGAATCCCGTCACAAGTGAGAGCAGTACGGCGTCGATGATTCCCGCAACGATCCAGCTGAATGCGATCTGGAGTCCGAGCACCTGTTCGGGGTCGTGGCTGGATTCGACGTTGTAGAACGCGAATCCCGTTCCTGTCGCGCCTGCCAGAACGCCGAGAGCAAGTAGGGCCGTGAAGACAGCACGGCCACCGACGGTGAGCTTGAGGTTCGTCCCCAGCCACACCTGGAGCTTCGACCACCCCTTAGCCATGGGCCTAAGTGTAGGTGACTACCCCGATTGCCCTCTCGCGCGGGCGAGTTCCAGCGCGAGCCGCCCCATGATGGTCAGGTCGGCGTGGAGCCGGACGCGCTCGATCCCGCGGACGCGGAGCATCGCGAGCGCGTAGTGGTGCTTCAAGCGTCCGAACTCGCGCTCGACGGCGGAGCGGCCACGGTAGAGGCGCTTCCACTCGTCGCCGCTGCGGGGCAGGCTGGACTCGCGGAGGCCGCTGTTGCGGCGAAGCGGGACGACGGGGATAACGTTACGGTCGGCGCACTCGGCGTAGACGCGGCCGTTGTCGTAGCCCATGTCCATCGCGCACGTCACTGGCCGGAAGCCACGAGCGCGGGTCGCGTCGAGTAGCGGGGCGACGTAGTTGGATTCGTGGCTGCGGGCCGTCTCGACGTGCCACGCGAGCGGCAGGCCGGTCTTGGTGCAGACAGCCGCGTGGATGCGGTACCCGTAGAAGCCGCCGCCCTTGCGCGTCGAGACGGCGCTGCGGTGTCCCCACGAGGCGTCCGGGTCGGAATAGGTCTGCCGCTCGGGGCCTCCGTTGTAGATGTACCGCTGGCCGTTCGCGTAGGCGGGCATGTCGCTCGCGTCGATAGCGACCTCGGTTCCCATATCGGGGTAGTGGTCGCGGAGGGAGGCGGCGAGCGCGTCGAGGCAATCCGCGATCCGCTCGCGCTCGGTGCGGAGCTTACGGGCGAAGCGGTAGCAGGCCCAATGGGACGGAGCGCCGCCGAGCGCCGCTTCCAGGCCGGGATGCTCCGCGATCAGATCGGCCACGCGCGTCCACGTCGGCAGCGCGTAGAGCGCCTTCACAAGGCACGCGCCGAGCATCGTCCGAGCGCCATACCCCTTTCGGCCCGTCCAGCGGAGCGCGTCGAGCTCCGCGACCAGCGCGGCTACTTCGGGCGAGTTGAGGATGGTGGCGACTTCGGTAGCGACCGAGCGCCGTGGTACCTTCGGGACTGCCAAGCGAGCTTCTACCTCGTCTGGTCACGCCCCCGGAAGTTCGCGCTTCGCGGGGGCTCTTTTTATACGATTTCCAGGTAAAACCTACCGATGGCATCGGACGAACAAGCTCGCTCGTTGCGACAATTTCGCCGATTTTGCGGGAATCCCCCGAACGGGTGAGTAGCCAAGCGACCGACGCACCGACTACACTCCCAAACACGACGAGCAGGGTGTCACAAAGTACCTTGACAAAACCCCTGCAAATAGCTACGCTTCTGCGATGAAGCGTAGGTGGTTTAGAGCCTACGATTCGGTGTCACAAAGTTTGGATCGCTTGGTCGGCCCCCGGTATAGGGCAAGCGGACTAGGCGCCGTCAGGCCCCGCTTCGGTGGGGCCTGACGCTTTTCTGAAGTCCGGTTGCCATGAGAGACTCCGCACTCATGGCACTACGGAATGAGGATTACGTTGCCTTCCTGGACGAGTCCGGCGAGGACCACCTACAGGTCGTCTCGGGCGTCCTGACTCCGGCGCGATGGCTGAGGGCGTCGGAACGGCGATGGCGGGACTTTGTGCGCCATCAGCTCGGCAGCAACTCCGGCAAGACGGAGCTACACGCCCTCGAACTTCTCACCGGGAAGGGCAACGCCGCTTACTTTGCCTCGCAAACGTCCGTCGAGCGAACCGGTCAAGCACGGAGCGCGAAGGCGGCAGGACGCCTGCTCTACCGCGACACGCTGGAACACATCGCCAGCATTCGCGAGGTGTGCATACTTTCCGTTGGACTCGACACCAAGTATCCGCGTGAGGCGTATCGACTGTGGTTCTGGCTGATGTACGCCTCCCTGATCGTGAAGCCTCGCCCTCCTCGCCCGCGTCTCCCCATGGTCGTCATCGACGGCCAGGACGATTCGCTGAGAGAGGCCCATGATCTCGTCGCGCATCGCTTCTACAAGAGTTTTTGGGGCAGGCAGCCTTACATCAAGCATGGGTCATCGTGGTTCATCGGGGGTTCCGTGCATCACCGGAGCGAGTTCCTACCATTCATCCAGATGGCCGACGTGGTGGCAAACGCCGCCCGCCATGCCATGGCCAACCGGAAGCCCTATCGCGGCTGGTACGACACCCATCTCCGCCAGCACGCGATGGGCCTGGGAAACGGCCGGGACATCGACATCTCGGCCTATGCGTTGGCGGAGTTGAAGAAGCGGTCCCCGAAGGACAGTTGCGGTAGTGGCTGGGAGACCGCGCGTATCGTGCCGTGAGTCGTTTCGCCAATCTCTCCTAGGAGGGTCTAGCGAAACGCTGTAGCCGCTTGTCCGTGCAGCACGCACGGTAGTGGGACGGGCGCTTACCCACGATTCCGCGAAGTCTTACCCACTGGAAAGACGAAGGCGGTTGAAACCATCGAGCCGTTATACAAGAGTTACACCTCATGCGGGACTGCGACATGCCGACGACTCGTATGCGGGTCGAGCGGAGAGTCATCGGTGGCTCTCGGAAAGTCCACCGCTGGGCACTCGCAGTAATGCGACCTACTGCTCCTTGGCTGGGAATCGCGGGCGGGTTCTACGGTGCCGCGATCTGGGCGGAGGATCAGAACTGGCCGAGCAGGCTGTGGAAGCACGGTGCGGCCCATACAGCGACTGATGTGCTCGGGATCGTCGCCTTTGCCGGGGGTGGGCTACTCGTTTATGGGTTCGCACGAGCCGAGGGAAAGAGGAAGCTACGCGACGATCTGACGGACGCGTGCGTGGGCATGTGGGCGCTCGCCGTCGAAGAGTTGGGGCTACCGATGGAGAAGGTAGGGGTGTGTGTCTTTTCCGTCGCTGGACCGCCGAAGCTCCGGTTCCTTGAACAACGCGCCGGGTTTGTCGTCGGACAACGCACTCGGTCACACGTTCTTTGGAGGCGGGGTAAGGGTGCGGTCGGAATCGCGTGGGCGAACGACGCGCCAATGATCGCTAATGTCGAGCATCTCGAAGGTCGTCTTGGCAGACTCTCGGGCGGAGCAACTCGTACCGAACTTGCTCGTGCCTTCTGCTCGATCCCCTATGAGGAGCGGTTCGGCCTCGGGTTCCGCGAGTTCTTCCGTACGCGCCAGTACCGAGCCGTGCTCGCTGTCCCTCTCCGCAAAGACGGCGACTCCGACTCTCGGGTCATTGGATGTCTGTCCATCGACCTGTTGGTGGACGGCAAGGCAGATGAACTCGCGGCCTTGATCCATCACGACGACTTCGACAACGTCGTGGCCGTGTGCGAAGGTCTACTGGCACAATGAACACAACGATGAACGGCGACAGCCAGAATCAGAACGACAGCGGTCAGGAAGCTGCGGATTGGACGATCCGCGCTCTGCCTGATCTCCCCCGCAAGCCGGTTACGTCCGAGACGGCAAAGGCTCTTTCACGACGCCGGACGCTGCGCGGGGTGGCGCTGATCGCACGCCGCATCGCCAAAGACTGAGTCCGGGCCGAAGACGTTTACGTCTCTTCCCCTTTGCCCGGCTGGGCCTGCAAGATGAAGTTGCGGTCCCTCTGGTTGATCGTGACCAGGTAGTGGACGAAGAAGTCGTCCCGACCGAGTAGCGCGATCGGCGTGTCAGCGAAAGCGGCGGTTAGCTTCACCGTCTGACCGTCGAACGTTGCCGTGAGCGGTTCGTCCCACACGAACTCCGTCCCATCCCCATCAGCCGAGTCGAATGCTTCTTTGCGGCATTTGGGCAAGCTGACGCCGAGGAGTTCGGCGAGTTCGATCGGAAAAACGGACGAGTCCGCACCGCTGTCCAGGAGAGCAGGGATCGGCAGGTCAAGCTTCTGCCCAGTCGGACCCTTAAGCTCGATCGTCAAGCAAGGGCGAAGTGTCGGCGTGCCTGCTATCGGGGTACCCGGCTCGGTGTCGCCATCGCCGTCGCCGAGGTCGGTATCGGTCGCTACGTATGGGTACTCCATGCAGAACAGCGTCGTCGGGACTTCGACCAAGCGATGCTCCAGGGGGATGTGCTGTCTTAGAGGAGCAGCTTTATGCGCCGTCGCGGTACGCGAAACGCACGGTCGATGCTCTTCCCGGCCACCTTCTTGCGGAGGCCAGCCAGCGTGGGGTCGTGGGCGACAACGGTCGCGCCACGCACCGCGACCCATCTGCCAGCATGGGGACTCAGCCGTCCGGCCAGAACGACTTGCTTCTTGACGGATTCGGCGACGGAGCTAGGCATAGTCGTAGATGCGTCGCGCGCCAGTCACTTCGACACCGATCTTCATACCCCTTGGCATGAAAGTCAAGCACCACGAGGTTGCGATCGGGAAACGGAGCAGAGAGGAGAAACGCCGCATTTTAGGACGGTAGCAGCGCCTGTCAAGTGAGCCCATCTCCATAGAGTGATGGTCGCTCCGGCTGGAGCGGGTCGCCTCCGGGATTACTACGTTTTTACGTTTCATCCCATTGCGACTATCGGCGCGGAGGGGGAGGCACTGAAGGGCCGCCGGGCAACTGAGCTGGCGAGATTCGACGGCGGCTACGTCACAACTTGAAGGTGACGCCCCTGCTCGGGCATGTCCGGAAGGTATGACCGGCGGAACTCGTCTTCGAGCATAAGAGCGGCGCGGCTCAGCTCCGCGGGCGTGTAGCCGTGCTCGGTGAGGTGGACGCTGAGCACCTGCCGGAGAAGCGTCGGTTCCTCCTGCGGGAACGGGAAGGGCTCGGCCTTTCGGTACCCCATTTGGCTCATCCGCATGAAGAATGACCGCTGCTGGCGCTCGGTGATCGCTCCGACCTGATACGCCCGTCGGATCAGCGCCTGCATCGAGACTCTCCACCGCTCCTTGAGATCCGCGAGTTTCGCCATCGTCAGATGGTGCAACTCGGGGCGGATCTCTTCGGCCGGCATCAAGAACTCCGAGGCGAACCGATCCGCCTCCTTCTCCTGGTCAGGCGTAGGACTCGCGTGCATGATCGCGTGGCCGACCTCGTGCGTCAGGCTCCACCTCCACCGATCCCCCGGAATCGCCTCGCTCACGAAGAAGAACGGAGGTGACCCCGGGATCCACAAACTGACCGCGTCGATCTTGTCGCTGGGAAAGCGTGAGCGGACGATCATTCCACCGGCCGCCTCGATCACCGATACCACGCTTCGAACTGGGCCGAGCGGAAGGCGCCAGTGCGCTCGAGCAAGTCGTGCGACCTCCTCGGGCGAGTCGTACTCGATGATGTCCATGCGGGGGAAGGCCATCGGCGGGTTGATCTCGACGCCTTGGAGGAGCCGGAGTATCTGCATGCGCGAGATGTTGACCTGTGCATGAATCGCCTGCAGTCGCTTCACAGGCATGCTCTGGCGCTTCCGATGGGCCATGCAGACCGTCCAGCCAGTCCTGCCCGACTGGTAGAAGAACTCGGGCGGATAGCCCAACGCTGCCGCAATCGTGGCGACGCGCGCATCGTCCACCTCATAGGCGCCGTTCTCGATCTTCGAGATGAGCGGCTGCGAGATCGAGCTCGCTTCGGCAAGTTGCATCTGTGTCAGGCCTCGTGCGTCGCGCGCGAGCGCGATCAGCTCAGCGCTCGGGGACCGGCGGTCATCACCGGGCCTTGAGTGCCCGGTGTTCGACGGCTCGCCGGCCATCTAAGACTCTTTCTGCTCGACCGACTCGTCGGGCGTGACGGCCGAGCGGACGATCGTGAGCGGCGGCTGCGACGTCGGCCGCGGCGTCAGTTCGAAGACCGGCACCTCCACAGACCTCGGGAGGTCGATTGTCCAGATCCGCTGCGTGCCGACACTGCACGTGATCGCCGCCCGGGCAATCTCGCGCTGGAACTCGTCCAAGAGATAGCCAGCCACGATGTGAGTCATCGGAGGCATCCCGTCGATCGAGAGCTGCTGAAACGCGAAGAGCTGCTGCTGACCGGTCGGGATGCCGCTCGTCGCGAGCCCTCGCCGGAACTTCTTGAACCGAAGCAGAAGCGCGTCGTCGATTGTGACGCACAGAAACTGGCGCTGCTCCGAGAGGCTTACGCCCTCGCGTCCGGATAGCAGCCGCCAGGCCTCAGCGACGGCATAGTCGTAAACGACGCTCGCACGGGTACCGGGGCGAACCGCGGCGTGCAGCTCCGTCGAACTCCAGTGGTCCCAAGCGTTGTACAAGCACTCGCTGATCACCGCGGTGTGGGGAGAGAGGATCGCCTCAGCCGCGGGGCGCGAGATCACGTTGACGTCGTCTGCCATGCAAGGAACGTACATGTGGCGTCTGAACCTGTCAAGTATGCGCGAGAATATTCTGTCGATCCATTCGGCAGGCCTTCATCTACCTGCGCAGCCGCTTGTATAGCTGCTCTCGAAGAGAACTCGTCGTGCGGATCCGGTCGATGACGAACGCCTCCCGGTATTCCGGGAAGTAGTCCTCTGGCAGCCCAAGCGCAAGCGCGACTCGCCGCGCCAGGTCGCCACTGGCGCGCTTGTAGTTGACGCCGCGGAGCACCCTCGAGAGATGTGCATCCGAGACGCCGGCGGCACGTGCGAGCTGGCGGACACTCCAGCCGTGGGACTTCAGCAACCGAGGCACCTCATCCACGAACGCCCGCTGCGTCTTCAGTGAGGCTGCCACAGCCTCAGTGTCGATGCGACATCGGACGGAGTGCTGCCCACCTGGACAAGAGATAGAGCTCCGAGCTATGCTGACCATATGGGCAGCAGCCAACCCGATGACGTTGATCTTCTCCAAGTCGACATCGACCTGCGGTTGGGCGCCGACTTTTGGGAGTCGTGGTGGTCCGCGGAAGCGGAGTGTGAGGTGTTAACGGTTCTGGCTCGGTGCGCCTATGGGCGTGGTTACACCGACGCTCTGACCGAGGAGACTCGCGGGGAGCTGTGCAGGAGGCACGGCCTTCCGGTCCCGAGGCGCCGACCGACACCGTCGAAAAAAAGTCGCCCTGAGTAGGTCGAACAAGAGCCGTTCGGCCGACAAGTCCCTCCATGACAACCAGGAGGGAACTGATGGCCGTCACTGCAGAGTCGGCGCGTATCGCGGTGCGCGCCCCGAAGGAACTGGTAGACGCGTTCGCCCGAGTCGCGGCAGCCAACGATCGGAGCGTGTCGGGGGAGCTGCGCCGACTCATGCGCGAGCGAGTCTCGACTTCACGTCGCGACGAGGAGGTGGGGCCGACCTCAACGTGACCGAGACGGGAGGCCGCCCGGCAAAGGAAGCCTCCCGCCCCGCTCGTAGCGCAGTGGTCTCCGTATGAGCAACGGCAGAACCGTCTATCGGCGCACGCCCTGTGAGAATGCCGTCGGGCCGCGGCCTACGCGTGCTGCACTCGTACAGGACCTGCTCGACTCGCCGGAGATGGTCGCGTTCGTGCGCGACCTTCAGACGTTGCAGTGGACGGGACGGAAGGGATACGGGCCTCGTGTGCTCGTCGGCGCCTGCCTCGTGAAGGCGATCTACGCCATCCCGACCTGGACGGACACCACGGCCCTGATCGCCGAACACGCGGCCCTGCGGGATGCGCTCGGCGGCGCTCCCTCCGTCTATGCCTGCTACCGCTTCGCGACGAAACTGCGCGAGCACAAGCCGATTCTCGACGCCGCGCTCGCGCGGATTGTGGAGCACCTGAGCGTCGAGGTACCCGAGTACGGGCGGGACATCGCTATCGACGCTTCCGACCTCCCCGCGTACGCGAACGGGCAGCGGTACCTCACGAAGAATGGCCCCGAGCGCGAGCGGTACTCCGACCCGGACGCCTCGTGGGGACATCGCAGCGCGATCTCGACGCGGAAAGGCGGCGGGTTCTACGGGTACAAGATCCACGCGGCTGTGTGCACGCGCACCGGCCTGCCCATCGCGCAGCGCGTCGAGACGGCGCGGACGCACGAGGCGTCGCTCGCCGAGGATCTGTTGCAGCGCGTCCGCGATCTGAACGTCCGGCCTGAGACGGCGACGCTCGATAAGGGCTACGACACGCAGCCCGTCCATGACGCCTGCCGCGACGCAGGATGCCTGCCCGTAATCCCGCTCAAGGCGACTCCCGCTGTCAAGCGCGGCGAGCACAAGCCGCCGACGTGCGAGCACGGCACCTGGACGTTCGCCGGAGCCGACATCAAGCGCGGCATGGCGAAATGGCGCTGCCCGACCGGAGAGTGCAAGCCTGCGAGCCGGTGGATCAAGGCGTCCCGGCTGCATCCGCTAATCCCGCGCGACTCCAAGCGATTCGGCGACCTCTACCGGGGACGCTCCGCAGTTGAGCGAGAGTTCGGTCGGCTGAAGCATGAGTGGGGGCTTGGGCCGCTCCGTGTTCGAGGGATCGAGAAGGTGCAGTTGCACGCTGACCTCGTGATCCTCGCCCGCCTAGCGTCCGCGTTGGCGCGAGCGCGAGCCGTTCCGCTCGCCGCTTAGCGGTGGCTCGTATCATTCGCCGCTCCCGACCAGAGGAGACGGCAATGCCAAACGCCCGCATCACTTTCAGCGCCGGAGATAAGGTGCAGGTCACCCACAGGGATGATGGGACGCGCGAGTTCGCCGATCGCCTAGCAAGCAGCGACACGTACGTCTACGTGGACAAGAAGGACGGCGGCAGCATCTTCGTCAACGGTCGGACGGTTGCGTACGTCGAAGATTGGCCCGAGTGACCCGTTTCGCTAGTCGTTTCGCTCGACCCTCCTAGTAGCCCGGCCCTGGCGGTCCAGCCTCCTCTTCCTCGATCACGCGCCTGCGCGGGAAGTAGCCACCACGGGTGGGATACCCGCGGTAGCCGGGGTCGTTCACGATCGTCGTGCGGCGGAGGTAGCCAGGTCCGCGTGCCGACCAGAGGAGCAGGTCGGCGAGGAAGGCGACGAGCCCGACGACGACGAGGATCCAGCCGATCGTGTTGACGTCGACCGCGCCCGGATTCTCCGGATGCACGGCGAGAGCGAGGATGAAGCCGACTGCGGTGATGACGATGCCGATGAGGAACATGCCGCATGTGTTCCCGCGGCCGCGAAATCAAATCCGGCGAAGCTCGCGCCACACCGCCCGCGCGAACGGCCAGATGAGCACGGCCCACAGGAGCAGTCCGCCGAAGATCGCGATCGCCTCCACGCTCTCGCGGCCCTGCCGCTGCCAGTACACGTCGCGGAGGTTGAGCCAGAGCGCGAACTCGTCGAGGATCAGCGCCGCGAAGACTCCGTACGCGAGCGCGGTCAGCCGGAACCGGAGGCGTCGCGGCTGGTTCTCGAAGGCGAAAAGCAGGAGCCACGCATACGCGACGAGGAGCAACTCGACGATCCCGAAGACCTCGTGGTGGATGTGGACGCCGCGGATGATGATGCCGCCGTTCGCGCCGGCGCCGTGGTAGTGGAGCCACGTCGTGATCCCGCGCGTGATCGCGAGACCGACGAAGAAGCCGAGCGTCGCGAACATCGCTCGCTCGCGCCGCGGGCCGAGGTGATGGTGCAGGTGGAGCCCTTTCGGAGCCTCCTCGGTCACATGGGCGGTGACGGGCTCGAACCGCCGACCCCCTGGGTGTAAACCAGGTGCTCTCCCAGCTGAGCTAACCGCCCTCGCGGGGGAGCGTACCGCTCGAACAGCTAGTGCTTCTTGCCCTTGCTGAGTTTCAGGGCAACCTTCGAGCCTTGCGGACGGGTGGTTCCCGGAGCCGGGTTCTCCGAGATCACGCGGCCGCTCTTCACCTTCGCGGAGTACGCCTTTGAGATCGTGCCGACGGCGCAGTGCGCGTGCACGATCGCCGTCTTCGCCTCCGCGAGCGGCTTCCCCTTGACGTTGGGGACGTGGCATCGGACGGGTGCGAAGTTCGCTGTGACCGTGCGGTCGGCGCTCATTTTGAGCTTGCACGTTCCCGTGCCGGTGCAGTCGCCGCCCCAGCCGGTGAACTCCGATCCTTCTTCCGGCGTTGCCACGAGCGTTACCTCGGTTCCCGCGTCATACGGCTCGCCGCAGTCGCTGCCGCAGTTGATCAGTCCGACGGGCGAGTCGGTCACTGTCCCGGAGCCAGGGCCGGCCTTGTTGACGGTGAGGAGCTTGCCGTCGGCCATCTCGAGCTGGTCCATGACGCGGTCGGTCGTGAACTGGAAGTAGATGGAGTAGGCGGCGCCGTCGAGGCAGTCGCTGAGTGTGTCGTCAGTGCCGTTGTGTTGGCAGCTCACGACCTCGTGCGAGGAGTTGACGGCGAACGTGTACGTGCCGCTCCCGGACGACGTCACCGTGTCCGGTTGCACAGCGTTGATTTCGGTTATGACCCCGAGCGCTTTGCAGCCGCTCACGAGCACGTCGAGGATCGTGTTGGCGGCCGTGTAGAGGTTGCCGCAATCCGCTCCTGTGAAGGACGACGGCACCAATACGTTCGAAAGGGAGCGAGCAGAGACGTCGCCGCTGAGCATCCCTCCGCTCATCGATCCGAAGGACACGAGGCTCGGGTCGACGTATTCGCTGGCGAGGTGGCCGGGAGGAGAATCGCCGGTCGCTTCGAGGGGCGTCGACGTGGCGCCGGCGACTGCCTTGATCTGCACGTTCGACATGGCGATCGGCAGCGATGCGCCCGCGAAGTTGATGTTGACGGTGATGTCGCCCGGTCCAGCGGTCAACGCTTTCGACACGAACGACGCCGGCAGCTGCTGCTTCGCCGACCCGTCGGGATTCAGCTCGGACGCGTTCGGCAGATACCACCAGTCCAGATCGGACGCGCCGTTGTAGCCCGCCCCGGCGACCGGGGTCGGATTGAAGACGCTCACATGGAACGACGCATCGTTCGTTCCGGTGAGGTCGGAGAGGTCCCGCATCTCGAACATCCACGACAGCGAACCGTCCGCCACGGCGCTGGCCAGGCTGGATGTGATCGCGTTTTGGGCGATGCTTCCCACGACGGCCGTGCCGATTGCGTTGTGGGGTGCGAAGGAATCGGTGGTGTACTCGAGCGTCAGGGAGTTGACGCGCTGGTCCTGGACGAAGGTCGTCTTCGCCTGCGCCGCTGGAGCGGCGAACATGACGCGACAGCGACGAGCGGCGCGACGGTCCGGATGCGGATCCTCCCTGACCTCACCGGTTGAAGCTAAAGCGCTGCGCGTTTCGTGTCAACCGGCTCGAGTCACCTGCCTCGACGCGGTCCGGCTACTTCTCGTCGAGCTTCAGCGCCGCGGAGTTGATGCAGTAGCGGATCCCGGTCGGGTGCGGCCCGTCCGGGAAGGAATGGCCGAGGTGGCCGCCGCAGTTCGCGCACATGACCTCGGTGCGCACCATCCCGTACGACGTGTCGGTCTCCTCGTCGATCGCGTCTTCGTCGGCCGGCGCGTAGAAGGCGGGCCAGCCGCAACCGGAGTCGTACTTCGTCTCCGACTCGAACAGCGTCGCGCCGCAGCCGGCGCAGCGGTACGTGCCCGGCTCGAAGGTGTGGTCGTACTCGCCGCTGAAGGGCGACTCGGTTCCCTTCTGGCGGAGGACGTGAAACTGCTCGGGCGTCAGCTCCGCACGCCACTCCTGCTCGGACTTCTCGACCTTCGCCACGCAGTGAGCGTACCGGCATGATTCGGGTGTGCCGGGGCCTCCCTACAGCGGGCACTGCATGTGCGGCGGTGTGCGGTTCGAGATCACCGCCGCGCCGGAGAGCGCCGGCTACTGCCACTGCACCCGTTGCCAGCGGCGCACCGGCACGGCGGCGTCGGCGCAGGCGCGGATTGCGCCGGGCTCGTTCCGGCTGCTCGCGGGAGAGGAGCTCATCCGCGAGTACGCGCCCGGCGACGGCTGGCCGAAGTGCTTCTGCGCGAACTGCGGCAGCGCGCTCTGGAGCAAGTACCCCGAGACCGGCGAAGTCGGCAGCGTCCGGCTGGGTCTCCTCGAACCGGGCCACGACATCCGCCCGCGGTGGCGCGCGTACGTCAACTACGCGTGCGACTGGGAGGCGCTCCCCGACGACGAGCTCGAGCGCTTCCGCGAAGCGAAGCCGCGCTAGGCGGCGCCTACCCGCCGCGCGGAAGCTCAACTATCGAGCTCGCCGGTCACGTCCGACGGCGGGCGCATTCTGGTCGCCAGTGGCAGTCTCCAGCTCTCCACCCGCCGGCGCACAGCCCGACCCGGCTCGACTGTGGGCCGCAGCTCGTGAGGCGCGAAACGACGGCGCCCCATTCGCGCTCGTCGCCGCCGCGACCCTGGTCGCATTGGCTCTGGTCGCAAGGCACGCCGGCTGGGAGTCGCTCGGAAAGCCGCTCTGGTGGATCTGGCTCCTTGTCGCGGTGCCGTACATCGTCCTGGCGGGGACGTTGCTTCTCGGCCTGAGCCGCCTCGTCCACCACGACCACCGACGCGAGATTGTCATCGCTCTCCTCGCCGTCGTCTGGGCTCTCAACGTCTCCGGCGTCGTCGTCCTCGTCGCCTCGCTCATCGCGCACTCGGCGACCCGGATAACCGGGGGACAGCTGCTCGCGAGCGGCGGAACGGTGTGGTTCACGAATGCGATCGCGTTCGGCCTCGCCTTCTGGGAGCTCGATTGCGGCGGCCCGGTCGCCCGCGCTCTCGCGACCACGCCACGCAAGCCCGACTTCCAGTTCCCGCAAGACGAGAACCCGCAACTCGCCCGCGACGGCTGGACACCTCGCCTCTGGGACTACTTCTACCTCTCACTGACCAACGCAACCGCATTCAGCCCAACCGACGCCATGCCGCTCACACGCACCGCCAAAGCACTGATGGCAGCCGAGTCGATGCTCTCCGTCGTGACCGTTCTCCTCGTCGCTGCCCGGGCCGTGAACATCCTCGCCTAGCTCGCGGCCGCCCGGCGGTCCAAGTCGTCTTTTTGAGCCAATGATCCGAGCTTGGAGTACGCTCTTGGAAGGATGCGCTCGACGCTAGGCAGGCTGTTCGCGACGGCGACGATTGCCGCCTGCCTCGGCCTGGTCGTCGTCTCCGCGACTGGTGTCCAGAAGACCTACGGCGCCACGAACAAGGCGCGAAAGCTGCCACCGCTGCCGGTCTGCGCGTTCGGCTTTAGTTCGCAGTACGCGCCATCAGCGGGGGAGAAGGTCCCCTACACCCTTACCTTCGCCATCTGCAAGAGCGTGAAGCTGACCCTGATGGAGGTCAGGCCGGCGGCGGTGACGAAGGTCGAGGTCTTAGAAAAGCCGCAGCCGACACACTGGGTGCACGGGGACCCGGTGTGGATAGAGAACGTTTCCTGGCGTACCTACTTCACGAGGACACTCCGTCTGACGTTCGCCAAAGGCCTGCAGACCGGTCAGAAGGTGCAGCAGAAGTTCATCTTCCGCGCACCCGGTTATCGGCCAGACGTCGAAGTCGCTACGCAGACCGTCTACAACAATTAGCACCGGCGGCGCATCCGGCTTGAGCGATTTAAGGAACCCGTAAGGCGGCGCTAACCGCAGCGCAATCTCGGGCCTCGATCCTTGGCGGACTGCCAACTCGTCAAGGAGGACGGATGCGCTCCAAGAGCCTGACCCTCGTAGTCGCCGCTGCGGCGGTACTCGCAACAGCGTCGATCGCACTTGCGGGGATGATGCACCCGACGCTCGGCGCCCACCTCTCGGGTATGGGCGAGCACGGGATCGTGAACCTTCAGTCGCACGCCTCGAAAGGCCAGCTGTGCTGGAAGTTCCAGCTGAGCGTGATGCACGTGAAGTCCGCGACGATCCGTGACAAGGGTGGGATGGTCGTCGCCACGCTCGGTGACATGTACAGCACCAAGGGCTGCGGAATGGTCGCGAAGGACGTCCTCGACAAGATCGAGACGAAGCCCTCGTCCTACCGGGTCTGGGTCGCGACGGCGGGCCATCCCGGCGCCCTGCGCGGAAAGCTGTTCGCCGGCATGGCGCACATGTAGATGGAAACGCCGCCCGTCACACCCGAGCCCGATCCGGAGCCGCGGCGGTACGGACGCGGTCTGTTTCTCGCGACCGTGGCGGGCGGCGTCTCCTCGCTCTACTGGGGCAAAGCCGCGTGGAGCCGCGTCAGCGGCGTCGTCTCGCCGGTGGCAGGTGCGCTCGTGCCCATCCTCCCGACCGGCGGCTGGCGTATCTACACCGTGTCCGGGAGCATGCCCGTGTTCGATCCCGCGACGTGGCGGCTGAGTGTCGGCGGGATGGTCGACAAGCCCGTCTCGCTCGGCTACGACGAGCTCCGCGCGCTGCCGCGGGTCGAGCAGGTCTCGAACTTCCACTGCGTGACGGGCTGGACGGTGCAGAACGTCACATGGGGCGGCGTGCGGATGAGCGACCTCTTATCCCTCGTCAGCCCGCAGCCCGCGGCGCACGCACTGCGCTTCATCTCGATGGAGAAGCCGTACGTCGACTACCTCACCCTGCAGCAGGCGACGCTGCACGACGTGATGCTCGCCTACGAGATGGAGGGGAAGCCGCTGCCGCAGGAGCACGGCGCGCCGCTGCGGCTGATCATCCCGGAGATGTACGGCTACAAGAACGTCAAGTGGCTCGAGCGGATCGAGCTCATCCCGCAGCCGGGAAGCGGGTACTGGGAGCAGCTCGGCTACGACCGCGACGCGTGGGTCGGTCGCTCGAACGGATACGGGACATGAAGGCTGGCTATGTCCGTCGCTTCTCCCGTGTCGAGCGCCTGCTCCACTGGGTGAACGCGCTCGGCTTCTTCTTCCTCCTCGCGACCGGGCTGATTCTCTACTTGCCGAGCCTGTCCGTGCTGGTAGCGCGGCGGCAGTTGATCCAGGACATGCACTTCTGGTCGGGCGTCGCCTGGCTCGGCGCGCTCGCGCTCGTGCTCTTGTTCGGAGTGCGGCGATTCGTGCGCACCGCGCGGGAGCTCGAGTCGTTCGATCGCGACGACCTCCGCTGGTTGCGTGGTGGGAAGGCGCCGCAGGGAAGGTTCAACGCCGGCCAAAAGATCAACGCCGCACTTACCGCGGCATTCACGATCCTCTTTGGCGTGTCCGGGCTCCTGCTCTGGTTCGGCGAGCGGGACACGAGGTACCGCTTTGCGAGCACGGTCATCCTCCACGACGGGCTCATGTACGTCTCGCTCGCGCTCCTCGTCGGACACCTCTATCTCGCGCTCATCCACCCGGCCACCCGCCACGCGTTGCGCGGGATGACCGTCGGCACTGTCAGCGAGGAATGGGCGAAGCGCCACCACAGCAAGTGGCGGCCGGAGCCACAATAGGGAGCATGTCGACCGTGCTTGTCGTCGATGACGAACCCGTCGTGCGTGACGTCGTCGTCCGTTATCTCGAGCACGAGGGCTTCGAGACGCTCGTCGCCGCCGACGGCGACACCGCGCGCTCCATGATCGAGGAACGCGAGCCGACCCTCATCGTTCTCGACGTAATGCTGCCCGGAATCGACGGCCTCTCACTCTGCCGCTGGATTCGAGAGAGGTCGAGCGTTCCGGTAATCCTCCTCACGGCACGCGGGGAGGAGGCCGATCGCATCGTCGGCCTCGACCTCGGCGCCGACGACTACATGACGAAGCCATTCTCCCCGCGAGAGCTGACGGCGCGCGTACGCGCTGTGCTCAGACGCGGAGCAACCGCGCAGCCGTCGCGCGAGACCGCCTCGTTCGGCGACATAGAGCTCGACGCGTCCAGCCGGCTGGCACGAAAAGGCGGCGAAACCGTTGGGCTGACAACCCGGGAGTTCGACCTGATCTGGTTCTTCGCCGCCAACCCCGGCCACGTCTTCTCTCGCGACCTGCTCATGGACAGGGTCTGGGGCTACACCTCCGCCGTCGAGACCGGAACCGTCACCGTCCACATCCGCAGGCTGCGCGAGAAACTCGAAACGAACCCGCAACAGCCGCGGCACCTCAAGACGGTCTGGGGAGCCGGCTACCGCCTCGACCCATGATCCTGCTCGCCGTCACCGTCGCCGCCGGAAGCCTCGTCGCCGGACTCGTCCTCGCCGCTCTCCTCAAGCGGGCGCCGACCGTCTGGCTTCAGCTCGTCGGCCTCGCGCTGACCGCGGTCTGCGTGCCGCTCGGAGCGGTCCTGCTCTCGGGCTGGGTGATGTTCCACATGGGCGCCGACCTCAAGATCCTCGCCGTCGCCGCCGGCGCTGCGACCGCCGCCGTGATCGCCGCCCTCGTCGTCGCACGCGCCATCACCGGCTCACTCTCGCGCGTCGGCAACGCCTCGCGCGACATCGCCGCAGGCGAGCTCTCAAGACGAGCCCCCGAAGGCGGAGCCCGAGAGATCGCGCAGCTCGCCTCCTCCTTCAACGCGATGGCGGCCAGCCTCGAGCAACTCTTCGACGCCCGCCGCGAGCTTGTCGCCTGGGCCAGTCACGACCTCCGCGCGCCGATTGCGTCCATGCAGGCGATGCTCGAGGCGATCGAGGACGGGCTCGCCTCCGCCGACGACTACCTCCCGACGATGCGCGAGCAGGTGCGGAGACTGTCGATGCTCGTGGACGACCTCTTCGAGCTCGCCCGGATCGATGCCGGCGCCCTAAGCCTGACCATGCGGCTGACCCCCATCGCGCCGCTCGTCGACTCCACCCTGCGACTCCTCCGCCCCGAGGCCGACGCCCGCGGCATCGCGCTGACCGCCGACATCGACGTGACCGCCGAGGCAGAACTCGCCCCGGACAAGATCGAGCGCGTCCTCTTCAACCTCCTCACCAACGCCCTCCGGCACACACCGTCGGACGGCTCGATCGCCGTCCACCTCGAGCGGCGCGACACCGAACTCCTCCTGCGCGTCGAAGACACCGGCGAAGGCCTCGACGACGAATCGCCCGCTCGGATGTTCGACCGCTTCTGGCGCGCCGACCGCGCCCGCAGCAGCAACGGAGCCGGCCTCGGCCTTGCCATCGCACGCGGCCTCGTCGAAGCCCACGGCGGGACCATCTGGGCCGAAAACCGCCCTCAGGGCGGAGCGTCAATCTCCTTCACGCTGCCCGCGTAGCCTCTCAATGCACCTCATGGGACGGCTCGCGAACCCTCCCGAGCCGGTGAGACGGGCGTGCCATGCCTTGAGAACAACCTAAGGATTCTGTGAAGGGCCCGGAAGCTACGTCACACTGTCGCGATGCCACGTGGGGTTTGGCTCCTGTTGCTCGGTGTTCTCGCTGCGGGTCTCGGGGTAGCGTCAGCGCGCGCCGCCGTCGGTGCGACGACGGCCGGCACCGCGACCGACACGGCGACCACGGTCACCACGTCGGCTGACACGACGAGCACGGCCACCAGCACGACCAGCACCACGACCAGCAGCACGACGGCAACGACGACAACGGCGGCGACGACGACGCCGGCGTATGCGCCGCTTACCCCGTCGCCGCTCCCTGCTGGTTGCATCGGGGCCGGAACCGCCGCGATCAGCAAGCCGTCCCGCCTTACGGTCGCGCTCGGAACGCCGGCGGCGGCTCTCGGATCGTCCGCTTATCCGGCCTCGGGCTCGGTCCTCACCTTCGAGTCATCGACGGTGGGCGGTTCGCGGTGCCGGTTTGACGAGGTCACGCTCAACGGGGTGTCGTTGTTCGGTGGCGCGGTCACTGCTACCAGCGTGCAGGCGAAGGATGGTCTAGGAACGACGACCGGGCTCACGGTCAACGGTGTGGGTGTCACGGCCGATTCCGGCGACACAGTGCGCATCGACCGGTGGGGAGCTCTCAGCCTGGGCGCAACGGTTGGGCGAGTGACGGCTCCTTTGGTGCTTCGCTTACTCGAACGCCACGATTCGCTGCCTGCGGGCACAGTCATCGCGGTCGCGTTCGCCGCGGCCGCGCGCGGCACTGCGACGCCCTCATCTCCCCACGGTGGACGCGATGGCGCGAAGGCTGAGCGGCACGGAAAGCACGCGCAGAGCCACCGCCCACCGAACTTCCCCGCTACTACAACTCCCTTGCTGCTCAGCGGTCGCCTCAAGGCTGCGGCACTGGATAACCCTGTTGTCTCGATCGCGACGAGGTATCTGGGAGTCCGGTACCAGTGGGGCGGGGCGACTCCCCGCACCGGCTTCGACTGTTCCGGCCTCGTCCAGTACGTCTTCGCACAGCTCGGCATCCCTCTCATCCACTTCGCCGCGGCGCAATGGAACTCCCCCTATGGCGTGCCCGTCGCGCCTGACCGGCTCCGGCCAGGCGACCTCGTCTTCTTCGTAGGATCCGACGGCACGCGCAAGGCACCTGGCCATGTCGGGATCTACATCGGCGACGGTTACCTCATCGACGCTCCGCATACCGGCGCGAAGGTTCGGATCGACAGCCTGACCAACCCGCAGCTCGCACGCCAATACGTCGGTGCGAGGCGGATCGTAGGACCGTTCCTGGACGACTCCCGGCGGTTGCTGGCGGCGAAGCCGAACTCGTCGTCGACTGCGCTCCCGCTCGGGTTCGGCATCCCGCTTCAGTTCGGCGCCGCAGAGGACGCCTTGGGGAACGGCTACGCGAGGTTGACCCGAGTTGCCGCGGTAGGCGTCCCTGTGGGTGGCTCGCGGAGTTTCTCGATCTGGGCTGCCGCCATTCTGGGCGGCCTACTCGTTTTATCCGCCGGCGGAGGCTTTCTCGTCCGCCGACGCCGGGCGCAGGAGATTCCGGTCCCGGCGGCGACTAACTCGACTGACTCTCGCGCGCGCTGACGCAGTAAACGGGGCTTTCAGCGGCAGTCGGCGCAGAGTCCGGTGATCTCGACGTGGTGGCCGGTGGCGACGAACCCGTGTTGGCGCACGACGCCGTCGAGCCAGCCGTCGAGGTCGCACTCCTTTACTTCGACGACGCGGTGGCAGCTTTCGCAGACGAGGTGGTGGTGATGCCCGTCGCCGCAGAGCCGGTAGCACTGCTCACCAGCGTGGTGTGAAAAGACGTCGACTACCCCGGCCGCATTGAGCAGGGCGAGCGTGCGGTAGACGGTCGCGAGGCCTGTGCGCGAGCCGCGGTCGCGCAACCGGCTCCAGATCTCCTGAGCGGTCGCGTCGTCTTGCTCGCGAGCGAGTTCTTCGAGTACTTCGAGCCGGCGAGAGGTGAAACGGACGCCGCTGCGCTCCAGCAGGTTCGGGAGATCTTGCGAGAGCTCCATCTTGTTGACTATCGTACTGCAGATGCGAGTGAGAACCGTTCTCATTCTCTTGTCGCTGCTGCTGCTTCTGACTTCAAGTTTCTTGCTCAGCGGCTGCGGCGGTGGAGGCGTCGCGGCGAGCGGCGGCAAGCTGCGCGTCGTTGCGGCGGAGAACTTCTGGGGCAGCATCGCGGCCCAGCTCGGGGGCTCGAAGGTCTCCGTGCAGAGCATCATCGTCAACCCGAGCACCGATCCCCACTCGTACGAGCCGACGGCCGGCGATGCACGAACGTTGGCCGGCGCTCAGCTCGCGATCGTCAATGGGATCGGCTACGACCTCTGGGCATCGAAGCTGATCGCTGCGAATCCCGTCTCGGGGCGTTCCACGCTAAATGTCGGCGCTCTACTTGGGCTCAAGGAGGGCGACAACCCACATCAGTGGTATTCACCCGCGAGCGTGCAGCGTGTCATTTCGGCGATCGTCGCCGACTACGGCAGGCTCGAGCCCTCAAACACGGAGTATCTCGCGGCGCAGGAGCGTCACTTCGAACGCGTCTCGCTCGCCACCTACAACCGCTTGCGAGCGGAGATTCATCGGCGCTTCTCCGGTGTGCCGGTCGGCTATAGCGAGAGCATCTTCCAGCCGCTCGGCCAATCGCTCGGCCTCCGCTTGCTGACGCCGTATAGCTTCGCCAAGGCCGTCGCCGAAGGCACCGAGATCACTGCCCAGGACAAGGAGACCGTCGATACGCAGGCGCAACAGCGACAGATCAAAGTCTGGGTCTACAACAGCCAGAATGCGACGCCGGACATCCAGCAGATCAACGCGATCTGCCGCGCACGGCACATTCCAATTGCGACCGTCACCGAGACACTCGCTCCGGCAGGTGACACCTTCGAGCAATGGCAAGTCGCACAGCTGCGAGAGCTGATCAGAGCGCTACACCAGGCGACGGGCAGGTAGCCGATGACCGCCTTGTCACAACCGGAGGCGCCGGCGGTCGAGCTCCGGGGAGTAACCGTGGAGCGCGACGGACGTCCAGTCTGGCGCAACGCAGACGTCCGGATCGAACAAGGCGAGTTCGTCGCGGTGCTCGGCCCGAACGGAGCCGGCAAGTCAACGCTGCTTGACCTGCTGCTCGGGCTGCTCCGTCCGACGACGGGCTCGATCTCTGTTCTCGGCGGCGGCCCCGGCAGCAACGGCGATCAGATCGGCTATCTCCCGCAGCGGCATGCCTTCGACTCGACGACACGCATCCGCGGTGTTGACATCGTGCGCCTCGGTCTCGACGGCACACGCTTCGGATTACCACTGCCCTGGCGGAAGGGGCCGAGGGAGGAGGTGCGCAAGGCGATCGATCTGGTCGGCGCGAGCGACTACGCCGGACGGTCGATTGGAGAGTGCTCAGGCGGAGAGCAGCAACGGCTCCTGATTGCCCGGACCCTGATCAGCGCGCCACGGCTCCTGCTGCTGGACGAACCACTCGACAGCCTCGACCTGCCCAACCAAAGCGCCGTCGCCGCGCTCGTCAATCGCATCCGACGGCAACAAGGCGTGACCGTGCTGCTCGTCGCACACGACGTCAACCCGCTCCTCCCGTACGTCGATCGCGTCGTCTACGTCGCCGGCGGTCGCGTCTTGGCCGGGAAACCGGAAGACGTGATCACGAACCAAACACTGAGCGACCTCTACGAGAGCCCGGTCGAGGTTCTGCGTACGTCCGACGGCCGCCTCGTCGTCGTTGGCCAACCCGAGGCTCCGGCCCACCACAGCGACCGTCACCACCACCCGTGAATCCCTCGCTGACCTGGAACCTCGTCTCCGACGTCCGGCAACTCTTCGTCTACCCCTTCATGGTCAACGCGCTCGAGGCCGGGACGATCGTCGCCGTCCTCGCCGCCGTCACCGGCTGGTTCGTCGTGCTCCGGCGACAAACCTTCGCCGCCCATGCGCTCTCGGTCATGTCGTTCCCCGGAGCGAGCGCAGCCGCCCTGGCCGGCATCGCCCTGCCGATCGGGTACTTCGCTGCCTGTACGGCCGCGGCCCTTGCGATCGCCGCCGGCTCGCGAACACAGCACCGGCGCAACCCGGCGCAGGAGTCCGCCGTGATCGCCACCGTGGAGGTCGTCGGCTTCGCCCTCGGCTTCCTCTTCCTCAGCCTCTACGGCGGCGTACTCGAAAGCCTGGAATCGCTCCTCTTCGGCTCATTCCTCGGCATCACCAGCACCCAAGTACTCAGCCTTCTCGGGATCGCGCTCGTCACACTCGCCCTCTTCGGGGTGGCAGGACGGCCGCTACTCGCGAGCTCCATCGACGACCTGATGGCACGCGCACGCGGCGTCCCCGTGCGCCTCCTCGAGGTCTCATTCCTGGTCGTACTCGGATGCGCCGTCGGCGCCACCGCGCAGATCACCGGTGTCCTGCTCGTGTTCGCACTACTCGTCGCCCCCGCAGCCGCCGCCCAAGAGCTGACAAGCCGGATCGGACTCGGCCTGGCGCTAAGCGTCACCATCGCTCTCCTCGTCATCTGGGTCGCGCTCGGCCTCGCCTACTACACCAACTACTCCGTCGGCTTCTACGTCAGCAGCATTGCCTTCGCCGTCTACCTCGCGGCACGACTCCGGCGCCGGTTCTGGCACAGAGACCCGCGGGGCATCAACATCGAGACAGCGACCGTCGCGGCCTGATGCCCTCTCAGGAATTCATTCGGCTCGCCCTCATCGCAGGCACGCCCATCGCCCTCGCCAGCGGCGCGATCGGCTACTTCATCGTTCTCCGCAGCCAAGTCTTCGCAGGAGAGACACTCAGCCACGTCGCCTTCACCGGCGCAATCGCCGCCGCCGCGGCCGGCATCGACCTCCGCTTCGGACTCTTCGCCGCAACCGTCGCAGTCGCGCTCCTCCTCGCTGCCCTCGGCGATCGCGCCATGAGCGACGACGTCGCAATCGGAACGATCCTCGCCTGGATACTCGGTCTCGGAGTCTTCTTCCTCGACCTCTTCAACCATTCGAGCAGTGGAGGAAACGGCATCACCGCCGCCCGCACGCTGTTCGGCTCGATCTTCGGACTAAGCAGTCAAGACGCCAAGGTGGCGGCCGTCGTCAGCGCCATCCTCATGCTCGCGATTCTTCTCATCGCGAGACCGCTGCTCCTCGCAACCATCGACCCCCGAGTCGCCGCCGCCCGCGGAGTCCCAGTAGCTGCACTCGGAACCGGCTTCCTCGTTCTTGTCGGCATCGACGCCGCCCTCACAACGCAGGTCGTCGGAGCCCTCCTCATGCTCGGCCTCATCGCGGTTCCAGCCGGAGCGGCGCATCGCCTGACCGCAAACGCCTATCTCGCGCTCACGTTGTCCAGCACCTTCGCCCTCGCGTCTCTCTGGCTCGGGATCCTGCTTGCCTACGAGATCCCGACGCTGCCACCGAGCACCGCGATCGTCGGAATCGCCGCCAGCATCTACGCACTCGCCTTCATCATCACCGCAGGCCACAGCCGGCGCTTGCTACCGAAGGTCGATGTTCAACCCCGGCTCGGCTCTACTGCCCGCAACGTCCAGTAGAGCGAGCGTTCGGACAAGCGATCGGAATGCCCCCAACGGGATTCGAACCCGTGCTACGGCCTTGAAAGGGCCGCGACCTGGACCGCTAGTCGATGGGGGCGGCGCGGCTCAGAGTACGCGCTACAGGGTTACAGGAAAACCCCTAAGCCGGACAAACGTGTGGCCGGGGTGGTGCCGGTGGGTGCCGGCCGTTTAGGGAAAACCGTGGGCCCGGCGCGTCGTTCGCGTTGGAGCCTCGTGGGTGCACGTCGAGTGCTCACCGTTTGCTCACCGGCGGTGGCGATATTCCATTCGAAGAGTCTCTGTGCGTTGCCTCCTAGCGTTCCTACTTGTGGCACTGACGGCGGTTGCGGTCGGGTGTGGCAGCGCCCGCCGCGATACGCCAAGCCGAACCGCGGCCCAGACGCCGGTGGCCACCCGCTTCTTCTCTCATGCGCTTTCGAGTGCGCATCTCGCGCCGGGCTCGGACCCATCCGCGCTACCGGGGGACGTGCTGATTGCCGACCGGTCGAATGGCCGGCTTCTCGTTGTCAACCCCAAGGGGCAAGTTGTCTGGCAGTTTCCGCGACCGGGTGATACGCGGACACTGCCGCTTCCCGATGACGCGTTCTTCTCGCCGAACGGGCGCGAGATCGTCGCCACCGAGGAGGACGCCGCCGCCGTAAGCGTCATCGATGTGGCAACCCGGCGGATCGTCTACCGCTACGGCCAGATCGGCGTCCCCGGCAGCAGTCCGGACCATCTCTCGAACCCGGACGACGCAATGCTGCTTCCGAACGGGTCGATCGTCCTTGCGGACATCAAGAACTGCCGGCTCCTTCTTCTGCATCCGCCTTCGCTCCGGCCCGCGCAGGTAGTTGGCCGTCCGACCCGCGGCTGTTACCACGATCCGCCGTTCGCCTGGGGGAGCCCAAACGGCGCGTTCCCGCTCGAGGGCGGCGGCGTTCTCGTGACCGAGATCAACGGCGACTGGGTCGACGCCTTGTCGCCCACCGGACGCGTGCTGTGGTCGACGCACCCACCCGGCGTCTACTACCCGTCGGATTCGAACGAGGTGAAGCCGGGGCTGTACGTCACGGTCGGCTACCAAGATCCCGGGATCCTCGAGACGTTCGACCGCCAAGGGCGCCTGCACTGGCGCTACGAGCCGCGTCCAGGCGACCCGCCGCTCAACCAGCCCTCGCTCGCCGAGCCGCTTCCCAATGGAGACTTCCTCCTCAACGACGACTTCAACGATCGCGTGATCGTCATCGATCCACGCACGAATCGGGTCGTCTGGCAATACGGGCACACCGGTAGCCCTGGCACTGCCCCCGGCTTCCTCGACCGGCCGGATGGAGTCGACCTGGTGCCGCCGGCTGCACTTCTCTCTCGCGTCCACGCGCGAGTTGGCCTGCGACCGTGACCGCCCGCGTCTCACAGGTGTTTCTCGTCGCCGCGATCGGATGCGCGCTCCTCGCCGGCTGCGCAAGCATCGGCACCACCCGTGCGCCCCGCCCGGAGAAGCTCGCTGTCTTCGCGGCCGGGCGGCGGCTCGGGACCGTGACGCCGGCGAATGCTTCGCACTTTCGGTTGCCGGCGCGACTGCGAATTCGGGACGCGCGCGCGCGGCTCGTCCTTGCGATACCCAAGTCACGCTCGCAGAGAGCGATCCGGAGGGCACTCGCCACTCGTCGGAGCAGGCTCGATCTTCGTGTTGGCTTCGTCTCGAGTTCGATCGCGGTCGCTCCCGTACGGCAGGTTCTTCACAACGACTGTGAAGCGACCGCGCTCTCGATGATCCTTGCGGCTGCAGGGCACCGCGTCGGGCAACTCGCGCTGCAAGCACAGTTGCCGCAGAGCGGGCCGCTCGACCCGACTGACGCTCCGGGGAGCAGCTTGTTCCGTTGGGGAGATCCCGAGCGCGGCTTCGTCGGTCGCGCCGCCGGGGGAGGAACGTACGGAGGGTTCGGGGTCTACGAGCCGCCGATCCGAGCGCTAGCGGCGCGCCACGGGGTCCGTCTCATCGATCTCCATCATCGAAGCGTCAGCGCGGTTCGTGCCGCCGTCCTTGCCGGCCATCCCGTGCTCGCCTGGGTCGGGCTCGCGGCCGGTCCGTATCTCAGCTGGCTCACTCCGAGCGGACGCGAGATCACCGTCAACCTCAACGAGCACGCCGTCGCACTCGTCGGCGCCGGGCCTGGCTATGTGCTCGTCGACAATCCTCTCAGCGGCGCCCGCGAACGCTGGAGCGAGAGCCTGTTCAGCTACCGCTGGCAGCTGCTCGGCCGGCGCGCGCTCGAGCTGCCGCGCTCGTAGCTTTCGGCCGGCGGGCCGTTGCGATCGCCGCCTCGTGCGCGAGGAGCTCGACCTGCGCATCCACGAAGCCGCGCGCCTCCAGCATCTCAACCCAGGTCTCCGGACGCGCCGGCTGTTCCCAACGCCCCGCGACGAGACGGCAGGCGTTTCGGAGAATCCGCACCACCCCTGCCGGGCCGCGCCGCAACATCGCAACCACCTTCTCCCAGACGACTCGCCGGTCCCGCGCGTCCAGCGAGAGCGAGAACATCATGTCGCAGACGACAAGGCGCCCTCCCGGGCGGAGAACACGTCGCGCCTCGCTCAACGCGAGCTCCTTTCCGGCGTCGTTGAGGTGGTGGAACGCGTAATTCGAGACGACGAGCGTCGCCCACTCGTCCTCGACCGGAAGCGTCCGAAGATCCGCCTCCAGCGCGTGCAGATTCATGACGTGGTCAGCTGCCGCCAACGCCTCGAGCCGCTCGAGCATCCGTTCGGAAAGATCGACCGCGAGAACCTCCTGAACGCACGGGGCGAGTGCGAGCGCGACCAGCCCTGTTCCAGCGCCGAGATCGACGACGCGGTCATCGGCTTGCGGAGCGGCGAGCTCGACGATCCGGTCGCGGAGCGCGAGAAACGCCTCGCCTTCCGCCACGTCTTCCCAGGCCTCGACGCGCTCGTCCCACCCGTACGGATCATGCGCCATGCCCACAGCGTTCCCGTTTGTCGTGAGGTAACCGTGAAAGGTTGCGGGTTTTCCGCTCATCGTCTTCTCACCCGCGCGGCGACAATGCACGCATGCGCGTTCTCGTAGTGGAGGACGAGAAGAAGCTCGCCGAGCTCCTCTCGCGCGGCCTGCAGGAGGAGGGCTACACCGTCGATCTCGCACACGTCGGCGAGGAGGCTCTCTGGATGGCGCGCGCGGTCGAGTACGCCGTGATCGTGCTCGACGTGATGCTCCCCGGCGCTGATGGCTTCGAAGTGTGCCGCCGGTTGCGTGAGGGCTCGGTCTGGACGCCGGTGCTGCTGCTCACCGCGCGAGACGCGATCGACGACCGCGTGAATGGGCTCGACGCCGGAGCCGACGACTACCTCACGAAGCCTTTCGCGTTCGAGGAGCTTCTGGCTCGTCTCCGAGCGCTGACCCGGCGCACCCCGGTCGAGCGTCCAACCGTGCTCGAGGTCGGCGACTTACGACTCGACCCCGCGTCACACCGCGCGTGGCGCGGAGACACCGAGCTCGCCCTGTCACCGAAGGAGTTCGCGCTGCTCGAGCTGTTTCTGCGCCGCCCCGGCATCGCCCTGAGCCACACCCAGCTGCTCGAGGGAGCATGGGACTTCTCGATCGCAGGCACCCCCAATCTCGTTGCTGTCTACGTTCGTTATCTTCGAGAGAAGATCGACCGGCCGTTCGGCCGCGACTCGATCGAAACCGTTCAAGGAGTCGGGTACCGCTTGCGGGCCGAGCCGTGAGTCGCCTCCCGATCCGCGTTCGTCTCACGCTCGGTTTCGCGCTCGCGATGGCGGTCGTACTGGCGGCCGTCGGCCTCTTCGTCTACCAGCGCGTTGGGCACGGGCTCATGGCGTCGGTCGACCAAACCCTCGCTGCCCAGTCGAAAGAGGAGCTTTCACACGAACGGACCGACGCCGACGCAGGCGGTGGGGAAACGCTTGCCCAGATCCTTGGTTCCGGCGGACGTGTCCAGGAGGCCCAACCCAGCGGGTTGCCGTCGCTTCTCGGCCGTGCGTCGCTCACGCGAGCGCTCAGCGGGCAACGCGTCCTGGTCGACGAGCGCGTCCCCGGCCGGCCTGGCGAGTGGCGCGTTCTCGCAGTGTCCGACCCGTCGAACGCAACCGTCGCGGTTGTAGCGCGCTCGCTCGAGCCTCGGGCCGAGTCTCTCGACCACCTCAGGCACGAGCTGATCATCTTCCTCTCACTCGCACTCGTCGCAGCATCGCTCGGCGGCTACGCCCTCGCCGCCGCCGCCCTGCGACCCGTGGAGACCATGCGCCGCCGCGCAGAGACGATCACGGCGGGAGAAGCGGCAAGCCTTCCCCTGCCTCCCGGGCGCGACGAGATCTCGAGACTCGCCGTCACCTTGAACGACATGCTCGCGCGCCTTCAAGCCGCCGTCGAGCACGAGCGCCGCTTCGTCGCCGACGCGAGCCATGAGCTGCGCACACCACTCGCGCTTCTCCGCACAGAACTCGATCTCGCCCTTCGCCGGCCGCGCTCCCACGACGAGCTCACCGACGCGCTGCGCTCGGCGGCCGAGGAGACGGAGCGTCTCTCCCGTCTCGCCGAGGAACTTCTCCTCATCGCGCGCTCCGACCAGGGAGCGCTTCCGCTCCGGAGAGAACCAGTCGACGCGAACGCCCTCCTGAGGTCGGTCGCCGAACGTTTCACGGCCCGCGCAGTGATTCTCGGCCGCGAGCTTCATGTCGACCGTGGAACGGCAAGCCTCGACGTGGACCCGCTTCGGGTCGAACAAGCGCTCAGCAATCTCGTCGACAACGCGCTCAGCTACGGCGCCGGCCCGATCGAGCTCGTTGCAGAAGCGGACGGCGACCTCGTCACGCTTCACGTTCGCGATCGAGGGCGGGGCTTCCCTCCCGACTTTCGGGAGGAGGCGTTCGACCGCTTCAGCCGCGCAGACCCGGCGCGAGGGCACGGCGGCGCCGGACTCGGACTCGCCATCGTCGACCTCATCGCGCGAGCCCACGGAGGCAGTGCCGGGGTCGCCGATCGCGCGGAGGGCGGCGCCGATGTCTGGCTCACGCTCCCCCGCGCGAGCGGCTTAACCCCGCTCTCATCGGACAAGGATGCAATGGAGGAATGCGCGGAGGCGGAGTCGATGGAAACGAGCGTCTGACTGCCGCCACCGGCGCAGTGCTAATCGCCCTGCTCGCTGCCCTCGGGCTCACCATCCTCTCCATCCAAGCGCTGATCTGGTGGCACTTCCTGCTCGGGATGCTCCTGATTCCGCCCGTGCTCCTGAAACTCGGCACCACCGGCTGGCGCTTCCTTCGCTACTACCGGGGCGCTCCGGAGTACGTACGGCGGGGACCGCCGCTCCTGCCCTTGCGGCTGATGGCGCCGCTCGTCGTCGCAGCGACGCTCGCCGTCTTCGCAACCGGCGTCGCGCTGCTGGTGGTCGGTCCGGCAGGAGGGCTTCTCGTCGGCCTGCACAAGGCGTCGTTCATCGTCTGGTTCGTGGTCACGGCCGTCCATGTGCTCGCGCATGTGCGACCACTCCCACGCCTCGTCGCCGCGGACTGGCAGCGGCGACCTCTCCCGGGCGAGCGTCGAGTTCCCGGGAGCGCCTGGCGGCTTTGGCTGCTGGCCGCGACGCTCGTCGCGGGAGCCGTGCTCGCGACTGCGACGGTTCACTACGCCGATCCGTGGATGCACTGGTTCGGCGTGAGCCACTGACGATGCGTGTTGGCTACTCGAGAGGAACCGTGACTGCTCCGGCCATGCGCCGGTAAATGGCGAAGAAGTCACGATCATCCGGAACGAGGTACCGGGTGGCTGGTTGCTGATAGTTGTACGCGACTTGCGTCGGCACGAGTCCGCGGTGCCGATGGCGGTACGTGATGAGCGTGTACCACTCCGGATTGATGTCGAGCTCCATCGCGCGCACGGCGCCGGCGCGCTTGAGGATCTCGGCGAGCGTGATGACGGTCTGGTCGTTCGCCGCGACGTAGATGAGGTTGCCACGTCTATCGATGCCGAGCCCGGTTCGCCAGACGCGGACAGCGTTCCCGAGCGTGTAACCCCACTCGGTGCCGAGGCTGAGGTTCGGGTTGAGCTTGCCGTTGTCGATGATCAGCGGCAGGCTTTGGCGCGCCCACGCAACGTTCCGGCCTGGGCTCGTGCCGCCGGTCCAGTTGACGATGTCGACGCTGCCGTTCTTGTACGCGACGACCGTCGCGTTTCCCCGCTTGAAGGGCTCGTTCGTGACGCCGTTGACCGCGTCGCCGTTCAGTCCGTCGGCGTAGATAAACCCGCCGTTGAACGTCGCGAGAAGGCGGTAGCGCTGGGAGTGCGGGACTTCGGCCGGCCCGCGGAGCGACGCGTTCGGGGGCTCGTAGCGGCCGGGGTAGTACGCGCTCGTAGTCCGTGTGTGGTCGAACCATGCGACGTACGCGACGATTTGTGGATACGCCGTCTCGGTCCGGTACGTCGTGACGAGGACCGGGGGGCCGCCATTGACTGGCGGACCGGATGGTCTCCAGACTCCCTCGCCCGGGAGCGGGCTCGCGAACACCGGCTTGATGTTCGGCGGTAGGTAGGCACTCTTCGGGTGCTTCGGGTCGGCGTTGCCGATCCCGACCGACGGAAGCGCCTTAAGCCCTGGGCCGCCTTTCTTCGGGGCGTTCCATGTGTAGTAGTAGTGCTCGACGTCGTCGACGAGCCAGTTGAAGTGGTGTTGGCGGAGCCACTCGACACTCCGCACGCCGAGAGGCAGGCTCGAGGGGAGCCGCGCCATCTGCACCCACGAATAGATGGCGGGCGAGAGGAAGACGAGGGCGAGAACCGGAATCCAGATGCGTTTCCGCGCGCGTGCGCTGCGTGGCCTATGGCGGCGGCGCGCCGAGCCTCGCGGCGGCCTACTTCGAGGCTCTCGCAGGTACGGCGGGAAGCCGAGGTTCGGTTCGGCGTCCACGGTCCGCGCCGATGGTATGGGCGCGTTGTGACAAAGACGTGAGTGGGTATCGAGCTACTTCGTGAAGCCCGGCGGTCACACGCCGCCGCCGTTCGCTCGCTAGAGGTACATGATCCACAAGGGCGTCGCGCCGCAGGCGCAGTCCTTGTGCTTGGCCGAGCAGCCCCGGCAGTTCCAGTGCTCCCACCAGATCCACTTGAGGTGCTGGATCTCGAGGATCGTGAGCGCGAGGATCCACAGAAGGATGACCGACGTCGACACGCCACCACGGTCGCACACCGCCGGGCGACCCGCAATGGGCCGCCCGGCTCATCCTTCAGTCATGTCCGGCCTAGGCCGGCTACATGCGTCGCGCGCCGCTGCGGCCAAAGCCGCCCGTGATCATGGCGATTACCCAGATCAGCGCGAGCACGACGGCGACGATGAACAGCCAGTGGACCGTGAATCCGACGCCAAAGGCGATGATCGCCAGAAGCGCCAAGAGAATGAGTAGCAGCATCGATGTCCCCTCCTTTTCGAGTTCCGGGAAGGGAACGAGGAAGTCGCGCACGTGGTTACGCACGTAGAGTCAGAGGCGGTGGAACTGAACGGCAAACGCGCGATCGTCACTGGGGCGTCGTCGGGAATCGGGCGCGCTACGGCGCACGCGCTTGCCGCAATGGGGGTGCGTGTCGCGGGCGGCGCGCGGCGCGTTGAGCGGCTCGAGACCGAGATTGCCGTGCCGCTGGACGTCACCGAGCCCGAGAGCAGCGCGCGCTTCGTCGCCGAAGCCGTGGGGGAGCTCGGTGGCCTCGACATCCTCGTCAACAACGCGGGCGGAGCGCTCGGCCGTGCGCCGTTCGACGAGTCGACTGACGAGGACGAGGCGTGGGTCCTCGGCGCCAACGTTGCGGGCCTGATGCGGATGACGCGGCTCTGCCTGCCGCACTTCGGCGACTGGGGCCACGTCGTGAACATCGGCTCCGTCGCGGGACGCGCTGCGTACGAGGGCGGCGCGTCGTACATCACGGCGAAGTTCGCCGAGCGCGGCTTCACCTACGCGCTACGGGAGGATCTCCTCGGCCGGCCGATCCGGGTCACGACCGTCGACCCGGGCCTCGTCGAAGGGACGGAGTTCTCCCTTGTTCGCTTCAAGGGCGACGAGGAGAAGGCGGCGGCGGTCTACCGCGGCGTCGAGGCGCTGCAGGTGAGCGACGTCGTGGACTGCATCGTCTTTGCGCTCACGCGGCCCTGGCACGTCAATGTCGACGAGATCGTCGTCAAGGCGCGTAACCAGTCGTCAGGCGCTCGTATCCTTCGCGACCAATGAGCTGGAGAGTTGTCATCGTCACGATGATCCCGCCGGTCCTCACCGGCTTCGACGCCGTAATCCGTGAGCGGGGACACAAGCCCGTCGCGGTCTTGACGATGCGCGGCTTCGACGCCGAGGGAACGGCCAAGGTCATAGCTGCGGCCCCGCCCGACCTCGAGATCCTCATCCCCGCGCGTCGGAAGTCGCTCGTGCCGCTCCTCGAGTCGGTCGAGCCCGACCTCGTCGTGTGCACGGCCTTCCCGTGGAAGATCCCGGCCGACGCGCTCGCCGTGCCGAAGCACGGCTGGCTCAACGGGCACCCGTCGCTTCTGCCACTCCATCGCGGGCCGACGCCGGTCGCGTGGGCGATCAGAGCCGGCGACGACGCCATGGGCATCTCGTTCCACAAGATGGACGCCGAGCTCGACACCGGCCCGATCCTCGTCCAGCGCCGCATCCCGTTCGGCGAGCTCGAGCCGCCGGACGAGTTCTTCCCGAAGACCGGCCCGGTCGTCGGAGAGGCGCTTGCGGAGGCGCTCGCCAAGCTCGAAGCCGGCGAGGAGGGGACGGTGCAGGCCGACGGCTCCGGCTCGTACGAGACGTTCTTCGGCGACGAGGACGTTTGGCTCGACCTGACGCGACCGGCCGTGGAGGCGCACCGGCTCGCGTGGGGCTGGCGGTACGGGATGCGTGTCGACGGCGGGCTGAAGGGCGCCGTGCTCGCGGTGGACGGCACGCCCGTACGGGTGCTCGGAACGTCGCTCACGGACGTCGAGGGAGCGACCCGCGTGGAGTGCGGCGACGGGCCGCTCTGGATCGTCGAGACCGAGGAGCTGAGCGAGGAAGACGCCGCGAAGGCCAGCCCGACGGCTGCATGAGCTGGCGCGTCGTCATCGTGACGCGAATCCCGCCGGTGCTCATGGGATTCGACGAGACACTCCGCGAGCGGGGGCACAAGCCCGTCGCGCTCCTCACGATGCTCGACCGCGACAACCGCTACGGGCCGGAGTCGTGGAACATGGATCTCGTCATGGGCGCGGCTCGCGACCTCGACGTCCTTCTGCCGGCTCGCCGCAGCTCGCTCGCCCCGTTGCTCGAGGCAGTGCGCCCCGACCTCGTCGTCTGTTTTGGCTTCCCGTGGAAGATCCCGCCTGACGCCCTTGCGGTCCCGACGCACGGCTGGCTCAACTGCCATCCATCGCTCTTGCCGATGCACCGTGGGCCGATTCCGATCGCGTGGGCGATCCGCTCAGGCGACGACGAGATCGGGATCACGTTCCACAAGATGGACGCCGAGCTCGACACCGGCGCGATCCTCGCCCAGCGCACCGTGCCACTCGGGGAGCCGGAGGAGCCCATGTCCTTCTATCCGCGGCTCGGCCCCCTGTACGTCGAGACGCTGAACGAGGCGCTCGAGCGGCTCGAGGCCGGCGAGGAGGGGACCGTGCAGGAGGGCGGCGGCTACGAGACGTTCTTCACCGCGGACGACGAGTGGCTCGATCTCTCCCGCTCGGCGAACGAGGTCCACCGGCTCGCGTGGTCGTGGCGCTACGCCGGCGCGCTCGACGGCAGCAAGGGTGCGCTTCTCGAGCTCGACGGCACGGCGGTGCGCGTGCTCGTGACGTCGCTCACCGACGTGGAGGGAGCGACGCGCGTGGAATGCGGCGACGGGCCGCTCTGGATTGTCGAGACCGAGGAGCTCAGCGCGGAAGAGGCCAAGCGGTCCAGCGCTCGGGCTCCATCCACGCGCTGACGCGGATCGCGTCACGGCTGCCGAACGGCCGGCCCGTGTAGCGCAGCGCGAGTCGGTCGATCCCGGCGAGGTCCGGATCGTCCTCGAGTGAGACGACTCGACCGAGCAGCGTTACCTGCGCATACCAGTCGTCATCGCCGAGCACGGTCAGCGCGACAGACGGGTTCGCGCGCAGGTAGCTCAGCCGAAGACGGCTCTCGTCCATGTTGAGGAGAACGCGGCCGTCCTCCCAGTCGTACCAGGTCGCCGCTGTGTGGGCCGTGCCGCTCGGGCTAACCGTTCCGACGACGGCTGGATTCGGCTTCGCGAGGAAGGCGTCGACCTCGGGCGGGACGGGGACCAGCGGCATCGCGCGAGCCTAACCCTTCCGCTTCTCCGCCCACCGCGCGAGGCCTCGATACGACTGCCACAGCGGCATCGCCTGAACGAACGTGTCGGAATCCTCGCCGGAGTCGGCCAGCTCCGCGAGCGCGTACTCGACAAACTCTTCCTCGGTCGCGCCGCCTTCGACCGACTCCGCCCAGTCGAGCAGTCGCAGCCGCAGTTCGTCGAGATGCCGGGAGACATCCTCCGCGACACCGAAGTGGATGAGGGCGAGGCGCTCGGGAGCGCGGCGGCCGATCTCGTCGAGGGTCGTCTCCCAGGCCGCGATGTCGGTGTCGGGCGGCGGCGTCGGCGGCATTACGGAGCGGCCTGGCAGCACGCGCACGCCGCACGCGTCGCCGGCGTACAGCGTTCCGTCGGGGTCGAGGTAGCAGACGTGGTGCGACGCGTGGCCGGGCGTTGGGAAGGAGTCGAGGCCGACGACTGCGCCATCGAGCATGTGGACGTTCTCCTGCGGAACGGGCGCGAGCTCACCCCAGAGGGAGTCGAACGTATCGCCGTACAGCCGGCGCGCGCTCGCCTCCAGCCGCTCCGGCTCGACGAGGTGCGGCGCGCCGATCGGCGAGACGTGCACCTGGAGGCCGGGGTGCTTGCGCACGAGCACGCCGGCCGCGCCGGCATGGTCGAGGTGGATGTGCGTGAGGAGGAGGTGGCGGACGTCGGTGAGCGCGAGGCCGTGCGCGGCGAGCCCCGCCTCGAGCGCGTCGACGCAGGTCGTCGGCCCGCAGTCGAGGAGCGCCGGCCCGTCGGTCGTGTCGAGGAGATAGCTCGCGATGACGCGCTCGCGGCCCAGATGGAGCAGGTCGATCGGCTCGGGCGAGGCCATGGATTGATCCTATGCGTGACGATCGTCTAGCCTCGGCGTGTGGCGAGCAGTGCGCACCGGAAGGTCGTGACGGTGCTCTTCTGCGACGTTGTCGGCTCGACCGCGCTCGGCGAGTCGGTGGATCCGGAGGCGTTGCAAGGACTGCTGGCACGCTACTTCGAGCGGATGAGCGGGATCGTTGAGGCGCACGGCGGCACGGTGGAGAAGTTCATCGGTGACGCGGTGATGGCCGTGTTCGGTGTGCCGGTCGTGCACGAGGACGACGCGCTGCGCGCGTGCCGTGCTGCGGTCGAGATGCGGGACGCGCTCCCGGAGCTCGGCGTCCAAGGCCGGATTGGCGTCAACACGGGCGAGGTGCTGACCGGGACAGCGGACCGGCTCGCGACCGGGGACGCGGTGAATGTCGCGGCTCGACTCGAGCAGGCGGCCGAGCCAGGCGAAGTGCTGATCGGCGCGGAGACGCTTGCGCTCGTCGGCTCAGACGTCGACGTACACGACGCGCGACAGCTCGAGCTGAAGGGAAAGAGCAAGCTTGTCGCCGGATATCCGCTCGTTGCGGTGCGTGAGGTGTCGGAGCGTGCTCACGCCTCCCGCTTCGTCGGCCGGGAACGCGAGGTGCAGCAACTCGTCGATGCATGGGACAGAGCGCTCGCCGGACCGCGCTGCGAGCTCGTCACGGTTGTCGGCGATCCGGGCGTCGGCAAGTCCAGGCTTGTCGCGGAAGCACTCGAGCAGATCGACGCGCGGGCGGTGCGTGGCCGTTGTCTCTCCTACGGCGAGGGGATCACGTACTGGCCCGCGATTGAGGTCGTGAAGCAGCTCCACGCCCGGCCGGACGACGAGGATGCTGCGCGGGCGATCAGTTCGCTCCTTGGCGAGAGCGAGACGGTCGCCGTAACCGACGAAATCGCGTGGGCATTCCGCAAGCTCCTCGAAGCGGAGGCGCCGCTCGTGGTCTGCTTCGACGACATCCAGTGGGCGGAGGAGACATTCCTGAAGCTCGTCGAGTCGACGAAGCTGCTCTCGACCGGCGCGCCACTGCTCCTCTTGTGTATGGCAAGGCCGGAATTGCTCGATCGCCGCCCGGACTGGCCGGAGGTGTTACGCCTCGAGCCGCTCCCGGAAAGGGAGGCCGCCATGCTCGTCGGCGACGACGTGACGGACGAGGTTCGCGAGCGGATCGTCCGCGCGTCGGGTGGCAACCCGCTCTTCCTGACCGAGATGGCGGCGCTCGGTGAAGACGCGGAGGTACCTGCGACGCTTTGGGCACTGCTCGCGGCGCGACTCGACCAGCTCGACGAAGGGGAGCGGAGAGTGCTGGAACGCGGCGCCGTCGAGGGAGAGCTATTCCATCGCGGCACGATCCACGCGCTTGCGCCCGAGGAGTCTGAGCTGACGCCCCGGCTGGCCGCGCTCGTGCGGCGCGACCTTGTCCGTCCCGACCAGCCCTCACTTCCGCGCGAGGACGCATACCGTTTCCGTCACCTCCTGATCCGCGACGCCGCGTACGACGCTCTCCCAAAGGCGATGCGCGCCGAACTCCATCGCCGCTTCGCCGACTGGCTTGCGGACCATGGCCCGGACCTCGTCGAGTTGGACGAGATCGTCGGCTACCACCTCGAGCAGGCGACCCATTACCTCGATGAGCTCGGCCAAGCCGACGCCGATCTTGCGCTCGCGGCGGGGGAGTCGCTGGCGGTGGCCGGACGACGTGCCAAGCTGCGCGGCGATGGCGATGCCGCCGCACGGTTACTCGACCGCGCGCTCACGCTCACGCGCGGGTATCGGTTCGACCCCGACCTCGAACTGGAGCTCGTCGCAGCGACCTGGGAGGCTTACGAGCAGGAGGCCATAGCGACTGCTGCCGCCGAGCGTGCGGCGGCTGCCGGCGATGTTCTCGGGGAGCTGGTGGCCAGGGTCGCTGTTGCCGAAGCAAGGTTCGAGCGGGGCGAGGGATCGGCCGACGAGCTCGAACGGATCGCCCGAGGCGCGCTAGCCCGGCTGGATGAAGCCAGTGACCACCGAGCTCTCATTACGGTTTGGCGTGCGCTCAGTGTCATCGAGTTCGCGAGCCTCCGGTTCGAAGGCGTGGCGCACGCGTGCGAACGAATGATGCACCACTCACGTCTCGCCGGAGATCCCGCGCACACGTTCAGCCTGGCCTCCGCTCTCGTGTTCGGCCCGCGGCCGGCACCTGAGGCGTTGCGGGCGCTGGAGAACATCGAGCCAAACCCCCAGACTCCGTCGGATGCGCTGTGGCGAGCTGTTTTGCTCGAGATGCTCGGCTGCTCTGACCAGGCTCAGGCACTGGGAGATGCAGCAAGCGAGCGGATGAAGGAGTTCGGGCAGGCGGACACTTCGAGCTACCAAATGGCCCTTCGCGCCGAGGTCGCAGGCGATTTCGACCAGGCGGCAGCCTTGTTGCGGCCATTCTGCGACAGACTCGAGGCGCTGCAGCGATACGGAGAGCTTTCGACGTTCGCCCCGTGGCTTGCCCGTTTCCTCTGCATGCTCGGCCGCTTCGAGGAGGCCGACCCCCTCGCGAAACGGGGGCGCGAGCTCGGCGACCCGAGGGACAAAGCCACACAAGTCGTATGGCGCCAGGCGCAGGCGCTCGTGGACGCGCATCACGGCCGTTACACCGAGGCGGAGGAGCTTGCGCGCGAAGCCGTCGCGATTGACCGCGAAGGCGATTCGTTGTGGGAAGAGGGGAATTCCCATTCCGTCCTCGCGGAAGTGCTCGAAGCGGCCGGCCGGCGTGACGAGGCAATCGGGGCCTGGCGCGACGCGCTTGATTGCTACGAGCGGAAGGGCATCATTCCGCTCGCGGGTCGCGTGCGCGACCGGCTCGCGTCCGTCAAGCTGGCCTAGGCGCGCTCGCGCGCGGCCGTGAGGATCTTCTCCGCCTCGCTGCGGTTGCCCCAGCCGCGCGTCTCCGTGCTCTTCGACGGCTCGAGATCCTTGTACCGCTGGAAGAAGTGCTCGATCTCGTCGCGCAGCTCGTTCTGGACGTCGTGGATGTCGGCGACGCGCTCGAATGCCGGGTCGCCGAGCGGCACGCAGAGGAGCTTCTCGTCGGGGCCCTTCTCGTCCTCCATGTGGAAGACGCCGATCGTGCGCACGCGGATGCGGCAGCCGGGAAACGTCGGGTCGGAGACGAGCACGAGCGCGTCGAGCGGGTCGCCGTCTTCTGCGAGCGTGCCCTCGACGTAGCCGTAGTCGGCCGGGTACGCCATCGCGGTGAAGAGGCGCCGGTCGAGGACGATGCCGCCGAGCTCCTGGTCGAACTCGTACTTGTTCCGCGAGCCGGCCGGGATCTCGACGAAGACGACGTCGGTCATCCCGCGAGGGCGTTCTCGAGATCGTCGAGCAGATCCTCGGCCGACTCGATCCCGACGGAGAGCCGGATGAGGTTCGGCGGGGCCGCGAACGGCGCGTCGGCGGTGGCCGCGTGCGTCATCCGGTTCGGCACTTCGATGAGGCTCTCGACGCCGCCGAGGGACTCGGCGAGCTGGAAGAGCTTCGTCGCGCCGGCGATCCGCGCGGCTTCCTCCGGCGACGCCGCGAGGAACGAGACCATCCCGCCGAAGTTCCGCATCTGGCGCGCCGCAATCTCGTGGCCCGGATGGTGCGGCAGGCCGGGGTAGAGGACGCGCTCGACGCTCGAGTGGCGCTCGAGCATCGCCGCGACCGCGACGGCGTTCTCGCAGTGCTGCCGCATTCGCACGGCGAGCGTCTTGAGCCCCCGCAGCACGAGCCAGCTGTCGAACGGGCCCGGCACGGCACCGAGTGACTTCTGCAGGAACCGGAGCTTCTCGGCGATCGCGGCGTCGTTCGTCGCGGCAAAGCCGCCGACGACGTCGGAGTGCCCGCCGAGGTACTTCGTCGTCGAGTGCATCACGACATCGGCGCCGAGCTCGAGCGGGCGCTGGAGGTACGGGGTCGCGAACGTGTTGTCGACGACGAGCATCGCGCCGGCCGCGTGGGTCGCGTCCGCAGCGGCGCGGATGTCGACGAGGTTGAGCATCGGGTTCGACGGCGTCTCGATCCACACCATCCGCGTCGCGTCGTCGAGGTGCGCGGCGAGGTTCGCGAACTCCTGCGCAGGCAGGTACTCGAAGCGGTAGCCCTTCGGCTCGTAGACGAGGGACGTCATCCGGTAGACGCCCCCGTAGACATCCGCGATCAGGACGACGCGGTCGCCGGGGTTGAGGAAGTGCATGAGCGTCGTCGTCGCACCGAGGCCGGACGAGTAGGCAACACCGTGCTCTGCGGACTCGAGCGACGCGAGCGCGGTCTCGAGCGCCTTCCGTGTCGGGTTCGCGACACGCGAGTAGTCGAAGCCCTTGTGCTCCCCGACCGCGTCCTGGACGTACGTCGAGGTCTGGTAGATCGGCGTGATGATCGCGCCGGTCGCGGGGTCGGGCTCCTGCCCCTCGTGGATCGCGCGCGTCTCGAAGTCCAAGCCGCGATTGTAGGCTCGGGCAATGGACCGACGGCAGCAGCAGCGGATCGTCGAGCGCTGCGAGCGCTTCGTCTCGACGTGGAGCGCGCCGCGGGACGCGGCCGCCGAATTCCGGGCGCTCGCCGAGCTCGCGGGTAAGCGGCTCGACATCTACGGCTACGGCGAGAGCGTCGAGCGGCTGGAGACGCGGGTCGCCGGGCTGCTCGGGAAGGAGGCGGCCGCGCTCTTTCCGAGCGGGACGATGGCGCAGCAGATCGCGCTGCGCATCTGGTGCGACCGGAGCGGCAGCTCGACCATCGCTTTCCATCCGCAGTGCCATCTCGACGTACACGAGGAGCGCGGGTACGAGTTTCTCCACGGGCTGCACGCACGACCGGTAGGCCGGCGGAATCGCATCATCGAGCGCGCCGACCTCGACGAGCTCTCCGAACCGGTAGGGGCGCTGCTCCTCGAGCTGCCGCAGCGCGATCTCGGCGGGCAGCTCCCGGTGTGGCGCGATCTCCGAGCGCAGGCGACGTGGGCCCGCCGAAATGGCGTCGCGCTGCACCTCGACGGCGCGCGCCTCTGGCAATGCGGGCCGTTCTACAAACGCCCGTTGCGCGAGATCGCGGCGCTCTTCGACACCGTCTACGTCTCGCTCTACAAGGATCTCGGCGGGCTTGGCGGCTGTGTGCTCGCCGGCCCGAAGGATGTCATCGCCCAGGCCCGCGTCTGGCGCATCCGCCACGGCGGCCGGCTGGCGACGTTCGAGCCGATCGCGCTGTCGGCCGAGCGTGGTCTCGACGAGGTGCTTCCGCGGATGGCGTCGTTCGTCCGCAAGGCGAGGGAGCTCGGCGTCGCACTCGCCCGCGTGGACGGGATCGACGTCATCCCCGACCCGCCGCACGTCGCGATGCTTCACGTCGCCGTGCGCGGCGACCGCGAGCGCATCAACGAGGCGGTGCTCGAGATTGCGAAGGAACATCGGACGCTCATCTCCGGCGAGTTCGGGCCGACGGAGATCCCGAATGTCCAGCGCACCGAGCTCTCGATCGGGGCGCCGGCGCTCGAGATCCCGACTTCCGAGATCGCGGAGCTCTACGCCGAGCTCGTCAGCCGGGCGGCTCGACCGACGCCGCGCCGAGGAACTTCGCGAGGCTCTTCAGCGGCTTCTCGAGCGAGAAAGGCCTGACGCCCTTCTCCCACCAAAGCCCCTTCACGCGGAGGACGTTCTCCTTGCGGTCGAAGAACGGCTCGATGCGGCCGACGAGCTTGTCACCGCGGAGGATGGGCAGGACGTAGTAGCCGTACTCCCGCTTCGCCGCGGGCACGTACATCTCGAGCCGGTAGTAGAAGTCCCACATCGCCTCGGCGCGGTCACGGTCGTGCACGAGACGGTCGAAGGGGGAGAGGAACGTGATGCGGTTCTTCGGCACCTCCCCGTCGACCGCGTCCGGATGCGCGAGGAGCTGTCCGCGGACGAGCTTGACCCCGATCGCGCGAAAGCGGTTCTCCTCGCGCAACGCGAGCGCCGCTTTCAGCGGCAGCGTCTCGGTCTCGGGATACCAGCGCTCCGCGAGATCCCAGACACGCTGCTTGCCGCGCCGCCCGACCACCGCGACCTCGCCTCGGCCGGCGAGGATCTCGAGCATCAGTCCCATCTGGCGCACGCCCCACCAATCGCTGCGGTCCGCCCCGACGCGGCTCTTGTGGGTCTCGATCTCGCGGGAGAGGAGCGGGCCGCGCTCGGTCAGCTCCTTGAGGACGTAGCGTCGAAACGCGGCGTTCTTCTTCACCCAGTCCTTGACGCGCTTGTCCATGGGCCGGTCGCCTCGGCGCATGAGCGCCCTGAGCAACGGCAGGTCTTCGACGGGATAGAGGAACGCGCGCCACTCGACGAGCTTCTTCTCCTCCCAGAGCAGGCGGTCGAGCTCTGCCGTGTTCCAGTGCCCGAGACGGCTCCAGAGGACTAGGTGCTGCGGCGGCGCGACAGAGGAGATCGGGTCGAGCTGGAGGAAGCCGACGCGCCGTACGGTGTCGAGGACGCCGCTCGCGCTGTCGTCGAGTGCCTGCGCGCGGACTGCGATCCGCCGCCCCTCCTCGGCGGAGACGGGCACGCCTGCGGTCGTCGTCCAGAGATCCCTCACGACCTGGAAACTAGTTGTGCCGCGCAGTTTCCCGCCGAGTGGATAGCCTCTCGCTCGTGGCACGCCGGAAGGGGAATCCGTGGACGTCGACGAGCGAGGTCATGCTCTGGCTCCTCTTCGTCGCGCTCATCTTCCCGGCGGCGTTCGCCGGTTACGCGGTAGGGCACTACACCTCGCTCGGTAAGCCGCCTGCGACGGTGACGACGACGGTCGGTTCGACGTCGATGTCGACGGCGACCCCGACGACCACGACGTCCGCGACGACGACGAGCTCGTCGGGCGGAGACGCGGCCGCAGGAAAGGTGGTCTTCACCGGCTCGTCCGGCTGTTCCGGCTGCCACACGTTCAAGGCCGCGGGCTCGAGCGGCACGATCGGGCCGGACCTCGACACCGCTCCGGCGATGGATGCGAAGGCCGACGGCAACATGGCGCTCGCCGCGTTCATCAAGCAGTCGATCACGGATCCGAGCGCGTACATCGCGAAGGGCTACAGCGACGGGATCATGCCCAAGACCTTCGGCACGAGCCTGACGTCGACGCAGATCGACGATCTCGTCGCCTTCATCTCCTCGAACACGCAGCAGTAACTCACCCGGTTGGGGGATCGGCCCGGTCGCGCGCGGCGCCGATCCATCGCTACATGATGAATAACCTGCGCGATAAGTACCGGTCCGTCGCACGCGACGAGTCCGGTTTCACGTTGATCGAGCTTCTCGTGGTCATCGTGATCCTTGGCATCCTCGTCGCCATTGCGGTGCCCGCGTACCTGAGCTTCAAGGGCAGCGCGCAGACGGCGGCGGCCAAGTCGAACGTCCGCTCGGCCATTCCCGCGGCGGAGCAGATGAACGTCAACAACGGCAACTACGCCGGCATGAACGGTGCGGCTCTTCGCACCACGGCTCCCGGCGTCGGCGCCAACGTGAAGGCCGTTTCGGTCAACACGAACGCCGGCTACTGCATCGAGGACTCCGAGGACGGAGGCACGACGACGTACGACTACGTCGGCGGCATCCCGGGCGCTGCTCTGCAGACCGGTTATGTGGCTGCCACGATGCAGTCCGGCACCTGCCTGCAGGCTGTCGGCGTCGCTGCAACCTAGAACCGAGAACGTTGAACGACCGACCGGAGGCGGGGGCAACCCCGCCTCCTCGTCGATCTACGGGTCTACCGAAGGGCGCGCTCGAGCGCCGCGCGGTCTGTCGGCTCGCCGTGCGCGGGCAGGACGAGCTCGATCGGCAGATCGAGGAGCGGTCTCAGCTCGACGGCGACCGCGTCGCGGGTCTTGTGCTTCCGACCGCCCATCTGAATGCCGAGCCCCTCGCCGAAGTCCGACAGCGAATCGCCGCTCACAATCGCGTTAATCGCCGGGATCCAGAGGACGAGGTCGTTGTCCTCCCGACCCGCGTAGGCGTGGATGCCGAACGGCCACGGGCCCGGACCGTGGAACTCGCCCTCGCCCTCACCGGCGCGGAGCCACGCAAGATCGTCGCTCTCGATGCCGCGCACCTTGTCCGGGTCGACACCGAACTTCTCGACCCAGTCCTCCCACGTGTCGGCCGGCGGCGTGTGGATCGGCAGGCCGAGCCTGCGCGCGTCGCGCTCGTGGTACGGCGCTGTGAGGACGACAGCGGTCGCGCGCTCGCGCAGCTCTGCGGGAACGGCGAGCGGGTCGAAGAGAATGACGTCGTCCCCGAGCTCGATCGCGTACGAGGAGACGACGTCGAGCCACCACTGCTCTTCGTCCCAGTCGGGATGCGGTGCCGTCCAGTGCCAGATGCCCGGGCGAAGCTCGTGCATCGACGGAAAGTACGTGACAGCGGTCGGCTTGGCGGCGTATACATAGGCAGATGAAGCGGCTCGTTCTCGTCGGAGTCGTGCTTGCGCTCGTCTGCGCCGCGGCCGGGACGGCCGCGCCTCCGAGTGTGAAGGCGATCGCTGCCGCGCGGCAGCGCGTCGCTCTGCGCAAGGCGGAGAGCCTCCTCCGACGCGTCCCGCTTCCTGCCGGTGCGACGCGCCTTCCGCACATCCCGGTTCATGACCTCGGGATGACGACGCGCGAGGCCGGGGTGTCGGTGGACACGATGTCGGCAGAGCGCTACGGGTTCTGGCGCACCCGGCAGTCGGTCGCGTTCGTCATGCAGTTCGTCAGGGCGCATCCCGTGTGGGGCCTCACCGCAAACGGCGGCGGAACGCTCCAGGACGGCACCGAGTACGCGCAGTTCTACGGGCGCGGCTCGCCCATGGGGCGCATGGTCGTCGTGAGCGCGGTCAGAGTGCGAGGCCGGACGTACATTCGCGTCGATGCCGCCGTCGCGTGGATCTACCCGCGTTCGCCGAAAGAGGGGCTGCCTACCGGCGTCCGCGAGATCGACATCCGTGGCGGAGGCGTCACGCGACAACTGACCGACCCGGCGCAGGTCGCGCGCATCGTCCGCTGGTTCGGCGAGCCCACCGTCACCCCGCCGACCAGGTACGTCACGACATGCAGCGTGGCCTTCGCCAACGTCACGGTGACGTTCATGTTCCGTTCCGCGAGCGGCGCGGAGCTGGCGCGGGCGAGCGTTCCCTCCACGGCGGCGTCCGCCTGCGACCCGATCCAGTTCTACGTGCACGGCCGGGCGCAGACACCGCTCATCGACGCCGGGGCGGCCAACGACGCGTTCATATCGCGCGTCGAACGGCTGCTCGCCGTGTGCTTCGGCGCGGGCCCGAGCGGCGGACGCAGGCCGAGCCCCGTATGTAACAAGCAGTGGGCGGAAGAGGAGGCCGCCAAACTGCTTCATCAATTCCGGCTCCCATCCGGCGCGCAGGCGCTCGCCGAGGAGCCGCGGGGAGACGCCGGTTTCCTCCGGTCGCCCGAGACCGTCTCCGCCTCGTCGGAGCTCGTCGACCAGCATCGCTTCTGGAAGGTCCGCTTGCCACTCGCGGCCGCAGAGGCGTTCGTCGAGCACGAGCATCACGCGCGGCAGGCCGGCTCGTCCACCGCCGGCGGTCCGGGCATCCCGCCGAATCACAGCGTGACCTTCACCTACGTCCCGCGGAACGGGATCATCGCGTCACGCACGATGGACGTCACGTTCGTCACGCTCCCGCACGGGTGGACGGGCGTAAGGGCCGACGCGCAGGTTGTCTGGATCTATCCGCGCACCGGCGCTCAGATGGCGCCGCCGCACACCGCTGTGATCGTCGTACGGGTAGGCCGGACGACGCGCCGGATCAGGGAGTTCGAGAAGCTCTGGTATCGGATCGAGGACAGGTTCGACCGGCTCGAGGTCGTGCAGCCGGGTACGCCGTATCACTGCCCGGCGATGCGGGCAAGTGGGCCAAAAGTCACCGTCGACTTCCACGCCTTCAACCCGAGGTTCGTGGCGCGCGCGGTCGCTCCGGGTTCCGGTATCTCGACCGCGTGCAACCCGATCGTCTTCTCCCTTCGTGGGCAGGAGACAGAACTGGTCGGTGGCGACTTCGTCCAGTGGCTGGAGCGTATGCTGAGGGAGGGACGATGAAGCGGCTCGTGCTCCTCGGGATCGCTGTGATGCTGGTCTGCGCCGCGGCCGGGACTGCGGCCCCGCCGAGCGTGAAGGCGATCGCGGCCGCCCGGAGACATGCCGCCGCCGAGTCCGCGCAGAAGCTGCTGCGCGAGTTCGTTCGGCCAGCGCATACGCGCCTCGCCAACGGAAGGGACTTCCACCGCCTCGCGACCGGCGGGCTGGCCGGCGAGGTCGCCGACGCCCACCAGTTCTGGATCACGCACGCCGCCGGCTCGGCGGTCGTCGCGTTCGAGAAGGCTCACGTTCCGCCCGGCTTCAGCGGCTCCCGCGCAGAGTCGAGATCCGGAACGTTCACGCAACTCGTCTTCGTCTGGCCGCGGCGCGGCGCCGCGAGCCGGGAGCTCACCGTCTCGGTCGTCCAGCGATCGACGCGGACGATCATCCAGGTCGACGCCGACGTCATGTGGGTCTATCCGCGCTCGCCACGGGAGAGAGTCCCTTCGGGCGTGGCCGAGATCGACATCAGCGCGCCGAGGTTCTCCCGCACGGTGACCGAGACTGCGAAGGTTCGCCAGATCGTCCGGTGGTTCAACGCGCTACCGATCTACCCGCCCGGCGTGGGCGCGTATTGCCCGCTGATCGCATTCTCGAGGATCCGTTTCACCTTCCGAGATGCAAGCGGTGGTCGAGTCGCGAGCGCGTCTGTGCCGCGCGTCAAGGCCGGGATTTGCGACGCGATCACCTTCGCGATCCACGGCAAGCAGCAGACGTCGCTGGTCGACCAGGCGCACCGTCACGGCTTCGTCGACCGCGTCCAGAAGTTGCTCGGCGCACATCTCCTTTCGGCGAGCTGATGAAGAAGCTTCTCCTGATCGCTGGTGCGACTGTCGCCCTCGCCGGCTGCGGTAGCGCGCGGTACACGGCCAGCTCGAAGGACGTTTCGTACCGGCCGCAGGTGCCTCCGTCGAGCGTGACTGCGCTCGCGCACCGGAGAGAAGCGACGGCCGACCGCTCCGCGTCGGCGTTGCTGAAGCGCGTGCCGCTGCCGCCGGGCGCGGTGCGGTCGCCAGCGCCCACGGGTTTCGACCAGCTCGCTCGCTCCGGCCTAGGGGTATCGACGGTGGAGATGACCGCGGACCGCTACGCCGTGTGGCGCGTGCCCGGCACGGGCCGGGCACTCATCGCGTACGAGAGGCGGCACCTGCTTCCCCGCCTCCGCACCGAGGGTCTTGGATCAACGCCGGAAGGCTGGACCGGCTACGAGGTCCTCGGCCCCGTGGCGAACGGGAGCCCGCGGTGGGCGATCAGCGTGGCCGTCGAGCCCGACGGAGGTCAGACCCGCGTCCGGTTCGACGCGGGAGTGGCGTGGATCTACCCGCGCTCGCCGAGTGAGGTCGTGCCGGCCGGAGTGGCGGAGGTCGACATCCGCGGCGCCGGCGTGGATCGGCGCGTAACGGATCCGAACCAGATCAGACAGCTCGTCCGGTGGTTCGACGCGCTGAACGTGAACCAGCCGGGCCCCTCGGTCGGGTGCGCGGCGATCATCGACTCGACGGTGGCCTTCGTCTTTCGCTCGGCCGACCGCGCCCCGCTTGCGACGGCGTCTGTCCCGTCCGTGGGGCCCACCGACAACTGCGATGCCATCAGGTTCAGCGTCGGAGGGAAGAGGCAGTGGCCGCTGATCGACGACCTGCGCCGCCGCGGGCAGTACTTCGTCGATCGCGTCGAGCGGCTGCTCGGCGTTCGCCTTACGCAGCCGCGCTACTGAGAACGTCGACGACGCGCTCCTCGGCGCCATCGGTGTAGTTCGCGCCGAGCTTCTCCTCGAGCAGCCGCTTCAGCTCGCCGCTCTCCGCGAGCTCCTGCGTGATGTCGGCGCCGCCGACGAGCTCACCCTTCACGAACACCTGCGGGATCGTCGGCCAGCCGGACACGTCCTGAAGCTCCTGCCGGATCGACGGGTCGCGGAGGATGTCCACGGCCGTCACCGGTGCGCCCTGCGCGCGCAGCGCCTCGAGCGCGCGGCCCGAGTTGCCGCACATGACGAACTCCGGCGTGCCCTTCATGAAGAGGACAACAGGTTCGTCGGAGATGACGCTCTGGATCCGTTCGGAAAGCTCAGTCATGCGGCGGTCCCTTTCGTCTTGATTCGCAGCTCGTGGATGGTGCCGTCGCGGAGCGGCTCGGCGAGCGCGCCGTTGACGAGCTTGTGCTGGTCGAGCAGCGACAGCCCAGCGAACTGCGGGCTCCCGACAGTCACCTGGAAGTGGTCTCCGCCGCCGGTGCGGTCCTCGACCGAAAGCTCGGTCGCGTCGGGGAACGCGTCGCGGAGCAGAAATTCGAGGCGATCGACGGCCATGCGCGGAGAGTAGCCGCGGGCTAGACAGTCACCGCGCGCTCGAGCGCATCGACGCGCTCGAGGTAGGGGCGCGCTTCGAGCTGCTCGAAGACCGCACGCGCTTCGGCGAGGAGCGGTGCGGGATCGCCCTCGCCGTGCTCTGCCTGGTCGACCAGGCACAGCGCGAGGAAGAACGGCGTCTGGCTCTCACGTAGCCGGAGAATCGCGCGTTGCAGTGACTTCCCGGCACCCTCCCGGTCTCCACGCATCGCGAGTAACCGTCCGGCGAATCGCTCGTACAACGCCTCTACGAACGTCGTTCTCTCGACTGGGGCGAGCGGGCCGCGGCGGGCGAGAGCATCCTCGAGGGCGTTTGGCTCGCCCAGTGCCGCAACAGCTTCGAGCTCCGCCCACCACGCGATCACGTTGAGCAGCTCGTGGATCTCTCTTGCGGCCGCTTGGGACGCCCGGGCAGCGTCGGCCGCCTCGGCAAAACGTCCCTCCGCGGAGAGCACCATCGACTCGATCGTGAGGAAACCGGTGCGGAGCTGCGCGTCGTCCGATCCTCGGAACTCGGCGATCTCCTCGAGCGCGCGCCTCGCCGTCTCGATCTCGCCACGCGGCACGGCCAGCCAGAGGATCGAGGCCGCCCGGAACCAGCGGGCGTATGTGCTCATCGCGTCGTCGAGCAGGCCAGTGATCTCGGCGGTCGTGTCCCACTTGCCGAGCAGCCAGGAGTAGAACGTCAGTTGGCCGAGCATCTGTTGCTCGGACGTTCGCTGGCCGGCTCGGCGTGCCAGGGCAAGGCCGTCCTGAGCCTGCGCGAACGCGTCGACGAAACGATCCTGCCATCCGAGGGTCACACACCGGTTGTTGATGGCGCGGAAACCCGCGAAGAGGTGGTCGTTCGACCGCGCGATGGCGATCGCGCGGTCGAGAAGCGCGAGTCCCTCTTGATTGCGCTTTTTCCCGAGGAGCAAAAGACTCTTCGTGTCCAGGGCGTCGACGAGGACCTCGGTCGCGAGGATGGCCTCGGCGATCTCGAGCGCCCGTTCGACCCGATCCCACGCCCGCTCGGGCTCTCCGAGGAAGTGGCTGAGCCGCCCGTACGCCTCGAGGAGCGCGGCGATCTCTGCATCGGGCTCGTCGTCGGCCAACACGTCGAGCGCCTGGCCGAGACGCTCGGTGCCGCCGCTCAGGTCGCCGCCACGCCACATGGCGATTCCGAGACGCGCGGTGGCGCGAGCCGCTCTGTGCGTCGCGCCGGCACCCTGGTATAGCTCGATCGCTTGTCCTAGGAGATCGACGTCCTGCCCGTGACGTGCGCCCTCGAATGCGGCGTTTCCCGCCCGCTCGAGGAGGCTTGCCCGCACGAGCTCGTCGCCGGTCAGCGCCGCAGCCTTCTCGAAATAGCGTTGGGCCTCCTCGCTCGCCGCGAGCGACGCCGCCCGCTCGCCTGCCAGCGTCAAGTGCTCCGCGGCCTTCGAGCGGAGCAACGCGGCGTCCTCGGCATCAGGTGCCGAGTCGTACGCGTCGACGTAGTGGGCGGCGATTACCTCGACGAGCTCGGTCTCGGCGCTAGCGAGCGTGCTCTCGAGGTGCGCCGCCGCGGCGAGATGCCGCGCCTTCCGTTCGGGCTTCGAGAGCGTGTCGTATGCAATCCGCTTCAGCAGGTCCTGGAGGAAGGAGTACTGGCCGCGCTCCGGCGAGCGCGGGTCGGCTTGGACGGAGAACACCTCTTTGCGCACGAGAGACGTGAGCAGCGCGTCGAGTGTCGCATCGTCCCGTCCGGATAGCGCCGCAAGGCCCAGCTTCGTGAAGCTCTTTCCGAGCACGGCTGCGTCCTGCAGCGCGCTCCTCTCCTCGGGAGAGAGGCCGTCGATTCGCGCGGCGACGAGTGCGTGAAGCGTCTCGGGGACATCGAGCGCCTCGATCGGGCCGGTTGGGCGGTAGACGTCGCCGTCGCGCGCGAGGAGATCGCGGTCGAGGAGCATCCGGACGGTTTCGACCGCGTAGAGCGGCACGCCCTCGGCGCGCTCGAGGATCTGCGCGCGCAGGTCGGGTGGCAGCCCGGGGACGAACCCGTCCAGCAGCTCTCCCATCGCGGTCTCCGAGAGTGGCTCGAGCGACAGGGTCGTGTCGCCGGCGCCGAAGCCGGGGCGCTTCTGTGCGAGCTCGGGCCGCGCGAGGGCGAGGACGAATATCGGGTGAGCGCGCGACCAGTCGAGCAGGTGCTCGATGAAGTCGAGGAGGCTCGTGTCGGCCCACTGGAGATCCTCGAAGACGAGCACGACGGGGCCGCGCGCGGCGAGCCGCTCGAAGAACAGCCGCCAGGCAGAGAAAAGGTTCTGGCGCTCCTCGGGCTCGGGATCGCACAGGCAGAGGAGCTGTTCGAGTCGCGGCCTGACCCATGCGCGCTCCTCGGCGTCGGGTATCCACTCCTCGAGCATTGCCCCGAGCTTCGCGAGCGCCTCGTCGGTGGAGTCCTCTTCCGAGATCAGCGCGCGCATCCGCACCATCTCCGCGAGCGCCCAGTACGCGACTCCGTCGCCGTACGCGAGGCACCGGCCGCGGTGCCACCAGACGGTGTCGGCGAGGCCGTCCATGTACTTCTCGAACTCCCAGGCGAGCCGGGACTTGCCGATCCCGCCGATCCCGATCACCGAGACGAGGTGCGCCTTCCGCTCCTCCGTCGTTGCGTGGAAGAGCTCCTTCACGAGGTTGAGCTCGCGCTGTCGGCCGACGAACGGCGGTTCGAGCTCGCCGACGCGCTGCGCGCCTCCGCGCTTCGACGTCACGCGAAGCGCACGGAAGAGCGGCACGGCCTCGCTCTTGCCTTTCAGCTCGAAGCTGCCCGCATCTTCGTACGCGATCGCGGCGTCGCACGCGCGCTTCGTCGCCTCACCGACGAGGACGGTGCCCGGCTCGGCGGTCGACTGGATCCTCGCCGCGGTGTTCACGAGGTCCCCGGCGACCATGCTTTCCGCCGATGCGTGGAGGTTCACCGCCGCCTCGCCGGTGAGCACGCCGGCACGCGCGCGCAGATCGGCGCCGATCTCCTCACCGAGCGCGGCGACGGCGGCGACGAGGTCGAGCGCAGTCCGCACCGCGCGCTCGGCGTCGTCTTCCTGCGCGACCGGCGTCCCCCAGACAGCCATCACGGCGTCGCCGATGAACTTCTCCACCGTGCCGCCGTAGATCTCGATCAAACGCCGGCACGTGTCGAAGTAGCGGGAGAGGAGCTCGCGCACCTCCTCGGGGTCGCGCGACTCGGAGAGCGGCGTGAAGCCGACGAGGTCCGCGAAGAGGACGGAGACGAGGCGTCGTTCGGCGGCTGCGACCGGCGCAGCCGTGCCGGCCGCCGGCGCCGGCGCCGGCGCGTCCGCGGTCAGAGCGGCCCCGCACTCGGCGCAGAAGCGTCTACCCGGATCGTTGGCCACGCCGCAGCTCGGGCACGGAAGAGCGAGTGACGCGCCACAGCCGCCGCAGAATTTGCTACTCGCGGCGTTCTCGAAGCCGCACTGCGCGCAGGCGGTCATGGCAGGACGCTAGCGGCTGTGCGCGATTCGAGCGCATCCACGCGCTCGAGCCACGCCTTCTCGCCGAGACGCTCGAAGGTCTCGCGGGCCTCGGCGCGAAGCGCAGCGGAGTCCTCGCCCCCGAACTCGGCCAGTTCGGCGAGCGCCATCGCGAGGTAGAACGGCGTACCCAGCTCGCGGAAGCGCTCCGCTGCGCGCCAGAGGGACTCGACGGCGGCCTCGTTATCCCCACGGAGTGCGAGTAGGCGGCCGCGGAACCGGGCTTCCTGCGCCACGATCAGCGGTGTCCGCCAAGACGGGGTGAGCTCCTCGTAGATTCCCAGCAGTTTCTCCACTTCCTCGAGGTCGCCCAAGTCGAGCGCCGCGTAACACCCCTCGGCCCAGCACAGCTTGTAAAACGGGTGCGTGGGCTCTCGGTAGACGTCGAGTCCCTTTTCCGCCGCCGCGAGCGCCTCTCGCGGACGACCCTCGGCTCGCAACACCGCCGCCTCGTTGACGCGAAAGCCGAGCTGCATCTGGATCTCGCCGGAATCGGCGAGATCCGCATACTCGTCGAGCGCCGCGCGAGCTTCCGCGACGTCGCCGCGCGAGAGTGCCACGCGGACTCTCGCACTCGACAGGCCGCTGAGCACGTGCAGGTCCGAGACCGTGAACTGGGCAGGATCCCACGCGTCGGGCTCGCCGAGCATCCAGCGGCTGTAGGCGTAGTGCTCGAGTGTGCGCTGCGCCTGCCACGGAGTCCCCTGGCGATGGGCCCGGTCGAGCATCTCGAGCTGCACCTCGATTGCCTCGGCCCACCGGTCGCGGGAGTTGAGGGTATGGGAAAGATTGTGGAGGGCCCGGTTCAACGGCTCGCCCAAGTCGTGCTCGCGGCCCAGCTCGATCGCGTGACGCAGGAGCGCCATTCCCTCCTCGAGGCGGCCCGCGTCCACGAGCAGAAGATGCTTTGTATTGAGGGCGTGGACGAGGACGTCTGGAAGGACCAGGGCCTCCGCGATCTCGAGAGCCCGCTCGATCCGATCCGGGGCCACCTCGTTCTCTCCGAGGAAGAACCTGAGGCGTCCCAAAGCCTCCGCGAGTTCGGCGAGCTCGGGCCCTGGCTCTTCGTCGGCAAGGGCTGCGAATGCCTCCTCCAAGCGGTCTGCCCCGGCGGCGAGGTCGCCCGTACTCCACATGACGAAGCCGAGGCTGGCGGTCACGTGCGCGACCTGCTTCGGCTCGTCCAATTCTCGGTAGTGCTCGATGGCACCTTCGTACAATGCGATTGCCTCCGGGTAGCGGCCACCGAGCCAAGCCGAGCCGCCCGCCCTCTCGATCAGGTCGGCCTGCCGGCGCGGATCCTCGGCAAGCGCCGCCGCCTTCTCGAAGTAGCGCTCCGCCGCTTCGTTGGCGCCGAGCGAGGAGGCGCGGTCGCCCGCGAGCGCGAGCCGTTCCGCTGCCTTGTGACGGATCTCGGCGGCGTCCGGAGCGTCCGGGGCCGCCTCGTACGCGTCGACGAAATGCGCCGCGACAACCTCGATGAGCTCCTGCTCGGCGCCCGTCGACGCCCGTTCGAGATGCGCGGCTGCCGCGAGGTGCTTCGCCTTCCGGCCGGCTTTCGCGAGCGTCTCGTACGCGATCTGCTTGAGCAGATCCTGGAGGAACGCGTAATGGCCGCGCTCGGGCGAGCGCGGGTCCGCCTCGACGGACAAGACCTGCTTGCGCACGAGCGAGGCGAGGAGCGGCTCGAGCTCCGACTCGCTCAGGTCCGACAATGCCGACAGTCCCGCCTTCGTGAAGCTCTTGCCGAGCACGGCCGCGTCCTGAAGGACGCGCCGCTCCTCGGCTTCGAGCCCGTCGAGACGCGCGGCCACGAGCGCATGGAGCGTCTCCGGTACGTCGAGGGTCTCGATCGGCCCGCTCGGCCTGTACACGTCGTCCTCGCGCGCGAGCAATCCGCGGTCGAGCAGCATCCGCACGGTCTCGACGGCGTAGAGCGGGACGCCTTCGGCGCGGTCGAGGATCCGGGCGCGGAGCTCGTCGGGGAGCCCTGGAACGAACCCTTCGAGCAGCTCCTCCATCGCGGCCGGCGCGAGCGGCTCGAGCGAGAGCGTCGTCGCGTTGCGGCCTGCGGAGCCGAACCCGGGGCGGCGCTCGCCGAGCTCCGGCCGGGCAAGTGCGAGGACGAAGATCGGATGCGCGCGCGACCACTCGAGGAGGAACTCGATGAAGTCGAGGAGCGCGGAGTCGGCCCATTGCAGATCCTCGAACACAAGCGCGACTGCGTTCTCCTCCGCCAGCCGTTCGAAAAAGAGGCGCCACGCTGCGAAGAGATCCTGCCGGTCGCCGGCTGCATGCTCGGCGAGACCGAGGAGGTGAGCGAGCCGCGGCTCGAGCCAGCTCCGCTCGTCCGCGTCGGCGATGTTATCGCGGAGCATCGTCCGGAGTTTTTCGAGTGCGCTCTCCGCGGTGTCCTCCTCCGCGATGAGCGCGCGCATCCGCACCATCTCGGCGAGCGCCCAGTACGCGACACCGTCGCCGTACGCGAGGCAGCGGCCGCGGTGCCAGAGCACGACGTCCACCGGGCCGTCGAGGTACTTCTCGAACTCCCACGCCAGCCGCGACTTTCCGATCCCCGCGATTCCGACCACCGAGACGAGGTGCGCCTTCCGTTCCTCCGCGGTCGCGTGAAACAGCTCCTTCACGAGCCGGAGTTCGCGCGCGCGACCGACGAAAGGCGGCTCGAGCTCGCCCGAGCGCAGAGCTCCGCCGCGGACGGACGTGACGCGCAGCGCGCGGAAGAGGGAGACGGGCTCTGCCTTGCCCTTGAGTTCGTGCTCGCCGGCCGGCTCGTACGCGATCGCTGCCGCCGTCGCGCGCCGTGTTGCTTCGCCGACGAGCACCGTCCCGGGAGCGGCGGCCGCTTGGATGCGCGCCGCGGTGTTGACGAGATCTCCGGCGACCATTCCTTCGCCGGCGACGAGGAGGCTCACTGCGGCCTCGCCGGTGAGGACGCCAGCCCGCGCCTGCAGCTCCGGCGCGCCGACCTCGTCGGCGAGCGCCGCGACGCCGGCGACGAGGTCGAGTGCCGTGCGTACGGCGCGCTCTGCGTCGTCCTCCTGCGCGACGGGCGTTCCCCAGACCGCCATGACCGCGTCGCCGATGAACTTCTCCACGGTGCCGCCGTAGATCTCGATGAGGCGCCGGCAGCGGTCGAAGTAGCGCGAGAGGAGCTCGCGGACTTCTTCCGGGTCGCGCGATTCAGAGAGAGGGGTGAAGCCGACGAGATCGGCGAAGAGGACGGATACGTGGCGGCGTTCGGCGGCTGCGACGGGCGCGGGCGCCGACGTGTCCGCCGTCAGCGGGCTTCCGCACTCGCCGCAGAAGCGGGCACCGGCCTCGTTCGCGGCGCCGCACGTCGGGCACGTGAGCGCGAGCGGCACGCCGCAACCGCCGCAGAACTTGCGTCCGTCGGCGTTCTCGAACCCGCACTGCGCGCAGGCGGTCATGGACGGACGGTACCGCGCTAGAGGCTTGATGTGAAATCGAGCCCGCGCCGCTCCTGTTTCACATCAAGCCTCTAGCTCGCGCGGTTCCACTCCTCGCGCGCGTTCGTGTGCGGGAACGGCTCGTCCGGCACCGCGACGCCGAGGGCTGCGCAGAGCGGTTCCCAGCCGTCGGTCGCCTGGAAGTCGAGAAGACGGTCCGCCGGCGCGTCGCGCCGCACCGTTGCATTCCAGCGCTCGTAGTACGCCTGCGCCGTCTCGGCGTCGTTCCAGTTCTCGCCGATCTCGCGCGCAAGCTGCTCGCGGAACATCGCGAGCCAGGTCTCGTCCACCATCGGGCGCTCGCCGCGTGCGACCGGGAGGATCGTCGCGTCGCAGCTCTCCCACCACTGCGTGGCGTCGCGGCGCGTCGTCAGGACGATCACCGCGTCTGGATGCGCGTCGGCGAGTTCCCGCCAGAAGATTGAAGCCGGCCAGTCGACGGCAGCGACGCAGCCCGCCGGGAACGCAGTCCAGTCGGGAGCATCGCCGCGGGTCGCCGCGCGCCAGACGTTGACGTCCTCGGGGCGGGGGAAGACCTCGGCCATGTGGTAGCAGGTGCCTCCGAGCAACAGCTCGAGCGCCGCCTTCAGCGAGCGCGTGCCCGTACGCGGCAGTCCCGCGCCGATGACCTTCACCGGCGGTGCGCGAGGAACTCGAGGAGATCGCTGCGCGTCAAGACGCCGACCGGCTTCCCTTCGCGCGCGACGACGACCGCGTTCATCCGGCCCGTCAGCGTCGCGAAGACCTCGTCGAGCGTCGCTGACGCCTCGACTGCCGCGAGCGGAGGCTGCATCGCCGCGGCGACGTCCTCGTGCACCGCGTCGGCGTTGGCGAAGACGCGCTCGAGGAGTGCGCGATCCTGCAGTGAGCCGATCACGTCGGCGAGAGACTCGCACTGCCCGTCGCGCACGACCGGCAGCTGCGAGATCCCGTATTGCCGCATCGTGTCGATCCCCTCGCCGACCTTCGCGTGCGCGGCGATCGTGACGAGCTCGGGCACGTCGCCGCCGTGCTTGCCCCTCAGCACTGCGTCGACGGTCGGCAGCGCGGTCGCGCGCTCGACGAAGCCGTGCTCGAGCATCCAGTTGTCGTCGTAGAACTTCGACATGTACGAGCGGCCGGAGTCGGGAATCAGCGCAAGGACGGTCGCGCCCGACGGCAGCCGCTCCGCGACCTGTATCGCCGCCCACACGGTCGAGCCGGCTGAGCCTCCGGCGAGGATGCCCTCCTCGCGCGCGAGCCGCCGCGCGGTCAGGAACGATTGGCGGTCCGAGACCCGGATCCACTCGTCGACGACCTTCAGGTCGATGGTGTCGGGCCACGTGTCCTTGCCGATTCCCTCGACGAGATACGGATGGAGCTCGGAGTCGTCGGCTGCGGTGTAGATCGAGCCCTCGGGATCGACGCCGATGATCTTGACCTCGGGCTTCCTTTCGTGGAACCAGCGGCCGACGCCGGAGATCGTCCCGCCGGTGCCGACGGAGATGACGATCGCGTCGATCTCGCCGTCCGTCTGCTCCCAGATCTCGGGAGCCGTGACGTCGTAGTGCGACTGCGGGTTCGCCATGTTCGAGTACTGGTCGGGCTTGAAACCGCCGGGGATCTCCTCGGCGAGCCGCGACGAGACGGAGTAATACGACTCCGGCGACTCGTGGTCGACGGCGGTCGGCGTGATCACGACCTCGGCGCCGTACGCGCGGAGCATCGAGATCTTTTCCTGGCTCATCTTGTCGGGCATGACGAAGACGAGCCGGTAGCCCTTCTGCGCCGCGGCGAGCGCGAGGCCCACGCCGGTGTTGCCCGAGGTCGGCTCGACGATCGTCCCGCCCGGCTGGAGGAGCCCGTCGCGCTCAGCCGCCTCGATCATCGAGAGGCCGATCCGGTCCTTCACCGAGCCGCCGGGGTTCAGGTACTCGAGCTTCGCGAGGATACGCGCGTGGCCGGGCGGAGACAGCCTGTCCAGCCGGACGATCGGCGTGTTCCCGACCAGGTCGAGGATCGTCGGGTATTCGCGGGCCATCGCGCGAAGCCTAATGGCGGAAGTGGCGGCGCCCGGTGAAGGCCATCGCCGCGCCCGCGGCCCTCACGGCGGCGATGACCTCGTCGTCGCGGCGCGAGCCGCCCGGCTCGACGATCGCCGAGACGCCCGCGTCGAGCGCGATCTGCGGGCCGTCGGCGAACGGGAAGAACGCGTCGGACGCGAGCGACGCGCCCGTCGGGTCGTGGCCGAACTCCGCAGCCTTCTCGACGGCGATCCGGACGGCGTCGACGCGGCTCATCTGGCCCGCGCCGATGCCGATCGTCTGGAGGTCTTTCGCGAGGACGATCGCGTTCGATGAGACGTGCTTGCACACACGCCACGCGAAGACGAGGTCGCCCCACTGCGGCTCGCTCACGTCGCCGGCGACGACGTCCCAGCCGTCGCGATCCTCGATCTGCGCGTCGGAATCCTGGGCGAGCATGCCGCCGAGGACACGCTTGTAGCTGCGCTCGCCGGGCTCTTCGATCCGGCGCTCGTTGTCGACGAGGATCCGCGTGTTCTTCTTCCGCTGGAGCGCCGCGAGCGCGTTGCCGGTGTAGCCGGGCGCGAACAGAACCTCGACGAACTGCTCGGCGAGCTTCTCTCCGAGCGCCGTGTCGACCTCGCGGTTGAAGACGACCACGCCGCCGTACGCACTGACCGGGTCGGACGCGAGCGCCTTGTCGTACGCCTCCTCGGCCGTCGCCCCGAGCGCGACGCCGCACGGGTTCGCGTGCTTCACGATCACGCACGCAGGCACCGCAAACTCGCGCGCGAGCGAGCGGGCGCCGGAGAGATCGTTGAGGTTGTTGAACGAGAGCTCCTTCCCGTGCAGCTGCTCGACGCGCGAAAGGAGATGCCGGCGCACGCCGCGCTCGGCGTAGTACGCGCCGCGCTGGTGCGGGTTCTCGCCGTAGGAGAGGTCCTGCGTTTTCTCGAGCGAGATGACGAGCCGGTCCGGGAACGCCTCGCGCCCGTTGAACCACGTCGCGATCGCCGCCTCGTACGCCGCGGAGTGCGAGAACGCGTCCGCCGCGAGCCGACGGCGCGTCTCGGGCGATACCTCGCCGCTCACGCGCAGCTCCTCGAGCACCGGCCCGTACAGCTCCGGGCTGCAGACGGGCGTGACGTGGGTGAAGTTCTTTGCCGCGGCGCGTAGCATCGACGGGCCGCCGACGTCGATCATCTCGACGGCGTCCGCCTCGGTTACGCCCTTGCGGCCGGCGACCTCTTCGAACGGGTAGAGGTTGACGCAAACGAGGTCGAATGGCTCGATCGCGTGCTCGGCGAGCGTGTCCATGTCACCGGCGTCGTCGCGGCGGGCGAGGATGCCCGCGTGGATCCGTGGGTGGAGCGTCTTCACGCGGCCGCCGAGCATCTCCGGCGACTGCGTCAGATCCTCGACTCGCGTCACCGTGAGGCCGAGGCCCTCGAGGTTCGCCGCGGTGCCGCCCGACGAGACGAGCGTCCAGCCGAGGTCGGCGAGGCCGTGCGCGAAGTCGTCGAGGCCGGTCTTGTCGTAGACGGAGATCAGCGCGCGCACAGTTCCCTCACCACCTCGGGCAGTAGCCGGTGCTCGACCGCCTTCACTCGCGCGCGCAGCGACTCGACCGTGTCGTCGGGCCGGACTGGAACGCGCTCGGCGCGGATCACTGCCCCGGTGTCGATGCCCTCGTCGACGTAGTGGATGGTGGCGGCCGTCTCGTCTACCCCCGCCGCAAGGACGTCCTCGATCGGATGCGCGCCGGGGAACTCGGGCAGCGGAGCCGAGTGGGTGTTGACGATCCGCCCGCCGTAATAGGCGAAGAACGGCTCGCGGAAGAGATGCATGTAGCCGGCCAACACGACGAGCTCGACGCCGCGCGACTGGAGCCACTCCGCGAGGGCGACGTCGCGCTCCTCGCGGCTCTCGTAGTCGTGGTGGTCGAAGACCGCGGTCTCGATCCCGGCCGCCTCGGCGCGCTCGAGCGCTCGGACTCCCGGCTTGTTGGAGACGACGCAGGCGATCGGCAGTCCGGCGTCGATGAGCGCCTGGAGGTTCGTCCCCTCGCCGCTGACGAGGACGCCGATCATGTGATCCGTCCAATCACAAGGTCGTCCGGGTCAGCGTCGGGGACGACCGCGCAGAAGCCGATGCCGAGGTTGAAGACGCGGCGCAGCTCGTCCTCATCGACGTGACGCGCGAGCCAGCGGAAGACCGGCGGGCGCTCCCACGCGTCCCAGTCGATCTCGGCGCGGCGGCCGGCGGGGAGGACGCGCTCGAGGTTGCCGGCGATGCCGCCGCCCGTGACGTGCGCGAAGGCGCGCGCGCGGCCGCGGAGGCGGCGCACCACGTCGAGATAGAGGCGCGTCGGAGCGAGGAGATCCGGCCCGTCGTAGTCCTCCTCATCGAGCACGCGCCGGACGAGCGTGAAGCCGTTCGCGTGCACGCCGGCCGACGCGAAGCCAACGACGACATCGCCGGCCTCGATCGTCGAGCCATCGAGTGGCTCGTCCACGATCCCGACGCAAGTCGCGGCGAAGTCGAGCTCGCCGTCGCGATAGACGTCGGGCATCTCGGCGGTCTCCCCGCCGATGAGCGCGACCCCGGCCGCGCGGCACGTCTCCGCCGCTCCTTCGATCAGCTCCGCCACCTGTTCGAGGTCGATGTGCGCCGAGGCGACGTAATCGAGAAGGATGAGCGGCTCGGCGCCGCATGTGATCACGTCGTTGATGCAGTGCGCTGCCATATCGGAGCCGCAGTTTCGGAGCGCTCCGCGCGGTCGGGCGACGATCGGCTTGGTCCCGATCGAGTCGGTCGAGGCGGCGAGGAAGCGTCCGTCACCGAGCGGATGGAGAGCGGCGAAGTGTCCGAATCCGGTCGCGCCCGTGGACTCGACAGCGGCGCGAAGTCGTTCGACGACGGCGTTCGCCGTCGCGAGCGAGACGCCGGCTGCGTCGTACGTCCGGTGTTCATCCCCCACGGAACAACTCTAAGCGCGGCGCCCGACGGCCGTCCCGAGACGTGGCCGGCGTGGCACGCCTAGAGGAACAGCTCGCCGAACAACTCGGGCCGGCCCTGCGGGCCGCCGCGGACGAAACGGACCACGGTTTCGCCGACGACGACGTCGTTCGCGTGGCGCTCCGCATCGAGGATCTCCGCGAGCGCCTGCGCTTTCGCCCCCGGATCGTCCGCTTTGAGGTGGAGCTCGGTGAGACGGAGCTCGTCGTCTTGCTCCAGAAGCTCGTCGATCCAGTCCCGCGGCGGATGCACCTCGAGCCGGTATCCGGCGTTCGTCGAAACGAAGGTCCGCCGGCCCGCGTGCTCCTGGATCCGGAGATTGAGTCGCTCGGCCCGCCCGAGCGTCTCCTCGAACTCGTCCTCGTCGAGCACGAGACCGATGTGATCGACGCGCGGAACTGGCCATTGACCCGGCTGGACGACAACGTTGACGGCCCCCTTCTCGAGCTCGGTGAGGCGCAGCTTGAAGCCTTTCGCGTCGAGCTCTTCCCACGACACGCCGGGCTCGAACGACGTGAGGTCCTCGCCGATGCGCCCGTGGCGCGCGACGAGGTCGAAGCCGAGCTTGCCGACATAGCGCGCCTCGACCTCGCGGACGCGGCTCGTGACGAGGTGGTAGTGGAACAGCTGCACTGCGGCTCATCGTGCCAACGCGCCGTATCGTTCGCGGCGGTGATCGAGGAAGTCGACGCGTATATCGAGGCGCTCGAGGAGCCGAAGCGCGGCACGCTCGCGGAGCTGCGCCGGACGATCCTCGAGGTCGTGCCCGAAGCGGAACAGGTCATCTCGTACCGCGTTCCCGCCTTTCGGGTCGGAGGGAAGACGGTCGCCGGTTTCGCCGCGTTTACGAACCACCTGAGCTACCTGCCGTTCAGCGGCTCGGTGCTGCCGCGGCTCGCCGACGAGCTCACCGGCTACACCGGGACGAAGAGCGCGCTCCACTTCCCGCTCGACGAGCCGCTGCCGAAGGAGCTCGTCGAGAAGCTGATCGCGGCGCGACTCGAAGAGCTCGGCTAGGCGCGCGCCGGCTCGAACCGGTGCTTCGACGCCTCGGCGGGCACGTCTGTCGGATAGTCGCCCGTCAGGCACGCGCGGCACAAAGCCGAGGCCGGGCGCTGCGTCGATTCGACCAGGCCGTCGTGCGAGAGGTACGCGAGCGATGTCGCGCCGATCCGCTCCCGCACCTCCTCGACGGTACGACCCGCGGCGATCATTTCCGCTGGATCGGCGAGGTCGATTCCGTAGAAGCACTGTCCGACGACCGGCGGCGAGGAGACGCGCACGTGCACCTCGGTCGCGCCCGCGTCGAACAGCATCCGCACGATCTGCTCGGTCGTGTTGCCGCGGACGATCGAGTCGTCAACCGCGACGACGCGCTTGCCGGCGACCTCCGCGACGGGGTGGTACTTGAGCCGGATTCCCTGCTTCCGCAGCTCCTGGCCCGGCTGAATGAACGTGCGTTGGACGTAGCGGTTCTTGATCAGGCCCTCGCTGTAGGGGATGCCGAGCGCGCGGGCGAAGCCGATCGCGGCCGGGATGCCGGAGTCGGGGATGGGCAGGACGAGGTCGGCATCGGCGGGCGCTTCCGCGGCGAGCCGTTCGCCCATGCGCACGCGCGCACCGTGTACCTCGACGCCCTCGAGCTCAGAGTCGGGCCGCGCGAGATAGAAGTACTCCCAGATGCAGAGCGCGCGGCGCTCTCGTGTATCGAGCACCTGGATCGCTTCGAGCCCGCCGCCGTCGGCGATGACGAGTTCGCCCGGCTCGACCTCACGCACGATCTCCGCGCCGACGAGGTCGAGCGCGCACGTCTCCGACGCGATGACCCATGCGACGGGGCTGGAAGCGTCGCCCGGCGGTGGACCGCCGACTTCGTCGCCGGCCGGCAACTTCCCGATCACGAGCGGCCGGAAGCCGTGCGCGTCGCGGAAGGCGACGAGCCGTCCCTCCGAGAGAGCGACGATGGAGTACGCGCCGTCGAGCCGGCGCATCGCATTCGCGGTCGCCTCCGCGAGCGGCGCCTCGTCGTTCGCGATCAGCGCGGCGACGAGCTCGGTGTCGGACGTCGTCCCGAGCTTGACGCCCGCAGCGCTCAGCTCGTCGCGGAGCTCGCCGACGTTGATGAGGTTGCCGTTGTGCCCGAGCGCGACCGTCCGCGCGCGTCCGTGATGGAGGAGCGGCTGCGCGTTCGCCCAGGCCGAGGAGCCGGTCGTCGAGTAGCGCGTGTGGCCGATCGCGACCTCGCCGTGCAGGCCGTGAAGCTTCTTCTCGTCAAAGACCTGCGAGACGAGCCCGAGGTCGCGAAGCGCGGTGAGGCGGCCGTCCTCGGATACTGCGATGCCCGCCGACTCCTGGCCGCGGTGCTGCAGCGCGAAGAGGCCAAAGTACGTGAGCCGCGCGACATCGTGGCCGGGCGCGTAGACGCCGAAGACGCCGCACATCGCTAGACGACCTCGCCGATTTCGCGGAAACCGCGGGAGCCGAGCCGGTCGAGGCGCTCCGGCGCGCAGGCGAGAATTGCCGCGCCGCGGCGCGACTCATAGTCCGCGGGGATCTCGACGTCGGCCGCGAGACCGCCGCTCCACGCCGCCGCCTCGGCGAGCGCGCCGCGAATCCCGGTACTGCCGACGTCATGGCAGAGCGATAGGTGCGGTGCTGCCTTCCAGAGGAAGCGGATGAGCGCTGCCTCCGCCGCGAGCGAGCCGTCGGGCGACTCCGCGAGAAGCACCACGTCGCCGCGCCGCCAGCGGGCGGGCACCCGTAGGACGTCCGCGACGAGGCCGACGCAGCCGACGGCCGGCGTCGGCGGGATCGAGACGCCGTCGGCGTCGTTGTAGAGCGAGACGTTGCCCGAGACGACGGGGATCCCGAGCGCTTCCGCGGTGATGGCGATCCCCTCGATCGCCTGTGCGAGCTCGTGCGCGATCTCGGGCTTCTCGGGATTGCCGAAGTTGAGGCAGTCGGTGAGGCCGATCGGCTCGCCACCCGCGCACGCGACCGCGCGCGCTGCGCCGATCGTCGCCTGAACGCCGGCGCGCAATCCGTCCGTCTCGCCGGGTGCCGGGCCCTGCAGCGAGACCGCGAGGCCACGCAACGACGGCCGCAGACGGAGCACCGCTGCGTCGAGCCCCGGCCGGCGAACGGTGCGCGAGCCGACGAGCTGGTCGTACTGCTCGATCACCTCGCCGACGTCGAACGCCGGCCTGACGCGCCGCACGGGCTTCGGCGCGGGCTTCGTTGCTGGCCGCTGCTCGACCTCGTAGCGCGGGCACTCGTCCGTCAAAAGCTCGGCGGGGATCTCGCCGACGACCTCGCCGCCCGAGAACGCGCGGAGCAGGCCCACGCCTGTCACCGTCCCGATCACTGCGCACGGCAGCTCCCAGCGGTCGCACACCATCCCGACCGCGGCGAGCATCTCCGGTTTGACGACGGCAACCATCCGCTCCTGCGACTCCGAGATCATGATCTCCCACGGCTCCATGCCCTCCTCGCGCAGCGGCACGCAGTCGAGCTGGACGTCGATACCCATGCCGTCGGCGGCCATCTCCGCGAGGGATGAGGCGAGGCCTGCGGCGCCGCAGTCCTGCAGCGATTCGACGAGGCCCGCTTCGACGAGCTCGAGCGAGACCTCGATGAGCTTCTTGCCGGTGAACGGATCGCCGACCTGCACGGACGGGCGCTTGTCGGTGTCGTCCTCGCTCAACTCGGCGCTGGCCAGTACAGAGGCACCTCCAATGCCATCACGCCCGGTCGTCGCGCCGTAGAGAACGACGACGCGCCCAGGTTCGCTCGCCTTCGCCGAGCGCAGCCGGTCGGTCTCGAGCAGCCCGACGCACATGGCATTCACGAGGCAATTACCGGAGTACGCAGGGTCGAAAACGGTCTGCCCGCCGACGTTCGGGACGCCGACGCAGTTGCCGTAATGCCCGATCCCCGAGACGGCCTGCCAGAAGTGGAAGTCAGGCTCGCCGAACCAGAGCCCGTCGAGCAGCGCGACCGGCCGCGCGCCCATCGCGATGATGTCGCGGAGGATCCCGCCGATCCCCGTCGCGGCGCCCTGGAACGGCTCCACGGCGGACGGATGATTGTGCGACTCGACCTTGAACGCAACCGCCGTTCCGTCTCCGAGGTCGAGCACGCCCGCGTTCTCGCCGGGCCCCTGCAGAACGCGCTCACCGGCGGACGGGAGCCGCTTCAGGAGCGGTGCCGAGTGCTTGTAGCCGCAGTGCTCCGACCAGAGAAGGGAGAAGACCGCGAGCTCGAAGTGGTTCGGATCCCGGCCGAGCAGCTCTTGGATTCGCCGCGCTTCCCAGTCCGTGAGACCGAGGGTGCGGTGGAGCGGCTGATCGGCGAGTTCCGTCAGGTAGTTCAGTGTATCCGGCCCACCCACCGGTGGAATCTCACAACGGACGGCGCCGTTACGTTGAGGTAAGAAATGCGCCGGCCGATCGTGTTCCTCACGCTGCTCGCCCTCATCTGGGGGGCGTCGTTCATGCTCATCAAGATCGCCGACCGGCAGCTCGCGCCCGCGACCCTGATCCTCGGGAGGATCGGCTCCGCGGCTGTTGTCCTGGCGCTCGTCGCGGTCTGGCGGCTCGGCGCGCGCGCGACGCTGGCCGAGCTCCGCGCGGGGTGGCGCTGGCTCGTGGTCGTCGGCCTCGTCAACACGGCGCTGCCGTTCTGGCTCCTCTCGTGGGGAGAGAAGCGGCTCGACTCGGGTCTCGCCTCGATCATTCAGGGAGCGGTGCCGATCTTCAACGCGCTGCTCGCGTTCGCGTTCTTCCGCGAGCTGCGCGTGACCGGGCTCAAGCTGGTCGGCCTGGGGATCGGCTTCGTCGGCGTCGCGCTGCTCGTCGGGGCGCAGCCGCACGGGAAGCTTCTCGCCGCGCTCGCGGTGGTCGCGATGGCCATGTGTTACGCCTTCGGCACGCTCGTCACCGGCCGCTATCTGAAGGGGACACCGCCCCTCGTCGTGGCGTTGGGGTCGACCGTCGTTGCGACCATCGCCGTGCTCCCCGCGGGCGTCATCCAGGCGCCCGCCGAGGCGTGGCATGGCGAGACGATCATGGCGATCCTCGTCCTCGGTGCCGTCGGGACGGCGATCGCGTATCTCCTCTTCTTCCAGCTGATCCACGACGCCGGCCCGAACTACGCGACGCTCGTGACGTATCTCGTGCCGCCGATCGCGCTCGCCTACGGCGCGATCTTCCTCGGCGAGAGTTTTGGCGCGACCGCGTTCGTGGCGCTTGGACTGATCCTCGTCGGCGTGGCGCTTGCGACGGGAGGCGTTCGGCTAGCGTCCGCACGTGGCCGTCCAGCTCCGGCGCGCGAACCCGTCTGACGCGGACTTCATCCTCGCTCTGAACTCGGACGAGGACGTTCGCCCGTTCCTCGGCCCGCGCGCCGCGTCCGACCCGGAGATGATCGCCGAGGAGATCGAGCGGTCGCTCGCGGAGCCGGACGCGTTCGGCCGCTTCGTGATCGAGGTCGACGGTGAGCGAGCCGGCGCGCTCGGCTTCCGCGTCGCGAGCGAGCGCAACCGGATCGCCCGGGTCGAGCGCATCGCCGTGCACCCGCGCTTCCGAGGCCGTCGCGTCGCGGACGAAGCGGCGCGGATCTTCCAGCGACTTCTGTTCGACGAGTTCGACTTTCGCCGGCTCGAGCTCGAGGTCTACGCCTTCAACGAGCGCGCCCAGGCGCACACCGAACGGGCCGGCTACGTGCGGGAGGGTCGGAAGCGCCGGGCGTACCTCAAGGACGGCGAGTGGGTCGACTCGATTCTCTACGCACTGCTCGAGGAGGATCTCGCCTAACGGCCTCCGCTTGAGAGGGCTGCCTTCGCCGGCGGGCCCGAATCCGGGTAGCGTCTCGCCGTGGACACGCACTGGCAGAAGGAACCTGAGCAGCATGACTTCCCCGCTGCGGCCGACTACCTGAGCCTCCTCTTCGCGCCGAAGGAGGTGGCGGCGTTGGTAGACGCGCTCCGGTCCGCCGAGACCGTCGAGCGCAAGGCGAAGGATCTCCTGCGCGCCAGCGGGCTGCCGACGCTTCCCGGAGACAACGTCCACGTTCGTAGCGACCTCGAGAAGGTCGCTGCCGGCAAGAAGCTGTCGCCGGTGCTGCTCGTGCGCGGTCGCGCCCCGAAAGGCGTCGCTCTCACGATCGCCGACGGCTATCACCGCATCTGCGCAAGCCAGCACATCGACGAGAACGCCGAGGTCTCCTGCCGGATCGTCGACCTCCCGTAGGATCCAACCCATCGCCGAGTTCCTCCACACGATGGTGCGGATCACCGATCCGGAGCGGAGCCGCCGCTTCTACGAGGCGCTCGGCTTCGAGTTCGAGCGGGACATGGACATCGTCCGCGACGGCGAGCTCGAGGCGACGAATTACTTCTTCGGGATCGGCGACAGCAAGGCGGTGCTCGAGCTGACGTACAACCACGACGGCCGCACGTACGAGCTCGGCACGGGCTACGGCCACATCGCGCTTGCCGTCGCCGACATGGCCGCAACGCTCGCGGGCCTCGCCGAGCAGGGAATCGAGCCGGAGCGCGAGCCGTACCGCCTCCGCGAAGGCGGCTCGCTCATCTGCTTCGTCCGCGACCCGGACGGATACCGTATTGAAGTAATCGAAAAGTCGGGGAACTGACGGCCTCTCGCCCGCGACGAGCGTGACACTGGGTTGCGCGGCGTCGTATATCGGTGTGTTGCGTCTGGTGAGACGAGCATCGGTTCTTGCTGTCCTCGCGCTCGTCCCGTCGGGCTGCGGCTTCCTCCACCAAGCGAGCCGGACGCTGAGCACCGGCGCGGTCGCGGACCGTGCAATCACGCACCTCCGGGCCGAGTGGTTCCGGAGCTTTCCCGGCCTAGAGGGGCGCACAGGGTGTGTTCTCAGGGCCGGCACCGGTCGCCGTTTCAGCGGCACGTGCCAGACGCGAGTGAGCCACGCTGGCCGCTTTACGGTCGTCACGTTCACCGAGTTCTGGCCCGCGGCGAAGTTCCGCACGGACGGTCCGCCGAGAGGAGTGCTGCGACACTCCTGGAGCTACGAGATTCGAGCGAACGGTCGAATTGTCTTGCGCGGGGAGCGTGGAGCCTTGCCGCCGCAGTACGACGGAGAAGTGCACGGGACTCGCGCACTCGCTTGACGACCCGGATGGATACCGGATTGAGCTGATCGAGCGCAGCGGCGCGTGAGGCACGACCTCCTCGGGCTTGTCCGGGAGGCGGCGCCGCACCTGATCCGCCACGCGCATTCAGCCTCGCGGTAGCTCGTGCCTCGCCGGCGCCCAGCTAGGCGTCGAGTTCCACGACGAGCTGCTCGACGGCGCGCTCGATCTCGTCGCGGATGGGCCGTACCTGCTCGAGCGGACGCGCCTTCGGGTCTTCGAACACCCAGCTGATCCGCCGGACGCCAGGAGTGACCGGGCAGACCTCCTCGCTGCACGTCGAGACGGCGACATCGGCCCACGCGAGGTCGGCGGCGTCGAGCTTGTGCGGGACGTGGCCGCTCGCGTCGATTCCGATCTCGGCGAGCGCTTCGACGACGTTCGGATGTGCGGCCGTGCCCGGCTCGCTCCCCGCGCTCCGTGCGCTGTGCCGGTTGCCCGCGACACGGCGCAAGAGGTGCTCGGCCATCACGCTCCGGCCGCTGTTGGCTACGCACACGAACAGAACGTTCACGTGGACTCCGCAGCCGGGTCCGGCGTTTCTCCGCGGACGAACTGGTACGCCAACCCGCCGAGACACGCGCCCACGACCGGCGCGACGATGTACAGCCAAAGCGCGTGGAGGTTCCCGGAGACGAGCGCCGGCCCGAGCGACCGCGCCGGGTTAATCGATGCTCCGGAGATCGGGCCGCCGAACATCGCGTCGAGGGCGATCGTCCCGCCGATCGCGATCGCGGCGGCCTCGCCGACGGCTCGCGTGTCGGTCGCGACGGCGAGGATCACGAACATCAGGAACGCGCTCATCACGAGCTCCCAGAGGAACGCCTGTCCCTGCGATCCCGACGGGAGGGTTGCGCCCGTGTCGGCGATGTTGCCGAGCGAGCCGCGGAGGAGAGCCGCCGCGACGAGCGCGCCCACCACCTGCGCGCCCCAGTACGCGACAGCGCGGCGCCAGGGGAAATGCCGCGTCAATGCGAACGCGAACGTCACGGCCGGGTTGAAATGCGCGCCGCTGATGTGGCCGACGGAGTAGATCCCGAACAGGATCACCAGCCCGAAACTGATCGCGACGCCGACGTGGCCGAGCTCGTGCGTCTTCGCGTCGACCATGATCGCGCCGCAGCCGGCGAAGACGAGCGCGAAGGTGCCGATCGTCTCCGCGGCGAGCGAGCGGAGGAGCAAACGCATCAGCAGCACGCTCCGCGCAAGTCGGCGACGGCGGCGAGCTTCTCGATCGCATCGGCGCGCAGCGAGAAGTACGCCCACCGTCCACGCTGCTCGCGCTCGAGCAAGCCGGCCTCGACAAGCCTCTTCAGATGATGGGAAACGGTCGGCTGTGCGAGCCCGACCGGCGCGTTGAGGTTGCACGCGCAGACCGGCTCGCCTGCAGCGGCAAGCACGTTGACGATGCGCACTCGCGCCGGGTCCGAGAGAACGCGGAAGAGCTCGGCCGTCGCTTCGGCCTCCTCCTGAGAGAGAACCGTGGCCGCCAGAGGGGCACAGCTTTCGATCGCGACGGTCGACATATCGACGGCGATGAATCTATCAGAGCGCCCGACGGTCTCTACGAGCAGCAGATCAGTACCTCGGCAGCCTCGAAGCACCCGTGTGCGGCCGGCTGGGCGTCGCCGCCGGACTGCTGCTCGCCGCCGCCGTGCTCGTCCGGCACTACCGCCGGAGCGGTTAGGTCAGAGGCAGATGGGGCAGGTCTCGGAGATGAGCTTCGGGGCGTCGACATCTGCGTACGTTCGGGGGCTCCAGTCGGTCACCGACGCCGCGCTCGCGCATCTCCAGCTCGACGCCCTGCTCGACGCGCTCCTCGTCCGCACGCGGCAGCTGCTCGACGTCGACACGTGCGCGATCCTCCTCCTCGACGAGGAGACGAACGAGCTCGTCGCGCGCGCCGCGCTCGGGATCGAGGAGGAGGTCGAGCAGGGCGTCCGCATCCCCGTCGGCCGTGGCTTCGCCGGACGGATCGCGGCGCTGAAGGAGCCTGTGATCCTCGACGACGTCGACCACGCGGACGTCATGAATCCGATCCTCCACGACAAGGGGATCATGTCGTTGCTCGGCGTGCCGCTCGTCGTCGAGGGCGTAGTGCTCGGCGTACTGCACGTCGGCTCGCTCGTGTATCGCGCCTTCGAGCCGGAGGAGGTCGAGCTTCTCCAGCTCGTCGCCGACCGCGCCGCGCTCGCGATCGAGCACTCGCGCCTCTACGAAGCCGAGCGCGCCGCGCGCGAGCGCGTCGAGAACATCCAGGCAGTCACCGACGCGGCGCTCGCCCACCTCGAGGTAGACGAGCTCCTCGCGGTGCTTCTGCCGCGCATCCGCGAGATCCTCCGCGCCGACACGTGCGCCGTGCTCCTGCTCGACGAGGGGACGAGCGATCTCGTCGCGCGCGCGGCGCTCGGAATCGAGGAGGAGGTGGAGCAGGGCGTCCGCATCCCGCTCGGCGAGGGCTTCGCCGGGAGAGTCGCAGCCGAGGGTCGGCCGCGGGCGATCGACGTCGACGACTACCCGGTCTGGAACCCGATTCTCCGCCAGAAGGGGATCAAGGCGATGCTCGGCGTGCCGCTCATCGTCGCCGGTACGTCGCTCGGCGTTCTCCACGTCGGGTCGCTCGCACCGCGGCAGTTCACGCGGGACGAGGTCGAACTGCTGCAGCTCGTCTCCGAGCGCGTCGCGCTCGCGATCGAGCGCGCCCGCCTCCACGAGGAGACCGTCAAGCTCGACCAGTTCCGGCGGAATTTCGTCGCGATCGCGTCCCACGAGCTGCGGACCCCGGCGACCGCGGTCTACGGCGTCCTCAAGACGCTCGCCGACCGAGGGCCTGAGCTCGCAGAGGATCTGCGCGAGGAGCTGCTCCGCGTCGGCGTCGAACAGGGCGAGCGCCTGCGCCGCATGCTCGAGGAGCTTCTCGACCTCTCGCGCCTCGACGCGAAGGCGATCAATGTCGAGCCACGGCCGGTCGCGCTCCGCGCCGCGCTCGCAGACATCGTCGCGGGGGCACTACCCAACAACGGGGTCGAGCTCGACGTTCCGGACGCTCTCGCTGCGGTCCTCGATCCGCTCGTGCTCGAACGCGTCGTGACGAACCTCCTCCTCAACGCTGCCCGCCACGGCGCGCCGCCGATCCGGGTCGAGGCGCGCCGGCACGGCCTCCATCTCCGCATCGCCGTCGAGGACGCAGGCCCGGGAGTCCCGCCCGAGCTCGAGGGGCGGATCTTCGACCGCTTCGCGCGCGGCGCGCAGTCGGGTCACGGGCTGGGCTTGGCGATCGCGCGGGCGTATGCGCAGGCGCACGGCGGCGACCTCGTCTACAACCCGCGGGGCGGCGGCGCGCGCTTCGAGTTGCTGATCCCTCAGCAGAGCTGAGTTACCGCACCGGTCTCGACGTCGTACACGAAGCCTCCGGCCTCGACGGCGGGGAGCTCGGAGCGGAGCCGCGCCACGTCGCCGCGCAGCGTCTCCTCCCGTTCCTCCGGGCCGACCGCCGCGCAGTCGGTGTGGGCGACGACCATCGCCCGCGTCACGTTCAGCCGCTCGTGGGCGAGCGCGAGCGCTGCGATCACGCCGTCGTCGACGCGAGCGCCGGCGTTGCGGAGGATCTTTGCCTCGCCGGGCACGAGGCCGAGCATCTGGAGCGGCTCGATCCGGGAGTCCATGCACGTCAGAACGGCGAGCCCCTTTCCCGCGCGGCCTGTCAGCCCGCCGAGCGCGAAGCGGCGCGTGTACTCGTCGTTCGCCGCGAGAACGTCGTCGAAACCCCCCACGGGCGTGAGGCTAACCGTTGAGCTGCTGCTTGAGCTTCTCGAGCGTCTGCGGGCCGACGACGCCGTCCGCGGTCAGGCTGTTGGCGCTCTGAAACTGCTCGACTGCGCTCTGCGTGGCGGGGCCGAACGATCCGTCAATCGCCCCCGTATAGAACCCCAGCGACTTGAGCGCCGTCTGGAGGAGCTTCACCTGCGGGCCGGTGGCTCCCAGGTGCATCGGCTGCGTCGGCGCGGTCACGGTGATCGTGGTCGTGATGCTCGTGGTCGTCGGGAACGTCGTGGGCGTGGTGTTGGACGGCACGGTTGCCGCCGTGCCGCTGCTGAAGACGCCGGCCGCGGCGAGGATCGCGATGAAGATTGCGAGCGCGGCGATGGCGAGGATCGCGACCTGTGTTGTCGTAAACGAGTGCCCTCCGATGACGACCCCGCCGCTCCCCTGAGTCCTGCGTGGACGACCGGGTTCGTCCTCGCCCGGCAGGGTCCAGACGTCCTCTTCCGTCTCGGACGGTGCCTCGTAGGGTTGCCGGCTCCCGCGCCCTTGCTCAAGCGTCGGAGGCTCGGGCTCATCGAACCAGTCGTCGTAGCCGGGCGGCTCGTGCTCGCTCATGGAGGGGACGCTATCGGCTCCCACCCCTCGCGACAACCGTTACCGCAGCGGCGGCTCCATGTCCTCGACCGGAATGCCGCCTGTCGCGTGGTGCGGGAAGGTGCGGTGCGGCGATGGATGGAAGTAACGGCCCGGTGTCGTTCCGGTGTGCGAACGGAAGGCGGCGACGTACGCGCTCGTCGTCCGGTAGCCGACGAGAGGCGCGACGGAGCTCACGGGGACCTGTTCGGCGAGGTGCTGGAGCGAGGCCTGGAGCCTGACGAGCGTGCGCCAGTGTCCGAACGAGAGACCCGTGTCGGCGAGAAACGCGCGGGCAAGCGTGCGGCTCGATGCGCCGACCGCGCGCCCCCACTGATGCAGCGTCCGCGGATCCGCAGGGTTGGCGAGGAGGCCGTCGGCGACGTCCCGCGCGCGCGGGTCGCTCGGCGGCCGCACGTCGATCGTCGCAATGCGCAGCGGCAGGAGCAGGTCGAAGAGGAGGGCCTCCGCGCGCAGGCGCTCGGCGGTGCCGAGTCCGCGGTCGTCGAGGTGGTGGATCAGCTCGCCGAGCAGCGGGCTGACGTCGACCGGCGTCGGCACGTCCCAGTCGATCGGGCAGCGGCGCGGCTCGAGGTAGACCGAGCGGAGGACGGCGGCTCCGGAGGCGCGCGTCTCGTGCACCGTGCCGGCGGGGATCCACAGGGCTCGCGAGGGAGGGAGTACATAGGTGCCGCCGGCCTCGAGGAGCACGACGAGGACGCCCTCCGGCGACCAGGCGAGCTGGTGGTCGCCGTGCGCATGCCACTCGAAGCGCGTCCCGACGGGCATCGGGAAGGTGCCGACGATCGCCGCGGAGGCAGGTTGTCCGTTTGTCGACACAACTTGGCAGGATACTCCCTTTCGGAAGCGCCGACGCCGGGCTAGCGTCCTTCCCATGAACGAAAACCACGCCCTGTGCGCCACCCCGGAATGGGCCGAGTTCATGGAGCGGGACGTGCTCGAGCCCGTCACCGCCGGCGTCGATCTCGGCGCCGAGATGCTCGAGCTCGGGCCCGGGCCTGGCGCCACGACTCGCTGGCTCCGGCACCGCGTCGAGCGCCTCGTTGCGCTCGAGCTCGACCCTGACTCCGGCGCGCGGCTCGCCGCCGAGCTTGCGGGGTCGAACGTCACGGTCGAGATCGGCGACTCGACGAAGGTCCCGTTCCCCGACGAGTCATTCGACTCCGTCGCCTGCTTCACCATGCTCCATCACGTCCCGACGCAGCAGGAGCAGTTCGTAACCCTGCGCGAGGCGTTCCGCGTCCTCCGGCCCGGCGGCGTCCTCGTCGGCGCCGACAGCCTCGCGAGCCAGGGGCTCCACGAGTTTCACGAAGGAGACACGTACAACCCGATAGACCCTGCGCGGTTGCTCGTCTTCCTCCAGGCCGCCGGCTTCGGCCACGTCATGGTCTCGGCCGGAGAGGGACTCCTGTTCACCGCGCGCAAACCGTCAGACGAAGGGAGTCGAGAATGTCGAGCATGACCCTGCCGTACGAAGAACCGCTCGTTCCGCGCGAGCCGGGTGAGCGCCAGATCCCCGAGCCGCCGCGCCGTGGCGAGGAGGGTGGCCCACCGTGCGCCATCTGCGGAGGCAAGACGACCGGCGCCGTGTGGTCGGACGACAACTGGACTTTGCATCCGCCGGTGGGAGGCAGCCTCCCCGGCGCCGTTTGGCTCGCAAGCCGTGTCCACGCCGATTCGTTCTCCGACCTACCGGAGCAGCTTCAGGCGGACTTCGGCCGCGTCGTCGCACGGGTCGAGCGGGCGATTCTCGCGCTCGGCGACGTGGGCCGCGTCCATCTCTACCGCTGGGGCGACGGCGGTGCGCACTTCCACGTCTGGCTAATCCCGCGCCCGCTCGGGATGCTCGAGGCGTCGGGGATGGCGCTGCCGCTGTGGGAGGACGTCCTTCCGAACGTGCCCGACGAGGAGTTGCGCGCCGCGGCCGAGCGCGTCGCCGCGGGTATGTGATGCTCGACCCATGACCGCGCTCCTGATCGTTTTCGCCGTCGGGTTCGCCTGGAGCATCGGCGCCCACTACACGGGCGCGGTCATGGGGATGCCGCACGCGCTCAAGGCGATCGGCGCGTGGCAGGCGCTGATCCTCATGGCGCCACTTGCCTTTCTCGGCGCGACGCTTGCGAGCCACGCGGTCGAGAAACGGGTCGGATCCGGGCTCACCGGCGCGCCGCTCTCGGTCGATGCGGCGGTCGTCGTGGTCGGCGTCGCCTTCGCGGTGACGACGTTCTTCAACCGCTTCAAGATGCCGACGTCGACGATCCAGATCCTCGTCTTCTCCGTCGTCGGCGTGACGCTCGCGAGCGGAGGAACGGTCCGCTGGGGGGCGATCGGACGGCTCGCGATCGTCTGGGCCGCCGCGCCGGTTGCTGCGATCGGGCTCGGGTTCGCGTTCACGCTCGTTCTCGACCGGCTCTCGCTCGGTAAGAGGATCGGCACTGCACTCGTCGCGATGGGCGCGGTCGCGGCGTTTGCCATGGGAGCGAACGACGTCTCGAACGCGAGCGGCGCGCTTGTCGGCACCGGGACGTTCAGCCCGCTCGCGGCGGGCGCGCTCGGCGGCGCGGGGATCGCGGTCGGCGTTCTCACGTGGGGGAAGCCGCTCCTGCAGCGCGTCGCGTTCGAGATCGTCGAGGTCGACCGTGCGATGGCGACGGCGGCGCAGCTCGTACAGGCGGGAGTCGTCCTCGCGGCGGTGGCGTTCGGCTTCTTCACGTCGATGAACCAGGCGCTCGTCGGTGCGATGGCCGGTGCGGGCTTCGCGCGCGGGCGCGAGACCGTGCATCTCGCAACGCTTGTCTCGATTCTCCAGGGCTGGGTACTCGGCCCGGCGGGAGCGCTCGCCGCGGGGTTCGTGTTCGGGCTGACGGTTCGGTGATTCGCCACGAAGCTGTGACAGACACGGCACACCTTCCCGCCTAGCTTTCTCGTCATGGCGAAGGCGACGACACCGTGGGGCCCGGCCGAGCTCGTGGAGGAGCTGACCGTGCCGCAACAGGCGGGCGAGAAGCGCTTCGCCTCGAAGCTTCAGCTGCTCGAGACCGCCAAAGGAGAGCGGCTCGTGCGGTTCTCCTACAGCGGTCCAGGCGGCGGCGTGCGCGGCCCGGTAACCATGCGTGCGCGTGACATCGGGCGGCTCAAGAAGGCGCTCGCGAAGTACCCCGGGCTCGCGGAGACGCTTGGGATGTAGGCGCTAAACGACAGCAAGCGACCGGTCGCGCGCCGCGTCGATGAGGGACGCGAGGATGAGCGCCCCGTGGTCGGAGCCGAGGAGGGGGTCGACGGCGTGCTCCGGGTGCGGCATCAGTCCCATGACGTTGCCCGCCTCGTTGCACACGCCGGCGATCGCGTCGACGGAGCCGTTCGGGTTGTCGAGATAGCGGAGGACGATCTGCGCCGGGTCGAGGTCGGGGGGTGGGACGTACCGACCGTCGCCGTGCTTGACCGGGATCACGAGGCGCTGCCGGTCCTCGCAACGCGAGGTGAACGGCAGGTCGTTCCGCTCGACGCGGAGCGGTACGTCGCGGCACACGAAGCGCAGTGACTGGTTCCGCAGCAGCATGCCGGGGAGAAGCCCCGCCTCGCAGAGGATCTGGAAGCCGTTGCAGATCCCGAGCACGTAACCGCCCACGGCCGCGAACTCGCACGCCGCGGCAGTCGCGGGGGAGAAGCGGGCGATCGCGCCGCAGCGGAGGTAGTCGCCGTACGAGAAGCCGCCGGGCACGACGACGGCGTCGAGACCGGCGAGGTCGCTCTCCTCGTGCCAGACCGCCTCCGCCTCTGCTCCGAGCGCCGTGAGCGCCCAGAGCGCATCCCGGTCGTCCTGCGAGCCGGGATACGTGATGACGCCTATACGCGGTGGACTAGCCACGGATCTCCACCTCGTACGACTCGATGAGCGAGTTCGCGAGCAGTTGCTCGCACATCTCCTTGACCTTCGCCTCCGCGTCCGCAGCATCCGCCGCGTCGATGTCGAGGTCGATGACCTTGCCGACGCGCGCGTCTTTCACGGCGAAGCCGAGGTGTCCGAGCGCCGAGCCGACGGCCGCGCCCTGCGGATCGAGGATGCCCGGCTTCGGGCGGACGAGGACAGTGGCTTTCACCCGAGCACCACCGTCGGATCCTCGACGTAGGACGGGAACGGGATGGTCGTGAGCCGCTCGAACGCCTCGACGTACTTCTTGCGAGTCTCATGCACGACGTCCGCCGGGATCTCCGGGCCGGGATCCGTCTTGTCCCACCCGGTCGTCTCGCAGTAGTCGCGCACGAACTGCTTGTCGAAAGAGTCCTGCGCGCGGCCGGGCTCGTACGTATCACCGGGCCAGAAGCGCGACGAGTCGGGCGTGAGCGCCTCGTCGCCGAGCACGAGGTTGCCGTCGGCGTCGAGGCCCATCTCGAACTTCGTGTCCGCGATGATGATCCCGGCGGCGAGCGCGTGCTCCGCGGCGGTCGTGTAGAGGCGGAGCGAGACCTCCTCGACCTGCCGGAAGAGCTCCTCGCCGACGAGCTCCGCGGCCTGCTCGCGCGTGATGTTCTCGTCATGGCCCTCGGTCGCCTTCGTCGCGGGCGTGAAGATTGGAGCGGGGAGCTTGTCGGACTCGCGGAGCCCCTCCGGCAGCGCGTGCCCGCAGACCTCGCCGGAGCGCGAGTAGTCCTTCCAGCCGGAGCCCGCGAGATAGCCGCGCACGACGCACTCGATCGGGAGCATCTCGAGGCGCCTGCACTCCATCGAGCGCCCGTCGTCGCGGATCGCGAGCATGTGGTTCGGAACGATCGGCGCGAGGAGGGTGAACCAGTAGCCGCTGAGCCCTGTGAGAACGCGGCCCTTGTCCGGGATCTCGGTCGGTAGGACGACGTCGAAGGTCGAGATGCGGTCGGACGCGACGAGGAGCAGTTTCTCGTCGTCAATGGAGTAGATCTCACGGACTTTTCCGGAAGCGACGTGCTGGAGCTCAGGCATGCGCAGGTTCCCCCTTTAGCGATTCGAGACGGGCAAAGACGGTGTCGACGTGGCGGGTGTAGACGGTGAGGTCGAAGACGGAGTCGAGGTCGACGCGCGACGCGATCTCGTCGTCGGCGCGGCAGAGCTCGCGGAAGTCGATCTCCTCGTCCCAGGCACGCATCGCGTTGCGCTGGACGAGCGTGTACGCCTCGCCGCGTGGGAGCCCGGAGTCGATGAGCGCGAGGAGCAAGCGCTGCGAGAAGAAGAGGCCGTGGCTCGACTCGAGGTTGCGCCGCATCCGCTCGGGATAGACGACGAGGCCGTCCATGATCCAGACGAAGCGGTCGAGCATGTAGTCGAGCGCGAGGAAGGCGTCGGGGATCGCGATTCGCTCCGCGGACGAATGGGAGATGTCGCGTTCGTGCCAGACAGCGACGTTCTCGAGTCCGACGAGCGCCGCCGCGCGGACGACGCGCGCAAGTCCGCAGATCCGCTCGGCAACCTTCGGGTTGCGCTTGTGCGGCATCGACGATGAGCCCTTCATGCCGGACGCGAACGGCTCCTCGACCTCGTGTACCTCGGTGCGGGCGAGGTGGCGGATCTCGAGGGCGAACCGCTCGAGCGACGTCGCGCACAGCGCGAGCGCGTCGAGCAGCTCGGCGTGCCGGTCGCGCGCGATGATCTGGGTCGAGAGCGGATCCGGCTCGAGGCCGAGACGCTCACACGCGATGCGCTCGACCTCCGGTTCGACCTCGACATAGGTGCCGACGGGCCCAGACAGCTGTCCGACGCGATTCTCGTCAAGCGCGCGGGCGAGCCGCCGGCGCGCGCGATCGAGCTCGAACGCCCAGCCGGCGAGCTTCCAGCCGAACGTCACCGGCTCCGCGTGGATCCCGTGCGAGCGTCCGATGCAGAGCGTTGACCGATGCTCGTCGGCGCGCCGCATGACAGAGTCGAGTGCGCGAACGATCCCTTCGTCGATGAGCGCTCCCGCCTGGCTGATCTGAAGGGCGAGGCCGGTGTCGACTACATCCGAGGACGTGAGTCCGTAGTGGACGAAGCGGCCTTCCGGGCCGAGCTGCTCGGCGACTGCGTCGACAAAGGCGGCCAAGTCGTGATCAGTGACGCGCTCGATCTCCGCGACGCGCTCCGGCGTCGGCACCCGCACCTGCGCGCGAATCGTCGCGACCGCGTCCGCCGGGACGGTGCCGACCTCGGAGAATGCGTCGAGTGCGGCGAGCTCGACCTCGAGCCACGTCGCAAGCTTCCCCTCGTCCGACCAGATGCTGGCCATGGGCGGACGGGAGTAGCGCGCAATCACTGGACCCAGTTTAGAGACTGTCGAGGACTACCTCTCCCGGGGTACTGACGATCCGAAGAGACAGGGCTACTCTGGCGGGCCTTTACCAGGCGAAAAGCATAGGAGTCTCACCTTGAAGCTTTGTCTTTCTGCGGCCGTGGCGCTCGCCGTCGCGCTTTTCCTGTCCGGTACCGCCCTCGCGAAGGGTCAGCCGTCTCACGGTCACGCCACGACGCTCTCGCTCTACGAGCGGAACGCAAGGCCGTCTCGTCTCGCTCCCCAGGGCTGCTCCGCCGCGCGCCGCGGTGAGAGCGGCGTCGTAGTGCTCGACTTCGGCAAGCCGGCGTACGGCGGCCACCGCAGAGGCTATGGCTACGGGGCGATCGACTTCTCCGGCCGCTTCATCTCCAACCACCAGATCACGATGGGGATGCTCGGCTGGGCGCGCGGGTACGTCCGCTGCCTGCCCGGGCACTCGAACGCGGCCGTGACGCTCGCGCGTGGGACGAGCAACTACCACCCGCACGTGCCGAGCGTCGCCGTCGCCGGCAGGCGCTGGGCGGGAGCCGTGCTCGCGCTCGGGCGGAAGCTCCGCCGCCACGGGCTCGACACCCATGTCAGGTCGGCGGCCGCCGACGACGCCGAGCCGGCCTGGGACCGCGGCTTCCGGCGGACGATGCTCTTCATCCACGGCTTCCGCGAGTTCGCGCACGGCCGGACGCTCTACGACTACGGCTCGCTCGACGGCGGCGTCGGCTCGATTTGGAGCGCGCGGCAGATGATGTATCTCACCGGCGGTCAGGGGCACACGGCGGTGCTCCCGGAGATCTACTACTCCTCGCAAGCGCGGGAGTGGGCGGAGCTCGCCCACATCGTCCACCGGTGGTTCCACCGGCGCGTCCGCTTCGCCGGCGTGATGACGCAGGGCCCGTGCCGCCGCTGCGGCCTGCGCCCCTTCGCGGCGCATCGTGCGCTCGTCCATGCGCTCGCGCAGGTGGACACGGGCCGGACGCAGGTGCCAAACCGCGGCACGAACATCGTCAGCGGCTGACTCGGACAGGCACCCGACGAGTCACACGTGGCACGGCGACAACCAGCCTGGCAATGGCCTCAGACAGACCATGCCGCGAGTCTCACAGTCCCCTGAGCGCTAGGCCTTGAGGCGGCGGCGGCGCGCGTAGCGGTATGCCTCCCACGCGACCACCGCCCCGGCGACGACAAAGAAGGCGGGAGATGCGTCAAGGGCGTCTGAGGCAAGGATGAGACCTACGCCTGCGCCCAGCCCAAAGACCACGAAACCGGCCCCGAGAAGCAGCGCACGCGGTTGGCGCCAGCTCGTCGCTGTCGCGAGAATGAATGGCGACAGACAGGCTACGAGCACCGCAATGCTGAACGGCGTCACTGCCGCAGGTATAGCTCAACTCGGCTACCCCAGTGCTCGCGAATGTCCCCCCGAGCGGCCTAGACAGCTCGTGGGCGCGTGGACGGTGAGTGATGATGGGTCATGGTCGGAGTCTCGTCGATAGCAGGCACAGCGTTCGGGATCGTGTGCGGTGTCGGGCTGGTAGCGAGCTTCGTGTGGCTCTGGTGGAATAGGGACCGCAGAACTGAGTCTGAACTTGGGCCCGTCGTCTTCTCCGAGGAGGTGCGAGTCAAGTTCCGACGAGGCTCGAAACGCCCCTACAGCTTCGTGACGCGGACCTTTGGCTGGCCGCGGCTTCTCGTTCACAACGGCACGATTGCGATCCGCGCTCCGGGTGTCCCGGAGTGGCTGGGTGCGACGATGATGATGAACTACACGCTCGATGCCGCCGATTGCGAGATAGACGTGGCACGCATCTATCGCTCGCATCCGCTGGTGCCAACGCGCGACGAGTACGTCGTGCTTCGGACGACCGACAACCGCGGCTGGCTCGAAATTGGGCTGAGACCAAGGAGGGTGAGCCTCGAAGATCTCCAACACGAGCTGATCGGCGCGGGCGTACAACCGGCCGCGAAAGTGATCGAGGGATAGGCCCGCCACCGTGCGCGAGTGCAGGCTCGTACTCGAGGCTCGGCCGGTTGAAGCTCGGCCCGCGCTAGCGGTTCAGGATCCGGATCGCGAGTGCCGCGGCGTTTTTCGCGTTGTCGACGCCGACCGCCGCGACCGGCACGCCGGGCGGCATCTGGGCGATCGCGAGGAGCGCGTCGAGGCCGTCGAGGACGCTGAGGCTGGAACGGAGCGGGACGCCTATCACGGGCAGGTCGGTGTGCGCGGCGACGGCGCCCGGTAGCGCGGCGGCCAGACCGGCACCGCAGATGAGGACATGGAGGCCGCGCTCGCGCGCGGTCTTTGCGTACTCCGCGACGGAGTCTGGCGTGCGGTGCGCCGAGCGCACCTCGAACTCGTACGCGACGCCGGCCTCGTCGAGCGTTTTCGTCGCGCCCTCCATCCGCTCGCGGTCCGACTCCGAGCCGACGAGGATGCCGACGACCGGCCCGTCAGCCATTGCCTGCGATGTCGGTTCGGAACTGCATGCCGGCGAAATCTATGCAGGAGACGGCGTCGTAGGCCGCAGTTCTCGCGGCCTCGAGGTCGTCGCCCACCCCGACGATGTCGAGGATGCGTCCGCCGTTCGTGACGAGCCGGCCGTCGAGGAGGGCCGTCCCGGCGTGGAAAACGATCGCGCCCCTCGCGACGGCCTCCTCGACTCCCTCGATCGGCGTGCCGCGATAGTCGCTCCGAGCCGGGTAGTCGGGCGCGGTCAGCACCACCTCGACGGCCGCCCGCGGCGAGAAGCGCGGAGGTGTCGAGACCTCGCCGGCGAGCAGCGGCAGCAGGTCGCTCTCGAGCCGCGCCAGGATGGGCTGCGTGTCAGGATCGCCAAAGCGGCAGTTGAACTCGATCACACGCAGGCCGTCCTCTGTTCGCATCAGCCCGCCGTAGAGGGCGCCGTGGAAGGGCGTGCCGCGCCGCGCGAGCTCGCGCAGCACGGGCAGGTGGATGGTCTCGAGGATCTCCGCCGCTTCGGAGTCGGGGGTGTCCGGGAGCGGGGAGTACGAGCCGACGCCGCCGGTGTTCGGGCCGGTGTCGCCATCGCCGATGCGCTTGTAGTCGCGCGAGGGAGCCAGGACGACCGCGGTCTCGCCCGCCGCGATCGCGAAGACCGATAGCTCGGGCCCTTCGAGCAGCTCCTCTGCGTGGAACGGCTGGCCGAGCGCCGCCGCCGAGCGGACGGCTGCATCGAGCTCCTCCTGTGACCGACAGACCCAGACGCCCTTGCCTGCCGCGAGGCCGTCCGCCTTGACGACGCACGGCGGCCGCGGGACATCGAGAGTCCGGGCGTTGGGGACGCCCGCTGCGTCCATCACGTCCTTGGCGAACCCCTTCGACCCTTCGATCCGCGCCGCCGCCGCGCTTGGCCCGAAGACGGCGATGCCGCGCTGCCGGAGGTCGTCGGCCAGCCCGGCGACGAGCGGCGCCTCGGGCCCTACGACCACAAGGTCGACACGGAGCTCGCGCGCGAGTGCTCCGAGGGCCGCGGGATCGTCGGCGCGCACGGGGTGACACGTCGCAAGCGCGGCGATGCCGGGATTGCCGGGCGCCGCATGGAGGTCGTCGACGTCGACGCTACGCGAGAGCGACCCGGCGAGCGCGTGCTCCCGTCCTCCGGATCCGACCACGAGTACCCGCACGGCACGATCGTAGGCGTTTACGCTCAGGGGATGGACGTGCCGCCGTACTCGGCCGTCGTCGTCGACGTCGTCCGGCTTCCCGGCGGCGCGAGCGAGCGCGACCGCGTCGCGGTGGAGGAGCCGCTCGAGATCCGGATCGGCGGCGAGCCGGTTGCGGTGACGATGCGCACGCCCGGCCACGACGAGGAGCTCGCGCTTGGCTTCTGCCTCTCGGAGGGGCTGCAGCCGATGGCCGCCCGCGTGCCCGACGACCTCGCGACAAACACCGTCGATGTCGAGGCGCCGGGCTTCGATCCGGATCGGCTGCGGCGGAGCTTCTACACGTCGTCGTCGTGCGGGGTCTGTGGGAAGGGAGCGCTCGAGGCTGTGGCCGTCGAGGCGCCGTGCGTCGAGTCGGAGCTGCGCGTTCCGCTCGCGGTCGTCGCGGGGTTGCCGAACAGCCTGCGGGAGGCGCAGGCAGCGTTCGAGGCGACAGGCGGCCTCCACGCGACGGGGCTCTTCACGCCCGCCGGCCAGCTCGTCTGCGCGCGCGAGGACGTCGGTCGCCACAACGCGATGGACAAAGTCGTCGGCCGCGCCTTCCTCGACGGGCTGCTCCCGCTTGCCGAGAACGTCCTCTGCGTGAGCGGACGGCTGTCGTTCGAGCTCGTCCAGAAGGCGGCGGTCGCCGGCTGCCCGATCCTCGTCGCCGTCGGGGCACCGTCGAGCCTCGCCGTCGAGCTCGCCGCCGACCGCGGTGTCACGCTCTGCGGCTTCGTGCGCGGCGGCAAGGCGAACGTCTACACCGAGCCGTGGCGCATCACGGCCTGACGGGGATCCTGCTCGCGGGCGGGACGAGCTCGCGCTTCGGGTCGCCGAAGGAGCTGGCGGAGTACGACGGTGAGACGCTCGGCGACCGCGCCTGGCGGCTGCTCGGCGAGGCGTGCGCCGAACGGATCCGGGTTGGCCCCGGCGGTGTCGACGATCCGGGCACCGGCCCGGTCGCCGCGATTGCGGCCGGATTGCGGGCCGCGTCGCACGAGCTCGCGGTCGTGATTCCCGTCGACATGCCGCGGCTCACTGCTGTGGCCTTGCACGAGCTCGCGACAGCCTGTCGCGACGCTGCGGTCGCACAAGACGGCCCGCTCCCGTGCGCGATCGCTCGCGCAGCTCTGCCGGCCTTCGAAACCGAGGAGCGGCGCCTGCGCACCGTGCTCGCCGGCCTCGATACCGTCGAGATCGAGCTTGACGCGGCGCTTCTCCTCAACGTGAATACTCCCGCTGATGTGGAGCTCTGACGCGGCATACGACAACTTCATGGGCCGCTTCTCGTCGCGGCTCGCGCCGGTCTTCGCCGACTTTGCCGGCGTGACCGCAGGCGAGCGCGTTCTCGACGTCGGCGCGGGGACGGGGATGCTGACGCAGGAGCTCGTGCGCCGCGGTGCGCGGCCGTCCGCGATCGAGCCGGCGCCGGCGTTCGCCGAATCGCTGCGCCGCCGCTTCCCCGACCTCGACGTGCGCGAGGGCGCCGCCGAGCAGCTCCCGTGGGAAGACGGCTCCTTCGACGTCGCGCTTGCGCAGCTCGTCGTCGCGTTCATGGACGACGCGCCGGCGGGCGTCGCCGAGATGGCGCGCGTCGCGAACGGCCGGGTTGCGGTCTGCATGTGGGATCTCAAGGGGCACGAGCTCCTCGCGTCCGTGATGAACGTGCGCGAGCGAATGGGCGAGGAGGACCGCGAGCCGCGGCGCTATCGGACCGCGGCCGAGATCGAGGAGCTTGTCGGCCCCGGAGCCGAGTGCGCCGCCCTCGACGTCGAGGCGGAGTACGAGGACTTCGAGGACTACTGGACGTCGCTCCTCGGCGGCGCCGGCCCGATGGGCGCGTGGGTTGCATCGCTCGACGGCGAGCGGAAAGAGACGGCACGCGCGGAGGCGATCCGCGAGCTCGGCAACCCGAGCGGCGCGTTCACGCTGAAGGCTCGTTGCTGGGCCGCTAAGCGCTCTACGCGCGGCTGAGCACGGACTCGCGCTCCGCGCCCGTTCCGACGAGACTCACCGCGACGTCGAGCTCGCGCTCGACAAAGTCGACGTAGTCGCGCGCAGCGTCCGGGAGATCGGCAACCGAGCTGCAGCCGTCGAGAGGCTCGTTCCAGCCGGGCAGCACCTCGTAGACCGGCGCCGCCGCATGGAAGTCGCTCTGGTGCGCGGGAAAGTCGCGCGTCTCGCTGCCGTCGGGCGTGCGATAGCGGACGCAGACCGGCAGCTCGGCAAAGTGCGAGAGGACGTCGAGCTTCGTGAGGGCGAGCTCGTCGATGCCGTTGACCCGCACCGCGTAGCGGAGCGCGACGAGGTCGAGCCAGCCGCAGCGCCGCTCGCGGCCGGTCACGGTTCCGTACTCGCCGCCGAGCTCGCGCATCCGCGTCTGGTCCGCTCCGGCGATCTCCGACGGGAACGGTCCCTCGCCTACGCGCGTGACGTACGCCTTCGAGACCCCAACCACGCGATTGATCCGCTGCGGCCCGACCCCGAGGCCGACCGCCGCGGCTGCCGCGACCGGGTTCGACGACGTGACGAAGGGATACGTGCCGTGGTCGAGGTCGAGCAGCGTCGCCTGCGCTCCCTCGAAGAGCACCTCCTTGCCGTTGCGCAATGCGGTCTCGACGTAGAGCGACGTGTCCGCGACGTACGGCCGGACGCGCTGTGCGTACCCCTCGCACTGCGCCGCAACGGTTTCGAGGTCGAACGGCTCGCTGTCGTACACGCGCGTGAGCCAGAGGTTCTTCTCCGCGAGCGCGACCTCGATCTTCTGGCGGAGGATCTTCGGGTCGAGGATGTCCTGGACACGGATCCCGAGCCGCATCGCCTTGTCGGCGTAACACGGGCCGACACCGCGGCGCGTCGTGCCGATCGCGAGCTTGCCGAGGCGGCGCTCGCTCGCCTGGTCGATCGCCAGGTGCCACGGCATGATCAGGTGCGCGTTGCCGGAGAGGTACAGCTCGCCGTCGGGGAACTCGTCGAGCTCGGAGATCAGCACCTCGAGGTCGACGACGCAGCCGTTTCCGATGACGCACGGCTTACCACGGACGATGCCGCTCGGCAGGAGGCGGATCTTGTACGTCTCCTCGCCGACCACAATGGTGTGGCCTGCGTTGGGGCCGCCTTGGTAGCGGCACACGACGTCAGAGTGTTGGGCGAGCAGATCGACGATCTTGCCCTTGCCTTCGTCGCCCCACTGCGCGCCCACGATCACGGTTCCGGGCACGTCAGAGAAGTCTAGAGGGTTAGCGGGCGGCCGAGGTGGACCGGTTCGCGGCTGAGCTCCTGATCGGCGGCGTCGTACCAGACCGTCTCGCCGGTTACGTCGCCGTCCCACTCCTCCCTCGGGAAGTGCGTGGTGATCGCGTGCCGCAGCAGCTCGCCGTCGTCGCCGTACTCGACGCGGAGCGCGTTTCCGGTCTCGTTGTCCCACGTCAGGACGGCGATACGGAAACGCGGGTACGTGGATTCGACGCGCCGGCTTTGCACGGCGGGCTGCTACCCGCAGATCGGAGTTGCTACGCGCGCCGCTAGCTCGCGCGCATGCGGTTGTCGCGCGGATTGTGCTCCAGCTCGGCGAGGCCGAGCTCCTCCAGCAGCGGAGGCAGGTAGACGCCGAAGCGGCCGCGCAAGCCCTTCTTGAGCCCATACCACCCGCCGACCGGGTTCGATGGGTCGCGACCCCATGCCTCGACTGTCCCCGGCGCGGCGTCCTTTTGCTCGTCAGCGCCGCCGAGCGGAACCCAGTCGCCGGCCCGCTTGAGCATCGCCGCCAGGTCTTCGATCGCGCGGAGGTGATAGCGGAGTTGAGTCGAGCCGACTTGGCAAACAAGCGCCGGAGGGTCGGCCGACTCGTCGCGATACATCGTGTAGGCGGACTTCCCGGGCGGAGTCATCAGCTGCCACGGATCATCTTTGGTACCGGAACCGCTCATCGTGTCGTCATCTTGACGCTTCTAACGCCAGGAGGTCTGGAGTAAGCGGACGCGCAGAAGGCGCTGAAGCCTCCCGACGAAGCTTGCCTTCTTATTCGTTAGGTCGCGGTCGGCGAGGGGCGCTTGAGACCGCCCACCGAGTGAGAACTCGATCTCGGAGCATTGCCATGCCGGGATGGGTGGCAGTTGCGCGCGCGCGACGGAGTGGCCGCCGGCTGAGCGGAAGGAGAGCGTGATGTCTGCGCCCGGCGACGGACCGCACATGGGGGAGGAGCCGGGCGGTGAGACAGGGAGCGCGTTGAACCACCGGACGATCCGGGCAACCTCTCCTGGGCTGGTCACCGTCAGATGCACCTTCGGCGCGTAGGGCATTTTCGGGGCATCGAGGGTAATCTCGCGCACCGTCGCAGGAACCTTTTCGAGCGGCGAGCGAGGGTAGATCCAGACCGCTTTCGCATCGACGCGCAGAACCGTTCGCCCGTGAAGCGGGACGACGACCCCGCTGAGCATGAGGTGAGTCGGGCCGGTGACCGGCGACTCGAAGCTCCACTCGAGCTCGTGGTACTTCGCACCGCCGTCCTCGAGCTCGGTCTTGAAGCCGCGAGGCCGGTGCGCGTTGACGAAGGCGACGACGGCGTTGAACGACTTGTTGACGCTCCAGAAGTGATGGACGTCGACGACCTCCGCAGGCGGCCAGGGTCCTTCCCACCGGAGGACGCCGCCATAGCCCGCCGGCTGTGGGGTCCGATGTGCACCCGGCGGCGGCACGAACTCGCGCAGCAGCGTCTTCGCCTCGCGCATCGCGGCTCGTTCACGAAGTGCGGCGATCGTCTTCAGGCTCACCCGGCGAACCCGGCTGGTGCCCCGTAGCGGTTCGCCAGCACTTCGTCGCGAACGGGATCTCGGGGTTGTGGGCTCGGAAGGCTCGAACGGAGCGGCAGTAACCGACCAGGGTTCCGGCCAGACCTTGGCGACGAGAACCGGGCGCGGGAGAAGGCAGCCGTGGCAGAGGACCGTGCTGCGGTTGCGCTCTACGACCCCGAAGAAGATCGCCAGAAACGCCCCCAACGCGAATGCGCCGACAACGGCCGGGCGTAGCAGGAAGCGGGTCACCTTCGGGAGGTGTTCGGCCAGAGCTGGTGTGCGTAGTGTGCGTCGGCGAAGCGGGCGATGCCCGCTGTGACGAGCACGTGTCCGTCCCAGGCGACTTTGGCGACCGTGACGTTCAGCGGGTCGCCCCGGAGAGCGGATTTTGGCTTCGCGAGGACTCGTCCGACCCGATCCCAGCGAGCATGCATGTTCGTGCAAAAGAACTGGTCGCTCGCTCGGTCGAGATGCAGTCGGCAGCGCGACTTGTAGCCGCCGGTGATCGACTGCCACGTCCAGCCTACGGCGTACCAGCCGCCCGGTGCGTGGACGAGATAGAAAGGCTGATGCTGGACGCGGATGCGCGTGAAGGAGCCGACCGGATAGTCGGATGCGCTCCCGAAGACGCGGAAGTCGCCGACCGTTTCGCCGGCGTGGAGGCGCGGGAACGAGAGCGAGCCGATGACACGCTCGAGCGTCGCGCGCTCGCCGGCAGAAGCTTTCGCGCCGATCCAGGCGTCGGCGGTGAAGGTGCCGCCGTCGGCTACGACAACCCGCTCGAGCGCGGGCGGCTTCGTGGGGCCGAAGTTGGTCGAGCGGTGAAATGTCGATAGCCGCAGCGGGAAGTGCGACTCTGCGAGCTCGAGATCCGGGGCCGGGCCGCCTTCCTGCCGAGAGACTCGGAAAGCAATCCCGTTCGCAGGGAAGCTGCCTTGCCGGTCCCGCGGCGCCTCGACGCGCATCCATGCGCTCGTCTTCGTGTGGCCCGCACGAATCGGCGACCGCATCGGGAAGTTCGCCACGGTCACCTCGTTGACGAGCAGATTGATGAAGCCTGGCGATCGGGCGTGCTCGAGATGGAGCGCGCTCGGGTAGGCAATCGACCAGCCGAGGGAGTCCTCGTAGTGCCTCGCCGCAGATCCAACGGACGCGAGCGGGCGCAATCGCAGCGACCGCGAGCCGGCCCGGACTCCACCGCAGCCCGCGACGACCAGCGCCACAGCGAGAACGACCAACACGGAGCCAGCAGCTCGCCTAGTCACACCTCAGAAGATACGACGCGGAGGGCCGAAAGGTCACGCGAGGAGGAGCGCCGCTGCAGGCCAGTGCCCGTGAGTGCCACCTGAGCGCGGGCTCCGGCCTGTGCCTTACGGGCGGGCTACTTCTTGCCCTTGCTGACGGTGAGCGCGACCTTGCCGCCGTGCTTCAGGTGCGTGCCGGGCTTCGGGTGCTGCGCAACGACGCGTCCCCTCTTTGCTTTCGCGTAGACGGTCCTTATCTTGCCGACGCTGCAGCTCGCCGCGGTGAGCGCCTTCTTGGCGGCGCTAAGCGTTTTCCCGATCACCTTGGGGACGACGCAGGGCGAGGTCGAGTTGACCACGAACGCCTGGTTATGGCTGGAGCCGTCGCTGTAGTGGCCGCCGGCGGCGCAATCGCCGGGCGCGGCACACGAGACGGAGTTCACGCTGGCGAACGCGCCGCTGTTGAGAGTCGCGCTGCCTGGCACCTCGATCGCGGTGCCCCAGACACCGTGCGTCTCGCTCACCACGAACGCCTGGTTATGGCTGGCGCCGTCTGTGTAGAAGCCGCCGGCGGCACAATCGCCAGCCGAGGCGCACGAGACCGAGTTCACGCCGGCCAACCCGCCGTTGTTGAGGGTCGCATCGCCTGGCACCTCGACCGCGGTCCCCCAGACACCGTGTGTCTCGCTTGCCACGAACGCCTGGAGCTCGCTCGAGCCGTCGGTGTAGCTGCCGCCGGCGGCGCACTCGCCTGCCGCGGAACACGAGACCGAGTTGACGGCGGCTTCGCCGCCGCTGTTGAGAGCCGCGCTGCCCGGCACCTCGACCGCGGTGCCCCAGACACCGTTCGTCTCGCTTGCCACGAACGCCTGGATCTTGCTCGAGTCGTCGACTGCGCCGCCGGCGGTGCAATCGCCAGCGGCGCTACACGAGACCGAGTTCACGGCGGCGTCGCCGCCGCTGTTGAGAGCCGCGCTGCCTGGCACTTCGATCGCGGTGCCCCAGACGCCGTGCGTCTCGTCCACCACGAACGCCTGGTAATGGCCGGAGCCGTCCTTGTAGTAGCCGCCGGCGGCGCACTCGCCGGCCGCGGCACACGAGACTGAGAACACCCGGGCGTCCTCGCCGCTGTTGAGGGTCGCGCTGCCCGGCACCTCGACCGCGGCGCCCCATCCACCGTGCGTCTCGCTCACCACGAACGCCTGGTAATGGCCGGAGCCATCCTTGTAGTAGCCGCCGCCGACGCACTCGCCAGCCGCGGCACACGAAACCGAGAGCACCCGGGCGTCGCCGCCGCTGTTCAGGGCCGCGCTGCCCGGCACCTCGACCGCGATCCCCCAGACACCGTAGGTCTCGCTCACCACAAAGACCTGATAGTTCCCAGAGCCGTCGTCGTAGTAGCCGCCGGCCGCGCAATCTCCGGCCGCGACACACGAGACCGACTCAACTCGGGCGTCGCCGCCGCTGTTGAGAGTCGCGCTGCCTGGCACCTCGACCGCGGTCCCCCATCTACCGTGCGTCTCGTTCACCACGAACGCCTGGTAATGGGCGGAGCCATCCTTGTAGTAGCCGCCGGCGGCGCAATCTCCGGCCGCGGCACACGAGACCGACTCCGCTTCGGCGTTGCCGCCGCTGTTGAGAGCCGCGCTGCCCGGCACCTCGATCGCCTTGCCCCACACGGCCGCGGGCGGCGATGCAGCCGAACCGCCAGACACCATCACCAACACCACAACAAGCCCGGCCAGCCCCAACAACAGTAACCGTCTCTTCATCTCACGACCCCTCTCAGCACGCGCGACACATCGACGGCATCAACACCCGACCCCAAGGAACGACGACCGGCACCGCTGCGAGCTTAAACCCCCGAAAACCGCTTGCCTAGCCCCCCGAGGGCGGCAGGTGCTTATCGACGCGTCGCGTTCAAGAAGGAGAACGAATCGCCGTCCGCCGGAATCCGGGGGCACTCTCGTCAACTGTGTCTCGGATTTCCCGTAGCCGCAGCTCGGCTGCCCCACTACTCGGGAATGTCTCCCGAGCTAGCAGGTGAAGGGGGGGGGCTGCTCTAACTTCGAGCGTGAACCGGCGTCGGACCTGGCATTGGTCGGGCGTCGTCGGAGATTACCGCTGTTCGCGTTTCTCGCCTTCGTCGTCGCCGGTGTGGTCGGTGTCGCGGGGCGTGGGGTTGTGCATGCCGCGCCGGCGCTGACGGGGATCCACAAGATCCAGCATGTGGTGATCATCATGCAGGAGAACCGCAGCTTCGACAATTACTTCGGGACGTACCCGGGGGCTGACGGAATTCCTGGCCTGGCCGGCAATCCTGGCAGTGTGCCCTGTATTCCCGATCCGCACCTTGGTCACTGCCTCAGCCCGTGGCACAACTCTTACCTTCACGACAGCGGCGGCCCGCACAAGCAGGTCAACGCGGTGGCGGACATCAATGGCGGGAAGATGGACGGTTTCGCGCGCCAGCCCGGCGCGGGCATTTCCGTGAGGGGCTACCACACCAAACACGAAATCGAGAACTACTGGGTGTACGCGCGGGACTTTGTCCTTCAGGATCACATGTTCGAGTCGGTGGACTCGTGGAGTCTGCCCTCGCACCTGTTCATGGTCTCGGGCTGGTCGGCGCGCTGTTCGAGCGCCACGAACCCGATGAGCTGTGTGAACGAGCCTGCGAATCCCGTCATCCCGGGGCACTACGCCTGGACGGACATCACCTACCTGCTCCACCGGTACCACGTGAGCTGGCGCTACTACGTGTTCCCCGGCACGCAGCCCGACTGCGTCGACGACAAAGTGACCTGCCAGGAGCTACCGCAGAACGCGAACACGCCCGGCATCTGGAATCCGCTGCCGTCGTTCACCGACGTCAAGCAGGACGGCGAGCTGGGCAACGTCCAGCCCATCAAGAACTTTTACGCCGCCGCCCGAAACGGCCAGCTCCCGAATGTCTCGTGGATCGATCCGGCTGATGCGGTCAGCGAGCATCCGCCCGCGAACATCCGCGTAGGCCAGGATTATGTGACCGGCCTCATCAACACGATCATGAACGGGCCTGACTGGAAGTCGACGGCGATCTTTCTCGCCTGGGACGACTGGGGAGGGTTCTACGACCACGTCGTGCCGCCGAAGATCGACCAGAACGGCTACGGACTCCGTGTGCCAGGGCTCGTCATCAGCCCCTACGCGCGTCGCGGCTACATCGACCACCAGACTCTCAGCTTCGACGCCTACCTCAAGTTCATCGAGGACGACTTCCTCCGCGGCCAGCGACTTAACCCGAAAACCGACGGCCGCCCCGACCCCCGCCCCGACGTACGCGAGGCCAAGCCGATCCTCGGCAACCTGATACGAGATTTCAACTTCCAGCAGCAGCCCCTCAAGCCGCTGATCCTGCCCCAACAGCCCATCCCGATCCCGCCGACGCCGGGCCACGAATCCGGTGATTACGCCGCAGGCGGCCTCACCTCGATCGCCCCGGGGCACCTGAAAGTGCAGATCACGAGCACCAGCACGAACGACACCTACCTGATCGGGAAGCTCCTGACCGTCTACCTCGCTCCCGCAACGCCCATCTACGTCCACAACCATCTCGCGGGCCGCAGCGTTCTGCATGTCGGTGACCCCGTCGGTCTCTGGCTCACCCTCGAGGGCAACCAAACCTATAGCGCCAACGAGGTCGACGACCTCCGCTCGTAGACCCGATTCCAGCCGGGTCCGGGAAAGCGATCAGATCCCTTCTGCGTCTAATCAGCGAACCTGACGGCCGCCAGGACACCACCGCGGAGCACCACGACTCCGAGGAACGCTCGTCAGGCAGCCGCGACTATGACCTTCTCACACCCACAATGACACGCCGACACCGGCCTGGTCCAGTGCGCCGGAGTGACCCCCGACAGGACAGGCGCTAGGCTGGCGGTCTGCGATGCCACACTGGTTCTACACGTATTTCGTACACGTCCTGTCGGGCAACGGGTACCAGTTCTGGAGCGGCATCGGATCGGACATCGGGGAGATCGCCCTCATCGGGGCTCTCATCGCGTTCTGGAGCAAGCACAACTGCCATGTCCACCGCTGCTGGCGCCTAAGCTGGCACGCGAGCAAGAAGTATGGAGGGCACGTTGTTTGCCGCCACCATCACGAAGATTCGGGTGGAGAACTTCTGAAAGAGAAGTGATCTCCGATGTTCGGTTTCGTCCAGGTGAGGAGTCACGCACGTGGGCGAGTACCGGTTGTCGCCTGAGCGCGAGGCGAGGCGAGCGCTAAGCCGCTGTGCGCTCGCGGAAGTCGTCGCGCGCGTCGACGTGCACCTCGCGCGTTAGCCGCCGCAGGCGGCTCGCGGTCGGGCCGCCGACGCGGCCGGCCAGCGTGCCCCAGTCATGGTTCGTCGTGACGATGACGAGGCCACGCTGCTGCTCGCGCTGGTTGACGAGGTTGTAGATCCGGTCGCGCGCCCAGCTCGACCAGTCCTCCGCGCCGAGATCGTCGAGGACGACGAGGGCATAGCCGCTCGGGTTCGGCGGCGGCTCGCCATCGCCGTAGCTCTCGCGCAGCGCGTTGAGCCAGGCCGGGACGTTGAGGAACAGCGCCGTTTTGCGCCGGTCGCTCCAGACCAGCTCGCGGAGGATCGCGACGGCGAGGTGCGTCTTCCCGGCGCCGGGGTCGCCGCGCAGGAGAAGCCCCTGCCGGAGATCGGTCCCGGCTCGCAGCTCCCTCGCCCACTGCCGGCACACCGCGAGCGCGGTCGCGGTGTCGGGCACCGGTTCGAACGTCTCGAACGAGCATCCGTCGTATGCGGACGGAACCCGCACGCGCGCCCACCGGGTGTCGGCGGCGCGCTGCTCGTCCTCGGCCTTCTCGCCCTCGCGGCACACGTCGCAGTACCGCTCGGCCGCGAACGTCTGACCGAGGATGACCACCTCCTCGGTCGCGAACTCGCGTCCGCATCCGAGGCAGCGCACCGTCAACGGGTTATTGGTGCTGGGGCTGTTGGGAAAGGCTGGCGAATTTTGCATAGCGACTCATCCACGCGACGTTGAAGGATCCGGTCGGGCCGTTCCGGTGCTTGGCGATGATGACCTCGGCGACGCCCTTCTTCGAGTCGTCCTCCATCTCGCGGTCGTAGTACTCCTCGCGGTAGAGGAACATCACCATGTCGGCGTCCTGCTCGATCGAGCCCGACTCGCGGAGGTCGGAGAGCATCGGCCGCTTGTCATGGCGCTGCTCCGGTGAGCGGTTGAGCTGGGAGAGGGCGATGACCGGGACGTCGAGGTCCTTCGCGAGCGCCTTGAGGTCGCGGGAGATCCTCGAGACCTCCTGCAGGCGGCTCTCCTCGCTGCGGCCGGTCGTCATCAGCTGGAGGTAGTCGACGACGATGAGTGAAAGGTCTGGCTGTCGGCGTTTCAATGTTTGCGCGCGGGCGCGGAGCTCGAGGAGGCTGAGGCCCGGCGTGTCGTCGACGTAGAGCGGAGCCGCCTCGAGCTGGCTGCACGCGCTGATGAGCCGCGGCCAGTCGTCCTTCGAGAGCTTGCCGGTGCGGATGTGGTGCGCATCGACCTTCGCGCGCGAGCACATGAGGCGCTGCGCGACCTCCTGCTGCGACATCTCGAGGCTGAAGAACGCGCACGGCTTGCCGGCGTCGGCGGCGACGTGGTTCGCGATCTCGAGCGCGAACGCACTCTTTCCCATCGACGGGCGGGCCGCGAGGATGATGAGGTTCTGTGGCTGGAAGCCGGCCGTGAGGTTGTCGAGATCCTTGAACCCGCTCGAAAGGCCCGTCACCTCGGCGCCCTGCTCGTAGAGCCTGTGGATCGTCTGGAACGTCTCGTTCAGCGCGTCCTTGAAGAGGACGAGCTCGCCGTCGGCGCGGCGCTCGGCGAGCTCGAAGACGAGCTGCTCGGCGCGGGCGACCAGCTCGGTCGGCTCCCCTTCGCGCTCCCATCCGAGTTGCGCAATCTCGCCGCCGGCGCGGATCAGGCCGCGGAGCGTCGCCGTCTCGCGGACGATCTCCGCGTAGTGGCCGGCGTTCGCGCTCGCCGGCACGAGGAGGGACAGCTCGTGTAGGCGAACGCGACCGCCGACCTCATCGAGCTCGCCACGCTGCTCGAGCTCGTTCGTGAGAGTGATCGCATCGACTGGCTCGTTCTTCGAATAGAGCGCGAGTGCCGCGCGGTAGATCTTCCCGTGCGAGTCGCGGTAGAAGTCGGACGCGTCGAGGATCTCGCTCACCGCCGCAATCGCGAGCGGCGAGATCATCATCGCGCCGAGGACGGACTCCTCAGCTTCGAGATGTTGTGGAGGGATCGCGCCGGGAGCAGGTGCCGGCGACGGGACGGGGGCGAGTGCCATGCGTTTCGATTCCAGCAGGCTTGCTCCCGTCTTTCCAGGTGTGGGAATGTCCTTTGTGAACAGGTCTTTTCCGGCCATTTGCAGGTGAATCGACCATGGTTGCAGGCGCGCCGGACGGCGCATCTGTGGACGGAGGAGCCGCTAGCAGCGGGACTTTCCTGCGCAGATCCACAGGCCGTGGACAGCCTGTGAACGTTACGAGGCGAAGTAGGTGCGCGTACAAGGACGAACGACTGGTGCCTGCCACAGCGCCGAACTGGTCACGGAGACAGGACCGCCCGCGCGGTGGCAGGCACCCGCCTCGTGAGTGTCGCTACTCCGCCAGTGCCGCGTCGGCGTCGGCGCGCCACTCGGGCTCCGGCTCGGCCTCGGCCTCGGCCTCTGCCTCGGTCTCCGGCTCCACGGCCTCGACCTCGGCGTCAGCCGCGTCCTCGGCCGCGAGGGCCTCCTCGAGCTCCGTGTGTTCCTCAGCGACGGTCTCGTGCTCGGCGCGCTCTGCCGCCTCCATCGCCTCGAGCTCGGCGTCGGACGGCAGCTCGCCGCCCTCGGGAATGACCTCGGTGCGGATCTCGACGCGCACGTCCTGGAAGATGTCGACGGGGATCGAGTAGCGGCCGATCCGCTTGATCGGGCCCGTGTTCACCTTGCGGCGGTCGACGCGGATCTTCTGGGTACTCCAGAGTTCGTCGACGATGTCGGTCGGCGTGACCGAGCCGAAGAGCGAGCCGGTTGGGCCGGCTTTCACTTCGAACCGGAGCACCGCCTTCTCGAGCGTCGCGGCGATCGCCTGTGCGTCCTCGACGGTCTTTGCCTCGTGGCGCGCCCGCTGCGCGTCGCGCTTCTCGAGCTCGGCGACACGTGCCGGGGTCGCCTCCTCGGCGAGCTTGCGCGGCAGGAGGAAGTTGCGCGCGTAGCCGCGCGCAACCGAGACGACATCCCCGCGAAGGCCGACGTGGTCGACGTCCTTGAGGAGGATGACTTGCATCAGCGATCGTTCCTGTCGCCGCGGTCGCCGCGGTCCCGCCGCCCGCCGCGCCCGCCCGCGTTGTCGTCCGAGCCCTCCGCGACGTACGGCAGCAGCGCCATCTCGCGCGCCCGCTTCACGGCCTGCGCGACCTGCACCTGGTGGCGCCGGCACGCGCCGGTGATACGGCGGCTGCGGATCTTGCCCCGCTCCGAGATGTAGCGCCGAAGCTGGGTGATGTTCTTGTAGTCGATCTCGGCGATCTTCTCCTTGCAGAAGAAACAGTTCCGCCGCCGGATCTGGCCCATCGGCCCGCCGGGCCGCCGGCGCTGTGATTGCTGGGAGGGTTTCTCTCTGGCCATGGTTCTCCTAGAAGGGGATGTCGTCGTCGGTTGCGGCCGGGAAGTCGGCACCGCCCTCGGAGGCGCCCGCCGGCACGAACTGGTTGCCGCCGCCGCCACCCTCGCCGTCGCCGCGGCCGCCGAGGAACTGGACCGTGTCGGCGATGATCTGCACGGCCTGCCTCTTGCCCGAGCCGTCGGTCGCATCCCACTCGCGCCAGTCGAGGCGACCGTCGATGCCGACCGGACGACCCTTCGCAAGGTACTGGGTGCAGCTTTCGGCCTGGTTGCCGAAGACGGAGACGTCGAAGTAGTTGGGCTTGTCGACCCAGTTACCCGACTCGTCGCGCCGGCGGCTGTTCACCGCCACGCGGAGCTGACAGACCGGAGTGCCGCCGGGCGTGTGGCGGAGCTCAGGGTCCTTCGTGAGGTTGCCAACGAGTACGACGCGGTTGATGTTCGCCATCTCTCTACTCCTCTTCCTCGGCCGGAGCCTCGGTCGGCTCCTCTTCGGTAGGAGCGTACTCCGGCTTCTCCTCGACGGAAACGTCCGCGGGAGCCTCGTCCGTCGGGGCCCCGTCCGGTTGCGTCTCGTCGGGCTGAGCCGCGGGCGCGGCGGCCGGGGCCGCTGCAGCCGCGTCGTCGCGCGGCGCGCTCGTGCGCGAGCCGGCGATGTGCCGCGTCGCCATGTGGCGCAGTACCGCATCGTCGATCTTCAGGACGCGGGAGACCTCTTCGAGCGTCGGCCCATCGGCGTCGAAGACGACGAGGTGGTAGACACCGTCCTCCTTCTTCGCGATCGGATAGGCGAGGCGCCGGCGACCCCACGCGTCGTGGCTCTGCCACGTGCCGCCGCTCTTCTCGACCTGCTCGCGCGCACGCGCGACGATGTCGTCCTGGCGCGCGTCGGCCTGCTCAGGGTCCAGCAGCAGCAAGATTTCGTAACTCGTCATTTTCCACTCCTGCGCCGGCCAAGCCGCCGCCTCCGCTCTTTGGTGAGCTCCGTCGAGCCTACGCTCATAGTCCCGATCTCCTTCCTTCCCATGGTCTCTATGTCGGCCCCGACTGCTTGTGCCGCTCGGGACGCAAACGGCACGTTGACGGGGCAGGAAGCGACGGCCAGAGTAGCATCCGGTCGATGAGACGCCTGACAGCCTGGATCGGTGGAGCGGTATCGGGAGTCGTGGCCTACCGGCTCGTCAAGCGTCGGCGGAGTCCTGCCGTCGCGACCGGACCGGCGGCCGAGGAGACGGACGACCGCGCGGAGGAGCTGCGCGCGAAGCTCGCCGAGTCACGCGCGAGCGAAGACCCGTCTCCCGTCGAGCCCGGCGAGGACCCGGAGCCGCTCGAAGACCGCCGGCGACGCGTGCACGAGGAAGGCCGCGCCGCGATCGACCGCATGACCGATAGCTAGACCGCTGCGGCGCTTCGGCCGTTTCCCCAACCCTCCTTCGAGTGATCTTGCGCGCTTCTCCCCTTCCCGGGGGATGCCGTAGGCCGTGCGGCCTATCACGGTGCGCCAGGTTTTTATCGACTGCGGCAACGAGACGGAGGGGTATTGAAAGTGTCGATTTTCGGTGTGTCTTGGAAGCGCGGACGGCGGACATGCGTCACCGTGCTCAGCGTCGCTTCGGTCTCGCTCGTCTTCACGGGCGTGAGCTGGGGTGGGGGTACGACGTACGACCCGTCGGCGGACGGCTACTCGATGTACAACCTCACCGCCCAGATCGGCGCGACGGCTTGGTGGAACGCCGGCTACACGGGACAGGGCGTCGACGTTGCCGTGATCGACACGGGCGTTGCGCCCGTCCAGGGGCTCAACTCCCCGGGCAAAGTCGTTTACGGCCCCGATCTCTCGCTCGAGTCGCAGAACCCCGCCCTCACGAATCTCGACACGAACGGCCACGGCACGTTCATGGCCGGACTCATCGCAGGGCACGATCCGTCTCTGACTGCGCCGTACGCCAGCGCGCCTGCGTCTGCGTACCGCGGCATGGCCCCGGACGCGCGGATCGTTTCGCTCAAGGTCGCGGACGCCGACGGCGGCGCCGATGTCACACAGGTGATCGCCGCAATCGACTGGGTGGTCCAGCACGCGCATGACCCCGGCTTCAACATCCGCGTGATCAACCTCTCCTACGGCACGCTCTCGACGCTGCCGTACGCGGCTGATCCGCTCGCGTACGCCGCCGAGCAGGCGTGGAAGCACGGGATCGTCGTCGTCGCGGCGGCCGGCAACACCGGCTCCAACCCGGGCAATGGTCGCGGTCTCTCCGACCCGGCGTACGACCCGTACGTCATCGCGGCGGGCGCGTACAACACGATGGGGACGAACACGAACAAGGACGACGTGGTCGCCTCGTATTCGGCGCGCTCGAACGGCTGCGCCGGATGCAAGAACCCCGACATCGTCGCGCCGGGCACGCACATGCAGGGCCTCCGCGTGGTCGGCGGCTACATCGATCAGAACCATCCGGAAGGCGTCATCGACGACCGGTACTTCCGCGGCTCGGGCACGTCGGAGGCGGCGGCGATCACGTCGGGCGCCGTCGCGCTCCTGCTGCAGAAGTACCCGGATCTGACGCCGGACGAGGTCAAGTACATGCTCACGAACAGCGCGCAGAGCATTCCCGGGTGGGACGGGCATTTCCAGGGCGCGGGCGCGCTCAACCTGCCCAAGCTCCTGACGATGGCCGATCCGAACGGGGCAGGCCCGTTCTGCGCCGGAATCTTGACCGGGGCCTCGACGACGCTCGAGGTGCCGATGGGCTCGACCTGCACCCTGACGTCCACCGCGAGCATCACGGGCGACCTCAAGGTCGATCCGGGCGCGACGGTCATCGATCAGGGCGCGACCATCAGCGGGAACCTCAAGTCCGACCATGCGCTCGCGGTGACGATCACCGGCGGCAGCGTCGGCCATGACCTCACGATCCAGAACACCTACGGCGCCGTGACCGTCCAGGGCGTGAGCGTCGGCCATAACCTCGGCGTCACGAACAACCCGGGTGTTGTGACCGTCTCCGGTAACAGCGTCGCTCCCGGCGGCAGTATCCAGGTCCAGGGCAACGGCAGCCAGGCGCAGCCGCTCGGGCCTCTGCCCAGCGGCCCGGACGCGCAGACGTTCCCCGGGCCGGGAGCGAGCGGAAACGGCTCGCTCGACGGCACGCGCGGCGGCGACACCCTCAGCCTGAACGGCGTGGCGCTCTCCGGCAACCGAGACATCTTCGGCAACCCGCTCAACCTCAGCGCCCTCGCACAGGCGGAGGCCAACGGGTCGAGCTGGACAGGTGGAACGTGGAACGGCAGCTCATGGACGGGCAGCAGCTGGTCGGGCTCGAGCTGGAGCGGCGTCTCGTGGAGCGGCGTATCGTGGTCGGGCTCGAGCTGGACAGGTGTCTCGTGGAGCGGCGTTAGCTGGTCGGGCGACACCTGGTCGGGCGACGTCTGGGCCAGCATGGGCTGGAGCTGATGGAGATCGCTGAGTCCGCTGCGAAGCCGCGTTCGATGAGCCAGCTCCGGGGCCCCGCCTCGGTCTGGCTCTTGACCGCAGCGATCGCCGCCGCGGCCGGGATCGTCTGGCGTTTCGGCCTCACTCTTTCGCACGCGCCCGGCGGCGCGTGGCTGCCGTGGTGGGGGATCGCGCTCGCCTACTACGTCGCCGAGGCGTGGCCCGTCCACGTCCACTTCAGGAAGCAGACGCACACGCTTTCCATGACGGAGATCGGCCTCGTCTTCGGTCTCTTCTTCGCAACGCCTATCGCTCTCTTCGCCGGACTGATCGTCGGCGCCGGCCTCGCTCTTGCCGTGAATCGCCGCCAGCGCCCCGTCAAGTTCGCCTTCAACATCGCGGAGCAGTCGCTCTGCACGGGGATCGCGCTCGTCGTCTTCCGGGCGCTTGCCACCCGAGGCGGCGGCGGCTGGCTCTGGGTTGCCGCGCTTGTCGCGGTGAGCATCGCGCACATCGTCGGCGTTGTTCTTGTCTCCGCAGTCATTGCTATCGCCGAGCGCGCGCGTCTCGTCTTCCGGCAGGTGCAGAAGACGCTTGGCCTTTCGCTCGGCGGCTCCCTCGCGACAACCTGTCTCGCGCTCGTCGGCGTAGCGCTCGCAGAGAGCCGCCCGGCCGGGCTTCTTTTGCTCGCGTTCCCGGTGGTCATGTGCCTGCTCGCCTTCCGCGGCTACATGCAGCAACGCATGCAGCGGGACTATGTCGAGTTCCTCTACGAGTCGATGCGCGCCGCACAGGGAGCGCCGGAGATGGGCCTCGCAGTCGGCCAGCTCCTCGTCGCGGCCCAGCGGCTACTGCGTGCCGACTACGCCGAGATCATCCTCCTCACACCCACCGCCGACGAGCCCGTTCTGCGGAGCACGAGCGGGTCGGAGGGCCAGACGCTCATGCGCCCCGACGAGCTCTCGCCTGAGACAGACGCGGCGATCCTCCGCGTGAGCGCAGCCGAGCGGGCGATCCTCCTGCCGCGGAAGCGCGAGGGGCACGGTCTCGACGGCTTCCTCGCAGACCGCGGGGTGGCGGACGGCGTCGTCGGTGTCCTCCGCGGCGACGAAGGCGTCTTCGGGCTCCTCCTCGTCGGGGGCCGGATCGGCGACGTGACGGAGTTCGACGAGAACGACCTCGTGCTTTTCGAGACCTTCACGAGCCACGCTGCCGTCCTGCTCCAGAACGGTCGCCTCGAGCAGTCGCTCGCGCAGGTGACCGAGTTGCAGGAGCAGCTGCGGCATCAGGCCTATCACGACACGCTCACAGGGCTCCCGAACCGCGCCCTCTTCACCGCGCGCGTCGCCGAAGCCGTGGAGAGCGCGGCTACCGACAACACGTCACGTGCCGTCCTCTTCCTCGATCTCGACGACTTCAAGTTCGTCAACGACAGCTGGGGTCACGCGGCCGGCGACGAGATGCTCGTGCAGGTTGCGGAGCGCCTCCGCGCAGCAACCCGGCCCGGTGACACGCCGGCCCGCCTCGCAGGTGATGAGTTCGGTGTCCTCCTCGCGAACACGAGCGAGTCGGACGCCGAGCATGTCGCGCAGAGGATCCGCGATGCGCTCGCCGAGCCGTTCTGGCTCTCAGGTCGGGAGACGACCCTGCACGCGAGCATCGGCGTCGCGCTCACAGGGGTGCACGCCGCGACGGCCGAGGAGCTCCTCCTCAACGCGGACATCGCGATGTACGTCGCGAAGAGCGACGAGCGCAGCCACTACGCGATCTACGAGCCGCGTTTCCACCAGCGCCTCCGCGAGCGGCAAGAGCTCGGGGTGGAGCTGCGGCGCGCGCTCGAACGCGACGAGATCGTCGTCCACTACCAGCCGGTCGTCTCGCTCGAGACGGGCACGATCGAGGCTTTCGAGGCGCTTGCCCGCTGGGAGCACCCGGAGCGCGGCCTTCTCGTCCCCGACGACTTCCTCGGGATCGCCGAGGAGAGCGGGCTCATCGTCGACCTCGGAGCCGCCGTCATGCGTCAGGCCCTCAGCCAGGTGCGTGAGTGGCAGGAGCTGGTTCCCGGTGCTGCGGGTATCGGCCTCTGGGTCAATCTCGCGCCGGGCGAGTTCACGAACGAAGCGCTCGTCGAGGATCTCTCGTTCGCGCTCTCGCGTGCCCGGTTCGATCCGCGGAAGCTCACGGTCGAGATCACCGAGGGCAGCGTCATGCGCGACGAGCACAACGGTCTGAAGGCGATGCACCGTCTCCGCGACCTCGGCGTCGCGCTCTCGATCGACGACTTCGGCACCGGCTACTCGTCGCTGAGCCGCCTCGCGCAGTTCCCCATCCAGCTGCTGAAGATCCCGAAGACGTTCGTCGACCCGCTCGCGGGTGAGGAGGTCGACACGAGCTTCATCGACGCGATCCTCCGCCTCGCCGAATCGCTCGGCATTGCCACGGTGGCGGAGGGGATCGAGCATGCCGCCCAGGCGCGCCGGCTCCGCGACGTCGGCTGCGAGCTGGCCCAGGGCTTCGTGTTCAGCCAGCCGCTCACCGCTGGCGACGCGCAGCGGCTCCTCGCGGCGCACAGCACGTTCGCTCTGCCCGCGCACGAGTCCGCCGCGCTGCGGCTCGCTGCCTCTGCCTGACGGACGCGCGTCCTCGGGGCGCCGTTCTACCCTGCGTGGAGGGCGGCGCGGAACGCTGCCCTGAACGGCGGACTGAGCGCAGTTGCGTACGTCTGTGTGACGTGATCAGTGTCTTTGAACGCGATCGTCTCGCCGATCGCTTGCGGACAGAGGCCTCGGTAACAGAACCAGCCGAGCGGGTCGATGACACCGACGTGCTGGAGACGGGCGCGCGCCTCGATCGTCCGGCTCAGATCGAGAGAAGATCCGCTCCAGGTCCCCGTGCAGGTTCGGAGCGTTGCGCCCGACTCTTGGAGGCAGTCGACGGGCTGCGGGAGGGACTGGAGATTCGGAACGTCGGCCATTAAGACGACGTGTCTAGCAACCGTTTTCGCCCAGTCGGTCAGCGACGAAATTCCGTTCTCGGCCTTCATCGCGACATTGCCGCGGTCGCCGTTGTAGTGAAAGCTGATGAAGATCGTGTTCGGATGCAGCCTGGCGATCGTCCTCAAAGCCCACCTGTACCAGGCATGACATTCGGCCAGCGTTCCAGGGCCGTCAGGGCTGGCGGCATCGGCGTAAAGGACCGCCGGCGTGCAGGACAGTTTCGACACTGAGACAACGTCCCAGCGGTCCTTCGCTGCCATCGCGAAGAGGGACGAATCCCACATGTCCGCGTGCGAATCACCCAAAACGACCAAGGTCTTGTGGCGCGGGGTCGGGGTCGACGATGGTGCAGCAGATCGCGCCTTTAGGTAGCAAATCGCCGAGTGCGTCTGGCCGCGCTGCGCCACGCAACGCGGTGGGTACGGGAACCAGTCGGTCGGGAGCTTGATGAAGGCAGGCACGAGCCGCGACGGGATCGGAGCACCGTGAAGTGCCGCTCTAACGCTCGCGATCACTGCGGGCAAGGCCGGGAGACCGTGTGGGCTCGACGGTCCGACAAGGATCGCCGGCTGGATGGCGGCTCGTGGGGTTGGTACGGCGGCCGCGGTGCTCTGAATCGCTCCGATGCCTGCAAACGCGACGGCAAGGACGACGCCCACCGAAACGGGCCAAAGGAGAACACCGACGGAGCCTTTCCACTTCATTCGCCGGATCGGATTCTCGAAATACCGGTAGGTGACAATCGACAGTCCGAAGGCGATGGCAAGCAAGAGCACGTTGGCAGCCACCGGCAGCTTTCGCCCCTCATAGAGAACCGCGATAGCGAGGAACGGCCAGTGCCAGAGGTAAAACGTGTACGACCGATCGCCCACGTACCGCAGCGGTAGCGTCCCCAACAGTCGGCCGGCGTGGCGACGCTCCTCGTGTTCACGGACACCCGACGCGATCACCAAGGCCGCTCCGAGAGTCGGCAGCAGCGCCGCTTTGCCCGGGAACGGCGTGTGGCTCGAAAAAGCCACCGCCGCGGCACCGATGCAGGCAAGCCCGATCCAACCGGCCGCCAACCGAACAGCGGCCGGGACGCGGGTCACCCAGCGGATTCCTATGGCCAGAAGAGCACCGAGGGCAAGTTCCCACGCCCGGCCAAACGAGGAGAAGTAGGCGGCGGAAGGATTCACCCGCAGGAGGTGGTGGGAGTAGAGGAAGGATGCGGCGGCCACGAGCAACGCAACAACCATCAAGCCGCCGACGGCCGCGCCGGTAAAGCGACCACCCCGCGACGAAGCCGCACTCCCGCGAGCATGCCGAGGAGAACGATCGACAGCACGGTCGGCCAGACGAAATAGAACTGCTCTTCAACCGAGAGCGAAGACGAAATAGAACTGCTCTTCAACCGAGAGCGACCAGAAATGCAGCACCGGAGACGCCGGCTGGCCTTGCGCGAAATAGTTGGTTGCCTGGCGCGAAAAGTTGATGTTCGCCCCGAACAGGGCCGCCCAGACGCTGTCTCTCATGGTTTGCAGCGCCCGAACCTGGTTGACGAGGAAGTACGCAGCCACGTCCGTCGCAACGAGCGTGAGCGCCGCCGCCGGGAGGATCCGGCGAGCACGTCGGGTGTAGAAGTTCACGAGCGACACGCGGCCAGACTTCGCCGCATCGGCAAGCAAGAGCTGTGTGATCAGGAAGCCCGACAGAACGAAAAAGACATCGACGCCCACGTAACCACCCGAGAGAAACCCCACGCTGGCATGGTTGAGCGCGACGAGCAAGACCGCGATCGCCCGCAGCCCCTGCAGGTCGTCGCGGTGTCTCGGGTCGATGTACGAGCTCTTCACTGAGCTCCCACGTCCCTCAACGGCCCTCGGAAGAGCCGCACGTCAGCGGACCCGCCGTCCCCACGGCCGCGAACGTACCACCACTATCCGCTGCCGGGGCTGCGAATGTACGAAACGCCCGGTTCGTGGTTCGACGGAGCGGCGCCGGAGTCGAACCGACCTAGCCGTGGGTTACACGACCGTACGGGTTTTGAAGACCCGCTGGGCCACCAGGCCCGGCCGCTCCGCTGCTGAGGCTAGCCGCCGCTAGTCGAGGAACTGCGCTTCCCAGCCGTCCGGCGTGTACGCCTCGCCGGGCTTCGCGGCGCCGATTGCGAGGACGAGCGTGTCGTCGGCGTTCGCAGTCGCGGTGCGCTTCGCGTCGGCGTCGGTGACCCAGACGAACGTGCCGGTGGGCGCCTCGACCTCTTCGCCGCCGATCGAGAACGTCGCCGCGCCGGTGGCGACGTAGAACAGCTCGGGCGCGCCGCCCGCCGACTCGTCGTGCTCGGGGACGACGGCCTCGCCGGTGTTGCGGCGGTACGCGTTCATTCCGAACGTCTCGATGCCCAGGCCATGCCGGATCGGGATCCAGTGCGGGTACTGCTTCGACGCAAGCTCATCGAGGTGTGCCTTCTTGTATGCAGCCATGCGCGTGAGCCTACGCGAAGCGGCTGAGCAACTCCTCGGGCGGCAGATCGGCGAGCGAGTCGAGGAGGAGGTCGGCTCCCGCGGCGTCGAGGCCGAGCTCGCGCGTGACTTCGTTCGGGACGGCGACGCAATAGATGCCGGCGGCTTTCGCGGCGCGGACGCCGTGCGGCGAGTCCTCGAAAACGACCGCTTCGTCCGCGCCGACGCCGAGAAGCGACAGCGCCTCGAGATAGAGCGTGGGCGCCGGCTTCGCGCGGGCCGGGTCGCCGTCGGCGGTGCAGATCGCGTCCCAGCCGACCGTCTCCTCGAGCCGCTCGAGATGGAGGTCGATCCAGCGGCGCGATGAGCTCGAGACGATCGCTCGCTTGAGGCCGCGCCGGCGCGCGGCGCCGAGGTAGTCGACGATCCCGGGCCGCATCTCTTCCGCCTCGATGAGCGCGAGCTCGTGCGCGTAGCGGTGCTCGTTGAGCGCGACGCGGTCGAGCGGCTGCCCGACGAGCTCCTCGAGGTGCTCCATCGGGCTCCACGGCGCGTGCGTCGTGCCGACGAGCGTCGCCCACAGATCCTCCGGCAGCTCGTGCCCGTGCTCGCGGTAGAGCATCTGCCAGCCTGCGCGGGAGTGGATCTCCGTGTCGAGGATCAGCCCGTCGAAATCGAAGAGGAAGGCGCGGATCAATCCGACAGCACGCGCGGCCGATGCGAGGCCGAGTAGACGTCCTTGCGCGCGATCAACCCGTCCCGCAGCGGGAACACGTCGACGCCGTCCCACTCGCGGTCGCCCGTTCGCGCCGTCCATTCGCACACCGCGAAGTCGTCACCGACGCGGAGGTCGCGGGTCGTGAAGCGCAGATCGGGATACGCCGCGAAGATCCCCGCGATGTGGCCGCGCACCGCGTCGCCCTCGGCGCGCTCGCCCGCGGTGTGGTTCTCGAACACCATCCCGGGCGCGTGCAGCGCGCAGATCGCGTCGACGTCGTGGGCGTTCCACGCATCGTTGTACGAGGAGATGAGCTCGCGGACATTCATCTGCGTCGGAGAACTCTGCCATCCCCGACGCGCCGCGTCACGCCGTCCGCGTCGAAGCGCTCGAGATAGAGCTGCGCCGTCTTGCGGCCGACACCGATCGCGTCGCGGAACTCGGCGAGCGTGATGCCGTCATGGAGGACGTCCCGCGCGCGGTCGAACGCCTCGCGCGAGACGGCGAAGCCGTCGCCGACGCGCACGAGACGGCCGTTCTCCTCGAGGAAGCGCGCGAGCTGTGCGTCGCTCACGCGCACCGGCTCGACGCCGAGATCGGCCTCGACTGCGGCTGCCGCGTCAGCTCGGTCGCCGAGATCTGCGGCGGCTCCCGGCCGGTAGAGCTTCGCGCCGCGGCGTTCCAGCCCGAGGTGCGGCTCGACGGCCTTCAGCCAGGGCTCGGCGGGAGCCGGGACGCCGGGGTCGAGCGGATCGGCGGCGTCTATGGCGCGCTCGAGTTCCGCGCGCAGCTCCTCGAGCCACTCCTGCGACCAGCGCCACTCGCCGTCGACGAGCGCGGGGGAGTGCACGACGAGCTCGCCGCGTTCGGCCGCTTCGAAGCGGGCCGCGTCGGCGTGGCGCCCCGGCGCAGGGTCGAGCACGACACCGCCGCCGACGGTCGTGTCCGTCCGCAGCACGAACCGGTCGCCGCGCGCCGCGACGACTGGCCGCGCGAGCCGCAGTTGCGCGAACCGTTCGCCGGCGCGGGCGACGCGCGCCACGGTCTCCGCCGTGCCGTGATGGAGCTGGACGCGCGCAGGCAGCTCGCCGGACCCGTCGAGCGCGACGTCGAGGCGGAAGCTCGGACGGAACACGCCGGGTGTGACGAGCACGTCGCCGCGCCCGACCTCCTGGCGTTCGACGCCCGGGAGCGAGACGGCGACGCGCTGGCCTGCTTCCGCGCGCTCGACCGACCGGTCGTGTACCTGCACGCTCCGCACGCGCACCTCGCGCCCGCGCGGCTCGATGCGGAGCTCGTCTCCTTCGCCGATCGTTCCCGACCAGAGCGTCCCGGTCACGACGGTTCCGATCCCGCGCAGCGTGAAGGAGCGGTCGACGTGGAGCCGCGCCGGCCCGTCGGCAGGATGCTGCTCGATCCCTGCCGCGACGTCGGCGAGCGCCGCGCGCAACTCGTCGAGCCCGGCACCGGTGCGGGCGCTCGTGGCGATCACGGGGACGCCGGGGACGAGTTCCTCGGCCTCGAGCCGCGCGAGCTCGAGCGTGTCGGCGTCGACGAGATCCGCCTTCGTCAGCGCGACGACGCCACGGTCGATCCCGAGCAGGCGCAGGATCGCAAGGTGCTCATGCGTCTGCGGCCGCGCTCCCTCTCCCGCGTCGATCACGAGGAGGAAGAGGTCGATGCCGCTCGCTCCCGCGACCATCGTCCGGACGAACCGCTCGTGGCCGGGGACGTCGACGATCGACAGCTGCGTTCCGTCCGGAAGCTCGAGCGGCGCGTAGCCGAGGTCGATCGAGATCCCGCGCTCGTGCTCCTCCGGCAGCCGGTCAGTGTTCTTCCCGGTGAGCGCCTCGACGAGCGTCGTCTTGCCGTGGTCGATGTGCCCCGCCGTGCCAACCGTCAGCGGCATGTCAGCTCCCGGTGCGCTGCTGTTCCCACGCCTCGCGTCGCTCCTTGTTACGTCGGCGGATCTCTGCGACCGCCTCGGGTTCGTCTGCGCAGTAGCGGAAGATCAGATCCGGCTCATCCTCAAGTCCGATCGGCGACCAGGGTCCCTGACACAGAACGTCCCGGGAAGTCTCCGCCGCTGCGACCTGACGCAGTGCCTCCTCCTGCGAGAAAAACCCGCCCTTAAAGACGACACGGTCAACGGTCTGATGGATGTCCTCCCCGTCCTGAACGTGGTGCACAACCGCAAAGTCGTCGCGGATCACTCGTGCGCAACGCTCACTCCCGTAGTCCTCAGCGAACGCCGCGAGCCGGACCACCTGGCCTTCGTCCGTGATCGTCGCGATGAGGTCCACGAGCTCTCGATCGGTCTCAGGGCTCAGCGGCATGCGTGTACGGCGGCTGCGGCCTCGTCGGCTTCCTCGTCCGTCAGAGTCAGGCAGTCGAGGAGGAGGCGGCCGTCGCGGACGACGCCGACGACCGGCGGTTCGCCGGTGCGCAGCGGCTCGGCGAGCGACTCCTCGAGGGCGCACGCGAAGCTCCGCAGCTCGGCGAGCGGGAGCGCGCCGCCGCCGACGCGGCCGACCGTCTCTTCGACGTCGCCGCCGGTCGCTGCCGCGAGCCGCTCGGCCCGTGCGCGGATCGTCGCGGCGTCCTGGGCCAGGGTGCGTAACACCGGGATCCGCTCGGGCGCCTCGAGGTGGAGGAGGAGCGTCCCCTCGAGCGCGGCGAGCGAGAGCTTGTCGATCCGCAGCGCGCGCTGGAGCGGGTGGCGGCGCAACTTCTCGACGAGATCGGCCCGCCCGAGGACGATGCCCGCCTGCGGCCCGCCGAGGAGCTTGTCGCCGGAGAAACAGACGAGATCCGCGCCGCCAGCGAGCGCCTCCTTCGCGGTCGGCTCGAAATCACTTAGTGACAAGTTGTCACTAAGTGAGATGCGCCCCGAGCCGAGATCGTCGACGAGCGGGAGGCCGTGCTTGCGCGCGACCTCCGCGACTTCCTCGAGCCGCGGTCGTTCCTCGAAGCCGACGACGCGGAAGTTCGCCTGGTGCACGCGGAGGAGAAGCGCCGTGTCCGGTCCGATCGCCTGCTCGTAGTCCGAGGCGCGCGTCCGGTTGGTCGTCCCGACCTCGACGAGCCGCGCGCCCGAGCGCGCGAGGACGTCGGGGATCCGGAACCCGTCGCCGATCTCGATCAGTTCGCCGCGGGAGACAACCACCTCACGTCCCTCCGCGAGCGCGGCGAGCGCCAGTAGCACCGCGCCGGCGTTGTTGTTGACGACGAGCGCCGCCTCCGCGCCGGTCAGCCGACGGAGGATCGGCGCGCAGTGATCCTGCCGCGAGCCGCGCTCGCCGGCGTCGAGGTCGTACTCGAGATTCGAGTAGCCGCGGCCCGCCGCGACGACGCGCGCAAGCGCCTCCTCCGCGAGGCGCGCGCGGCCGAGATTCGTGTGGACGACGACACCGGTCGCGTTGAGCACGCCGCGCAGCCGCGGCCGCCGCGCGTCAGCGAGCTCGTCGCGCAACCGCGCCGCAAGGTCGCCCGGATCCGCCCCAGCCTGGATCTCCTCTCGGGCCCGCTCGATCACCACCCGCGCGGCGTCGACGGCAAGCGGATCGCCGGCCTCGCGCGCTAGCTCATCCACCGAAGGGAGATCGCGAAGCTGCATCTTCCAGACGGTAGCGTCAGGCTGTGGCCGATACCACCGCCGCGCAGATCGAATGGCGCGTCTACCAGGAAGCTGTCGAAAACTCTCCGCTCTGGGGACTGACCTACGGCGGAGTCGACGGGCGATTCGACGAGGGCTTCGTCATCGTTTATCCGCCCTTGACCCGCGCGGAGATCACTCCGTTCCTTCTTGCGGCGCTGGAGCGGGGGGATGTGGGTCTTTACGACGACGATGGTGTTCCCGAGCGTGACGGAGAACGTGACGCGTCAGACCCAGGCCACCTTCCACGCGACAGGGCGCTCAAGGTCATCGCCGACCCTGCCTACTGGAATCACGAGACGGCGCCGGCGAATATCTGGCTCGTTATCACCGATGCAGGGCTGGAGCAGTGGCGGACGATGCCCATGCCCGAGTTCGAGCGCAGGCCGCGGACTAACTACTGAGCGTCGGCTTTGCGCGGCTCGTGCGGGCTGCCGTTGCCGCCGTTGCGCTCGAACGCCGCGAGCACCGTCTCGAGCGCGAGTTGTGGATCGTCCGTCACCGTGAGCAGCTTGAGGTCGTCGGGCGAGACCATCCCGTCCGCTAGCGCGCTCCGCCGCACCCAATCCAACAACGGTGTCCAGTACGCCTCGCCGAGCAGGACGACGGGGAAGTGCATGACCTTGCCGGTCTGGATCAGGGTCAGCGACTCGAACAGCTCGTCGGCGGTGCCGAAGCCGCCCGGGCAGACGACGAACCCTTCCGCCGCCTTCACGAACATCGTCTTGCGCGCGTAGAAGTGGTCGAAGACGAGCCCGAGGTCGAGGTACGGATTCATCGCCTGCTCGTGCGGAAGCTCGATCCCGAACCCGACCGAGAGCCCGCCGCCCTCCTGGCAGCCGCGGTTCGCCGCCTCCATCACGCCCGGGCCGCCGCCGGTCACGACCGCCCAACCCGCCTCCGCGAACAGCTTTCCGACCTCGCGCCCGAGCTCATAGGGGCGCGTCCCCTCCTGCACACGCGCTGAGCCGAAGCACGAGACGGCCGGGCGGTCGATCTTCTCCACGGCCTCGAAGCCGGTGAAGAACTCCTCGCCGATCGTGACGCTCTTTTCCTTCAGGTACTCGAGGGAGTGGTGTGTCTGGAGAAGGAAGCGATCCTGCTGCATCAGTACGCGGCACTATGCCGAGTCGCGATGGCGCAGGCCACGAGCGCGCCCGCGAGGAGGCCGTACAGCACCGCGATCTGAACGGCGCGGCCGCGCTCGGGCGCGGACGCCTCGACAGGGACGCCGTTCTCGTAGCGGATCGCCGGGCGCCGCCACGTCTCCGTGATTCCCCGGAGGGCGCCTCCGCCGTCGAGGAAGCCGACCGGCAGGAGGTTCGCGGCGTTCAAGAGGAAGCCGTAGTACGCGAGCTCGACGAGCCACTGGGTGCCACCTCTCGAGCCGACCGCCCAGACTCCGGCTGCGGCGACTCCTCCGGCGAGCGGCCCGGCGAGCGAGATCAGGCCGTTTCGCCACGGCGCGAGACCGTCGCTCCGGATCAGCACATAGGCGCCGATGAACGGAACGAAAGTCGGCAGCGTGACGTGCACGCCTTGCCTACGCGCCTCGGCGAAATGCCCGAACTCGTGGATGAGGATGAGGACCACGAACCCGAGCCCGAACCGCCAGTCACCGAACGCCACGGCGAAGATGGCGAAGGAGAGGGCAAACGACCCGATCAGCGTCCTGAGCTCGCCCGCCCTTCCGCTCACGAGCCCTGCCCGATCCATTCCTCGCCGCCCTCGTACGTTTCCTTCTTCCAGAGCGGGATCGACGTCTTCAGCGTCTCGATCGCCTCGCGGCAGGCGTCGAGGGCCGCCGCGCGATGCGGAGCCGAGACCGCGATAACGACGCTCGGCTCGCCGACGCCGACCCGGCCGAGCCGGTGGTGGATCGCGACCTCTGTTAGGCCATAGCGGACGGTCAGCTCGGCGCCGAGCTGCGCGAGCATCTCCTCGGCCATCTCCTCGTAGGCCTCGTAGTCGAGGTGGAGGACATCGCGCTCGCGGGAGCGGCGGCGCACCGTCCCGACGAAGCTCGCCAGCGCGCCGGCGTCGGGCGAGGAGACCTCGCGCAGCACGACGGCGACGTCGAGCGGTGCCGGGACGAGCCGAAAGGAGCCGCCGCTGACGGGAGGGATGAGCGCCACCTCGTCTCCGTCCACGAGCAGCCGGTCGGCGGACGCGTACTCGCGATTGACGGCGTAGAGAAGCCCGGTCGGCTCGTCGCCCCAACCGGGAATGACAGAGCCGAGCCGTGGCCAGACGTCTCGGACGCTCGCGACGTCCTCGAGCTCGAGGCTCGAGAGCCCCGCGAGCTCACGGAGGCCGGCGAAGAGGCGAACGCTCACGCGCATGCGACTGATCTTGCCTGTCTCCACAAAACGCGAGAGGCCGGACGTGCCGGCCTCTCGCTACCAAGGAGGAAACCCAACCGCACGGCGGAGTCACGGTCGTTGAACAGCCAATCAAATCTACCACGCCTGCCCCGTCCGGAAACCCCGCGCCTTACGATCTGCCTGTGGCTGCGACCGACGACCGCCGCACCGATTCCGGCATCGAGGTGAAGCCGGTGTACTCCGGCGCCGACGCGCCGCGTGCGCTCGAGCCGCCGGGCGAGTTCCCCTTCACACGCGGGCCCTACCCGGACATGTACCGCGGCCGGCCGTGGACGATCCGCCAGTACGCGGGCTTCGCGTCGGCGGAGGAGTCGAACGCCCGCTACCGCTACCTCCTCGAGCGCGGCCAGACGGGGCTCTCGATCGCGTTCGACCTGCCGACCCAGCTTGGGTACGACTCCGACGACGCGCGCGCTCTCGGCGAGGTCGGGCGCACCGGAGTCGCGATCGACTCGCTCGCTGACATGGAGATCCTCCTCGCCGGCATTCCGCTCGCCGACGTCTCTACGTCGATGACGATCAACGCGCCGGCGTCGCTGCTCCTACTTCTCTACGAGCTCGTCGCGGAGCAGCAGGGAGTCGAGCCCGCGGCGCTCCGTGGCACCGTCCAGAACGACATCCTCAAGGAGTACATCGCGCGCGGGAACTACATCTTCCCGCCGCGCCCCTCGATGCGCCTGACGACGGATCTGTTCGCGTACTGCGCCGAGCGGATCCCGAGCTGGAACACCATTTCCATCAGCGGGTACCACATTCGCGAGGCCGGCTCGACCGCGGTGCAGGAGCTCGCGTTCACGCTCGCGAACGGCATCGCGTACTGCCAGGCGGCCGTGGACGCAGGCCTTTCGCCGGACGAGTTCGGCGCCCGGCTCTCCTTCTTTTTCAACGCGCACAACCACTTCTTCCAGGAGGTGGCGAAGTTCCGCGCGGCGCGGCGGCTATGGGCGCGGATCATGAGCGAGCGCTTCGGCGCGACGAATCCGAAGGCGCTCGCGCTGCGCTTCCACGCGCAGACCGGCGGCTCCACGCTCACGGCGCAGCAGCCGGAGAACAACATCGTGCGCGTTGCGATACAGGCGCTCTCGGCCATCGCCGGCGGCGCGCAGTCACTCCACACGAACTCGTTCGACGAGGCGCTCGCGCTGCCGAGCGAGCACGCCGCGCACATCGCTCTCCGCACCCAGCAGATCCTCGCGGCGGAGGGCGGGACGACCGACACTTCCGATCCGCTCGGCGGCTCGTACTTCATCGAGTCGCTGACCGACGAGCTCGAGGCGCGGGCGTGGGAGCTCATCACGCGTGTCGACGAACAGGGCGGCGCGGTCGCGGCGGTCGAGTCGGGCTTCGTCCAGGGCGAGATCGAGCAGGCGGCGTTCGCGTGGCAACAGGAGGTCGAGGCGGGGGAACGAGTCATCGTCGGCGTCAACGCCTTCCACGAAGAGGGTGAGGAGCGCGTCGAACTGCTTCACATCGACCCCGCCGCGGAGAAGCGCCAGCTCGAACGGACGGCGCGTGTGCGCGCGGAGCGAAACGCCGACGAAGCCGCCGCTGCGCTCGCCGCCGTGCGCGAGACGGCGCGCGGCGACGCGAACCTCCTGCCGCCGATGCGCGAGGCGCTCGGCGTGCGGTGCACCGTCGGCGAGATCTGCGAGACCTTGCGCGAGGAGTGGGGGATGTACGACCAGCTCCGCCCGCGCGCCTAGCAACCGCTATCGGACACGTTCGAAACCGACACGTCCGGTAGCAACTACCGGACGTGTCCGCCATAGCCATGTCCAAAACGGCCACTTGTGGGCGCTACTCCGGGCTGGGACGCTGCACCACATGCCCAGTCCGCCTCGGGATCGGAGTCCGGGAATCCACCACGTATGGGTCAACGCGACCGGCAACTGGCCGTACTTCGTCGACGACATCGACCGGATCACGTGGATCCGCCGGCTTGCCCGAGTACTGGATCGGAACGACTGGAGCTGCCTCGCGTTCTGCCAGATGACGACGCACGTCCATCTCCTCATGGACATCCCCGACGACTCGTTACCGCTTGGAATGGAGTACTTGAATCGCGAATACAGCAAGGACTTCAACGATCGACACGAGCGATTTGGCCGCTTCACGAGGAAGCGGTATGGCAGCCGTCGTATCGCCGACGGGCGCGACTTGTTGCGCACGTATGCCTACGTGGTGCTGAATCCCGTTCGAGAAGGGATGCGCGGACGCGCCGAGGATTGGTTCTGGAGCAGCTACGCGACAACGATCGGCGTGAGCGATGCGTTCAGTTTCGTGGATGCCCGCATCGTGCTCGCCGAGCTCGGTGGTTCGCTCGCCGCGCTCGAGCTCCTGGTCGACAACGAGGCGTCGCGGCCGGTCTCGAGCGGCCACGTCCGGTAGCAACTACCGGACGTCGCCGTTGGGGACACTCCGTGGCGAGGCGGCCTACGCTTCGCGAGTGCGGATCCTCGTCGTCTCGCAGATGTACCCGGGGCCGGACGCGCCCGACCTTGGGACGTTCGTCGCGCAGGTTGAGCACGCACTCGTCGCGCGCGGGCACGACGTCGACCTCGCCGTGCTCGACACACGCGCCGGCGGCAAGCTCCGCTACCTCACGCTCGCTCGGCGGACGCTCGCGGCGTCGCGCCCGGACGTCGTCTACGCGCACTTCCTCGTCCCCGCGGGACTGATCGCAGCGCTCGCCGGCCGCGCGCCGCTCGTCGTCACCGCACACGGCCGCGATGTCAGGAACATCGGCGCGTATCCCGGGATCGCAGCCGCGACGCGGCTCGTCGTCAGGCGCGCGGCGACCGTCATCTGCGTCTCGGACTACCTCCGCCGCGAGCTCGAGACGAAGCTGCCCGAAGCCGCCGGGAAGACGGAGGTCGTCTCGAGCGGCGTCGACCGCGAGCGCTTCTCCGTCCAGCCCGCGCCCGACGGCCCGCCGCGCTTCCTCTGCGTCGGCGCGCTCGCCGAGCGGAAGAACGTCGTCCGCCTCGCCAATGCTTTCGCCCGTCTTCCCGAGGGGACGCTGACCTTCGCCGGGGACGGCCCAGAGCGCGGCGCGCTCGAAGGCCGCCCGAACGTCGAGCTCCTCGGTCGCGTCGCCCACGACGAGATCCCGCGCCTGCTCGCCGCAAGTCACGTCCTCGCGCAGCCGAGCCTCGTCGAGCCGCTCGGCCAGTCGCTACTAGAGGCGATGGCATGCGGCCGCTCTGTCGTCGCCACGCGCATCGGCGGCCCGCCCGAGTTCGTGCCACCCGAGGCGGGCATCCTCGTCGACCCGCTTGACGTCGACGATCTCGCGCGCGCCCTCGCGACCGCCGCGACGCTCCCGTGCCCGAACGACGCCGCGCGTGAAGCGTCCGCCGCGCACGACGTCGGAGTCCAGGCCGAGCGGATCGAGGCGATCCTCAGTCGCGCGGCAGGTCCGCGAGCCTGAGTTCGACGAGCGGCCGAATCCGCTCCTCGAGACCCGCCTCGCGCGCCACGTCGAGCGCCTGTTCCCAGCTCTCCCGCGCCTTCGCCGGATCGACGCCCTGTTTCAGGCGGTTGTCTCCGGTGACGAGAAGCTTCTGGATCCGCTCGCGCACGTCTTCTTCCACATTCCGACCGTAACAGGGAGGATTGACGCATGGCTCCGCCGCCCAAGTCGACGAAGAGGACCAAGCCGATCCGCGTCCTCATCGCGGACGACCACCTCCTGTTCACCGAGGCCCTCGAAGCGATCCTGTCCGGCGACGCGCGGATCGAGGTCGTCGGCCGCGCGCGAGACGGGGGAGAGGCGGTCGAGCTCACGCGGACGCTTCAGCCGGATCTCGTCCTGATGGACGTGAGCATGCCCGTACTCGACGGGATCGAGGCGACGCGCGAGATCCGTGCCGCCGGCAGCGACGCCGCCATCCTCATGCTCACCGGCTCGAACTCCCGCACCGACGTCGACGGCGCACGCGAAGCCGGCGCTTCGGGCTACGTGACGAAGGATCGGATCGCGTCGGAACTCGTCGAGGCGATCGTCGAGGTCGCGCGAGGGCGCTAGCGCACCGGTACCCTGCGCGCGTGCTCCAGTTCCTCGCAGTCACCCAGGTGCTGATCGTGGTCGCGCTGATAGCGCTCGTCCTCATGCACTCCGGCCGCGACGCCGGCATGGGCGGTCTCGGGTTCACCCCCGCTTCCCAGGGCGGCACGCACGTCGTCGAGCGGAACCTCACGCGCCTCACCGTCGTCGTCGGCGTGCTGTTCTTCGTGAACAGCATCGCGCTGTTCAAGTACCTGTAGGCGCTCGAGACCTCACTCCGGCTCGCCACGCAGCGCCGGTACACTGGCCCGGCTCTCGCGCTGGTGGCGGAATTGGTAGACGCGCTAGGTTGAGGGCCTAGTGGCCGCTTTAGGCCGTGGAGGTTCAAGTCCTCTCCAGCGCATCAGGCCGCCCTCGGGCGGCCTTTCTTTTGACACCGTCCGAAGGAGTCCGTACGCTGCTGGCGAACACTTGTTCGTCCCTCCCCCCGACCCCGGAGCGTGAGATGCAGACCAGCACGGAACTGACAGCCCGCCAGCGTGAGATCTGGAGCTTCGTTCTCGACTACAGCGACCGTCACGGCTACCCGCCGACCGTTCGCGAGATCGGAGAAGCCGTGGGGCTTGCATCTCCGTCGACCGTGCACGCCCATCTCGCGAATCTCGAGCGCGCGGGCCTGCTCCGGCGTGACCCGACGAAGCCGCGCGCGTTGGAGCTTGTCGGTCGCGGGAAAGCTTCCGTCGCGGAAGCCGCCGAACTGCCGAAGCTTCCGCTCCTCGGGCTGATCGCGGCCGGCGGGCCGCTCCTCGCCGAGCAGAACGTCGAGGACGAGATCGCGGTGCCCGAAACGCTCCACGGAGACTTCCTCCTCCGTGTCAAAGGCGACTCGATGATCGAGGCCGGGATCCTCGAAGGCGATGTCGTCGTCGTCCAGCGAGCGCAGGACGCGCGCAACGGCGACATCGTCGTCGCGCTCGCGGGTGACGACGAGACCGCAGACGAAGCGACGGTCAAGCGCTTCTTCCGCGAGAACGGCCGCATCCGCCTCCAGCCGGAAAACAGCGCGCTCGAGCCGATCTACGCCGACTACGTCCAGATCCTCGGCAAGGTCGTGGGGGTGTTCCGGGAGCTGTGAGCTCGATCGCGCCCCTTCACCGGTCGCTCGAGCAGGAGCTTCTCTCGGTCTTGCGCGGGGCGTCGCTCGAGTGCCCGGTCTGCGGCGAGTTCGTCCTCCACGAGGGGCCGCACGTCCGGTGTCCCGAATGTGGGATGCGCCTGCACGGGCGCATTGCGAGCGAAAACGCGCCGGTACAATTTGGCACGCAGGCCGGGTGACCGCGGGCTCTCTGCTGGTTCGCCAGTACAGGCTCGAGGAAAGTCCGGACACCGCAGGGCAGGACGCTCTCGCGAGAGAGGTGGCGAAAGCCAACGGAAAGTGACACAGAAAGCAAACCGCCGGTCGCGGATCTCCGGAGTCGCGACCGGTAAGGGTGAAACGGTGGGGTAAGAGCCCACCAGCGGCCCTGGCGACAGGGCCGGCTCGTCAAACCCCGTCCGGTGCAAGGTGAACAGGCTCCGCCGACGCTGCCCGCCGAGGAGCCGGGTAACCGCATAGATGGATGGTCACCCTCGACAGGATCCGGCTTACAGGCCTGCTACGGAAGACCCCCGCATAGTCGGGGGTCTTCTACGTTCGGCGACAGGAAAACGAAAAGCCCCGCAGCGGCGGGGCTTTCCCATCGTGCGGTGCTTCGCGCAGCGCGTTATGCGTTGCTGTGGGCGCCACCCGCGCCGAGCACTCGATCCCAGCCCATCTCGCGGACGAGCGTGGCACCTGCCGAGCACGCCAGGCCGATCGCCACCCAGTCCAACCAGTTGGACTTGTTGAAGAGCGCAATGACGAAAGCGAGGGTCGCGACAATGAGGAGCAGCTGTCTGAGTCCGATGGTCATCGGCATCTCCCGTTCAGTTGTGTCGGACGAAACGACGGGGAGGTTCGACGCCTAAGGTCGAAAACCCTTCTCAGCCGGCCGTCGAGCGCATCGGCCCGGTGAGGCCGTAGCTCTGCAGCGTGCGGTGGAGATAGATCCCGAACTGCACCGCGCCCGCACCGGTGAAATGGATCCCGTCCGTGAACCACTCGGGGTGCGGCCGCGAGTAGGCGGCCCAGTTGACGACGGTCATGAAGGGCCACCTGTGCGCCGCCAGACGAATCACCGAGTTCGTGACCCCGTACTGCTTGGGACTGGCTTCCGTCCGCAGCGTCAACCAGAGCACCTGCTTGACGCCGCGCATGTGCATCGCCTTCAGCACCTGGTCGATCCCGTCCGCGTAGACGTGGGGGTCGTCGTTGTAGCCCACGAGGATGATCACGGTTGGTCCGATCCGGCGGCCAAGAGCCCGGACCTCGGAGAGGACGCTCGGCGGCGGTGGACTGAAGCAGCCGGGAGTCGTCAGCCGGCCGCACGGCTGGAGCTCGAACGTGACCTGGTTGGACCTCGTGACTTCCTCCCGGGCGGTCGAGTCCCAGTTGAGGGCAGCTGCGGAGGAATCGCCGAAGATCGTCACGTGCTGCAGCGGCGGACGTCTGTGCGCCACCGCGTTTGCGGAAAAAAGGCACACGGCAACGGCGAGACCACCGAGCAAAGCGACCAGGCGCGCCACGGCGACAAATGTAGACGCCTTATCGGCGGTTTGAGCAACGACTTACATCCTCCGTACGGCCGATCCCTCAATAGGGGTCACCCAAACCGGAACGGGTGCCGATGTAATGACTACATCCGAGTCCTCCGTGGGGTGGGGCAGCGGAGACGCAAGCGGGGCGGGCACCCTCACGGGGTCCCGCCCCGTCTTGGCTTCCAGCTATGAAGCGAAGCCGTCGAGCGCAGCGTCGACGAGCCGTGGCAGCGTGTCGAGCTCGTATCCGCCCTCTAGCACGGCGGCGAGGCGATCGCCCAGTGCTCGGCAGCGCCGGGCGAGCTCACGGAAGCCCTGCTCGGTCACGCGCATTTGCGCCAGCGGGTCGTCCTCATGCGCGTCGAAGCCGGCGGAGACGAGCACGAGCTCGGGCGTGAAGGCGGTAACGGCCGGAGCGACGACCCGATCGAACGCGTCGAGATACTCCTCGTCGCCTGAGCCCGCGGGGAGCGGGATGTTGAGCGTCGTCTCTGCCTGATCGTCCGGTCCGCCGCTGCCCGGGTAGAGCGGCCACTGGTGGAGCGAGACGAACAAGACGTTGTCGTCGTCGCGGAACATGGCCTCGGTGCCGTTCCCGTGATGGACGTCGAAGTCGATGATCGCCACGCGCTCGAGCCCGAGCTCCCGCTGAGCGACGCGCGCCGCGACCGCGACGTTGTTAAAGATGCAGAAACCCATCGCACGTTCGGCGATCGCGTGGTGGCCGGGCGGGCGGACGAGCGCGAACCCGCCACGCAGCGCCGCCTCAATAGCGGTGCCGGCAGCGAGCGCCGCCGCCTCGTACGTCGTGTCGCTGCAGAGCGTGTTGACATCGAGCCAGACCGGCTCTTCGCACTCGCGAATCAGCTTGAGGTGCTCGGCGGTGTGGCAGAGGAGAAGGTCCTCCTCGCTCGCGGCGCGCCCCTCGCTCCAGCCATCGCGGTCGGCGAGTAGGACACCGAGGCGTTCGGGACGCTCCGGGTCCCAGGCGCCGGTCGGATGCAGCCGCGCCATTGCCGGATGCGTTAGGACGTCGATAGAGCCGCCACCCGCTCGGCCAGCCCGTTGAGGCCGAGATCACTGAGAGTCGTGGACGCCTCCGCCCACGTCGGTGCTGCGCGTGCGAGGGGAGGAAGGGGGGCGGAGGCGTCCATCGCTGCGATTCGCCGGTAGAGCCGCAAATCCTCCGCCTCCGCCGAAAATCGCCCGTCGGCGAGCACCGCCTCGAGCGTCCCGTACTGCCGGAGAATCTCGGCAGCCTTCTTTGGGCCGATGCCGCGCGCACCCGGGAGCTTGTCGGACGGGTCGCCGCGCAGCGCGATGAGGTCGGGAACCTGCTCGGGGTCGACGCCGTAGCGCTCGCGCACCTCGGCAGGGCCGATCCGCGCGAGCTCGCTCACGCCGCGCGTCGGCTGGAGAATCGTTACGCGATCGCTCGCCAACTGGAACGCGTCTCGGTCGGACGTAGCGACGAGCACGCTGCCCTTCCACGTCTTCGCGCCGGCGGCGAGGAAGTCGTCCGCCTCGTAGCCCGGCGCCTTCGCCGTCGCGAAGCCGCACGCCGCGGTGACCTGCGGAAGGATCTCGAGCTGCTCGACGATCGAATCCTCAAAGACGCGACCCGACTGGTACGGCTCGAACGCCTCGTGGCGGTAGGTCGGGACGGTGAGCGTGTCCCAGGCGACGAGGACGCAGTCCGGCTTTTCCGCTTGCCAAAGCCGCGTGACCATGTTCGTGAACCCGACGACGGCGTTGAGGCGAATCGACTTCGGCAGCCCGTGGTAGGCGCGGTGCGCGAACGAGTCGCCGTCGATGGCGAGAAGGATGCTCACGCGGCGAGGGACGCTTCGAGTTCTGCGATCCGCGCCATGAGCCGCTCGGTCGCCTCCTGGGACGCGACGCGCAGGTCGTCGCTCTCGCGCAGGTCGTCGATGTCGATTGGAGAGCCGTAGGCGACACGGAGCGGGCCGAAGCGCAGCAGCCGATCGGTGCCGGCGACCGCAGCGGGCACGAGCGGGACGCCGGCCTCGAGCGCGATTCGCGCGGCGCCGGTGCGTGGCCGGGCCTCGTGCTTCTTGACGAGTCCCTTCTTGCGGCGCGTCCCTTCGGGAAACATCACCACCGTTTCGCCCTCCTGTGCGAGCCGGACGGCCGTGTCTATCGCCTCGACGTCGGCGAGGCCGCGCCGCACTTTGAAGGCGCCGGCCCCGTCGAGGACGAGGCGCGCGGGCCACCAGTAGAGCTCCGACTTCGCCATGAAGCGGAGCCAGCGCTTCGGCCACAGCGGCATCCCGAGCGGCCACGGGTCGAAGCTCGAGACGTGGTTGCACGTAAGGACGAAGCCGCCCGAGGAGGGGAGATTCTCCTTGCCCCGAACCCGCAGCCGGTACGGCCCGTACAGGACGGGCGCGCTCAGCACCGCGACGACGTTGTAGACAGGAGGCGTCCTCATTTCCGCAAGCAGTATCCAATGTGTGGTCTATCGTGACCGGCCGTGTCGAAGCGGCTAGTTATCGTCGAGTCTCCGGCGAAGGCTCGGACCATCGCCGGATACCTCGGTCCGGACTTTGTCGTCGAGTCTTCGGTCGGCCACATTCGCGACCTACCCCAGCGCGCTGCGGACATCCCGGCCGAGTACAAGAAGGAGAAGTGGGCTCGGCTCGGCGTCGACGTGGAGGACGACTTCCGCCCGCTCTACGTCGTCGATCCGGACAAGAAGAAGAAGGTCACCGAGCTGAGGGCACTCCTCAAGGACGCGGACGAGCTTCTGCTTGCGACGGACGAGGACCGCGAAGGCGAGGCCATCGCCTGGCATCTGCTCGAGGTGCTCAAGCCGAAGGTCCCGGTGAAGCGGATGGTCTTCCACGAGATCACGAAGGCGGCGATCTCGCGGGCCCTGGACGAGACTCGTGCGATCGATGTGCGGCTCGTCGACGCGCAGGAGACGCGGCGCATTCTCGACCGTCTCTACGGCTACGAGATCTCGCCGGTGCTGTGGAAGAAGATCATGCCCCGCCTCAGTGCCGGCCGTGTCCAGTCGGTCGCGACACGGCTCGTCGTTCAGCGCGAGCGCGAGCGGATGGCCTTCCGCGCCGCCGAGTGGTGGGACCTGCTCGCGACCTTCGATCCGGAAAGCTTCCAGGCGCGGCTCGTCGTACTCGACGCGCAGCGCGTCGCGACGGGGCGTGACTTCGGTCCGGATGGAAATGCGCGCACCGACGCGCGGCAGCTCGACGAGGAAACCGTACGCGGCCTCGCCTCTCGGCTCGAGGGCTCATCCTTCCGCGTCACCAAGGTCGAGGAGAAACCGTACTCCCGCAAGCCGGCGGCGCCGTTCATGACCTCGACCCTCCAGCAGGAGGCGAGCCGCAAGCTGAAGTTCACGGCGCAGACGACGATGCGCCTCGCCCAGCGCCTGTACGAGAACGGCTACATCACGTACATGCGTACCGACTCGACGACCTTGTCGGAGTCGGCGCTCGCGGCGGCGCGCCGCCAGGCGGTGGAGCTGTTCGGCCCGGAGTGCATCCCCGACGCGCCGCGCCAGTACACCCGGAAGGTCAAGAACGCGCAGGAGGCGCACGAGGCGATCCGTCCCGCCGGCGACTCGTTCCGCACCCCGCAGCAGGTCGAGCGCGAGCTGTCGCGCGACGAGTTCCGCGTCTATGAGCTCGTCTGGATGCGGACGGTCGCGTCGCAGATGAAGGACGCGCAGGGACGCACCGTCTCGCTGCGGATCGGCGGCGAGTCATCGACCGCAGAAGTTGTCGAGTTCGCGGCGTCCGGGACGGTCATCACATTCCGCGGCTTCCTCGCCGCGTACGAGGAGGGGCGCGATGACGACCGCTCGCCGGCCGACGACGACGAAGAGCGCCGTCTCCCGAACGTGTCCGAGGGCGATGCCGTCCAGCTGAAGGAGCTCGAGCCGCAGGGCCACGAGACGAACCCGCCCGCGCGCTACACGGAGGCGACGCTGGTCCGCACTCTGGAGGAGCTCGGGATCGGACGTCCGTCGACGTATGCCTCGATCATCGGCACGATCCTCGATCGCGGCTACGTCTCCAAGCGCGGCGGGGCGCTCGTCCCGTCATTCCTCGCCTTCTCCGTCGTCGCTCTCCTCGAGCAGCACTTCACGCGGTACGTCGACTACGACTTCACGGCTTCGATGGAGGACGATCTCGATCGCATCGCCGCCGGTGACGAGGCCCGGAACGCGTGGCTCCATCGCTTCTACTTTGGGGACGGCGAAGCCGGGCTGCTCGATCTGACCCAGGATCTCGGCGCGATCGATGCGCGCGAGGTGAGCAGCTTCAAGATTCCAGGCAGCGACATCACGATTCGCGTCGGCCGCTACGGCCCGTACCTCGAGCGGGACGGGCAGCGCGCCAACATCCCGCCCGACGTCGTCCCCGACGAGCTCACCGTCGCCAAGGCGGAGGAGCTGCTCGCGCAGCCGTCGGGCGACCGCGAGCTCGGCGTCGACGCGGCCACCGGGCTGTCGATTGTCGCCAAGACGGGCCGCTACGGCCCTTACGTCACCGAGGTGCCCCCGGAGGACTCGAAGGAAAAGCCGCGTACCGCGTCGCTCTTCGCGTCGATGTCCGTCGAGACCGTGTCCCTCGAGGACGCGCTGCGGCTCCTGAGCCTCCCCCGAGCGCTCGGGGCCGCTGCCGACGGCGAGGAGGTGATCGCAAAGAACGGGCCGTACGGGCCGTATGTCCAGCAGGGCAAGGAGACGCGCTCGATCGGGAGCGAGGAGCAGCTCCTCACGATCACCCTCGAGGAGGCGCTCGCTCTGCTTGCACAACCGAAGCCGCGACGCGGCCGCGGCCAGGCAAAGCCGCCGCTCGCGGAGCTCGGTGCCGACCCCGGCAGCGGCAAGGCGATCGTCGTCAAGGACGGAAAGTGGGGGCCGTACGTCACGGACGGCGAGACGAACGCGACGCTGGGCCGCGGTGACGATCCGGGGTCCCTCGACCTCGACCGCGCGCTCGAGCTGCTCGCCGAGAAGCGCGCGAAGGGTCCCGCAAAGGGCACGGCGAAGAAGCCGGCCCGTCGCCGCAAGTCGGCCTGACGCTTCTCCGCGGGTCAGCCGAAACGCGGAATACACTTGCGCCTCGCCTCGTTCGACTGAGGGATCAAGTAGCGGGCGGAGGATTCCGCTTCTATCTTGAGAGACGACAGTTTTCGACGCTCGCTTGAAAGGACGGGGAGGGCTCTGACTCAGAACCAGCTGCAGGAACTGCTCGAGTCGGATCAGATCCGCGCGATCGTCGAGGGCGCGGAGGAGCGCGGTTACATCGATCCCACCGCGATCGAGGCGTTCGCCGCCGAGCAGGACCTCAACGAGCAGGAAGTCGAAGAGCTGACGCGCGAGCTCGAGCGCACGGGCCTTGAGATCGGCCAGCCTGCGGCGGCGGCGCCCGTCGCCGCCCCGGTGACCGACGAGGCCGAAGAAAAGGAGGAGAAGGAGAAGGAAGACGAGGCGCCTACGCCGACCGTCGCGATCTCCGGCTCCGCCGACAGCCTCCAGCTCTTCCTCGCCGACGTCGGCAAGCACAAGCTGCTCACGGCCGCCGACGAGGTCATGCTTGCGAAGCGGATCGAGCGCGGCGACCCGACGGCCAAGCGCCGCATGATCGAGTCGAACCTCCGCCTTGTCGTCTCGATCGCGAAGGGCTATCGCGGGCTCGGCGTCCCGTTCCTCGACCTCATCCAGGAAGGGACGCTCGGGTTGAACCGCGCCGTCGAGAAGTTCGACTGGCGCCGCGGCTACAAGTTCTCGACGTACGCGACGTGGTGGATCCGGCAGTCGGTGCAGCGCGCCGTTGCGAACCACGCGCGCACGATCCGCGTTCCTGTCCATGTGGTCGAGCGCCAGCAGAAGCTCTCGCGCGCGGCGCGCCGGCTCGAGGTCGAGCTCGGCCGCGAGGCGACGAAAGAGGAGCTCGCCGAGGCGACCGGCCTGCCGATGCAGCACGTCGACGAGGCGCTCGGCGCCGCGAACGCGTCCGTCTCCCTTAACCAGACCGTCGGCGCTGACGACGAAGGCGAGCTCGGCGATCTTTTCGCCGATCGCGAAGCTGCCGATCCGTTCGACGAAGCCGAGGAGTCGCTCCGTCGGCAGGGTGTGCGGCGTGCGCTCGAGGCGCTGCCCGAGCGCGAGCGACGCATCCTCGAGCTCCGCTTCGGATTCGAGGGCGAGCCGTGGACGCTCGAGGCGATCGGCAACGAGCTCGACCTGACGCGCGAGCGCGTCCGGCAGCTCGAGGGTCAGGCACTCGCCCGGCTCGGCGCGCTCAGAGATCTGATCTCCGTCGCAGCCGCGTAGATCCGTTCGCGGTCGAGCGGGACGCACCGCAACTCGGGCGGCGGCTTGCGGAGGAACGAGTCGACGAGCAGCAACTCCTCGAGGTCAAGATCCGCTTGTGACAACTTGTCACAAGCTCGTTCGTGGCGGCGCGACGCTGCGAGACCGGCCTCGATTTCGAGGATCGCTCCGCCGCCTGGAGGGAGTGTCCGCTCGGCGGTGACCCGGCCGCAGGCGACGAATATCGCGCTCACGTACCCGGGTTCCAAGGCCGGGACGAGTACGCAGCACGAAAGCTTTCGCAGTCGGTCGAGCCGGTCGAGATCCTCACAAACTCGCTGCAAAGCGGCGATTCTGTCGCGGAGTCGCGCCGCGTCTTCGAACCGCCGCGCCTCGGCGAGCGAGTCGAGCCGCTGTTGCAGCCGCGGTAGCGCATCTGCCGGCCGAAGGAGGTCTTCCGGCTTGAGCGCCCGCGCCGCGAGTTGCGCTTGGCGCCTCGATCGCAAGGGGCCTTGTGACAAGTTGTCACAAGGGACCTTTTGTGTCGCGACCACGTGCTCGCCGCGCGCCCGCAGCCACACGTGGCGCTCCGGCCGGGAGACGCGCGCGTTGCCCGGAGGGCGCAGCTCGCGGATCAGGCGGAGCTCCTCGAGCGCGGCTTCGAGCTCCGAGCCGAGTATGCGCCACTCGATCCGCTCGGTCGCGCCGAGCGCAGCCTCGACCGCCGGCCGCTGCCGGTCGCTCCGGAAGTACGACCGCAGCCGTGCCCGCAAATCACGCGCGCGCCCGACGTACAGCACCTGGTCGCCGCGTCCGCGGAAGAGGTACACGCCCGGGCGCGTCGGCGCACCGAACGCAAGATGACGCTTGTCGAGGAGCCGGCGGCTCCGTGTCGCAGCGAGAGAGCCGAGATCCGCGACCGTCCGCGCGCCGCGCTCCTGCGCGAGCCCGATGAGCGCGAGCAGCAGCTCCGCGGTCGCGCGCGCGTCCGGCAGCGCGCGATGGCAGGGCCGTGCGTCCGCCCCGATGAACCACGCGAGCTGCCCGAGCGAGAAGCCCTTCACGCGTCCCGCGAGCAGCGTCCGGGCGAGGAGGACGGTGTCGACCACGGGTGCGGCGATGCGTGAGCCGGTGAGCCTCTCGGTCTCGCGGTCGAGGAAGGCGAGGTCGAAGCGCGCGTTGTGGGCGACTAGGACTGCGTCGCCCGCGAAGTCGAGGAAGCGTCGCACCGCTTCAGCCGGCCCCGGCGCGCCCCGCAGCTGCTCGTCGCGAAGCCCGGTGATGGCCGACGCGCCGGGGGCGATTCGGAGCCCGGGATCGACGAGCGTCTCGAACTCGTCCACCTGCTCGAGCTCGCGGATCTGGACGGCCCCGATCTCGCAGATCCCGGAGGCTCCGGGCCGCAGCCCCGTCGTCTCGAGGTCGACGACGACGTAGGTGGCGTGCTCGAGGAGAAGCTCGGCCCCGGGCGGCTCGGCGAGCGCGACCGTGTCGCCGTTCCATGCGAGGCGCGCGTCGGCCTCGACGACCTCCGTCAGGAGCGAGCGCGCGAGGGAGACCGGTGCCCGGCGCAGCGCGAACAGCCGCCGCGCCGCATCCTCCGCCGGCACCGGTCCGCGACGTTCTTCGACCAGCTCCACGAGCCGGTCGGCGGCGTCTAGCCTGAGCTGCATGTCCGAGAGCCTAAGCGAACATACGTTCGCTCGCCAGTTGGCGGCCACCACGGTCGGAGGACTGCTCGTTCTCTTCGGCGTTGGTTGCGGTAGCACCGGCAGTTCCGCTCCTCCGTCAACGGCCACAACTGCCCCGACCACGACAGTTGCGCTGCCCGTCTCGAAGCCGACAGGGCAGCCGCACGAGTTCTCCGACTTCAAGATCGCGATGGACGGCTCGACGGACTACCTCGACCCCGGCTTGTCGGACACCGCCGAAGGCTGGGGCGTGATGTGGAACGTCTATCTCCCGCTGATCGGCTACAAGCACGTCAGCCGCTCAGCGGGTACGAAGCTCGTCCCGTACCTCGCCACCGCACTGCCTACCATCTCGCCGAACGGCCGCGTCTACTCGCTCCAGCTTCGCCCTGGGCTCCGCTATTCCAACGGGGAGCGTGTACGCGCGGGGGACTTCAAGAAGACGATCGAACGGGACATCGTCCTCGACTCCGCGGGCGCGGCGCTCTTCCGAAACATCGCCGGCGCGGCGCGCTTCGCGCTGACCCAGAAGGGCGGGATCTCCGGAATCCGTGTCGACCCCAAGAAGGAGACGATCGAGATCCATCTCGTCGCCCCTGAGGGCGACTTCGAGAACATCCTCGCCTCCGAGTTCGCGGCGCCGGTGCCGTCGACCGCGCCGCAGGCCGACACGACCCTCCATCCGCTCCCGGCGACCGGCCCGTACGAGATCGCGAGCTATCAGCCGCGCGGGCGCATCGTCGAGGTGCGGAACCCGCACTTTCAGGCGTGGCGGTTCCATGGCAACGTCCCGGTCGGCAATCCCGACCGCGTGACGTGGGACATCGTTCCGACGGCCCGCGCGGCGCTCCATGCGGTGTTGACCGGCAAGGACGACTGGATGAGCTACTGGCCCATCCCGAGCAAGCGGCTGCCCGGCATCAGGAAGCGATACGCGGACCGGCTGCGCATCTCCACGCAGCCGAACCTCTACTACTTCTTCATGAACACGCAGCGTCCGCCGTTCAACAACCTCGCGGTGCGGCGGGCCGTGAACTACGCGATCTCGAGGAAGGCGCTCGTCCGCCTTGCCTCTTTCCCCGCCCGCGCGACGGAGAACATCCTTCCGCCCGGCTATCCGTCGTACCGGCAGCACAAGCTCTATCTCCACAACCTGCGCAAGGCGAAGCGGCTCGTCGCGGCGTCGGGCATGCGCGGGAAGTCCGTGGCCGTTTGGAACCACGACGTGCCCGCTGATCTGCCCTTTACCGAGTACCTCGTCTCGGTCCTCAACAAGCTCGGCTTTAAGGCGCACCAGCGCGTCGTGACGGCTAGCGATTACTGGGCGACGTTGAGCGAGCCCTCGACGAAGGCGCAGATCGGCTTCGCGAACTGGCTCCAGGACTATCCGCACCCGCTCGACTGGTTCGGCGTCCTCCTCGACGGCCGCCGGACCACCGTGGCGCGCAGCGACAACTACGCGAACTTCGACGTGCCATCGGTGACTCGGAAGATCGAGTCGCTGACGCGGCAACCGGAGCTCACGCCTGGCGTCGACGCGCAATGGCGCCGCCTGGATCGCCAGGTGATGACACTCGCCCCGTGGGCGCCGTTCCTCAACCGCGACGAGGTCGACTTCTTCAGCGCCCGTGTGCAGTTGCAGTGCTACGTGAACAACGTCCTGTACGGCTTCGATTACGCGTCGATCTGCGTCAAGAAGTAGCGATCAGACCCCCGTTCGGGTAATCGCGGTCAAGGGCGAGGGGGATTCGGCCGATACGGACTGCGATGGACGCTGCTGAGCGCAAAGAGATTCTCGGCCGTTACCTGACGCACTCGCGCCACTTCGAGGAGGTGGCGGCGCGTCGCCGTGGGAATGTGAGCGGCGACGTGATCCAGCTTCAAGCTCCGGCACGCGCGCTCGAGCAGGAGCCGACGCTGCGGGAGGTCGAGGTGCTCCAGTTGATCTCGGACGGTCTCGTGAACCGCGAGATCGGCGAGCGGCTCTTCCTCTCGGAGGAGACGGTCAAGTCGCACGTGCGTCACCTGCTCGCGAAGCTGCAGGCGCGGTCGCGGGCCCACGCGGTGGCCGTCGGCCTCCGCCGCGGTCTCATCGCCTAGCGATTTAGTCCACAACCCGAGGACCTGACCTGTGGACGAGGAAACACAAAGCGCCGGGTGAACTACACCCGGCGCCCGTGAACTACCGCCGTCGACCCGTATCCGTCGCTTTAGGCGAATCCCTCACAGAGGGGATGCCCACAGCCTGTGGATAACGGACTATCCGACGGTCTTACCAGACCCTCCCCTGGCCACAAGTGGCGAGGCGGAGAGCACGAGCCAAGGACGTACGCATTGGATGCTCCGATCGATCGGGGACTGACGGCAACGGAAGCTTATACCCCTTCTGGGGGATACGCAAATCTGCTTCAGAGTTTCCGCGAAATGTCGGCGAAAACTGCGCGTACCGTGGCTTGGGCCGCCGTCTTGATCGCGGTTACGGCGGGCGTCGCAGTTGCGCTCTGGGCTGACGGGTACCGGCTTCCCTCTCTCTGGGTAATCGTGGTTCTTGGCGGGATCGCCGCGGTCGCCGAACGGCAGGGCGTGGCTGTTTCCGATCGGACGACGATGTCAGTTTCGTTCCTTCCGCTCGTCTTCGCCGCGATCGCGTTCGGTCCGCTCGGTGGAATGGCCGTCGGAGCCGTTTCATATGTCTGGGATATTCGCGAGTCTCGGCTGAGGTGGGCCGTCTATACCCCGATCCGGGCTCTAACCGCCGCCACCGCCGGTGCAGCCGCGTGGATGTTTACTCCGCACCCGTCCGGCCTTGGGCAGTACTTGCTGGTCTGCCTGCTGGCCTCAGGTGGCGATCTCGTCGCTGAGGGCGTCCTACTTGCCACCACCGCATTCGTTCGCGGCATGAACGTTGCCAACGCGCTCTTGACAGTGGCATCGGTGTCGTGGTTGACGGTCCCGCTGTACCTCCCGCTGCTGGCGTTGCTGCTTTTCACAAACAACACCTACTCACTGGGTGTCGCGCTGTTTCTCTTCGTTCCGACGCTCGCCGCTCAACGGCTTCTGCACCTGTATCAGCAGGAAAGGGAAACAGCTCAGCAGCTTGCGACGGTGAACTCGCGGCTTCTGACGGCAAATGTTCGATTCGCGACGGGTCTCGTGGCGATGCTCGAGGAGAGCGATCCTTACACTGCGGGCCACTCGCTCGCGGTCGCGACATACTCGCGCGACATCGCACTGCGGATGGGGCTCTCGCACGACGACGTCGATCTCGTGCACCTCTGTGCCTTGGTCCATGACATCGGAAAGGTCCGTGTTAGGCGCGAAGTCCTCGAGAAAGAGGGGCCGCTCACTCTCGACGAGCGCAGGGAAATGGAGAAGCACCCTGAGTATGGCGAGCTGCTACTCCGGAAAGTCGAAGTCGAAGATCACGGCCGGGTCGGGAAGATCGTCCGCCACCATCACGAGCGGATCGACGGAGAGGGATACCCCGACCGCCTCCCCGAGAGTGGGATTCCCCTCCTCTCGAAGATCATCTCAGTCGCCGACGCGTACAACGCGATGACCTCCAAGCGTCCGTATCGGGACGCGATGCCAAGCCAGGTCGCGCGCCTTCGGCTCGCGCAGGCGGTTGGGAGCCAGTTCGATACATCGGTGGTTGCGGCCTTTGAGGCGATCCTCGCGACGTCCGACGAGGACTACCGGACAGGATTCGGTTCGCGGTTCGTCTTTGACTGGAACGCGGCGGTCGCCGCGGGACCAACCGAACTCATTCCGCTTCGAGCCGTCAGCTAGCGACCGTCTTCCCACACACGGGCTGCCTCTACGCGTGAGCGGACTCCGAGCTTTTCAAGGATGTGCTTGACGTGCACTTTCGTGGTCGAGAGGCTGATGAACAGCATCGTCGCGATTTCCTGATTCGTCCGCCCCTGCGCGAGAAGCTCGCATACCTCCTGCTCGCGTGCGGAGAGACGGAGTCTCCGGCTTGCTGCCCGCGGCACAGAGATCCCTGACCGCTTGGCTATGGCTGTGTCGTTTGCACCAAGCAGCAGCGGGAGCACCGAGTCGCGGTGCTTGTGACTCTCTAAGAGCACTACCGCGACTTCGAAGCGACATCGCCACGCAAGCGGCAGCACATAGTTGAAGCCCGTCTCAACAATCTCCTCGTAGGCTTCGAGGCACTCCACCGTTTCGCCTTGGATTGCGGCGCGAACTGCAGTTGCCGCGGCGAGCAGTGCACGGGTCTCAAGCCCTTGCGACCTTCGAAGAGCGTGATGAGTCTGATCTTCCGCGTCTTCGAAGCGGCCGAGTGCAGCCAGGACAATGGCTTGAAGAGCGTGGTGTCCACCTTGGATGCTCCTTGCGGCTCGGGGATGGCCGCATGAAGCGAGGTGGTCGACTGCGCGTCCGAGATCGCCCCGCGCGATTTCAAGGGCAGCGGAATGGATCGCGTGCATCGAGGTGAGGTACGGATCCGAGTTGGCTCGTCCGCGCTTCTCAACAACGCTCAAGGCTCGCCGCGCCTCAGCAAACTCGCGCAGCGCCACGAGTGCGCATGCGCGATTCATCACGGCGTGCGGAACAACGAAGGGAAGCTCGAACTCTTCGGCGATAGCGATCTCCTTGCTCGCCGCGGCGAGTGCATCCGTGTACCGGCCGGCGGCAAACAACGCGTACGCGAACATGTTCAGCATCGAGGTGCTTGCGTATGGATCCGACGCAGTATCCACAAGCGCCACGCGGGCCTCGGCCGCTTCTATGTGCTCGCGTAGCCGTCCTTCCAAGAGTCCGCGATGGAGATTGGCGGCTGCGACCCGCAGCGCGTGATCGTGTGCTCGGTGGTCAACGCGCAATAGCTCATCGGCCAACTGGTCCGCGTTGGGGAGTTCGTCCTCGATTGAGGCGGCGAGACGGAGCCAGCGGAGATCGGCATCGGTGCGAGGTGCCGTCGCGGACATCCCGGCCGCTTCAAGGTGGCTATCCCGCAGACCTGAGCGGTTCGCGAGATGGGCCGCGCGCGCCGCGACAAGATGCGCGCGGGCCGCAAGGTCTCCGGCAAGCGCCTCCCCTGCGCAAGCCGCCAGCGCAAGCGAGTGATCGAAGCTTCCTTGGCGGAGATTGAGCTCGGCTTCCGCGTAGTCGATGAGCGCGTTCTCTGCGCTTGCCAGCCTGGCCGCGTTTACCCAACGCTCCAAACTGCTCGTCCGCCCGGCCTCCAGTAGGTCGTCGAGGGCGGCCGTGATCGCGTCGGCGATGAAGTCGCCGTCGTGCGAAAGCTCTCCAACCGAGACCGCCTCGCCCCAAAGGCGGTGGTCGAACAGGCGTCGGCACCTGTCCAGGAGTACGCGCCGCCGCTCGTCGGTCGTCTCCCGGAATCGGCGGATGAGCAGGTCTCGGAGTAGCGGGTGGAAGAACAGCGCTGTGCGCTCGCTGATGGCGAGGAGTCCGTGGACGGACGCGTCCGAGATCGCCTCGCGCGCCGCCGCGTCGCCGAGCAACAGGGCCGCGCGGCCCGTGTCAACGATCGAAGAGACGGCGAGAAGCATCAGCGCCTCTTGCGTCTCGGGGGCCGCCTCCGCGAGCAGTTCTTGGGCCAGGAACTCGTCGAGTGTGTGAGACAGCAGCCGGTCTGAGCTGAAATCGACCTCGCCGCTCATCGCTGCCAGGCCGAGGACGGCCGGCCACCCCGCCGCAGCGCGCATCACTCGCGCTCGCCCCGCGACCGCGCCTGCCGCCTCCAGCACTTGCGCCGCCTCCTCGTCCGTCATCCGCAGCTCGTTGACGCCGATCTCGAGGGCCTCGCCGTAGATCTTCCGGCGCGGCGTGAACCACTCCGGCAGCTCGCGCGTCGTGATCACCCACCGCACCGGGATCCCGTCGACGAGCATCGAGAGGAGCTCGTCTGACTCAGGCGTCACGGCCGCTTCCCATTCGTCGACGATGACGAGGATGTCCTGCGTGATCGCCTCGAAGGTGCGGACGAGGGCGCGTCCCAGCGGGCTTGGGCTCGGATTTGCGGCCGCGATCGCCGCGACCTTGCCCGGATCGCGTGGGAGCTCCGGCGCAAGCGAGGCCAACAGCTCGTCGAACTGCACGGCGAGGAGCGCGACGTCGCCGGACGCGCGGTTCGTGCGGTACCACATCACAGGGCACTCCTGCCGCTTTCCCCACTGTCTCGCGAGCGTCGTCTTCCCGTAGCCGGCCGGCGCGGCGAACATCGAGACCCGTGAACCGCCTCCCTCTTCGAGGCGCGCCATGAGTCGCGGACGCTCGATGATGTGCGCAAGCGCGGGCGGAACCGCCGGTGAGATCGTGTCGACCATTTCCCCTGACCGGGACACGCCCGGGACGCGCTTACCCTACTCCTCTCGCAACCTCCGCCACAAAGGGGGCTCCCGCGCCTGGTGAGGGCCAGGCGCGGGTTGCCGTCAGCCCCCGACGCCGGACATAGCCGGCGCGGGCTCGTGGGCGAGGGCGAGGGGGTCCTCGCCCGTGAGCGCCCTGAACGCCGCAGGGATCTGCCGCCGCCTCGGCACTCCGAGCTTCTGCCGCAGAGCGTCGGAGTGCGCCTTCGCCGTCCGCGGCGAGATGCCGAGCCTCGTTCCGACCTCTTCGTTTGAGCAGCCCTGCGCGATGAGCGTGACCATCTGCAGTTGGCGCTCGGTGAGGCCGCTCTGTGCGTCTTTCGTCATGACGCGGAACCTACGACCGCGTCGAGGACCGTCCTATCGGCCGACGGGAGTATTCGACCGCGGGGTGCGGAAACCGCCGACGAAGCTCGCCTCGTGGCCGCGGCGATTCGCCTCGACGAGCTCGTCCTGCGTGAGCGCGCCGACGCGCAGGAGAAGGTCGAACTCGTCGCGCAGGTGGGTGCGCATCATCTCCGGGCCGTCCGTCGCGATCGTGAAGCGGACTCCGTTCTCGACGAAGGTGCGGAAGACGTTGCGCAACGCGTCCTCGTCGGGCAGCGCCTTCGTGAGGAGGTTGGAGGTCGGGCAGATCTCGAGGACAACTCCGCGCTCGCGCAACAGCTTCATCAACTCGGGATCGCCGGCGGCGAGGATGCCGTGGCCGATCCGGTCGGGCTGGAGGAGCTCGAGCACCTGGCCGATCTCCTCGCGGCCGAAGTCACCGCCCTCCTCGCCGACATGGATCGTGACCCCGAGGCCTGCGGCGCGCGCCGTCTCGACCATCGGCTGCACCTGCGCGTAGTCGTACCGCTCGCCGCCCGGCCGTGGCCCGGCGATGTCGATGCCGACCACGCCGCGCGGCGCCCAGCGGATCGCCTTCTCGACGATGATCTCGTTCTGCCGCGGCGTGAACGTCCGGTCCATCATGAGGATCAGGCCCGCGCGCACCTGCGAGTACTCGAGGCTCGCAACGTCGAGGCCGCGGATCGCCGCGAGGATGATGTGGTCGAGGTCGCGCTCACCGCCGCGGTTCCGCTTCATCGGGTTGAACCGGAGCTCGAGGGTCGTGATCCCCTGCGAGCGGTAGGCGCCGCCGATCGCTCCGTGCACCGAGACCTCCACCGCGGCGGGGCTCGACTGGATGAGCTCCGTCCAGTGGTAGATCGCGTCGAGCGCGTCAAGGTCGGGCACACCGCGCGGGTCGGAGACGGTCACGAGGCGGTCGAAGTCCCAGAAGTCCTTGACGGGGAGCGCGATCCCCTGGCGGTGGGCGAGTGACCAGAGAGCCTCGGAGGAGACGGAGCCGCCGAGGTGCGTATGAAGCTCGGCGAGGCCCCCGTCCATCCGTGGAGTTTAGTCCGCCGCCCAGCCCACGACTGCCCAGCGCCGTGTCGCGAAGCGAGGCCAGAGGAGCGCGAGGCGCGCGGCGATGAGGATGTCGAGCGCCGCCCAGACGCCGGTGATCCCCCAGCCGAGCGCGAGCGCGAGCGCGGCAAGGACGACGAAGAGGGCGCTCGCCGCGAGCATCGACCACATGAGGTAGCGCGTGTCGCCGGCACCGATGAGAATCCCGTCGAGCGCGAAGACGGCGCCGCCGAGCGGCTGCATCGCCACGAGGAACGGCCAGAGGAGCGCCGCCTGGTGGAGGACGCGCGGGTCGCTCGTGAACGCGGCCGGGAGGACGTGGGAGAGAGGCGCGAGGATCAGCGCGAAGACGCCGCCGATCGCGACGGACCAGCCGATCATTCGCAGCGCGGCGTCGTACGAGCCATCCGCGTTCCCGGCGCCGAGCATCCTCCCGACGATCACCTGGCCGGCGATCGCGACCGCGTCGAGGATGAGAGCGATGAGGAGGAAGAGTTGGTACGCGATCTGGTGTGCGCCGATCTCTGCGTCGCCCATCCGCGCGAGCACCGAGGCGGCGACGAGGAACGACGCGTAGAGCGCGGCGGTCCGGACGAAGATCTGACGGCCGATGCGCACCATCGGCCGCATCTCCTTCCAGCTCGGGCGACGCGACGGCGCTGGCGGACGCAGCAGCTCGACGACGAAGGCGACGCCCATTCCCGCCTGCGCGATCGCCGTTCCGCCGGCGGAGCCCGCGATTCCCCAGTGGAATACGTAGACAAAGACGACTTCGAGAATGAGGTTGGCCAGGTTCGCGACGACGACGATCTCGAGCGGGCGGCGGAGGTTCGAGACGCCGCGCAGGTAGCCCTGCCCTGCGAGCGCGACGAGCGCGGCCGGCAGCCCGAACGCGGCGAGGCGGAAGTAGACAAGCGCGTAATGGCCGGAGACGCCGTGCCCGCCGAGCCCGCGCAGGAGCGGCTCCGCGACGATCTCGCACGCGACGAGCAGCACGACGCCGATCCCGAGAGACACCCACAGCGCCTGGGCCGCGAGCCGTGCGGCCTCGTCCCGGCGGCCGGCTCCCGACGCGCGCGCGACGACTGAGGTCGTCCCGTACGTGAGGAAGTTGAAGATCGTGAACGCGCCCGCGAGCACCGTTCCGGCGAGGCCGAGCGCGGCGAGCTGCGGCCGGCCGAGGTGGCCGACGATCGCGGTGTCGGCGAGAATGTAAAGCGGCTCCGCCGCGAGCGCTCCGAGCGCGGGCAGCGCGAGCCGGAGGATCTCGCGGTCGTGTGGCGAGCGAAGGCGCATCAGGGCCGCCGACGATAATCACCCGATGGACGCGAGTTCTTCCGAAGACGACGACCGCTCTCCGGCACCGAATCGCACGATCCCGCTGCGGCTGCCGTCGGGGCGTCTCTTCCGAATCAGCTACGGATCCGCCATCCTCGTCGGGTTCGGCGCGCTGATCTGGTGGAGGCACGGGAGCCTCAGCGCGATCGGCACCGCCTTCTCCGATGTCCAGTGGGAGTGGGTCGTCGTCGCGATCGGCTTGAACGTGCTTTCGGTCGTCGCGCGGGCACTCGCATGGAGGACAGTGATCCACTCCGCGATGGATCCGCCGCGCCCCAAGGCGATGCTCGTCTTCTCCGCGTTCTCCGTCGGCCTGTTCGCCAACGCGGTGCTGCCGGGGCGGATCGGCGAGCTCGCGCGGGTCGCCGTCCTCACGCGGAAGATGCCGGGGCGCAAAGGTGCATGGGCGACGCTCGTCGGGACGGTGTTCGCGCACCGCGTCTTCGACATCGTTCCGGTGATGCTGCTGATCCTCTACGTGATCTCGACTGCGACGATCCCGACCTCCGCGCGGGCGAGCCTCGTTGCGGTCATCACAGTCGGCGTCTGTCTTTTCGCCATCGCATATGTGGGCGGGCGCCGGCCCGGGCATCGCGAGCCCGAGGCGCTGGGCCAGATGCGGCGGTGGCTCGCGATGGGTCGCGCCGGCCTCCATGTGATGCGTTCGCCCGGGGCCACCGCGCTCGCGATCTTCCTCCAGATCCTCGGCTGGACGTGCCAGCTCTTCGCCGTCTACACCGCGATGCGCGCATTCGACATCCATGCGCCGCTGCCGGCGGCGGGCGTCGTCCTCCTCGTGATGAACGTGGTCACGCTCATTCCGCTCTGGCCCGGCAACGTCGGTCTCGTGCAGGCCGCGATCGCATCGGCGCTCACGGCATACGGCGTCCCGTACAGCACCGGCTTCGCGTACGGCCTCGGGTTGCAGGCGATCGAGGCGTCGGTCGGGATCGGCGTCGGCCTCATCTTTCTCGCGCGCGAGGGGCTCTCGTTCGCGATGCTTCGCGTCATGCCGGAGGCGTCGCAGGCGGAGCTGTCGGAAGTCGACTAGCCAGCTCCTCGACCTTCCCCTGAGCGGCGTCGAGCTTCGCGCGGCAGAACGCATGGAGTTGCTCGCCGCGCTCCCAGAGCGCGATCGCCTCGTCGAGCGGAACCTGGCCGCGCTCGAGCCGCTCGACGATCTGCTCGAGCTCCGCCTGGGCCTGCTCGAAGCTCAGCTCCGCCTCGCTCACGGCGTGACCTCCTCCACGCGCGCGCCGAACGCGCCGTCGGCGAGCGTTACGTCGACGCGTCCACCGTGGCGGACATCCGCGCTCGACGTCACGAGGCGGGAGTCCGTCCGAACGATTGCGTACCCTCGGCGTAGTGTTTGCAGAGGTGACAACGCAGCGAGTTTGGCGGACGTGCTCTCGAGCCCCGCCCGTTTCCGCTCGACCATGAGCGCGGGCGCGGTGCGCAGGCGCTCGTGTGTGTGCTCGAGCTGGATGCGGTTTCGTTCGAGACCGAGGCGCGGAGCGGCGCGCAGCCGGTCTCCGGTGCGCGTCAGCCGTTCGCGGTCGCGTTCGAGCACGCGGCGGACGCTTCGCGCAATCGATTCGCGCGCGCGGTCGAGGTTGCCGGACAACTGATTGAGGTCGGGGACTAGGAGCTTGCCGGCGGCGGTGGGTGTCGAGGCCCGCACGTCGGCCGCGAGATCGCAGAGCGGGGTGTCCTGCTCGTGGCCGACAGCGGAGACGACCGGGACGCGGCACGCTGCTACCGCGCGGACGAGCCGCTCGTCGCTGAACGGGAGCAGATCCTCGAAGCTCCCGCCGCCGCGGGTCAGGACGATCACGTCGACGTCCGGCTCCTTGCAGAGCGCGTCGATCGCGGCGACGATCTCGGCGGCTGCGCGCGGCCCCTGGACATACGTCTCCGCGACGATCACGCGCGCCGGCGGGAAACGCGCCTGGATCGTCGTGACGACATCGCGCTTCGCCGCAGCGTCGTTGCCGGTGATAACGCCGACGCGGCGTGGGAGGAAGGGCAGTGCCCGCTTCCGCTCGGCCGAGAACAGGCCCTCCGCCGCGAGATTCGCCTTGAGGCGCTCGAGGGCTGCGAGGTGCGCTCCGAGCCCGAAGCGCTCGACCGTGAGCGCACGCAACCTGAACTCGCCGCGCTGCTCGTAGAGTTCCGGGCGGCCGAAGACGTGGACGCGCTCGCCGTTCTCGAGGTCGAGGCCGAGCGCGTCGAACTTTCCCCGCGCCATCGTCACTCCGACCGACGAGCCGTCCGCCGGATCCTTGAGCGTGAAGAAGACGCTCGCCCAGCGGTCGTGGCGCCGGAGCTCGGTCACCTCTCCCTCGACCCAGACGCTCGGCAGCTTCCCGAGCCAGCGCGCGACGCCCTCGTTGAACGACGCGACCGAGTAGACGGTCCGCTCGTCGTACGGGAGCGCCTCGACTTTCGCCACCGGCGCAGCGTACTCGCGCTTGAGGCCGTGCCCTAGAGGAGGATCTCGGCGGCCGTCTCGTGCGCGCAGCCGCGGCCGATCATCTCGCACGCCGTGTGGAGATCGGCTTCGCTCACCGCGAGCCTCTCAGCGAGCGAGAGTGGGTAGCCGTGCTCGATCAGCACATGGAGCCGCCAGCTCTCGACCTTCGAGCGCTCGTCGGTCGGGGGCTCAAGGACTTCGGTGGCGGTGTCACTCATGGTCTCGCTCATGGCTCCTCAGGTTCGTGCTCGTACCGACGAACCCTCTAACGCTTTGTTAGATCGCCAAATGCCGGAAATTCTTTAGCTTTTCGTTAGATCGTTTCTGCCGGAAGCTCACGCCCGAGCTCCTTCAGTCGCGTTTCGAGGACGCCGCGTTGCAGGTCGATTCCGGCCTGCAGCTCCACCTGGCGCCGCTCGAGCTCGGCCGCGACATCGGCGAGTCGCCGCTCAATCCGCTTTGCCCCCGCATCGCTGACGTGCGCGAGCTTTTCGGCGAGCACCGTCTCGGCCTCACGAGCGAAGTTGCTGACGGACCGCTCGAGCTCGCGTGTGAGGCGTTTGGCGGCGTCTTCGCGGGCGGTCTTGACGACGGCGGAGAACTGTTGCGACGCCTCACCCGCGTAGGAGGCGATAGCGCGCTCGACCTGGCGGTCGAGCTGTTCGACCTGGCGGCGGGCGACATCTTCGAAGCTCGCGCGGATCCGCTCGGCGGCGTCGTTCTCCTCGCGCTGGATCTGCTCGGCGAGCGCGCGCTCGCCGCGCGACAGCCGCTCTTCGAGCTCGTGTAGCGCCCGGCGTCGCTCGGCTGCGTGGACGTCGAGCTCGTTGCTCGACAGGGCAAGCGCCTCCGCGAGCGTGCGGTCGATGTCGGAGCGGATCTTGGCGAGCGCGGCGCGCTGGCCGTCGCTCTCCGCGGAGAACCGCTCAGCGTCGGCGAGCATCCGCTGCTCGACGTCAGCGAGCAGCTGCTCCTGCCGCCGGCGGAGGTCGGCGATCTGCGCCTTCGTTGCGTCGGCGGTGCGGTCGAGATCCTCCGCCCACCCGGCGAGGCGTTGCTCGACCTGGGCCTGGACCTCGGCCAGCTTTGTCGTGAGCGCGGCGGCCACCGCGCGCTCCTGTTGCTCGGCGACGGCGCGCCTTTCCTCTGCGAGCCGGCGCTCCTGCTCCTCGAGGAGGGAACGCGAGTCGGCGCGCGCCCGGGCGAGCGTGAGCTCGAGCTCGGAGGCGCGTGTCTCGCGCTCCCGCTCGACGACTGCGAGAAGGTGCGCCTCGGCTTCGGCGAGGCGTCCGTCGATCTCCGCCCTCTGCTGGAGAGCCTCCGCGAGGAGGAGGGCTGCCGTCGCCGCGAGGAGGCAAACGGTCAAGCCGCCCGCCGCGACGGCGAGCGAGCGGTCGTGGCGCAGCGCGAACGCGATCCAGGTTCCGACCGTCGCGACGCCTTCGAGCACGACGATCGCTCTGAGAATGGACGCAGAACCGCGACGGAGCAGAGCGAGGGCCAGCGCTGTCGCCGCGGCGACGACCCCGGCCGCGAAGACGAGATCGGCGAACGTCGTGAGCGTCACGCGTGCAGTGTAGGTGCCGTCTAGGCCCGCGCAAGAAGCAGGGCGGCCGCGATGAGGACTGCCGCGGCGGCAAGCACCTGGAGGGCCGGCTCGGCCACCGGTGCGATCGCCCTCTCCGCCTCGGTGACCTCGCTCGCCGGCTTTCGCCGTACTGCCCGGACCGGCGTCGAGAGGGATCGCTGCACCCAGCTCGTCGCGAACGCATACGCCGCGGCGGCCACGGCAGCGCCGCGGATGGTGTGGGCCGCCGCGAAGTACGCCGTGAGGACAGGGAAGGCTCCCCAGGCGGCGGGGAACCAGAGCCCGCCGTGGAAGGCTCCGCCGAACAGCTCGAGGTTGTAGGCGACGACGATGAAGCCGCCTGCCGCGACGAAGACCAGGAGCCACAGCGTGCGCGAGACCGCGATCGCGCAACCGATCGCGCAAGCGGCTCCGATTGACGCCCCCGCGAGCGCGGCGAGCACGCGCGTCGGGATGAGCGTCTGCAGCGGGCGACCCTTCAGCTCGTCGAGAGCGTGCGCTCCGACGCCCATCGCGAGGAAGAACGCGAGCGTCGTCCAGCCGAGCAGCGCCCAGTCCATTCGCGGCGCGAGCGCTGCGCCGACGGCGACGTACGAGAGGTGCCAGAGCGTGTACGGCGGATGGAGGAGCGTCACGTAGTCACGCCAGCCGCCCTGCCGCAGGGCGTAGAACGCCGGCCGCGCGGGCGCGCTCACCGCCGCGTGCCCCAGACGACGATGCCCCCGCCGACGCTGATCCGGCGCGCGCGGACGTCGTCGAGACCTGCCTCCCGCCACGCGCCGAGGAGCCGCGGCTCGGGCCACTCCGTCCAGAAGTTGCGGATGCTCGGGCCGAGGAAACTCCCAACTTCGTGCCAGCCCGGCGCGATGATGGCGCCGGCGACCGGCAGGCCGACGCGGACGTAGAGCTCCCAGGGCGGGCGCCATACGCCGCGCGGCAAGCCGAACTCCTGCATCGCGACGACGCCCCCGGGCCGCACGACGCGTGCGAGCTCGCCCAGCGTCGCCGGAACGTCGTCGACGTAGCGGAGGAGGTATGTGAACGTCAGCGCGTCGAACTCGGCGTCGGCGAACGGGAGCGACTCGGCGCGACCCTCACGCAGCTCGATCCGCTCGGCGAGGCCCGCGTGCGCGACCCGCTCGCGCCCGGCCGCGAGCATCTCCGGGCTCTGGTCGATACCGACGATTGTGCGTTCGGGCGCGGCATGCCCGAGCTCAATCGCCACGGCTGCCGTTCCGCTTGCGACGTCGAGCACGCGACGTGCGTCCGGCGGGATTCGCGAGACGAGAAAGGCGCGCCAGCGCGGGTCTTGGCTGAACGAGAGGAGCCGGGCGTAGCGGTCATACGTCGGCCCGAGAGGCGCGAACAGCTCCTGGGCATCCATGCGAGCGACTCTATGCTCGGACCGTGGCGTTGAGGGATGACGTGGTGCGAATCGCCGAAGTGGCGGCCGGCTACGCGGCCGCTGGAGACGAGCTGACCGGCGTCATTCCCGTGGAAGTGCTCGGCAGCCGCGTCTACCTCTGCGCGTTCGCCGCCCCTGAACGGACGTCGTGGCTCGCGCTCGGCGACGACGCGCAGCCGGTCTCGGACGCTCGGCTCGTTCGCGAGGCGGCTTCACTTGCCGCGCTCTGCGAGGTGGCGGAAGAGTCGGCGGGGGGCGGCGATCTCCCCGAGCTGCGAGCGCGCCTCGCCGAGATCCGCGAAACGGAGGCGCCGGCGGGGGTCGAGGAGGCGGAGGCCGCGGCGGCCGCTCTGGCCGCCGTCATCGAGCCCGAGCCGCGGCTCGCGAGCGGCGCGTATCTCGATGCGCTCGGCAACGCTTCGCGGCGGCTCGAGGAGGCGCTCGGCGACAGTGGCGGCTCGCCGTTCGCCGCGGCTATGCAAGCCGCGGTCGGAGCGGTAGAGGAACTCGCTGCGGACGTCGAGGCGAACTACAAGCTGCCGCTACCCTGAGTTCATGGAAGGTGGCGGTTTTGGACTCCCGTTCGGCGGCGATCCCGAGGAGATCCTGCGCGGCCTGCGCGAGTTTGCCGAGCAGCAGGCGGAGAGCGTCCAGGAGGCCCAGCGCGAGCAGTTCGCCACGCTGACGCTCAACACGGCGGTCGAGCTGACCGCAGCGGCCCTCTCGCAGATCGCCCCGCAGGGCGGCGTCGACGAGCAGGCGATCGCTTTGCGCGACGCGATGCGCGTCCTGTTCCCCGAGGCGGTGGCGCTCGTGAGCGCCGCGCGCCAGGGGTTCATGCAAGAGCCCTAGCGCTCACGCTCTAGAATCGCGCCGGCCGTGTCGATGCTCGACTCCGCGATCGTTCGTCTGCTGCCGGCCGTCCCCAAGCCGGTCGTCCAGCGCTTCTCCGCTCGCTACATCGCCGGTTCGACGCTCGACGAGGCGGTTGCCGTTGTGCGCGACCTCAACGCCGGCGGGAAGATGGCGACGGTCGACGTCCTTGGCGAGGAGATCACGCGCGAGGAGGAGACGCGCGCGATCACGCAGGCATACCTCGACGTCTTCGCTGCAGTTGACGACGTACGGCTCGATTCGAACGTCAGCGTCAAGCTCACTGCCCTCGGTCTCGGCCTTTCCTACGAACTCTGCCGCGAGAACCTCCTCGACGTCGTCCGTACCGCCGCGGAGCACCGGAACTTCGTGCGCATCGACATGGAGGACTCGACGACGACCGACGAGACGCTCCGGTTGTACCGCGAGTTGCGCGAGGACGGCCACGAAAACCTCGGCGTCGTCCTCCAGGCGCGGCTGCGACGTACGCTTGACGACATCGCGGCGCTCGCCGAGCTTCGTCCGAGCGTCCGGATCTGCAAGGGGATTTACCTCGAGCCGGCGGCGATCGCGTTCACCGACGACGAGACGATTCGCGCCAACTTCCTCCGCTGCCTCGACGCGCTGTTAGACGCCGGCAGTCATGTCGGGATCGCGACGCACGACGAGTGGCTGATCGGGGAGTCGCTCGCGCGGGTCTCGCAGCGCCTGCTGGGGCGCCAGGAGTACGAGCTGCAGATGCTCCTCGGCGTGCGGGAGGAGCGGCGTGACGAGCTCGCCGCGCAGGGCCACCGGCTGCGCGTCTACGTCCCGTACGGCGAGCACTGGTACGCGTATTCGGTGCGCCGGCTGCAGGAGAACCCGGCGATGGCCGGGACGATCGCGCGTGCGACGGCGGCTCGCCTGCTCGGCCGCGGCCACTGACGCGGACCGCGATAGGTCGGACTCGATGCGGCGGTTGAGGGAAGCGGATGGCGAATGGGTCTTGGAGTCCTTCGAGACTCCCCCTGGCGTCGCGTTGTACGACCACGCGAGCGCCTTGTTGCCGGAGAACGGGCGCGGCCCGTTGCCCAACGAAGGCAATCCGCTTCCGGACGAGCCGGCGCGGCAGCCGGGCGAGCTCCGCTTCGGAGCTGGTGTCGCCGACGCGATCTTTGGCGGGGAGAGCGCGGGGCAGAAGCCTGTCGCGGCGGCCGCGGCATTGCTCGAGTTCCTTCGCGCAGAGCCAAACCAACAGGCCCTCGGCACCGTCGTTGACCGTCTGGCCGAGATCGGAGGCGCCGGCGATGTCGATCGCCTGATCGCGTCCGTCACGGCGGGCCACCCGCCTCGAGACCGGCTCGCGACCGTTGCGCGGTGGCTCTGCCGACACGGGACTCGACGTGCCGTCGTGAAGGCCGGGATCGGCCTCCTCGGAGTCGCAGGCAGTGAGATCGACATACCGCTGATAGCGAGGCTTGGACTGCTCGAGGAGCTCACGCTCTATGCGCTCTCCGCGCTCCAGAACCTCTTTCCGAACCCGGAGCCTGCGATCTTCGATCTCGCCCAGCAGGTTCGCGGGTGGGGTCGCATCCAGGCTGTCCGCAGGCTGAGCGCGACGGATGACGAGGAGATCCGCCGGTGGCTCGTCTACGGCGGATACCGCAACAGCATCATGTACGAGTACACGGCGTTCATTGCGGCGACGACCGGAGAACTGCGGCGTCGGCTCGAAGACGCCATGGACGGCGCCGGCGAGTTGCTCGATCATGCCGGGGCGCTCCTCACGGCGCTCGCCATCGGTGGGCCTGCAGAGGATCTCTCCGACTACGCGGACACGTACCCAGCCCTCGCGGCGTATTTGAACCTGATGGAACAGGCGACTCCATCGCTGCATCGGCTGCATCACCTCGTAGACATCGAGGCGTACCTGAGCGAGGGTCTCGACGAGAATCCCCACCTCTCCGAAATTGCCCGTCGTGAGCTGCATGGGAAGGTCGAGACGATCCTGGCACGCTCGGAATGGGTGCCGATGGTGCGCGCTGTGCTTGAGTCAGATGACGCGCACGAGGTCGCCGGTGTTGTCGGCGTCGCCGAACGGCTAGGTATCGAGACGCGGCCGGTTCTCTGGCGCTGGCTCTCCCTTGAGCCGCTCAACGGCTTCTTTTGGTACCGGCTAACGGTCCAGGCGAGCCGTGAAGAGATAGAGCGGCTTGTCGAAGCGGCATCGGAACTGCTTTCACTGGGGGAGCTCGCAACAGGGCCGGCCGACCATCTCGGCCTCGGACCCGACTACGAGGCAGACAAGTGCTTGGGCTACGTCCTCCAAAGTCTCCGCGAGTTTCCCGGAGAAGGCTGGAGCGTGATCTCGGTCGGCCTACGCAACCGCGTCGTGCGAAATCGAAATCAAGCCCTTCTCGCGCTCAGCGGCTGGCCCCGAGATAAATGGCCCGAGGACGCCGAGCATGTCTTACAGAGCGCTTTCTGGAGTGAGCCGCGCGACGACGTCCGAGCGAGGATTCGCGCAGTGATCGACGGCGAACCACTTCCCGAGTAGCAAGTCATCGCCTCGCGGGAGGAGCCTCCCTAGGGTGCGGCGCGGCGGCCGTAGAGGAGGAACGTCGCCGGAACGCGGCGGTCGTGGCGGCGGCGAGACGTTCCGCCCGGGTACTCCTCGAGCGCTTGCACATGGATCCCGGCGCGCACGAGCGCGCTGACGACTTGGCCGATGCGCCACAGGCGGTTCGGGTCGGCCGGATCGCGGAAGTAGCTGCTCTGCCAGCGCAACACGCCGTCGACGCAGTCCGCGACCGGGTGGTCGTCGAAGACGAGGAGCTCGCCCGCGGGCTTGAGGACGGCTGCGATCCCCGCGGCCCAGGCGTTGAGGTCGTCGACGCGGTCGAGCACGCCCTCGCCCGAGTAGACGAGGTCGAACTTCCTGCGGCCGAGCTGCCGGCGAATGTCGTGCAGGTCGCCGTCGACCCAGAGGATCTCCGGCCAGCGCTCGCGCGCGGCTTCGAGCATTTCGCGCCGCGGGTCGAGTCCCGTTGCCACGGCGCCGAGCTCGGCGATGGCCGCCGTCGCCTCGCCGGTCGAGCACAGGAGATGGAGCACCTTCTTCTTCGTCAGGTTGCCGAGTGTCCGCTCGACAATCGCGGGGAGTACGTCCGGCTGGTGCATTGCGCGGTGCCGGGCGTCGAACGCGCGGACATTCTCCTCGGTCGGCTCCATCGCCTCAGGCGGGCAGCGAGTAGCCGCCGTCGACGACGAGCGTCTGGCCGCAGACCATCGCGGCGTCGGGCGAGGAGAGAAAGGAGACGGCGGCGGCGACGTCGGCCGGCTCCACCAGGCGCCCCGCCGGCGTTCGTGTGACCGACGCGAGCATCTGCTCCTTGTTCGGGAACCAGTCGAGCGCCTCGGTGTCGACGACGCCGGCGGACACGCAGTTGACGCGGATCCCGCGCGGCGCGAGCTCGACGCCGAGATACGCGACGACCGTCTCGAGTGCCGCCTTCGAGACGCCGATGAGGACGTAGTTCGGGAGTACGCGCCGCGAGCCGAGGCTCGAGATCGCGACGATCGAGGCGCCCTCCTCCATCGACGGCGCGCAGGCGCGGGCGAGGGCGAGGAGCGAGCGCGCGTTGGCATTGAGTGTCCAGTCCCAGTGTTTGTCCTCGGTCTCGAGCGCGGGGCGGACGACGCCGGTCGCGGCGTTCGAGACGATGACGCGGTACGGGCCGTGGGATGCGAGCTCGGCAATGGTCTTCTCGTCAGCGACGTTGCCGCCGACGAGGACGACCTCGGCGCCGGTCGCGCGCAGCTCTTCGGCCGCGGCGTCGGCTGCGTCGTGGTTCCGCATGTAGCCGAGCACCGCCTTGGTCGCGCCGTCGGCGACGAGCCGGTGCGCGATTGCCTTGCCGATCCCACGCGTTCCTCCCGTCACGAGGACGGCCGACGTCCCTGACCGGCCTGCGCTCACGGCCGGCGGAGCCGGCCTCCGCGCCGGCCTCGCGCCGCAGTGCCGCCGATCCTCTCCGGGCCCGTGCTTGTCGCACTGTGCCCTCCGGGCTCGACGTCCCTGCGACGCGTCAGGAACGCCGGGGCGTGGCTCATGCGCGCGGCAGCGGTTCGTCCGCCGGCGCCGAGCTCGGAAGCTCGTTCCAACCCGGCCGCGTCCGCGGCTCGCGATGGCTGTCGAGCGCCTTCGACGACGCGTGGCCGAGGTTGTCGAGGAGCGCGACCTTCTCGTCCGCGTACCGGCGCACCTCGTGGTCCTCGGGCAGATCCATCACGAGCTCGCGCACGCGCGCGCGGAGCTGGTACGCGAAGTGCGGCGTCGCCGGCCCGACGAGGGCGTCGACGTCGGCAAAAGTCGGCTCGGACATCGCAGGGAGCCTAGAGGATCCTGACCTCCCGAAGTCCCGGCGTATAAAGGGGAGTGATGAAGGCTAGGGCTGCGCCAACGACGGCGCGTCGACATCCGTTCAGGACGGCAACGTCTACGTCACCAGCGGCCAGGGCGAAGGGCGAAGCGTGAACGCCGCCTTTGACACGCTCGACCGCAGCTAAAAGCACCAAGGCGTTGGCCGAGCACGTCGGTCTGAATCATCCGCGTCCTCGAGCGCGGTCGGCGATGTAGCTTCGAGAACGTGCGCCGGCCGTCTCCCGAGTACGCGATGTTGCTGGGAGCGGTGCTTCTCTGGGCGCTCAACGTCACCGTTACGAAGTACATGTTCGAGCACGGCTGGCAGCCGCTCGCGTACGGGACGATCCGCTACTTCGCCGCGATCTCGCTCTTCTGGATTTTCACGTACCGGCGCGAGGGATCGTTCCGGATCGCGCGGGAGGACTGGCGGCTCGTCGCGATCGCGGCGGCGATGATCTTCACGAACCAGATCGCGTTCGTCTACAGCCTGAAGTTCGCCCAGGCGTCGACCGTCTCGATGCTCTTCGGGACGACGCCCGTCTTCGTCGCCCTCGTTTCGCTCATCTTCCTCCGCGAGCAGCTACAGCGCTCGTTCTGGGTCGGCGCGATCCTCACGTTCGCCGGCGTCGCGCTCGTCGCCGTCGGTGCCGGCGGCGGCTTCAGCTCGGGGACGAAGGGCAACCTCATCGCGATCTGCACCGCGCTGACGTGGGCGTGCTACACGGTCGCGATCGCGCCGCTCATGCGGAAGTACTCGCCGTTTCGGATCAGCGCGGTCGTGCTCGCCCTCGGCTGGCTGCCGCTCGCGCTCATCTCTATCCCGCAGATCTCGCGGCAGCAGTTCCACTTCGGCGGCCTGACGTGGCTCGGCTTCGCGTACGCCGTCGTCGGGCCGCTCTTCCTCACCAACATCCTCTGGTTCACGGCCGTCGACCGCGTAGGGGCGCCGCGCGCCGTGATCGTCAACAACCTCCAGCCGTTCTTCGGCGTCCTCTTCGCGCTGTTGCTGCTCTCCGAGTCGCTCCATCCGCTAGAGATCGTCGGCGGCGTCCTGATCTTCATCGGGATCTACCTCGAGCGGCGACTACGGCACCAGGCGATCGCGGCGGCGCGAGCTCTTGACATGCCGTCCTAGTTTATCTATAACACTAGATATATGGCGTTGATCGAGTTCCATCTCGACTCCCGCTCGGGCGTCCCGACGTATCTCCAGCTCGCGAACCAGGTGCGGCACGCGGTCCAGCTCGGGATCCTGAAGCCGGGCGACCAGCTCCCGACCGTGAAGGAGGTCGTGTCCGGGCTCGCGATCAACCCCAATACGGTGCTCAAGGCGTACGGGACGCTCGAGGCCGCAGGAATCGCCGAGGGCCGCCGTGGGCAGGGGACGTTCGTGACGAGCTCCGCGCCGGCACCGCTCGGCGACGACTTCGGGAACCTCCGCCGCTCTCTGCGCGACTGGTTCGGGCGCGCGCGCTCCGCGGGCCTGGACGACCAGGCGATCGAGGCGCTCCTCTCCGAGCAGCGCAGCTCGGGCTCCGTGAAGAGGGTCGCGTGACCGCCGCGCTCGAGACGCAAGCGCTCGGGAAGCGCTACGGCTCGCAGTGGGCGCTCCGCGACTGCACGCTCGAGATCCCGCGCGGGTCGGTGACCGCGCTCGTCGGCCCGAACGGGGCCGGCAAGACGACGCTGCTGCGGATGGCGGTCGGGCTGACGAGCCCGAGCGAAGGATCCGTGCGCGTGCTCGGTCTCGATCCCGAAGCCGACGCGGGGGATGCCTTGCCGCGCGTCGGCTTCCTCGCCCAGGAGCATCCGCTCTTCGGCGGCTTCACCGTCGCCGAGATGCTCCGCGTCGGCCGGGAGCTCAACCCGGGCTGGGACGACGACGCGGCCCGCGCACGCATCGCCGAGCTCGGCCTGCCACTGAAGAAGAAGGTGCGGAGCCTCTCCGGCGGCCAGCGCGCGCAGGTCGCGCTCACGCTCGCGCTCGCGAAACGGCCGGACGTGCTGCTGCTCGACGAGCCCGTCGCCTCGCTCGACCCGCTCGCGCGGCGCGAGTTTCTCCAGTCGGTGCTCGAGGCGGTCGCGGAGCGCGGGCTCACCGTCGTCCTCTCGTCCCACATCCTCGCGGAGCTCGAGCGCGTCTGCGACCACCTCGTGATCCTCGCGGTCGGGCGGACCCAGCTCGTCGGCTCGATCGACGAGATCGTCTCGTCGCACCGCCTCCTCACCGGCCCGCGCGACGCGGCGGAGGACGTGGCCCGGCTGCACGAGGTCGTGCGCGAGAGCCACGCCGACCGGCAGACCACGCTGCTCGTCCATGCGAACGGCCACGTATACGACTCCCGCTGGACGGTGCACGAGCTCGACCTCGAGGAGATCGTGCTCGCCTATCTCGGACAGGACGCTGCCCGCCGCCGCGAGGAGGCTGTCGCATGATCTGGCTCAGCTGGCGCCAGCAGCGGATCGAGACACTGATCACGGCCCTGCTCCTCGTGATCCTCGCCGGCGCGTTCATCCCTGCCGGGATCCACGCCGCGGATCTCTTCGCCCAGCAGCACGTCGCACGCTGCGCCAACCGCCAGAGCCAGGCGTGCGGATTCGCCGTCGGCAACTACATCTTGAGCACCGGCGTCCTGCGCGGCCTCCTCGACTCCGGTTGGTTCAACCTCATCCCGGGACTGATCGGAGTCGCGCTCGCCACGCCGATCCTTCAAGACCTCGAGAACGGCACCGTGCGGCTCGCGTGGACGCAGAGCATCACCCGCAGACGCTGGATCGCGACGAAGCTCGGCTTCGCCGTCGGTACCGCCGTCCTTGCCGGGGCGCTGTTCAGCGTGCTCTTCACGTGGTACGAGGTGCCGTTCGACCGGATCTTCGGCCATTGGGACAAGTTCGACTTCGAGTGGTTCGTCCCGGTCGCGTACACGCTCTTCGCGCTCGGGCTGGCACTCGCGGTCGGAGTCGTGATTCGCCGGAGCGCACCCGCCCTCGTTGTTGCCTACGGGATCTACGTCGCCGGGCGCGTATTCGTCGAGTCCTGGCTTCGGCAGCGCTTGATTACGCCGCTCTCGGTGACCTTCGGCTCGCGTTCCGCCGGACCGAACCTGAACAACGCCTGGGTCATCACCCAATACCCGAGCAACAAGGCCGGCCACCCGTTCGTCGGCACTCCCGGAGTCTTCCAGGAGTGCGCGCAGACCGGGTCGAAGGGCTTCAAAGGGCTCAGCCAGGCCTGCATGGAACGGCACGGCGCCGGCTTCACGCACGCGGTCTACCAGCCGGCGAGCCGTTTCTGGGAGTTCCAGGGGATCGAGTTCGCGCTCTTCGCCGGCGTCGGTCTTCTCCTCATCGCCTTCGCGGCGTGGCGGGTGTTGCGGGCCGACTAAACTCCGGGCGTGGCCGAAGACTTCATGCCTCTCGACGGCTGGGACCATCTCGAGTTCTGGGTCGGGAACGCAAAGCAGGCCGCGTACTTCTACGAGCACGCGATGGGTTTCGCGCGCACGGCGTACGCGGGTCCGGAGACGGGAGTGCGCGACCGCGCCTCGTACGTCCTCGAGCAGGGCGAAATCCGTTTCGTCGTAACGAGCGCGCTGCGCGAGGAGCACGAGATCACGCGCCACCTCGCGAAGCACGGTGACGGCGTCAAGGACATCGCGCTCACCGTCCCCGACGCGACGCAGGCGTACCGCGAGGCCGTCTCGCGCGGAGCGCGCAGCGTTGCCGAGCCGTACACGTCCGAGGACGAGTTCGGCAAAGTCGAGCGCTCGGCGATCGCGACCTACGGCGACACGATCCACACCTTCGTCAACCGCAGCGATTACGCCGGCCCGTTCCTGCCCGGGTACGTCTCGACCTCGGCGAACGGCCACCGCGACTCCGGCGTCGGCCTCTTGAGGCTCGATCACCTCGTCGGCAACGTCGAGCTCGGGAAGATGGACTACTGGGTCGAGTTCTACGAGACCGTCTTCGGGATGACGAACATCCTCCACTTCGGCGACGACCAGATCCAGACCGAGTACTCGGCGCTCATGTCGAAGGTCATGTCCTCGGGCAACGGGAAGATCAAGTTCCCGATCAACGAGCCGGCGGAGGGCAAGCGCAAGAGCCAGATCGAGGAGTACGTCGAGTTCTACGGCGGCGCCGGTGTGCAGCACATCGCGCTCGCGTCGACCGACATCGTCGCCACCGTCACGGCGATGAAGGAGCGCGGCTTCCTGTTCCTCGACACGCCCGACTCGTACTACGACGAGGCGCCGGACCGCGTCGGCGAGATCGCCGAGAACTACGAGGTGCTCCAGCAGCACAAGATCCTCGTCGACCGCGACGACGACGGCTACCTCCTCCAGATCTTCACGAAGACGGCGCAGGATCGCCCGACGGTGTTCTTCGAAGTGATCGAGCGCCACGGAGCGACGACGTTCGGCGAGGGGAACTTCAAGGCCCTCTTCGAGGCGATCGAGCGCGAGCAGGCGCTCCGCGGGAACCTCTAGGCCGGGCGCGACGTGTTCGACGACGCGAGGGCGACGCGCCGGCAGGCGCGCTCCCTGCGCCGCGTCGAGCACCGTCCGTTCCCGCTCCCGTCGAGCCGCTGGACGCTCGGGCAGACGTGGGAGCACTACTTCTGGGCGAACTGGCGCGCGGACGCCGACGCGATGCGCGCGGCGGTGCCGGACGAGCTCGAGATCCAGGAGTTCGACGGGAGCGCGTGGCTCGGGATGACCTTCTTCCGCGTGCGCGCGCTCCGGCCGCGCGGTGGGCTGCCGCTGCCGGGGATCTCGACCTTCCTCCAGCTCAACATCCGCACGTACGTCCGCGGGCCGGATGGACTTTCGGGCGTCTGGTTTTTCACGATCGATGCTTCGAGCCGGCTCGCCGCTCTCGGCGTGCGCCGCGTCTACCACGTGCCCGCGTTCCACGCGCGGATGACGCTTGACTCCGATGGTGAGTGGCAGGAGGCGGAGTGCGTACGGATCGGCGAGTCCGGACGCGTCTTCGCCGGCCGCTACCGCGCCGCCGGCGAGGGCTTCCACGCGGAGCCGGGCTCGCTCGAATGGTTCCTGACCGAGCGCTACCGACTGTTTGCGCGGGACTCGCGGCGGGCCGAGATGCATCACGACCAGTGGCTGCTCTGTCCCGCCGAGGCCGAGTTCGAGCTGACGTCCATCTCGCCGTTTGCGCTCTCAGGCGAGCCGATGTGTCACCTCTCGTTCCGGCAGGACGCGCTGATCTGGCCGCCCGAGCGGATCCGGTAATGCTCGGTGCTGTTGCGAGGCAGGCGCGCTCGGTCGACGAGACCACGCATCGGGCGTGGCCGCTTCCCTCACGCCGGTGGGTGATGGGCCAGACGTGGGAGAGCCTCGTGTTTGCCCACTGGCGGGTCGCGGTGGACGAGCTGCGCCCATACATCCCGGCCGATCTCGAGATCGAGGAGTTCGACGGGAGCGCGTGGCTCGGGATTGTCCCGTTCCGGATCACTGGGCTGCGGGCGCGCGGGATGGTGCCGCTGCCGGGCCTTTCGGCGTTCAACGAGCTGAACGTGCGGACGTACGTGCGCGCGGCCGACGGAAAGCCGGGCGTGTGGTTCTTCTCGCTCGAGGCGACGAGCCGGCTCGCGGTGCGCGCGGCGCGGCGGCAGTACCGCCTGCCGTACTTCGACGCGCAGATCGCGCTTCAGGACGACGGCCGCCGTATCGACGTCGCATGCTCGCGCCGAGGCGAGGCGGGCAAGGACTTCTCCGGAGCGTTCCGGGCGGCCGCCGAGCCGGCCGTGTCTCCCGTCGACTCGCTCGAGTTCTTCCTCGTCGAGCGGTACTGCCTGTACACCGAGGGCGGCGGCGCGCTCTGGCGCGCCGAGATCCATCACGCGCCATGGGTGGTGGGCGCGGGCGAGGCGGAGATCGGCCTCAACTCGATCGCGCCTCTCTCCCTCTCCGGCGCCGCGCTCTGCCACATCGCGGAACGGCAGGACGTCGTCGTCTGGCCGCTCGAGCGAGTGCTCGCCTCCGCCTGACCGTCCGAATACGCTTCCCCCGATGAGCCCGCAACGGCGCACCGCGCTCGGCTCCGTCGTCGCTGCCTGCGCGCTCATCGCGCTCAAGCTCGTGACGGGCCTTGTGACGCACAGCCTCGGGCTCGTCTCGGAGGCGATCCACTCCGGCACCGATCTTGTCGCAGCGATGCTCACCTTCTTCGCCGTCGGCGTTGCGGTACGTCCTGCCGATACCGGCCACCAGTACGGACACGGGAAAGCGGAGCATCTCGCCTCGCTCGCCGAGGCGGCATTCCTTCTCGTCGCGAGCGTCTTCATCATCACCCAAGCCGTGATGCGCCTGACCGCCACGCATCCGCGGCCGGTACATGCCACGTGGTGGTCATTGCTCGTGATCGGCGTCGTGATCGCCGTCGACGTGGGGAGGACCAGAGCATCGCACCGCGCGGCGCGCGAGTACCACAGCGTCGCGTTCGCCTCGAACGCTCTCCACTTCGCGAGCGACCTCGCGGGCTCGCTCGCCGTGCTCGGGGGACTGCTGCTCGCCCGCGCCGGCCAGCCTAAAGGGGACGCCCTCGCGGCGCTCTTCGTCGCTCTGCTCGTCCTCGCGGCGGCCGCCCGCCTCATGCGCCGCAACATCGGCGTGCTCATGGATCGCGCCCCGCTCGATGCGGAGGAAGCGGCGCGCAAGGCGATCGCGGCGATCGAGCCACCGGTCGAGCTGCGGCGGCTGCGGATGCGCCAGGCCGCGGGGCGCCACTTCGCGGACGTCGTGATCGGCGTCTCCGCCGACGCCGCGATGCGCCAGGGCCACGCTGCCGCCGACAACGTCGAGCGCGCCGTGCAGGACGCGCTGCCCGACGCGGACGTCGTCGTCCACGTCGAGCCGGAGGAGTCGGTCGGCGCCGTGCGCGAGCGTGCCCATGCGGCGGCACTCGGCGTCCCGCGCGTGCGTGAGGTGCACAACGTCACCGCCGTTGCGCTCGCGACAGGCACCGAGCTCTCCCTCCACCTCAAGCTCCCCGCCGAGCTGTCGTTGGATGAGGCACACGCGATCGCCGAGGAGGTCGAGCGCGCAATCCGCGACGAGGTGCCCGAGGTCGTCTCCGTCCAGACGCACCTCGAGCCGCTCGCGGAGGAGTCGGAGGGCACGACGCTCGAGTCGCAGGACGTCGCCGACGAGCATGATCTCGTTATGCGCATCGTGCGTGAGGAGACCGGCGGGCCGCCGCGCGAGCTCCGCTTCCTCCATACCGAGGAGGGTCTCGTGGCGTACCTCACGCTCGCGGTCGGCGGTGCGACGACGCTCGGCGAGGCGCACGCTCGCGCGAGCCGGATCGAGGAGCGCGTTCGCGCCGAACGTCCCGAGATCGGCGACGTCATCGTTCACACTGAGCCGTTATGAGGCTCTGCATGTTCACGCCGGTGGAGATGGATCTCGAGCGCGGCTGGCCCGGGCGCGTCGACGGCGACACCGTTGTTCAGCTTGCGGCCCAGACGCTGCAGGCGTTCTTCACGGGCGGTGGCGACGCGCGCGAGCACGCGGTGTACCCGTTGGCCGACGTCGTCTTCCGCGCGCCGGTCCTCCACCCGCCGGCGGTGCGCATCTTCGACGGCGTCGACGACTTTCGGTTCGCCAACCCGGCCGCGATCGTCGCCGCCGCCGCGGAGGTGGTCTCGGTCCCCGACGCCGTCGCGATCGATCGAATCGCGGCCGTGATCGGCCTCGACGGCGCGATCGGCGGGTTCACGCCGCTCGTCGAGTGGACGGCGCCGCAGCTGCCCGGGGAGAAGTCACGCGACTTCGCGCTCGCGCTCGGGCCGTTCGTCACGACTCCGGACGAGGAGACGCCGCCCGGCCACGATTGGGAGCAGCTCGTCGCGTACGCGGCGGCGAACACGCGCCTCTATCCGGGAGACCTAGTCGCGGCGTGAAAGTCGCCGTAGTCGGTGCGGGGATCATGGGCGCGGCGACGGCGTGGCAGCTCGCGCGCCGCGGCGCCGACGTCGTCGTCCACGAGCAGTTCGAGCCCGATCACGCGCGCGGGTCGAGCCACGGCCGCTCGCGGATCGTCCGCCTCGCGTATCCCGACTCCGAGTGGGTGCGTTTCGCCGCCGAGGCGCGCGACGGCTGGGCCGAGCTCGAGCAGGAGAGCGGCACGCGCCTCCTCGAGCTTCACGGCCTCGTCGAGGTCGCGTCGCGGCCCGAGCACACATCGGCAGCGGGGCTCGAGGCGGAGGGGATCGAGCACTCGTTCCTGACGCCGGACGAGGCGGCGGCGCTCGGCGTTGTGGTGCCGGAGGGCTGGGCCGCGCTCTACGAGCCGAGCGGCGGGATCGGTCTCGCCGACGAGGCGCGGCATGCGTTCCTCGAGGGGATCGACGTCCGCTACGGCTCGCGCGTCGACGATCTCGAGGAGCTCGAGGCCGACGTCGTCGTGGTCACGGCCGGGTCGTGGGTCGGACGCTTCTTCCCCGGCCTGCCGCTGAAGGTGACCCGCGAGACCGTCGCGTTCTTCCGGCAGGAGACCGTCCCGCCGTCGATCGTCGAGCTCGACGATCAGCGGGCGCACGCGATGTTCTCGCTCCACGACCCCGTGTACGGGCTCAAGGTGGGCGCTCATCATGCGGGTGCGGAGACGAACCCGGACGAGATCGGCGAGCCTGACGCGGCGCTCGTAGAGCGGATCAGCGCGTGGGTCGCCAAGCGTCTTCCGAACGCCGACCCCGAGCCGCTCCTCGCGGAGACGTGCCTCTACACGACCACGCCGGACGAGCGCTTCATCCTCGAACGCAGAGGGCGGGTCGTGATCGGTTCGGCGTGCTCAGGCCACGGCTTCAAGTTCGCTCCCGAGGTCGGCAAGCGCCTCGCGGATCTAGCGCTCGGCTAGCGCGTACTTGACGAACTCCCGCGTCGCGACGAGTGTGTCCGGATCCGCGGGAATGCGGGATTCAATGCTCGGGTCGCCACGCTCGGCGATCGCCTCGCGGATGAGCGGCGCCCACGCAGGATCGAGCTCTCGCTCTCCCCAGGCCGCCGCTTCGGCTTTCCCCGCGACTTCGCCTGTCCGCGCCGTGATCAGCAGCCGGCAGAGCGTGACGACGAGGTACGTCTGCGCCCAACGGCTGAACCGCTCGCCGTCGCTCTCGAACCACGCCGCGTAGTCGTCGGTAATCGCCGCCCGCGCCTCGTCGCGCAGCACGTCGAGGTCGACGGGTGCGACGAGCTCCTTCGGATCCGGCCCGGCGAGCACAATGCTGCGCTCGCGCACCTGGTGGCGGATTACGGCGTTGTTGCAGTGCGCGTCGCGCACGAGCTGCGACGAGCCGTTGTCGAGATAGAGGAATGGCGTCCGCTCCCGATCGATCGCCCGGAACAGCTCCGTGGGCGCGTACGAGCCCTCGAGCCGCTGGGCCCACGGCTTCACGCCGTCGGCATAGAGCTGCGCGTGGAAGGCCTGTAGCCGGCTCTCCTCGTCGGGATTCACGTCGCGCGTCGTGAGGACGAGGAAGTCGACATCGCTCCACTCGTCCGCGTAGCCGCCGCCGAACGAGCCGTGCAGATACGCGCCGACGAAGGCGTCGCCGAGCGCAGCGGCTGCACCGTCAGTGAGTCGCTCGAGAGTTGAGGCTGGATACAGTCCCACGCATGCCGTTCTACCAGCGCCTCGGCGAGGTTCCGCGCAAGCGTCACATCGTCTTCCGCGAGAACGGCAACCTCCTCACGGAAGAAGTCATGGGCCTCGAGGGGTTCACGGGGAACGAGTCGATCCTCTACCACCTCCAGTCGCCGTGCCGCGTCGCGAAGCTCGGCGGGTTCGTGCCGATCGAGCGCGAGGAGTGGGTGCCCGACGAGCATCACCACCTCCACCTGAAGACGTACGACATTCCGGAGCAGGGTGACGAGATCACGGGGCGCCGGCTCCTCATGTGGAACAACGACGTCGAGATCTCGCTCTGCCGGCCGCAGCAACGGATGCACTACTTCTTCCGCAACGGCGAGGGCGACGAGGTGATCTTCGTCCACGAGGGCTCAGGTGTGCTGGAGACGATCTTCGGCGACCTGCCGTACACGGAAGGTGACTACATCGTCATCCCGCGCGGCACGACGTACCGCTTCGCGCCGCAGGGGCCGCAGCGCTACCTCGTCTTCGAGACGCCGGGCCTGATCGAGATCCCGCGCCGGTACCGCAACGCGTACGGGCAGATCCTCGAGGGCGCGCCGTACTACACGCGCGACATCCACCCGCCGACCGAGCTCAAGACGGTGCGGGAGACGGGCGAGTTCCCGGTCAAGGTGCGGGTGCGCAAGGGCTATCAGACCTATGTACTGGACTACCACCCGTTCGACGTCGTCGGCTGGGACGGCTACCTCTTCCCGTGGACGTTCTCGATCCACGACTTCGAGCCGATCACCGGCCGCATCCACCAGCCGCCGCCGTCGCACCAGACGTTCGCCGGCCCGAACTTCGTGATCTGCTCGTTCTGCCCGCGCAAGCTCGACTTCGACCCGGACGCGGTGCCGATCCCGTACCACCACTCGAATCTCCAGTCGGAGGAGATGATCTATTACGTCTCCGGCCAGTTCGGCTCGCGGAAGGGCGTCGAGGTCGGCTCGATCACGCTCCACCCGTCCGGCTTACCTCACGGCCCGCAGCCGGGCCTCGCGGAGAAGTCGATTGGCATGCACGAGACGCACGAGCTCGCCGTGATGTGCGACACGTTCAACCCGCTGCGGCTGACGACGCTCGCACGCGACCTCGACGACGGGAAGTACTGGCGCTCGTGGTACGACAACGCGGAGTCGGACGACAACGACGACGCGTCCGGCGCCGGGCTGACGTCACACCTCTAGTCGGTCGCCGTCTAGAACCCCGGGTCGCTCTCCCACGGTGAGTCCAGGCGAGTTAGCGGCTCACCGGTCTCAACCGCCGCTAGCAGTCGTCTGTAATGGGGATGCTCGCGCACACCGTGTTCAACTGCGCTCAAGGCGTCTCGTACTCGGTCGCGGGCCGGCGCGTCGCCGAGGATGACGAGCGAGTTGACAGCACGAAGACGAACATAGGGATCCGGATCAGAGTCCACAGCATCCCGAAGGGCCGGGATCGCCTCCGCCGCACCGATTCGTCCGAGAGCCGATGCGGCGCCCATCCGGAGAAGCGGCGATGAATCCTTCAGGCTCTCGACCAGGAAGCCCTCCGCTTCCCTCGCCTGCAGCCAACTCAACGCCTGGATCACATTGGACCGCACCTGTTCTTCAGGGTCATCCCGCATCTCGATGAGGTGCGGGATAGCGCGTGAATCGCCCAGCCGACCGAGCCTGTCCGCCGCGAAAGCGCGAACGACCGAGTACTCGCTTCGGCCCCGAACCTGACTTTCGAGCGCGCGGATCAACCCGACCACATTGCCGTCGCGCGCCAGCGCCTCGACGCGCACAAACTCGGCGTTGACCTCACGCTCGTGCTTGGACACGAGGCCATAAGCCGCGTCAACGGCCAGCTTGGCCATACGAGACAACGCCCGGAGATGCGCTCGGAGTGTCATTCCGAGACATTCTCGCGCGGCCGGCGCCGCATCGCATCTCCGGTCATCGACCGGATGAGCCCATAGATCGATCTAAGGTGGAAGAGTGATCCGCGCCGCGACTGCAAAAGACAAGGCGCTCGTGAAGGAGCTGCGCGCCGAGTTCGAGGCCGAGATCCCGGACGAGCTCTGGGACGACGACGACGCCGACTACGAGTGGACGCACGTTCTGCTCGCCGACGACGTCGGGATGGCGGCGCTCGACCGCAAGAGCGACAAGGCGTGGCTCCTCGACATCCTCTACGTCAAGCCCGCCGCCCGCGGGAAAGGACTCGGCGTCGAGCTCGTCCGTGCGGCGGCGGAGTACGTCCAGAGCCAGGGCGCGGAGACGCTTGCGCTCGAGGTGCTGGAGTCCAACACCGGCGCGAAGCGGCTCTACGATCACCTCGGCTTCGCGACGATCGAGCGGACGCTCGCCGCGCCGGTCGCCGGGCTCGTCGCGGGTGCGGCGGGCGGGCCGACGTTCGGCTTCGTCCATGTCCAGAACGACGACGAGGAGAAGGTGAAGCACGACGCGACGAAGTTCCTCCGCAGCGAACCCGAAGTGGAGGTGACGGGTGACTGGATTCGCGTGCGCTCGGACGAGCTCGACGCCGACACCGAGAGGCTCAAAGCGCTTGCAAAGGAACTCTCGTACACGACGCCGGGCGTCGCGCTCGCGCTCGGGGTCGAGGGCGGGATGGTCGTTCGCTACAACCTCTTCGACCGCGGTTCCGACGTCGACGAGTACTTGTCCGTCCCCGAGTTCTACGGAGAGCTCCCCTCCGGCGACGTCTACGCGCTCGGCGCGAACCCGACCGTCGTCGCGCGCCTCACGAACGCCGACCCGGCGCGCGTGCGGGCAGTGGCGCGCACCGCCGCGTCGCCGGGCGAGCTGCCGCCGGCACAGGAGCTGTACGAGCAGATCGCAACCGTTCTCGGCCTCCAGCCGTGACGCTCACGTTGTACGACGCGCCGCGCTGTCCGTACTGCGCGCGAGTCCGCATCGCCCTCGCGGAGAAGGACGTCGAGTTCGAGACCGTCGAGGTCGACCTCCGCAACCGGCCCGCCTGGATCTACGAGAAGAACCCGACCGGCCGCGTGCCGGTGATCGAGGAGGACGATCGCCCGCTGCCGGAGTCGGCCGTGATCATGGAGTTCCTCGACGAGCGGTATCCCGAGCCGGCGCTGCTTCCCGCGGATCCGGCCGACCGTGCGCAGGTGCGCTTGCTGATCTTCCGTGACGCCGAGTTCACCGATCCGTACTACGCATTCCGCCGCGGCGAAGGATTCGAGGAGTTCGACAAGCAGCTGCGCCGCTTCGACGGGTTGCTGGCCGAGCACCCGTACCTCGGAGGCGCCGAGTACTCGCTTGCCGACATCGCGTTCGTGCCGTGGGTCTTGCGCGCGCGCGACATGCTCGGCATCGACTTCGAGCCGTATCCCGCACTCGCGGCCTGGCTCGCGCGGCTCGAGGAGCGTCCCGCGATCGCGGCCGAAGTGGGTATCGTCGCCGCGCTGTGAAGTCCGTAGTAGACGCGGCTTGGCTCAAAGAGCACCTCGCGGACGACGATCTCGTCGTGGGCGATGTGCGCGGCCCGAACGCGCACATGCGCGGCCACATTCCCGGCTCGCGGCCGCTCGTGCTCGGCTCGCCGCCGCCCGGCGCCGACGAGACGACACTGACGGCTCTCGCGCAGGAGATTGCCCTCCGGCTGCGGCGGCACGGGATCACGGGCCGTGAGCGGCTCGTCCTCGTCGACCGCGGCGACGGAATTGGTGCAATGCCGGCGCTCCAGATGGCCGAGCTCGCCGGGCATCCGAACGTCTCCGTTCTCCTCGGCGGCATGGCCGCGTGGGAGGGCGAGCTCGAAGAGGGGGCCGTCGAGCTCGAGCCCGTTCGCGAGGCGGAGCTGCAGCCGAACCTCGCTGCGATGCCGACGCGGCAGGAGATCGCCGGCCGGCTCGGCGACGAGTCGCTCGTTCTCCTCGATGTTCGGACGCCGGACGAGTACAGCGGCCGCAGCGGGAGCCCGTGCGATCCGCGGCAGGGACACATTCCCGGCGCCCGCCTCGTCGAGCTGGGGGATCTCTTCGACGGGCCGGGTCGGCCGGCGTCGCCCGAGCGGGTCCGCGCCGTCGTCGGCTTGTCGGAAGGAGCGGCGGTCGTGGCGTACTGCCACTCCGGCTCGCGCTCGGCGCTCGCCGCCCTCTCGCTGCGCGCCGCCGGCTACGACGCACGCAACTACCCCGGTTCGTGGCACGAGTGGAGCCGCCACGACGAGCTCCCGCTCGAGCGCTGATCATCCCGAGCGGGTGATGCCGCTCAACCCCGCAGCAGCCAGCGTATTCTCGTCAACGGACACGAGAGGCGGTGCCGCATGGGTGACGACAGGATGGGCGCGAAGTTCTGGTGGAAGTTCGCCGCGGTGATGGTGGCTGCCGCCATCGGCCTGTTCATTTTCATGATGCTGTTCACCCGCGTCGCCGCGGAGTGGGGAGCGCTAGGCGCACTCTTGCTGCTCGGCGGGATCGCAATCATCACCGGCTGGATCCACGACCGGCGCGATCGCCGGAGCAACATCGAGGTCGACTACCGCCCACCGCCGAAGTTGCGGGGCTGAGGCATCCGCGCAGCGCCTGATGCGCGCATGAGGGTCAGGCGGCGCGGGCGGCGGTCAGCTGGTCCGCCGCCGTGAGGAAGGCGCGGCAGAGGCCCCGTCCCAGCTCGTTCCAGCGGCCGATCTTCTCGCGCGTGTCGACGCGGAGCCGCTGCTGCTGCGACGGCTCGACGTCCTTGTCGTCGATCCAACGCGTGAGCTGAGGCTCCGTGACCTCCGGATGGAACTGCACTCCCCACAGCGCGTCCCCGAGGCGAAATCCCTGCAAACACGCGTTGTTTTGGGCCAACGCGACGGCCCCTTGGGGGAGCCCGTGCTGGTAGTAGTGCCACTGAAGCGCCTCGAAGCTCGCAGGTAGCGCCGAGAGGACCGGGTCCGACCGGCCCTCGTCGGTGAGCTCGACGCCGACCCAGCCGATCTCGGGCGCGCCTTCGAGCGGGCCGACCCACGAGCCGGCCGCGCGAGCGAGGAGCTGTGAGCCGAGGCAGATCCCGAGCGTCGGCACTTTGTCGTCGATCAACCGCTCGAGCCACGGGACCTCGTCTTTCAGCCACGGGTGCTCGTCGTCCTGATCGGGATGCATCGACCCACCGAAGACGAGAACGGCGTCTGCAGGGGGTGGCGCTCCGTTCGACGCGAAAGTCCACTCCGTAAGCCGGTGCCCGGCGGCCGCGACGACAGGCCCGAACAGCTCCGTTCCGGCGTGCTCGCTGTGCACCACCGACAGCACATCCATCGCCACGACTCTACGTGCCGCCGGTCGCCGTGAGCTTGTTGGCGTCGAGGATGAGGCGGAGCTGCCGTGCGTTCGTCGCCGCCTGCGAGACGCGGCGGAGCGGGTTGTCCGGATCCTCGGACGACGCGTTGTTGTTGAAGAACGCGTACGCGTTCTCGGCTTGCCCCGCGAGCTCGTGCAGTGGCTCGACCCACTCCACGAGCTCGTCGTCGGAGTAGAGGTAGTCGAATCGCTCGGCAGCTGAGCCGCCCCGCTTGTTCCACGTTCCGAGGTTGCGGCCGTGGAAGCGGACGTACGCGGTCGGCGATGTCGTCGCGACGACGGTCGGGACGAGGTTCTTCGCGGTGTCGGAGCGCGGCGCGTCGACCACGACATAGCCGGCGCCGATCTGCTCGAGGAAGGCGAGGCTCGCGGCGCGGTTCTCGTCGTCGAGCCACGAGCGGTGACGGAACTCGACGAGCATCTCGTAGCCGGCGAGCCGGTCGCGCGCCCACTCGAGGTAATCGAGCGACGCGTCCTTGCAGACGACGTACGGCGGCAGCTGGAAGAGGATCCCGCCCAGCTTCCCGGCGCTGCGCAGCGGCTCGAGCGCCTCGAGGAAGAGCCGGAAGATCTCGGCGCGGAGCTCCCGCGGCGGCCGGTCGATGCGTCCACGCTCGTCCACCGGCATCTCGTCGCGCAGGTCCGGCGGGATCGTCTCGGCCTTCACCGGATGGCGCGTCATGAGACCGAACGCCTTGATGTGCATCGTGAACCCGTCCGGCGTCCGATCGGCCCAGCCCTGCACCATCGACTCGCTCGGAAGACGGTAGAAGGTCGAGTCAACCTCGACGGTGTCGAAGTGCTCGGCATACCACGCGAGCCGCTCCTTCGCGGGGAGCTTCGGCGGGTAGAACCACTTCGAGAGCGCCTCGTCGGCCCACGAGCACGTCCCGATCCGGACGGGCGCCGCCACTAGTGGGAGACCGCGCGCGCGAGCACGGACAGCTGCAGCGTGACGCGACCAACGGCGATCTTCCCGGTCGTCGTCCCGCCGAACGTCGCGTCATGGCTGCTCAGCGTGACGACGAGCTTCTTGCCGCGCGGGAGGAGCATCACCTCGTTCATGAGCGGGATCGTCAGCACCCCCGCGCCGTGCTTTACGGTTGCGGCGCCCTCGGTCACGAGTTTCCCGCCCGGGGTCGAGACCCTCGCGACGACCTGGCCCCACGACGCGCTCGTGTAGCGGATCGTGACGCTGCCGCCGCCGAAGGTCTCGAGCGGCCCTCCCGTCAGCCAGACGTTGCGCGTCAGGGCTCCGCCCGGCAGGTTGACGCTGACGAGACGGGTCGGCGGGAGCTGCAAGTAGTGGGTCGTCGTGGCGTCCGGCTGTTCGTGCTGGAGCACGACGCCTGTGCCGGCCCGCGGGCCGCCGGCGAGGTACTGCTCGAACCACGCGATGAGCTGGTCCAGCGGAGGAGCTCCGATGTAGAGGCGCTTTGGCCCTGAGAGCAGCTGGTACGCGGCCGTCGCCTGGCCGAGGTCGAAGTAGTACTCCTCCCGGAGGTGGACGATCAGCGCGGGGATTGCGAGCGAGCGGAGGTGCCCGCGGTAGGAGCGAGCCGCGATCCCGGGTGTGGTGTTCCAGGGCGCCGGACCTCCGCCCGAGAGGACCTGGAACAAGCTCGCGTTGAGGACGCCGGTCGGCTTCAGCGCCTGGCCGAGGTTCGACCACGTGTCGCCGGCGACGATCGCCTTGAACGGAAGGCCCGAGACCGCTGCGTCCCAGACTTCCGCGCCGCCGAGATCCACTCCATAGGCCCCGATCTGCGTGTCGGAGACCTCAGGTCGGGCACCGAGCCAGCCGAAGATCGCCTGCGCGTCTTGTGCATCCTTCGCGCCGGCGAGGTCGAACGAGCCGCCGGACAATCCGAGGCCTCGCTCGGAGCACGAGACCGACGCGAAGCCGAAGTTGGCGAACGCGGTTCCGTCGGTGGGCGTCCCTGGGAACCCGGGGAAGAGGATCAGCCCTGGCCAGCCTCCGTCGGGCGCGGTTCCGGCAGGGAGGACGAACTTGCATGCGAGCTGGACGCCGCCGGCTCCGGTGATCGTGACGTCTTGTGTCGTCGGGCCACCCGTGGGTGCTCCGGCGGAGGCTCCTGCGCACGTGAGGGCCGCGACACCGACCGCGAGGACTGCCCGCACCATGATCCCAACGTATCGCCCCATTACGATGCTCGCCATGGATCCTCGCGCCGTGGGCGTCTTCGACTCGGGAGTCGGCGGCCTGACCGTCCTCCACGAGTGTCTCGTGACGATGCCGAACGAGGACTTCGTCTTCCTCGGAGACCACGCGCGCCTGCCGTACGGCCCCCGCCCGCTGGAGGACATCCGCCGTTTCTCGCGCGAGATCGCGACGTACCTCTCGCAGCAGGACGTGAAGCTCATCGTCGTCGCGTGCAACAGCGCGACGTCAGCAGCGCTGCCGCAGCTGCAGGAGGAGATCGCGGTGCCGGTCGTCGGCGTGATCACGCCGGAGGCGCACGCCGCGGTCCAGGCGACGCGCAACCGCCGCGTCGGCCTTCTCGCGACCGCGGCGACGGTCGAGGCGGGTCGCTACGCCGAGCTCGTGCACGCGCTCGACGCGGGCATCTCATTCCATCCAGTCGCATGCCCACGCCTCGTGCCACTCATCGAGGGCGACGACCCATACGGCGAGGAAACGGAGGCTGCGGTGCGCGAGTACGCCGCGCCGCTCCAGGCCGCAGGCGTCGACACCGTGATTCTCGGCTGCACGCATTACCCGCTCATCCGCAAGATCTTCGAGCGCGTCTTCGGCCGAGACGTGACGCTCGTCTTCTCCGCCGAGGAGACCGCCCGCGAGGTGGCGGAGACGCTCGCACGGAAAGGCGCCGAGAACTCTTCAGACCGCGTCGGCGAGTACCGCTTCCTCACGACCGGCGACCCGGAGGCGTTCCGCGAGCTCGGCCGCCGGTTCCTCCAGCTGCCGGTGAAGGACGTGGACCACGTGACTGTCGCAACCCTGGAAGGAGCCGCTGCGTGAACAGAGAGGGAGGGCGCAAGCCGGACCAGCTGCGCGAGATCTCGTTCGAGGTCGACTACCTCGAGAACCCGCACGGCTCGGTCGTGATCACGGCGGGCCGGACGAAGGTGCTCTGCACGGCCATGGTCGAAGAGGACATCCCCCGCTGGCTCCGCGGCCAGGGCAAGGGTTGGATCACCGCCGAGTACTCGCTCCTGCCGGCATCGACCGGAGAGCGCGTCCAGCGAGAGGCGTCGCGCGGCAAGCAGCAGGGCCGCACGGTCGAGATCCAGCGGCTGATCGGCCGCGCGATCCGCGCCGTTGCCGACTTCGAGGCGCTCGGGGAGCGGACGCTCTGGCTCGACTGCGACGTTCTCCAGGCCGACGGCGGCACGCGCTGCGCGGCGATCTGCGGCGCGTACGTCGCGGCGATGCGCGCGCTCGAGCGGTTCGGGCTGTCGAAGACGTTCCGCGACTCGGTTGCTGCGGTCTCGGTCGGGGTGGTCGACGGGGTTCCGCTCCTCGACCTCGACTACTCCGAGGACTCGAGCGCCGACACCGACATGAACGTCGTCATGACGGGGGACGGCCGCCTCGTCGAGGTGCAGGCGACCGCGGAGCGCGATCCCTTCGCGCGGGAGACGCTCGACGAGTTGCTCGGCCTCGCCGCGTCCGGGATCGAGCAGATCGCGGAGCTGCAGGCAGAGGCTGTCGCCCGTGAGCTCCCTTAGCCTCGCCGCCGCTCTCGTCCCGACACTCGGCTGGTGGCACGTCGTGCTCCGGCTCGGGCTCGCCGCAGTGCTCGGTGCGGCGATCGGCGCCGAGCGCGAGTTCCGGGAGCGGCAGGCCGGCCTCCGCACGCACCTTGTCGTCTCGGCCGGTTCGGCGCTCTTCACCATCGTCTCCGCCTACGGCTTCTCGGAGTTCCCCGGCAAGGTCGACCCGACCCGGATCGCCGCTCAGATCGTGACGGGCATCGGCTTCCTCGGGGCCGGCGCGATCATCCGCCAGGGCCTCTCGGTGCGCGGGCTCACGACCGCCGCCACGCTCTGGCTCGTCGCGGCGATCGGGATGGCGGCGGGCGCCGGCTACTGGGCAGGCGCCGTGGTCGCGACGGTCGGCGCCCTCATCACCCTCGGCCCGCTGAGGATCGTGGCGTACAAGGTCATGACCCGATTCCGGCCGGCGCTCAACCGGCTGATCGTGCAGGTTCCCGCCGGAGGCAGCCCCGTGCCGGTCATCGAGGCGATCGAGCGGCAGGGCGGCAGCGTCATCTCCCTCGACGTCTCGCAGGAGGGCGATCGGCGCTCGATCGCCGTCGACATCGAGCTTCACGCGGGCTCTGCGCCCTCCGTCGTCGCGGCCGTCGCAGAGATCGACGGTGTCCTCGAGGTGCAGTGGACGGAGTGAGTGCAACGCTCTGCTCGCGCAACGCCCACAAGGCGCGCGAGCTCGAGGTTCTCCTCCCGGGCTGGACGATCGACTCGCTCGACCGCGCCGACTACCCGCCGGAGACGGGCGCGACGTACTACGAGAACGCCCGGCTCAAGGCCGAGTTCGGCCGCGCGCACGCCGCGGGCTGGGTGCTCGCCGAGGACTCCGGCATCGAGGTCGAGGCGCTCGGCGGCCGGCCCGGTGTCCACTCCGCCCGCTACGCACCTGAAGGGGCGCCTGCGATCGCGAAGCTTCTCGGCGAGCTTGGCAACACCGAAAAGCGCGTGGCTCGGTACGTGTCCGAGCTCGTTCTCCTCGCGCCCGACGGAGGGGAGTACCGCGGCGCCGGGACGCTCGACGGGCGAATCGCAGGTGAGCCGAGCGGGACCGAAGGCTTCGGTTACGACCCGGTCTTCGTGCCCGCCGGCGAGGAGCGGACTGTCGCGGAGCTCGGCGACGACTGGAAGGCGCTCAACTCGCACCGGGCGCGGGCTGCGCAGGCTCTGCTGCGGGCACTCGCCGGCGCTCCCGCCACCACCAGTTGACCTCTCCGCCGAAGACGATCAGGTTCGCCATCACGTAGAGCCAGATCAGCAGAATCGCGGGCCCGCCGAGCGTCCGCAGGGTCACGTTGACGTCGGCGAAGCGGACGAAGAGCGGCAGCACCTGGAACGACGCCTCGAGCGCCAGCGCGGCGAGGACGGCACCAGGGAGCGCCTCGAGCCAGCTCACCTTCGTATGCGGCAGCCAGCGGTAGATGGCGAGGAGGAAGACAAAGACGCCGACGAGCGACACACCGGCCGAGAGGAGATACGCAACGACAGGACTGTCGCCGAAGCCGAGGTTGCGCTTGAGCGCGTCGTATCCGATCGCGCCGATCACGAGGCTGACGAAGAGCGTGACGAGCACGCTCGACATCAGCGCCGCGGCGAGTCCTTTCCCGTGGAGGAAGCGGCGGTTCGGCAGCCCGTAGACGACGTTGAGCGCCGACTCGAGCGCGCTGAAGAACGAGAGCGACGACCAGAGGAGGCCGACGCCGCCGATGATCCCGAGCGCAGCGGCGTTGTTCTGCACCTTGTGGACGAGCCCGATGATGCTGCCGAGCGAGGTTCCCGGGAAGGCGCTCTTGATCTCCTTGACGAAGAACGCGCCCGCGTCGGCGCGGCCGGTGAGGCCGAAGAGCGCGAGCGCGAGGAAGATCAGCGGCACGAAGGAGAGCAACGCGAAGTACGCGACCATCGCCGCGAGGTGCGTGCCGCGGTCGGCGAAGAACTTCCGTGGCAGCTGGCTGAACCCGATCCGCACGTACGGAGTCTGCACCTTGACCCTGCTAGCGTCGTACCCATGGAGGCGGCGCAGGCCCTGGCGGATCTTCTCGTCGCCTCGCCGCAGGTGCAGGCGGCGACGGTGTTCGACCACGACAACGAGCCGCTCGGCTCGGTCGCGGTCGCGGATTGGAAGGCGAACGCGGCCGGGCGCGCTGCCAGGACGCTCCTCGTGCGAGCCGCCGGGCTCCGCGGCGTGGGAGAGGCGACGCAGGTTCACGCCTCGCTCGCCGGCGGTGACGTCTTCGTCGTCGGGCGGGAGGACGGGCCGGCGATCCTCGCGGTTACGGCGGGGCGCCAGCCGGCCGGTCTCCTTTTCCACGAGCTCAAGCGCTGCCTCGCCTCGATCGTCGAGGCGCAGCAGTGAGACGCAGGCTTCTCGCGCTCGCCGGGCTCCTCGGTGGCGGGATCGCAACGGGCACCGCCTACGAACGGCTGCTCAAGAGCCAGCGCGACCGGCTCGACGTCTACTTCGACGACGGTTCCTTCGTGACCTACGTCGAGGGATCGACCGACGCTGCGCGGCTGCTGCCCCTCGCGCGCGCGGTGCTCGCGGCGGTGCAGGCATGAACGACGACGAGCTCCGCGACGCGCTCGTCGAGGCCGCCTACCTTGAAGGCGATTTCGTCCTCCGCTCGGGGAAACGGTCGTCCTTCTACTTCGACAAGTACCGCTTCGAGACGCGTCCCGACCTGCTCGCCCCGATCGGCGAGCGGATCGCGGCGATCGTCGCCGAGCACGAGCCAGACGCCGTGCGACTCGCCGCGCCGGTGCTCGGCGGTGTCGTGCTCGCGGCCTCTGCCGCGTTCGTCTCCGGCCTCCCGTTCCTCATGATCCGCGACGCGGCGAAGGAGTACGGGACCGCGAACCGCATCGAGGGGCCCTTCGACGCGGGCGAGACAGTGTGCTTCGTCGAGGACGTCGTCACCTCCGGCGGCGCGCTCCTCGAGGCCATTGGCGCCGCCCGTGAGGCCGGTCTCGTCGTGCGCACGGCGGTGTGCGTCGTCGACCGGGAGGAGGGCGGGGCGGACGCTCTCGCCCGCCAAGGGGTACGCCTCCGTCCGCTCTATCGGGCAGGATCCCTGCTGCAGGGGCAGAAAGCTTCGTCTGAGCCGCATGGTTGAGCGGCAAAGGCTTAAGTTATAGGGTCTTCCAAGCCTGCAAGCGATCAAAGACTGGAGGAGAGAGTGACCAAGCAGGATTTCGTTTCCGAGGTGGCCAGGCGGTCAGGGCTCACAAACAAGGACGCCGGCAAGGCCGTTGACTCGTTTCTCGAGGCCGTCACCGACACGCTGAAGCGTGGCGGCGACGTGACCTTCACAGGATTCGGGAAGTTCTCGACCGCGCATCGCGCCGCACGCATGGGCGTCAATCCGCGCAATCCGACCGAGAAAGTGCATATCGCCGCGGCGACAGTGCCGAAGTTCTCGGCCGGCAGCCAGCTCAAGGCCGCCGTCAAGGGCGGCATGGGGATGAGCTGAGTCGACCAGGTTCGGGTCGAACTACGTCTCCTCCGAGGATCGAAAGGCCGCCTACGGGCGGCCTTTCGTTTTCGGGAATGATGGGATCGTGACTCCGTTCGCTGACAGGCTCGCCTCAGTTGTCGAGGAGAAGGGCGCGGCGCTGTGCGTCGGCATCGATCCCGATCCGGCGCTTATGCCCGCAGGTGTGGGGCTCACGGAGTTTTGCCGCGGCGTCGTCGACGCCGTCGCGCCGGTCGCCGTCGTCGTCAAGCCGCAAACCGCGTTCTTCGAGGCGTACGGAGCCGACGGCTGGGCCGCGCTTCGCGACGTCTGCGACTACGCGCGCGGTGCGGGTCTCCTCGTCCTCGTCGATGGCAAGCGCGGCGACGTTCCGTCGACGATGCGTGCGTACGCGGCCGCGCTCACGCCGCTCGCCGACGCGGTCACCGTCAATCCATATCTCGGGGAGGACTCGCTCGAGCCGTTCCTTGCGCATGACGGACTCGGGATCTTCGCGATCGTCAAGACCTCGAATCCCGGCAGCGCCGATCTCCAGGACGTCCCGCTCGGCGACGGACGGCCGTTCTGGCACCACGTCGCCGAGCGCGTGGACGCGTGGGGGATCGAGGCGGTCGTCGGCGCGACGCATCCCGAGGTTCTCGCAGACGCGCGTGCTCTCATGCCGAACGCGGTTCTGCTCTTGCCCGGCGTCGGCGAGCAGGGAGGCCGGCTCGAGGATCTTGCGCCGGCGTTCTCGCCCGGCCCCGCCAGCGCTCTGCCGTCCGCGTCGCGTTCGGTCATCTACGCGGATGACCCGGCCGCGGCGGCGGCCACGCTGTCGATGGAGCTCCGGGCGGTACTCTCTCCGACGGCTTGATCGTCACGGTCACCCTCAATGCGGCAGTCGATCGGACGCTGACCGTCCCGAACTTCCAGTTTGGCCACCGGCATCGCGCGAGTGCCCGTCTCACCGGTGCCGGCGGGAAAGGGATCAACGTCGCGCGTGCGCTCAAGCGCCTCGAGACGCCGGTCATCGCGACCGGACTCGCCGGCGGCCGCACCGGCGACCGCATCGTCGAAGATCTCGCGCTCGAAGGGATCCTCAATGACTTCGTCCGCATCTCCGACGAGTCGCGGACGTCGATCGCCGTCGTCGACCCGACTGCCGGCGCGCTGACGGAGGTCTACGAGTGGGGCCCGGCCGTCCGTCCCGAGGAACTCGGCGTGCTTGCCGACAAGCTGCGCTACCTCGCGCGCTTCGCGAGCTATTTCGTCTTCAGCGGCTCTTTGCCGCGCGATGTCGAGAACGGCTTCTACGCGGAGATGATCCGCGACCTTACGCGGCGCGGCGCCCAATGCGTCCTCGACTGCGAGGGCGAGCCGCTACGGCTCGGCGTCGAGGCTGAGCCATTCCTCGTCTCCCCGAACCAGCAGGAGGCCGAGAGCCTCGTTGGCCAGGAGTTCAGGGACGAGGAGGACTTCGTCATGGCTCTCGAGACGATCGCCGACCTCGGCGCCCGCAACGTCCTCATCACCCAGGAGACCGCGTGCTTCGCACTCATTCGCGAGGAGCGGGAGGCCCGAAGGTTCCGCGCCTCGATCCCGCGCGTCGAGCCGATCGCCCCTGTCGGCGCCGGCGACGTTCTTCTCGGCGGTTATCTCTCCGAGCGCTTCAACGGCGCCCCCGTGGCCGATGCCCTACGCACCGCGATCGGGTGCGCGGCCGCGTCGGTCGTCGAGCTCGGTGCGGGTCGTTTCGACCCGAAGGAAGCGCAGCAGCTCGCAGCCGGCGTCGAGATCCACGAGCTCGACCCCGTCGCCGCGTAGAGGGCTCAGTGGATCGATAACCCGCGGATGAGGCCGTACGCGTTGTAGTTCTCCGCCCAGACGAGCCGGCCGTCGTCGAGCGAGAGACCGACGTACGGAGTATTGATCGTGCCCAGCGGACGAGCGTGCTGTGTCGCGAGCACGAATGCCTGGAGGGTGTGGCCGAAGCGGTAGACGATGAACTGGTCGCTCACGGCGATCGCATTCGTCCCGAGGGGGACGCCTATCCCGCCGAGCTTGTGGCCGGTCGTCGGGTTGTACCACGTGATCCGCAGACTGCCCTGAGCGTAGGTGGAGAGCACGGCGAGCACGTGGGCTGAGAGACCGACCGCGAGCGGGATGCCGACCGGCGTCGCACGACTGACAACCGCGCCGTTCGAGACGTTCTCGACCTGCACCATGGCGCCCGGGCTCGAAGTTGGGACTCCATTCGTCGCGACCGTCGTCGCCGGGATGTACGCGATGCGGCCGGGGCTGACCGCGAGCTCGAGTGCCGGGCCGGCGTGAGGGAGCACTGTCTTCTCGCCCGCCGTGACGAGGTCGATCCCGCCGCCCGCGATCTTCTTCTTGCACGATCCACCCGACCCGCACGCAAGCGGGTCGACGTACTCGACGTCGACCGAGGAATACGCCAGCGTGGTTCCTCCGCCCACGAGGCCGCCGAGCCACCAACCCGTGCCCCCTGCATGGGCGATCCGGTCGACCTTGATCTCCTTGCCGCCGACCTGCGCCGTCATGAGGAGATCGGAGCCGCTCTCGTGCAGCGTCCAAAGCGCGGCTACCGGGGTCGCGCCCGCGGCGAGCGCGAGGTCGGCGGCGCCGCTCGGGATCGCCCAGTGGCACGTCGTGCTCGTGTTCGACGGTTGCGGGAGGGTGAAGGCCTTTCCGTTGCCCGTCACGTGGACGGAGTTGCACTTCTTGCCGTCACCGCCAAGCCAGGCAACTAGGCCGCCGTCCTGGGTGAGAGCCTTCACCTGCGCAGGCGTGCGCACAAGGGTCGTGGGCTGTGGCGCGGCCGCAGACGCGACGCCGGCGATGGCGAGAAGTCCGACCATGATGAGCAAGGCGCGCACCGCTTTGCACCGTACCGGCGCCGTGTAAGGGCCTTGTCAAACATTGGGGCTATCCGTGTGGATTGGTACCCTGGCTGTCCCTTGAGAGACCCCGCCGCAGCCGAGCCGAGCGCCGCAGACGTTCAGCGGCTGCTGGAGCTCGACCGGAAGTTCGGGCAGGAGGGCCTCACCTTCGACGATGTGCTCCTCGTTCCGGCGGAGTCGCACGTCCTCCCGAACGAGGTCTCCACGCGTACGTGCCTGACACGGTCGATCGAGCTCGCGATCCCGCTCGTCTCGGCCGCGATGGATACCGTCACCGAGGCGCGCCTCGCGATCGCCCTCGCGCGCGAGGGCGGGATCGGCGTTCTCCACCGCAATCTGTCGATCGAGGCGCAGGTCGCCGAGGTGGACAAGGTGAAGCGCTCGGAGTCGGGGATGATCGTCGAGCCCGTCACGCTGCCGCCGGACGCGCTCGTGCGTGACGCGCTCGAGCTGATGGCGCATTACAAGGTCTCCGGCGTCCCGATCACGGACGGCGCGGGCGTGCTCGTCGGGATCCTGACGAACCGCGACCTGCGTTTCGAGAACGATGTCGACCAGCCGGTTTCCGCGCTCATGACCGGGCGCAACCTCGTCACCGCCCCGATTGGCACGACGCTCGGGGAGGCCGAGGAGATCCTCCACCGCAACAAGATCGAGAAGCTGCCGGTTGTCGACGCCGACGGGAAACTCCGCGGCCTGATCACGGTCAAGGACATCCAGAAGAAGATCGAGTACCCGCAGGCGACGAAGGACGAGCAGGGACGACTTCGGGTCGCCGCCGCCGTGGGCGTCGGGCCGGATGCGCTCGAGCGGGCTCAGGCGCTCGCCCAGACCGGAGTCGACGTGATCGTCGTCGACACCGCGCACGGTCACTCCGCCGGTGTGATCCAGATGGTGCGGCGCATCAAGGACGCCGTGTCGGTGGACGTGATCGCGGGCAACATCGCCACCGCTGAGGCAACCGAGGCGCTGATCGACGCAGGAGCCGATGCGGTCAAGGTAGGGATCGGGCCGGGAAGTATCTGCACGACGCGCGTCGTCGCGGGCGTCGGGGTTCCGCAAGTCACCGCCGTCTTCGACTGCGCGAACGTCGCCGCGCCGCAAGGTATCCCGGTCATCGCCGACGGGGGGATCACGAGCTCCGGCGACATCGCGAAGGCGATTGCGGCCGGCGCTGACGCGCTGATGCTCGGTTCGATGCTCGGCGGTACGGACGAGGCCCCCGGCGAGGTGATCGTCGCCCAGGGCGAGCGCTACAAGGAGTACCGGGCGATGGGTTCGCTCGGCGCCATGAAGGCGCGCGGGTTCTCGAAGGATCGCTACTTCCAGGGAGACGTCGAGGACGTCGACAAGCTCGTGCCCGAGGGGATCGAAGCGCGCGTGCCGTACAAGGGGCCGCTGGCGCCGATCGTCTACCAGCTCATCGGCGGCCTCCGCGCGTCGATGGGCTACTGCGGCGCCGCGACGATCGAGGAGATGAAGCAGGCGCGCTTCGTGCGCATCACCGCGGCGGGCCTGCGCGAGTCGCACCCGCACGACGTGACGATCACGAAAGAGGCGCCGAACTATCGCCGCTGAGGAGGCGCAGGTCTTGCAATTCCCCGGCCCGGAGGACAGGCCGGTTCTCGTTATCGACCTCGGTGGGCAGTACTCCCAGCTGATCGCGCGCCGCGTGCGCGAGTGCCGCGTCTACTCCGAGCTTGTCGGCCACACGATCACGCCCGAGGCGGTACGCGCGCGGAACCCGTACGCGCTCGTCCTCAGCGGCGGGCCTGCGTCGGTTTACGCCGACGACGCGCCGCGCATCGATCCGGAGCTCTTCGAGCTCGGGATCCCGGCGCTGGGCATCTGTTACGGAGCGCAGCTGATGGCGCTCGAGCTTGGCGGCCGCGTCGACCGCACCGGTGTCTCCGAGTTTGGGCGGACGGAGATGCGGGTCGAGGAATCGCGGCTCCTCCACGACACGCCGGGTGAACAGACGGTCTGGATGTCCCACCGCGACACGGTCGTCAAGGCGCCCGCAGGCGCGCGCGTAGTCGCGAGCTCTCCGGCGACGCCGGTCGCGGCGTTCGAGGACGCCGAGCGTGGCATCTACGCCGTCCAGTTCCATCCCGAGGTCGTGCACACGCCGCACGGGATGGACGTCCTCAAGAACTTCCTCTACTCCGTCGCCGACGCACCACCCGCATGGACGCCGGCTGCCGTGATCGAGGAGCAGGTCGCGCGGATTCGCGCGCAGGTCGGCAGCGAGCGCGTGCTGTGCGCTCTGTCGGGCGGCGTCGACTCCGCGGTCGCCGCGTTGCTCGTCCACAAGGCGGTCGGCGACCAGCTGACGTGCGTCTTCGTCGATCACGGTCTGCTCCGACAAGCCGAGGCCGAGCAGGTCGTCGAGACGTTCGGCGAGCACTTCCACGTCCCCCTCGTTCACGTGCACGCCCAGGAGCGATTCCTCGACCTGCTCGACGGGGTGGAGGAGCCGGAAGAGAAGCGCAAGATCATCGGCCGCGAGTTCATCCGCGTCTTCGAGGAGGAGGCGCGCAAGCTCGGTGATGTGCGCTGGCTCGTCCAGGGGACGCTGTACTCGGACGTGATCGAGTCGGGCGGTACGGAGGGCGTTGCTGCGACGATCAAGTCGCACCACAACGTCGGCGGACTCCCCGACGATATGAAGATGAAGCTCGTCGAGCCGTTGCGGATGCTCTTCAAGGACGAGGTGCGGCGTGTTGGCGAAGAGTTCGGCATGGCCGAGCGAATGGTCTGGCGCCAGCCGTTTCCCGGGCCGGGCCTGGCGATTCGCATCATCGGCGCGGTCACCGAGGAGCGGCTCGAGATCCTTCGCGCTGCCGACTCGATCCTCCAGGAGGAGGTCCGTCGCGCCGGGATGTACGGCGAGCTGTGGCAGTCGTTCGCCGTGCTGCCGGCGATCCGCTCGGTCGGCGTGCAGGGCGACGAGCGGACATACGGTTATCCGATCGTGATCCGTGCGGTGACGAGCGACGATGCGATGACAGCCGACTGGGCCCGCCTCCCGTACGACCTCGTCGAGACGGTCTCCGCGCGGATCGTCAACGAGATCCCCGGCGTGAACCGCGTGGTGCTCGACGTGACGTCGAAGCCGCCGGCCACGATCGAGTGGGAGTAGCTCAGAACACGAACGGCACGAGCATCTTGCTCGACCGCTTGTAGGCCGGGTACGTCTCCGGGAACTGCTCCGCCATGAAGCGCTCCTCGACGGTGGCGGCGTAGACGAAGTAGATCGCAGCGAGGGCCACGACCGGCAGCCACAGCCAGCTCAGCCCGATCGCGGTGCCTACGCCCGCAAGCAGGATCCCGGAGTAGATCGGGTGGCGCACGAGGCGATACGGCCCGCTCGTCACGAGCTCAGGTTCCTTCTTTTGCGTCATAGGCGTGCCCCAGTTCCGGCCGAGGTTCACGCGAGCCCAGATCGCAAAGCCGAGGCCGACCGCCCACAGCGTGAGACCGATCGCTTGTGCCCAGGGGTTCGTATCGAAGCCGTGCGCGCGGAACGCTCCGAGGCGAGCCGCGACCACGGCGACCGCGATGATGATCAGGCGGATACGCGCCTCGCGGCCCCACGCGACTCGACCGCGCTTCATCGAGAAGGCCGCTGCGACCCAGTAGAGCCAGAACGCGGCCCAGCCGATCACGAAGACGAGCTCGACGCTCCTCACCCTCGCGATAATGCCGCAGAGGTGGATCCCGTAGACGACGATTACGCCCGGTTCGAGAGCTTTGCCCGGAAGCTCGTCAACACACCGAAGCCGAAGCCCTCAGCCGAGGATCCTCCGGCGTCGGCCGACGAGCCAGCCGAAGAGCGTCCCGAGCGCGAAACAGCCGACGGCGATAGCGGCTAGGAGCCGCCGATCAGATCGGGGCGGGGGCGCTCCCTCCGCCGGCGGGTCGACGGCAACGGGAGCCGATGAGACATCCCACGTGGCCTCCGCTTCGGCAATGCGGTGGAGCATGAACCACGCCGACTTCTGGGTGGTGCCGAGCACCCGGCCGAGCTCGTGCGAGCTGATCCCGCTCTCCGAATTCGCGGCGAGCCAGATCGCCGGGAGCCACTTGTCGAGCCCGAGCGCCGAGTCCTCGAAGATCGTGCCGATCTTGACGCTCGACTGCTTCTTGCATGACTTGCACTTCCACAGGCGCCGCGTCGAGACGTACGAGTACTCGCGGCCGCCGCAGTGGGGGCAGACGAAGCCGTCGGGCCAGCGGAGCCCGACGACGTAGTCAGTGGCTACGTCGAGATCGGAGAAGTAGCGGATCGCTTCGAGGAAAGTGGTTGGTTGAGCCATGTGGGTGCCTTTACTACGTCATCCAGGTGCGTCATATACATCACTCACCACCCCATGAATCGGCCATAATGCCGGTATGGATGAGTCTTTCTACGATCTGCTGAAGCGACGGCGGGCCGTCCGGAGCTACACGGGCGAGCGCGTCCCGCGCGAGGTGCTCGAGCGGATCGCGCTTGCGGCGCGGCGCGGCCCGAACGCGGGCTACAGCCAGGGGCTCAGGATCCTCGTCGTCGACGACCCCGAGACGATCGCGGCGCTTCCCGCCGACGACGCCGACGAGCGCTCGCGCGCGTGGTTCACGAGTGCCGCCGCGCACTTCTTCATCCTCACGCGCGAGCAGGACTACCACGACCGCTACACGCAGCCCGACAAGCTTGCCGTCACGGGCGGCGTCGAGGTCGTGTGGCCGGTGCCGTTCTGGCACGTCGACGCAGGCGCGGCGATGATGCTGGTCATGCTCGCGGCGATCGAGGAGGGCCTCGGCGCCGGCGTCTACGGCGTCATCGTGGAAGACGATTCGCGGGTGCGCGAGCTGCTCCAGATCCCCGACGACCTCACGATCGTGGTCGGACTCACGGTCGGCCACCCGGCCGACGATCCGGACTGGGACCGCGCGTCGAGCGCCTTCTCGCAGCGTCGCCGGGCGCATGAGGACGTCGTCCGGTGGAATCGCTGGACCGCGTAGCGGCCCGACTAGGCGTTCAATCGCACTGAACGGGTCCAGGCGAAAGGCCTGCCCCGACTAGCCGATCGGACATCCCCTCTTGGGGGCTTGCCGGATTACTTGTACCTCAGTAAAGGGCCTCATCCTGGCAGGAGTGCGCTCCGGGCCTGGGAGGGATAAGAGGGGAGTTCCCAGCATGTTTCGTTTCGCGCGGCGCTACAAGGTTTTGACAGCAGTCGTTGCCATCGTTGCGTTTGGCGTCTTCGCGGTTGCCGCGTGGGCCGATGCTCCTGACGCGACGCAGACAGTCAACTATTCGAACTTGGGCTTTGCACCGAACCAGATGTCGGTTTCGAGCATCGTCTACGACCCGCTCGGCGACGGGGGGCTCGGAACGACGACGCTCACGGTCAAGGGCGGCTGGGCGTGGCCGACTCACGGCTCGGACTGCAACACGGACCGCGCGGGCGCGGGCTATGCCATCGATTGGTACGACGTCAACGACGCCGGGTACGCGATCGGCAACACCGGAATCTCGGTGGGATCGCAGAACCCCAACGGCTTCGCCGGTAACACCGACGGGAACGTCGTGCAGCCGACGCCGAGCGCGAACGATCCGAGCAACCCGGCCACGGTGACGAGCGTCTCCTCGCCGTCCAGCTACGCCTCGTGGCGCGGTGGTTGCGGCAAGGTCTCGACCGGAACGGTAACGGGCTGGCAAGGTGGCGGAAATCCGCCTACCTCGTTCTCCCAGGGCTTCTTCGGCCCGATCTCCCACACGTACGTCGGTTCACCGAGCGATCTTCCGAGCAAGGTGTGCGCCATCACGTACGACGTTCACCCCGGCACGACCGCGGAGAACGGGACAAACGGGCTCGGCATCCCGTCGAACGCGAGCGAGATCACGGCCGGCGGGAACGGCGCGAACGGCGACAACAGCATCCAAGGCAACGGCAAGACGCCGGCCGGGAACACGTGCACGGCAATTCTTATCCCGCAGCTCCAGATCGTGAAGACGCCGGATGCAGCGCAGGTGAACGCCGGTCAGTCGATCGGATTCACGCTGACCGTCTCGAACACCGGTGCTGGTGACGCGACGGGCGTGACCATCTCGGATCCCCTCCCGACGAACCCCGGTCTGTCGTGGTCCATCGACACCTCGGGCACCAACCCGGGCGCCGGCTGGAACAACACGTGCGCGATCGATGTCAGCGGGACGCTGAACTGCGGTGGCGTCAACGGCGTGACGGTGCCGGCCGGTACGACGCAGGGCGCGAGCACCTTCACCGTGCACGTCACGTCGGACACGACCGCCGCGACGGGCGGAGGCTGCCCGGGCGGGAGCGGTGTTGTGAACAACACCGGCACGGTCAACTCGACGAATGCCGGATCCGGATCGTCCCAGGCGTCGACGTGTGTGGCGATCACTGATCTTCAGATCACGAAGAAGGGGTCGCCTGCGACCCAGGACGTGCTCGCCGGCAATCCGTACAAGAACATCACGTGGACGATGGTCGTGACGAACAACGGCCCGTCCGCGGACACGAACGTGCAGGTCGGCGATCCGATTCCGGCCGGCAACAACTACGTCTCGTCGTACATCGACCCGGCAGATGGCTCGTGCACGTTCGCGTCTTCGACGCTCAACTGCAGTCTCGGCACGATGCAGGTCGGCGCCTCGGTAACGATCACGTTCGTGACGACGCCGACGACTACGGGACAGCAGACGAACACGGCGCAGGTCGCCGGTGACCTGCCGGAGACGGACACGACGAACAACCAGGCGACCGCGAACGTGGTGGTCAACAGCCACAGCGTGCCGCCGAAGCTGTGCACCGCGCTGCTCGTCAAGCCGAAGCAGCTCTACGCGGGCAAGCCGACGACGATGCACATCACGGTCAAGAACGGCATTAAGCCAGTCTCCGGGGTGCGTGTCGAGATCACGGGACCGGGTGTGCACTTCATCACCCACCCGTCGAACTCGCACGGCAAGATCACGACCAAGATCACCGTGAAGAAGGCCGGAATCGTGACCTTCCGGCCGGTCGCGAACAAGTCCTGCAAGCTCACGCGGGCCGGCGTCGCGGGCGTCAACATCTCGCTCACGGGCTGAGGAACGTATGGAAAGGGCCCGGGACGCAGCGTCCCGGGCCCTTTCGTCCGTTCCGTCACCGGCAACCGGGAAGGCTGGGTTCAGTGGTCGTCGATCGGGCTCTCGACGAGACCGTTTTGATAGGCGAGGCGGGCCGCTTCGGTGCGGTTGGCCACGCCGAGCTTCCGGTAGATCTTCGTGAGGTGGAACTTGACGGTCTGTTCGGCCACCCACAGCTCTTTCGCGATCGCCTCGTTCGAGAGGCCGCGCGCAAGAGCGGAGAGGATTGCCGTTTCCCGTTCGGTGAGGCCGGCGGCGCGTGCGGGGCTGTCTTCCGCCTTGGGCAGGCCGATCGCGCTGAAAACGGTGCCGTCTACCGCTTGGCGCAGCACCGACGGCAGGTCGACGGGGTTGACGCTCTTGACGACGTAGGCGCTCGCGCCCCGTTTGAGGACGTTGGCGATGACTTTCTCGTCGGTCGAGGACGAAAGAATCACGACCTTCACAGAGGGGTGCTGGCTTCGGATCCGCGTCAGGCAGGAGAGGCCGTCGGCGCCCGGCATGCGGAGGTCGAGGAGCACGACGTCGGGGTTGGTGCGCCCGACCAGCGGCAGGACCTGAGAGCCGGAGGAGCACTCTCCGACAACCTCGAAGTCGCCGGCCTCTTGGAGCGCGCGCCGGACGGCCTCGATTATCAGCCTGTGGTCGTCGGCGATCAGAACCCGCATGACTCGATCCTAGCCCGGCAACAGGCCCCGATCCCGCTGGGAGAGCGATGAGCGCCGCGCCCGTCGAGCCTTCGACCCGTGTCCTCATCGCTGCCGAGCGCCGGCCGACCCGCGCCCGGCTTCGCCTCGCGCTCGAGGGCGACGCTCGTTGCACCGAGGCCGAAAATGCCGACGCCGCGGTCGCGGCGGCCGTCCGGGATTGCCCCGACGTCTGCCTGCTCAGTCTCAAGGCCGGCGCGAACCGGCTCCGGGCCACAACGGAGATCGTTTCACGCGCGCCGTCGGTCCAGGTCATCGTCCTCACCAACCGCCCCGACGAAGACGAGTTCATGGCCGCGATGCGCGGCGGCGCCGCCGGCTATCTCCCGCAAAGCCTCGACCCCGAGCGGCTCCCGGACGTCGTCCGCAGCACTCTGCGTGGTGAGCCCGCCGTGCCGCGCCGCTTCGTCGCCCGCCTCCTCGCCGAGCTCCAACACCACACGCAGGCGCGCCGCACCTTCGTCCGGGTCGGCACCGAGCGTGTCCCGCTCACCATCCGGGAGTCCGAAGTCGTCGAGCTGCTGCGGAGCGGCGCGACGACCTCCGAGATCGCACAGGAGCTTGCCATCGCCCCGGTAACCGTTCGACGTCACATCAGCTCGATCGAGCACAAACTCGGCGTCACAAGCCGGAGCGAAGTCAAACGCCTCCTTGGCTAGATGGTTGATGCCACGATCTCGCGTGCCAGGTCGCGATCTGGCACCAGCTCGCGACCCGGAGCAGACGATCTCATGGCATCAACCATCTAGGCCCCGGCGTTCAAGGCCACTGAACGGGTCCAGGCAAAGGGCTAGCCCCGACTAGCCGATCGGAGAGTGCGCCTCGGCGGCCTACCGATCAACTTCTATAAGGCAAAGGCTCAAGCTGGGACAGGAGTGCGCTCCCGCCCGGAGAGATCGAGAGAGGGGAACACAAACAATGTTTTTTGGCGTCTTTCAGTGCGGACTCAAGAAAGGTTCGTTGATCGGGCTCACACTCCTGCTGGTCGCTGCGGCAGCAACAGTGAGCGCCGTGCGGCCGATGGATATCTTCGCGGCCAGCACCGACACTTGCGGGTACGACCCAACGAACTCACCGGCTCCCACGCCGCCCGGCGGCCCCGTCGTCTTCGACGAGAACACCGTCACCCGCGCGATCTTGTTCTACGGCGTAGGCCTTAGCGGCCATATCGGGGTATTTACGAACGACGAGTCCGGCCTCCTCATCGGCAGCGGCGGAACCCCCTCCTCCTCCGCAGGCTCGAACGTCGGCACCGCCGGCACTTTGGCCGCCAACATGACGGTCACCTCGATCCCCGTCCCGGCTGGAACGACCGTTGCTATCTCGAGCGGTGACCAGATCACCGTCACTCAGTCCGGCCATAGTCAGAACTTCAAGGTGACGGCCAACACTGCGGCGGGCGCGACGAGCATTCCGGTGCAGTCGCAGAACGTCGGCGGCTCGGTCCTCACCGGCGGGACAATCTCAGATCCCAGCATCGTCTGGGGTCAGGCCGTGCCGCCGACCTTCGGGACAGGCCACGACGCCGAGCTGCGGCCGAGCGCCCCGACGATCTACCTCACGGACATCACGAACAGCGCCGGGGCCACGGGTGGCGACTGGCAGAACGGCGGGCAGCCCGCCACGACCGGCGCGTCCGGTCTCTTCGGTTCGTGGTCGCCTACCGTCGCAACGCCTCCGGTCAACAAGAACAACTGGGTGCTTGGCCCGAACGCGGACGATCCGGTGGCAGCCGGTGTGACCGGGTTCAACGAGGGCTATGGCGCTGAGATCACATGGAACGTCCCCGGCCTGAAGGCGTTCGACCCGACGACCAACACGTTCGTCGCTGTCCAGCCGGGCCACACGTACCGCGTGCAGAGCATCACCCATGACACCGACCAGAACCACACCTCGGGCGGCGGCGACGTCGGCGAGGTCTGCACGACGTTCCACATCCCGGTAGCGCACGTCACGATCACGAAGACGGCGGACGCCTCTCCGGTGAACGCCGGCGACCAGATCGGCTTCACGGTCGAGGTCAAGAACACCGGCGACGCCGATACGACGACCGCGAACCTCAACGATCCGCTTCCGGCTGGTTCGGGTTCGGGTGTGACGTGGGCGGTCGACGGCTCGACCGGCACGCCGGCGAAGTTCGTCCTCTCGGGGGCCGCGGGCAGCCAGAGTCTCGGTCTTGCGTCGTCGACCATTCCGAAAGGCGCGGATTACAAGGTTCACATCACGGCGCTGACGGCGGCGACGGCGTGCGGGACGTACGACAACACCGCGACGTTGACGACGACCGACGCGAACAATCCGACTCCGGCAAGCGCCGAAGAGGTGTGCAACCCGGCAACCGTCACGATCACGAAGACGGCGGATGCCTCCCCGGTGAACGCGGGTGATCCGATCGGGTTCACGGTTGAGGTGAAGAACACCGGCACCGGCAAGGCGAAGGGTGTCAGCCTCGCCGATCCGCTTCCCGCGGGCTCGGGCACGGGCGTGACGTGGGCGGTCGACGGCTCGACCGGTACGCCGGCGAACTTCGTCCTCTCGGGCGTGAAGGGCAGCCAGACGCTCGGCCTCGCGGCCAACACCCTGCCGGCGGGTGCGGATTACACGATTCACATCACGGCTTCGACGTCGGCGACTGAGTGCGGAAAGTACGACAACACCGCGACGTTGACGACGACGAACGCGAACAACCCGAATCCGGCAAGCGCCGAGGAAGTGTGTAACCCGGCGAACGTGACGATCACGAAGACGGCGGATGCCTCTCCGGTGAATGCCGGTGATCCGATCGGGTTCACGGTCGAGGTGCAGAACACCGGCACCGGCACGGCGAAGGGTGTCAACCTCGCTGATCCGCTTCCGGCCGGCTCCGGCACGGGCGTGACGTGGGCGGTCGACGGTTCGACGGGTACGCCGGCGAAGTTCGTTCTCGCGGGCCCGGCGGGCACGCAGACGCTGAGTCTCGCCTCGAGCACGCTCGCGGCGGGTGCGGACTACACGATCCACATCACGGCGACGACCTCGTTCACCGAGTGCGGGAAGTACGACAACACCGCGACTCTGACGACGACGAATGCGAACAACCCGAACCCGGCAAGCGCGGAAGAGGTGTGCAACCCGGCGAACGTCACGATCACGAAGACGGCGGACGCCTCCCCGGTGAATGCCGGCGATCCGATCGGGTTCACGGTCGAGGTGAAGAACACAGGCACCGGCACCGCGAAGGGTGTCAACCTCAACGATCCGCTTCCGGCCGGCTCCGGCACGGGCGTGACCTGGGCGGTCGACGGTTCGACGGGTACGCCGGCGAAGTTCGTTCTCGCGGGCCCGGCGGGCACCCAGACGCTGAGCCTTGCCTCGAGCACGCTTGCGGCGGGTGCGGACTACACGATTCACATCACTGCTTCGACGTCGGCGACGGAGTGCGGGAAGTACGACAACACCGCGACGTTGACGACGACGAACGCGAACAATCCGAATCCGGCAAGCGCGGAAGAGGTGTGTAACCCGGCGAACGTGACGATCACGAAGACGGCGGATGCCTCTCCGGTGAATGCCGGTGATCCGATCGGGTTCACGGTCGAGGTGAAGAACACCGGCACCGGCACGGCGAAGGGTGTCACCCTCAACGATCCGCTTCCGGCCGGCTCCGGCACGGGCGTGACGTGGGCGGTCGACGGTTCGACGGGTACGCCGGCGAAGTTCGTTCTCGCAGGCCCGGCGGGCACGCAGACGCTGAGCCTTGCCTCGAGCACGCTCGCGGCGGGTGCGGACTACACGATCCACATCACGGCGACGACCTCGTTCACCGAGTGCGGGAAGTACGACAACACCGCGACTCTGACGACGACGAACGCGAACAACCCGAACCCGGCAAGCGCGGAAGAGGTGTGCAACCCGGCGAACGTCACGATCACGAAGACGGCGGACGCCTCCCCGGTGAATGCCGGCGATCCGATCGGGTTCACGGTCGAGGTGAAGA